>Ga0209557_1000006_pt1 | contig 192437 bp, 182 predicted proteins | sample SaaInlV_120m_DNA_4_FD_184672 | JGI IMG/M metagenome (GOLD analysis project Ga0209557, IMG submission 184672) | Marine microbial communities from expanding oxygen minimum zones in the Saanich Inlet - Saanich Inlet SI074_LV_10m_DNA (SPAdes) (version 2) | ecosystem: Environmental > Aquatic >... | reverse complement strand
GCTATCTGCGAATGCGGCAAAGAATTTTGAGGTATTCTGTAAGAAATAATGACAAATAACAAAACTGTTGGTGCTGAACTTAATTGACCATAGCTGAATAACCCATCCAGTCAAATCAGGGCTAGATTAAGACCTAATTTAGGCTCTATAAAAGCCATAAAATAACATCCTTAAAAGGGCAACAATAAGCCTCGCCTAGGACGCAATAAAGGCCGCTATAGAGCCACTCTTAGCAGACATATAATTACCATAAATCCAGCAATAACGAGCCTCTAGGCTCTTTGACCTCATCTGCTGTTTGAACCCGTCATATTCCCAACCACGCGAGCAACGCAGTGCTGCTCATTAAATAAGCACCTGGCATTTTCAATAGAAATCTATGTTTCCCTATGCCAAGAAAGACAAACAAAAGTGCGATTAACAGATTAGCGCCAATGACTGGGTAGGCAGCTATGGAAAATGTTGGGTTGTACGCTATATAGATCAAGGTAGAGGCGCTTGTAAACAGAAAGATGGTAAACGTATGCCAAGAAACTAGGCTTAACGATTTCGTTAATCCTTCCATGCTGCTTTCATTGATATTCTTCATATAGATTTTCCCACCAATGAACCCATGAAAGACCATTCCTGCCAATGAGATAATTGCACCAGCCATTAAAAACCAATAATCCATTGGTCACTCCTTCTCATAAAGAATCTCTGTTGTAGTAAACCACGATTCTTAGAGCTATAAAAGGTCAAATACAGTCCCGCTTAGAACGTATTACAGAGTCTCTCAAGGCCACCCTAAGCAGGCCTGTAAATTACCATAAAGTCCGCAATAACAAGGCTCTCAGGGCAGTCTGATGCGTCCTACGGGGTGCTGTGGGGCGGGGTTAGACTGGGTAGTCTGAGGAGGGCGAAATAGTACCTAATTACGCTCTCTCTTGCAGATTTCTCAGCTTTTCCCCCAGTCTTTCTGCATTTAGATGGGTATATCTATTAAGCATCTTCAGGTCTTTGTGTCCTGTTATCGCTCCTACTTCAATTACATTTAGTCCAAGTTCAAACAGTCTGGTAGTTGCTTCATGCCTTAGATCGTGAAACCTTAAATCATCTATATCTGTAATTACACAAGCTCGTTTAAATGCCTGAGATACAGAGTCTGCTTTTACGCTAAAAACTAATCCTAAGTCTTTGATCTCAGGTTGTCGAAGGGATGTAATCGCTTTAGCCGTTAATGGCACTTTTCTGGGTTGCCCAGTCTTAGTTTCTGGTATGAGCAGAGTATTGTTAGTCCAGTTGATGTGTTGCCATTGTATATTTAGGATCTCACCCCTCCGCATTGCGGTCTGGATTGCAAGATCAATAATGACGCAGATTTCTGGGTTGGATATATTTTCCTTAATCATATTTATCTCTGCGCTTGATGCTCTTCTATGTCGTGAGTTGAAGACAGTAGGATATTTAACTTGTGGGAAGGAGGGCAGGTAGATACCCATTTCATTCACTGCAAACTTTAAAGTACGAATAATAATACCCAGTTCCAACTTGGCTGTTGCCGCACTGACGCTTGTCAGCCTTTGATCTCGATATCTAGCAAGGCACTGTGAATCGACCTCTATTAGTCTTAGCTGTCCTAATGAGACTTTGATTATGTTGGAGTGTGCTTTGATAAAGCGCAGGGCTTTGAGATTTCTGGCTACACAACTGACATAGTACTTATCTATTACAGTGCTAAATAGTATTGTCTTGGCTTTGGCAGTATCTTCAAAGAGACCTCTTTCCATCTCTGACTCGACTTTACGTGCCCAGATGATGCCGTCAGACTTCTTTAGAAAGGTTTTGCAGTGCGTTGGGTAGCCCTGTTTGCGAACAATTACTTTAGTTTTGTTGTTTGTGGAAACAAATGTAGCCATCAACTGTTACCTCTACTGTACCTGATTAGCGAAAGTGTCATCAGGGGAGTAGAGATTAAGCTGTAAGTCTATGATGTATATAGAGAAAATGGTGGGCCCAGTAGGACTTGAACCTACGACCAATCGATTATGAGTCGACTGCTCTAACCAACTGAGCTATGGGCCCTGTAACATGTCTTTCGCCGCTAGCCGGCAATAGCTGTTATCCATTTTGGTCACATAGTTTGCCTATGTGACCTAAAGCTATTGTGAGGCCTAGGGTAGCCTCACATGCCTTTCTATTTAATCGTCAATGAAGCTACGCAGATGATCGGAGCGGGTAGGGTGACGCAACTTGCGCAGTGCCTTAGCTTCGATCTGACGGATGCGCTCACGAGTAACGTCAAACTGCTTGCCGACTTCTTCCAGTGTGTGATCTGTGTTCATATCGATGCCAAAACGCATGCGCAGAACCTTGGCCTCACGGGCGGTTAGACTGCCTAGAACGCCGCGAGTCGACTCGGTTAGGTTGTGCTTAGTTGCCTCATCCACCGGCAGGGCAATGGTAGTATCTTCGATTAGATCACCAATACTGGCATCTTCATCCTCACCAATGGGCGTCTCCATGGAGATTGGCTCTTTGGCGATTTTGAGAACCTTGCGAATTTTATCTTCTGGCATTTCCATGCGCTCTGCCAGCTCTTCTGGGCTGGGTTCACGACCCATTTCCTGAAGCATCTGACGAGAGATACGGTTGAGCTTGTTAATGGTCTCAATCATGTGCACAGGAATACGAATCGTTCTTGCCTGATCTGCAATAGAGCGAGTGATCGCCTGGCGAATCCACCATGTAGCATAGGTCGAGAACTTATAACCGCGGCGGTATTCAAACTTATCTACTGCTTTCATCAGACCAATATTGCCTTCCTGGATAAGGTCTAGAAACTGCAAGCCACGGTTGGTGTATTTTTTGGCAATGGAGATAACCAGACGCAGATTGGCTTCGACCATTTCTTTTTTGGCTCTGCGAGCCATGGCTTCACCAATGGTAAGTCTGCGGTTAATGTCTTTAATGCTTAGGATGCTCAGGCCGCTATCAGCCTCTACCTGCGCCAGCTTGCGCTGTGCACGAATAATTTCAACTTCCTGATTAACGATACCCTGTGCCCAATCCGCTTTGGATTTGATCAGCTTGCCAGTCCATTTAAGGTCTGTTTCATTGCCTGGGAATTCACTAATAAACTCTTTGCGAGGCATCTTTGCGTAGCGAATGCACAGGCGCATGATGTTGCGCTCTTCGGCACGGATGCGATCGACAGCGCCGCGCACCATGGCGATGAGGGGGTCAAACTGGCGTGGCGTCAATTTAAGGTATTTAAATAACTCAGCTAGCTCTTCTAAGTTTTTAACAGAGGCGTTGCCTGTGCGGCCATAGCGAGCGATAGATTTTTCAGTTTTCTTTAGCTGGGCACGAATCTCTTCAAAGCGCTGTTGTGCTTCTTCAGGGTCCAAGCCGCCTTCATGCTCTTCCTCTTCTTCTTCATCCTCATCCGGAGTTTCGCCGTTGGCGATCTTCTCGGCTTCGGCCGCTTCAGCAGCCTGCTGCTGAGCGAGTGCTGATGGTACATGCTCCATCGGGTTGAGGTAGCCGCTGATTACATCAGTTAACTTGCGCTCGCCCTCTACAACTTTGTCCCATTCTGCAATCACGGTGCCTACGGCTGATGGCCAGTCAGAAATGGCAGACATCAACTCGCGTGTTCCCTCTTCAATACGCTTGGCAATCTCAATTTCGCCCTCGCGGGTCAGCAGTTCTACCGAGCCCATTTCACGCATGTACATGCGCACTGGGTCAGTGGTGCGGTGCTGTTCGGATTCAACAGAGGCGAGCGCAGCTGCAGCTTCAGCCGCGGCTACTTCATCCGGTGTATTGTCGCCAGACATCATCAACATGGTTTCGGCATCTGGAGCCGTTTCAAAAACGGTGATGCCCATGTCGTTGATCATCTGGATAATATCTTCGACCTGTTCTGGGTCGGCAATGTCTTCTGGCAGGTGATCGTTAACTTCTGCGTAGGTGAGATATCCCTGTTCTCTTCCCTTGGCGATAAGATCTTTAATGCCAGACTGCTGCTGATGAATGTTTTCGCTCATAGATAGTTTTTCTATTGTGGGACGCCAAAAAATAGCGCGCAATTATAGCTAATTAAAAGACCTTTGTCCCAGACAATTTGGCGTTTGGGGGCATATTTTTCTTTTCTAACTTTAGACTACAAGTCGTTGTTTTATCTTGATTTTTAGTTCATCGGATTGAGGGTCATTGCCCAGTTGCAGGCGTATCTTGTGCAACTGCTTGATTTCACGTTCATTTAGGCTGGACTTGGCCAGAATATGTTGGGCTTTGTCCGCTGCTGGCAGAGCGTCAAATGCGCTGTGACTTACGTGCGCCAGGGTGTCACAAAATTCCTGATGATCGTCGCGTCCCGTGCCTTTTGGTGGATGATAGAGTTCGCTAGCAGCTAGAGACTGCAGTACTTTAGTTTCCTGCTGGTTGCCATGGGTGCCCAGCCAATAGGCAAAAATATGCGATGGCTTGTAATGGGGGTTGGCTTGCACCAGTGCTAGCACTCTTATAAACAGTGGCATGTCAGGATCTGGGGAGGCCTCGAGCATCTTGGTCTCTTCCACATGCTCCGCCAGTCCCGGATGATTCAGCAGTAGGGCAGTCAAATATTTTACTGGGGAGAGGCGCAGTTTGGAGGATTTTTCCTGTGCCAGTTCGGCAAATGGTTCGTAGTCTAAGCCGGCGTAATCTTCTGGTGGTTGCTCGTAATTTCTTGGATCGCCGTCACTGGCGGAGCTGTACTCTGTCTGAGCTTTTTGACTTGCCGCGTTAGCATTGGGTTGCGCCGCTGAACGCTGCTCAGGGGGTTTATGGCTAGCAACATAGTCGCGCAGATTGTCAGCGCTGATACCGGTGCGTCGACTCAGTTCTTCGAGCATCAGTTGACGAAAAACGCCCTGCGGGATCCGGTTGATCTGTGGTGCGCAGACTTTGCTAAGGCGGGCCTTGCCATCGGCTGTGCTACTGTCTATTCCTTCGTTTAGCTGCTCAAACAAAAACTCTGACAGTGGCTGGGCGTTATCCACCTGCTTTTGGAAGTCAGTGGTGCCTAGTTTGCGAACCATGCTATCGGGATCTTCGCCGTCGGGCAGGAACAAAAATTTAGCCGACACTCCATCGCGCATTTCAGGTAGGGCTATTTCCAAGGAACGGGCCGCAGCCCTAACACCGGCCTTGTCGCCATCAAAACAAAATACTAACTCTGAGGTGTAGCGGAATAGCTTTTGTAAATGGTGCTCGGTCAATGCGGTCCCGAGAGTGGCGACGGCATTGTGTATACCGTATTGCGCCAGAGCTATAACATCCATATAGCCCTCCACCATAATTAGGCAGGGGATTTCCTTTAGCGTTTGGCGCGCCTCATAGAGGCCATAGAGCTCACGACCTTTGTGAAATACCGGCGTTTCGGGAGAGTTGAGGTACTTTGGTGTACTGTCGTCAAGTACTCGGCCGCCAAATCCAATAGTGCGGCCTCGCTGATCACGAATTGGGAACATAATTCGATGGCGAAAGCGATCGTACTGTTTCTTCTCTTCTGGCTTGACGATCAACATGCCCGACTCTTCGAGCAGCTTCACTTTAGTTGGCTCTGTACCGGCAGATTTGAGCAGGTTGTCCCAGCCTGGGGGCGCGTAACCTACCCCAAATTTTGCTGCAATTTGGCCACTTAGACCACGTCCTTTCAGATAGTTAACGGCGGTGGCTGCATCCTGGTGAGTGCGCAGCTGTTGACGAAAATATTGGTCTGCCTCAGTGAGGATTGAGAAAAGGCTGTCTTTTTTCTTTGTGACAGCGCGATCTGGAGCCGCCTCTCGAGGAATTTCCAAACCGGCATTTTTAGCGAGCATTTCAACAGCTGGCAAAAAATCTACGCGGTCAAATTCCATCACAAAGCCAAGCGCATTGCCGCCAGTGCCGCAGCCAAAGCAATAGTAAAATTGCTTATCTTGGGCGACCGTAAACGAAGGGCTTTTCTCCTCGTGGAATGGGCAGCAGGCTTTGTAGTTTTTGCCGGCTTTTTTTAGCTGCACACGGCTGTTTACCACGTCGACTATGTCGACGCGGTCAAGCAGATCATCAATAAAAGTTTGTGGAATCAATCCAGCCATGGGCGCTACGAGTTGTTAAATATCGGTCTGGCAGTGTAACGCCTTAGTCGGGGAAATTTAACTGCGGATTGCAATTAGTCTGCGACCTAGGCGGTTAGTGCTGCCTTTATCAGTCCGCTGACGGCGCCGGCATCGGCACGGCCCTGGATCTGTGGTTTGATAATGCCCATCACTTTACCCATGTCGGCCATCGAACTGGCACCAACCTGCTCTATGGCTGATTTGACGATGTTAGCAATTTCTTCGTCAGTCAGGGCTGCCGGCAAGAAGTCTTGAATTACGGTAATTTCTGCAATCTCCACGTCCGCAAGTTCCTGACGGCCGGCAGACTGGTACTGGTTAATGGAATCACGGCGCTGCTTAACCATCTTGTCGAGAATTGTTAGAACACGAGCGTCATCAATATCGATGCGCTCGTCAACTTCGATACGTTTTATTTCGGCCTGAATGAGGCGAATTGCGCTTAGGCGTGATTTATCTTTGGCGCGCATCGCGTCTTTCATTGCGTCATTAATCTGTAGTTTCATTGACATGGCGGTTCTCCAATTTTGCTATAGTTGATGGGATTTATCCATTCCAGAAACACAAAAAGCGCCGGTGGGCGCTCTTTGATCAGACTCTTTGAAAAGTCACTCTGCTATCAGAGTGCTGCTTAGTAGAGTCGAGTAAACTTGCGTGATTCGCGAGATACTTTTTTCTGGTTGCGCTTTACAGCGGCTGCAGCTTTACGCTTGCGTTCCCAAGTAGGCTTCTCGTAAAACTCGCAGCTGCGAACCTTGGCCAAAATCCCGGCTTTCTCGCAAGAACGTTTAAAACGACGTAAGGCTACGTCAAAGGGCTCGTTTTCTTTAATTCGAACGCTTGGCATAAATGCTTAATCCTGTAGTGAAAATCAATGTCGTCACAGCCACTCTGTGCTCGACTCTTCGAGGGCGCGTAGTCTATACACTTCGAGTGATTCTTGCAAAGGTTTTTACAGCCTTTTTCAAGCAACTGCCCGGCGCATAAAGTACAGGTTCACAGCGAGGGTCTTAGGGTTTAAAGTTACGCCCCTAAACCGTTTTTGGGCGAATATTTAAATGCTGGTGCTGGGTATTGAAACATCCTGTGATGAAACTGGGTTAGCTGTTTACGACAGCCAACGAGGCTTATTAGCGCACAGGCTTTATTCGCAGGTCAAATTGCATGCCGACTACGGTGGTGTAGTCCCAGAACTGGCGTCCAGAGACCATGTGCGCAAGATTCTTCCCCTGGTGCGCTTGGTGCTGGAAGAGGCTGGAATTACCAAAAATGATATTCAGGGTATTGCCTATACGTCTGGCCCCGGTCTCATGGGCGCACTAATGGTTGGCGGGGCTGTAGCCACTGCGCTTGGTTATGCACTGGATATTCCGGTCATTGGTGTCCACCATATGGAAGGTCATCTATTGGCACCGATGCTGGAGGACAACCCTCCACAATTTCCCTTCGTAGCGCTGTTGGTATCTGGAGGGCATACTCAGCTGGTGGCTGTGCAGGGCATAGGGCAGTATCAGGTATTGGGGGAATCTCTGGACGACGCTGCTGGGGAAGCCTTTGATAAGACGGCAAAAATGCTGGATTTAGATTACCCCGGAGGCCCAAGGCTAGCAGCCAAAGCCGACCTGGGTCAGATTAATCGCTTTGACTTCCCTCGGCCTATGACTGATAGACCCGGGCTGGACTTCAGCTTCTCTGGTCTTAAAACCTTTACCCGAAATTTAATTGAAAAACACCGCGGTGACGATGTACTGCCGGACGAGCAAACTATTTTGGATATCTGTGCTGGTTTTCAGGAGGCTGTTGTCGACACTCTGGTGATTAAGTGCCGCCGCGCATTGCAGCAGGCTGGGATGAAAACCCTAGTGATTGCCGGGGGGGTTTCGGCCAACCTTAGGCTGCGCCACAAGCTGGAAGTCGCGTTGAAGAAAGAGGGCGCCGAAGTTTTCTATGCTCGCCATGAATTTTGCACTGATAATGGGGCTATGATTGCCTACACAGGCTGCCAGCGCCTGGTCGCTGGTGAGAAAAATACACTGTCAATTTCAGCTACGCCACGTTGGCCGCTGGATCAGCTAAAGCAGCCACAGGAAACCGTTTAATGGATATTGTCTACATAAGAGACCTGCGCATAGAAACTATTATCGGTATCTACGATTGGGAGCGTGAAGTTAAACAGACTATTAGTCTGGATTTGGAAATGGCCCATGATATTCGCAAGGCCGCGGAGACTGACGACATTGAATATGCACTCAATTACAAGTCTATTGCCAAGCGTCTGATCGCTTTTATCGAGGGCAGTGAATTTCTTCTCGTTGAGCGCATGGCGGAGGAAATTGCACGTATTGTCCAAGAAGAATTCTCGGTACCCTGGTTAAAACTGCGGGTAAGCAAACCAGGTGCACTGAGATACTCTCAGGATGTTGGCATCATTATCGAGCGAGGAGTGCGCGGCTAATGGCGCTGATCTATCTCAGCATTGGCAGCAACATTGAGCGACATCGTAATATCAGTGCCGCTTTGGACGCTTTGGTGGACAACTTTGGTGAACTGGTTATTTCCTCTGTCTATGAAAGTGAGTCGGTAGGATTTACCGGTGATAGTTTTTACAATCTGGTCGTCGCCATAAACTCCGATCAAGGGGTGGGGCAGATTTCACAGGTGTTAAAGCAGATTGAAGACCAAAACGGGCGCGATCGCAGTGCCCCAAGATTTGGTGCCCGAAGCCTAGATATTGATATTCTCACGGTTGATAGCTTGGTGGGGCCTGTAGATGGTATAGATTTACCGCGGGACGAGGTGCTTAAAAACGCCTTTGTCTTACAGCCCATGGCAGAGATTGCACCTGATTCAGTACATCCAGTAACTGGTGAGCGCTACATTGAGCATTGGCTGCAGTACGATAAAAACAAACAGAGACTCTGGCCTGTCACTTTTGTCTGGCGCGATACCGAGCTGACGCTCTCTACTACAAATCTTTAGCCTATGACAGCTGCCTGATACTAGAGGCTGTTGGAGCTGCCGCCATCCACCGCAATCGTCTGGCCTGTCATATAAGTGGCATTGACGGCTAAAAAGAACGCTGTTTTTGCTATATCTGACTCTGTGCCCAGGCGTCCCATGGGTACCTTGCTTAGTACAGAATCCTGTTTGACTTTGTCATCTTCTTCATGCTCGGGCCAGAGTATTGCGCCTGGCGCTACGCTGTTCACCCTGACATCTGGGCCAAGTTCTTTGGCCAGGGATTTAGTCATTGCGATATTGCCTGCTTTGGCAATGGTGTAAATTGGATGATTTAACAGAGCTTGACGGGCGTGCATATCAGAGATATTTACAATGGATCCCTGCTGCTTGGTGAGCAGGGGAGCCAGTTTTTGTGAAAGAAAGAATGGCCCTTTAAGGTTGCTATTGATCAAATCATTCCACTGTTGGTCGTCGCAGTTTTGCAGTGGGGTAGGGTAGAAGCTAGAAGCGTTATTGATTAACACATCTAAGCGCCCAAGGCTGTGGATTAGCTGGCTGATTTTTTCAAGCCCCGCCATATCGTTAAGATCTGACTGAACCAGCAGGCAGCTTTCAGGGCGCTGGCTGTTTAGCTGTTCACAGAGTCTATCTGCCGCCGCGGCGCTGTTGTTGTAATGGATAACTACTCTGTAGCCAGCTTGGTGAAAAAGCTGCGCCATCACCGCGCCGATGCGTCGAGCGGCGCCGGTAATAAGTACTACCTTTTGAGAATCTGAGTTCATGGTTTACCTATGCTTGAGAGTAGTTTTGTTTAAATTCTGCCAGTTTTTCTGTTTGCCTTAGCCCCAGTTGGCGACCAATTTCAGCGCCACTAGTCCCGCGGTTTAACAGGTCAGATATGTCCGTTTTTACAACAACCTGGCGAGCCTGTCGCAGGTAATCTGATGAGGGATAGTCGCGGTCTTCAAAGCCGGTGCGGCCTCTGGCATCTGCTTCACAACAGAGTAAGAACTCCTCCAGCCTGCGCTCCGACTTGATAGCGCCAAGCCCTTTAAGCAGTTTTAGAATAGTCTCTGGGCGTAATTCAAATGCTTTGTGGCAAAGCAGGTGAAATTCTGTCACCGCCATCGCCAGTTGGCGGTGCTCATTGGGCACTTTCAGGCGGTCGCAGACATTGGTGACTAGGGGTAAGCCTCGCGCCTCATGGCCCTTGTGGCTGGGTAGTACATGGTCGGGCGTAATACCTTTACCGAGATCGTGCACCAGTACTGAGAATCTTACTGCTGCACTGTTTGATAGCAGCGCAGCCTGTTGTAATGACATCAGTGTGTGGATTCCAGTATCCACTTCTGGATGATAGTCAGCACGCTGAGGGACGCCAAACAGAACATCTACCTCCGGCAGCAGGATCTGTAATGCACCGCATTGACGCAGTACATCAATGTAAATATCTGGCGATTTTTCGCATAGCGCTCGTTCAGTTTCTTTCCAAACCCGCTCGGCGACTAGGTGTTGAATTTCTCCGCTATCGACTATTGATGTCATCAATGCAAGAGTTTCGGGCGCTACTGTGAAACCCAGATGATGGTATCGCGCGGCAAAGCGGGCCACCCTCAGCACCCTCAAAGGGTCTTCGGTAAAGGCATCAGAGATATGCCGCAGTACTCTGTTTTGGAGATCCTGCTGTCCTCCATAGGGGTCAATAAGCTGACCATTGCTGTCCTCTGCCATCGCATTAATGGTCAGATCGCGGCGAACTAGATCATCTTCTAAAGAAATATCTGCTGCGGTATTGAAGGTAAAGCCCTGATAACCATGGCCGGACTTTCTCTCGGTGCGAGCCAGGGCATATTCCTCCCCCGTCTGGGGGTTTATAAAGACGGGAAAGTCCTGACCGACCGGTTGAAAACCCTGCTCTACCATCTGTTCTGGCGAGCCGCCTACAACTACCCAGTCATTTTCATCACTGGGGTAATTTAGGAGCTTATCGCGGACAGCGCCGCCAACGAGGTAGATTTTCATTATAGGTTCCAACGCTTTTACGCATTGTAGGGTGCCGCGGATTCTAGCTCAATCTAAACCGGGCTGTGCCTGAGTATTTTAGGCGGGTTATTGCGAGGCCATGGCTGTAAGCCTAGGGAGGTTGATAATCTCTATTTCTTTTTTGTCACATAGGATCAGGTCAAAGCTCTGAAAACGGCTAAATACCCTGCTGACGGTTTCTACTGTTAAGCCCAGATAGTTGCCAATATCGGCGCGAGACATGGGTAGCCGAAATCTAGTTGCACTTAGATGCTGGCGTTTGAGCCGGTTAGATAGACTGATAAGCAGGCTGGCAACGCGCTCCTCGGCGGAGCTTTTTGCCAACAGCGTGATAAGTTCTTGATCGGCAGTAATTTCTTTGGCCATTAGGCGCATAAAATGCTGCTGTAGCTTTGGCACATTCTGACTGAGCTCTTCAAGCCGTGTGAAAGGAATTTCACAGAGTGCAGTCGTTTCAAGTGCTAGGGTGGTATTCCTATGCTGGTTACTGTGGATACCATCCCAGCCAAAAATTTCGCCGGGGAGGTAAAATCCTGTCACCTGCTCAGAGCCACTGCTATCGGTGCAATAAGATTTCACCGCGCCGCTCCGAATCGCATAAAGAGACTCAAATCTGTCGCCAGCATGAAAAATAAATTGGTTCCTGTGCAGAGGCCGCCGGCGATCAATCGCTGTTTCGAGTCTCGCCAGCGAGCTTGCATCTAGCGTCAAAGGCAGGCACAGGGCACTCATTCTGCATTTATGGCAATTGGTAGGCTGAATACTAAGGCTAGGTGAGCGCATACAAATCCCTGTATTTTAAGTCGATTTAACCTAATTCCTTTGAAATAAGTATAGACGCAGAATTGATCCAAATCATATTGTTGCAGCAAAAGCTGTGGTTTTCCGAAAGTGCACTTCAGAGCCAACTAAACTCAATTAAACAATCTAAAGTGCTTCTTAAGGAGCTGTAATGGAGAATATTCTGGTAGTGTTAGATGGCTCTGATGCGGATGATTTGGCGCTGGGGCAGGCGGCAGAACTCATAAATTTTAGCCAGGGTAAGCTGCATGTGCTGATGACTGTCTATGACCAAATTGAAGAGATGCACAAATATGTCGGCTTTGATAATTTTAAAGACGTTAAACAGCGCATTCTCGATGATGCAGAGAAAAAACTGCGCCTCTTAACCGATCGCTTTAATCTAAATTTTTCATCTAGCATGGCCTGGGGCAAGCGCTGGTCGAGACCGGCGGTAGATAAAAGCAAGCGCATGGGAGGCGACCTCGTCATCAAAGTCTCTGGAGATCAACAGTCTCGCATCTCGAAAATTTTCCGGACTCCCGAGGACTGGAATTTACTGCGTGATCTGAAGTGCCCACTGTGGCTGGTCAATAATAATCGGCAGCCACTAGATCGCGTGGTGGTCGCTGTTAATGCTTTAGCAGAGTCAGTGGAGCATCGCGATCTTGATCAGCGAGTAATAGAGGTCGGCTATAATATGGCTCGGGCGCTTAACCTCAGGCTACAGCTGGTCACCGTTATGCCTGACCTTAGCTCTATGGCTCTGGCTACTGCCTATGTGCCGCCGGTGCCTGGTCAGGCTATTTTGTGGGAAGACAGGGGTGAAGAGTTAAGTGCTCGCTGCCAAGAAGTTCTAGAGTCGCAGGCCAAGGCTCTTCCTACGGCGGCTGAGACCTTGGTGCTTAGCGGGAGAGTTGATCTTGAGCTTGCCGATCTGGTTGGCGACAGCGCTCTTTTGGTGCTCGGCAGTGCGGCTGAAAGAGGTCTGGCGGGTAAGTTTATCGGTGATACAGCAGAAAAAGTCCTGCACTATTTGGCCACTGACCTGCTGATTGTGCACTAACAGATCAAGGCCAATTGAGTTAGTTAATAAGGGCGAGACATATGGGTTGCGATTCAACCGGTTACTGGCCCCAAAAATGCCCTGCTAAACGTTACCCGCGCGCGATTTATTTCGTGGTTTTACCCCAGAGTTCTTCAAGTCGTTGGTCGCGACCACAGCGCCAGCGGTAATAATTGTAGCGGCCTGGATTTTTCTTGTAGTAGTCCTGATGGTATTCCTCAGCAACATAAAACTCTGTGGCTTGCGTCAGCGCAGTCCTGATTTGGCCAGCAAACCTGGGCTGAGAATTGAGCTGATCCAGAGATGCTTGAGCGGCGACCCTCTGTTGTTCGTCTAGGTAAAATAATTCACTGCGGTACTGTTGGCCGCGATCACAGAACTGGCCGTTGCCATCAAGTGGGTCCACATTGACCCAAAAATGTGCCAGTAGCTGTTCAAAGCTAATTTCTTTATTGTCAAAGGTGATTGCTACGGCCTCTGTGTGGCCAGAGTTACCAGAGGATACCTGCTTGTAAGTTGGGTTAGAGACATGGCCGCCTATATAGCCAGAAACTACAGTTTTGACGCCATTTAGTTTTTCGAAGTCACTCTCAACGCACCAGAAGCAGCCGCCGGCAAAAATTGCGGTCTTCTCCTCGGCTTGAGCCAACCCAGAGAGACTGAAAACCAGGCTGCAAATCGTGGCAGCACAGAGACTTTTGAATAATCCTAAATAACGCACAGACGCCCTCCGTTAGTGGGTTTGTGTAAACCTAGTACAGTTTGTTTACGTATCACCGGTGAGACTAGTTTGACTCTGAAGAAGACAATAAATTCTCGGGTTGATTTATTCTCTTGACGGGCGTGACATTTGCCCTTATTTTTCGCTTTTTGCACCGTCGGTTCACACAGGTGCCCATGGTTAGGTCTGAGGTTGATGGATGAGTAGTGATCTAGACGATATCGATGATGTAGACGACTTGGATGACTCTGATGAGAGCTCCGATGAGTCGGAGTCAGAGAAGAATCTATCCGATAAAGAGCGGGCTTTAGTCAGCTTGGAAAGCCGTCGTCGTTTAGAGCAAAAGCTTGAAGATGCGCGAATTCAAAAGCAGGTCCAGGAATATGACTTCGATGACGATGACTTCGACTAGTCCCATGCCCTTGTGCTCGTTAAAATTCAGTGGCGCAAATCAAATCGACTAAAGCCAACATCTAATCGCTTATTTTTGGCATAATAGCGCCCGCAGAAATAACCAGGTTGTAAAAATTCCATTGCCCCAATCACCTCTTCTAAAAGTTGCGAGCCTGTCATTTGAGCGCGACGATTGCACCGTCTTCCAGCCAATCAGCTTCTCTGTTGAGGCCGGGGACATTGTGCAGATTGAGGGTGCCAATGGCTCAGGGAAAACTACCCTGTTGAGACTTCTGACGCGTGCTCTGGAAGCCAGTTCAGGCTCAGTGTTCTATGCAGGTGTCGACATTGACCAATGTCTGTACGACTATCGCGAGCAAATTCTTTACCTAGGTCACCAGCCTGGGGTTAAGCTCAATCTCTCTGCTGAAGAAAATCTACGCTGGATGAGTCCGGCCTCGACTGCTCCTGAAGCTATTGTCTCAGCCCTCGCAGATTTGGGCTTGCGAGGTTACGAGGACGTACCCTGTTACAGTCTCTCTGCCGGGCAGCACCGTCGTGTGGCGCTGGCCCGTCTTTTGACATCCAGAGCTCAGATCTGGTTGCTGGACGAGCCCTTTACTGCAATTGATAAACAGGGTGTTGCCTTTCTTGAGCAGTGCATGCAACAACACCTAAATCAGGGTGGAGCTATCTTGGTATCCACTCACCAAGATCTAGCTATAACTGGGGTGCGTAAGATTAGGGTCGAGCCGGCTGACGATGCGGGGGGCTTTTGATGTCCAATGCTCACAACGCAGGTTTCACTGGCTACCTACAGCGGGATCTATTGCTGGCTTACCGGCGCCACGGCGAGGCTGCTAGTCCGCTGATATTTTTTCTGCTTGTGGCAACCTTAGTGCCTCTGGGTGTCAGCCCGGAAGCTGGGCGGCTCGAACCATTGGCTCCCGGTATTATCTGGGTTATGGCTCTACTGGCAACCCTGCTGTCGACAGAGGGACTTTTTGCCAGTGACTATCAAGATGGTTCGCTCGAACAGATGATTATTGCTCCCCAGCTGCTTGCCATGCCGGTGCTTGGCAAGGTGACGGCACATTGGTTAGTAACAGGGCTTCCTCTGACGCTGGTGTCGCCGATAATTGGTATTATGCTGTCGCTGCCGAGTGACGGGTTTATACCTATGATGGCGAGCTTGGCTCTGGGAACTGGGTGCTTGAGTTTGGTTGGTGCGGTAGGCGCGGCATTGACCGTCTCTCTGCGCAAAGGGGGGCTACTGCTTTCGCTGTTGGTGGTGCCGCTCTACATGCCGGTAATTATTTTTGGCAGTGCCACGGTGCAGGCAGGCATCGACGGTCTAAATTGGTTTGCGCCGCTGGCTATTTTAGGTGCAATGCTGGCCACCGCTGTGGCACTTTGTCCCTTGGCAATAGCAGGTGCCCTGCGATTGGTGAGTAGTAACTAATGATTGATAAAAGGTTTTAAGTACATGGGTTCAGGTCGGGATTGGACATGGTTTCATCGCTTGGGTTCGCCGCGCTGGTTCTACGAGACCACAGGTCGCTGGCTACCATTGCTGTGGGCGGTTACCCTGGCCCTGTTGGTGGTGGGCTTAGTTTGGGGGCTCCTCTATGCCCCGCAGGATGCCAAACAGGGCAATAGCTTCCGAATCATCTACCTTCATGTGCCTGTGTCATTTTTGGCACTAGCTGGTTACTACATCATGGCCATAGCCGGTGCGGTGGGGCTGATATGGAAGATGAAGCTCAGCTACATGGTTATGAAGTCAGCAGCACCCCTTGGTGCAGCTCTGACATTCCTAGCACTGTTTACTGGCGCAGTCTGGGGCAAGCCCACTTGGGGAACCTACTGGGTGTGGGACGCGCGAATTACCTCAATGCTGATACTGCTGTTTTTATATTTGGGTGTGCTAGCTCTGCAGTATGCGTTTCACTCACAGGATACAGGCAACAAAGCTAGCGCCATGCTAGCACTGGTAGGCACCGTCAATATTCCAATTATTTATAAGTCAGTTGACTGGTGGTACACCCTGCACCAGCCAGCCACTATCAAACTGACTTCTGCTCCCAGCATGCATCCGGATATGTTTAAGCCGTTGCTAGTGATGATTTTGGCAATGTACTGTTTTTATGCGCTGGTGCTGATACTCAACACCCGCGTTGAGATCTTGCAGCGGGAACGTAAAACGGGCTGGGTGCGTGACTTGGCTCGCCAAGCTGACACTGGACCAGACAACCAATGAGCATGCAGTTTGAGAGCTTTCAACAGGCTTGGGACATGGCGGGCCACGGCCCCTACGTATGGACAGCGGTATTAGTATCAGTCTTTGTGCTTTGCTGGTTGATGCAGCGTCCATTGGTTCAGCACAGAAAAAGCCTAAACAGCATTGCCGTGCAGATGCGCCGCGAAAAAATGCGCCAAGCGACTAATCCAGAGGAACATAGTTAATGCATCCCATACGAAAGCAGCGTCTTCAGCTGGTAATTCTTTTAGTGGTGGCCTCCACAGTGGTAGTGGGTCTGATCGCCTATATGCTTGGTCAAAATGCTAATTACTTTTATACGCCCGCTCAAATAGCTAGCGGCGAGGCCCCTAAAGGTGTCTATATCCGTGCTGGCGGTATGGTTATAGATGGCTCTGTAGAGCGCTCTGCTGAGTCTTTGGCAGTGCAGTTTGAAGTCAGCGACGGTATCAGTAATTTGCTTGTTCAGTACTCAGGGATTCTTCCCGACCTATTTGCGGAAGGCGAAGCGGCAATTGCCTCGGGCGTGTTGGACGAAAATCAGGTACTTCAGGCTACCGAGGTGCTGGCCAAGCATGACGAGAAATACACGCCGCCTGAGGTTGCTGACGCCATGAATCAAGCCTACAAGCTCAAACAGGAATCTGCTCAATGAGCCCAGAGTTAGGCCATGGGGCATTAATTGTCGCGCTGTTTATCGCTGTGGCTCAGGCCGTGGTGCCTATGCTGGGCTCATTTACTGGCCATCGCAGTTGGATGCGTCTGGGGCATAGTTTGGCTCTGGGACAGTTTGCTTTTTTAGCGCTCTCCTTTGCCTGTCTGGCTCAGGCATTTTTGCAAGATGACTTCTCTGTAGCCTATGTGGCCAATAATTCCAATAGCCTGCTACCCGATCGCTTTAAATTCAGTGCCGTCTGGGGTGCTCACGAAGGTTCGTTGCTACTATGGGCGCTTATTTTAGCCGGCTGGTCAGCTGCTGTGGCATTGTTAAGTCGGCAATTGCCGCTTCAGCTATCGGCGAGAGTGCTGTCAATTATGGGCGTTATTGCGATCGGCTTTACGCTGTTTTTGCTGATGACCTCTAACCCTTTTGAGCGCATTTTGCCGGTGTCTCCCGCTGAGGGCGGTGATCTCAACCCACTGCTTCAAGATTTTGGCCTGATTGTGCATCCACCAATGCTCTACATGGGGTATGTCGGCTTTTCTGTGCCCTTTGCTTTTGCTATTGCCGCCCTGATTGGAGGGCAGTTTGATAGCGCCTGGGCCCGCTGGTCGCGACCCTGGATTAACGTGGCCTGGGCTTTCCTCACCTTGGGTATAGGTCTGGGTAGCTGGTGGGCATACTACGAGTTAGGTTGGGGAGGCTGGTGGTTCTGGGATCCGGTTGAAAATGCGTCATTTATGCCCTGGCTTGTGGGCACTGCACTGGTTCATAGTATTGCTGCCACAGAAAAGCGCGGGGTTTTTAGGAGCTGGACTTTGCTGCTGGCGATCTTCGCATTCTCGCTCAGTTTATTAGGCGCTTTTTTAGTGCGCTCCGGCATTCTTACCTCAGTCCATGCCTTTGCCAGTGATCCAGAACGTGGGGTGTTTATTTTGGCGTTTATTGCCATTGTGATTGGCTTTTCGTTGCTACTGTTTGCCCTGCGTGGTCCGGCTATGCAGAAAGCAGCCGGCTATGGCGCCTGGTCTCGCGAAATGATGCTGCTGGTGAACAATATACTGTTAGTTAGTTCAATGGCGATGATCCTGTTGGGCACCCTGTATCCACTGGTGGCCGATGTATTGGAGTTAGGTAAGATTTCTGTCGGCCCGCCGTATTTTAATTTCTTCTTTGTGCCATTGATGTCGCTACTGCTGCTCTGTGTTGGATTGTCCGCTGTCACTCGTTGGAAGAAAACCGAGTTAGATCTATTGCAGCAAAAAGGTTTTTTCCCCGCCGTTATCAGTCTGGTGTTAGCGCTTGTGGCACCGCTATTTCTTGCGGTCGAGCTGTCGTGGGAGGCTTACTCATTTGGCGCGGTGTTCACCCTGCTGATTTCGTTTTGGGTTATCAGTATGAGTGTTGCTGACCTGCTCAGTAAGCTGGGTGGTAGTCTTACCCGAGCCACTAAATTGTCCGGTAGCTATTGGGGCATGCTCTGCGCTCATATTGGTCTAGCGGTATGTGCCATAGGTGTAGGGTTAAGTTCAATTTACGATGTCCAGCGGGATGTGCGTATGGAGCCGGGCGATCGCGCAGAGGTCTCTGGCTACGAGTTTGAATTTGTTAGTCTCAAGCAGATTCAGGGGCCTAATTACACAGCCTATCGCGGAGAGATCAGGGTTGAATCAAAGGGGCAGTTTATCTCGACGCTATTGCCAGAAAAGCGTGCCTATGCGGCAGGTGGTCAGGTAATGACCGAAGCGGCCATCGATGCTGCTCTTAGCCGCGATCTGTATGTATCTCTCGGCGAGCCGTTGGCTGGCCAAGCCTGGGCAATCCGTCTCTATGTCAAACCCTTTGTGCGCTGCATCTGGCTGGGAGCGCTGCTCATAGCACTGGGCGGAATTATTGCCGCGGCAGACAAGCGTTATCGACGCCGACGCAGAGTGCAGGCGCCCCTAGCCAACGCAGAGGTGGCCCCTCAATGAATAAGATCAGCAGCAGGTTAGCTCTTTTTTTGCCTCTGGGATTATTCGCGGCACTTTCGCTGGTATTGCTAATGGGCCTAGATAAGGACCCCACTGAATTGCCGTCGGCACTGGTCGGTGAGAGGTTCCCAGCATTTGCTCTGCCCGACCTAGAGAATCAAGATGAAATACTCAGTCGCGCAGATATAGAGGGCGAAGTGCTGCTAGTTAATGTCTGGGCTACCTGGTGTTTTGCCTGTCGCATCGAACATCCTCACCTCAATACACTCGCAGAGCAGGGTGTCAAAATTATCGGCCTCAACTATAAAGACCAGCGCAAGCCAGCGAGATTGTGGTTGCTTGAGCGCGGTAATCCCTATGCATTTAATATCTTTGATGCAGAGGGTAGCCTGGGTATAGATCTAGGTGTGTACGGCGCGCCGGAAACCTATCTTGTGGATGCACAGGGCATTATCCGCCATCGTCGTGTGGGTGTGGTTGACCCAAGAATCTGGGCGCAAGAGTTTAGCCAGCTGTATTATGAGCTAACAGGCGAGCGCCCCGAACTCAGTGGTGCGCCATGATTCGCTGGGGTCTGCTGTTGTTGATATTTCAGGCTAACCTGTTGTTGGCCAGTGCAGAAATTGTGCCCTTCAGCGATGAATCGCTGCGGCCCAGATATCAGCAATTGATCGAGGAATTGCGCTGTCCAAAATGTCAGAATCAGAATCTTGCTGATTCTAATTCGCCGATTTCTCAGGATCTTCGTGAACAGGTTAGACGTCTTCTAGAAGAGGACCTGACGGATGCTGAGATCAAGGAATACCTCAAATCGCGCTACTCAGAATTTATTCTCTATCGCCCAGAAGTGAATCAGAATACCTGGCTGCTATGGGCTGCTCCGGTCCTGTTTTTGATAATTGGCATACTGGTGCTCTACCGTCTTTATTTTAATTCTGCCGCTTCGGCTAGAGCTGTAACTCCCGAAAAAAATGGGCTCGACAGTCATAATCAGCAGCGTCTCGATGAGTTGTTACAAGAGAACAGGGACCAACAATAATGGACTTCAGTCTTCTTCTGGGGCTGCTATTTTTAGCAGTCGGCCCTTTTATCCTCTATCCCTTTGTGACAGGTGATAGGGCAAACAATGCGTCTGCTGCTAAGGCCAAAGAAGCGAATATTGCCATATTTCGCGAGCAAGAGGCTCAGCTGCAAAAACAGCTCGATAATTGCGAAATTAAGCCCAGTGATTTCGATCAGCTAGTAGCCGATGCTCAGCAGTTACTGTTAAATAATACAGAGGCAAGGCTATCCACTGAGGTCGCGACAAAATCTGCGTTGGGTCTATGGTTGTTGCCTCTGCTGCTGTTGGCAATTCCGCTTCTAAGCCTCTTAACATACGAGCGGCTGGGTGCAGGGCCAGATGAAGAGATACGCCAACTTATGGACGAGGGCGCGCAGTTTGCTCCAAATACGCCGGCCTTTTTAAACTGGCGCGCCAAGCTCGATCAGGCCGTTGCCCAGCGGGTTGAGCAGAGCCCGGAAAATATGTATTACTGGGCCCTGCTAGCGCAGAGTGCTATTGCCGAGGGCGACCTTGTCAGCGCCAGTCAATATTTTGCAGCGGCTCTAGAGGTGCAGCCCGAGGATGGCTTTTTGCTTGCACAGTATGCTGAGACGCTATTTCTGGTAGCCGGTAATCGCTTTACTCCTGAGGTAGAAGCCGCCATGGATCGCGCCTTTGTGGTTGACTCAAATAATCCCACCATACTCGGGCTCAAAGGAATTCAGGCCTTTGAGCGGCAACAGTTATCCCTGGCTATCACCTATTGGCAGGGGGCGCGGCAGGGGCTAGACCCCAACAGTCCAACCTCTCAGGCACTGCTGACCGGTATTGAGCGTGCCAACAGTCTTCTGGGGCAGCCTACCAATCAGCCGCAGACACCAGAGCTCACTAGCGTGCAGATATTAGTCAGCCTAGACCCCAGTATTACCTTTACAGAGGATCAACAGGTGTTTGTTGCTGCTGTCCGTCCCACCGGGGCACCCATGCCTCTGGCAGCAAAAAAGCTCAGTGTGGCGGAGTTACCAGCACTGGTTACCCTGAGTGACCGAGACTCACTTATGCCGGGGCAGAACCTGTCATCGGTGAGCAGTTTTAAATTGGTCGCTCGGCTGTCCAACTCAGGTTCGGCGACCCCGCAATCTGGAGACTGGGAGGCGCTATCCGAGGAGATTGAGTCCGGCTCCCTCGACGGCCAAATTGAGCTGCTAATCAGCCGCCAGCGCCCCTGATCCGCCGATCTTGGGCAGTGGTTTTTCCGCTGCCCGGTTTATTTCCCAAAGTAAATGCCACAAACCCTGATTTACTGTTTTGCGCAGCGCCCAGACTGTGTAGAATTGGCCGCTAACTATTAAGCAAACCGCGGCCAGTTGACTGGGCCCACGACCATTAGAAACGAATAATCATGCGGCTTAAATCGATCAAATTAGCTGGCTTCAAATCTTTTGTTGACCCCACCAGCGTCAATTTCCCCAGTAATCTCTCTGCTGTTGTAGGCCCAAACGGCTGTGGTAAGTCCAATATTATCGATGCAGTGCGCTGGGTTATGGGTGAAAGCTCGGCCAAGAACCTGCGCGGCGAGTCAATGTCTGATGTTATCTTCAATGGCTCTGGCGGGCGCAAGCCAGTGGGACAGGCCTCGATTGAGCTGATATTTGATAACTCTGACGGCCGCATTGTTGGTGAATACGCCTCCTATAACGAGATTGGCATCAAGCGCAAAGTTACCAGAGATGGTCAATCCAACTACTATCTCAATGGCAACAAGTGTCGCCGCCGAGATATTACCGACATCTTCCTAGGTACGGGCTTGGGCCCTCGCAGTTACGCCATTATTGAACAGGGCATGATCTCTCGACTGATTGAGGCCAAGCCAGATGAGCTGCGCGTGTATATTGAGGAAGCCGCTGGTATTTCAAAATATAAAGAGCGTCGTCGGGATACCGAAGGGCGCATCCAGCGCACCATGGAAAATCTCGAGCGACTCACTGATATTCGCGACGAACTGGGCCGCCAGTTAGGGCGGCTAGAACGCCAGGCCAAGGCTGCCGAAAAATACGCCGAATTCAAGAAGGAAGAGCGCCAGACGTCGGCAGAGCTACTTGCGTTAAAGTGGCGTGGTTACAACGCGTCGGCCACCGAGCAAAAGCAAAAAATAGGCAACCTTGAAATCGAACAGGAAAAAATCATTGCGCAGCGCAATGCCTGTGACAGTGCCATTGAAAAACTGCGTTCGGAGTTTACTGACCACAGCGACGCCTTTAACGAGGTGCAGGCACGGTTTTACAAGATCGGCGGCGATGTTGCCCGCATTGAGCAGGCTATAGAGCACGCTCAGCAGCGCGCCCAAGAGCTGCATAAAGATCTCGAACAAACAGAGCGCAATTTCAGTGAGGCGGAGCAACATTTAAATGCTGATCGTCAGAAAGAGACTGGTTGGGCCGCGGAGTTTTCAGAGCTGACGCCAGCTTTGCAAGAAGCTAGAGCGGCCGAAGCGATCTCTTCAGAGGCTTTGCAGGCCGCAGAGCAGGCAATGCAGAGTTGGCAGCAGGCCTGGGATGAATTTAATCAAAAGTCCGCAAGTCCGAGGCAGCAGGCAGAGGTGCAGCAGTCGCGTATCCAGCATTTGGAACAGTTGATGCGCCGTCTCACCGAGCGCCAGCAAAGTCTAGCCAACGAGGCCAGCAGTTTCCAAGCCAGTCCCGCTGAAGAAGAAATGGCGACCATTCAGGCAATGTTGGATGAGGCAGAGTTGTCGCGCGAAGCTATTGATAAGCAGCGTCGAGATAACAGCGACGAAATAGCCGCTCTGCGTGAAGAAGAAAAGCAAGCTGCCGCTGAGCACAACGATGCTCGCAGTCGCCAGCAGACACTCAAAGGACGTCAAGCGTCCCTGCAAGCGCTGCAACAGGCGGCAATGGGCGATGACGCCGAAAAACAGTGGCTGTCAGCCAAAGGTCTAGGCGATAAGCCGCGCCTAGCAGACTCGGTAAAATCTGCCGATGGATGGGAAGTTGCTGTTGAGACTGTGCTGGGGAGTTATCTGCAGGCAATTGCTGTTGATGATATCGCCAGTTCTGCTGCACTTTTGCAGGACTTTAAAAAGGGTGAGTTGTTACTGATTTCAAACACCAGTACTGCCAACGAATCTGGCAATAAAGGGCGTCTGCTGCGCGATCTGGTTGAGGGTGACGCCGCGCAGAGTTTAATGGGTAATATCTATGCAGCTGACAGTTTAGAAGACGCCTTAAAACTTCAGCCTTCGCTCTCAGCCGTTGAGTCTGTAGTCACAAGGGAGGGAATCTGGCTTGGCAATAATTGGCTGCGTGTCGCCAGAGATAAAGATGCCACCGCTGGCGTACTTAAACGCAAGCAGGAACTTGAGTCTATTGGCTCAGAAATGACTCTGCTAGAGGCGCGTATCGGAGAGTTGGAAGCCACTAGACATAATAATGAGCAGCGTTTGCAAAACCTTGAAGCCATGCGTCAAGAAATTGCTAGTAACGTGGCTCAGCAGCAGAGCAACTATGCTGAACTGCGCTCTAAACTCAGTGGTTTTGAAGTGCAGATAGAGCAGTACAAGGCTCGTAAAGAGCGCGCCGAGACTGAGCTTGCGGAGGTGCAGCAGCAGAGCGAAACCGAGCAGGAAAATCTCAGCGCCGCGCGAGTTATTTTGCAAGAGTCGATTGAAAAAATGGAAGCGGACACATTACAGCGCGAAGTACTAATTGGTCAGCGCGATCAATGCCGCACCGAACTGGATGCTGTTAGGCAAACTGCCCGTCATGAGCGTGACCGCAGCCAGGAGTTGGCGATGCGTGAGAGTGCCCTCAACACCCAGCTAGCCAGCATTCGCGAAGGTATCGCCCGTCTTGAGACTCAGGTAGAGCGACTGCAGGAGCGTCGCGAACAGCTTCGCGAAGCATTCAATATTAAAGAAGACCCCACTGAGGGCCACAAAATTGAGCTTGAGGCGCAGCTGGAAGCTCGAGTGTTAGTAGACGCTGAGTTAACTGAGGCGCGCGCAAAGGTTGAGTCTACAGAGCACCAGATGCGCGAGCAGGAAAAGCTCCGCGGCGAGCTTGATGGCGAGGTACAGGAAACCCGCGGCAAGCTGGAAAAACAGCGTATCTCCGCACAGGAAATCACCACTCTCAGCCGTACTATCGAAGAGCAGATCGTCGAGAAACAGGGCAACCTTGAAACTCTTCTTGAGAGTCTTGCCGAGGACGCTGCGCTGGTAGACTGGGAAGAGCAGTTGCAACTTTTAAGCAACCGTATCCAACGTCTTGGGCCAATCAATCTGGCGGCCATTGACGAGTATAAGATCGAATCGGAGCGCAAGGATTACCTAGATCAACAAAATGCTGAGTTGGAAGATGCGCTGCGCACCTTGCAGACTGCCATTCAAAAAATTGATCGCGAGACGCGCACCAGATTTAAGGAAACTTTTGAACTGGTCAATGGGCACATTCAGGAACTATTCCCTAAATTGTTCGGTGGCGGCCATGCCTATCTTGAAATGACCGGTGAAGATCTACTCAACACAGGGGTTACCCTGATGGCCAGACCGCCGGGCAAGAAAAATTCATCTATTCACCTACTGTCCGGTGGCGAAAAAGCTATGACCGCCATTGCGATGGTATTTTCGATCTTTAAATTGAATCCGGCGCCTTTCTGTATGCTGGATGAGGTAGATGCTCCGCTGGACGACGCCAATGTTGGGCGCTACGCCAATATGGTCAAGGAGATGTCCGATCAGGTGCAGTTTATCTTTATCACCCATAACAAAATTTCCATGGAAGCTGCCAATCAGTTGATGGGTGTTACCATGCATGAACCAGGTGTTTCTAGGCTGGTGACAGTAGATGTTAATCAGGCAGCGGCATTGGCCGAGGCCTGATAGTTTTTGTTTGGCAAAGAATAATTACAAACAGATAAAAAACTTTGCTTTTTTATATGGCGAACTACAATAACCAAAGTTTAATTAAAAGTTGAGCTCTCGTCTGATATGGATTTTTTTGGCCCTCGCGAAATTTTAGTCGTTGTTTGTGTGCTAGTCTCTCTAGCCATCCTGCTCGATGGTATGCGTCGCGCAAAGCGCAATAGATACGAAAAGCTGCAGATGTCTTCACGAAAAATGAAGCAGATTTCAGATGCTGAGACCGAGGTAGATGACGCCTTTGCCGATTCGCAGTTCCCCTCGGGTGGCTCTCGAGTGGTGGGTATTCGCGATGAAGCTGATATCCAGCATGTTGAAGACAGTCTGCGTCGTTCCAGTGACGCCATGGATTTTAATTTTTCTCGCAAGCCTCAGCAGGAGCAATTCGACCTTGATAACAGTATTTTTGAACGGGAGCGCGCAGAGCTAAATCGACGCGCAGCTGCAGAGGCTGATCAGTTGCAAAAAAAGGCTGAGGCCAAAGCTGACGCCAGCTCGAAAGACATGCCTCAGGAGGTGCTGGTGATGCACCTAATGGCCAACAAGGGCGAAACCATTAATGGCCAGAAACTATTAGATCAGGTATTGATTGCTGGCTTACGTTTTGGCGGGCGAAAAATCTTCGATCGCCATATCAACGACGATGGCTCTGGCGAGGTGTTGTTTAGTCTGGCCAATGTGGTGAACCCTGGCACCTTCGATCTAAATACTATTGCTGAGATGGAAACGCCTGGAGTGACATTGTTTATGCCTCTCGATGATTTAAGCGATCCAGTTTCAGCTTTCGATACTATGGTCGACGCAGTGGACAGCTTGGCGGCAGGCCTGCAGCTAAATGTAATGGACGAATCTCGAAGCTCGATGACCAAACAAACTATTGACCATTATCGTCAGCGAGCTCGTACTGTGTCATTCCGGCGCGAACAGAGCAGCTGACAACCAACGGCGACATTTCATGGCAAATATTCCAGAGCACGTTCTCAGTGAGTATGAACGTCTCAAGGACGAGTTAAACCAGCATAACCACCGTTATTATGTATTGGACGATCCCGCTGTTCCCGATAGCGAGTATGACCGTCAGATGCGTCTTCTTCAGGATCTCGAGCAGCGGTATCCGACACTTTTGACTCCGGATTCACCCAGTCAGAGAGTCGGCGGTGTCGCGCTGACAGCCTTCACTCAGGTGCGTCATGACATTGCTATGCTGTCACTGGACAATGCCTTTAGTGATGCTGAGCTCGAAGACTTTGATCGCAGAATCAAAGATCGCCTCAATTACGCTGCCCAGGAGCAGGCCCCTGAGATTGAGTTTGCCTGTGAGCCTAAGCTGGACGGTGTTGCGGTCAGCTTGCTGTATCTCGACGGTTTGCTAGTGCGCGGTGCCACAAGAGGGGATGGCATGGTGGGTGAGGATATCACCGCCAATGTGCGCACCATTAACAGTATCCCACTGAAGCTGGTGGGGGAAAATATTCCTGAGCTACTAGAGGTTAGGGGAGAGATATATCTGCCCCGCGCTGGGTTTGATGCCCTTAATGCTAAAGCTATAAATGCAGGTGATAAAACCTTTGTCAATCCGCGCAATGCGGCTGCTGGTAGCTTGCGACAGCTTGATTCAAAAATAACGGCCAGTCGGCCATTAGAAATGTGCGCTTACAGTGTCGGACAGTTTCAGGCACAGACTAAGCCTGATACTCATCTAGCTATGCTCAGTGCTCTGCGCAACTGGGGCTTTAAAATTAATCAGCATGTTGAAGCCGTAGTGGGTGTAGCTGACTGCCAAGATTACTATAGTCGCCTAGCCGAGCGTCGCGACAGTTTGGCCTACGATATTGATGGCATCGTCTACAAGGTCAACGATCTACATCTGCAACAACGACTTGGTTTTGTGGCCAAGGCACCTCGCTGGGCCATAGCAAGAAAATTTCCCGCCCAGGAAGAAATGACAAAACTGCTGGATGTAGAGTTTCAGGTTGGTCGCACCGGTGCAGTGACTCCCGTGGCACGTCTTGAACCGGTCTTTGTTGGGGGTGTAACCGTTAGTAATGCGACTCTTCACAATGGTGATGAAATTAAACGTCTGGGAATCTGCATTGGTGACACTGTGATTATTCGCCGCGCTGGTGATGTGATTCCACAGGTCGCGAAGGTAATTCTGGAAAAACGACCAGCTAATGCTCAGCCCATTGTCTTTCCTGAGCGATGTCCTGTCTGTCAGTCGTCTGTTAGGCGTGCAGAGGGCGAGGCTGTGGCGCGCTGCTCTGGAGGGCTATTCTGTGGCGCCCAGATAAAACAGGCAATCAAACATTTTGCATCTCGCAAGGCGATGGATATAGACGGGCTCGGAGATAAATTGGTCGATCTGTTGGTTGATCAGAATGTTATATTCTCTGTCGCCGATCTCTATGATCTCAGAGCTGAACAGTTAGTTGGCCTAGAGCGCATGGCCGACAAGTCTGCCGCTAACCTAGTGGCGGCCATAGAAAGCAGCAAGCAGACAAGCTTGGCAAAGTTTTTATATGCACTAGGTATTCGCGAAGTGGGCGAGGCAACGAGTCAAACGCTGGCGAATAATTTTGGATCCCTAGAGGCCGTCGCCGCTGCAGATGCAGATCAGTTGCTGGAAGTGGACGACATCGGCCCGGTAGTGGCGCGCCATATAGTGAATTTTTTCCGCAACCCAGATAACGTCTCCATTATTGAGGCGCTGCGAGCTGCTGGTGTAAATTGGCCCGATATAGATCAGAATGCTCAGGTGTCGCAGCCACTAAAAGGTCAGACCTGGGTGTTGACTGGTGGTATGGAAATGCTCAGCCGCGCCGAGGCTAAGGACAGGTTGCAGGCCCTGGGCGCTAAGGTGGCCGGGTCGGTGTCTGCCAAGACCTCTCAGGTGGTGGCTGGCCCGGGAGCGGGATCAAAGTTGGCCAAGGCCCAGTCTCTGGATATCCCGGTAATGGACGAAGCTGAGTTTTTACTGTTTTTAAACAACACTGAGTAACTGATACAGACATAGGAGTGGCACATTGAAAAAGGATTTTCAAGCTGAGTCGGTAGTCTACGGATGCATCAAGCATATTACGGCCAGTGACGGTCTTGAGCACAAACATAGCAACCGTAGGGCTCTGTTGGGTTTGCCTTCAGTAGAGTCGTGGAGCCTAGTCAACCGCGAGATGTTTGGGCTACCTGAATTAGGCTGCTCCAACACTGAGACCAGCACTCAGGTAATGCATTTTGGCGCATCCTATCGGGGGGTTGAGTACGAGTGGAAATACTGGCTGGAGCAGTTTGAAAATCTGCTTCGCAAGATGTATTGGGTATCTGCCACCGTGCATCTCGAGACCGAGTTGTCCGGATTGCACTCATTTTTGTTTGAGACCTGTGGCAATCTTCACGTGCCCCATCAATCGGAGTTTAATGTTCGCTGCGAATGGGCCAGAGACCCGGGTTAAACGTAAACCATGAAAACCAACGGATAATTAGATTTGACGCAAAAAAATAATCGCAAAGCCATTCGACAGAGATCAGCTTGGATAGCCTCCATGGTGGCCTGTTTCTGTTTTTTGTTGATGGCCGTTAAGCTCTATGACATACCGGTATCCGATCTGCTCGGTAATCTATCAATCATGATACTTGGCCTGCTGCTAATTATTGCAGTTGCCGCTGTGCTTGGACGTGTAATTGCTCTGTTGCGCAAGCGACGTTAAGCGTGACATCCCAGACATTCTCTTTTCGCTATTACTTAGCGACCATAGGCACCAGTAATCTAGCTATGGGGTTGCATAAGGTGCTCTATCCCTGGTTGGTGGTTGGTGTTCTCAATGAGTCACCCAGCCGACTGGGTTTAGCAACCATGGCAATGATGTTGCCGAATCTGTTGTTTATCCTGCCGGGAGGAGTGATTTCGGATCGTCGTCACCGCGGTAGCTGGCTGTCATTTTTGTTTTTACTCTATTTACTGCCGCTGGGGATTCTGTTGGCCTCGGTGCTCAACGGCTCTCTGACCTTTAATCTTTTACTACTGTTTGGTGTGGCGTTTGGCACCATTCTGGCCTTTGTGCAGCCGGCGAGGGAAAGCCTGCTGGGCTATGCTGCGCCCGAGATTATGCATCAGGCTGTGGCCAAGGTAATGATGGTGCAGTTTATAGCACAGGGTGTTGGCTTTATGATTGCCGGACAGTTAGATAATCTCAGCCTTGAGCAGCTCTTAGGTTTTCAAATGCTGGTATTTTTAGCCAGCTCTCTATTGATGAAGCGCTGCCACCCTCTGCCGAAAGTACAGCAGCCCGAGAGTACGCCTATCCCTCAGTCATCAGACAAACCCACCAAACAGACCTGGTCTGAACTACGGGAAGGTCTGCAGCTATTTAGAGATGATAAGAGCTTACTACATCTGCTGTTTATAATTTTTGCCACTGGCTTTTTAGCCTTTGGCGTCTATCTGGTCGGCATGCCGCTTATTGCTCGAGAACTTTATAACGGCGGGGCGGGACTCTATTCGGCACTGCAGGTAACCTTTAGCATCGGCATTGTCAGCGCCAACTTTGCGGTTATGAAGCAGAGCAGTATGTTTAAGCGCCCAGGCCGTTTGATGGTTATTAGTTTTTTGATGCGTGGTAGTTTGGTCGGAATTATCGCCACTGTGCCGAGCATGTGGGTGCTGTTTCCGGTGGTCTATATCTGGGGTGTGTTCTCTGGGCTATCAATGACGTTGGGGCGCACTATTTTGCATAATCAGGTATCCCATAAGCTCAGATCCAGAGCCGCCTCTGTATACCAACTCTGCTTGTTTGGCGGGGCCCCGCTGGGAGCCTGGGTTTGCGGGATTACCATCGAGGCTGTCGGGCTGAGCGCAGCTTTTGTGGCAATTGCTAGCACCACACTGTTAGTCTCTATACTGACCGCCTGGAAATCACCGCTGTGGCAGGTTGTGGGCAAGATAAAAGAAGTAAAGTGATAAACAAAACGGCCCAATCTGCGGGCCTTAGTACTGTTGCTCTCAAGGCCAACGACTAAAGGCTAAAGGCAACCAACGCGGCGGTCACAGCCACGTTAAGCGACTCAACACCATTAGCCATAGGAATACCTATGCGGTGGTCGCTGAGCTCAGCAATCTGCGGACTAACGCCCTCTGTTTCATTGCCCAGTACATAGATAATCGGTGTCTGGGGAGCAAACTCCGCCATTGGCGTGGACTGATGGGATGACATTGTGCAGATCTGGTAGCCCTGCTGTTTAAAGTCCTTCAAGGCTTTTAGTAGCGAATCGCAGCGCAGAATATTACCTTTAAACAGCGTGCCAGCACTGGCTTTAATCACCAAGGGCGATAGCTCCGCGGTGCCTTTACTAGGGAGCAAAAGACCGTAAGCTGGGCTGGCAGTGACACTGCGAATAATCATCCCGAGATTTTGTGGATTGGTAACACCGTCTAGAGCAATCATATGGCCCTTTTCCAGTCCATTGCTCTGAGCATCCAAAAGCTGCTGGTAGGGCTTATAGCCTGGGCAGTGAATATCGCAGGCTGCCCCCTGGTCCTGCTTGCTATTACGCGAGATTCGAGACAGTTCTGCGCGGCTGTGAAAGCAGACTTCTATACTTCGCTGATTAGCCAACCGTTTAATGTCGTCAATAATACCGCCGCCGCGGTTGCTGTCCGCTAAATGTACGCGAAATACTTTAAGGCTGTGATCCTGAAGAATCTCCAGTACGGGGTTGCGACCATAAACAGTAATTAACTGATCATAAAATGCTTTGCGCTGCAGATACTCAGGGCTGTCGGCACGTTTTCCTTGGTCTGCTCTGTTGCTCATTGATCAGTCGCCCTCAGGTCTATTCAGCAGTGCTGCAATTTTGGCCAAACTGTCCTCAGATGCCTGGCCCTGAGCCGCTGATATGGGTAGAGCTGCATTGCCCAATGCACTGTATACCTGTTGCCAGAGCTGCCCCTGAGGCTGGTCTTGGATTGCCTCTAGATGTTTGGCTACTGTCTGGCTATCACCTCTCGCAATAGGGCCAGTGAGGGACGCTTCGGCTCCGGTTGTTAGATAGTTATCGAGGGTTTGCCTGATTAGAGATTCCAGCGGGTTGGCCTGGCTATCAACGCCGGCGGCATCCAGTAACTGGCGACTGGTTTCTAACAGGCTTACTAAATAGTTGCAGGCTAGCACCGTAGCTGCATGGTAAAGCGCTTTGTTTTTACTTTCGATGGCAAAGGGTTTTGCACCTATGTTGGCAAAGAGATTACTTAATAATTCAGTCGCCTCAGGTGAACCCTCGATTGCGCAGTGGCTGCCAGAAAAGGTCTTCAACGATTGCTGCGGATTGGCAAAACTATGGATTGGATGCGCCGATGCGATATAAATTTTATCGTCGGGAAACTTCAAAATATCTGAACTCGCAGAGCCACTGCAATGGAAAACAATATTGCCTAGCTGCAAAACCCCAGATTCCCAAAGCTTGTGCGCCGTTGTTTCGAGCTGGTTATCCGGTGTGGCGATAAGCCAAATATCGGCCGCGGCAAGCTCGCTCCAGCTGGTGGCACTACCAGCGCCAATAAAGTCGATGGCCTGCTGAGCTGAGTCCGTTGAACGATTGAGTACTTGCTGAACATTCAGCTGATTGGAGAGTAGCCGGCAGACTGTTTTGCCCAGCAGCCCAGCACCAATACAGGATAAGCTTGGCATGCTCGGCTATCTCAGCAGTGCTTTGTAAGCACGTGCTGCGTTACTCATGCCCATTGCCAGAGAGTCCACGGTAAAGGCATGGCCAATTGAGACCTCTTGCAGTTCGGGAATACTGGCAAATTTGGCAAGGTTGTCGAGATTGAGGTCATGGCCCGCATTGACCCCCATGCCCAGAGAAGCAGCCAGCGCCGCAGCCGCTCTATGCTGTTCAAAGATTGCCTCTAGCTGCTCGGTTCCCCAGGCTGCTGCGTAGGGCCCGGTATAGAGTTCAATACGATCGGCCCCCACTTCGGCAGCCAGTTTAATTTGTGCTAGGTCTGGATCCATAAACAGGCTAACTCTCATGCCCTGATCTTTTAAACGCTTGATGATAGGTATTAGCTTCTCACCAGCGCTGTTAAGGTCAAACCCATGATCCGAGGTCAGCTGATCATCACTGTCGGGCACCAGGGTACATTGGTCAGGTCGAGTTTCCTCAACTAACTCAATAAACCCCGGGTAATCGGCAAGGGCGGGGGCAAAAGGATTGCCTTCGACATTAAATTCCACCGCAGCCAATGGCGCCACTAGCGCAGCCAGCTGTCTAACATCGCTAGGACGAATATGCCGCTGATCGGGGCGTGGATGCACGGTAATGCCTTCCACACCCTCATCAATACACAGCTGTGCATGGTCAACAACATTGGGGTAGTTGCCCTCTCGAGAGTTTCTTATCAGTGCGATTTTGTTGAGATTGATGCTCAGGGCAGTCATAACTGGTACCGGTTAACGAACGGGAATAGGTTTCTCATACGCAGCGACCTCGGGCTCTGGTTCTGCCAGGGGCGTCCAGGCTTTTGGGTTGACCAGCCGAGCGCTAAGAATACGGGTGGTCTTAACGGGTACGTCGGCGTACATTCCCAAAGTCTGGGTTTCTAAGCTCGCAATTGCATCCACTACGTCCATGCCAGATATGACATCGCCGAATACTGCATAGCCTTTGTTGTCCCCCTTGGGGTCTAGAAATCTATTGGTCTTATGGTTGATAAAGAACTGTGCTTTGGCACTATCTGGGTCATTCATGCGTGCCATAGCGACGCTACCGCGCCGGTTTGTAAGACCATTGGACGATTCATTAATAATCGCAGGTCGGCCCGCATCTCTGGGGCTAAAATCAAAAGTAAAGCCACCAGTTTGAATCATAAACCCTTTAATAACACGATGGAAAATCAAGCCATCATAGTGAAAATTGTTTACGTTCTTAATAAAGTTATCGACGCTCACTGGTGCTTTAGACGGGTAGAGCTCAATCATTATATCGCCCATCTCAGTTTCCAGTTTTACCCTAGGGTTTTCCTCAGCAGCCAGCGACAGACCTGAGGTCAATAGCGCCATGGCCAGAATAACAAAGATGTTGAGGGCATTAATACGCGCTTTCATGGGCTGACTCCTTTAAAAATTAGACGCTTATTGCCATTCAGAGAAGCGCTTTCTGCCTCTCAATTTAGGTATCAATACCACCAAAATTGCACCCAAAAATACCGTTAAACCACCGTACAGAAATGACTCATTACGGCGGTCCTTTTGCAGATCATCCAGATTGGCATTCAGTACATCATTCTCACGCTGTAACATATGATTCTGTTTCACCAGCGCCTGATTTTGATCGTTCAAAATAATCGCGTCCGCGGAAATCTCTTTAATATCAGCCAGCTCCCGAACCAAATTTTTGCGATTGCCTGATGCAGAATCCAGCTCGGCCTGCAGACTATCGGCTTGCGCTCGCAAATCAACAATAGTCTGTTCCAATTGACGGTTACTGTCGGTGACCGACTGCATGGCAGCGACGCTTTGGTTAATGCGCACGCGAGCGGCTGGTTTATCCATAATATGCTGTTGCTCCATCCAGCCCTCAACGCCTTTAGGGGTTGTGACCAAAACCCAACCATCACGCTCAGCCAGTACATCCAGTTGGGTGCCAGATTTAATTCCTCTGTGGACAATTTTACAACGTGAGCAGGGCGTTTCTCGCAGAGGCACATAGAATTGATCTGAAACATAGCGCAGCAGTGGAACCGCCAGGCGCTCATTCTCAGCACGCGGCGGCACCGGTGGCGGCATCTGCGCAGTTGCCTGAGCGCTGTCATCTTCAGCTAGCGCAGCAAAAGGGATGTTTAGAGTCAATAAAGCGATGGCGATGGATAGATATTTCATTGGCCTAGAATCTTAATTTAAAGTGGAAAGGATCATACTCTGATCTGTGATAAATGATAACTCCTGGTGCGCTCTGCCCGTCACGAGGATCACGCCATAACCAGCGATTGCGCTATTGTTAGGGCAATACCCGCTTGAACGGTTTTACATTGACGCTCGCATAAACGCCCGCTTCCACATAGGGGTCGGCATCAGCCCAGCTTTGGGCGCTCTCTAGGCTGTCAAACTCTGCAATCACCAAACTTCCGGTAAACCCGGCTTCGCCTGGCTCAGGGTTATCAATTGCTGGGTGCGGGCCAGCGACTAGGAGTCGGCCTGCTTCTTTAAGGGCATATAGACGATCCAAATGAGCAGGGCGCGCCGCCATTCGTTTGCTGAGACTATTGTCTATATCCTGGCTGATAATTGCATACCACATTGCCATAGTAGATTCCTTTTAAACTCTTGGTAAGCCTGAGGGTTTATTTCTGCTTGACGATTTCTTCAAGCGACAGATTGGTTAGCTTGGTAATACCTTTAAACACATAAAAGAGATTGCCGATCAGCACCAACATGGCGGGAAGCGCAATAACAGGAAAGCTCAGAGCAGTCATTTTACCCAGCTGTTCATTGAAGGCTACCGTGCCCGGATCCGCAGTCAGAATAATGATCGCCAGAAGATAGTTTAGTGTAGAGGACAAAAAGAACGACCCAGCCAAAATCCATGAGGCGTTCACCAGCAACCGATCAAACTCCGTCTGCCGACCATTTTTCTGCAGTGCCAACTTAATTTCAGGCATATTTAGGACGGCTTCATTAAGCATAAAAGTATGGATTAGCGGCTGTGATGTCTTTAGCGACAACAAAGTGGCCAAGCCAAAAATCGCCGGAATGGTTGCTTCTTTAATAGCAATATAAATCGCATCTAATTCCATCAGACTGATGCCGCCGGTTAGCGCCACACTCACCAGACCGAGCCCAGAGAAAAAATTAATCTTTTGGCGATTTATAAAGTCATGCAGACCATAGATAAGAGGGAACGAAAGGGCCACCAGAATCGCCATCTTGATTCCCAGGTATTCTTCGCCACTTAATTTGGTCAGTATCAGGGTCGGGACCAGCAGATTGCACGCCAAGTTGAGCAGCAGACTTTCCTGTTTCTCTGGTGGCTGCGATGCGTTTGGTTCAGTTATTTGCGGGTCTTGATTGTCCATTGAAAGACTACTGGTGTTAAGCGATAACGCATTGTAACCATTGGGCGACCATTGTCGAGGCAATGCCTGAGCTTATTGCTATGGCTTCATATACCTCCGAAGGCAAACTTCATAACAATGGCCAATAAGCTGAATATGACAACAGTAGCCGAGGGGGTAGAGACAGAAGGGCAGCGGAGTATCCTTAAAAAGCGTGGTTGTGGCAGTTTTCAGGGTTACCTGGTCGCCAAGCCTCAGCCAGCAGAGCAGTTCGAACAGCAGTTTTTGCGTAGTAGTAAAACCCCTCCGTTAGATAAACAATAATGAGTCAAGCTGTGGGATAATATCAGCCAATCTTGGTTGGTATTTTTAGTGAGCAGTATGAGTCAGTTTTTTTCTATACATCCAGAGAATCCTCAACAGCGTTTAATTGTTCAGGCTGCGGACATTGTTCGACGAGGCGGAGTTATTGTTTACCCCACAGACTCGGTTTATGCCTTGGGCTGCCATATTGGTGACAAGCAAGCACTGGATCGCATCCGCAATATTCGGCGCGTCGACAAACACCATAACTTTACTCTGATGTGCCGTGATCTCTCCGAATTGGCAAGCTATGCAAGGGTGGACAACAGCGATTTTCGCGTCTTGAAAGCTATTACACCGGGCCCCTTCACCTTTATCTTGCCGGCCTCGTCAGAAGTGCCCAAGCGACTGATGCACCCCAAGCGTAAAACCATAGGTATTCGTGTGCCAGATAGCCCCATTGCCCAGGCCCTTCTGGCTGAGCTGGGTGAGCCAATGATGAGTGTGACGCTAATTATGCCCAACGACGAATACCCATTGACCGACCCCTATGATATTCGTCAGCTTCTCGAAAGCCATGTGGATGCTATTGTCGACGGAGGCTACTGTGGCCTCGAACCCACCACTGTTGTGGATATGACTGGAGACCAGCCGCAGCTTACCCGCCAGGGCATGGGTGATTTTTCACTTATCTGATATTGATGATGCTCATCCGCTGCATTGGGGTTATACTCTGCGACTGAATACTGATGGGATATCAAGTGTCTAGCGAAGCCACCTCAATTGACGAACTTCGGCCCCAAGCCGAAAGCACAGCAGCTTCTTCTCCAGAAGCTATTTTGGCGACTGCGCGTCCCCAGCAAGAAGAGATGCCGTTTGCCGTGGTGCAGGGCAAAGAGCTGACGGTAATTCCCAAAGATCTGTATATTCCACCGGATGCGCTTGAGGTTATTCTTGAGGCATTCGAAGGCCCTCTGGACCTTCTCCTCTACCTTATTCGACGTCAAAATCTGGATATCCTAGAAATCAATGTCGCGGAAATTACTCGGCAGTACATGGGTTATATTGACCTGATGGCCTCGATTCAACTCGAGTTGGCGGCAGAATATCTGGTAATGGCGGCCATGCTGGCTGAAATCAAATCGCGCATGCTGCTGCCAAGACAGCCGGTCGATGATGAAGATGAAGAGGACCCCCGCGCCGAGTTGATCCGTCGCCTGCAAGAATACGAGCGCTTTAAAACCGCCGCCGAAGATATGGACGAAATACCCCGTATGGGTCGAGACGTTCATCAGGGTAGCGCGGAGCCGCCTGATCGCGACCAGCAGCGCCCGCACCCAGAAGTCGACATGCGCGAGTTGTTAGCCGCTCTGTCTGACGTGCTGCGGCGCGCCGAAATGTTCGAGAGCCACCAGATCGAGCTAGAAAAGCTATCTACCCGTGAGCGTATGTCGCTTGTGCTAGATAATCTCAGAGGGCAGCAGTTTGTACCCTTTGTCAGCTTATTTAAAGAAGCCGAAGGACGTCTGGGCGTCGTGGTAACTTTTCTAGCCATTATGGAATTAATTAAAGAGTCTCTGGTAGAGATTGTTCAGAGTGAATCTTTTGGGCCAATACACGTAAAAGCAAGAGCATCATGAATCCAGATTTAATCAGAAAAATTATCGAAGGTGCGCTGCTTGCAGCGGGCAAACCACTTGATATAGCGCGCATGGAAAGTCTCTTTGAAGATGAAGAGCGACCACCCCGCGACCAGATTAGAGCGGCACTGGAAGAGATTGAAGGCGACTGCCGTGAGCGCGGTTTTGAGCTAAAACAGGTTGCTAGTGGCTACCGTTTCCAGGTGCGTCAGGAGCTGTCCACCTGGGTTAATCGCCTTTGGGATGAGAAGCCAAAACGCTACTCCCGCGCCATGCTAGAGACCCTGTCGCTCATCGCTTATCGCCAGCCTCTCACAAGGGGTGATATCGAACTCGTGCGCGGTGTTGCTGTGAGCTCAGATATTATTAAAACCCTTCTCGAGCGAGACTGGGTGAGAGTTGTCGGCTACCGGGATGTGCCAGGTAAGCCAGCACTTTATGCCACGACCAAGCAGTTTCTCGACTATTTCAATCTCAAGAGCCTAGATCATCTGCCGGCGCTGGGTGAGATAAAAGACCTGGCCGAGTTGGATCCAGAGTTGGAACTAACGCTTGCCGCCGGTGCTGCAGCTCAGGAAGCTGGTGCGGCTGCTCAGGCGGCCAATGATGAGTTTCAGTTAGATCAGCAGGTTGATGGTGTTGAAGACCAGGCGACTGCCGAGCAGGAGCTGTCCGTTGAGGAATCTCTGGCAGACGACATCGAATTAGCAAATCAAAGTAGCGCCCCCATTAATGAGTGAAAAATTACAAAAAGTACTGGCTACAGCCGGTCTGGGTTCTCGCCGTGAGCTGGAGAAGTGGATTTCTGCCGGGCGGGTATCAGTCAACGGCTCTGTCGCCAAACTGGGTGATCGTGCAGAGGCTTCCGACCGCATTATGGTTGATGGTCGGCCAATAAAAATTGTTACCGATGACAGCCCCAGAGTGCTGATGTACAGCAAGCCCGAGGGAGAGGTGAGTACCACTTCAGATCCGGATGGCAGGCCCACTGTATTTGACCGTCTGCCACGCCTAGGTCGTGGGCGCTGGATCGCTATTGGCCGTCTAGATATCAATACCAGTGGGTTATTACTGTTTACCAATCATGGTGAGCTAGCTAACCGTTTGATGCACCCGTCCTATGAGGTTAAGCGTGAATATATGGCGCGTATCCATGGCGATGTTGATGAAGCCATGATTAAACGCCTGACCGACGGTGTTATTCTCGACGACGGTATAGCCAAGTTTCAAAGCGTTAAGGCGCAACACGCCCGCAGCGCAGACGAACGGGGTGGTAGCAATCGCTGGTTCCGAGTGATTTTGGCTGAGGGTCGAACCCGTGAGGTGCGACGTCTTTGGGAATCTCAGGATGTAGAAGTCAATCGACTCAAACGCATCAGCTATGGGCCGATCGAATTGCCATCGTTTATGCGAACCTCAGACTTTATCGAACTAGACCCCAAGCAGGTTATTTCGCTTTTCCGTACTGTGGGTCTCAAGCCACCGCGCTTTAGTGAGAAAAACGTCTTCAAAGATATCCGCGAACGCAAAGAGAAAAAGCTTCGCGCCCGCGGTGATACCAGCAGGCGCTAAAAAACTATGGCTCGATCTATCTGTTTTGAGCCTTTATCGATCGCCCATTGACTCCTCGACTGTCAGGGCCCAATAGATACAGATAAGCCGGCATAATCTCAGCCGGGGTTTTAAGATCGGTGGGGTTTTCAGCGGGAAAGGCCTGCGCGCGCATATTGGTGCGCGTAGCACCTGGATCAATAGCATTGACCCTCACTGTGCCCAGTCCATCAAGTTCTGCTCCCCAAGTCTGTACCATTCCCTCGATGGCAAATTTAGACACGGCATAGGCCCCCCAAAATGCCCGGCCTACTTTGCCCACACCAGAAGATGTAAACAGTACCGAAGCGTCATTGGACTTTTCTAGGACAGGCATCAGCGCCTGAGTCATCTGAAACTGTGCAGTAACATTGACCTTTAGCAGCCTGTCCCAAACATCTTGGCGATAGTTGTTGAGCGGCGTGCGCTGACCCAAAATTGCGGCATTGTGCAGCAAGCCGTCTAAGCGCCCAAAGGTTTGGTCTAGGGTCACAGCGAGCTGGTCATAGTCTTCCGAGGTAGCTCCCTCGAGATCCACCGGGTATATCAGTGGCTCGATCAGACCGGCCTGCACAATTTGATCGTACAGCTGTTCAAGTTTAGCCAGAGTTCTGCCTGCCAAAATCACGGTGGCACCTGCTTGAGCGCAAGCCCAGGCCGCGGCTTTTCCTATCCCGTCGCCAGCGCCAGTGATCAGGATCACTCGATCTTTTAAAAGGTCTGGTTCGCCAGAATAATTGATGATTTCCTCTGCTGTAAGCACGCTGTAATCCTTAGATAAACTAATTAATTAAAACAATAGTGAATGAAGCTCATGGGACTGCTCTACAACCCAGTCTGCCTGCCAATTATGAATATTTTGCCCGGCCTCAATATAGCCCCAGCCGGCCGCAATCGTCCGCATGCCCGCGGCACGGCCTGCGTCTATATCACGCAGATGATCACCCACATAAAGGCAGTCGGCTGGTGCAATAGCAATTTCGGAGCAGGCGAGTAACATCGCTTCTGGGTGTGGCTTGGGCTGTGCAACATGATCGGGACAGATAACGGTGGCTGCACCCTGCATAAGGTTGAGTTGCACCAACGCCGCCTCTGTGTACTTCCAAGGTTTATTGGTCACTATGCCCCAGGGGATCTCTCTGTTAGCGCACTCGTCGAGAACTGACTGAAGGCCAGCAAAGAGTGCTGTTTTGTCGGCCAGATTAGCAAAGTACAGTGCCAAAAATTCTTCTCTAAGGCTTTCAAACCGCACATCCTCTGGTGTTAGACCAAAGCCAGCTTGAATTAGGCCCACTGAGCCATTGGTGACACTGGTGCGCACCTCAGAGCCCTGTATGGCAGGCCTGCCATGACGTTCCAACTGAGTGTTTAGCGCGGTAATAAAGTCTGGTGCTGTATCCAGCAGGGTACCGTCTAGATCGAATAAAAGAGCATTAAAGTCGAGCATAGGCTAGGCCGGTTTACGCGCGCAGATCATATAGTTGACGTCGACATCGCGCTCATCCAGCTTGTAAGTTTTGGTGATGGGGTTGTAGAGCAGCCCTGTCATCTGATCTATGTCTAGGCCAGCGTCACGAATCCACTGCCCGAGTTCTGAGGGGCGGATAAATTTGCTGTATTCGTGGGTCCCTTTGGGCAGCATGCGAAGCACATATTCAACGCCAATGATTGCCAGTAAATACGACTTTGGGTTGCGGTTAATGGTTGAGAAAAACAATGTACCCCCGGGCTTGGTCATGGCGGCGCAGGCTCTTACCACTGAGCTGGGGTCCGGCACATGTTCTAGCATCTCAAGGCAGGTCACTACATCAAATGCCTCAGCGTGGCTATTGGCAAAATCTTCCGCCGTTGACTGCTGGTAGTTTACCTCGACACCAGATTCCAACTTATGCAGTTTGCCTACCGCCAGTGGTGCCTCGCCCATGTCTATGCCGGTTACTGTGGCACCGCGCTGTGCCATAGCCTCACAGAGAATTCCACCGCCGCAGCCAACATCCAAAACTGTTTTTTCAGCGACCGGTGCTAGGCTATCAATCCAGTTGGCACGCAGTGGATTAATATCATGCAGCGGTTTGAATTCGCTGTTGCGATCCCACCAGCGGCTGGCAAGCTCTTCAAATTTGCGAATCTCATGGGGGTCGACGTTTTGTGTTTTTGACATGGTTTGGTTCCGAGCTTATAAGCTAATTTAGCATGAAATTTTGTTACGCCATTCTGTGGCCCTGTGGATCAGGCTCTGGCGATTAACTGTGGTGAGTTGCCCCTCAGTTAAAAGAGCCTTGCCTGCTACCCAGCTATGGCTCACTTGGCTGCCAGCATTGGTGTACACCAGCTGGCAGGCGGGATTATACAGTGGCTGTTGCGTTAGTGAGTCCATTCTTATGGCAATCATATCCGCCGACTTGCCTGCTTCAAGGCTGCCAATCTCATGGTCCCAGCCGAGCGCCTTGGCGCCGTGTAGCGTGGCCATGCGCAACGCCTGATGGGCATCTAGTACCGCAGGGTCTTTGGCAACTGCTTTAGCGAGCAGGGCGGCGGTCTTGAGTTCGGCAAACAGATCAAGATCATTGTTGCTGGCTGCACCGTCTGTACCCAGAGCGACGTTGATGCCTGCCTCTAGCAGTTCGCCCACGGGGCAAAAGCCGCTCGCTAACTTTAGATTGGATTCTGGGCAGTGCACCACATGACAGTTGTGATCCTGAACCATGCGAATATCGTCGCCGTTGATCTGGGTCATATGCACCAGTTGAGTCTGAGGTAACAGCAGACCAAGATTTTTGAGCCGCTCAAGAGGTCGACAGCCATACTGTTCAATAGATTCGGTGACTTCCCTTCCTGTTTCGTGGCAGTGAATATGAATTGGCATATCCAGCTCGTTGGCATAGGTGGCAATGCGTTGCATGGCAGGATCTGAGACCGAGTATGGGGCATGGGGTGCGCAGGCAATCTTAATCAGCGAGTGGCCACTGTACCTGTCATTTAGCTGCAAGCCTTTATGGATATAATCATCTGCTCCCTTGGCGTAGGCAGTGGGAAAATCCAGTACCGTAAAGCCTATTTGGCAGCGCATCCCCGAATTCCGCGCAGCCTCTGCAATTGCCTCATCAAAGAAATACATATCGGCAAAACAGGTAGTGCCGCTGGCAATCATTTCGGCCATGGCTAGATTGGTTCCATCGGTTACAAACTCTGCGCTTACATGGCGATTTTCGGCGGGCCAGATATGGTCCTCAAGCCAGGGTCGCAGTGCTAGGTCGTCGGCATAGCCGCGCAGAAGACTCATGGCCGCATGACCGTGGGCATTGATCAGTCCCGGCATTACCAGATGGTCGTTCAGATGCTCCACTTTATCTGCGGTAAATTTTTTGTCGGCCTCGGCCCGAGGATAGGTGCCAATGATTTTTCCACCATCGACTGCGAGGCTACAGTTTTCAAGAATTTGATTTTCAGGAACTATGGGGATTATCCATCTGCAATGGATTAACAGGTCAATTTTTGTCGCTTGCATAGTCACTCCTAAGTCAGTTTCGGAGTATACCGATTTTTTAGGCTATATAGGCTCTTTAGAGGCAATAAAAGCGAGAAAAAGCGGGGCTAACTGTGCTAAAATTCGCGCCTATCAAGGGGTTGTAACAAGGGATAGTTGCAGGGTCTGGGAGGCGCTGTTTTTGAGCCTTCAGTAGGGGTCATAAAAGCAACCTTAAAAGCACAATAAAATCAGGAAATAATGATAAATTATGGGTGATTTAGCTAAGGAAATTGTTCCGGTTAATATCGAGGACGAACTCAAACAGTCGTATCTCGATTATGCGATGAGTGTGATTGTTGGTCGTGCTCTACCAGATGTTCGCGATGGTCTAAAGCCAGTGCATAGACGTGTGTTATTCGCCATGAACGAGCTGAACAACGATTGGAACAAGGCGTACAAAAAATCTGCCCGTGTAGTGGGTGATGTTATTGGTAAATACCATCCCCACGGGGATTCAGCGGTCTACGAGACTATCGTTCGTATGGCTCAGCCGTTTTCTCTGCGCTATATGCTGGTGGATGGTCAGGGTAACTTCGGTTCCATTGACGGCGATTCAGCGGCGGCGATGCGTTATACCGAAATCCGTATGACCAAAATTGCCCATGCGCTGCTTGAAGATCTCGAGAAAGACACCGTTGACTTCGTTCCCAATTATGACGAGACGGAACAGATTCCCAAAGTCATGCCGACCCGTATTCCAAGCTTGTTAGTCAATGGGTCTTCCGGTATCGCGGTGGGTATGGCCACCAATATTCCTCCTCACAACCTCACCGAAGTTGTTAAGGGCTGTCTGGCGTTAATTGAAAATGCCGACATCACCGTCGATGAGCTAATGGAATATATTCCTGGGCCAGATTTCCCTACCGGCGCGATTATCAACGGTAAAGCGGGCATCATTCAGGCCTATCGCACTGGTCGCGGTCGTATCTATGTGCGCGCCGTCGCCAATATTGAGGTTGATGAAAAGACCAAGCGCGAAACGATTATTATTACCGAGATCCCATACCAGCTGAATAAGGCGCGCTTGATTGAGCGTATTGCCGAGCTGGTCAAAGAGAAAAAGATTGAGGGTATCTCTGAGCTGCGTGACGAATCGGACAAAGATGGTCTGCGCGTCGTTATCGAACTGAAGCGAGGCGAGGTGGGTGAGGTAGTACTGAACAACCTCTATGCGCAAACCCAGCTGCAGAGCGTGTTTGGTATCAATGTCGTAGCTCTGGTTGATGGCCAGCCCAAGATTCTCAATCTCAAGCAAATGCTTGAGGCCTTCGTTCGCCATCGTCGAGAAGTAGTCACCCGCAGAACCATATATCTGCTGCGCAAGGCTCGCGAGCGAGCCCACACATTGGAAGGCTTTGCCATAGCGCTGGCCAATATCGATGAGATTATTGCGCTGATTAAACAGTCAACTACGCCAGCGGATGCCCGGGAGGCGCTAGTCGCCAAAGGCTGGAATCCAGGCTCAGTGGTAGACATGCTAGACCGTGCCGGTGCCTCGGCTACCCGTCCCGAGTGGCTGGAAGAACAGTACGGTTTGCGTGATGGCCTGTACTATTTGTCTCCGGAGCAGGCTAAAGACATTCTCGAGTTGCGTCTGCATCGCCTAACGGGCATGGAGCACGACAAAATTATCGAAGAGTTTGCCGTAAAGCTCGAAGAGATTGCCGACTACCAAGATATTCTTGGCGACATCAACCGTTTGATGTCAGTAATTCGCGAAGAGCTTGAAGCTGTAGTTGAAGAATTTGGCGATGAGCGTCGCAGCCAGATTATTGAATCTCAGCACGATCTGACCATAGAAGATCTGATTACCGAAGAAGACCGCGTTGTGACTATTTCGCATGGTGGCTATGCCAAGACTCAGCCGCTGTCTGACTATCAGGCTCAACGGCGAGGCGGTATGGGCAAGTCGGCAACCGCAGTTAAAGATGAGGACTTTGTCGAGCACCTGCTGGTGGCCAGTACCCATGCAACGATTTTGTGCTTTACCAATCTTGGTAAGGTCTACTGGCTCAAGGTTTACCAGATTCCTGTGGCAGGCCGCAACTCTCGAGGCCGCCCGGTGGTTAACCTGCTGCCCTTGGATGAAGGCGAGCGCATTAGCTCGATACTGCCGGTAGAGGAATACAGTGCCGACAAGTATGTATTAATGGCCACTGCCAATGGCACGGTCAAAAAGACCTCTCTGGATCAGTACTCACGACCAAGAAGTGTCGGCCTGCGTGCTGTTGATCTGGTCGATGGTGACCATCTGGTGGGCACAGCAATTATCGATGATGAAAGTGACGTAATGTTGCTTAGCTCCGAAGGTAAAGCCGTGCGTTTTGCCAGCACAGATGCTCGCCCCATGGGTCGGGTATCTAAGGGTGTGCGCGGTATGCGTCTGCCTGAGGAGCACAGTGTTATCTCTATGGTTGTACCAGAAACCGATGGCTTCCTGCTCACGGTATGCGAAAACGGCTATGGCAAGCGCACCAAGGTGGATGAGTTCCCAACCAAGGGACGTGGTGGTAAAGGTATGATTGCCATCCAGGCCAGCGAGCGCAATGGGCCTCTCGTGGGTGCTACGCAGCTATTTGCCGGTGACGAGATTATGCTTATCTCCGATCAGGGTACTATGGTTCGCACTCGTGGTGATGAGGTCTCAGTGGTAGGTCGTAACACTCAGGGTGTTAGAATTATCCGGCTCAAAGAAAACGAAAATCTAGTGAGTCTGGCGCGTATTGCCGAGCCAGAAGAGGAGGCACTCATCGAAGGTGAAGTAGCTGAGAGCACAGAGGCCTCAGCAGAGGAGTAGGGTTAAACCATGTCTAAGGAAAACCCCTTACTGGCGCTAAGGGACAAAATCGATGCTCTGGACCTGCAGATCTTGCAGGCCATTAGCGATCGCGCCCGCTGTGCTCAGGAGGTTGCCGAGGTCAAAAAAGGCCGAGGCGATGAGGCCTACTACAAGCCAGAGCGCGAAGCTCAGGTGTTGCGGCAGATTATGGAAAAAAACGCCGGGCCTCTCGATAACGAGGAGATGGCGCGTCTTTTCCGTCAAATTATGTCCGCCTGCTTGGCTTTAGAACAGCCGGTTAAAGTGGCCTTTTTAGGCCCTGAAGGCACCTTTACCCAAGAGGCGGCGCTCAAGCATTTTGGTGACTCGGCGGTGAGTGTTCCCCAGTCCGCCATTGACGAGGTGTTTCGTGAAGTGCTTGCAGGCTCCTGTCACTACGGCGTTGTGCCTGTAGAGAACAGTACCGAGGGCGTTATTAGTCACACCCTCGATAGTTTTATGGACTCATCCTTAAAAATTTGCGGTGAAGTCGAATTGCGCATCCATCAGCATTTTATGATCGGTGCCAACACCAACAAAGACAATATTACACGGGTCTATTCCCATGCCCAGTCATTGGCCCAGTGTCGGCAGTGGCTAAACTCCAACTACCCCAATATCGAGCGAGTCGCGGTAAGCAGTAATGCAGAGGCCGCAAAGCGTGTGCAGGGCGAGTGGAATTCTGCGGCAATTGCTGGCGATATGGCCTGCGAGCTCTACGGTTTGGAAAAGCTCTGGGAAAAAATCGAAGATCGCCCTGACAACTCAACAAGATTTTTGATTATAGGTCGCGAGTCTGTGCCGCGCAGTGGTGACGATCGCACCTCTGTGGTGGTCTCAGTGCAGAATCGACCTGGCGCACTGCACGATTTGCTAGAGCCGTTTCGTCGCCATAACGTGGATATGACGCGACTCGAATCCAGGCCCTCGCGCAGCAGTAAATGGTCCTATGTGTTCTTTATCGATCTGGTTGGTCATCTGGATGACAAACCGGTTGCCGACGTGCTTGAAGAGCTGCGTGCCGATGTGGCAGAGCTCAAAATTCTTGGTTCATACCCGCGCGCAGTTCTCTAGTGCCGCGGGTTTAAGTAACTCAGCTCATTCAACGACTCGAGGTCTCCATGTCTGAAAATTCAGCAACCTCTAAGCCAATTGTTAACCGTCTCGTGGTTATTGGGCTGGGCCTTATAGGGTCCAGTCTGGCTAAGGCTGCCCGAGAGTTGGGATTTGCGCAGCAGGTGGTTGGTATATCCAGACGTCAGTCGACCTTGGAAATCGCGCTGCAAGCTGGAGTGATAGATCGCGCCGAAGCCTCTCTGGCAGACGTGGCCAGCGAGCTGACCACTGGTGATCTGGTGGTGATTGGTGTCCCTACCTTAACTGTTGCACAGGTGCTGAAAGACTGCCGCGACCTATTAGCTGCCGATGTCAGTATTACCGATGTGGCCAGTGTAAAAGGTTCGGTGGTTGCCGCAGCTAAGTCACTGTATGGCCAAATGCCACCGCAGCTGGTGCCTGGCCATCCAATTGCCGGCTCTGAGAAAAGCGGTGTTACTGCAGCTAACAGCAAGCTATTTGCAGAGCACCGAATTATTCTCACACCCAATCAAAATACAGGTCAACAGCACCTAGACCTGGTTACTCAGCTGTGGACCGCTACTGGCGCCATTGTTTCAAATATGGACGTTCGGGAGCATGACGAGATACTCGCAGCGACCAGCCATCTGCCTCATTTTCTGGCCTACTCTCTGGTCGACACGCTTGCCGCTATGGGCGACAACCGTGAAATTTTTCGCTACGCCGCTGGAGGCTTTCGCGACTTCACCCGCATAGCGGCGAGTGACCCGGTGATGTGGCGTGATATAGCGCTGGCGAACCGCGAGTCTATCCTGACCATACTGGATCAGGTGATGGACAACTTTAAAGAGATGCGTAGCGCTATCGAGGCAGGCGATCAAGACTATCTGATGGCCACTTTTACCCGTGCTAGAGATGCGCGCAATCACTTTGGCAAAATACTTGAAAGCAAGGCCCTACAAACTGGAATTCAGAGTGCTATGACAGAAAAAACCATTAACTATGTAGTTTCGCCAGGTGGCAATGCCCAGGCGGACCTGCGTGTCCCCGGCGACAAATCTATGTCCCACCGCTCGATTATGCTCGGCTCCCTCGCCGAGGGCATGACCGAGGTGACAGGCTTTTTAGAAGGTGAAGATAGTCTCGCTACTCTGCAATCTTTCCGTGATATGGGCGTACAAATTGAAGGTCCAGACCAAGGTCGTGTGGTCATTCATGGTGTGGGCCTGCAGGGTCTCAAGGCACCCAGCAAACCGCTCTACTTGGGCAACTCTGGTACCTCCATTCGTCTGCTCAGCGGTCTTCTCGCTGGTCAGAGTTTTGATACAGAGCTCACCGGAGACGAATCTCTGTCAGGCCGCCCCATGGGGCGCGTTGCCGACCCTCTGAGAGAGATGGGTGCGCAGATAGAAACGGCGGAAGGGGGGCGACCACCGTTAAAAATCAAAGGTGGTCAAACACTCAAAGCAATTGACTACAGCATGCCTATGGCCAGTGCACAGGTTAAGTCTTGCGTGCTACTCGCCGGCCTCTATGCACAGGGGACAACCTCAGTCGTGGAGCCGGCGCCAACCCGCGACCATACCGAGCGTATGTTACGCGGCTTTGGTTATCAGGTGAGCAGCCAGGGTAGCAAGGCTTCCCTGAGCGGTGGTGGCAGCTTGAATGCCACCCGTATTGACGTACCCGCAGATATCTCTTCAGCAGCATTCTTTATGGTCGCGGCAGCCATAGTGCCAGGTTCGGACATTATGCTGCGACATGTGGGCGTTAACCCAACCAGAGTGGGTGTTATTAATATCTTGCGACAGATGGGTACCAGTATTGAGCTGTCAAACCAAACTGAAGTGGGTGGCGAACCTGTAGCTGACATTCGCGTCCGTTACGCTCCCCTGCAAGGCATTGATATTCCTGAAGATCAGGTACCCCTCGCAATCGATGAATTTCCAGTGCTGTTTGTCGCCGCGGCCTGCGCCCAAGGCACCACGGTGTTGACTGGTGCCGAAGAGTTGCGAGTAAAAGAAAGCGATCGTATCCAGAGCATGGCTGACGGACTGATTACCCTAGGTATTGATGCCCAGCCAACAGCAGATGGCATTAAAATCGTCGGCGGTCAGCTTGGTAGTGGTGAAGTTCAGAGCCATGATGACCACCGCATTGCTATGGCATTTACCATAGCCGCGCTGCGCTCTAGTGGCACCATTGTGGTCCGTGAGGCCAACAATGTAGCCACCTCATTTCCTGATTTTGTCGGCTTGGCTCGACAAATTGGACTCAATATCGAGCTGACCCAGTCGCAGTAGGTTGCGGCTCCCGGATTTTTTATGACAACGATAATTACGGTAGACGGGCCCAGTGGCGCAGGCAAAGGCACAGTATGTCGCAAACTGGCGAAGAAGTTAGGTTTCTATTACCTGGATAGCGGAGCGCTGTATCGCTTACTAGGATTAGCCGCGCAGCGTCATAGAGTGAGCTTAGAGGACGGTGTTGGCCTCAGCGCATTGGCAGCTAATATGGATATCAGCTTCGACACCTCTGGCCCAGAGGCAACCAAGGTTATTCTTGAAGGCGAAGATGTCAGCCTTGAACTGCGCACCGAACAAACAGGTGCACTGGCATCAAAAGTAGCTCCTCACCCTGAGGTGCGCTCAGCCTTACTAACCCGCCAGCGCCTGTTCGCTAAAGCCCCCGGATTAATTGCCGATGGTCGCGATATGGGTACCGAAGTGTTCCCTCAGGCACCACTTAAAATTTACCTGACTGCGAGTATCGAAGAGCGCGCCCAGCGACGCTACAAAGAGTTGCTTGAAAAGGGCGAAAATGTTAGTCTTCGCGCCCTCGAAGAGCAGGTTCGCTCTAGAGATGAGCGAGATATGAGCCGAGAGGCCTCTCCATTGACTCCCGCCGCGGATGCAATAGAGCTGGACAGTTCGGAGTTATCTATTCAAGAAGTGATGGATACAGTGCTTAACCTGGTGTATTTAAAAGGTTTAGCCAAGACTATCGATCAGTAATCGGGCTCTGCAACAATCGCCAGCTGATATTGTTGTAGGCCTTTAAATTAACTGACCCGCGCAAACTGGCCGTGCGGAAAAAAGAGTGCAGCCCATGCTGTAACTCTGTCAATACTTAGGTATGTCCCATGAGCGAAAATTTCGCAGAACTATTTGAAGAAAGTCTACAAACCGTAGAAATGAACCCAGGCGCCATCATTACTGGCGTAATTATCGATGTCGATAAAGATTGGGTTACAGTCCATGCCGGTCTAAAGTCAGAAGGCGTTATTCCAGCAGATCAGTTTTATAACGAGAAAGGCGAACTCAACGTTGCAATTGGCGACGAAGTTCAGGTTGCCCTAGAAGCTGTTGAAGACGGCTTTGGTGCTACCAAGCTTTCCCGTGAAAAAGCCCGCCGTGCAGAATCCTGGATCGAACTTGAAGCAGCTCATGTTGCCGACGAAGTTGTTACAGGTGTTATCTCCGGTAAGGTTAAAGGTGGTTTCACTGTTGATGTTCGCGGCTTGCGTGCGTTCCTGCCAGGTTCACTGGTTGACGTTCGCCCACTGCGCGAGATTACTCACCTAGAAAACATCGAACTAGAATTTAAAGTTATCAAACTAGACCCCAAGCGCAACAACGTTGTTGTTAGCCGTCGTGCGGTTATGGAGAGTGCAAACTCTGCAGAGCGTGACGAACTGCTGGCCAGCCTTGAAGAAGGTGCGTCACTGAAGGGTGTTGTTAAGAACCTAACCGACTACGGCGCCTTTGTTGACCTAGGCGGCATCGACGGTCTGTTGCACATCACTGATATGTCTTGGAAGCGCATTAAGCACCCATCCGAGATGATCAATGTTGGCGATGAGATCGACGTTAAGGTTCTGAAATTTGACCGTGAGCGCAACCGCGTATCACTGGGCATGAAGCAGATGGGCGAAGATCCTTGGGGCGACATTAAAGGTCGTTATCCTGAAGGTGCACGCTGTAAAGCCAAGATCACCAATCTTACCGACTACGGTTGTTTTGCCGAGCTGGAAGATGGTGTTGAAGGTCTGGTACACGTGTCAGAAATGGATTGGACTAACAAAAATGTTCACCCGTCCAAGATCGTTGATCTGGGTCAGGAAGTTGAAGTTATGGTACTGGATATCGACGAAGAACGTCGTCGTATCTCTCTGGGTATCAAGCAGTGCTTCACCAACCCATGGGACGATTTCGCTTCAAGCATGACTAAAGGCGACAAGATCTCAGGCAAAATCAAATCTATCACTGACTTCGGTATCTTTATCGGTCTGGACGGTGGCATTGATGGTCTGGTTCACCTGTCTGATATCTCATGGAACGAAACTGGCGAAGAAGCTGTTCGCAACTTCAAGAAAGGCGAAGAAGTTGAGACTGTTGTTCTTAGCATTGATGCAGAACGTGAGCGTATCTCACTAGGTATCAAGCAACTTGCTGACGATCCATTTAACAACTACGTGTCTGAGAATGACAAAGGCGCTATTGTTAAAGGCACTGTTAAAGAAGTGGATGCTAAAGGCGCTGTTATCGACCTGGGCAATGACATTGAAGCTACTCTCAAAGGCTCTGAGATCTCTCGCGATAAAGTGGAAGATGCACGCAACGAGCTGACTGTAGGCGCTGAAGTTGAAGCCAAGATTATTAATGTGGATCGCAAGAACCGCACCATTAATCTGTCGATCAAGTCAAAAGACGTGTCTGACGAGAAAGAAGCAGTTAAAGCACATCGCAAGACAGAAACTGAAACCGCATCTCCTGCGACTATCGGTGATCTGATCAAGGCTCAAATGGACAAGTAATTTCCAGCTGAGTTAAAAAGGGTGGCTATGCCACCCTTTTTTTTGCCCCTCTAATCGCATTTAATCAATTAGTACTTGTATAAAAATAAAACATCAATAAAATCAACGAGTAACAAAAATTCACTCAAAGCCACTGGTGCATCAGATAAAAACGCATGACCAAGTCTGAACTCATAGAAAAAATCTCTGCCAGCCAAGACCAGCTGCCACCTAAAGATGTGGAGCTTGCTGTGCGTATGATTATCGAGAGAATGACATCGGCACTGGTTGGCAATCAACGCATAGAGATCCGCGGCTTCGGCAGCTTTTCTCTCCACTACCGTGCACCTCGCATGGGCCGCAACCCCAAGACCGGCGATGCAGTGCAACTAACCGGCAAGTACGTGCCTTATTTCAAGCCAGGTAAAGATCTGCGCAATCGCGTTAACGATAGCCTGTAACGCTTCCTCTCTTTTTTTGCAGTAACAATCTTTTCTTCCGTTGGAGCTGTCATTAGATGTGATTGCTAGAGCAGGTGCGATAAATTTCAATCTGACGGACTGGGAACAGTAGCTAAAATAAAACTAGATAACTTGCATCGTTGCTTCGCTCTGACCCAAAGGCAATGATTTACCCAAACAACGCCTTCAACGCCGCCAAAGACTCCGCTCCCTTAACCTGATTCTCCTCAGCACTCGCCTGCGCATCGCCGCCACCAATCCGAATCAAATCATCTTCAGGTAACTCATCAATAAAGCGACTGGGGCTGGTGCTTGAGGTTTCGCCAAACTGGGTGCGCTGGCGGGCGCTGGTCATGGTTAAGGTGCGCTGGGCTCTGGTGATGCCCACATAGGCTAGGCGGCGCTCTTCTTCAATTTGGCCGCCTTCTACGCTGTTTTTGTGGGGCAAAATATCTTCTTCCATGCCGATCATAAATACGTGCAAAAACTCTAGGCCTTTGGCGGCATGCAATGTGAGTAGCTGCACTTTATCGTCGGCTGATTCTTCCTCTTCGCGGTCGAGCAGGTCGCGCAGGATTAGCTTGGCAATGGCGTTTTCGATTTTGCTGTCGCCATCTTCGCTTTCGGAATCATCATTTTTAAGTACGTTGTTGAGCTGGCTGAGCAAAAACTGCACGTTCTCCCAGCGCTTTTGTGCCACGGCGTCGTTGCTGGCATTTTGGTGGAGCCAGTTTAGGTAGTCGGCGTCGTCGAGCATCTCATTGATCGCGGACATTGGGTTGCCGCTATAAACATCGCGGTTGACGCTTTGTATCCAGTGTTTAAAGCGTTTGAGCCGCTCTAGATTATTGGCGGGCATGGAGGCGCTTAGGCCCACTTCGTCGATGGCGCTAAACAATGAGAGGCTGCGTTGATTGGCGTACTCGCCCAGCTTCTCTAAGGTGGTGGGGCCAATCTGACGTCTTGGGGTGTTGATGATTCTGAGCAGGGCATTGTCGTCGTCTGGGTTAATAATTAACCGCAGGTAGGCCATGATATCTTTGATTTCGGTTTTGGCGTAAAAGCTCTGGCCGCCGGTAATCTCGTAGGGGATATTCTGCGCCTGCAGTTTTATTTCCACTAACTTAGCTTGATAGTTGCCTCGGTAGAGCACAGCAAAGTCGCTGTATTTGCAGCGGCGTTTAAGGCGCATATCAATAATTTCATTCACCACCCGTTCACATTCGGCCTCTTCGTTTTCGCTGCTGATAAATCTCAGTGGGTCGCCTGGGCCCAATTCGCTCCAGAGGGCTTTGCTGATCAGGTGGGGGTTGTTATCGATTAATGTGTTGGCGGCTTTAAGGATGCGCCCGGTAGAGCGATAGTTCTGCTCTAGTTTGATGATATTTAAGCTGGGAAAGTCTTCTTGCAGCTGCATTAAGTTTTCTGGTCTGGCGCCGCGCCAGGCATAGATAGACTGGTCGTCGTCACCTACCACTGTGAGGGCCTGCTTGTCATTGACCAGTGTTTTGACCAGCTCGTACTGGGCCAAATTAGTATCCTGGTATTCATCTACAAGCAGATAGCGAATGCGCTTTTGCCATTTGGCCAGAATCTCTGGTTGCTGCTTAAATAGCAGTGCCGGAGTCATGATGAGGTCATCAAAGTCGACGGCATTGTAGGCTTTAAGTGCTCGTTGATAGCGCTCGTAGAGCATGGCTATGCCTTGCTCGCCGGTGCTGTTGGCGGCGCTGACGGCATGGCCTGGTTCCAGCAGTGCATTCTTCCAGTTGGAAATGGTGTTTTGGGCGGTGTCGATCAGTTTTTCATCTAGCTCGGTATGGCGTACCAGCAGTTCTTTAATCAGCTTGCGGCAGTCTTCTTGGTCGAGAATGGAAAAGCCGGGGCGAAAGCCCAGCGCTTTAATCTCTGTGCGAATAATAGTCAGGCCAAGATTGTGGAAGGTAGAGACGGTCAGGCCTTTGCCGTTTTCTTTACCAAGCAGTGCTGAGACGCGGGCTTTCATCTCCCGGGCCGCCTTATTAGTAAAGGTAACCGCAGCAATATTGCGTGCCGGGATACCGCATTCTTCGACCAGATAGGCAATTTTGCGGGTGATTACGCTGGTTTTACCGCTGCCGGCGCCGGCCAACACTAGCAGGGGGCCATCAATATATTTCAGCGCCGCCTGCTGTTGAGGGTTAAGGTTTTGGGCCATTGTCGACTCTTTCGCCCTATGCCATTTCAGCTATGGCACTGCGCTTCTCTTGAAGCTGAGACACGGAGCCTTCGAAGTCCTCTAGTTTTTGGCGTTCTTTGGCCACCACTTCAGCGGGGGCATTATCGACAAATTTAGCATTGCTGAGTTTTCCGCTAAGCTTTTTCACTTCGATACTGATCTTGTCGATCTCGCGATCTAGGCGGGCCAGTTCGGCGTCTACATCAATTAGGCCGGCCATGGGTACCAGTATCTCCAGGTCACCAGCTAATGCAGTGGCACACAGCGGTGCCGCGGCTGGGTCCTCGAGCCAGGTGATGGATTCTAGGCTAGCCAGCTTGCTGAGGAACTGACGGTTTTCATCGAGGCGACGCTTATCTTCTGCGTCACCGCGGGCCATGTAAATAGGTAGCGCTTTGGCGGGGCTGATATTCATTTCGCCGCGCACATTGCGCACGCCGACAATAACGTTTTTAACCCAGTCGATATCGGCGTCGGCCTGTGCATCGATCTGTGATTGATCGGCAACCGGAAAGGGCTGCAGCATAATGGTATCGCCCTCGGGAGCAAGCTCGATGCCTGCAAGCGGCGCAATATTTTGCCAGATCTCTTCTGTGATAAAGGGCAGCATAGGGTGGGCCAGACGCAGAATGGCTTCTAGCACTCGCACTAGGGTGCGTCTGGTGCCTTTTTGAATGGCTGGGTCGCCATTTTGATCCCAGAGCACGGGCTTGGACAGTTCCAGATACCAGTCGCAGTATTCATTCCAAACAAAGTCATACAGAGCCTGAGCGGCGAGGTCGAATCTATAGCCGTCGATAGCGGCTGTCACTTCAGTCTCGGCGGATTGTAGTCTGGAAACAATCCAGCGATCAGCCAGCGTTAGTTTGTAATCGTCACTGTTGTCTTGCCCGCAGTCTTGGTCTGTGGCATTCATCAGCACATAGCGGGAGGCATTCCAGATTTTGTTACAGAAGTTTCGGTAGCCTTCGAGGCGCTTCATGTCCCAATTAATATCGCGACCGGTGGAGGCCAGGGCGCAGAGTGTGAAACGCAGTGCATCTGCTCCATGAGGCTCTATGCCGTCGGGAAATTGTTTTCTGGTGCGGCTGGCAATCTTTTGCGCCAGCTGAGGCTGCATCATATTGCCGGTGCGTTTTTCCAGCAGCGACTCGATGTCGATGCCATCGATCATATCCAGTGGGTCTAATACATTGCCCTTAGACTTGGACATTTTCTGGCCCTGCTCGTCGCGGATTAGGCCGGTGACGTAGACCGTTTTAAACGGTACCTCTGCCTCACCGTTTTCGTCTTTAATCAGGTGCATGCTCATCATTATCATGCGCGCCACCCAGAAGAAAATAATATCGAAACCTGTTACCAACACGTCGGTGGGGTGGAAGGTTTTTAGGCGCTCGGTATTTTCTGGCCAGCCTAATGTGCCAAAGGTCCAAAGGGCTGAGGAGAACCAGGTATCCAAGACATCTTCGTCTTGATGCAATTGGGTATCACCCAGATTGTATTTCTCGCGGACTTCTTGTTCGTTTCGGCCCACATAGGCTTTGCCAGCTTCGTCATACCAGGCTGGAATACGGTGACCCCACCAGAGCTGGCGCGAGATACACCAGTCCTGAATATTTCGCATCCAGCTAAAGTACATATTTTCGTACTGCTGAGGGACAAATTTAATGCGCCCAACTTCCACAGCTTCTATGGCTGGGCCAGCGAGTTTTTTCGCATCTACATACCATTGGTTGGTCAGTAGGGGCTCGATCACTACGCCGCCGCGATCGCCGTAGGGTACGGTCATATCGTTTTCTTCAATGCTTTCCAGCAGGCCCAGTGCTTCAAAATCAGCAACAATTTCTCGGCGCGCTGCAAAGCGCTCCATGCCGCGATATTTCTCTGGCAGTGTCGCGTCCATCTCTTCGTTATCGCTGCCATCGGCATTGACACATTCGGCGCTGTGGCGAATATCTGCGTTGGTGGTCAGGATATTAATCATGGGCAGCTGTTGACGCTGGCCCACTTCGTAGTCGTTAAAGTCATGGGCTGGGGTGATCTTTACGCAGCCAGTGCCTTTTTCCATGTCTGCGTATTCATCGGCCACAATGGGAATCAGTCTGCCGACTAGGGGTAATTCAATATATTTGCCAACCAGCATGGTGAATCTGGGGTCTTCTGGATTTACAGCTACCCCTGTATCTCCGAGCATGGTCTCGGGTCTGGTCGTGGCGACTACTATGTAGTCTTTTCCGTCTTCTGTGGTGGCGCCATTGGCTAGCGGGTAGCGCAGGTGCCACATCTTGCCCTTAACTTCGCGGTTTTCTACTTCTAGGTCGGAGATGGCGGTATGGAGTTTTGGATCCCAGTTAACCAGACGTTTACCACGATAGATGAGTCCATCGGCATGCAAACGGACAAAGGCTTCCTGAACGCCTTTGTAAAAACCATCGTCCATGGTGAAACGCTCGGTATCCCAGTCGACGCTATTACCCAGGCGGCGCATCTGGCGCATAATGGTGTCGCCAGATTCTTCTTTCCATTCCCAGGTTTTTTCAATAAATTTTTCGCGGCCCAGTTCTTCGCGGCCGGGCTGGCCCTCGGCGGCTAGTTTGCGTTCAACCACCATCTGAGTGGCAATACCAGCGTGGTCGCTGCCTACTTGCCAGAGGGCATTTTTACCTTTCATGCGGTTGTATCTGGTGAGCGCATCCATGATGCCGTGCTGCAAGGCATGGCCTATATGCAGGCTGCCGGTAACATTGGGCGGAGGAATCACGATGGAATAGGGGTCTTTGTCGCTAACGTCTTTAGGGGCAAAGTAACCGCGCTGTTCCCAGGTTTTATACCATTTGGTTTCTATGTCCTGGGGGGCAAATGTTTTTTCCATTATTGGCTCAGTGATTCAACGTTTTGTTATGAGGGTTGTCTGTTACAAACTGCAATTTAGCGTCTGGCGATTATAGAGGTTGACAGGTTTTGTCGCTAGCTCTGCTGGTTAAATCGCTCGATTACTTTGGCGCGAATTTTCTCTCGCAACAGCTGTTCTACTCTGGGCTTTAGGCGGCCCATCAGTTTACTGACGATAGCGTTGACCTGTTCTTCGCTTATGGTTTTTGGAGTTCCTGGTGCTTCAAATAGATGGTGCTGGGCCTCATCAAAAACCTTGCGGGATTCATGCTCGCTATCTATTTCGCGATTTAAGGATTGCGTCAAGATGGGTATTTCTAGGCTGTCTATACCCTCGCCCTCATGGTCTGCTGCCGGAAGGGCGTCTTCAGCATCTGGCTGTGCCACCGAAGAGCTATCCCCATGCATAAGGTTCTGCTGCAGCAGGTTTAAATCATCTAACAGCTGGTCGAACAGTTCACCCTCGCCACTTTCGCCTGGCTGAGGGTCTGAGGCTGGCTGCTTGTACTCATTCACTGGGCGAACCTATTACTGAGGTCGTGAAAGCTGAGGGCATAACCCCGCTCTTTATAAAATTTAAAATTGTCCCTTTTTGCCTGCTCATATTCCGGCTGAGGGTAGATTATTTCCACCACCCGATCAAAGCGACTAAACCAGCTGGGAATCTCGGCTTGCAGATTGATCAGAATCTGATGATGGTCCCCTGGCTCGCTATCGACACTAATCGCAACTGGCGCATTGTCCACGCCCAGTGCATGGGGCACAAAGGCTGTGGCCTGAAAGCCCCAGAGCTTTTCGTCTAGTTGCTGGGCCACGGCATGGTCCGGAACCAAACAGAGTACCTGTTGATTCATCTTGAGAGATTTTTGGATTAACTGGCAGGCAAGCGCCAGGGCGGCCTGTTGGTCGCCCGTCAACTTGTAAAATGAAACACTGGTCACTGGGATCAGTTCGCCTTACTGCGTATATATTCCATCAAGATGGGCACTGGGCGACCAGTTGCACCCTTTTGCGCGCCAGAGACCCAAGCAGTGCCGGCAACATCCAGATGGGCCCATTTGTATGTCTTGGCAAATCGCGCCAAGAAGCAGGCAGCAGTAATTGTGCCAGCCTGGGGGCCGCCTATATTGGCCATATCCGCGAAGTTGCTTTTTAACAACTCGTCATACTCTTCCCAGAGAGGCATGCGCCAGACGCGATCGCCACTTTTTGTACCACTGGCAAGCAGCGCATCAGCGAGCTCGTCGTCATTGGATAGCAGGCCTGCAGTCACCTTGCCCAGTGCGCCGATAACTGCGCCGGTCAGGGTGGCGATATCAATTACGGTGTCGGGTTTAAAGCGAGCAGCATAGGTCAGGGCGTCGCAGAGAATCAGGCGGCCCTCGGCATCGGTATTGAGAATTTCAATGGTCTGGCCAGACATACTAGTGACTACATCACCTGGTTTGGTGGCATGACCATTGGGCATATTTTCGGTGGCAGGAATAATGCCTACCACATTGACTGGCAGCTGGTTTTCAATCAGCGCATTCATTACGCCAATGACTGAGGCGCCACCACACATGTCGTATTTCATCTCGTCCATGCCGCCACCTGGCTTAAGACTAATACCACCGGTATCAAAGGTCACAGCTTTACCCACTAGCACTGTTGGCTTAACCGAGGCCTTGGTGCCTTGATATTTTATAACAATCAACTTGGCGGGCTGATCACTGCCGGCTGAAACCGATAGCAGTGAACCCATTTTGAGTTTTTTCATCTCCGCTTCGCTAAGCACGCTGGTAGTGACCTTGGCCTGCCCCTTAGCCAGTGCTTTGGCCTGACTGGCCAGATAGCTCGGTGTACAGATATTGGCCGGCAGATTGCCTAGCTGGCGAGCGACATTCATACCATTGCCCACTGAAGCGCCGTAGATCAGCCCATTTTTTGCCGCGGTTAAGGCAGACTTTTTTGGTGTCCAGTAGACAACTGATTTAAGTTTCGCTGGCTTGGGTTTTTTAGCACTTGTCTCAGGAACAGCCTGATATTTATAGCTAGCAGCCTGCACCGAGCGAGCCACCATGCTGGCTTCCCACTCGGCATCTTCGGTTAGGCCTTCACCGACCCAGACTGCCTTGCTGCTGGCGGTTTTAAGCAGCGCTGCGGCGCCGGCTTCTATAACTTTAATCTGGCGTTGAACAGTATTCGCACCCTCAGAGCCAATAAGAATAATGCGTTTACCGGTGCTACCTGGTATATGAATAACCAGTGACTCACCAGCCTGACCGGAAAAGTCTCCGGCCTTAACTAACGATGAAATTGCACCGTCGAGGGACTTGTCTAGATCCGCCGCACTGTTTTCTAGTTGTGAGCCGGTCGCGAGAATGAGAGAATCCGCCTTAATGTTTAACAGGGTTGCGGAAGATGCAGTAAAATCCATGTTAGCTCCGTAATGTGATATTTAACAGGGTGATTTAGCGTGAGAGGATACCATTCCCACTTGATGCGCCCAATAGCTGAAAGCTGATTACTTTGATTATTTTTCGATACCTGTGCCGTGAAATTCTATCCGCGACTTTTGCCGTTTGCTTAGTGCTGCTTTTGGTTCTTATCAGTGGCCGCTTTGTAAAATATTTGGCCAATGCCGTAGCTGGTCAAATGGAGCCCGGAGTGATCTTTGCTGTTATTGGCTACCGCATCCCTGGCTTTCTTGAATTGACATTGCCGCTGGCATTTTTTCTGGCTATTTTGCTGTCTTTTGGCCGTTTTTACGTTGAAAACGAGATGAGTGTGCTCAAGGCCTGCGGTATCTCTGAGGCTCAACTGTTGGGTTACACCTCGGTGGTTGCAATAGCGCTTGCGCTAGTGGTGGGCTGGCTGAGTCTGACGGTGTCGCCTGCCGGAGTAGCCAAAGCCGAGACTATATTCGCAGCGCAAGAAGAGAAGACGGAGCTGGATAAGCTGACGCCGAAAAAGTTCTACAGCTTGCGTGGTGGCAAAGGCGTGACGTACGCTGATCAGGTCAACGACAATCAGGAATTGGAAGACGTATTTTTGGCGGTAACCGCGGGTTCTGCCGAAACCTTCGATAGCCGATTGGTTATTGTGGTAGCAGAGCGCGGTCGACAGCAAAAGAATCAGGACGGCTCAGACCGGTACCTAGTGCTAGATAAAGGCTATAGGGTTGAGGGTGTGCCCGGTAGCCATGAGTATCAGGTGACCCATTTTGAGGAATACGGCTCTCGCCTGGAGCCGCCTGCAGTGATCGAAGAGGACTTTGAAATTAATGCCATGCCCACCAGCGAGCTGCTTAATTCAGACGATATAAAACGTCGGGCAGCACTGCAATGGCGTCTGTCGATTCCGGTGATGATTCTGGTGGTAACCCTCTTAGCTGTGCCTCTAAGTCGCACGGATCCGCGGCAGGGAAGATATACCAAGTTGCTGCCAGCAGTGATGCTGTACTTCGCCTATCTAGTTATGCTTAACGCTCTGCGCGGTGCGCTGGAATCGGGCTCTGCGCCGATTGGGTTGGGATTAATGCCGGTACATCTGCTGTTTTTAGCGATTGCGCTGCTATTACTCAGTGGTGACAAACTTAAACGCCTGTTTAAATCCGATACTGCGGCTAAATCGGCAGCCCATGTTGGGGATGCATAATGTTGCGGCTCTCCAGACACATTGGTTCGACTATTTTTCTCTCCATTGCGGTGGCTTTGCTGGTATTGGTGGGGCTGGATGTGGTCGCGGCCATTATTGATGAAGCTGGTGATGTCAGACGCAATTATCATTTTGCTGACGCTCTTATTTATGTGGGGACAAAGCTGCCCTCGACGATCTATGAATATATTCCGTTTTCATCGCTGATTGGCTGTCTTTTTGGGCTGGGCATGTTGGCCAGTAGCAGTGAGGTGGTGGTGATGCGCGCCTCAGGTATATCTCTGCTACGCATCGTTTATTTTGTGCTGCGGCCGGTAATGCTGTTTGTTGTGCTTGCCGTGACTATTGGCGAGTATTTTTCGCCCTATCTGGATCAGCTGGCCGAGGGTCGCCGCGAATATTTGCGCAAAGGAGAATCTGCGCTGGATTCTTCCTCTGGCCTATGGAATCGGGAAGGCTCGGAGTTTATGCATTTTAATGCGGTGTTTCCCGGTGGTGTTTTGTTTGGCGTCAGCCGTTTTCAGTTTGCTGAAGATCGCAGTTTGCAGGAGGCTAGTTTTTCGTCCAGAGCTACCTTTAACGCCAGCGAAAACCTCTGGGTTGAAGAAAACGTTTCGATTACTCGCTTTACCGAAGATCGCACTGAGGCAGAGAAAAAGATCACTCGACGCTGGGAGTCAGAGCTGACCCCCGAGGTATTGACGGTCAATATTTTGCCGCCCGAGGCACTGTCCATTCGAAGTCTGAATCAGTATATCGATTTCCTCGAGCATCAAAATACTGACAATCAGCTCTATAAACTAGCGTTTTGGACGAAGGTTTTGCAGCCGCTGGTTATCATTGGTCTGGTGTTGTTAGGCATCTCGTTTGTGTTTGGCCCACTGCGTGAATCCACCATGGGTTTTCGTATTTTTATCGGCGTAGTGGTGGGCGTTGGCTTTAGGATTATTCAGGATATGCTCGGGCCCTTTAGTATTGTGTTTGGTTTTCCACCGCTGCTCGCGGTGTTGTTGCCGGTGCTGTTCTGTGTCCTAGTCGGACTTATGCTGCTGCGGCGCAGCGGTTAGATAACTAAGGCTATCTAGCCCCAGCCTGCGAGGCACTCGATTATGAATCCTGGAGATATGTTTGCCATAGGCTCAGCCCTGTGTAATTCCATGGCGGTGATTTTTATGCGCCTGGCCGGGCATCAAATTCCTCCTGTCTCACTAAATTTCTTCCGAGTCTGCATTGGCTGTGCGCTGACGCTGGCGACTCTGTGGTTGCTGGGCGAACCCTTTTTTATTGAGCTGGCTCCCGGTGACTATCTGCGACTCGTTATCAGTGCCGTGATTGGTATCGCTATTGCCGACACAATGATTGCCGCCTCTTTAAATAGACTGGGTGCCAGCCTTCAGGCGCTGGCCAACTGTGTCTACACCCCAGCCATCTCGCTGGTGGGCTTTATTATGTACGGCGAAGTGCTCAATGCCTGGGAGATTATGGGTGGCTTGCTGGTAATGTCCGGGGTATTTGTTGGCGCGGTGATGAGGGCTGAGGACAGGTCATCAAGAGATCTCTGGGTTGGTATTCTGCTAGCCGCTGGTGCCCATGTCACTATGGGGGTGGCCATCCTTATGGTTCGAGATATCTATCGCGAGATCTCTGTGCTCTGGGTGTCGAGCTTTCGGCTTTCGATAGCGGCATTAGCGCTGTTTGTTTTTGCCAAAATACGTTTTCCAAATGCTGTGCGCTCGGAATTGTTGCTGGGCTTTTTACGCCCGGATATGTGGCGCACGTTAATTCCCATGGCTATTCTTGGCCCCTATTTAGCCATGCTTTGCTGGATTTCTGGGTTTAAATATCTCGAGGCGGGCAGAGCCGCTATATACAATCAACTTGCGACGGTGTTTATCGTTCTCTTGGCCTATTTTGTTCTGGGCGAAAAACTCACCCAGCGCAAAATGGTCGGTGTTATTCTGGCTATAATTGGCGCCAGCATTGTTGCCAGTCAGTAGGTTGCTGCAAGCAAGAGATTGAGTTAGTTGAGTACCCTTTGCATGGCGCGATCCCAACCAGCGACTTTGCAGTCGCGCTCCGCTGCAGGCATTTTCGGGGTAAAGCTATGGTCCAGCCGCCAGCTTTCTGCAAAGCCCAATTGATCAGGCCAGACACCAGCTTTTGAGCCCGCCAGCCAGGCGGCCCCCAATGCAGTGGTTTCAGCAATAACTGGCCGGTCCACCGGAGCCTGCAAAATGTCGGCGAGGCGCTGCATGGTCCAGTCACTGGCTACCATGCCGCCATCGACCCGCAAAACGGTTGTAGAACTCTGTTGCCAATCCGCCTGCATTGCTTTTAGTAGGTCGAGCGTTTGATAGCATACTGACTCCAGTGCAGCCCGCGAAATTTCCGCTGCCCCGGTGCCTCTGGTCAGACCCAACAGGGCGCCGCGAGCCTCGGCATCCCACCAAGGTGCGCCCAGGCCGGTAAAGGCGGGAATCATATAGACATGCTGGTGCTCATCGGCCTCAGCAGCAAGTTCTCCAGACTGCTGGGCAGACTCAATAATGCCCAGTCCATCGCGAAGCCATTGCACGGCAGCGCCAGCGATAAAGATCGAGCCCTCCAATGCATAGGTCGTTTTGCCGTCTAGCTGATAGGCGATGGTGGTCAGTAGTCGATTGCCAGAGGCCACGGCGGTCTCGCCCGTGTTGAGCAGAGCAAAGCACCCGGTGCCATAGGTTGATTTCATCATACCCTTGGTAAAACAGGCTTGGCCTAGAGTGGCCGCATGCTGATCACCGGCGATGCCGAGAATAGCAATATCACCACCTAGCAGACTGGTGGAGCCGTAGTTGGCGTTGCAGTCTTTAACCTCTGGCAGCAGTGATTTGGGAATATTAAACAGAGCTAGCAGTTCGCTGTCCCAATCGCCGCTATGGATATTGTAAATCATAGTTCTGGAGGCATTGGTGGCGTCGGTTGCATGGCTGTGGCCCTGAGTCAGGTTCCAGAGTAGCCAACTATCCATGGTGCCAAAGGCCAGTTCTCCGGCCTCTGCCCGTGCTCGAGCACCCTCGACGTTATCTAGTATCCAGGCGATCTTGGTCGCCGAGAAATAGGGGTCCAACAGCAGTCCAGTTTTGCTGGTAATTTCGGCTTCATGGCCCTGTTGTTTGAGCTTATTACAGAAGTCTGCCGTGCGACGATCTTGCCACACAATAGCATTGTATATCGGCTCGCCCGTGGCGCGATCCCAGATCAATGTGGTCTCTCGCTGGTTGGTGATACCAATGCCGGCTATCTGAGTTGCGCTAAGTCCAGATTGCTTTAGCACCTGTTTGGCGGTCTCTAAGCTGGTTTGCCAGATATCTCGGGGACTGTGTTCTACCCAGCCAGAGTCTGGGAAGTGCTGAGTAAATTCTTGCTGAGCCTGTTCGACAATCGCGTAATTAGAATCAAAAATAATCGCTCTGGAGGATGTAGTTCCCTGATCCATGGCGAGAATGTAGTTAGTGCTCATACTGGGCTGCCCTCGATAATATGTGCTTAGTGTGGCATCTATTTTTTTTCTTTTGGTAGCACCACAACCTCTGTGCCAGTGTAAATATCATGCAGGCAGCTCTTGCCGGCAGGCAGCAGGCACCAGAGATAACCTATGCCTGCAGCGGCCATTGAAGCGGTGGCCAATACAGAGCGCAGTATAGATTGCTTTGCCGTTGCCAGTGAGCCGTCGGGTTGCTGGAGTCTAAGGCGCCAGGCTTTCATTCCCAGAGTCTGCCCCTGTTTTCGCCAGCAAATAAAGTAGTAACCCATCAGTGAGGCTATCCAGCCCATAAAGCTCAACCATTGCAAGATTGGCCCCGGCTGCACGTCCTCCAGACCGGTAAAGCCGTTAAATAGGATCTTAATAATCACCAGCACAGCACCATAGCCCAGGGTAATAGAAAACAGCAAAAAGGCGTCGTAGACCAATGCCATGAGGCGTCGTAAAAGGCTGGCTGAGGGTAGAGTATTTTGCGTTGGTACTTGATTCATAGACTGGTTAACTATATTTCCGTTGGCGCAGGCAGAGCAATGCGCGAATTAATCATGTTTGGATTTTGCCCAAAGCCAGTACAATGCGCAATCGACGATTGTGGTCAAATAACCAAAAAGAGTGGCAGGAGAATTTTGTGGACTGGATATATGGCATCCATGCGGTGCAAACAATGCTTAAGTCAGCGCCTCAGCGCGTGCGTGAGTTGCATGTTCAGCGCGGCAGGCAAGACGACCGGCTGCAAAAAATTCACCGACTTGCAGAGCAGCATGGTGTGGCTCTGCAATGGGCTACGGTAAAGCAATTAGACAGCAAGGCGCAGGGTCGGCATCAGGGAGTGATGGCGCTGTGCAGTCCAGGTGAGACCTACGACGAGACGTTTTTGCTAAAACTTGCTGAGGAAAAAGGTCAGGCGGCGTTCTTTTTGATGCTCGATGGTGTCACAGATCCCCATAATCTTGGCGCCTGTCTGCGCTCGGCCGATGGTGCTGGAGTTCAGGCGGTGATTGTCCCAAAGGATAACTCTGTTGGCCTGACGCCTGTGGTAAGCAAGGTGGCCTGCGGGGCAGCAGAAACCGTGCCTCTGGTAATGGTGACTAATCTCAATAGAACGCTTGAAAAATTACAGCAGCAGGGCGCTTGGGTGGTGGGCACAGCTGGTGAAGCTGAGCAGACAATCTATGAGCTGGATTTAAAGGGTCCGCTGGTGCTGGTAATGGGGGCGGAGGGCACTGGCATGCGTCAGCTAGTTCGTCGCCAATGTGACTTTCTCGGCAAGCTACCAATGGCGGGCGAGGTGAGCAGTCTAAATGTTTCTGTTGCTACGGGTGTCTGCCTGTTTGAGGTGGTTCGTCAGCGTCAGGCAGCGACCTAGCTTTTTATTGATCTGAGTTGTTGCTTTTTATTAGAAGTAACAGCTAACCTTATATTGTCGACTCATTTGAAATAGCCCAGTATTCAGTGAAATTGTTTTCCATGCTAAGCAATCAATATTATGGACTCTAAAATTTACTCAGTTCCCAATCTTCTTAGCTTGCTGCGCCTCGGATTAGTACCCGTATTGGTGTGGCTTGCCACTGAGCAGATGGGGCAGGTGTTTTTGTTGGTGCTGGTGGTATCTCTGGTTAGTGACGTGCTGGATGGCTACCTGGCCCGCAAACTCAATCAAGCCAGCGAGCTTGGGGCTAAGCTAGACAGCTGGGGTGATATTCTGACCTATGCGGCAATGATGCTGGGGTTACACCTGATCTGGCCGGATATATTTGCCAAACAGGCGGGGTTTTTAATTGCCACAATGCTGGCATTTACACTGCCCACTCTGGCGGCATTTCGCAAGTTTGGGGGCTACCCGAGCTATCATACCTGGGGTGCCAAGTTGGCTGCGGTACTCATGGCTCCGGCCTATTATGTATTGATTCTCTGGGGTGAAGACAGTTTCTTTAGAGCAGTTATTTTATTGCATGTGCTAGTCGCTGCTGAGGAGTTGGCGATTACCTTCCTGCTACGCGAGCCACGCAGCAATGTGGTGTCTGTTTTTAGACTGCGTACCGGTCGCATTAGTGACCTTAAATAACCCTTATTTTGCCCCTTAAAAGTTTCTCTAAAGCTTATTGCAACTGGGCTGCCAACTCTCTATAATTCCGCGCCTTACAGCGTCCGGGCATGTGCTAGCACACTAAATTCGGACACTCCTTGTCTCACCGCGATGGCTAAATGGCCGAACGGGAGACTTTTTAATCCATGAGGAGATACAATGCGTCACTACGAGATCGTGTTTCTGGTACACCCAGATCAAAGCGAGCAAGTCCCTGGAATGGTTGAACGTTACTCTGCGTCTATCACTGCAGCTAACGGCTCCGTCCACCGTTTAGAAGACTGGGGTCGCCGTCAACTGGCCTACCCAATCAACAAAATTCATAAAGCTCATTACATTCTGATGAACGTCGAGTGCACTCAGGAAGTTCTAGATGAGCTGAATGCTACATTCCGCTACAACGATGCTATTTTGCGCAGCATGGTTATTCGCCGTGACGAAGCGGTCACTGCTGAGTCACCGATCATGAAGCAGGAAAATGCTGAGAAAGCCGACAAAGAAGCTCGCGAGCGTCGCAATGCAGCCAAAGCGAAGGCTGCCGCAGCTCCAGCTGAGCAGAGCGATGAAGAAGCGCCAGAAGCTGACGCTGAAGCGGATCAAGGAGAATAATCATGGCTAGATTTGTACGTCGTAGAAAATTTTGTCGTTTCAGCGCCGAAGGTGCCACTGAAATCGATTACAAAGATCTGGACACTCTGAAAGGTTATGTTTCTGAGAGCGGAAAGATCGTTCCTAGTCGCATCACTGGCACCAAGGCACGCTATCAGCGTGAGTTGTCTGAAGCTATCAAGCGTGCGCGCTACATTGCATTGCTACCTTACACTGATAGCCACAAGTAATTAGGAAGAACATTTTTGCGTGCCCTAGCTGAGTTTATTATGCGCGGGCGAACTCAGGCCTGCGCAGTCGCTCTATTGGGAAGCTTATTCCCTTTAGTCAGCCCGGCAACAGTGGGGCTGGTGACCTTGCGCAAAGGCAGTAGCCAGGGGTTGTTGGTTTTGCTGTGGGCGCTTTTGCCGCTGATAGCTAACTTCTTCCTCAGCCAGGGCAGTCACCTTTTGCCTTTGGTTTCAATGGCCTCACTGGCCATGATGCTAGTCTCTGCCAATGTGCTGCGACTGACGGTGTCCTGGCAGTGGACCATGATGGCCTCGATGCTGGTTGCAGCTGCAGTGGCCGTTGCGGTGGGCTTGGTTTTTGGCTCTGAGGTTGAGCTATTAATCGAAGAGCTCAACAAGGCAATTGCAGAGGTTACTGCGCAGCAGGATAGTAAACAGACGGCGCCCTTTATTGCTGGGCCGCAGTACGTTTTAGGGTTGATAGCCCTTGTGCTAGCCGCAAGCGCCATAGTGAGCCTGTTTGTGTCACGTTGGTGGCAAGCGCTGCTCTATAATCCGGGGGGCTTTAGTGAAGAGTTTCACAGCCTTAGGTTGGATAGCAAGGTCGCTGCAGCGCTGCTGATAGGCGTTATTCTCGGGTCATTTTTACCCAGAGGATATGAGTTTTGGGCCGGATTGATGGCGATACCACTACTGATCGCTGGAATAGCTTTGGTTCATCACAGTGTCAGGGTTCTCAAGCTGAATGGTGCTTGGTTAGGGTTTATGTATTTTGGGCTGCTTGTGTTCGGCCCCATGGTAGGTGCTTTGTTGGTGGGATTGAGTTTTGCCGACAGCATGGTGAATTTACGTTCTAGGTTAGCGGCGAACAATAATCGTCAACCCTGAGCAGATAGTAAGTAATAGAGGTTAGTGAGATGGAAGTTATTCTGTTAGAAAAATTAGGCAAGTTGGGCAACATTGGTGACACTGCTAAGGTTAAAGCTGGCTATGGCCGCAACTACCTGATCCCACAGGGCAAAGCAGTTTTTGCCACAGAGCAAAACATCGCTGAGTTCGAACTGCGTCGTGCAGACCTCGAAGCAGCCGCAGCGGCCAAGCTTGGTGAAGCTCAGGCCCGTGCAGCTAAGCTGGTTGAGGTTGGCAGCATCACCATCAAAGCCATTGCTGGCGATGAAGGCAAGCTGTTTGGATCTGTAGGCACACGTGAACTAGAAGACGCAATCAACGCTGCTGGTGCTGACATCAGTAAGAGCGAAATTAACCTGCCTGAAGGTGCTCTGCGCCATGTCGGTGAGTTCGCAGTAGAAGTTCAGCTGCACTCAGATGTTACCGAGACAGTCACCGTGGTGATTGAAGCAGAGTAATTCGGTTGTCTGGCTTTAACTACTAAGCTAGATTAGAGTTAAGTATTGCATAACGGCACTGCTTCTTAATAAGATGCAGTGCCGTTTGTGTTTTTAAGCCAGACACAAGATATAGCGATTATCCAGACCATAGGTTAAAACTTTTCAGCATGAGCGAAGCACTTTTTGCAGAACCGACCATTAGCCAGCCGTTGCCTCATTCTATAGAGGCAGAACAGGCGGTTCTCGGCGGGTTGATGCTTAAGAATGATGCCTTCGATAACATTGCTGAGATACTGGCCGACTCAGATTTTTACAGCGCTGATCACCGTTTGATCTTCAACGCTATGGCCGATCTGGCAGCTGGTGGCCAACCTTTTGACCCGATCACCTTGACCGAGTCACTCCAGAATTCCAATCAACTCAGTGCCGCTGGCGGTGCTGAGTATCTAGTCGATCTGGCGCACAATACGCCAAGTTCTGCCAATGTTAAGGCCTATACGCAGATTGTTCTCGAACGATCTATTGTCCGGCAGCTGATCAGCGCCTCAAGCGATATTGTGCGCAAAGGTTACAATCCGCTGGGCTGGGATAGTAATAAGCTGTTGGAGGAGGCGGAGAAACGGCTGCAGGAAATCATTGAAAATCGCCCCAAAAAAGGTGGTTTCAAAGAGGTCAACTCGCTGATTAAAGAAGCTGTCGATCGTCTTGATGAGCTATTTAAAAACGATTCGGATATTACTGGCCTAAGCACTGGCTTTGCTGACCTAGACAGTATGACGTCTGGCTGGCAGAAATCGGATCTGATTATTGTTGCTGGGCGACCCTCAATGGGAAAGACCTCCTTCGCCATGAATATGGTTGAGCACGCCACATTGCATCAGGATCGTCCTGTACTGGTATTCAGTCTTGAAATGCCTGCCAGCAGTCTGGTCACTCGAATGCTGTCTTCCATAGGTAAAATCGATGCCACCAGAATGCGCTCCGGCAATCTTCTTGAAGACGATTGGCCGCGGCTTAGCAGTGCTGCGCAGCGACTCAAAGATCGGCCACTATTTATTGATGATTCTGCCGGTATCACGCCACTGGAGATGCGCAATCGTATCAAGCAGTTTACCCGTGAAAGGGTAGAGCAGTTGCGTGCGATCTGGCATCGTGAGCATGGGGCTGATACGCCGGCAGACACCGAGGCGCTCTACGAACAGGCTCAGCCTGGCTTGATAATGGTGGACTACCTGCAGCTGATGAATGGCACCAATAGTTCCGAGGGGCGAGTTCAGGAAATATCGCAGATTTCTCGAGAGCTCAAAGGCTTGGCCCGTGAATACGCCTGTCCCATGATTGCCCTGTCGCAGCTCAGTCGTAACGTAGAGCAGCGACCCAATAAGCGTCCGGTCAATGCAGATCTGCGTGAATCTGGTGCAATTGAGCAGGACGCTGACGTTATTGCGTTTATCTATCGCGATGAGGTCTATAACGAAGATAGCCCTGACAAGGGCATTGCGGAAATTATTCTTGGCAAGCAGCGTAACGGTCCGATTGGTACCTGCAGGCTAATGTTTTTGGGTAAGTACACCCGCTTTGAAAATCTCGCTGGCGATCATTTCGCCGAGTACTAAAGTCTCTATTTAGAAGGTTTCTTTAATGAAGGTATTTCATACCGTCAGTGGTCTTAGAGATGATCTTAATAAAGATCGCCGCCAAGGCCTTCGCATTGGCTTTGTGCCCACCATGGGTAATCTTCATCAGGGTCACCTAGCTCTTATCAAACAGGCCCGAGAAACCAACGATATTGTGGTCTGCTCGATTTTTGTCAATGCGCTGCAGTTTGGCCTCAACGAGGACTGGGATAGGTATCCCAGAACCTATGAGTCTGATTGCGAGCAGCTGCGCGAGTCAGGCTGCGACTATTTGTTTCACCCAGATGATATCGAGATGTACCCCAATGGCCTGGATACCCAGAGTCGGGTGATCTGTCCCACTATGACTGATGTGCTCTGCGGCGCTAGTCGACCTGGGCACTTTGAAGGCGTTACCACAGTAGTGAGCAAGCTATTTAATATAGTGCAGCCAGACGAGGCGGTGTTTGGTATTAAAGATTATCAGCAGCTAGCCGTGATTCGCCGTATGGCCGAAGATCTCTGTATGCCTGTAAAAATTAGCGCTGCACCTATTCATCGTGAGCCAGATGGTCTTGCCATGAGCTCAAGGAACAGCTATATCACTGAACAGGAGCGACCATTAGTCACTGTGCTAAAACAGTCTTTGGAGTGGATTGCCGAGCAGATTCAGTCTGGTAATAGAGACTTTTATCAACTTGAGGAATCTGCCAAGCAACAGGTGGTTGATGCGGGTTTTAGAGTCGACTACATGACCATCAGCAACAGTAAAACACTGGATCCGGCAGCTGATGATGATATCGAAATCACCATTCTCGGTGCTATGTTTACTGAGAAAGCACGATTGATTGATAATCTGAGTATCGTTTTAGGTTAGTTGCTAGCAAGCGGTAATAGGAATTAATTGTTAAAAGGGAATTTTCTATGCTATCCACTTTTTTAAAGGCCAAACTACATATGGGCGCTGTCACGCAGGCGGAGCTCTGGTACGACGGTTCCTGCGCCATTGATTCAACGCTTCTCGCGCTGTCTGGTATGCGCGAGTTTGAACAGATCGATATCTATAATGTCAGCAATGGCGAGCGCTTTACTACTTACATAATTGCTGCTGAGGCAGACTCGGGGATTATCTCCATTAACGGCGCTGCGGCACGCAGATGTCAGGTGGGAGACCGGATTATTATTGCCAGTTATGGGCAGTTTTCTGAGGCCGAGGCCGCGACCCATGAGCCGCGGTTGATCTACCTTAATCAGGACAATTCGGTCGAGCGGACGGCCAACAGCATTGCTGTGCAGCTCGCCGAATAGATAGCCTCTGACTCTGGTTTTTGGCTACCTATGGCTCTTTTGCGTAGACCAGTTCACCAGCGAGCCAGGTCTCTAATACGTTTGTTTTCCAAATATCCTGCGCTGGAATCTGATAGATATCCTGGTCTAGTAACACAAAGTCGGCCCATTTGCCCGGAGTGAGTCCGCCCAGTGTTTGCTCCTGATGGGCTCCCCAGGCAGCGTCGATGGAAAAAGACCTCATCGCTTCTTCTATACTCATCGCCTCTTCTGCAATCCATCCTCCCTCTGGCTGATTGGCCTGATTCTGACGGGTAACTGCAGCGTGCAGTCCATTGAAGGGATTTGCTAGCTCGACGGGATAATCGGAGCCAGAGACCACAATGCTGCCTTGGTCGAGAAAGCTACGCCAGGCATAGGCGCCCTTGAGTCGCTCGGCGCCAATTCGGTCTTCAGCCATATTCATATCACTGGTGGCATGGGTTGGCTGCATTGAGGGGATAACATCTAAGCTTTTAAAGCGCGGAATATCGCTCAGAGCAACCACCTGAGAATGTTCAACCCTATGCCGCAGATGTCGCCCTCCCACTGTGCCGTAGGCGTATTCGATCTCATCCAATGCGATGCGGTTGCCAAGATCGCCAATCGCATGAATCGCCACCTGAAAATCAGCCTCTGTAGCCAGCTTGAACAGGGCTCTTAGCTGTTGGTCATTAGTTAACAATAGGCCGCTATGGTCTGGACGATCGCTGTAGGGCTCTAGCATGGCGGCGCCGCGGCTACCCAGAGCACCATCGGTATAAATTTTAATGCTGCGGGCTGTATAGAGGTCGAGGTTATCGGTGCTGTGTCCGGCCGCCAAAATATCGGCTAACTCGGGGTCTGTTGAGGAAATCATGCCATAGACACGCACCGGCATTTTGCCGCTATCAGCTAGCTGACGGTAGAGTTTATTTTCTGCGGCACTGGTGCCGGCATCATGGGTTGAGGTGATACCAAGGCTCAGCAGGTGGGCGCTAACTGCATTGAGAGCGGCGAGAATTTCGGTCTCATTGGGCGCTGGGATTACCGACATGACCAGATTCATTGCATTGTCTATCAATATGCCGGTGGGTTCACCATTGGCGTCCACTACAATTTCTCCACCCTCGGGGGATACTGTATCCCTAGTAATGCCGGCGAGTTCTAGGGTTTTACTGTTGGCCCAGCCGGCATGGCCGTCTACGCGCTCCAACCAGACGGGTCGATCGCTTATGTGGGCGTCGAGCATCGCTGCCGTGGGATATTTTTTATCTGGCCACAGTACCTGGTTCCAGCCGCGCCCGCGCACCCAGCTAAGATAGGGTTTATCGTTGGCATAGGCTACCACATCAGCAGCTGCCTGCTCTGCGGTGCTGGCTTCGCGCACATCAATGCGCAGCAATGTGTAACCAAGGCTGGATACATGGCCGTGGGCATCAATAATGCCCGGCACCAGAGTTTTACCATGGCCATTGATAATCTTGGCATCAGGATAACGGCTGACCAAGGAATCCCCAGTGTCCAAAACCTTGCCATCCTGTATCGCTAGGGAGGCAAAGTTAAATAGCTGTCGCTGATTGTCAAAGCTGTAGCCCTGTATATTGTCGATGACTGTGATCGGTTTTGGCGCTGGAGCACAGCCGCTGATTAAAGCACTCAGACCTGCACAGACTAGAAGTCGGATTAACCATAGATTGGAGTTTTTCATAGCTGGATTGCCTTGGATTACATCACTGATTTTTATTGTTGTGGCCTGCTCTGGGTTGAGCTTTTAAAACGTTATTCTGTCCCATTAGGCTCTATTGTGCGAGTGTTTCTGCACCCTAAATGCGCGGAGATGGCTCTGGGGCTGCGGTGTCGCAGCTAAGTTTACGTTGACTAATCCGCTAAAAGTGTTAAATTGCCCGGCATCTGCTCGTATTGAAGCAGGTGTTTGTCCTAGTACCAGATTGGCGCAACCAGTGCCGCTGGTCATCAAAAGAGAGGGTGCAGACCTAAATCATAGGTTTGAAATGCCAACGACAGTCTTAAGCACTTACCGGTGTGACTGGAAATTATCGCCTTTGGGCGGTGTCCCTATTGATGCTTCAGCTACCGTCGCCACTGAGAAAGGTCCTATAAACTTTTAGAGGACATACTGTGGAACTCTTATCTGGCGGTGATATTTTAATCCGCGCACTCAAAGACGCAGGCGTCAAAGACGTTTGGGGTTATCCCGGCGGCGCCGCATTGCATATCTATGACGCCCTGTATCGACAGGACGACGTCTTTCATATTTTGGTTCGTCACGAGCAGGCCGCTGTGCATGCTGCGGATGGATTTTCTCGCGCCACTGGCGAGGTGGGCACTGCGCTGGTGACTTCTGGCCCAGGTGCGACTAATGCGATTACAGGCATAGCCACTGCCTACATGGATTCGATTCCCCTTGTAGTAATCTCCGGGCAGGTGCCACTGAGTAAAATTGGTCAGGATGCCTTCCAGGAAACAGACATGGTCGGTGTCTCGCGGCCCATCGTTAAACACAGCTTTTTGGTAACCCGCACCGAGGATATCGCAGAGACTATTGCCAAGGCTTACTATATTGCCTCTACAGGCCGGCCCGGTCCTGTGGTGGTTGATATCCCCAAAGATGTTACAGACCCCAGCTATAAGGTTCCTTATCACTGGCCGACTGAAACTAAGATGCGATCTTACCAGCCTACGGACAAGGGACACCGCGGGCAAATTAAGCGAGCGGTTAAAACGCTAATTCAAGCTAAGCGTCCGGTTATCTATACCGGTGGTGGTATCGTGATTGACAATGCATCAGAGCATTTGATTGCGCTAGCTCAGAAACTTAATTTCCCAGTGACCAACACCCTGATGGGACTCGGCGGCTACCCTGGCACAGACCCTCAGTATCTGGGGATGCTAGGCATGCACGGTACCTATGAGGCCAATACTGCTATGCACCATGCGGATGTTATCTTTGCCGTGGGTGCTCGCTTTGATGACCGTGTGACCAATGATCTCGATAAGTTCTGTCCCCATGCGACCATTATCCACATAGATGTAGATCCGACGTCGGTTTCTAAAAATATCGAAGCTCATATACCTATCGTGGGTACCTGTACCTCGGTGCTAACAGAGATGCTGGCGATTGCCGAACAGCTGGCCATTAAACCTGATACTGAGGCTCTGGCTGAATGGTGGCAGCAGATAAACCAGTGGCGGGCTGATAAAGGTATCTATACAGAGAGTCGTTATGAGCCCAGCCTGGGCACCTGTATCAAGCCGCAAGATGTGATCAAGATGCTTTATAAGATCACTAACGGCGAGGCTATTGTTACCTCAGATGTGGGCCAGCATCAGATGTTCGCTGCCCAGTACTATCTGTTTGATAAGCCGCGTACATGGATTAACTCTGGTGGTCTAGGGACTATGGGCTTTGGTCTTCCTGCGGCCATGGGTGCCAAACGCGCGTTTCCTGATAAAGACGTGGCCTGTGTTACTGGTGAGGGCAGCATCCAGATGTGTATTCAGGAGCTATCTACCTGCACCCAGCACAATCTGCCAGTAAAAATCATCAATCTAAATAACGCAGCTTTAGGAATGGTTCGCCAGTGGCAGGACATGAATTACAGCAGTCGCTACTCAGAGTCTGTATATGAAGACTCGCTGCCAGATTTTGTTAAGTTGGCAGAGGCCTATGGTCATGTGGGCATGAAAATCACCCATATAGACGAATTGGAAGAGAAGATGCGCGAGTGCTTTGCAATGAAAGATCGTTCTGTATTTATGGATATCTGTGTTGACCGCTCAGAGCATGTCTATCCCATGCAGATGCCTGGGGGTTCTATGCGTGACCTGTGGCTGAACAAAACGGAGAGAACCTAATGAAACGTATTATTTCTATTTTGCTGGAAAATGAATCTGGCGCGCTTTCAAGGGTTGTCGGACTGTTTTCTCAGCGCGGTTACAATATTGATACCCTGACCGTTGCACCCACAGATGACGACACATTGTCGAGACTAACCCTTACAACTCAGGGTGACGACCAGATGGCTGAGCAAATTGTAAAACAACTGCATAAGTTAATTGACACTATCAAGGTGGTCGATTTGACCGTGGGCTCTCATATTGAGCGGGAACTCATGCTAGTTAAGCTTAAGGCCTCTGATGCTGATATTCGTGCCGAGGTAAAGCGCTGTGTTGAGATTTTTCGCGGCACCATTGTCGATGTCACTGCGTCTAGCTACACAGTCCAGTTGGCCGGTGACAGTGAGAAGCTAGATGCCTTTATCGAGGCTGTTCGCGATATCGGTATCATGGAAGTCGTGAGAAGCGGTGTGTCTGGAATAGCACGGGGTGATAAATTTTTGCGCGTGTAATGTTATGCTATCCACCGATTGAGAGTTAGGCAGCGGCTTCTTATCTAATAAGAAGCCGTTTTATTTTGTTGCCCGTAAACTAAAACAGCAGCAAAACAGATTGATGACGAGGGAGAGTATGGTAGCAATAGAGACAGAATCTAGATTAGTGCCACTAGATGGCGGCATTAATTTTCGTGATATTGGTGGCTATGTAAACAGCCAGGGGCGCAGAGTAAAGTGGCGCAAAATAATGCGTTGTGGCCATCTTGCTAACCTGACTCAGGGCGATCTAGATGTGCTTGAAGAGATTGGCGTTAGCCAAATTCATGACTTTCGGCGAGTTGAAGAGCAGGCGCAGAATCCCAGCTGTGCTGTGCGCGCTGAGTTTATCGATGACTATCAGATGTCAATTGGCGATATATCTCGGTTTTGGGAGTTTCTCTTCGAAGGGGAGCTAAGTGCGGAATCCTCGCATCAGCTAGTGGTGAACTCCTATCGCAACTGTATCCAAGCAGTTATTCCTGCGTTTACTCGCTTTATGCGCCACATTGTCGACAATGCTGATAACGCCAGCGTCTTTCACTGCTCTGCGGGCAAAGATCGCACCGGTATGGCAGCAGCCTTGATTCTTTCGGCCCTAGACGTACCCCGGGACACAATCGTCGCCGACTATATGCTGACCATAGAGCACTACGATTCCACTAGGCTTATTGAGATTGTGGAAGGGCATCTCCGCGATGCCAAGGTTGAGAGCTGGGAGCGCTCTTGGCTGATACCCTATTGCTCAGTGCACCAGGACAATATAGTGGCTTTTTTAGAAGCAATCGATGCTGAATATGGTGATGTGAGAAATTACTTAACCAGTGCTCTGGGGCTCTCAGATCAGGATCTAATTAAAATCCAAGAGAGCTATTTGCAGGACTAATGTCTTATAATGCCAGCCGAGCTAAATAAGGGTAGCCGTGAATGAACAAGAAAGCACAGAAGGATGACAGGGTAGTAGATCTAAAGCACGCTCAGAATACTGAGATATCTGGGCGCCGCAAAGGTATCTATTTGCTGCCAAACCTGCTCACCACTGGCGCCCTGTTTGCTGGCTTTTATGCCGTGTTGTCGGGGTTCAGTGGCAAGTATGAATTGGCCGCTATAGCCATTTTTACCGCTATGGTCTTCGATGGTCTGGATGGCCGTGTCGCGCGCATGACCAATACCCAAAGTGACTTTGGTGTGCAGTATGACAGCCTATCGGATATGGTTTCTTTCGGTGTCGCCCCAGCGGTAGTTGCCTATGGTTGGGGTGTCAGTGATTTAGGCACCGTGGGTCTGGCAGCTGCTTTTGTGTATGCTTCCTGTGCTGCACTACGATTGGCGCGTTTTAATGTTCAGGCCGATTCGTCTAGCGGTAAAGAGTTTACTGGTCTGCCAAGCCCAGTTGCAGCAGCACTAGTGGCCGGATTCGTCTGGTCGACCTATTCCATGGGTGCATCCCTAGGGCTGACGATTTTGGGTGCAGCTCTAACGGCGGTCGCCGGCCTATTGATGGTTTCCAATTTTAAGTACCCGAGCTTTAAAGAGGTGGATCTGCGGGGCAAGGTGCCATTTATTGTGATTCTCTCCATTGCCATGGGGTTTGTGGTAATTACTATAGATCCGCCGCGTATTCTGTTTTTGATGGCCAGTATCTTCAGCTTTTCTGCACCAGTGATCTGGTTGGGCAAAAAATTGGGAATGGGAAGGGTTCGAAAATCCTAAATTCAGTGATGCATTTTTTGGCTTTCTAAGGGGCGAAAAAATGGTCTTGGCAAGGCCTTTAAAAACTGTTTGAATGTCAGCATGAATTTCTCCAAATACAGACTACAGCAAATCGATACTGTCTCCGGCGTCTGCCCGGCTGTTGCTGCTTGTCTATCAGTTGTTCTGCTTCTCCTGCCCTGAGGGGCAACTACGTTATACCTCATCCAAAATCTATCTCAATGCGCACAGCGCTAGTTGAAAGTTTGTCCCCGCGGGGGCGCAATTCGTTTTACAATAGGGGCTATTCAGCACAGCTAGTCCCAACAGGAATAGAGCACCATGGACTCAAAAGAAAAATTAGTCATATTTGATACTACGTTGCGCGACGGCGAGCAGAGCCCCGGCGCATCTATGACCAAAGACGAAAAAGTGCGCATCGCCAAGGCCTTGGAGAAAATGCGCGTGGACGTTATCGAGGCTGGTTTTGCAATCTCCAGTCAGGGAGATTTTGAAGCGGTTCAGGCGATTGCCAACACCGTAACTCAGAGCCGAATCTGTAGCCTTTCTAGGGCGATCAGTGGCGATATAGAGCGTGCAGCTGAGGCCCTTAAAGGTGCTAGCGCTGGCCGAATCCACACCTTTATTGCCACCTCGCCGATTCATATGAAGCACAAGTTACAGATGGCGCCAGACCAGGTTCTGGAACAGGCCGTGGGTGCGGTGAAAATTGCACGCAACCTGATCGATGATGTGGAGTTTTCGCTGGAAGACGCTAGCCGCACTGAATTTGATTTTATGTGTCGCATCACCGAAGCGGTGATAAATGCCGGTGCGCGAACTATCAATCTCCCGGATACGGTGGGCTATTCTGACCCCGGTGAATACGGCGCCATGATTAAGCGCTTGCTCAATACGGTACCCAATGCCGACCGCGCGATTTTCTCTGTACACTGTCACAACGATTTGGGTTTGGCAGTGGCCAACAGTCTCAGTGCAGTTCAGGCTGGCGCTAGACAGGTGGAATGCACTATCAATGGTCTGGGTGAGCGGGCAGGTAATGCCTCGCTTGAAGAGCTGGTTATGGCGATTCGCACCCGTAAGGATGTATTCCCAGTTACCACCAATATAGACACAGTCCATATTGTGCCGACCTCAAGATTAGTGTCCAGTATTACAGGCTTTCCGGTACAGCCCAACAAGGCGATTGTGGGTGCCAATGCCTTTGCCCATGAATCAGGCATTCATCAGGATGGTATTTTAAAATTCCGTGAAACCTACGAGATTATGAAAGCTGAGGATGTTGGTTGGAGCACTAACAAGCTGTCACTGGGCAAGCTCTCTGGCCGAGCCGCGTTTGCATCACGGCTAGAGGAACTGGGTATCAGCTTTGAAAGCAAAGAAGAATTTAATCAGGCCTTTGTGCGCTTTAAAGAGTTGGCTGATAAGAAGCGTGAAATCTTCGATGAAGATCTGCAGGCGCTGGTGTCTGATGTGCAAATGGGCACCGAAGACGATGCACTGACACTGGTAGATCTAGAAGTGCTTTCAAAGAGTGGTCAGTCTCCCCAAGCCAAGATTGGCGTTCGTTATCAGAATGTAGAGCACAGCGCCGAAGCCAGTGGTGACGGTGCTGTAGATGCGATCTTTAAAGCGATTGAAAAGCTGGTCAACAGCGAAACCCAGTTGCAACTGTATTCAGTCAATGCTGTGACTCAGGGTACAGATTCGCAGGGTGAGGTCACGGTCCGACTGGAGAAAGACGGGCGTATCATAAATGGGCAGGGCGCTGACACTGATATCCTGTTAGCCAGTGCCAAGGCCTATCTCAATGCGCTGACCCTTATGCGTAATCCAGGGCGGCTGCATCCGCAACTTGGTGGCATCTAATGTCACAGGGGCTTAGAAACCAGTATTTACAAACTTTGGGCATAGTGCAGTACGTGCCCAAAGATTTGCCGCTGGCTTCTGAGCGCGATGAAGTCTCTCAGATCCAAGACAGAGATACCGGCCAGCCAAATCTGGATGCAGGGTCAGCCAAGACTGATACAGCACCACTGGCGGTGACGCAGGCTAGCCATGAGGTGCAGAAGGCATCTATGGCTGAGCTGGTCAATTTAGGCTTGCAAGACAAGTTACCTGACATATCTAAGCCGGAGGCTATTTCCGAAAAGCCCGACGTTACCGCCGCCTCCCAGGTGGCTACATCAATAGAGCTAAAGTTTGCTCTTTGGCAGCCCAGTGACGAATTGCTAGTGTGCAGCTCAGTCGAAGACAGCCTACCGGATCCAGAGCAGATTTTACTGTTGGGAAATATTCTAGCCGCTATGGGACAGAGTTCTGGGCCTCTGCCGCAGATGGAGCTGATTGAGTGGCCTCCCTACGCCAATATGGCGGGCGATGAAACTGAGGTGCGTGAGTTTCTAACCACTCTGGTTCAGGCTAGAGTCGACAGTAAGTCGGCAAAATATGTACTGCTGATGGGTGATGCAGCCGCTGATTGGCTGCTTTCAAAGGATCAACAGGCCGCAGTGGCCAATGGTCAGGTTGAGGTCTTTGGTCAGGTTATCGGATTACTTGTACCATCGTTGTCTTCAATGATTGAGCAACCTGCGCGCAAGCGAGATGCCTGGCAGACTATTCGTTTTCTCAGTCCCCAGCGTCAGGTTCATAAAGTAGATTCTTGAGTATTTGTCCCCAACAGCAAGCGTTTATTCGTGCAATGCAGATCGACGATCTAGCAGATGTTCTGGCCATAGAGCAGGCTACCTCTCAGTCTCCCTGGAGCGAGCTGCAGTTTGAGCAGAGTATTCATGATACCGTTGTTTTAATCTGCGACACTAGGCTGGTTGGGTTTTTGGTATTAGGCTCTGTATTGGATCAAGCAGAGGTCCATAATCTGGCGATCCATCCGCAACATCAGGGCGAAGGGTTGGGGTCGGCACTGTTGGATCATGGTATCGATTCTCTCGCCCCCGAAATTACTGTTCTGCACCTTGAAGTGCGGGTGTCAAATTTTCGGGCGATAAGGCTTTACCAACAGAGAGGTTTTGTCGAGGTAGGTGAGCGAAGAGATTATTACAAGACTGAGTATGGCCGCGAGAACGCGCTATTGATGTCCCGATCTCTTGCTACTGATGCAGAGTAAAATTTGTTACTCTTAACCTTTAGAAAACAACAAGAGGCGTTAAATCGTTATGCAAATGCTTTATTGGCACTGGTTCATATTGGGCGTTTTGCTTATTATCGGCGAGATTTTCATTCCTAGCTTTACCATTCTTTGGTTTGGGCTGGGAGCCCTAGTCGTGGGAGTGGCCACAGCGTTACTCGATATTCCTTTTAGTGGTCAACTATTGCTTTGGACACTGGCATCTGTGGCTTTTACGCTACTCTGGTTTAGAGTGTTCAAGCCAAAGATAAGTCAGGATAACAGTGGAGAATCTGCCCGCGTGTCCGCTATAGGCGAGTCGGGGCAGGTGATTAAAACACCCACGCAGACCACTAACGGTAAGGTGCGCTTTAGCACCCCAATATTGGACCGCGACGAATGGGAGTTTGTCTGCGAGTCCGAGGTGGCATTGGGTGACCGCTTAGTTATCAAAGAGATTTCTGGTGACCTATTACAGGTCGAAAAACACAATTAATTAGTTAGAGGAAATTCCTATGGAAGGCATTTTTGTTACATTCTTTTTATTCTTGTTGGTCATAATTACCCTTTTAAAGGGTATCCGACTGGTGCCTCAGGGGTCCAAGTGGGTAGTACAGCGACTGGGTAAATACCATATGTCACTTCACCCTGGTCTCAATCTGATTATTCCCTATATCGATGACGTGGCGTTTAAGGCCACGACCAAAGATATTGTTTTAGATATCCCGTCTCAAGAAGTAATTACACTGGATAACGTGGTTATTATTGCCAATGCAGTGGCCTATATTAATATTGTCAGCCCAGAGAAAGCGCTATACGGCGTTGAGGACTATGAGTTAGCTATTCGCACGCTGGTGCAAACATCTCTGCGTTCAATAGTTGGTGAGATGGCTCTGGACGATGCGCTCTCATCCCGCGATCAGATCAAAGCAAAGCTCAAAAGCTCTATCTCTGATGATATTGCCGACTGGGGTATTACCCTAAAGACAGTTGAAATTCAGGATATTAACCCCTCGGGCACCATGCAGCAGGCAATGGAAGAGCAGGCTGCTGCTGAGCGTCAGCGACGTGCTACGGTTACCCGCGCCGACGGTGAAAAAACTGCTGCTATTCTTGAGGCAGATGGTCGTCTAGAGGCATCGCGACGGGACGCTGAAGCTCAGGTGGTACTAGCTGAGGCAACCAAAGCAGCGCTCAGCAAGGTTAACGATGCTATCCAAGACAAAGAGCTGCCGGCTATGTATTTGCTGGGTGAGCAGTATATTGATGCAATCAAAAGCATGTCCAATTCCCCCAATTCCAAGTTGGTAGTCTTGCCTGCGGATATACCTGCGGCAGTGCGCGGGATTATGAACAACACTAAGTAACTGGGCTCAGCTGCAAAAGTTTGAGCGCTAGTGATAGAGGCTATAAGGGCAGGGTTGTAAAGGCCTGCCCTGCTAGCAACAGAGTCAACCAAATGACTGAAATGACGTCGACTAACTCATACTAAACAGGAGAATGATTTAAGTATGTCAAAATTATGGGTATTAGTTTTTATAACTATGTTTATTACTGGCTGCGCCAATGGCCATCGCTACGGCGCGCCGGATAAGATTATTGTTGATACTAGAGGCGTAGATCCCTATGCCTATCAGGTCGATCTGACCGAATGCAAAGACTACGCAACACAGGTAGAGGTCTCTGATCGTACCCTAGAGGGCGCAGCAGAGGGCGCTGTAGTAGGTGCTGTCCTTGGCGCAGTGCTAGGCAATCATGAGACAGTTGAGCGCAGTGCCGGTGCTGGTGCCGTGCTTGGAGGAGTAAAATCTAACAAACGTGCCCGCCATGAGCAGGAGCGTATCGTCAAGCGATGCTTGCAAGGTCGCGGCTACAAAGTCCTCAACTGAGTAAGTATTATTGGTCTTTGACTATTGCTTAACCGGGCGCTTTTGAAGTTTGCGCTGTAGGGTTCTGCGATGCATACCCAGACTTCTAGCGGTGGCTGAAATATTGCCACCGTTTGCGTTTAGTACCCGTTGAATATACTCCCATTGCAGCCTTCTGACTGAGGGCGGGCGATCCTGAAGAGGGAGTTTTTTAAGCAGTTCTGCGGAATCAGTTTTAGCTAGGGGCAGAGATAGGGCGGCACTGCTAATGGTTCCAGTCAAGGGATAAGCCTTTACAGTAATTTCCTGAATACTGATGCGAGGGCTATTGTCTGTCTCAGAGTCTGTGGCTTTAGCATTGACCAGCTGGCAGGCTGAGATAGTCTGGCCAGCTATAGCTAGTGATAATATACAAGAGAATTTCATACTGTTGAGCTGTCCTCCGGTAACGCGATGGATCCAAAGGCGGCAGAGTAAAGCAATAAGCTTTCTGCGCAATGTGACAAATTGTCGCAGGGCAGCTTTGTTTTGGCTGGTTGAGCGAAACGGGTTACTATGGCGGCCGACACCAAAATGGCTTGAAGAGTTAACAGCACTATGGAACCTCTATCCGACGATCTGCAAGAAAACCTCGACCGCCTCGTGGTAGAGTGCCTTGAAAAGGGCTGTATCTGGGGGCTTCAGGATGCTCAGGGCGACTGGGCTCTGGTTAGCTCTGTTGATAACGAGAGCATAGACGTTATGCCATTTTGGTCCGACCAGCGGCTTGCCGAGGCGCTCTGTGATGGCGACTGGGAGGTGTATCAGCCAGTAGCCGTAGAGATGGAAGAGTTTTTAGATGACTGGCTACCGGGGATGCACAGCGATGTGTTGATGGTTGGCGTCAACTGGAACCAGAATCTCGAGGGACAGGAAATGGAGCCTCTGGATTTACTGGAGGAGTTTGAGGCGGAGCTCGACTGAGCCAAGTCTCTTGGCAGCAGAACGCAACGCTACTGCACAGGAGCCTGCTCGCGTGATTTGCCGGCAGAGACTATGCAGTCTCTAGATGCCCAGACCACCTAAAACAACTATTGCATACTGAATAGAATGTTTTGCAAGCCCCTTGACCTTAGATATAAACCTATTACTATGCGCGGCTGATCTTCAGAATCCCTCAAATTTATGTTTCTCGATAGTTTTTATAATCAAAATGCCGCTGACTTGACCATTAGCGCAGAGCAGGGCAGTCGCTTTGCCAAGGCTGTGAGCAATGACTTTAATCCGATTCACGACGCTGATAGCAAGCGCTTCTGTGTTCCCGGAGATCTGCTTTTTGCTATTTCGCTCCAGCGCTATGGCCTGAGTCAGGAGATGTCCTTTACCTTTTCTGGGATGGTATCGGCGGATACAGGGCTTCTATTTCCCGAGGCTCCGGGGGAAGAATTCGAAATTATCGATGGTCGCAACAAATGTTATCTGCAGGTTCAGCGATCAACAGAGGCCGTCTTCGATCAGGATATGATCGAGCAGTTGGTGCGCAGCTATGTGCTATTTTCTGGCCAGAATTTCCCCTATATTCTGGTGCCACTGATGGCGCAACACAATGTGATGATCAACCCGGCCAGACCTTTGGCAATCTACCAGTCCATGTCTCTTCATCTCGATCGTCTCGATCTGAGTCAGCCCTCAGTGGAGCTTGCAGATACCCAGATGGTTGTCGATGGCAAGCGCGGTGACGTAGAGCTGCAGTTTCGCCTTATGGATGGTGGTAAGCTGGTTGGATGCGGGGTCAAGAAAATTATTCTCAGCGGCCTGCGGGAATACCAACAAGCCGCTGTAGATGGAATGATTGCCGACTATAAAGCTTGGCAGGCTAAATTCTAAGTCAGCCTGCTAGCGCGCCAAAATGTCTTTCAAAAAGCGCCCCGTATGGGAACCTTTTACTAGTGCAACCTCTTCCGGTGTGCCCTGTGCCACAATCTGGCCGCCACCAGAACCACCCTCGGGCCCTAGGTCCACAATCCAGTCTGCGGTTTTTATCACATCCAGATTATGCTCGATCACTACTACGGTATTGCCGTGGTCTCTCAGTCGATGCAGTACGGCCAACAGCTGCTCAATATCGTGAAAGTGCAGGCCGGTCGTTGGTTCGTCAAGGATGTAAAGAGTCTTGCCAGTATCTCTCTTTGAGAGTTCTTTCGACAACTTAACTCGCTGTGCTTCACCGCCAGACAGAGTGGTGGCAGATTGACCTAGGCTGATATACGACAGGCCAACATCAATTAGGGTTTGCAATTTACGGGCAATAGCGGGAATGGCATCGAAGAATTCTCGGGCATCCTCGATGGTCATCTCTAACACCTGATGGATATTTTTGCCCTTAAAGTGAATATCCAGAGTCTCGCGGTTGTAGCGCATACCTTTGCATACATCACAGGGTACATAGACATCAGGCAAAAAGTGCATTTCTACCTTGGTTACGCCATCGCCCTGACAGGCTTCACAGCGACCACCTTTAACATTAAAGCTAAAGCGGCCAGGATTATAGCCTCGCGAGCGAGCTTCTTGGGTGCCGGCAAATAACTCGCGCACTGGCGTAAATATGCCGGTGTAAGTTGCTGGGTTGGAGCGCGGTGTGCGACCAATTGGACTCTGATTTATGTCGATGCATTTATCCAGATGGCTCAGCCCGGTGATCTCACTGTGGGCAGCGGGTTTCAAGGTGGTGGCCTTATTCAGTGCCACCGCTGCCGCTGGGTAAAGCGTTTCGTTAATCAGAGTGGATTTACCCGAGCCAGAAACCCCAGTGATGCATGTGAACACGCCCTGGGGAATTTCCAGATTAATGTTTTGAAGATTATTGGCAGAGGCACCGGTAATTTTTAAGCTCTTGCCTTTACCGCTGTTGCGCTGCTCGGGCACCCTGATGCCCCGCTCGCCAGAGAGAAACTTGCCGGTAACCGAATTTTTATTCGCTTTGATCTGTTTTGCTGTGCCTTCTGCGACAACTTGGCCGCCGTGAATTCCAGCGCCAGGCCCTATATCGATAATATGATCGGCCGAGGCAATGGCGTCCTCATCGTGCTCGACCACAATCACGGTATTACCCAGATCTCGCAGGCGAACCAATGTCTTGAGGAGTCGTTCATTATCACGCTGATGCAGGCCAATTGAGGGTTCGTCGAGGATATACATAACCCCGACAAGCCCCGCACCTATCTGGCTGGCTAACCTAATACGCTGAGCCTCCCCGCCAGAAAGGGTATCAGCGCTGCGATTCAGTGACAGATAGTTAAGGCCCACGTCGACCAGGAAGTTAAAGCGCTGGCGAATTTCTTTGATAATCTTTTCGGCGATTTCTCCCTGGCGACCTGGTAGATCCAATCCCTCAAAGTACTGGCTACAATCGCCCACGGGCATGCAGACTATGTCCTCAATTCGACGGTTATCAATAAATACATTGCGCGCCGATTTACGCAACCGAGTGCCCGAGCATTCCGGACAGTTGGACGTGGCCATATATTTTGTCAGCTCTTCACGCACCGAATTAGACTCTGTCTCTCGGTAGCGGCGCTCCATATTATGGATAACCCCTTCAAACTTATGCTGGCGGCGAAATACTGTACCGCGGTCATTGACATAGTTAAAGGTGATCTCCTCATCATCACTACCGAATAGGATCTTCTGCTGATGCATGGGCGAGAGATCTTGCCAGGGTTGCTCTATATCAAAATCATAGTGATCGGCCAGGCTTGTGAGCATGTTGTAGTAGAACAGCGTGCGACGATCCCAGCCGCGAATAGCGCCCTCAGAAATCGAAGCCTCTGGGTGCTGAATCACCAAATCAATGTCAAAAAACTGATGTACGCCGAGACCGTCGCAGGTAGGGCAGGCGCCAGCCGGGTTATTGAATGAAAACAGTCGGGGCTCTAATTCATTGAGGCTGTAGTTACAGACAGGGCAGGCAAACTTAGCGCTAAAAATCTGGTCGGGCTGCTCGGCGTCCATATAGCTGATTGCCACTAAGCCTTCGGCGAGATTGAGGGCCGTCTCAAACGACTCGGCCAATCGCAGTCCAATATCAGCTTTGACCTTAAAGCGGTCTACTACTACCTCAATGGTATGTTTTTTCTTTTTGTCCAGGGCAGGAGCCTCGTCCAGATCACAGACTAGACCATCAATTCTGGCGCGAATAAAGCCCTGTCGGCGCAGGCTTTCAAACAGGTGGAGATGTTCGCCCTTGCGATCTTTAATAACAGGAGCCAATAGCATCAGTTTGGTGCCCTCGGGCAGCGCCAGAACCTGATCCACCATCTGGCTAACCGTCTGAGCATTGAGAGGCTGGCCGTGGTCCGGACATCGTGGTTCGCCGGCACGAGCAAATAGCAGGCGCAGATAGTCATAAATTTCGGTGATGGTACCCACGGTGGATCGGGGGTTGTGCGAGGTGGACTTCTGCTCGATGGAAATTGCAGGTGATAAACCCTCAACATGGTCTACGTCGGGCTTTTCCATCATCGATAAAAACTGTCGAGCATAGGTACTTAAAGACTCGACATAGCGACGCTGCCCTTCTGCATACAGGGTGTCAAAGGCCAGTGATGATTTTCCAGAGCCAGACAGGCCAGTGATAACAATTAACTTGTCTCTGGGTATATCGAGGTCGATGTTTTTAAGGTTGTGGGTGCGTGCGCCGCGGACCTGAATGGTATCCATGAATGCTTCTTATATCAGTTGAGTTAGGGTCTGGTTAAGGGCCGGGTTAAACAGTCAATTATAGGGCTCAGGCCCGCATTTCGGCAAAGTGAATTTGCTAACGCTCCTTTAGTACGGTTTAAAACAGGCCCTAGACCCTATTTAAAAAATATTGCTGATAAATATTCTCGCCACTGGTTTGCGCTGTTAAGATACTGAATCAAACAATAGACCCTATTTGAAAACACCTTGACTGAAACTGCTCATTCCTCGACGCCATTTTCAACTGTAGAGCGACGTGCGACGGCCTCTCTGGCCAGTCTGTACGGCTTTAGAATGCTCGGGTTGTTTATGGTATTGCCGGTTCTGGCCCTATACATGGACGACTATGCAGATGCCAGTCCGCTAATGTTAGGGCTTACTCTGGGGGCTTATGGGTTAACACAGGCTCTGTTGCAAATACCCCTGGGTCTGCTGTCGGATCGCATTGGTCGTCGGCCGGTCATTATTGGCGGTCTTGCTCTGTTTGTGGTCGGTAGTTTGGTCGCGGCCTCTGCGGATACCATGGCTGAGCTTATTCTGGGGCGCGCATTACAGGGTATGGGTGCCATTGCCAGTACCCTGATGGCTATGGTGACAGACCTGACTTCGGAAGAGAATCGCACCAAAGCTATGGCTGCCATCGGCGGCAGTATTGGCCTAGCCTTTATGCTGGCAATGATCGCAGGGCCGCTAATTGCAGGCTATGCAGGTCTATCTGGCATATTTTGGGTCACTGCTGTGCTTGGGCTTGCTGGCATGGTCATTTTTGTGGCGCTGGTGCCCAAGGTCACTGTGGTACAAAAAAACCGCGAGACGCTCGCAGATCTCAGTCAGATCGCAATATTGCTAAAAAACCCGACTCTGATGCGCCTCAATCTAGGTATTTTTGCGCTGCATCTTGCCCTGATGGCCGCCTTTGTGGTGATTCCTAATATTCTTACCCAGGAGCTAGGTATTGCCTCAGAGAATCTGTGGTGGGTTTATTTGGCGCTATTGGGCGGCGGGTTTGTCGCCATGGTGCCGGCAATGATTCTTGGAGAGCGTTTCGGCAAGCAGAAACTGAGTTTTGTCACAGCGGTGGGCTTATTGGCTATTGCTATGCTGGTGTTGGGGCAGGAGCGCGGGGCTGTGCTAACGCCCCTAATGTTACTCGTGTTTTTTGCTGCGTTTAATTTACTTGAGGCCTCGCTGCCATCCTGGTTGAGTAAAGCCTGCCCGGTGGGCAATCGCGGCACCGCCATGGGTATTTATTCCAGCAGCCAATTTTTTGGCGCCTTCGTGGGTGGCACTTTAGGCGGCTGGAGTCTGCAGCACTACGGCATCGATGGTTTATTTTTGATCTTGGCTGGACTGTTGGCAATCTGGTGGGTTTTGGCTCTGGGCTTACAGGCGCCGAGACCGCTGCAGACATTGGTGTTGCAGGTTGGTGATGCAGATCATCAGGATTTTGCAAAAATAATTTCAAATATAACTGGCGTAGAAGATATACTCCTTCTCAAAGGCGAGCAGTTGGCCTATGTCAAAGTTGATAAGAAAACGGTCGACATGCCAAGCTTGAAACCGTACTTTAACCGAATTTAAACAGGCACAGAACAGGGGAAAAACATGGCACGCGGAGTCAATAAAGTCATCATTGTGGGCAACTGTGGACAGGATCCGGAAACGCGATTTTTGCCTTCTGGCGGTGCTGTAACCAACCTTAGTCTGGCTACTTCAGAAACATGGAAAGATAAAAATACTGGCCAGCAACAGGAACGTACTGAATGGCATCGCGTGGTATTTTTTAATCGTCTTGCAGAGATTGCAGGCGAATATGTTAAGAAGGGTTCAAAGCTCTATATTGAGGGTTCATTGCGTACCCGCAAATGGCAGGCTCAGGATGGCCAAGACCGGTATACCACCGAGATCGTCGGCAGCGAAATGCAGATGCTAGACAGTCGTGGTGGCCAGCAGGGCGACTATGATCAGGGCGGTTATCAACCTCAGAGCGCACCCCCGCAGCAGCAGAGCGCGCCTCAGCAGCAAGCCCCAAGCCAGCAGCAAGCACCTCAGGGAATGGATTCTTTTGACGACGATATCCCTTTTTAGGTCTAGTTGGTCGGCTCAGTAGTATCAGACTGGGTATCCTATAAATTTGGGACTGCTGTCTGCAGCAGTCTCGCATCAAAAAATTATTGATTATGAGGTTGTTATGAGTATTCAAGTTGGCGACAAAATTCCGGCGGGTATGTTTTCTGTTATGGGCGCTGAAGGCCCGACAGGTATCAGCACGGCTGATATCTTTGATGGCAAGAAAGTCGTTCTTTTTGCCGTTCCCGGTGCATTTACCCCGACCTGCTCGGCGGCTCATCTACCTGGGTTTGTGGTGCACGTTGATGAGATTAAGACCAGGGGTGTCGATACCGTTGCCTGTATGTCAGTGAATGATGTCTTTGTTATGCACGCCTGGGGTCAGTCGGCCAATGCAGAGCATCTGATGATGCTAGCTGATGGCAATGCTGACTTTACCAAGGCTCTGGGCCTTGAATTAGACGGTACAGGATTCGGTATGGGTACCCGCAGCCAGCGCTTTGCAATGATTGTTGAGGATGGCGTGGTCAGCCTCTTGAATGTCGATGCCGGTGCGCTGGAAAGCTCCAGTGCCGAGGCTATTTTAGCTGCGCTGTAAATTACCGATTGTCACTAGAAGTCCGGGAGCTGCCTGTGGTGGCTCCCTGCAACAATCCCTGTTAAAGCGTTTAGCTTTACCCCTTGGCTGTAGGTCTTAGCCATCACTCACTTCCCTCCAGTACAGATTAAAACTTAGCTCTGAGCCGCTGTTGCAGAAAGCTGCTTCCCCGAACTGATTTCAGAGATTGCCCCAGTTATGGCTTTTGTGCCAGTATTGGCGCACTTATAATTTGGAGCCGGCCATGACCCATCCTGTCAAGAATTCGTTATCTTTTTATCCTCTACTTGGAATAGTTTTGCTGCTGTGCAGCCTGATGAAAACAACGCCTGTAGCGGCGGCACTGACGGATTATCAACAGCGCTTAGATACAGTGGCGGCTAATCAGGGGTTTGCAAATCAGGACCAAAGACTGACTGCTCTGATGGATATTATTTACGAATATCAGGTTACCGAATATCCAGAGTACGCAACCTGGCTGGGCTACCCAGGGCAGGATGATCGCTGGACCGATTCCTCTCAGACAGCCATAGATAGGCGGAAGGGCGAAACCCGAAGTATCCTGGGTGTGCTTGAGAGTATTTCAAAGGCATCCCTGAGTAAGACTGCCCAGCTGGACTATCAACTTATTCACAAAGAGCTGACGGCGGCCATTGTGTCACAGTCCTACGCAGATGACCTGATGCCAATTAATCAGATGGGCGGTGTGCAACAGGATATAGCCTCAATGATTGCAATGATGCCTCATCGCTCCGAGGCCCAATATGAAAATATTGTTTCACGCCTCGAGAGTGCCGGCACTTTAATTGAACAGAACATCGCCATACTTAGGAGCGGGCTAGAGCAGGGCATGACGCCACCGGCCATTACTCTGCGTGACGTGCCCCAGCAAATTTTAAACCAGCTCTATGATGACCCCATGGACAGCCCGTTGCTCGCTGCCTTTAAACAGTTCCCCGAGGCTCTGTCGGAAGATCAGCAGAGGCAGCTGCGACAGCGAGCTGTGGCAGCCTACAGCACCGGCATTGTCCCGGCTTATCGTCAACTGCTTGATTTTATGCGCGAGCGATACATCCCCAATGCAGTGCAAACTGTAGGTCTCTCTAATCTACCCAATGGGCAGGCCTGGTATGCGCATAGGGCCGAGCAGTCCACCACGACTAACCTGAGCCCAGAGCAGATACATAAGCTAGGGCTTAGTGAGGTAAAACGCATCAGGTCAGCCATGGAAGATATTATTCGTGCCTCTGGTTTCAAAGGTGACTTTGAGGCCTTTACCCATTTCCTGCGCACTGATCAGCAGTTTTACTTTACTTCCAAGCAGGATCTCTTGCGCGAGTACCGCGATATCGCCAAGCGTGCCGACGCCCAGTTACCGCCATTATTTGGCAAGCTGCCCAGGCTCCCCTATGGCGTAGAGCCGATCCCCGGCTATGCAGAAAAGTCGCAGACAACGGCTTATTACAGACCGGGAGCCCAGTCAGTAGGGCGGGCAGGAATATTTTTTGCCAATACCTACGCCCTTGAGACCAGACCTAAGTGGGAGATGGAAGCTCTCACACTGCATGAAGCCATGCCCGGCCACCATTTGCAGATTGCCCTTGCGCAGGAGCAGGACGATCTTCACAGCTGGCGGCGGGATATGTATAACGTGACTGCGTTTGTCGAGGGCTGGGGGCTGTATTCTGAGAGTTTGGGGGAGGAGATGGGCTTCTACAAAGATCCCTACAGCAAATTCGGTCAGCTTACCTATGAGATGTGGCGGGCCGTGAGACTGGTGGTAGATACAGGTATGCACTCACTGGGCTGGAGTCGGCAGCGAGCTATAGATTTCTTTATCGCTAATAGCGCCAAATCCGAGCACGATATCACCGTCGAAATTGACCGTTATATCGTCTGGCCAGGTCAGGCTTTGGCCTACAAAATGGGAGAGTTAAAGATCAAAGAGCTGCGCGCCTTTGCCACAGCAGAACTTGGCGATGCGTTTGATATCCGTGCATTTCACGACTTGGTTCTGGAGGCCGGGCCTATACCGCTAGATATTCTTGAGCAGCGTGTTAGAGACTGGGTGGTATTCACTGCGGGCGCGTAGAGCTCAGCAGGTAAAACCAGCAGCAAAAAAAAGGCGGTCACCTGAGGTGCCGCCTTTTTCAATGCTTAATCTGATAGCCACCGGAGCTGGCAGATTCAATTAGCCTTTGTAGCGCTCCATTACCAAGGTTGCGTTGGTGCCGCCAAAGCCGAAGCTGTTGCTCATTACACGATCTAACTGCTTATCTTTGGTTTGCAGCAGAATCGGCAGGCCAGCCGCATGTTCGTCGAGATTGTCGATATTTGCAGAGCCGGCGACAAACCCACCTTGCATCATTAGCAGGCAGTAAATCGCTTCATGCACACCTGCTGCGCCAAGGCTGTGGCCTGAGAGCGACTTGGTAGAGCTAATGTCTGGGCAGTTGTCGCCAAAAGTATTGCGAATAGCGCCCAGTTCGGCAATATCACCCACAGGGGTGCTGGTGCCATGGGTATTGATATAGTCGATTGGGCCTGAAGCCGATTCCATCGCCATTTTCATGCAGCGCTCTGCACCTTCACCGGATGGGGCGACCATGTCAGCACCATCTGATGTGGCACCATAGCCGGTCACTTCACAGATAATATTGGCACCGCGCGCCAGCGCATGCTCGAGTTCTTCGACGATTACGGTCCCTGCGCCTAGGCCTGGAGCAAAGCCGTCACGATCAGCGTCATAGGCCCTTGAAGCAACTTCCGGTGTATCATTGAATTTGCTGGTCAGTGCGCCCATGGCGTCGAACATACCTGCCATAGACCAGTGCATATCGTCGGAACCACCGGCAAGCAGGATATCCTGTTTGCCCAGTTGAATTAATTCTACGGCATGACCAATACAGTGCGCACTAGTGGCGCAGGCCGAGGCCAGGCTGTAATTGACGCCTTTGACTTTAAACGGCGTCGCCACGTTGGCAGAAACGGCGCTGGCCATAATCTGAGTGACTCGGTAGGGGCCGGCACGCTTGATGCCGCGCTCACGCATTACGTCGATGCTCTCTACAAACATTTCTCCAGACACGCCACCAGAACCCATCACAATGCCAGTGCGAGGATTGGAAACCATCTCAGGTGTCAGTCCCGCATCTGCAATGGCGCGGTCTGTTGCTATGTAGGCGTAAGCCGAGGAAGGGCCCATAAAACGCAGGATTTTGCGATCAATATGATCTTTGGGGTCAATATCCAAGACGGCGCCAACATTGCAGCGCAATCCCATTTCTGCAAAGTCTTCACGACGACGGATTCCGGAAATTCCTTCTCTTAAAGACTTAGTTACGGTCGCTCTGTCGTTGCCCAAGCAGGAAACAATACCAAGACCGGTAATAACTGCGCGTCTCATGGGTAATCCTCTTACTATTCGTTGGTTGTGATCAAATTAAAAATTGTCTGTGCTTTCAAAAAGACCCACTTTTAAGTCTTCAGCAGTGTAGATCTCGCGTCCGTCCACCTCTACTGAGCCATCGGCAATGCCCATTACTAGGCGTCGCTGGATCAATCTCTTCAAGTCTAGCTTATAGGTAACTTTCTTGGCTGTGGGCAGTATCTGACCAAAAAATTTAACGTTGCCAGCGCCCAGTGCGCGACCGCGGCCACTGTTGCCATTCCAAACTAAGAAAAAGCCCACGAGTTGCCAGAGGGCATCTAGGCCAAGACAGCCAGGCATTACTGGGTCGCCTTCAAAATGGCAATCAAAAAACCACAGGTCAGGGGTAATATCAATTTCAGCAATAATCTGTCCCAGACCATGTTTGCCACCGTCATTATTGATTTCAATAATGCGATCGATCATCAACATGTTAGGCGCTGGAAGCTTGGCGTTACCTGGGCCAAATAGTTCGCCACGGGAGCTAGCCAGCAATTCATCTTTGGTATACGAGGACTTCGGAGTAAAGGACATGATTTCCTTGGGGGTTACTTTTGAGCGCGCATCGTAACCAGTTCTGCTCCTCCCGGCAACCTTTAAACGTCAGGAGGAGCGTCTAGAGCCGCGGAATTGCTAGCCTCGGAGGCATTATTATTAAAGATTTCCGGTTGACAGATGAGCGAGTGCTCCCTAGCATGCAGCCTTGTTTACTACCGACTGTTAATAATTAATGCTGCCTTTCCACCGATCCATAAAGCAAGAATTTTCCGCTGTTAACCAGTTGATTATTGACCAGCTGCAGTCAGATGTGGGGTTGGTGGAGAATATTGGCCAGTATATTGTTAACTCTGGCGGCAAACGTCTGCGCCCGGTGGTGGTTCTGTTAAGTGCGTTAGCCAATGGCTACAGCGGCCAACAGCATATCAAGATGGCCGCTATTATCGAGTTTATCCACACTGCAACTCTGCTGCACGACGACGTGGTGGATGTGTCGGCACTGCGACGTGGCCGCGAAACCGCCAACTCTCACTGGGGCAATGCTCCCAGTGTGTTAGTGGGGGACTTCCTTTATTCTCGCGCTTTTCAAATGCTGGTTGATATTGCCGATCTGCCGATTATGGGTTTAATGGCAGATGCCACCAATATCATCTCTGAAGGTGAGGTTCAGCAGATGGCCAACGCTGGTAATGCTGAAGTAAGTGAAGAGATGTATCTTCAGGTAATCTATCGCAAAACTGCCACCCTATTTGAGGCTGCTGCTCAGGTTGGCGCCTGTTTGGCAGGGGCAGATCAAGCATCTATGGCGGCCTATGGCAGGCATCTTGGAATGGCTTTCCAAATCGTTGATGACGTTTTGGATTATCAGGGCGATGCGCAGACCACTGGCAAGAATGTGGGTGATGATCTCGCTGAGGGAAAGATGACAATGCCACTGATCTTTGCGAGAGATAACGGTGATAGCGCTGGTCGGCGCTTTATCTGCGACACCATCAGCAACAAGACCGCCGAAAATTTTGCAGAAATTCTCGCCTTAGTTCAGGCCTCTGGTGGTATTGACTACAGCATGCAATGTGCCCGTCAGGAAGCTCTGTTGGCCAAACAGGCGCTAGAGAATTTGCCCGCCAGTAACTTCAAAACTCAACTTAGCGACCTCGCTGATTTTTCAGTATCCCGTCTTAATTAATCCTGAGCCCGTCTCCATTTGATTTGCTTTAGAGGCGCTGCGTTATTGGCGCAGAGGCATACAAGCATTGAGGTTGCAGCCCCAACAGTGACTCGTAATAGTTATTATTCCTAAATCGATTACTTGATAATGATATTTTTTGCTAGCATTCACGTAAATTATAGTTAACGAGCCAATCATATCTAATTTTAGGAGAATTGAGTGAACGTCGGAATTCCCTCGGAAATAAAAGCCGGTGAAAAACGTGTCGCCATGTCCCCTGCCAATGTCCAGAGTCTAACGGACAGAGGTGTAACCGTAAGAGTCCAGACGGGCGCAGGAACTGCTGCAGGCTATCCGGACGCAGATTATGCCGCTGTGGGAGCGACCCTCACCACAGATCGATCAGAGATCTTTGCCAAGTCAGATATTATTCTGCAAGTTCAGAGCTTTGGTTCCAACAATGAAAACAGTGGCGAAGACTTGGCCATGCTGCGCAGTGGACAGCTGGTGATCGGCATGATGGATCCTTTGGCATCTCCCCAGGCGGCACAGGCTGTTGCCAGTACTGGCGCTACTGCGATTGCCCTAGAGATGGTGCCGAGGATAAGCCGGGCTCAGAGCATGGATGTGTTGTCCTCCATGGCAACCCTGGCGGGCTATAAGGCGGTGATTATGGGGGCCTCAGCAGCGCCGAGAATCTTTCCAATGCTGATGACCGCCGCAGGCACGTTGCAGCCAGCGCGGGTTTTGATTATGGGCGTAGGCGTTGCAGGGCTTCAGGCCTGTGCCACAGCTAAGCGTCTCGGGGCCGTGGTAGAAGCCTATGACGTGCGCCCCGCAGCTCGCGAGCAGATTCTCTCCGTGGGCGCCAAACCCGTAGAGTTGGATCTAGACACCGGCGAGTCAGAAGGTGCTGGTGGCTATGCTAAAGAACAGGGTGAAGATTTTCTGCGTCGTCAGCGGGAGTTGATGACCGAGGTGGTTGCCCAGCAGGACATTATTATCACCACCGCCGCAGTGCCCGGCGCCAAGTCACCAATTCTGGTGACCGAAGAGATGGTTAAGGCGATGAAGCCAGGTGCTGTTATTGTTGATCTTGCAGCCGAGCGAGGTGGCAATTGCGCGCTGACTGAGCAGGGTAAGACGGTAGAGGCTTATGGCGTGACAATTCTAGGGCCAGAGAATGTGCCCTCAGAGATGGCCTATCACGCCAGCCAGATGCTAGGGAAAAATATGCAGACATTGCTGGAGTTGATTCTCGATGAGCAGGGAAGTCTCAAACTTGATTTTAACGATGAAATTATTGCAGGTACCGTAGTTGCCCATGCTGGAGATGTCCCGCATCCCCATATGCGCAAGTTACTGAATCTGCCTGAACTACAGACGCAGGAGGTTTAAATCATGGAGATTCTAATTCTTTTATTAGCGCTCTTTGTCTTGTCATTGTTTCTTGGGGTTGAGTTAATCACCAAGGTACCTCCTACATTGCACACGCCGCTTATGTCGGGTACCAATGCTGTATCTGGCATCACTCTGGTGGGCGCTCTGCTCGCTGCTGGCTCCGGTGGCTCCCCACTGCTGGTCAACCTGCTGGGATTTGTCGCCGTGACTTTGGCAACCATCAATGTGGTAGGTGGTTATCTGGTCACTAACCGCATGCTTGCAATGTTCAAAAGGAAATAAGCCATGAGTCCATCGATTGTAAGTGCAGTTTATCTTTTAGCGGGCATCCTGTTTATTCTGGGTATCAAGGGCCTGACTAAGCCTAAGACCGCAGTGCGCGGCAACCAGCTATCTGCTCTGGGCATGTTGATTGCCGTAGTTGTTACTCTGCTGGACAGCAGTATTGTAGATTTTAGCTTTATTATCGCCGGAGTTTTAATTGGCGGAATTGTTGGCGCGACCATGGCGCTGAAGATTCAAATGACGTCCATGCCGCAGATGGTAGCACTGCTCAATGGTTTCGGTGGTGGTGCGTCCCTGACCATTGCTCTGGCGGAATACTTCTCGAAAGTCGGCGCAGATCCATCCTCTTTTGCCCAGCTGGTGACACCGATTGCAGTTGAAAGCAGCGCATTTGGCGCGGGCCCAGAGGGAACAGTTGCCTTAATCTCCATTGGCCTAACGGTACTGATTGGTGCAGTAACTCTCACTGGTAGCTTTGTTGCCTTTGCCAAGCTCCAAGAGCTAATGAAGAAAAGCTATGGCCTACCTGGTGGCCCGATCGGCAATGCTCTCTTTTTGGCCGCCGCGCTGGTCGCTGTGGTTTTACTAGTAACTAACCCCGGCAACAGCCTGGCCATGCTGAGCATAGTTGCTCTAGCACTGCTACTGGGGCTGTTTTTGGTGATGCCCATCGGTGGTGCAGACATGCCGGTGGTAATTGCATTGCTCAATTCCTACTCTGGTATTGCGGCTGCGCTAGCAGGCTTTATTCTCGGCAACACTGTTCTGATTGTCGCTGGTTCACTAGTGGGTACCTCAGGATTGATTCTCACTCAGATCATGTGCGTCGCCATGAATCGTTCATTGGCCAATGTCCTGTTCGGCAAGATGGCCGCCGGTGGCGAGACAGTAGATGCTGACGAGATTTACGCAGGCAAGGTAACTAGCGCCCAGCCGGACGAGATTGCCATGATGCTGGAGGTCGCCAAACGAGTAGTTATTGTGCCCGGCTATGGCATGGCTATGGCTCAGGCTCAGCATGCGGTTCGCGAATTGGCGGATGCCATGGAATCTAGAGGTACAGAGGTTGAATATGGCATTCACCCGGTTGCAGGGCGTATGCCTGGGCACATGAATGTTCTGTTAGCAGAGGCTGAGGTGCCTTATGACAAGCTAGTGGAGATGGACAGAATTAACCCAACCTTTGAAGATACTGATGTGGTGATTATTATTGGTGCCAATGACGTCACCAATCCCATGGCCAGAGAATCAGAGGGAAGCCCAATCTATGGCATGCCGATTTTGAATGTAGACAAGGCTAAAAATGTCGTGGTCATCAAGCGCTCACTGAGCCCGGGCTTTGCCGGTCTGCCCAATCCGCTGTTCGCTATGGACCACTGCCTAATGGTTTATGGTGACGGCAAAAAGGCTGTTATCGACATGACCACCGCACTTAATCAGAGCTAAACCTGGTTCAGCCGCTATAAACCCCGTGGTTTTGCCCACGGGGTTTTTTATATCTATTGATCCTCATCAATCCAGTTTTTGGCAGCTATTGAAAACTTCTTAAATGATCCCCAACTAACTGAGTAGGTAACAACAAACTACTTTTTGGGAATCAAAATGCGCATAGACAAACTTACTAACCAATTGCAAAACGCGCTGGCCGAGGCTCAGTCAATTGCTGCGGGCAATGACCATTCTGCAATTGAGCCCAGCCACCTATTTTTAGCTCTGCTCAATCAGCAGGGGGGGTCGGTGCGGCCAATCCTCAATCGCGCTGGTTACGATGTTAGCGGCCTGAAAGAAGCCATTAATCGAGATCTCGACAGAATGGCCAAGGTAACCAGCCCCAGTGGAGACGCTAATCTGTCTCAGGATCTCGGCCGTTTGCTTAACATGGCAGATCGAGCGGCCCAACAGCGGGGTGATCAGTACATCTCTAGTGAGATGGTGCTTTTGGCTGGTCTCGAAGACAGGGGGTTACTGGGTAAAACCCTAGCTAAATATGGCGATACTAGCAAAGCTAAGGCAGCTATAGACTCAGTTCGCGGTGGTGACAGTGTCAAGCATCCGGATGCCGAAAGTCAGCGCGAAGCGCTCGATAAATACACTATTGATTTAACCGAGCGCGCAGAGCAGGGCAAGCTGGATCCGGTTATAGGCCGCGACGATGAGATTCGGCGCACTATTCAGGTATTACAGCGCCGCACCAAAAATAACCCAGTTTTAATCGGTGAGCCAGGTGTAGGTAAAACTGCCATTGTCGAGGGCTTGGCCCAGCGCATTGTCAATGCAGAGGTGCCCGAGGGCTTAAAAAATAAACGTGTTCTGACGCTGGATCTGGGCGCCCTGTTGGCGGGCGCCAAATTTCGCGGTGACTTTGAGGAGCGCTTAAAAGCAGTACTCAAAGACCTCTCCAAACAGGAAGGGCAGATCATCTTATTTATCGATGAGATCCATACCATGGTGGGCGCCGGCAAGGCCGAGGGCTCCATGGACGCAGGTAATATGCTTAAGCCAGCACTGGCCCGTGGAGAATTACACTGTGTAGGAGCCACGACGCTGGACGAGTATCGGCAAAATATAGAGAAAGATGCCGCACTGGAGCGACGCTTCCAAAAGGTGCTTGTGGAAGAGCCAAGCGAAGAGGACACCATTGCTATTTTGCGTGGCCTCAAAGAGCGCTACGAGGTACACCATGGTGTTGAAATTACCGATGGTGCGATTGTGGCTGCAGCGAAACTCTCTCAGCGCTATATCACCGATCGGCAGCTGCCGGACAAAGCCATAGATCTCATTGATGAGTCTGGTAGCCGCATTCGCATGGAAATTGACTCTAAACCTGAGGAGCTAGATCGCCTCGAGCGTCGTTTGATCCAATTAAAAATTGAGCGCGAGGCCGTCAAAAAGGATAAGGATGCAGCAGCCGTTAAGCGCCAAAAGAAGCTTGAAACTGAGATTGCGGAGCTAGAGAGAGAATATGCCGACCTTGAAGAAATTTGGACGTCGGAAAAAGCCTCTATGCAGGGTGCAACCCATATTAAGTCGGAGCTTGAACAGGCTAGGGTCAACCTTGAGGCCGCTCATCGCTCAGGGGATTTAGAGCAAATGGCACAGATTCAGTACAGTATCATTCCCACTCTCGAAAAACAGCTGGCCAGTGCCGGTGCCGAAGAGCAGGTAGAAACGCGACTGCTTAGAAACAGGGTGACGGAGGAAGAAATTGCCGAGGTCGTCTCAAAATGGACTGGTATACCAGTGTCTAAGATGTTGGAAGGGGAGCGAGACAAGTTGCTGCGCATGGAGGAGTCGCTGCACAGCCGTGTAATGGGACAGAATGAAGCCGTGGTGGCTGTCTCTAACGCAGTGCGCCGATCTCGTGCAGGCCTAGCTGACCCCAATCGCCCCAATGGCTCTTTCTTGTTTTTGGGCCCAACTGGTGTGGGTAAAACCGAGCTCTGTAAGTCGCTGGCAGAATTCTTGTTCGACAGTGAGGACGCCATGGTGCGTATCGATATGTCTGAGTTTATGGAAAAACACTCAGTGGCTAGGCTAATAGGTGCGCCTCCCGGTTATGTGGGCTACGAGGAGGGCGGCTATATTACCGAGGCTGTGCGCCGCCGCCCCTATTCTGTATTACTGTTGGATGAGGTCGAGAAGGCCCACCCAGATGTGTTTAATATCTTGCTTCAGGTTCTTGATGACGGCCGCTTAACGGACGGTCAGGGGCGCACGGTTGATTTTAAAAATACGGTAATTGTCATGACCTCTAATCTAGGCTCTGACGTTATCCAGATGCTCGCGGGCGAAGAAAATTACCAAACCATGAAATCGGCAGTGATGGATGTTGTCGGAGCGCACTTCCGTCCTGAATTTATTAATCGCGTCGATGAGACCGTGGTCTTCCATCCCTTGGCGCTAGAAGAGCTGCGCGGTATTGCTAGTATTCAGCTGGAACTACTGAATCGCAGATTGGCAGAGCATGATCTCAGTCTAGAGCTTACCGAGGCTGTAATGGATAAGTTATTGGACGTAGGCTTTGATCCTGTTTACGGCGCACGGCCACTAAAGAGGACGATTCAGAAGTTGATCGAGAATCCTTTGGCGGAGAGTATTCTGGCGGGTAAGTTTGCCCCGGGCGATCGTATCTCTGGAGATTTGCAGGATGATGCGGTGAAGTTTAGCTAGCCAAGCACCTAAATATTGAGCAGATCAGAGTCATGGGTTCAGTGAGTGGGCTGCGATAACATAAAACAGTCGCAGCCGCTCCCTGTGCCTCTAAAAGGCTCTACAACCTGTGCCTCTGAAAGGCTCTACAAATAGCCAACAAGAGGGTCCCCACCTGAATAACTGGTCAAGCTGGCCAGGGAGTCGATAAACAGGTAGAACAGTTCCGCCTGCGAGGATACATCTAACTTAGCGTAGGAATTTTTACGATGGAGTTTCACGGTTTCTGGGGAGATACCTAGGCGCTCGGCAATGGATTTGGTGGAATGACCGTGGAGGAACAGCTGCACCACCTGACACTCTCGATCAGTAAGGTAGGCAGTACCAAAATGCTTTAATGCACTGTCTAGCTGACCGGGCAGTTGATTGTCTGGGCTGGCTGAGGCGACATTTTGTGCGGCCCACTGAGCTTTGCAGATGGTTTCTATCACTGCACTTATATCAGACAGAATCCCTATCTGAGTGCGATTAAACCGCTGAGAGATCGACAGCCTGCTCAGGGAAATATTAACAAACTGATCGGGACAAATATGGAACAGATAACCCACCTCATCCTTGATTTCAGTATGTTTAAAATAACTGCGGTAGTATTCAGTTTTCTCGAACCCCTCTGGGGCCAGGTCGCTCAGCCTATGCAGTCCGGATTTGCTCTCATCTACGGCAGCGCGATAAAAGGGATCGAGCAGGAAGGCGCTGGCGACAAACTTGTCTATCTGAATCTCCCGCTCCATGGGCGGAATATCGTTGTAGTGCACCAGCGGATTTTTCCCGCGGTAGTAATGCAGAATTACAGCATTATCAAAGGGCACCAGACTTCTTAGCATACTCAGTAAAAGAGAGGGGAGGCGATCGCTGCCAACCTCCGGCAAAATTGCCGCTAGTCGATCACTAAAATCTTGAAGCTGGGTGCTCATTACAAACCTATGCTCTGATTTAGGATTGGAATTGGTCTGGATTCATAAACATTAGACGGACAACCAGACAGTCCTCAGAGGGCTCAACCGCCATCATCAGCACATTGATATCCTCATTAATCTGCACGCCGCTGGGCAGATTGAACAGAATACCTCCGTTGTCCTGGTTAGTTAGGGTGCGCAATTCCTTGAGCTCTTTATCTTTGCGAACCTCAGTATCAAACTTTTGCAACAGCGCCTTGAGGGAAACTTCGAAGTTTGGATAGTTGAATTGCCCGCGGTACTCGCTGCGCTCTAGTTCCAGTTGAATCGGAATCGAGGCGCCGGTGGTTTCTGATGTCAGCTGACCGGACCTAACCTTAGTGCCCTGTTTAAGCTCTTTAAACAGCTTTTTTGCATCTTCTGGTTTCTGCTTAATAAAGCCGGCAACCAACAGATTGGCTCCCAGATTAAATAGTTTACGTGCGTCGATATTAATTGTTTGCTTCTCGGTCATCACTTGCCACATCTGTTAATAAAAAAAGGGACTCTAACCCAAACACCTAGTAAATGTAATAGCCAGCATTAGATTTTCTGCCTCAGGTCGGTATCAGCCATAGGTCAGTCGTTTCTATTATCACGGTGTTCAGAATAGGTGTTTACCATTGCGCTGTTTCTATGCTGTCAGATGGGCGCGCTGGGCTCCTAATTGGGTTCTTCATTGGCCTCCCCATTAACCTCTCCACCGGCCTCACCGCTGGTCTATAGTTGATGGATGTCCAGGGCAGAATGACAGACTGTTTCCTGAGTGGCGGTTGAGCTCATAATACTTAGCTGCTAGGCCCATTGTGTCCCAGCTCTAATTAAAGGTTATTGATTGCGATGGCGATAAGTGCATTTGATCTATTTAAGATAGGTATCGGGCCCTCTAGCTCGCACACGGTGGGGCCAATGGTTGCCGGGCATCATTTTGTGCAGGGTCTTAAAGCGGCGGGATTACTTTCTGAGGTAGGCCGAATTAAAGCAGAGATGTATGGCTCCTTGGGCGCAACAGGTCGGGGGCACGGCACGCCAAAGGCCATCCTGCTGGGGCTGGAAGGTGAATTGCCAGAGTCGGTAGATGTGGCTGGCATTGCTGATCGCGTGACAGCAATTCGCACGCAGGGGCGCCTGACACTGGCAGGTGAGCACAGTATCAGTTACAGCCATGAGCACGACCTTATACTGCATCGCCGAAAGGCACTGCCTTCTCATCCCAACGGTATGAGGTTTACCGCTTACACCCCTTTGGGCCGCGAGCTGATGCAGAAAGTTTTTTACTCTGTTGGCGGTGGCTTTGTAGTTGATGAGTCGGCCGCTGATAGCGACTGCATTATTGAAGATAGCCACAGGCTGCGGTATCCCTTTGACACAGCAGCAGAGCTTCTCAGCCTCTGCGAGCAGCACAGCCTGAGTATTTCTCAGCTGATGCTTGCCAATGAAACCGCTTGGCGTAGCGAGCAGGAAACCCGAGACGGCCTGCTGCATCTCTGGTCGGTAATGCAGTCCTGTGTAGATAATGGTATTGCCAATCAGGGGGTGCTACCCGGCGGACTTAATGTGCCGCGGCGGGCGCACGAGCTACACCAAAAACTGATATCACGCCCCGAGGCTGCCCTCGCGGATCCCCTGGCAATTCTGGACTGGGTTAGCCTATATGCCCTAGCGGTGAATGAAGAAAATGCTGCTGGTGGCCGTGTGGTAACTGCGCCCACTAACGGCGCTGCTGGAATTATTCCAGCGGTCTTGCACTACTATATGCGTTTTGTTCCCGCAGCAAATGATGATCGGGTTGTCAGTTTCTTGCTTACGGCAGCTGCCATTGGAATTTTGTATAAGAAAAACGCCTCGATCAGTGGTGCTGAGGTTGGCTGCCAGGGTGAGGTGGGCTCTGCTTGTTCAATGGCTGCTGGCGCTCTGGCCGAGGTCTTGGGAGGCAGTCCATCGCAGGTTGAAAATGCCGCTGAGATTGGCATGGAGCACAATCTGGGGCTGACCTGTGATCCAATTGGTGGGCTTGTTCAGGTGCCCTGCATTGAGCGTAACGCCATGGCCGCCGTTAAGGCCATTCATGCGGCGCGCATGGCGCTGCGAGGCGACGGATCACATTTCGTATCGCTGGATAAGGTTATTCGCACCATGCGCAAAACCGGTGAGGATATGAATAAGCGCTACAAAGAGACCTCAAGAGGTGGACTGGCAACCCATGTTCTAGAGGTGCCAGTCAACATCATTGAGTGCTAGTCGATCAATCCGTACTTATCTTTGAGAATCTGGATAATCTCGGCCTTGGGATTTTCTGACATTACCAGAGGTTCGCCGGTAATCTTCTCAGCCATGCTGACATAGGTGTCAGAAACGGCCATGATGACCGACTCAGGTAGAGCGTTGTCGGCAGCTAGGGCCAGACGCTCTTCCATACGGTTCTTGTCCAACAGAATATCTGGGTCTGGAAAGTGGTTCAGAAGCATCTGACGAAAACCCTCTTTGGAGTTCTCCACGACCTTCCCCGCTCTGTAACTTGGGCCATCCCATATTCGCGATGAGTCTGGTGTTCCTACCTCATCCATATAAATCAGTTTTTCGTTGCCAGCGAGGTCTGTCACGTAGCCAAATTCAAATTTGGTATCTACAAACACCTGGTCCAGTTTGGCCAGCTCGTCACTGATAACGTCAAAGCCTTCTGCGAGCAGTTTTTCATAGACATCAATGTCTTCTAACGAGTTGAACTGGAAGCTCTGATAGTTATTTTCGATATCCGTACGGGAGACATTCACATCATCTACTTCTGGCACGCCCGGTATACCTTTCAAAATCCCTTTTGTGGAAGGCGTTATTAATAGCTCTGGCAGCTTTTGATCTCGCTCGAGACCCTCGGCAATTTGGATACCACAGAAGTCCCTCTCGCCCTTGGCGTAGGAGCGCCACATAGAGCCAGTAATATACTGTCGGCAGATCGCCTCAATCATCACGGGGCGTGCTTTTTGTACAATCCATACCAGCGGGTGCGGCACATCCAAAATATGACTATCGGCTAGGCCTTTTTCACGAAACAGCTTGAACCATTGATTCGAAATGGCATTCAAGGCAGCTCCTTTTCCTGGCACGCCTTTCATTCCGCCTTCACCTTTCCAGATACATTCGAACGCAGAGATACGATCACTAATTACCATGATCGCTAGCGGAGCATCTGGAGCAACGTCATAGTTGTTCTCTTCAATCAGCCGGCGGCTGTCTGCCTCAGTCAGCCAGTAGACTGAACGGACTTTACCGCTGTGCACTGGTTGGTTGGTGCGGATTGGAAGATCGTTGTTTGACGCCAATACTTTGTCAGCAAGACTCATAATTAATGCCCTGTGGATTGCTTTGGATTGATTTAGGTTGCGGCCCTTGAAGGCGCCTATAATACCAACAGACTGGTAGCTGAGCAAAATTTTTGCTGTTGAATCTAACTGCTGTCCAGCGCGTATAATTCGCAACTTAGAGGTTACCTATGACACATATACTGATTACCGGCGGCAGCGGTTTTATCGGCCGCCATTTTTGCCAGCAGGCCTGCCAGCTGGGCTGGCAAATAACCGTGCTCAGCCGCAATGCCAAGGCCGCTGCAAAACGTCTACCTGAGGCAGTAAAAGTGATCGAAAGCCTTGAAAATATTCCGCCGCAGCAGCAGATTCACGCGGTTCTAAATCTAGCCGGCCAACCTCTGGCCGATGGGCGCTGGACTCAGGCTCGCAAACAGGTCTTTTATTCCAGCCGCATTGGCACCACCGAGCAACTGTACCATTTCTTTTCTGCGCGCCAGCAAAAGCCCGAGGTACTGATCAGCGGCTCTGCAATTGGGTTCTATGGCGCTGGTAATGCTGATAATCAGCCGGTCGATGAGTCGGCCAACAGCAGGGATAATTTTTCTCATCAACTCTGCAGCAGCTGGGAGCAGAGCGCGGCCAAGTTTGAGCAGTTGGGTACAAGAGTGGTCTGTCTACGTACTGGCATAGTGCTGGGTGAAGAGGGTGCGCTGGCCAAGATGTTACCTGCTTTCAAGCTAGCTCTGGGAGGGCCCATGGGCGATGGCAAGCAGTGGATGCCCTGGATCCATATAGCGGACATGGTGGCTTTGATACTGCACTGTATAGACAGGCGCAACCTCTCCGGTGCCGTCAATGCCACAGCACCTAATCCGGTAACCAACAGAGAATTCAGCGTGCTGCTGGGCCAAGCCTTGAGTCGTCCTGCAATTTTCACTATGCCTGCACCGATCGTCAAACTGCTATTTGGCGAAATGGGTGAAGAGCTACTATTACAGGGGCAGAAGGTCGTGCCACGCAAACTTCAAGACAGCGGTTACAAGTTCCAGTATGCTCATTTGCAGCACGCATTAGCAGAATTAGTGTAAATACCAATAATAAAAAGAGGGGTCAGAGATGACACAACATTTTACAGACAAAACCGTAATTATTACTGGCGCTTCCGCCGGCGTAGGGTCTGCCTGCGCGCGCGCCTTTGCAGCGCAGCAGGCCAAGCTGGTTTTAGTGGCGCGAGGCGCTGAGGCCCTAGAGGCTATTGCCGATGAATTGCGCGCCCAAACTGAGGTGCTTACGGTGGCCATGGATGTGGCTGATACGGCCCAGGGTCTTGAATTGTTGGCCAAGGCCGAGGCGCACTTTGGTGCAGTGCATGTGCTGATAAACAACGCAGGTATGCATTCGCGAGGAGACCTTGAAAAGGTCAGTGTCGCCGATGTGGCTGCTATGGTAGATATTAATATTCGCGCACCTATGGTGCTGTCCTGTGCGGCCATCCCCTATCTGCGACGCGCTGGGTCTGGAGCCATCGTTATGGTGGGTTCTCTTGCGGGCCGTGCGCCCCTGCAAGGTGCGGCCACGTACTCTGGAACCAAGGCCGGATTGCGCGCCTTTACCTATGCTCTGGCCGACGAGTTGAGGGATGCAGGGATTAATGTTGGCGTAGTGTCTCCCGGCCCTATAGATACCGGCTTTATTATGGATGAGATCGATCAGGTCGAAGACATTGTATTCTCCCAGCCTATGAGCACCGCGGCTCAAGTGGCCGATGCAGTCATGTCCATCGCTAGGGGAGAGGAGGAGGAAATTTCAATGCCCTCTCTGTCAGGCAAACTAACGACCATGAGTTACCTGTTTCCTAAATTGCGACGCGCACTGCGCCCCAAACTCTACGCGCAGGGTCGAAAAAATAAAGATAAGTACCGCAATCGGGCTACTCAGTAGCCCCCACATTTCAGAAACCCCGGGGTATCTAGGCTTAATATGAAGTTAAATTTTATCGATCAGGGCGCTGGGCCAGTGGTGATATTGCTGCATGGTATGTTTGGCTCTCTCAGCAATCTGGGCAACCTTGCCCGCCGCCTGGCCGCGAACTACAGAGTTATCTGTGTTGATCTGCGCAATCATGGAGACTCGCCCCACGACAGCGCCATGGATATTCCTCTGATGGCGTTGGATATTGTTGAGCTTGTGAATGATTTAGGCTTAGATCAGGCCCATTTAATCGGACATTCCCTCGGTGGCAAGCTGGCAATGCAGGTGGCGCTCAATCAGCCGCAGCTGGTAGCTAGTTTGGTGGTGGCGGATATAGCGCCAGTCAGTTACCCGCAGAGCAATAGTCTCGTGGTCGACAGCCTGCAGGCGCTTGATAGCCAGACTGTCGCCAGTCGTGCAGAGGCAGACCGGATTTTGGCTGCGTACATTGAGGATGCGCCGACTAGGGCCTTTATTTTAAAGAATCTCCAGCGCAATACAGCAGGCGATCTACAGCTCAAATTAAACGTAGACTCGATCATTGCCAACTACGGCACCAAGTTAGTTCAGGCGCCAACTGGTGATCCTTTCAGTGGTCCTACGCTGTTTATTAAGGGCGAGCTCTCTGCCTATATCCAGGACCGACACCGAGATATGATTAAGCAGTTATTTCCGCAGGCTGAACTAGAAATAATTGAGGGGGCAGGGCACTGGCTGCACGCTGAGAAGCCTGAGTCGTTTAATAACCTAGTAAACAACTTTCTCGTCGCAAATGGCTGAACAAACAGCGCAAACCATAGTAGAATCCGCCGCGTGAAAAATCGTCTCCAACCAAGATCAGGACAGCACAATGTTTGAAAGTTTAAAACCGGTAGGCATGGACCCCATTTTAGGCCTCATGGCCGCCTTTAGAGCGGATACTCGCGACAATAAAATCGACTTGGGCGTAGGTGTTTACCAAGACGATCGTGGGCGCACCCCGGTAATGGCATCGGTCAAGCAGGCAGAATCCAGATTGATGGAGCTGGAAATCACCAAATCTTATCAGGGTATTGCCGGTGATCCAGAGTTTAACCAGCGGATGCTAGAACTGCTGTTTGGCGCTGACCACAGTATCCTTAATTCTGGGCGCATCAAAAGTATCCAGGCCCCCGGAGGATCAGGTGCACTGCGCGTCGGTGCTGAGGTAATACAGCGTGCCAGACCTGACGCCGAGATCTGGGTGGGTGTACCCACATGGCCGAATCATGTGCCGCTTATGAGCAGCGCAGGCCTCAAGATTAAAGAGTATCCCTATTACGACCTCAGCAGCCATGAGATCAACTTCTCGGGCATGATGGATGCTCTCAGACAGGTACCGGCCGGCGATATAGTGCTGTTGCACGGCTGTTGTCACAATCCTACAGGTGCAGACCTCAGTCGAGACCAGTGGGATCAGATTGCCGACCTAGCTCTTGAGCGAGGCTTTATCCCCTACATCGACACCGCCTATCAGGGTTTGGGGGATGGCCTTGATGAGGACGCCTATAGTTTGCGGATGATGGCAGAGCGCCTGCCAGAACTGGTGGTTGCATCATCCTGTTCTAAAAACTTTGGTCTGTACCGCGAGCGCACTGGCTCTATCACTTTTATCGCCGAAAGTGCGGAACAGGTTGAGGTGGTCGCCAGCCAAGCTATGGCTGTAGCTCGCCAAACCTATTCTATGCCGCCGGCCCACGGTGCACTGTTGGTCTCGCTTATTTTAGGTGATCAGGAACTGCGGGCGGCCTGGCAGACTGAGTTGGATGAAGTTCGTCACAGAATTCAGTCGATGCGAGGCCTGTTGGCTGAGGGTATTCAAAATAATGCGGCGGGGCAGGACTTCAGCCACATTGTTCGTCAAAAAGGTATGTTTTCATTTCTGGGGTTAAAGCCAGAGCAGTTGGATGCCCTGCGTGAGGACTATGGCATCTATATTGTGTCCTCCAGCCGTGTCAATCTTGCAGGGATCAATTCCAGCAATATAGGGTATCTCTGTGATTCAATTTTGGCGGTGCTCGATAAATAGCTAGCGGCTTTCGATAGCCTTAATCACTGCGTGCAGCGACTCTTCAATACTGAGGTCGCTGCATTCAATGACAATATCTGCGTAGCGGTTGTAAAGAGCGCGCCTCTCAGTAAATAGCTCTGCAAAACTTTGGTCCGGCCTGCGAGCAATACCGCGAGTTGCAAAGTCATTGACACGTTTTTCCAGTTCCTCAAGGCAGACATCTAAAAATACCACCAGCGCCTGCTCCTTCAAGCGCAGCATGCCTGGTTCGGAGTACACAGCGCTGCCGCCGGTAGCAATGACTCGATCAGTTAGGGTTTCAGATAACAGCACCTGTTCCTCGTAATGGCGCAGTGCTAGATAGCCCTCATCGTCGCTGATCTGTTGAAGAGTTTTTGACTGTTGCACCTGAATACTGAGGTCGGTGTCGCCAAAGGCCAGACCCAGAGTCTTGGCTAAAAGGATACCCAGCGTACTTTTTCCCGCACCGGGCATACCAATCAATACAATACTTTGCCTAGCCTGTTCCATAATGTTTAGCCGTTAGAGGAGTTGGCGCTATTATGCCTGAAATTACTTGAAATCAGGCTACAGTCTGTATAATCGAGCTATATCATTTACAAGAAGCACAATATGTCCCATTTTCAGCGTATAGGATTACTTGGCAGTCTCGATGTTCCTGAGGTTGTGGAATCTCTTCATAAATTGGAGACCTTTCTGAAAGCCCAGGGTCGCGAGGTAGTCTACGAAGAACAGGCCGCCGATTTGGTCGACTGGCCGCTGGACAAGGTCTTGCCCATCGAAGAATTTCCGGGCGCGGTCGATCTGTGCATGGTGGTCGGTGGTGACGGCAGTATGCTGAGTGCTTGCCGAAAAATGGCCGCCTGCGGCATTCCACTGTTGGGCATCAATCGCGGGCGTCTCGGGTTTTTGACCGATATATCTCCAGAGGAGATTGAAGAGCGTGTCTGGCCAGTGCTGCAGGGGGAGTACAAGCAGACTAAGCGTTTTCTACTGGAGACTACAGTGACTCGCAACGGTGCTGAGATAGCAGCGGGAACTGCGGTCAATGACGTTGTACTGCACCCCGGGATGTCAGTGCGGATGATGGCTTTTGAACTCTACGTAGATGACGAATTTGTCTACAGCCAGCGCTCGGATGGTCTTATTGTAGCTACCCCCACCGGTTCAACAGCCTATGCGCTATCCGCAGGTGGGCCGCTGCTATTTCCTGAACTGGATGCCATGGTCGTTGTGCCTTTGAACCCGCACACGTTGAGCAGCAGACCTATTGTTCTGCACGGCAATGCCCGGATTGAGATAAGGGTTAGCTCAAGAAATGAATTACATCCGCTTATTACCTGCGATGGACACAACGACTACAGCTCCGAACCCGGCGATATTATTAGCATCAAAAAGCATGCAAACGATATTTTGCTGATTCACCCTAGCGATAATAATTTTTATGAAGTTTGTCGATCTAAACTGGGCTGGGGCAGTCGATTAGGCGTAAAGAAACCCACTGAATAGGATACTTTACCGCCATGTTTGACCAGTTTAATTGGCGCCTTGCCGCCAAGCGTTATCCAGCAGTGACCCTGCTATTACTCGCGAGCCTGCTGGGAGCAGCCCTGGCTAGCTGGGCCTTCCCTCTGGCTAGACTATTTATGTTTGGCGGTCTGGACGACGGGCAATACTGGCGGCTTGTCAGTCCTATATTTTTGCACTTTGGCCTTATGCATCTGGCCTTTAATGCGCTGTGGTTGGCCCTACTTGGCTCACGAATCGAGCGACTCTCTGGATCTCTACACCTGCTACTTTTTGTCGCATTATCTGGAGCCGTATCTAACTGGATTCAATATAGCTGGCAGGGTAGCGCACTTTTTGGCGGTATGTCCGGTGTTGTCTACGCGCTGCTGGGTTATATTTGGATCAAGAGCCGTTTTATATCTCATCCGCTACTGCAGTTACCTCCCGGCGTACTCGGTTTTATGCTGGTCTGGTTATTGGTGGGGATGAGCGGTATTTTAGAGACCCTGTTGGGTAGCGGTATTGCCAACGGCGCCCACTTAGGTGGGCTGCTTATAGGCATGTTGCTCGGTATGGTATTTGGCCTGATCTCGGCAAAGAACTCCTAACAGTACTGAGGTAAAGACAATAACCATGGATCTGCGACAGTTACTCGACAGCATTACCCCAGAGGTCTATGAGGCGCTCAAGCGCGCTATTGAAATAGGTAGGTGGCCGGATGGTCGCGCGCTGACCGACGGACAAAAAGAACTCTGTATGCAGGCGGTGATTGCCTATGATCAGCGCTTGCAGCCTGAGCAGCGCACCGGTTTTGTGCCGCCTAAAACCAGCCCCTGCGAACCAGCCAGCGATGCAGATTCAATACAAACTATTAAGTGGACAGACTAATGCCAATACAGCTAACCGGCCATCTGAGTAAAATGGAGGTAGAACTGGCGGATACTGTTCAGTATCAGCTGCCCCTCGACGACCAAAAGGTTGCTTTAAATAGCCTTATTGGCAGCTTGATAAGCATTGAGCATATTGGTGATATTCATTGTCTGCACTGTGGGCGACGCTCTAAAAAAAGCTTTAGTCAGGGCTACTGCTACCCCTGTTTTACCAAACTTCCCCAGTGCGATACCTGCATTATGAGCCCGGAGCGATGTCATTTTCATCATGGCACCTGCCGAGATCCGGCCTGGGGTGAGAAGTACTGTTTTACTGACCACTTTGTCTATCTAGCCAATAGTTCAGGCGTCAAGGTTGGCATTACTAGAGGCACTCAGCTACCCACGCGCTGGATTGATCAGGGCGCTACTCAGGGGTTGCCGATTTTTCGGGTGCAGGCCCGTTATCAGGCTGGCCTTATAGAAGACTGTATCCGCGAGCATGTGGCAGACAAAACCAGTTGGCAAAAAATGCTGAAAGGCGATGCAGAGCCTGTAGATCTGGCGACAATTCGCGATGAGCTCATAGCAAAGTCAGAGCCGGGCCTCGAATTACTTGAGCAGGAATTTGGCTTACAGGCTCTACAGCGCCTGTACAGCGAGACCATTACCGAGATTAATTTTCCGGTGCAACAGTACCCAGAAAAAGTGAAGAGCTTTAATCTGGATAAGCAACCCCTAGTTGAGGGTGTACTCAAAGGTATCAAAGGCCAGTATCTTATCCTCGATACGGGTGTAATCAATATTCGCAAATACACTGCATACAATGTGCAGTTTACCGCTAGTTAAGCTAAGGACATTGCCAGTGAAAGACGCTTTGCCACAAACCATATATTTAAAAGACTACCAGGTGTCCCCATTTTTGGTAGACACCACAGATCTTGTTTTTGAGCTGGGTGACGAGCAGACTAGGGTAACCAGCAAGTTGGCGATTCGCCGCAATCCAGAGAGCACAGAGCAAGACGCTAGCCTTGAGCTAAATAGCAAAGGTGATGTGCAGTTGCAGTGGATAGAGGTAGATGGTCAGCGTCTGCAAGACAGTGCATACAGTCTCTCCGATCATTTGCTGCTAGTACCGAACCTTCCGGCTAGCTGCGAACTCAGTATACAGGTGGTGATTCGACCCCAGGACAATACCTCCATGATGGGCCTGTACAGGTCCCGCACCATGTACTGTACCCAGTGTGAGGCCGAGGGCTTTCGCCGAATCACCTACTTCCCTGACCGACCAGATATTATGTCGGTGTTTAGGGTCAAGATTATTGCCGATAAAGCTAGCTATCCAGTTTTACTGTCCAACGGCAACGCCATTGAGCGCGCAGATCTCGATGGGGGTCGCCACAGCGTGACCTGGCACGATCCGTTTAAGAAACCGTCCCACCTATTTGCGCTGGTAGCTGGCACCCTATCTGTAGTTGAAGATAGCTTTACCACTATGTCCGGCCGCGAAATTCCCCTACAGATTTTTGTTGAGGAGAAAGATCTCGATAAATGCGATCACGCCATGCTATCCCTGAAAAACTCTATGCGCTGGGATGAAGAGGTCTATGGTCGGGAGTACGATCTGGATATTTTCATGATAGTGGCGGTAGACGACTTTAATATGGGCGCTATGGAAAACAAGGGCCTAAATATCTTTAATACCTCCGCTGTGCTGGCCAACTCTAAAACTGCAACCGACGCTTCATTCCAGCGCGTCGAGGCCATTGTTGCTCATGAGTATTTTCACAACTGGTCTGGTAATAGAGTAAATCTTCGAGACTGGTTCCAGTTGAGTCTCAAGGAGGGTTTCACGGTCTTTCGCGACACCCAGTTTTCTGCGGATATGAATTCAGTCACGGTGAAGCGCATCGAAGACGTCGCCTTTTTGCGTACCCATCAGTTTGCCGAAGATGGCGGCCCAATGTCTCATCAGGTACAGCCTGACTCCTATATGGAGATCAATAATTTTTACACCGTTACTGTGTATGAAAAAGGCTCAGAAATTGTTGGTATGTACCATAGCCTGCTGGGGCCAGAGACCTTCCGCAAGGCTACCGACCTCTACTTTGACCGCCACGATGGCGAGGCAGTAACCATAGAAGAATTTGTGTGCGCTATGGAAGACGCGAGTGGCCGAGACCTCAGCCAGTTCCGCCGTTGGTACAAGCAATCTGGAACCCCTGTGTTAACTGTGCAGTCAGAGTTTGACGCAGAGGCTAAAACCTACAGCCTGAACTTTCAGCAGAGCTGCCCAGCGACCCCGGGGCAGCCAGAAAAACAACCTTTTTTGATTCCAGTAAAGCTAGGCCTAGTCGCCGCAGACGGGTCTGATATGGTAATTAATGCCGAGGGTCAAACAGAGATCATCTTTGAAATGACCGAGGCGACTCAGCAGCTGGTTATCCACAATATCGACCAGTGGCCGGTGCCTTCGTTACTGAGGGGTTTCTCCGCGCCCGTCAAGCTGGAATATGATTACAGTCCTGAAGAGCTGGCTCATCTTATGGCCCATGACAGCGATGGTTTCAATCGCTGGGACGCCAGCCAGGCCCTGACTATGTCTGTTCTTGAGCAGCTGATTGAAGACAGCCTGCACGACCGCCCCATGGTGCTGGATGGTCAGCTGATAGAGGCATTTAAGGCGCTTTTAGAAGACGAGTCGCTAGACAGTGCAATGGTCGCCCTGATGTTACAGCTGCCCAGCGAAGCCCTATTGCATGAAGAGACTGAGACTGTCCATGCTGCAGCTATTCACGATGCTCGCTCGTTTATGCGCACCGCTCTGGCCGGCTGTTTGGCGGAGCAGTTGCAGGCAATTTATCAGCGCTACAATGTGCAACAAACCTATCAGCCAACCATCGACCAGATTGGTGGGCGCAGTCTCAAAAATGCCGTACTGGGTTACCTGATGCTGGTGGAGACAGGAGTAGAGTTGGCCTGGACCCAGTTTACCCAGGCTGACAATATGACTGACGAATCCGCTGCATTGGTTGCCCTGGTTAATTGCCCAGAGGCCGCAGATTATGCAGCTCAGGCACTGGCCATATTTGAAGAAAAATACCGTGAGGAGGCGCTGGTAATGAATCTCTGGCTGCAAATTCAGGCCAGCAACAGCCAGCCCGGTGGCTTGCAGAGGGTATTGGCTCTGATGGAACATTCCGCCTTCAGCATGACCAACCCGAATAAGATTCGCAGCCTCATTGGTGCATTTGCCAACGCTAACCATGTCAACTTCCATAACCCTGATGGCTCTGGTTACAGATTCTTAACCGAACAGATTCTGGCACTAAATACGGTAAATCCGCAGATTGCTGCGAGGCTAGTGACGCCGTTGACGCGCTGGAAAAAATTTCCGGAGCCCAATGGGCAGCAAATGCGTGAGGCACTGCAAAACATCGCCAATCATGCAAATTTAGTTAAAGACTTGCACGAAATAGTCTCTAAGTCACTCTAAACTCCTGTCCTATTGCAAATGCTGGCAGGGGTTGGGCAAAGGCTAGCACTGTGGGCTAACCTTTAGGTATCAGCTCGCCGATCCTGCACGATCCGAGCTGTTGTCCAGGCGACCAGATTAAGTAGTTCTGGAGTGCTGATGCCCGTTGGCACCTTGCGTCTGGGCGTTATTGAAAAAAAGAGGTTAGATTAGCCTCTTTTTTTTTTGGGATTTTTTTCGAGATATTTTTCGGAGTTTTTGCCGCGACGGTTGTTGTCCAAAACAGCGCTAAGGCTGTTTTGGATACAGTACTAAGACTATTTTGGACACAGTACTAAGACTATTTTGGGTACAGTGGCTTAAGCGGCTGACCCTTGGTTTTCTGCCGAGCCATAGTGCCGGAACCTGCCGACAGAGATCTAAGCTGTTTAACCAGCAACTTTAAATCTACAGGCTCCTGATCACCGCCACCTTTGTATAGCTGGCGATCCAAAGCGGCAAACCTGTCTTTTACTTGCGGGTCACCCAGTTGTTCCGCCAGCTCGGTTAAGCCGTTGGGCTCTGCCTCGGGAAACATCTCTCTGCCCCAGTGCAAAATACTGTCGCGCACAGCAGCTAGGTCATTGCTATCAGCCTGGGTTTCTACCATTTTAAGCTTTTGTTTAAGGCTTAGATGGGCACTGTTGACTGGTTTGGCCCCGAGCATACGGGTCTTTGGCAAGCTGCGGTCTCGGGCCAGCAGGGCGATGACCACCGCAACTAACAGAGCGTTAAGCGCCAGAGACCATTGAGTTAGCGCTGAGGGCTGGCTAGGTTGGTTGTCGAGCTGATTGGGTTCGACGCCGAGCACCAGCGGCTCTGGTTGAAATAGAGGTTGGCTATTTGTCTGGATAGGGGGTGCCGGCTGTACCTGCACAGTTTTGGAGGAGAGACTGGTGGTTTCCATGCGCTGCTTATTAGTATTCCACCAGCGTACCTGTATAGCGGGCAACTGCATTTCACCAGCTCTGTTGGGCACCATTGCAATGGTTTCTGTGCGCACAGCCTGCACGCCATTCTCAGTAATCTGGTCGTCCACTCTGGGTTGATCTGGGTAGCTTTTGTAATCATCTCTGTCAGGGTAGTCCAGGGGCTGAATCTGGGCGCCGGTTAGTCCCTGAGCTCTTATGGTAATAGTTCTGGTAATTGGCTCTCCGACTCGCATGGTACTTAGGTCACTGCTCCACTGCTCGCTGAGTTCAAGCTGTGTCGCTGGCATCCAGTTTTCTACGGGAATATGTGCGGGTCGTGCCATCACATCAATAGTCTTGGGGTCTGTGGTGCGAAACAGCTGGTTCCCACGGCTGGAAAACGCGCCGAACTGTCGGCGACCAGTGCTCTCAAATGCACCAAAACGCAATGCTGGAATATCGAGTTTACCGCTCGTCTGAGGAAATAAAGCGTACGAGACTTCTACGACAAGATAGTTGCGGCCATTAATTATTTTCTGAAATTGTCTTTCACCTAGTCGCTGCACCAAGGCCTCAGGAACAGCTAGGTCAGAGAGTGTCAAATCTTGGAGCTGCACTGAGGTGTAGAGCCGTTGAGTTAAAATAATTTGCTCTTGGATATAGACGCTGTCTTTATCAACCATGGTCTCTGTATAAACTGGCTGCTCACCTGCGCCTGCGCTGCTGTTGGCGGCTGCACGCACAGTAATCTCCAGGGCGTTACTGACATCATTCCTAAAGCTAATTGAGGGGATTAAGATCTCGCCGACACGTTTTGGTAGCAATACCATAGTCCAGTCGGTGTATGACTGGGCCTGTCCGTTGACCCAAGAATACTGTTGCTGTCGACTATTGCTAAGTATCTCAAAGTCATTCTCTAGCATCGAAAAATCTGGCTCTGAGCTAATCACCTGGCCATCGTAACGAATCACCAGTTGCAGGGTCTCACCACTGTCTAAGGTGCTGCGATCGACTCTCGCGATAAGCTCAGCCCAACTGCTGGCCGCAAGGCCATATAACACTGTCAGGGCAAATAGATGTATGAGATTTCGTGAAGGTATTTTCATTTACCAGCGCTCTTGCTCGTTGGGTGGTTTAGGGCGACGTTGTTGCAGTGCGCGTTGCCGCGACTGATAGAGAAACTTTTGCCGCAGAAGTCCGCCAGGATCATCTGGTACTCGGCGCAACATCTGCTCAATCTCTTGTTGATTTTGTCTATCTTCTTCACTGAGCTGTTGTTCCTGGCTCGCCTCAGATTCCTGCTCGGTCTGCTGTTCTTGCGCCTGTTGTTCTTGTTGCTGATCTTCTGGTTGCGGCTCAGCTTGATCCTGCGGTTGCTCCTGCGGATTTTGCGATTGCTCAGACTGTTGCTGATTTTGCTCGCTGGCATCTGATTCTTGCTGGTCAGATTGCTCCTTTTTATTTTGTTGCTGATTTTGCTGTTGGTCCTGTTGCCCGTTCTCTTGATTTTGCTGCTGGTTCTCTTGATTCTCTTGGTCCTGATTTTGTTCTTGCTGCTGTTGCAATTTTTCCAGTAAGTCGCGGTTTGCCAAGGCATCGGGCATCTCTGGCTGCAACTCTAGCGCGCGGTTATAGGCGTCGATAGCCGCCTCAAAATCGCCTGATTTAGCGAGGGCATTACCTCGGTTGTAGTGGCTGTCAGCCGTATTCTCAAGACTGTAGTCACTAATGGCACTGTCGTAGTCACCAGCGCGATAGGCAGCGCTCGCGCGCCACTGGTCGTTCTCAAACAGAGTTTGTGCTCTGGCTGCATCACCAGACTGCAGAGCCTCTGAGCCCTGTTGGTCGCTGGTGCGCCACAAATCGTCCCAGACTGAGGCGGACGCTGGATCGGACAGGGTTAGCATTGGGCCGAGCAGTACTAGCACCACCGTACCTTTGCGAAAACTCATCATCAGTGCTGGCAATAGAAGTAATATAAGCCAAAAGCCTTGATCGTCCCAAAGATCAAAGGATCGATCCAACTCTCTGGTCGCGTCTGGAAATAACAGGTCAGTTGAGGCTAGCAGTGCTTTGATATCGCTGTCGTCGGCGCTGATACTGCGATAGTTACCACCATTATTGGCAGCCAGTTGACGCAGCGAGGCACTCTCTAGTTTGGGGATTAAAATACTACCGCTGCGGTCCTTAACAAAGCCGCCATCACCCATGGGTATGGGGGCTCCCTCCTCAGTACCAACACCCAGTATGGAGAGGCGAAACTTACCAGTCTGGGCAACGAGAGCGCCGATACTCGACCAGCCTGAGCGCGCTACGCCATCAGTTATCAGGAGAATATCAGCCTGTTGGTAGCCACCGTTGTTAGCCAGATCTATGGCCATGGCTATAGCCTCTTCTGCATTGCTACCGTATTCCGGTAGTAGGGTTGGATGCAGTATGGGGACCAGGCTAATAATAGTATTGCTATCCTCGGTAAGTGGAGACAGGGTATGGGCTTCCCCGCCGTAAACCACCAGAGCTGCAAAGCCCTCTTTGCGACTATTTAGAATATCGATCAGTTTGTAGCGAGCCCTTACCAGCCTACTGGGGCTAATATCCTCAGCTAACATTGAGGGCGATAAATCCAGCACCACAATCAATGCGGAGTCCTGTTTGTGCACCGGCTGCGGTAGCTGCTGCCAGCTGGGTCCGGCAAGACTGAGGCAGCAGGCTATCCAGGCGGTGGCCAAGCCGCCAACCAGCCAGCCAGTGCGGGCATTGTTATGAGTCTCACCCTGCAATAAAAAGGGTAGCAGCGCTGGATTAATAATATTTTCCCAGCTGCCGGCGCGCTGTTTACGCCAACGGTAGAGGACTAGTAAGGCGGCCACAGGTACCAGACCTAAAAACCACCAGGGGCGCAGAAAGTGGAAATCGCTAAAATTTGCCAGCCAATCAGACATTAATGCCTCCACGATTGGCCAAGCCAAGCTTGAGTGAGCCAAGCACCAGGCTCAACACAAAGGCGAGGCCAAGGGGCCAGTGGTAAAGGCTGGCGACAGGGCGGATGGTTTCAGCATCCTGCTCTATGGGTTCCAGGCGATTGAGCTCGGTATAGATTGCGCTGAGTTCCTCTGGGTCCCGTGCGCGAAAGAACTTGCCGCCAGTCTGTTCGGCAATCGCTATTAGACTGGCTTCATCGAGATCGGCGCTCGGATTGGTAACACGTTTACCAAAGAGCCCCCAGGTTTCTTGAACCTCTGCGCCAATACCAACTGTGTATATTTTTACTCCGGCTCGGCGCGCTAGATCTGCGCCCTGCGCAGGCTCCAGTTCACCGGCATTGCTGGCGCCATCGGTTAGCAAAATAACCACTCGATGATTTTCTGGGCGATCTTGCAGCCGTTTAACAGACAGTCCTATGGCATCGCCGATAGCTGTGCCGTCTTTACCGGCAAAGCCAATTTGCGCTTCGTTGAGCAGCGTCTGCATACTCTGTCGGTCAAAGGTAAGAGGTGTTTGCAGGTAGGCCTTTTCACCAAACAGAATAAGCCCAAGACGGTCACCCTCTCGCTCTATCACAAAGTCACCGACGACTGATTTTACTGTCGTCAGACGATCTACCTGTTGGCCATTCTGCACCATATCGTCGCGCCCCATACTCCCGGAGATATCCACTGCCAGCAGAATGTCTCGGCCATTTGTAGGCAGAGCCACGGGCTCACCCACCCACACCGGCCGCGCTAGGGCAGCCACTGTTGCTAACCAGCTAAGGCTTAAAAGCAATAGCAAGAGCCTGCTCAGCCACTGCCCACCTGTGCGAGACCCCTGATGGCCAGAGGCCGCATGGGCCAGTAGCGGAGCTCGTAAGGCGCGCACCCTAGTTGCCGCAGAGGTACGCCAGTGGCGGTAAAGAAAGGGTAGGGGAGCAAGCACCAGCGCCCAGGGCCAGAGAAGGTTTAGCATGGGTACTGGTACTCCAGCTCGGCGCTATTAACATGCTGGTTAATCCAGATTCTTGTGTTCTCCACCAATAGCTGGGTGTCAGCGGAGCTCATACGCTCATCGCTGGAATAGAGGCCAGTCTCTAGTGAGGCTAGGGACTGGCTAAACTTAGCATTGGGCCCGCTCTGCTCCAGAAACTCGAGAAACTGCGCTAAGCTGAGACTACTAAAGCCTCGCTGCGGATAGGCTGTGTCTGCTGTCCGCTTTAGAAGAGTAAGCAGGGCGCTGGCCTCAGGGCTGCCACTGGTTTGCATGGTCTGTAGCTGGAGTAGTGCCTGACGACGGTAGAGGTTAGCTCTGTAGCGCCGCAGCCAGACCGCGATAGATAACCCTAGGACAGCTGCAATCAGCGCCAGCAGTAGCCACCAGCCTGGTGCTAGAGGCCACAGTGACACCGCCTCTGGCAGGTGGATATCGCGCAGTTCGGCCAATGGGTCTCCCTGATTACTCATCAGACTCTTGGCCCCTGAGATTTTGTCGAGCTGCGACGCTTGCCGTAAGCTTTTGCCAGTACCGACATCACGTTATCTGAGGTGGCAAACGGCAGCAAGCCAGCGGAGAGCTTTTCACTGAGTCGGCGCAGCTGTAACCGACGCTGTTCGAAGGCATCGGCATAGGCTTGGCGCAATGTCTTACTACTAGTATCTAACATGCTTTGCTGTTGGCCATCGGTTACTGCGTACACAGAGGGAGGCGGCAGCTGCATCTCTATACTGTCGTAGACATGACAGAAATTTAGGTTGGCATGCCGCGCTAGCTCAAATAAATGGGGCTCACAGTTGCTATCGAGATCCTGAAAATCGCTGACAATAAATAGGGTGCTGCCGGGCATAATAAAGCGACGAGACTCCTCTAATAGTTCAGCCAGGCAAAATTGATCCTGTTGCGGTTCTAATAGGGCCTCACTAAATTCCTGTAAGCCGTGGATAAATTGCAGCACCGCATGATGGCTGCGACGGGCCTTGACGTCGATTTGCGCCTGAGCGCCAAAAATAAGCCCGCCTGCCCGGTCATTGGCCGCTAGGCCAGCCCAGGCAAGAGCAGCTGCAATTTCACAGCCGACCACAGATTTAAGCCGCTGGCTGCCTAAAAACATGCTGCTGCGCAGGTCGCAAATCACCAAAATAGGCCGCTCGCGCTCTTCGGTAAAGATTTTTGTGTGGGGCTGCTGAGTGCGTGCAGTGACACGCCAGTCTATGCTGCGCACATCGTCACCCGGCTGATAGATGCGCACCTGATCAAAATCCATACCGCGCCCGCGAAAGCGCGATCTATGGCCGCCAGCTAGCATCTGTCGCGCCTGAATCTTAGGAAATCCAGTCAATTCGCGCGCGCCATAGCGCAGCTTTACCAGCTCGCTGAGATTGGCGATTGCTGGGTGGTTTTTCTCGATATTTAGATTGCTCATTGGTGACGGCCCTTAGGCAGATGGCACCGTGGCAAGTAATTTATCCACAACCTGATTGGCAGTAACGCCTGCGGCCTCTGCCTCAAAACTAAGAATTAATCGGTGGCGCAGTACATCCTGAGCCACGGCGCGAATATCCTCAGGGGTGACAAAATCGCGACCGTCCATCCAGGCCAGTGCGCGGCTGCAGCGATCCAGAGCAATCGTGGCTCTGGGGCTAGCACCATAATCCAGCCACTGAGCCAGGTCTCCGCCATAGGCTTGGGTATTTCTGGTGGCGAGGATTATCTGCACCAGATACTCTTCGACGGCCTCGGCCATATGTACATCAAGGACCTCTTTGCGCGCGGCAAAAATAGTTTCCTGACTCAGTGCTTGGATAGCCGGTTGTTCGTGTCTAAGTGCCTCCTGCCGTGACAGAGCAAGAATTGCGCGTTCGCTCTCTGGCGCTGGATAGTCCACCATGACGTGCATTAAAAAACGATCCATCTGTGCCTCGGGTAGAGGATAGGTACCTTCCTGTTCAATGGGGTTCTGGGTTGCCATCACAAGAAAAAGTTCTGGCAACTGGTAGGTGTTTTTGCCCACAGAGATCTGTCTCTCGGCCATGGCCTCTAGCAGAGCTGACTGCACCTTGGCTGGTGCCCGATTAATCTCATCGGCCAGCACTAGATTGTGGAACAGAGGGCCAGCTTGAAATTCGAAGCTGCCCTCTTGGGGGCGATAGATATCACTGCCGGTAATATCTGCCGGCAGCAGATCCGGCGTAAATTGGACCCTGTGGAAGTCGGCTTTAAGGCCATCGGATAGGGTTTTAATGGCCTTGGTTTTAGCAAGCCCGGGAGCGCCCTCAACAAGCAGATGACCATCGGCAAGCAGGGCGATCATTAGACGTTCGACAAGGTGTTTCTGACCGACGATTTTGCTTGCCAGCCAGTCTTTTAGTTGATTGATATCCTGTTGCAAAAGTAACCCCTAAAGCATTGGTTCGGTTGATAAGTCGAGAGAGAGTTTAGTGTCTCTATGGCTAAGTCTCAAATGAAGTTTTGTTGATTTATTTTGGTCTATATTTAGGCAGGATGACTGTCATTATTTCGTCGCTATTTTAACCATTTTTTATGTAGGTATGTCGCCCCGATTTTGTTACTCTAAGCCGATCAAAAAGGACGTAACCAGCTTAAAGACTTACAAAAAACAAAAAGGTTTCAATATCTGTCCATGGATGCAAAAAATAAGCAGCAGCGCGACGCTTTAATTCGATCACTGCAGCGTATTGCCAAGAAAAAACTGAGCAAAACCCAAGCTATTCAATTTAATCAGTTTATTGATAGCGCCATGCATTTTTATCCTGATGCTGACTACCTGAGCCGCTCGCCAGAAGAAATTTTTCACAGCCTCTGGGGGCTCCTGGAGTTCGGTTCCTCTGCCCGGGATTCATCCAGTAGCGGTCAGGCTGCTGTAAGGGTTTTTAACCCAGACCAGAACGTCGACAGCGACTCAAGTCAGTTCACAAGTATTTATATTAATCAGCGGGACATGCCATTTCTTGTCGACTCCCTGCGCATAGTACTGAATCGTCGTGGGCTTAATATCTTCACCTTGCAGAGCAACCCAATTTGGGCAGTGCGCAACGCTCAGGCTGTGCTCGAGAGCGCCCACAAGAGTTATGTCGAGGGTGCCCAGCGTGAGGCTTTAATCAGTATAGAAGTAGACCGGCATGCGGAATCTGAGTTAGCAGATCTGCATTTAGAGCTGGCGGCAGTGTTAGACGATGTCGAAGTCGTGGTGGATGGTTTTGAAGCCATGCGCCTGCGCCTGAATAGTTTGATTGGCGAACTTGAAGAGAATGCACCCCAGGGGGAAGACCTCGAAGAGTCACTGGAGTTTTTACGCTGGATTTACAACGGCTACTTCACCTTTACTGGGACAGTTGAATTCGATCTAAAGACAGAGGGCAGCACGCAGTATCTTTGCGAAGTGCCGGAAACCCGTTGTGGGCTGTTAAAAAAATACGGCGGTGATATCCGTCAGGGGCAGATTGATAGCCTGAGCCCTGGGGTCAGTGCGCTATATGCAAGCGACGAGTTGCTGGCCGTCACTAAATCATCTGAGCGCTCTCGGGTGCACCGAGATGTCTACTCTGACTATATAGTGGTTAAGCGCTTTAACAGTCAGGGTCAGGCAATTGGCGAAGTACGCTTTTTAGGTCTCTACACCTCACAATTTTATTCCTACAGCCCGCGGCGTATTCCTCTGCTGCGCAGGAAGGTCAACTGGGTGATGGATCACTCGGGTTTTAGCCCCAACAGTCACGATGGCAAGGCGCTTATGGCGATTCTTGATTTTCATCCCCGTGACGAACTGTTCCATGTTGGCCGCGAAGCGCTTGCCGAGACTGCGATCGGTATCTGGCAGATCTATGAGCGGCGAGTTACCCGAGTATTTATTCACCCAGATCCCTTTGACAAGTTTATTAGCTGTATTGTCTACATTCCCAGAGAGCACTTTAGTACCAGCGCGCGGGAAAAAATCCAGCTGGTAATTGGTGAGCGATTAGATGCAGACGAACACGAGTACAGCACTCAGTTTTTGCCTGAATCTGTACTGGTAAGAATCTATCTGGTGTATCAGGTCAGCAACAAAAACCATCTCTCAGTTAACGGTGCTCAGCTGGAAGAGCTGGTTAAGCAGGTCACCAGGGGCTGGTCCGATAGCTTCGCTGAGGCCGCTATAGCGGCCAGTGGTAAGACTGAAGGTCTGCAGCTGGGGCGGCGTTTTAAACAGGCGTTCCCGTCGGCGTATAGAGAACTCTACAGCCCAGTCGAAGCACTTGAGCATATCCAACTTTTTGACCCATTAGAGGACAGTGGCAACCTGGCGATTGATCTTCGACATCAGCAGCAGGCAGAAAATAATCAGTTAAAGCTGTTACTGTTTCACCGCGATGTGCCCTTAGAGCTCTCTGATATGATCCCGATGCTCGAAAATCTGGGATTTAGGGTGATGATGGAACATCCCTATTTGATTCAGCCTGAGGCTGAACATCAGGTATGGATGCAGGAATTTAACCTGCGATTTTCCCTGGACGTCGATGTGGATGTTTCCGCGGTTCAGGGTAGTTTCACTGAGGCCCTGACGGTGGTCTGGAAAGGTGAGGCAGAGAACGACAGCTTTAACAGATTGGTTGTTGGTGCTCGCTTAGATTGGCGTGCTGTAGCCATGCTGCGACTATATGCCCGCTATTTAAAACAACTTGGCATATCCTACAGCCAAGACTTTATTGCAGATACTCTGGCACAGTATCTGGATATTACCCGCAATCTCGTTGCCCTTTTCAAAACCTATTTTGACCCTCGCTACGCCGGCGACAAACGTTCAGAGCGTTCCACTGGTTTGGTCAATAAAGTAATACTGGCGCTGGAAGAGGTGCAAAACATCAGTGAAGATAATGTTATTCGTGGTTATCTGGAGCTGATTCGCGCCACTTTGCGCACCAATTTTTTCCAGACCTTCGAGGACGGCACCAATAAATCCTATATCTCGGTCAAGCTTGCCTCCGCTGAAATTAGCCTAGCCCCGAAACCGCGCCCCGCTTATGAAATCTTTGTGTACTCTCCACGGGTCGAGGGTGTGCATCTACGCGGTGGCAAGGTAGCTCGGGGTGGCCTGCGCTGGTCAGATCGTCTCGAGGACTACCGCACCGAGGTGTTGGGGCTGGTAAAGGCGCAGCAGGTGAAAAACGCCGTGATTGTCCCCACTGGTGCCAAGGGTGGATTTGTCGCCAAGCAAGCCAGCATGGCTGCCGGACGCGATGCCTGGTTACAGGAAGGTGTCGCCAGCTACATGCTGTATATCCAGGCACTGTTAGATATCAGCGATAACCTTATTGATGGTGTGGTTGTGCCTCCTCGGGATGTGGTGCGCCGAGATGGTGATGACCCCTATCTAGTAGTGGCTGCCGACAAGGGCACAGCGACATTTTCTGATATCGCCAATGAGATTTCTGCAGCCAATAATTTTTGGTTGGGCGACGCCTTCGCCTCTGGCGGAGGCAATGGTTACGACCATAAAGGCATGGGCATAACCGCCCGAGGCGCTTGGGTAGCCGTACAACGCCACTTCGGCGAACTAGGTATGAATATCCAGCAGCAGGACTTTACCGTTGTGGGTATTGGCGATATGGGCGGCGATGTATTTGGCAATGGCATGTTGCTCTCTCAGCATATTCAGCTTGTCGGGGCCTTTAACCACTTACATATTTTTGTCGACCCCAGTCCCAATGCCGCATCGACCTATATAGAGCGCAAGCGCCTGTTTGAAACGCCCCGCACTAGCTGGGAAGATTTTGACCGGTCCCTGCTGTCTGCTGGCGGTGCGATTTACTCCAGATCTGCCAAATCGCTTCGCTTGACACCTGAGATCAAAGCGCGCTTCGAAATCAGCGACGACGAGGTCACGCCGACTGAATTAATCTCAGCTATGCTTCGGGCACAGGTAGATCTAATTTGGAACGGTGGTATTGGCACCTACGTTAAGTCTTCCAATGAAGGCAATACAGATGTGGGCGATCGCTCCAATGATGGTTTGCGCATCAATGGCAAGCAGCTGCGCTGTAAGGTATTTGGCGAAGGCGGCAACCTAGGTATGACACAGCGCGCTCGGATAGAATTCTGTGCTGCTGGCGGTCTTTGTAACACCGACTTTATCGACAATGCTGGCGGTGTAGACTGCTCTGACCACGAGGTCAATATCAAGATTCTGCTCAATAAATTGGTTGTGGCTGGGCAGTTATCCATGCCCGAACGCAACCAATTTTTAGCCTCAATGACCGATGCTGTGGCTGATCTGGTATTGCATAACAATGCCCGGCAGACACAGGCAATCAGCTTGGCACTGCATCGCAGTGATCAACAGTATGCAGAGTATCAGCGTTTTATGTGCTGGCTGGAAGAGACTGGCCGCCTAGATCGAGAGCTGGAATTTTTGCCCTCTGATGACCAGTTGCTCGAGCGTCAAAATCGCCAGCAGCCTATCTGGACCAGACCAGAGCTGGCAGTGTTGGTCTGTTACTCCAAGGCGATGTTAAAAGAAGCCCTGCTAGAAGCAGATCTTCTGAGTGAACCCTGGTTGGCCAGCTCGGTCAATCGAGCATTTCCAGCTGAGCTAGTGTCGCGCTACAGCAGCGAAATTGAGCAGCATCAGCTGCGTCAGGAAATCGCAGCAACCCAGTTGGCTAACGATCTGGTGGATCGTATGGGCTTTAGCTTCTTCTTCCGTCAGATGGAGTCCACCGGGGCTTCGGCAGGAGAGGTAGTGCGCGCCTACAGCATAGTACTCAACGTCCTGGATATAGAGGCGCTGTGGCAGAGGATAGAGACAGATCTGCAACTGGATGCCCGAGTGCAGCTGGACCTACTGCATCGGCTGATGCGATTGGTAAGGCGCACCACCCGCTGGTTCTTGCGCAACCGCAGGCTGAGTCTAAACTGCACTCACAGCATTGCACAGTTTGCCGGCCCCATGCAGATCATGGCCGAACAGATGCCAGAACTGCACGAGGCAGAGTGGATGAAGCTTTGGAATACCGAGCGCGATGAGCTTATGGCACTGGGCGTGGACCAATCACTTGCCAGCCGTCTGGCCGCAGCCGATAGCCTGTTTTTAACATTGGGTATTGTGGATATAAGCCTCAAACAGCAGCAGCCAATCGAGCAGACCGGGCAGCTGTATTTTAGTCTTGGCGAGTACCTGTCTCTGGATTGGTTTATGGCCCAGATTGTTGATTTGCAGCCACAAAATCGCTGGCAAGATCTGGCTCGAGAATCCTATGTAGATGATCTTGAGAGCCAGCGCCGCAGCCTGACCGCCTGTCTTTTAAATCGCCCAGAAGAGGATATCTCCTTGCGTCTGCAGGCCTGGCAGCAGCAACAACGCCCATTGATTAATCGCTGGCAAGCCATGGTGGCTGACCTGCGGCGCGGTACTGCTGCTGATTTTGCGATGATATCTGTGGCCCTGAGAGAATTACTGGATCTGGTTCAGGCCTCAATAGATTCGATAAACTCTCCAACCAGCTTTCCAGAGGAATAACTGATGAGCCTACAGGATCGTTTGTTTAAGCGTTTTGGCAGTCAATTGCGTGAAAAGGCCATTAAAAGAGCCCAGACACGCATTGTACTGGTGGGCAGAACTGCAGCAGATCTAAGCCCCGAAGAACTAGAAATAGTGGTCGAAGAAGAAGAGAGCAAACTCAAAGAAGAGCTCAGAGATAAGGGTGTCTTGCTCCTGTTTGCCCTGTTGGGTATCAGCTGGTTGGGATAAATGTTTAATAAAATGTTTCGCTTTACCGCCATTATGTATTTCTGGAAAAGATACCGACAGCTTATCCTGTCGACACTGTGTCTGTTTGGCGTTTTCTGGCTGGTAGGCACCATCCACAGCGACTATGTAGAGCTCAGTCAGTTAGAGCAGAGCAACGATTATCTGGCTCAGTCCTTTGTCATTAAGTGGTTGATCTATCTAGTGGCTGTGGCTGTTTACCTGATAGTAAATAGCCGCGGCAAGTTAGGGAAAAGGGCTGAGAAAAAGGCAGAGACAAAGACAAAAGAAAAGGCCGCTCCCAAATCTGAAAAGGGTGCATCGGCGTCACAGGTGGATCCGTTCAGCGAGATAAGAAACAAAGACAAACTGCGTTCAGCAGCGGACATGGTGATTGAAAAACATAAGAAATAACGCCCCCCAAAAACCTTGTTGAGACCAAGCTCCCACCCAATAACCGCCAAAAGAAAGGCCGCAACTACGCATGAGTTGCGGCCTTTTTGGTGGCTCATCTTTGGTTGTGAGCCGCAAGCGGAATAAATTTCCGCTTAAGTTTAGTCTTTTACTGGGCCCCGAGCCCGTTAACTATGGGGGAGTTATAAATTAGCGGCTTTCTGTTGGAAAGAAGCCTGATTAAATCCGTTCCAATAATCCTCGCGTCCCTCGCGCCAACCTCTTGACCAGTGGTAGGCCATTACTGACTCTTGTTGATAGGGGCATGAAGCCAGTGAACGATCCTGAATTGCGGCTTGGTAGCCTTTTACGTATGACCTGTGGCCCTGATCTCTTTTATGTTTTTTCACATCATCTCCTAAGGGTTTATTTAGGAAACTGCCTTTCAGCTTATAAAATCTGCTGAGAGCAGTTTTTATCAAACAAAATTATGTAAAGAGCGATAGAATGGGCGCCGTTAAGCGCCTGTACCAGTTCACCAAAATCTGTCGGCCCTGTCGAAGATTTTGTTTATCTATACAGCCGGTGCGTTATTCCTAGAAGTAATCAAAGGGTAATATTTGTGAGTGTCGAATCCCAACATACAGCCTGGTTGGCCACCTGCCCAAAAGGGCTTGAGCTACTACTAGCCAGTGAACTTCAGGCGCTGGGAGCCACTGGTGTCAAAGAAACCGTCGCCGCAGTGCAGTTTTATGGCTCAGTAGAAGTCGCCTACCGTGCCTGTCTGTGGTCGCGACTGGCCAATAGAATTTTATTGCCCCTGCACAGCTTTATGCTTAATTCAGCCGATGACCTCTATCAACAGTGCAACGATATTGCCTGGGAGAACCATCTTACCGCGGCCCAAAGCATCGCTATTGATTTTATTGGCACCTCAAAATTTATTGATAACAGCATGTATGGCGCCCAGCGAGTCAAGGATGCCGTAGTCGACCGTATTCGCCGCGTTGAAGGCGAGCGACCCGATGTAGACGCCAAAAACCCCGACATTCGGATTCAGGTGCGTCAGCACAAAGGTCGCGTAACCGTATCCCTAGATATCTCCGGCGAAAGCCTGCACCGTAGAGGCTACAGAACCGGGCAGGGCAGCGCACCGATTAAAGAAAACCTCGCAGTGGCCCTGTTGCTGCGCGCCGGCTGGCTAGAAATCGCTGCCAATGGCGGCGCCTTGCTGGATCCAATGTGCGGCAGTGGCACATTAATAATCGAAGGCGCCATGATGGCCGCCGATATAGCCCCGGGCATTCTGCGCGGTCATTATGGTTTCCACTACTGGCTGCAGCACGACCAGGCCCTGTGGGATTCGTTGGTAGTCGAAGCTCAGGAGCGCAAGGCCGCCGGGCTAGAAAAGCTCGAGCTGGATATTCGCGGCTATGACGCCAACCCACGCGTACTGGAATTCACCACTCAGAATATTGAAAACGCCGGCCTCGACGAGCATATCCGTCTGGCCCACAAGCCTATAGATCAGTTTGGCAAACCCACAGCGGAGACTGGCCTGCTATTGACCAACCCTCCCTATGGCGAGCGTCTGGGTGAGATTGACGAGTTGATTCCCCTGTACCAAAAACTGGGCACAGTGCTGCAAAAGAACTTCAATGGCTGGAAGGCCGCCATCTTTACCGGCAATGTGGATCTGGGTCGCGAAACCGATCTCAGCCCCACCAAACAGTACAGCCTGTTTAACGGCACCATTCCCTGTAAGTTACTGGTATTTACCGATATGACCTCCAAGTCCGCTCGCATTGCCGAGCGGTTAAGCACCCCGGCACCAGCCCAAGAGCTGACCGAGGGCGCCCGCATGGTCCTCAATCGACTAAAGAAAAATCAGCGCCGACTGGATAGCTGGCGTAAGAAATCCAATATCAGCTGCTACCGACTCTACGATGCCGATATCCCCGAATATGCCGTGGCCGTGGATATCTACGATCAGTCTATCTATGTGCAAGAGTATGCCCCGCCAGCCACCATCTCAGAGAAAATTGCTCGCGAACGCTTTGCCGAGGTTAAACAGGCAGTTAAAGAATTTTCCGGCAATTATCGCGGCAAAACCCATTACAAAGAGCGCCGCCAACAAAAGGGTGACAGCCAGTATCAGCGGAGCAATGAAGGCGCCAGCGATATTATCGAAGTCACCGAGGGTCGCGGGCGATTTGAGATCAACCTGTCCGACTACCTAGATACCGGACTATTTCTTGATCACAGGCCGGTGCGCGCCATGATTGGCGATCTGGTCAAAGGCAAAAGCTTCCTCAACCTATTTTGTTATACCGCCGCCGCCTCAGTGCAGGCTGCGCTGGCTGGTGCCAAAAGCTCATTGAGCATAGATATGTCCAATACCTACTTAGATTGGGCCGGGCGCAACTTTGACTTAAATAGTATGAGCAGCAGCAAGCATGAACTGCTACGCGCCGACTGCCTTAAGTGGCTGGAAGAAGAAGGGGAGCAGTACGATGTGATCTTCCTAGATCCACCCACCTTCTCCAACTCCAAGAAAATGGATTCAGTGCTAGATATACAGCGCGATCACGGCGATATGATCCGCAACGCCATGGCCAAACTGGCCCCCAATGGCGTGCTGATTTTCTCCAATAACTTCCGCAAATTTAAAATGGACGAGCTGACATTGCGCCAGTTTGATTGCCAGAATATTACTCCTCAGACCTTGGATATGGATTTTGAGCGCAACCCGCGTATTCATAATGTCTGGAAAATCACCAGGCGCAGCAGTTTTGGTTAAGCAGCTGACATTGTATACGGGCCCCAGCTGTCATCTCTGCGAGCAGGCCAAAACCATTCTCTATCCGCTAATATCACATCAGGGCTGGGAGCTGGTGGAAGTGAATATCCGAGAGAGTGGAGACCTAAAGCAACGCTACGGTACTCGCATTCCAGTGGTGGCCCTGCCGGATGGCAGCGAAAAGGGCTGGCCATTCACTGCGGCCCAGATTGGGCGGTTGTTGGATGTTTAGATATTCCGCGGCTTAAACCTTTTGACTCAGAAAATTAATGTGCTCTTGGGGCGGTAATCCCATGTTTTTAACAACCAAATAGATCTTTCTTTACTCAGTTCCCAATCCAATCACCTGTCAACATTCATATCAGAGGTGGGGTTTTCTCCTTTTAAACTGTCTTACTTGGTGAGTTTTTAATTCTTATAGCCCGAACCAATGGTTAGCTGTAAATCGCTGGGCCGAATGGAAAGTCAGGCTTTACAAAAGGGTATAACAACTTGCTGAAGCATCGTTTGAACTGGACGTGTTAACGCGCGGCGCCTAGAAAGGCGTTAGGTGTGATTACATGAGGTAATAGAATGCTAGGACAATCGCCGTAAAGCCTGTATTCCTCCTTAAAAATAGGCCTCTAAACCCAAAGTAAGCGTGATTTTGGACTCTTTTTTATATATTTCAATGGCTTACGTGGGTCCGACTCCACCAACATGGTCCGACCCCACCAACAACCGCAACTAGCCGCCGTGTTGGGCGACATATTTATCCAGCGCATTGGCAAACTCCATACGATCCCGCTGCGATAGCGGCGGGGGGCCACCGCCCACCTGCACACCGCTATTGCGCATGCTATCCATAAAATCACGCATGTTTAGGCGGGCGCGAATATTGGCCTTGGTGTACAGCTCACCGCGCGGGTTCAGCGCCTTGGCACCCTTATCAATCACCTCGGCCGCCAGAGGAATATCCGCAGTGATCACCAGATCATCGGCTGCCGCCAGCTCCACAATATGGTTATCTGCCACATCAAAGCCCTGACTCACCTGAATACTTCGCACGCTGGGAATTCTTGGTGTTGATAGAGGTTGGTTAGCCACCAGAATCAACTCGATTCCAGTGCGCTGAGAGACCCGATAGAGAATCTCTTTAATCACAGTTGGGCAGGCGTCGGCATCTACATAGATTTTCAAGTTGCTATGCTCTCATGGTTACATCAGCGGGCTTTATAGAGCTAACCAGAGCAGTTTGCAAGCTCAGCCAATCGCCCGTTTAGGTACCAAGAGCCTGGCCATCTGTTCGCGCATCCTATCGGTTATGGGCATCGACTTGCGTGCCTGCAGATCAAAAAACACCACCTTGGCCAGCATGGTTGCGGCCTCCACGCCCGTCATCTTGTTGCGCAGGCTGTAAAAGCTGGTAAAGGAGCTGCGGCCAATTTCGCGAATACCGCCGGTGACTTCTACCAAGGTGCCGGCATGCAGCTCATTTTTATAGTCGATCTGGTGGCTAACATCGGCCCAGCCCCTATTTTTCCATGCCTCTGAGCTAAGATCCCAGTCGCTGGCCTGATGGTTGTCGTGCACCAATGTTGGGCCACTGTCGTTGGCGCAGGGTGTTTGAGAGCTAGTTACAAAAGTGGGGCTGATCGAGGGATCATCCTGAATATAGCTGCGGTCAGGGCCTATATCTAGGCTAACATCTAGGCTTATACCGCTGGCTCTGTACATAAGGCACTCCCCTGTGCGTGGTGCGATTGTTGTGACTGCTATTAATTATCCTAGTCAATAAGGGTTTTGTGCGGGATATGCCAATTGGCATAGATTTTTGTGCACGAGTTAACCGATTGGCTGTAGGCCTTGTAACTGTTGGGATTCAGGGTAAAATGTGCGCTTTACTTCAATCCCAAGTGGCCTTTGGTAATGGTCACCACTGAATAAGGACAAGACTATGCCCGCTATTACCCTGCCTGATGGTTCCCAACGTATTTTTGACCAGCCTGTATCTGTGTCCGATGTAGCCGCTGATATTGGCGCTGGTCTGGCGAAAGCCACTCTGGCTGGCGTGGTCAATGGTGAGGTTGTGGATGCCTCATATCTGATGAGTGAAGATGCCAGCCTGTCGATTGTTACCGATCGCTCCGATGAGGCGCTGGATATTATCCGTCACTCCTCTGCACACCTGTTGGCCATGGCGGTGAAGCAGCTGTTTCCCTCGGCGCAGGTGACTATTGGTCCGGTGATTGAGGATGGTTTTTATTACGATTTTGCCTTTGAGCGCACCTTTACGCCGGAAGATTTGGAGGCTATTGAGGCGCGTATGACTGAGTTGGTCAAGGCCGACTACAGTATAGCCCGCGAAGAATGGAGCCGAGACGAAGCCGTGGCCTTTTTCAGGGAAATGGGTGAGGAATACAAAGCCGAGATTATTGCCAGTATTCCCGCTGGTGAGCCGATTGGTCTCTATCGTCAGGGAGACTTTATCGATCTCTGTCGCGGCCCCCATGTACCCTCTACCGCAAAATTACCTGCCTTTAAGTTGACCAAGGTGGCTGGTGCCTATTGGCGTGGCGATAGCAATAATGAAATGTTGCAGCGCATTTATGGCACCGCCTGGACTAATAAGAAAGAGCTAAAAGCCTATATCAATCGTCTGGCTGAAGCGGAGAAGCGGGACCATCGCAAGATCGGCAAAAAGCTGGATCTCTACCATATGCAGGAAGAGGCCCCTGGCTCTGTGTTCTGGCACCCCAAGGGCTGGTCTGTGTACAAAGCCGTTGAAGGCTTTATGCGCGATAAACAGATTGAGCGCGGCTACCAGGAAATTAAAACCCCTCAGGTAGTGGACTTCAGCCTGTGGGAAAAGTCTGGCCATGCAGATAAATTTGGTGACGATATGTTTACTGTCAGTACCGAAGATCGCAATTACGCTATTAAGCCGATGAACTGCCCCTGTCATGTGCAGGTGTTTAATCAGGGCCTTAAAAGCTATAGAGACTTGCCCCTGAGGCTGGCTGAATTTGGCTCCTGTCACCGCAATGAGCCGTCGGGCTCGCTGCACGGCATTATGCGGGTGCGCAGTTTTACTCAGGACGATGGTCATATTTTCTGTACTGAAGATCAGATTCAGTCTGAGGTGTCGGAGTTTATCGACTTTCTGCACGAGGTGTATGCGGACTTTGGCTTTACTGAGATTATCTATCGTCTGTCGACTCGGCCGGGGCAGCGGGTGGGTTCGGATCAGGACTGGGACCGCGCTGAGCAGGCGCTTGGCCAGGCTCTGGATGCTAAGGGTCTGCCTTGGCAGGAGCTTCCCGGTGAGGGTGCTTTCTATGGCCCTAAGATTGAATTTTCGCTAAAAGACTGTATTGGTCGCGTCTGGCAGTGCGGCACCATGCAGGTTGATTTCTCTATGCCGGGACGTCTGGATGCCCAGTATGTGGCAGAGGACGGTTCTCGCAAGGTTCCGGTGATGTTGCACCGCGCACTGTTGGGTTCTTTTGAGCGTTTTATCGGTATTTTGATCGAGCAGTACGAGGGAGCTTTTCCATTTTGGTTGGCGCCTGAACAGGCCGCGGTGATCAATATTACCGATGCGCAGGCCGAATATGCGCAAGAAGTAGCTAAATCATTGCAAAATAAGGGATTTAGAGCGATTTGTGACTTGAGAAACGAGAAGATCGGCTTTAAAATCCGCGGTCATTCTATGCAGAGGGTTCCTTACCTTCTGGTTGTAGGTGATAAAGAAAAAGAATCGCGTACCGTTGCGGTCCGAACCAGAGATGGAAATGATCTTGGCAGCCTGCCTTTAGAGGATGTTGTGGAGATGTTTTCCCAAGAGTCGGCGCAGCGTGGGCGCACGTTTGATGGCAAAGCGGAGTAAAGCGTATTAAAAAAGACAGTAAGCGGGCTCGCCTCAATGAGGATATTATGGCCCCCGAAGTTAGACTGGTTGGTTCAGATGGCGGTCAGGTAGGCGTTGTTAGTCTGGCTGAGGCGATCGAAGCAGCACAAAAAGAGTCATTGGACCTGGTGGAGATTTCCCCAGATGCCAATCCTCCTGTGTGCAAAATCATGGACTACGGTAAGCACGTCTTTGACGCTAAAAAGAAAGTAGCGCTGCAGAAGAAAAAGCAAAAGCAGACGCAAGTTAAAGAAATGAAGTTTCGACCGGGAACGGACGAGGGCGACTATAAGATTAAGTTGCGCAATCTGGTTCGGTTCTTGGAAAACGGTGATAAGGCAAAAATTACGCTGCGTTTTCGCGGACGGGAAATGGCCCACCAACAGCTTGGCATGGATATGATGAAACGTGTCGAGGCGGATCTGGAAGAGCTGGCTCAGGTTGAGCAGTATCCAAAGATGGAAGGCCGTCAGATGACTATGGTGCTGGCGCCCCGCAGTAAAAAGAAGTAACAAAATTTAGGTAGTAAGCAAAGTAGTAACCTGAAGTAGCAACAAGATGTTTAGCGCGACCCGCGCTCAGCCAATGTTTTTGGCAGGCTGTCCGGGCGTCTCTTGTTGATTTTATAAACCTCTCAATCGTGGAGAACAGAAATGCCAAAAGCAAAAGTACACAGCGGAGCTGCAAAACGCTTCAAAAAGACGGCTTCGGGCTATAAGCACAAGCACCAGCATAAAAGCCATATCCTCACCAAAATGACTACCAAGCGTAAGCGTCAATTGCGTGGCACCAGCATTCTTAATGCTGCTGATAAGCCTCGCGTCGATCGCATGTTGCGCAACGTTTAAGTCACTTAACTAACTTTTGGTAGGAGAATAATATGCCTAGAGTAAAACGTGGTGTTGAAGCTAACCGTCGACACAAGAAAGTTCTAAAGAAAGCCAAGGGTTATTACGGAGCTCGTAGCAGAGTCTATCGTGTTGCCGTCCAGGCAGTGACTAAAGCGGGTCAATATGCATACCGTGACCGTCGCGCCAAGAAACGTACCTTCCGCAGACTGTGGATTGCGCGTATTAACGCCCAGTCTCGTGTAGAGGGTTTGTCTTACAGCAGACTGATCAACGGTCTGAGCAAAGCTGGTATTGCACTGGATCGCCGTGTATTGGCTGATCTGGCTGTGCATGACAAAGCAGCTTTTGGTGCGGTTGTAAACCAAGCCAAAGCCGCCCTAGCTTAAGAGACAGTTGCGTTACTAGCTGAAGCTGACTGCTGAAAAGCAGCTCCGCAACAGGCTAACCGAATAGGGAAGGGGCTATAGCTCTTTCCCTATTTTTTTATCAGTAATAAGATACAGAGTCAAAATGTGTGGTGAATCATAATGATTGAACTGGAACAGATTGCCAATGAAGCCGAAGCTGCGATAGCTGCTGCAACGGATTTGTCGGTATTGGATGATCTGCGAGTCGGCTACCTTGGCAAAAAAGGTAGATTAACCGGGTTGTTAAAAGGCCTGGGTGCGCTGTCTAACGAAGAGCGTCCGGCGGCAGGTGCCAAAATCAACGAGGTTAAGCAGGGGCTGCAGCAGCAGATTAATGTCAAGAAATCTACTCTTGAGTCTGCCGCGCTGGATGCCAAACTGGCGGGGGAGACCATTGATGTCACACTGCCAGGACGTGGTGAAGAAGCCGGAGGTCTGCACCCCGTTACTCGCACTATGGAGCGTATTGAAGCGTTCTTCACTCGAGTAGGCTACGACGTGGAAACCGGTCCAGAGATTGAAGATGATTATCACAACTTCGAAGCGCTGAATATTCCCGGGCATCATCCGGCGCGCGCCATGCACGATACATTCTATATTGATCCCAGCACTGTGCTGCGTACTCACACCTCGCCGGTTCAGGTGCGTACCATGGAGACGGCTAAACCACCGATTCGAATTATCTGCCCCGGTCGAGTCTATCGCTGTGATTCTGATTTAACTCACACGCCTATGTTTCATCAGGTCGAAGGTCTTGTTGTAGACAAAAATATCAGCTTTGCCGATCTCAAGGGCGTGATTGATCAATTCTTAAAGGCATTTTTTGAAGCGGACTTGCCAGTGCGCTTTAGACCCTCGTATTTCCCGTTTACCGAACCCTCTGCTGAGGTGGATATTCAGTGCACTAACTGCGGTGGCGATGGCTGTCGTGTCTGTAGCCAGACTGGCTGGCTAGAGGTAATGGGCTGCGGCATGGTGCATCCCAATGTATTTGAAAGCTGCAATGTAGATACAGAGCAATACACTGGGTTTGCCTTTGGTATGGGCGTAGAGCGCTTGGCGATGCTGCGCTATGGCGTTAATGATTTGCGATTGTTTTTTGAAAACGATCTGCGTTTTCTTAAACAGTTTTAGGCTGGGGTGAGTAATGAAATTTAGTGAATCCTGGTTGCGAGAATCAGTTAGTACGTCAATTTCCACTGAAGACCTAGTGGCTCAGATCACCATGGCCGGTCTTGAGGTTGATGCTGTTGAGCCAGCCGCGCCGCAGATGAGTTCTGTGGTAGTGGGTGAAATTATCTCTGTAGAGCAGCACCCAGACGCGGATAAACTTAGGGTCTGTCAGGTGGCTGGTGGGGGTGAGATCGCACAGGTAGTCTGTGGCGCACCCAATGCACGCGCTGGTATAAAAGTGCCTTTCGCCACTGTAGGTGCAAAACTGCCCGGCGATTTCAAGATTAAGAAAGCCAAGCTGAGGGGTGTAGAGTCCTTTGGCATGCTTTGCGCGCAGACAGAGCTGGAACTGGGCGACGATGATGCTGGTCTTTGGGAGCTCCCTGCAGATGCTCCTGTGGGTGCAAACCTAATTGAGTACCTGAAGCTCGACGATAATATTATTGAAGTTGACCTGACCCCTAACCGCGGGGACTGTTTGAGCCTGCGTGGTCTTGCGCGCGAAGTAGGTGTGCTTAATCAAGCGGTTGTCACAGAGCAAGCCTGTGCGCCTGTCAGCGCGACCATTGATGACGTAGTAAATGTTTGCTTGGATGCGCCAGACGCCTGTGCGCGTTATGTGGGCAGGGTAATTCGCAATGTCGACCTAGGTCAGCCAACACCACAATGGATGCAGGAGAAGCTTCGTCGTAGCGGAGTGCGTAGCCTTGGGCCAGCAGTGGACATTACCAACTATGTTTTGCTTGAGTTGGGTCAGCCAATGCACGCCTTTGATCTATCTAAGATTGATGGCGATATTGTTGTGCGCATGGGGCGTGATGAAAAGTTGCGACTGCTCGATGACTCTGAGGTCAATGTCGATAGTTCAACTCTGGTGATTGCCGATCAGAGCAAAGCCCTGGCCATGGCGGGTATTATGGGGGGTGATGAGTCGGCAGTGACTGATGATACTCAAGATATTCTCTTCGAAAGCGCCTGGTTTAACCCACTGGCCATAGCAGGTAAGGCACGTAATTATGGTAAGCACACGGATTCTTCTCACCGGTTTGAGAGAGGGGTGGACAGTGCGCTGCAGGTGGCGGCTATTGAGCGCGCTACCGCATTAATTTTGGAAATCTGTGGCGGTAACGCAGGCCCTGTAGCTGTGACCGAATCCAGAGAGCATCTGCCCGTACCTGCCACCATCACACTGCGCGATGATCGGCTGGCTCAGCAGCTGGGTCTGGTAATTAGCGCTGCTGATGTTGACGATATGCTGACTCGTCTCGGACTCAGCTTGGTTGAGCGTGGTTCTGAGGCTTCGACTTGGATTGCTCCTAGTTGGCGATTCGATCTCGAAATTGAACAGGATTTGGTTGAGGAAGTTGCACGCATTTACGGCTACAACAACTTACCTACCTCGACACCAGCAATGGCTTTAGAGCTGCAGTCCAATCCGGAGTCGATTATTGGGTTACCTGCCTTCAGGGCGTTTCTGGTAGCCAAAGGCTATCAAGAGACAGTTACCTATAGTTTTGTTGACCCAAGCCTGCAGGAGATGATTGATCCGGACATGGCTCCTGTGTCTCTGGCTAATCCAATCTCTGCTGATATGGCAGTTATGCGCACTAGCCTCTGGCCAGGTCTTTTAAACACTGCTGTATACAATCTTAATCGTCAGCAAGCTCGGGTGAGAATTTTTGAAGCTGGGCAATGTTTTATTCGGTCCGATAATCAGGACGAAAAGTCAGTTTTAGGTCTTGCACAAAATACGGCGCTTGCTGGTCTGATTTGCGGTACTCGCACAGCCACAGGCTGGACAGCGAGCAAAGATAAGGTGGACTTTTATGATATCAAAGGCCATTTAGAAAGCCTCTTGGCTCAGACGGGTCAGATAGCTGAGTTTAAGTTTGAAGCGAAGCAGCACAGTGCGTTGCACCCCGGACAGTCCGCTGCGGTAATTCGCAATGGCGTACAGGTTGGCTGGGTGGGTCAGTTGCACCCTAAAATTCAAGCTGCGCTGGATATCAACACGGCAATCTATCTGTTCCAGGTCGATATTGCAGGCATAAGTCAAAGTAAACTGCCAAAGTTTAAAGAAGTCAGCAAGTTCCCCGAAGTTAGACGTGATTTGGCGTTTTTTGTCGACAATTCGGTGCAGGCGTCTGCTTTGATGGATGCTGCGGCCGCTGTAGCTGGAAAGCAGCTTACCTATTTAAAGTTGTTTGACGTGTATCACAGCAAAGATGTTGAAAATAAAGGAAAAAGTATTGCACTGGGCTTGACGTTTCAGGATAGTTCCCGCACTCTTACCGATCAAGAGATTAGTCAGGCGGTAGACCGGGTTGTAACTGAACTTGGTAATAAATTTAAGGCTGAACTCAGGAACTGATCGAAAAAGGGTCAGGGCTTAGAGTCTGAATTTAGGTGCTTACGATGGGTGCGTTAACAAAAGCGGATTTGGCTGAAATGCTGTTTGATGAGCTTGGTCTCAACAAACGAGAAGCTAAAGAGATTGTCGAAATGTTTTACAGCGAAATCTGCGCCGCCCTTGAGAGCAATGATCAGGTTAAGTTGTCGGGCTTTGGGAATTTTGAGTTGCGCGATAAAAGCAGCCGCCCGGGCCGAAATCCTAAGACGGGGGAAGATATTCCCATTTCTGCACGGCGAGTAGTAACTTTTAAACCCGGTCAGAAATTGAAGGCACGAGTAGAGACCTATGCTGGAACCAAGTAACAACAACGAACTCCCAACCATTCCCGGAAAGCGCTACTTCACCATAGGTGAGGTCAGCGAGCTCTGTGCAGTTAAGCCTCATGTACTGCGCTACTGGGAACAGGAGTTTCCGAGCCTTAGTCCTGTTAAGCGCCGCGGCAATCGTCGTTATTACCAGCGTCAAGATGTGGTACTTATCCGCCAGATTCGCTCTCTGCTCTATGAGCACGGGTTTACCATCGGCGGTGCCCGTCAGCGGATTGATGGCGAGCCAGCAAAGCAGGAAGAGACGCCTTACAAGCAGCTGCTGGAGCAGACCATCGTAGAGTTGAAAGAGATTTTAGAGTCTCTTAATTAAAGTAATTTCCGCGGTAAAACCTTCTGCATTATGTTGCAATCAGATATCTAGTCTGTATGATTGCGGCTCTGAAATCGGGGCGTAGCGCAGCCTGGTAGCGCACTACACTGGGGGTGTAGTGGTCGCAGGTTCAAATCCTGCCGTCCCGACCAATTTTTCCCGTCTACCAGGCAAATATTAGTTTTTACATCATTCTAGATGCTTTATAGAGCCTGTTTTTTTATGGACTGTGTGAACCTTACCGTTAGCTCTGTCAATGTCATTAAGCTGTAGCTCATGTGCCCCGGGATGAATAATAGCCGCCAATCCGCTCCGAGAGAATATCTCAAGTTTCCCATACCCAATCCGAATCAATTGTTGAGTCCTTAGCTCTTTTAAGGCCTTGCCAACAGAAACTCGAGACACTCCGAGGGAGTGTGCAAGGTCCACCTGGCGCAAATTAATAATATCTGCGCTGTCGATGCTTTCACTGATACTCAGTATCTGTTTAGAGACTCGAGCTAAAAGAGACATTCCAAGAGTGTCCCCGATATAAGACAGCATTGTCTGAATGCGCATACAAGATACAGCCATTAAAGCCTTTGAAAAATTCAATGAGTGAGTCATTAAGTGATCAATGTTTGCTCTAGATAGCTTTTGCAAAAGTACGTCACTCTCTGCAGTCGCATCATGTATTACATTACAATTGAGGAAATAGGCGGGTTCGCCAAAAGTATGTCCTGGGCCTAGACGTGTAAGATTAAACTGTGAGCCATCTATTCCTTTTAGACCCAACTGAACTAATCCCTCATCAATAAGAAAAATATGATCAACGGGCATTCCGCGGATTTCGATGGAAGCTCCTTTTTTAAAGTAAACCGATTCCGCAATATGTCGGATTTTAGTCATAGTCTCGACGTCGATGAATGCGGTAAATTTTGAGATAGAGTAGTCGACTGGATTTAGCATAGGGTAAAAAGTAAAGTAATTAGCATTTTCTGTCAAGGTTGCTATAAGTGGTTTACTCTTAATCTCTATGTCTGATCCAACGTGCGTGTAAATAGAATCTTTTTCAGAATTATCTGGTCAGAATGCTAACTACTTTGCTTTTCATTAGTGGGTTTTATTGATACTGTTGATCAAAGGTTGAAGAGAGTTTTTAAATGAATCGTGAAGACAGTTTGCCAATTATTGTTGGTGTTGGGCAGGTTGTTGATCATTGGGATGGGCGCGATTTAGATCAGTCACCCAGCCCTATCAGCCTTATCACAGAATCTATTAGACGTGCGCAGGCTGATGCGGGCGTGTTTGATTTAGTTGAAAAAATTGATACCTTGGCAGTAGTTAGGGCGTACACCGATTCCCTACGCAAGCCTTTTGATCCCTTTGGTAAAGCTAAGAACTTCCCAGCAGCAGTTATCGAAGCAGCCTCGTTAAGCCCAAAAAGAACTATTTACTCAACGGCTGGAGGTGAGCAACCGCAATCGTTGGTGAACGAGTTATCTGAGGACATCGCCCGTGGTGATATCCGTATGGCGATGATTACCGGCGGTGAAGCGTTAGCCACTCTTAAAACTGCCTTAAAGAAACAGCTGGCTCTCGATTGGTCGTCGGAAGCGGATGCCGATATAGAAGAGCGGGGCACCCAGACTGACTTCATATCCAAGTATGAAATGGTGAATGGAATGGGTCTGCCACCGCAAACCTACGCAGCAATGGAACAGGCATTGCGCGCACGTTTGGGTATGTCTAGAGTGCAATACCTGGATTATATGGGGGGCATCTGCGCTGGCCTGTGTAAAACGGCACAGCAAAATCCCTATTCTCAGTATCCCCAAGCCAAGTCTGCGGAGTTTTTGGCTACAGCGTCAAAAGATAATTACCCTATCTGCGACCCCTACCTGAAATGGCTTATCGCACAGGATGCGGTGAACCAAGCTTCGACCTTAATTCTTACCAGTGTCGGTTATGCAAAGGAGCTGGGTATAGAACCCGATCAATGGATTTATTTGCACGGCTATTCAGATGTTAAAGAAAAACTTGTTTCAGAGCGCCCGGACCTTTCTAAATCTAAAGCACTTGAGTTAGCCATATCAGGTGCAATTAGCAGTGCAGGTATCGCGGCCGGTGATATCGCCTATCGTGATATCTACAGCTGTTTTCCGATTGTTGTGCACCTCGCATCTGAAGTGCTGGGTTTGGATCCTGTGAACGATCAGATGAGTATGACGGGTGGCTTGTCGTTTTTTGGAGGAGCAGGGAATAATTATTCTACCCATGCCATTGCAACTGTTGTTGAAAAGCTGCGTCAGGACAGACAGGCCTATGGTCTGGTACTGGCCAATGGCGGGTTTATGAGCAAACAATCTGCTGGCGTATATTCGGCAAAAATGCCGCAGGCTTGGGTCGAGATTTCCAGTGAAGCTTTGCAGGCTGAAGTGGACGCGCAGCCCGAGTGCAAATTACTTAACGAAGACTGCACTGCGGTTATTGAGGCCTATACAGTACGCCATGACCGCAACGGTATTGCACATGCCTATCTATTTGCGCGCAATGATCAAGGTCGTGTTATGGCCGTGGTACCCGCAGACCATCGCGCCACTATGCAAGCGCTGCATAAATTTGATAACCCCGTCGGTCAGGCGGTCAATATTATTCATAGAGAGGGTAAAAATATACTCTCCAACCCCCACACTTTAGGAGTTCCCATGTCAGACGACTTTCTTGCCCGCGAATTTAAATATGTAGAGCTGAAAAGAGATGGTAATGTGCTTGAGATAACGTTCAATCGCCCCGAGGCTTACAATGCACTTTTCAGTGCTGCGCACTTTGAGTTGGCTGAAATCTTTGATGAGTTCGAGCGTGACCAAGATCTCTGGGTAGCTATTGTTACTGGTGCTGGAGAGAACGCTTTTTGCAGCGGTAATGATCTTAAGGTTTCGGCGAGTGGTGGTGATATGTCTATGCCTGCCTCTGGCTTTGCAGGGCTGTGCTCGCGAACTAACCGAGAGAAGCCGGTTATTGCAGCGGTTAATGGTGTTGCCATGGGCGGTGGTCTAGAGATTGTTTTGGCCTGTGATGTGGCCATCGCAGACCCTATCGCGAGCTTTGCATTACCTGAAGTTAAGGTGGGTCTGTTTGCGGCCGCTGGCGGTTTGCAGCGTCTAACCCGCCAGATTGGTGAAAAAGCAGCCATGGAATTAATTTTAACCGGACGTAAAGTTGGCTCTGATGAAGCCTCACAGTTGGGATTGATCAATTCTATCTGTGAGGCTGGTGGCGTTATGGACGCTGCCCGAGGGCTTGCTAAAACTATTGCAGGCAATTCACCCACTTCTATAAGAGCGTCGAAGCGTGTGCTGAATGCGGTTGATAGTTTAGGTGATTGGGACAAGGCGCTTGAGCTAAGTCATAAAGAAATTGTGAAGCTTATACAATCCAAAGATACCCGGGAAGGCATGACTGCCTTTGTGCAAAAGCGAAAGCCTAACTGGGTGAACGGATAACCTATGTTAGAGTTTTCAGGAGAAGAGCGGCAAGCCATTTGCGATACCTTTGATCGATTGTTATCGGATAATGCCAACGAAGAGGCTTTGCGTAAGTTGATCGAGACTGAGTCTGGTTTTGATAACAGCCTATGGCAAAAAATGGCCGAGTTGGGGCTCACCGGTTTAATGGTTGATCCCGACTATGATGGTATTGGGGCCAATATTCAGGAAGCCGAAGCGTTGATGGAAGTCGCCGGTAAATACCTTTACAACGGTCCCTTTATTTCGTCCTGTGTTGTCGCCCCTGCATTACTCCAAGCTAGCTCTAATCTATCAATGGTTGGACCTCACCTAAAAAACATTGCCAGTGGAAATTCTATTTTTGCGATAGCGGGTTGCGGGCAAACGGGTGACTGGACTCAGCCGCCAACAGTAAATGCCATTCAGAATGCTGACGGCTGGGAACTGTCAGGCCCAGCACATTTTATTACCCATGCTTTGACTGCGAGTCATTGCTTGGTGATTGCTAATGAAGGAGGGGAAAGAGCTGCCTTTTTAGTTGATATGAACGACTGTCTTGTCCCGGCAAAATACCAATCCACCGACGATAGAACATTGCGCCTATCGAACATTACATTTCATGGTTCCCAAGCCCTTCGTCTGGAGAGTGTGGGTGAGAAACAGATCGACGACGCTTTGCATTTAGCACTTATCGCCTTGGCTGGAGAGCAGGTCGGTGGTATGCGCGCTATGTTTAAAATAACTATCCAATACTTGAATACACGCTTTCAGTTTGGTGAGCCCATTGGTCGTTTTCAGGCGTTGAAGCATATGGCTGCCGACCTACTTGTGGACGTAGAGTCTGCCTCGACAGTGGCCCGAATAGCTGCTCAGACTATGGCCTCCGGCTCTGGTGATAGCGAGCTCCTAACCTATCTTGCGGCTTTTACCTGTGCAGACAACTTCCGAAAAGTCACCGCAGACGCGATTCAGCTACATGGTGGCATTGCATATACCATGGAACACCCCGCGCATCTGTATTGGCGGCGCGCACAAACAGGGCAGTGGCTTTACGCCTCTTCGGACAAGCTTCGCGATCTATACCTGCTAGAGATGGAGGCAAAACTATGAGTGGAGATCTTAAAGCAAAAGTGGAAGGCTGGCTTGATGTCCATTGGGATAGCATCAATAATCGTCAGGTAGGCACTGCAATCTATGATGCTAAAACTTGGTTAGCAAAAGTAGTGGATGCAGGATATGCCACGCCAACATGGCCGGTAAAATGGTATGGTCTTGGCCTTTCTTGGAAAGAGGCGCGTGTTATTGAAGACGCTTTTCAAGCTCGCAGTGCCAAGGGCTGGGGGCGCGATCGATACCATTTGGGTGCCATTACAATCTTTAAATTAGGTAGCGATGCCTTAAAAACAGAGTTGCTCTATGAACTTCTTACTGGACCCATTTGCTGCCTACTTTATTCCGAACCAGGGGCCGGGTCGGACCTTGCTGGTGTTCGCACAAGGGCGGTAAAAGACGGCGATGGGTTTGTGGTCACTGGGCAAAAAGTCTGGACCTCAAATGCCGTAGAAGCTGAGTATGGGATGTTGCTGACGCGCACCGATATGGATGCAGCGAAACATCAGGGTATTACCTTTTTTATCTTTCCCATGAAGCAACCGGGCGTTGAAGTCCGTCCCATTAATCAGATTACCGGTGAGTCTGAATTTAATGAGGTATTTATTACTGAGGCCCGAGTTTCTGAGCGCTTTATTATTGGTGAATATAACCAGGGTTGGAAGTCTTTCCAGACTGCCATTGCCTCTGAGCGGTTAATTATGGGTCAGGGTATTACGGCTAGATTGGGGGGTACTGCGGCAGAAAAAGTGCCGGCACTGCTGCAACTGGCGCACAAGCACGGTGTATTACAAGACCCTGTTCTGAGGCAAGATGTTGCTCAGGCGTTAGCTTATCGACAGTTGAATGCTCTTAATATGCTGAGAGCCAAAGGGGAGATAATGAAAAATGGTGCGTCTTCACTGAGTTCTTTGGGTAAGCTTGCTATGTCCCGTATACAGCATGGGGAGGCACGTATTTCCGCAAAAATCCTTGGTCCTCAGGTGCTATTTAATGAAACAGAAGATGCACTGAATGCGAATTTTGATGGGGCTAAAGCCTATATGAATTCTATTGGTGGCGGCACCGATCAAATCCAGAGAAATATTATTGCGGAGCGAGTTTTGGGTTTACCAAAATCTATGGATATCAGCCGCAACATTCCCTTTAAAGACATCAAGTCGGGATAAATTATGTTCACTGTCAGAATGTTATTGTTAGCGAGCCTTTGTCCGTTGATTGGCGCCTGTTCAAACGAAGCTTCCGATCCATTAATGGATGAAAGTGAATTATTCGAAGCCGGCTCACTCGAAATCGGCTCACTCAAAACAGGCTCAATTGAATCTTCGTCACTTGAAATCGCATCTTTTAATAGTTCGGAAATACAATCTGGGCCATTATCAAGGATCATTCGGGGAGATGTAGATCTTTCGGATTTTTATAGCTATGCAGGCGCGCTACCGAAAAGTGTGGGTAGGCTAATACAGCAACAACGGCTGAGTGATCATCAGCATGTACCGGGCGCAGCAGAAAGCATAAGGCTCTTATATAGTTCTACCGATGGCATAGATGGCGAAACACCAATTGCGGTTTCAGGCAGTTTGTTTCTGCCCCTGGGCACAGCGCCCGAAGGCGGTTGGCCGTTGGTGGCTTGGACCCATGGCACGGTTGGAATAGCCGATCATTGCGCGCCGAGTTGGACGGGGTATAAGCCTTTTCATCAAAGATACTTAAAGCAATGGTTAGATCAGGGGTACGCCATTGTCGCCTCAGATTATCAGGGCTTAGGGACAGCGGGTACTCATCCCTACCTGGCGACTAAACCAGCATCATATAGTAATCTGGATATTATCCGTGCAGTTCAGTCGGCAGATTTTCCGGTGTCTGACAAAGTCGTTTTAATTGGCCAGTCTCAGGGTGCGGCAGCAGCCTTTGCGACAGCGGGTTATGCGCAAGACTATGCGTCTGAAATAGATATTCTTGGTGTCATTGCGACGGGCATTCCGATGTTTACCCCACGCACTATCGAGATTATTCAAGAAACCCGTCCCAATGATGTGGTGGACCCTATGCTCGCCTACAACTTCTTGGCGCTCACATTGGTAGAGCAGTTTAATGATGAATTCAGCTACAGCGACTTTATATCAGAGGTTGCTATGCCAACCGCCATGGCAGTGGATACCACCTGCCATTCTGATGTGAGGGAGTTGGTTGTGGAGAATGGATTAACTTACGACACATCGTTTAAGGTTTCGCCGACGGATGCGCTTAAAGGCGCATTTGCACAGATGGGTTATCCAAGGTTTGATATCTCGGTGCCGGTCTTTATTGGTTCAGGGGTTAATGACCGAGATACGCCGCTGCGGATGCAAGCGAGTCTGGTCAAAAAAGCCTGTGTTTCGGGGGCTATTATCGAGTCGCATATTTACCCGGGCCATGATCATTTAACGGTACTTAATCACTCCACAGTCGATTCAATACCCTTTGCTCGTAATCTATTTTCAGGGCAAGCTATCGTTGGAAACTGCGATGCTCTTTCGTTCTGAAGCTTTGCTATTCAATAGTTTTGCGATTTGCAAAATACGAAGTGGGGCCCTCAAAAATAACTGTTACTTTTATACCTAAAATATAATGATGGAAATATTACAATGGAACTCAACGCTAACATCACAGCTGTTGCGACTAATGGGGCCTGAGGTGTTGGCGAAGCAACGGCGCGCAAGCTTGCCACTAGATCAATGTTTGCTTCGAATAGATTTTGCAAAAGTACGTCACTCTCTGCAGTCGCTGCCTCTGACCATGGCCATGGTTTTGGCCGTAGTAGTGGTTTTACTGTATCTCTGTCAATCTGGGGAATTTCCAAGTGCGATTAAGTAATTCAGTTCTTGGTCGATATATTCTTACGTAGTTGGCGACTCGCTACCGGATGGGTCTGCGTCCTCGCCCTTGGAGTCAATTACTTAGTCTCCCCGATAGCCGCAGGGTTTGGCGCAGAAATACCACAAGCCGATGGAGGCACACTGATGCCTATCTTGGGTGGACTCTTAGGGCTTGGCTCAATGCGTAGCGCAGAACGCATAAAAGGGGTTGGTAAATGAAGCATCTAAATGATATTGAGAAAGTCGCAGCAATGGCATCCTTGTCAGCACTTGCAGTTTTTTTTATGGTTTTGATACTGTAATCATGAGGCTTTTCACTTCTTCCACTTTTGCATACTTCGCACAAAGCTAAAAAGCACTTTCCTCATATTTTTCAATATCTTACAGTGTTTCACCGCTACACTGGGGGTGTAGTGGTCGCAGGTTCAAATCCTGCCGTCCCGACCAATCAAATAAAAAAGGCCATCTTTTAGATGGCCTTTTTTATTAACCGCCAATTTTATTAACCAATAAGACGGCGGAATTTACACAGGGAGCAAAGCGACCCAGCCGCCAGAACTTATAGTCCCATGGCTATTAAGATCAAACCCTCTATTCAATAAGCCAATCAGCAGGCTCTGGCAGCTACCTGATAGACCCAGTAGCCCCAGACCCTAGTCACAATATTAAGAATAGGATAAACTGTCGTTATTCAATTAAACATAATTCGCAATGATGTACAGCTTGTAGGCCCTTCGTGATCTAAGGTAAGTAGCAGGTTTTAACCGTTTAGAGGGCAGCTAGCTATGAAGGGCATGTTATTTATTTCTTTTTTAGATCTGGTCGAAAGTCAGTATGGCCCAGATACTCTCGAAGTAGTCCTGTCCGAAGGTACCGCAGAAAATAGCGGTGTTTATATAGCGGCAGGAGACTATCCCCACACAGAGTTGATTGCGCTGATTGTCAGTTTGAGCAAGCACACTGGTATTGAAGTCTCACACCTGATTAAGAGTTTTGGTATGTACCATTTTGCGGAGTTTATTGCTGCATACCCGCAACTGTTTACCGATCTAAATTCCTGCTTTGCGCTGCTGGAAAAGGTCGATAGCTTTATCCACCAGGAGGTCAGGCTCCTCTATCCTGGCGCTACTCCACCCAAGTTCGATTATCATCGGGTGAATGAGGACACTATTGAGTTGCTGTATCAATCGCCACGCTGTATGGGTGATGTGGCAGAGGGTCTGATACTTGGCTGCGCCGCCTATTATGGCGAAAAGATTGGCATTAAGCGCGAGCGCCATGGAGATAAGTCTGGCGCTCTCGAACGGTTTACGATTACTCGCTAGGTTATAGCTGTCTCTGTAACCAATTGGTTAAATCTTTGTAGACGTCTTGCTTATTGATCTCATTCAGCATTTCGTGGCGGCCGTTGTCATATAGCTTTAATTCCACGTGCTGCAATCCCGCTTTAAGAAGTGCCTGTTCAAGCTTTACAACGCCTTTGCCGTAACCCCCAACAGGGTCTAGTGCCCCGGAAAATACATAGACCGGCAGATCTCTATCGATTTTGGCCATTGCCGCTGGCTGGGATAATTGAATGAGACCTCGAATAAAGTCATACCAGGACGCTGTGCTAAGAGCGCCACCGCAAAGGGGGTCGGCTATGTAGCTATCAACGACTGCTGGGTCCGATGACAACCAATCCCTGTCAGTACGCTGGGGCGTAAACTTGCGGTTGAAGCTTCCAAATGACAGCTTCTCCAAGAGATTGCTGCTATTTCGGACCCCCAATCTTGCTCGCTCTATCCAGGCGATTCCAGCAGCTATTTTGAAGGCTGCGGGTGAGTCGTAATTAGAGCCTGATAGAACTAAACCTCTGAGGCGACCTTGAATATTACTCTGTAGTTGCCGTCCATAAATCTGACAAAATCTGGCGGCCATAAATGAGCCCATACTGTGGCCCATAATAATAATAGGTAGCTGCTGTTCGCTGGCTATGTGATTGATAAGCTGCCATTGGTCATCGATCATCTGGTTCCAGCTGTTTTTGTCGCCATTGTGGTAGAGGCTGTTGGCAGCTTCGCCAGTCAAACCATGACCGCGATGGTCATCGGCGGTAACCATAATGCCATGCTGGTTAAGATATTCTGCAATATGGGCATAGCGTGCACTGTGCTCGGCCATGCCATGCATAATATGTAGCCAAGCCTTAGGGGATTCTGGTGTCCACTGATGATAGTAACCAGTACCGGTTTCACCGCTATTGAATCTGAGAGATTTGTTGTCCATGTATCGGATCCATTTTTAATTGTTATCAGTCGACTTAATTGCAGTTGACCAGCTGCCAATTCCAATCTGCCAATCCCAGAGCCAACAAGCCCTGTGTAAATACTCGTTTGGTACTGTGACTGTAGTCTATTCTTAATAGTACAGCATGACGCTAGGGATAGATGAAACTACAGGAAATTAAATCGTTAGAGACACCCTATGTAGGGGTCACTGATCAAGAGTATCAACTTGAAAAGCATCGCTTGCAAGTTGAGCTTTTAAAAATCCAACAGCGGATAATCAAAGACCAGCAGCGACTAATTATTGTATTTTAGGGTAGGGATGCGGCCGGCAAAGGGTCTGCTATCAAACGCTTTACCGAAAACCTGATGCCTACCCATTTTCAAATTAATGCTCTAGGTATTCCTTCAGAATCAGAATCTAAGTATTGGTTTAAGCGCTACGAAAAGCACTTCCCCCGGTTGGGGCAAATTGGTTTTTTTGATCGCTCTTGGTATTCCAGAGCGCTGATAGAGCCAACCATGGGGTACTGTTCTGAGACGCGTTATAAAAGCTTTATGAACAGGGTGCTAAATTGGGAGCACAGGCATATGGATAATGGCTTGTTGCTAACTAAGTTCTATTTATCAATCGATAAGGAGGCTCAGCTCTATCGATTCGAAGATCGCCTCAACAATCCCTTGGCCTACTGGAAATTTTCAGAAAATGACCTTAACGCCCGCAAGAAGTGGGCGGTTTTTACAGATTACAAAGAACAGATGTTTAATCACACATCATCTGATCGCTCGCCCTGGGTTGTTATCAATGCCAATCAGAAAAAAGAAGCTCGTTTAACCTGCATGCTCTATTTGGTAAGAGCGTTTGGGCGGCTCAATTTTGAATCTCTGACACGAGAGGACACTAGGGTTACGCATACGATAAGGCTTGGTGGTGTGAAATTTCGCGGTCTTACATTACAGCAGCTGGCTGTCCTTAAAGAGCTAAAAGCTCAGGAAAAACGCTATGTAGATCTCGACTAGCCAGCGGTTGGCTTACTTAGCAATCAACTAGGCGCAATCATCAGTCGGCCTCTGTGCGATATATCTATTGGCTGGTGACCACCAGATAGCAAACCAATTCTGTTGTGCCGCTATTTACTATTTTGTGCTCAAGATCGGCTCGGTAATGAGCAGAGTCACCCTGTTGCAGTTCGCAGTTGCTGGTACCAGAGAGCAAATGTGCCTCGCCGCTGGTTATGGTCAGTAACTCCTTAGTGCCCTCGAAATGTGGTGAACTCGTCAAGGACGCGCCAGGGGCGATTCTGAGCTCATAAAATTCGATGTTTTTCTCTATATGTAACGGCGATAAGGTGCGAATCTGACATTCTTTGTCGTTGCGAAACAGGTTGCTTTTGTCCTCACCATGAACCACTTCAATCGTTGATGAAGCCCAGGGTTGGTCAACCAGTTCACCAATACTCATGCCGAATGCCTGTGCAATTCTGAAGGTGACGGTTAGTGTTGGGTTGGCTTGTCCACGCTCGATCTGACTCAGCATGGAGCGGCTTACGCCAGAGACGCTGGCCAGTTGGTCTAGTGTCAATTTATGTTTCTTGCGCAGCTCGATGACTCTTGCGCACAGCGCTTGGCTCGTTGAGCTGGCTTGATCTTCTGATCCAGTCAAAATTTCATTGCCCTATTGTTGATTGAATGGCTCCGTTATGCAGGATTAAATTCTTGCATAATGGATTGTGCATCTCTACGATACTAGAATTATTTCTCTTATATTAACATGTGGTTGGGAGCTGTACAGTATGAAAGCGCTGGTGAAGCGAAATTCCGAGAAGGGACTCTGGTTGGAGGATGTGCCTGAGCCCGAGATGGGCATCAATGATGTGTTGATTAAGATCCATCGCACCGCGATATGTGGCACAGATATGCATATTTATAACTGGGATGCTTGGGCTCAGGCAACAATTCCTGTGCCTATGGTGGTAGGCCATGAATTTGTCGGTGAGATTGTTGATGTGGGCAGTAATGTCAATGATTTCCGCCCCGGACAAATTGTCTCTGGTGAGGGCCATGTAGTCTGTGGCCGCTGTCGTAACTGTTTAGCGGGCCGGCGCCATCTCTGTGCCCATACCAGCGGCGTTGGCGTTGATCGCCCTGGTGCCTTCGCAGAGTATCTCTCGCTACCCATGTCCAATGTCTGGGAACATAGCCCCGGTATTAATCTAGATGTGGCGGCTCTATTTGATCCCCTAGGCAATGCTGTGCATACAGCACTTCAGTATGACCTGCTCGGTGAGGATGTCTTGATTACCGGTGCAGGCCCCATTGGTGCAATGGCTGCGGCTGTATGCAGGCATGCGGGAGCTCGCCATGTGGTTATCACGGATATCAATCCCCAGCGTCTAGCTTTAGCCAAGACATTGGGGGCCACCTGTACCATTGATGTGAGCCGTCAAAATATCGCTGATGTAGCAACAGAGCTAGGTTTGAAAGAAGGCTTTGATGTGGGCCTTGAAATGTCCGGCCAGGGTGCGGCCTTTCGGGATTTACTGGCAAATATGTGTCACGGCGGCAAGGTTGCCATGTTGGGGATTCCCAGCGAGGATATGGCAATAGATTGGCGTCAGGTGATCTTCAATATGCTCACCATCAAAGGTATCTATGGTCGAGAAATCTATGAAACCTGGTACAAGATGTCGGTAATGATCGAATCTGGTTTAGATATATCGGCGTTAATCACGCATCGCTTTGGGTTTGAGGATTTTCAGCTTGGTTTTGACGCTATGAATTCGGGGCAGGGTAGTAAAGTAATACTCAACTGGCATTAGTATTGGGGAACATTATGTACGGTACGTTTCAACAGCATATCAACAGTGAGCTAGAGGTCATCCACGGCGATGGTCTCTATAAAACTGAGCGCGAAATCAGCGGTGCACAGGGTGCCCGTGTAAAAATCAATTCCAGCGCTGAGGTGATCAATCTCTGTGCTAACAACTACCTTGGATTAGCACAGCACGCTGAGGTGAATGAAGCAGCCGTAGAGGGTCTGCGCCAATACGGCTATGGTATGGCCTCGGTACGTTTTATTTGTGGTACCCAAACGTTGCACAAACAACTAGAGACTATGCTCAGTAAGTTTATTGGTACAGAAGACTGCATTCTCTACCCCAGCTGCTTTGATGCTAATGGGGGCCTGTTCGAGACACTGTTGGGGCCTGAGGATGCGGTGATAAGCGATGAGCTTAATCATGCCAGTATTATCGATGGTATTAGGCTCTGTAAAGCGTCTCGCTACAGGTACAAAAACAATGATATGGCGGACCTGGAAGCGCAACTTAAGGCTGCTGAAGGCTCGAGATTCAAGTTAATTACCACCGATGGTGTTTTCTCCATGGATGGCACAATTGCTAAGTTGGACGAAATCTGTGATTTAGCCGAAAAATATAATGCTCTGGTCCATATGGATGACTGTCACGGCAGTGGCGTCTTGGGTAAAGGTGGCCAGGGAACCCATGCATTTCGCCACTGTACAGATCGAGTCGATATTATTACCGGTACGCTGGGTAAGGCGCTCGGTGGCGGTAGTGGTGGTTTTACCTGCGCCCATGCTGGAATAGTTGATCTGTTGCGTCAGCGCTCCAGGCCCTATCTGTTTTCGAATACTGTAGCTCCGCCCTTGGTTGCTGGCGCTATCAGGGCGTTAGAGATTGTTGAGAGCTCAAACAGGTTGCAGTCGAAGTTGATGGAAAACACCCAATATTTTAGACTGGCTTTAGAGCGTTTGGGTTTTGAGCTGTTACCTGGAGAGCATCCCATAGTGCCTATCATGTTGCATGATGCCAATGTTGCAGCCAAGTTTGCCTCTGCAATGCTTGAGCAGGGCGTCTATGTGGTAGCTTTCTCTTATCCTGTGGTGGCTAAAGGAAAGGCAAGAATTCGTACTCAGATGTCAGCTGGATTATCTAAACAGGATTTGGATTTTGCTTTGGCGGCGTTTGAAAAGGTCAAAAAAGATATGGGCCTTTAGTACTTATGGGCCAGCAATGCTTAGGCGCAAAAAAAAGGGCAGCTCCAAGAGCTGCCCTTTTTGCTAGATGCGCTTATTAAAAATTCTTGCGCAGCGTCAAACCATAGGTGCGTGGCGCATTGGGGTAACCGCTAAAGCTGCCGGGAGAAGCTGTGGTCGGGAATGCCGATATCAAGCTCTTGTGGTCGGTCAGATTACGGCCCCAAATCATTGCATCCCAGCCACCATTGGCACTGCTGAGGCCCAGACTTGCGTTGACATTATCTGTACCGCGGCTCGCGAGGCTAATGGGAATAAGATCAGCAATGTTTACATCTTTCTCATGGACATACTCAATGCGGAAGAAGCCTTCGGTACCATTTTTGAGATTAAACGAGTACACAGCATTGGCGTTAAAGGCTAGCTCGTGCACACCAGCTGGCTGAAAGCCACTTAAATCTACGGTGCTCTCACCTGGTGCACAGCGGTATCTCTCTTCTGCCAGGCCTGTAGTGTCACAGGTACCATTTACAAATGAGTCGTAAACCGGATCAATGGCGATACCAGAAAGGCCTAAAACTAGGCTATCAGATACAGCAAATAGAGCATCAAATTCGATGCCTTTGTGCGTCTCTTCACCCGCATTAGCCAGATTAAAGCCGGTTCCAGAGAAAACATTCGACTGGAAGCCTTCAATTGTCTGCTCGAAGTAGGCTAGGTTTAGATAACCATTGTCAAAAGTGGCTTTTAGACCGATTTCGATGTTAGTGGCATTTTCTGGGTCCGCTGCTCGGTTATCCGGTGTACGACCATCGACAGATAAGTTGATTGAAGATGCCTTGAAGCCTGTTGAATGCCCCACATAGGCTGTCATGTTGTCGTTGAGGTCATAGGCTAAACGCAGTGTATGGGTCAGGTCGTTGGACTCAAACACACCAGACTCGTTGGCATTGGGGTAGTTGGGGAAGGCAGGAAAGAATTGCAGTCCAGTCAATGAATCAAACGGGCCTCCAGCCAGTGGCAGTGCTGCAAATGTATCGACAATAATGACATTGGATGCCACTGTCTTTTTGTCTTCTGTGTAGTTCAGGCCAAGTGTTGCTGTGAGGCTGTCGGACACAAAGTAATCAAACTGACCAAATACTGAGGTGGCAACGCCATTCATATCGAAGCTCTCACCTACGTTACCTGTGCCAGGCTGATAGAAGGAAGCGGACAGACCGGCGATAGATGGCAATAGGTTGGTTCCTGTAATGTTGCCTCCCGCCAGATAGGCTCCGACCGCTGCTGGATCAGCAGTTGGAGACAGCAGGGCTGCCAGTGCCACATTACCCGTCGCTGCTATTTCTGCCTGAATAGTTTGTCCCAGAACCATGGCTGTTGCCACTGTGTCCAGATTGCCCGCCATACCAGCTGCGGCGAAACCACCCTGCACTAAGAAATCTGCGTAGGGGCGCAGCTGATCGCCAAATGTTACGTTGCGGAAGGTTGCAACCTCTTCGTCGGAGTGGAAGGCTCCGACCATCCACTGCAGATCGCCATCGTCATTTGATGTAAGCCGAATCTCTTGAGTAAAGGTTTCAAAATCATAATCAACGCGATTTTCTTCAACCAGCATGGCTGCTGAAAAGTCGGCATCAAAGGTTGAAGCTAGCGACTGATCTCTTGATGAGCTGATTGAGGTCAGGGTAGCGAAACCCAGATCATAGTCCAGCTGCACAGACAGACCCTTGCCTTCGAGCTTGTTGGTTGGGCTGTAGTTCATGGTTAGGTTGCGCGCCCAGGGATCGACTGGAGCAGTAGCAAAACCGTTGGCTGCGGCCAGGGCAGAGGCAACACCGGCAGCGGCACCATACTGAAGAGAGCTAGCAGCACAGCAGATTTCATCAATCTCGTTGTAGTCACCGATCACTCTTATGGTCAGATCATCTGAGGGTTGAATCAACAGTTGACCGCGGATAGCACTGCGATCACGGGTGTTGACGCTTTCTCCTGTGGTGATGTTGGTTGCGTATCCATCAGAAGAATTGTCGCTTGCTGACAGGCGGTAGGACACAGTGTCACTGATGGGTCCAGTAATGGTGCCCTTAACAATTTGTGAACCATAGTTGCCCGCAGTGGCTTCAATCATGCCGCCAAACTGGTCATCTGGCAGCATAGTTGTCACGCTGATTACGCCCGCAGAGGCATTTTTTCCGAACAGAGTGGACTGCGGGCCACTCAAGACTTCAACACGCTCAACGGTAGGCAGGTCAGCGAGAGAGGAGGCTGATCTAGTGCGAGCTACACCGTCAATATAGACGCTTACCGCAGGCTCAATGCCAGGGTTGTTTGCGCCATTACCGTAGCCGCGAATAATAAAGTTAGTCTGTGCTGAGCTCTGCAGTTGGTTTACCCGCAGTGATGGAACAGCGGATTGAAGATCGATTAAATCTACTATCGACGATTGCTGGATTGTCTCACCACTGGTAACAGAGACGCTGATTGGCACCTCTTGCAGTGATTGCTCTCGCTTACTTGCTGTGACAACAATTTCTTCAATTGCAGCTTGAGCAATGCCAGTGCTAAAGGTGCCTGCGATTGCGATAGACAGGCACAGTTTGTTGGAGTGAAAATTTTTCATAGTAGCCCCTCAAGTGTTTGGCTAATCCCTAAGTTCAAGGATCTTAAAATTGGATGGTTTTGTTGAAGTCACACCAAACAGCTTGGCGCTTTTCAACGAGGATACTTTAGGTACACACGGAGTCTAAGGCAAGCTCTATTTCCAGTATTTATGAGACTTTGAGAGGTGTTAGAGCCTGTTTACTTGCCCCGTTATCATTACGGACGAACAGGCGTTCGCTGGCATCAGTCGGGGGGTTCAAAAAAACCGGCTAACTACTCCAAAGGGGGTGGCATAGTTAGCAGGCTGGTTTTGGAAATTGTTCAAATTTAGCCGTAGCGTTTGAGTATGCGGTCTAAGTTTTTTGGATCTATATTGACCTTGGTTAGGTCTCCCTGAATGTGGGGAAGAGCCAGTAGACGGTGATCCATAACCCGGTACCAGAGCCAGGGAATGTAGGCGAGGAGGTACATGCCGTAGTAGCCATTGGGGAGCTCGGGTATATCGGGGAAGTTGCGCAGGCTCTGATATCGGCGGATAGGGTTGGCATGATGGTCAGAATGACGCTCAAGATGAAACAACACTAGATTGCTCATAATATAATTCGCGTTCCAAGAATGGTGAGGCTGGCAGCGTTCGTAGCGGCCGTTTTCTTGCTTTTCTCTAAGCAAGCCATAATGTTCTATATAGTTCGCTGATGTTAGCTGATACCAGGCCCAGAAATTATGTACAGCCAGAAAGGGCAACATTATCCAGCCAAACGCATAGACTAGAGAGCCCTGCAGCAGGATGCTTAGGAAATAGGACTGCAAAATATCATTGTGCACCGACCAAGTCTTTTTGCCCTGTTTTTGCAGGCGAGATTTTTCCAAATTCCAGCCGCGCACGAAGGTGCCAGGTATTTCTCTCAGGGTAAATCGATAAATAGACTCCCCCATGCGGGAGCTCGCCGGATCCTCTGGCGTGGCGACTAACACATGGTGACCTCGGTTGTGCTCGACGCAAAAATGGCCATAGGCAGGGACCGCCAGACATATTTTTGCCAGCAGCTGTTCAATGGTCGTCTGCTTGTGACCCAGTTCATGAGCCGTGTTGATGCCCAGTCCGCTGTAACCTCCAGCAATAATAGCGGTGCCCAATATTGCCCACCAACTCAGCTCATAGGTCCCCACCACATAGGCAAGGACGATCAACACCAAAAAGTGTAGAGGGACTGTGATATAGGTTAGAACCCTGTAGTAAGAGTCGGCTTCGAGTTGCGATACCAGTTCTTCTGGTGGGTTATTGTTGTCACTACCAATTAACCAATCTAATACTGGTAAAACCGTGTAGTTCATTAGAAGCGGCAAGCAAAGTGTCCATTCCAGCCCGGTTTTATAAAATAGGAACACGCCCATAAGCGGGAATAAAGGTAAGGCTACGGAGTTAAGCCAGAGGTAGCGTTTTTTGTCTTTGTAGCTGATATGCCCTTTTTCAGGATGATCAATGGAATAGGTCTTCATCATTACACTCCATGGCTTCCCACGGGGGAAAAGGAGAGACTTTTTGACCCCAGGGAATGAGTTATTATTGTTATTTTTAGAACTATAATCGCTTCTGATAAAAAAGCCAAAAGGGCATGCCGCTCGGCAATCGACCCTCTGCAATTTAAGTCGGTTTACCGGCAGAAAAATATTCAGCAGAAGTGGATTTCCTTGAATATACTTATCGAAACGCCGTCATTGATGACAGGGAAATTGCTTGAGCAATATTCGTCATAAAATTAACGGAAGATGGACCCAGCGTTTCCTTTCTTTTGTAGATTACATAGACCGCCCATGGATATTGGTTCTTATGGCGCTACTTAATCTATTGCCGCTGTTATTGTTTCTCTACTTCACCAGAGATCCATTTGCTCAGATGGTCAACCAGCGTATCTCCACCGAGTCAATTGAGTGGATATCGTCCTATGATTTATATCTATTTTTGACTGGATTGGGTCTGGTGACGCTCTACCAACTGCTGCCCAAGATCGCTAACTCAGTGGCGCGCAAAAGCGGCATACTGACTCTGGAAGACGCGTTGATTCTAAAAGAGGCCTTTGAGGATATTGTAAGTCTGAAAGCTGACCGAGTCGGAGGTGAGTGTGAATCGCTTATCGTCAACGGTAAACAAGCTCAACCAGATCAGGTATTTCAGAGTATTACCCAGCCCGACCAGCAGATTTACTTTACAGTCAACGCAATCTGGAAGTTTCTTGAAAAAATCGCCGGCAACGTCAGCTTTGATGTGCGGCTTGCGGAAATTGGCACCAAGGGTGAGTTGTTGAGTTGGTATACCCATGGGGGCGAGCCGCCCAGGCATACTATCGCTGAGCTAGACTGTGCTGATAGTGCGCTGCGCCACTGTGTCAATACAAAATCTGTGGTGGTGATCCCAGATATCCAAAAGGAAGCGGAGAAAAAGGTTGGCCAGCATTATCATATGTTTGAAAAGCACGAGAAGGGATCGGTTCTTTGCTATCCTATTTATCATAGGCCGACTAGAAGCTATCCCTATGTTCTATGTATCAAGGCTCATCGAGCTAATCATTTTACGGCAGGCGGAGAAGATTATTACAAGTGGTTGTTTGATCAATTCGGACTGCGATTGGAGTTAGAACACAGCCTTAGGCTATTGAAAGGAGATTAAAATGTCATTAGCTAACAGTAACAATGAGGGACAGGAAGATGCTGGTCAGGGGCAAAAGCCTAAAAAGTTGGTTTCAGTAACTGTAGTCCCCGACAGTTTTACCAAGCAGAGAGTTAATTTGATTGAATCCCACATAAATGAGGGTGTTAAGCGAGACGTTAGCCTATTAAAAAAATTTGGTTTAATGGGCTCCTAAAAACCCTCACTCAATAATCGGAGCAAAAACTTTCCCATAAAAGCCTGCTACCAGTTAGCAGGCTTTGTCTTGTTGTCCCTGATACAAACCATAGCCGATTCCGTACAACCAATAGGTCAACTTAGGGCAGAGGCAATGGTAGGCTCGATAGAAATTAAAGCGCAGCTTAACGAAGAACAGCTTTCTCGCATTGTAGAAATGGCTTGGGAAGACCGCACCCCTTTCGAAGCTATAGAGCACAACTTTGGTCTCAATGAATCAGCGGTCATCAGTCTGATGCGTCGAGAAATCAAGCCAAGATCTTTTCGCCTCTGGCGCAAACGCGTCACCAGTCGAAAAACTAAGCATCAATCATTGCGGTCGCCCGACGTGAGTCGCGGCTATTGCCCCACGCAGTACAAGCGATAATAGGCTATGGCGCTCTTATGAAAAAACTATTTATCTCAACCATCATAACTCTTTTGGCCGCGGTTACATCCCTTGCTGGAGCTGAGAATATTATGCAGGACAAGTTCGATAACCAACCTTTTTTGCGCTGGGCCTACTTTAGTGATCAGGTCATGGGAGGTGTGTCGGAGGGGCGGGTCGAGTTCCTCGAGCAGGCGGGAGAGAGTTTTGCGCGCATGACCGGTTCTGTATCCACAGAAAATAACGGTGGCTTTATACAAATTAGGACAGACGTTGCCAGTGGTTCAGTTGATTCAGCCGCTGGCGTTTATGTGAAGGTTCGGGGCAATTCTCAGCGTTATTTTGTTCATCTGCGGACCTCTGGCACTCTATTGCCCTGGCAGTATTATCAGGCTGAATTTGATGTTAGTAACGACTGGCAAATTATTCGCCTTCCGCTGAGCGATTTTAAACGCTCTGGATCCTGGTTGCGCAAGGCGGTAAAACCAAGTTCGATTCGTAGCCTTGGTGTATTGGCCTATGGTAGAGAGCATGAGGCTGAGATTGATGTCGCCGAGATAGGCTTTTACCAGTAGCTTGGTTTAATCTATGATTAAAGCTTAACCAACGATTAATAAGGTGGATTAAGCATGCAAGGGCCAAGATCAACACAGGGGCGCGGTGCGCTCTACGATAGTATTCTGGATACCATTGGTGACACGCCCTGCGTGCGGGTCAAAAAATTGGTGCCAGACCATGTACGACTCTATGTTAAGGCTGAATTTTTTAATCCCGCGGGCTCTGTCAAAGACCGTTTGGCAATCAGCATCATTGAGGAGGCTGAGCGCAGCGGGCAGTTAAAGCCGGGACAGACTGTTGTCGAGGCAACCAGTGGCAATACCGGGGTCGGGTTGGCTATGGTCTGTGCGGCCAAGGGTTATCCATTTGTAGCTACAATGCCAACCAGCGTATCCATAGAACGACGTAAATTGATGCGCTTTCTGGGTGCTAGAGTCGTGTTGACGCCCAAGGAAGACAAGGCTATGGGCTGTTATTTGAAGGCAGTTGAACTAGCCGAGGCAAACCAGTGGTTTCTTGCGCGTCAGTTCGAAACAGATGCCAATGCCAAGATTCATGAAAATACCACCGCCCAAGAGATACTCGCAGACTTTGCTGGTGACCGTCTTGACTACTGGGTAACCGGTTATGGAACTGGCGGTACTTTCTCTGGTGTAGCCAAGGTGTTAAGGCGTGAACGACCAGATACTAAAATAGTACTCAGTGAGCCCATCAATGCTCAGCTAATTCAGAGTGGGCATCGCCAGGACCGAAGTCCTGATGGCGCACCCATTGGTAGCCATCCGGCCTTTGAGCCACACATGATTCAGGGTTGGACGCCAGATTTTATTCCGGCTGTACTCCAAGAATCCATTGACCAGAAACGCTTTGACCAGCTGGTGCCTATAGATGCTCAGGACGGTATTGAAGCCTCAAAGTTGCTGGCCCAAAAAGAGGGTATCTTCACCGGGATCTCAGGCGGCTCAACCTTTTCTGTGGCGCTGAAGATTGCCGAGACTGCGGAGCCTGGTACCGTCATTCTCTGCATGCTCCCCGATACAGGCGAGCGCTACCTATCATCGCCGTTGTTTGAGGGAGTGGGAGAGGATATGGATGCTGCCGAACGAGCCCTGTCTGAGTCAACGCCAGGGTTTCATCTGCCAGACTAAGCTGGTTAAGCCTTAGTCTGGTTTTGACGCCTATTAAAGGCCTCTAATTGCTCTGCAGTGGCGGCAGGTTGGTGCTTGTCCTTCCATTCACTGTAGGGCATTCCATAGACGATCTCTCTAGCCTGCTCATAGTCCATCTCAACTCCTCGCTCTTCGGCCGCTGCTGCGTACCATTTGCCGAGGCAGTTGCGGCAGAAGTCGGCAAGAATCATCAGGTCGATATTCTGCACTTCTTTATGATCATCTAAATGTTTGAGAAGACGGCGAAACGTCGCCGCTTCAATGTCGATGCGTTGGTCGTGGGACATGACTGAGGCTTAATCCATAGTTCGGTTCTGAGGCTGCCTAGTATAGCAACCCAGTAGAAGCCCTGGCACTTACGCTCCAGGTGCGAGACTTTAAATGCAGATGCCAGGAGCGAGGGTTGCTACGTTGAGCTAACCCAACCCTCAAGGCCTCTGGATCTAGTTTCGATGACTCTTTAGCTCAAGCAGCCAGCTGTCTCCGCGGCGCTCGGCGTCATAAAACACAGCTGCGGTAAAGGAGACCCCGAAAAGCAGGATGAAGTGGGCAGCCATGCTTACGCCCATATAGATCACACTGCCAAGATAGATTCCGAATACCACGGACCACATCCAAGCCAGCACATTCATTACCCACATTCTAGAGACAGGGTCGGGGATGTGACGCAGTGGATTCTTGTTGTGATCCATTACCGCGTTGTAGCAATCGTAAAACCATAAAAATGCTAATTTAGCTTTCATATTTTTACCCTCTAACTCTACTGAGTTTATTTTAATTTTTCTGTTTTTTATTGGCCTACAGAGGGATTACGGCAAGGTTTTTTTATCGGATCATTGCTGGCATCTAGACTTGGCCATGGCTCTATATCTTATCTCGGGGCGATTGATCATCAGATTGAGTGCACAGCGCAGCGGCTCGCTCCAAGAAATCCCAGGCGCTGGCCTGTTTTTACCCCTTTGGGGCTGCGCCGCGCTGCGGCTTGATCCTAGTTATCTCGAGGATAACTAGTCGAACGGAAGGTTCTCACCTAGTCGTACCACATATATAAAAAACCCGCCATAAAGACGGGATTTTTATATATGGCGCACTCGGAAGGATTCGAACCTTCGACCGCCCGGTTCGTAGCCGGGTACTCTATCCAGCTGAGCTACGAGTGCGTTGGGGTCTCATTTCTGAGGTCGCGTACTATAGGTGAGCAAGGCAGTCGAGTCAACAGTCAGTGCAGCCATATTGCTTTGTTTTTAGCCTTATTTTCTGCCGTAGGGCACTGGCACTTTCATGGTCTCTTTTAGCTCTTCCATCACCACGTAGCTGGTTGATTCTTGGACTGCTGGGAGTTTTAGTATGCGGTGGCCCAGAAGCTCTCTGTAAGCGCCCATATCTGCGACACGCGCCTTAAGCAGATAGTCGTAATTTCCCGAGACTAGAAAGCAACTCTGGACATTTTCTAGGTCTAGTACGGAGCGTCGAAATTCCTCAAAATTTTTCTGGGAGGTATGGTTAAGTCTAATCTGCACAAATACGACCAACCCTGCGTTAAGCTTTTCGGGGCAGACCTGCGCTGTATAGCCAAGGATATAGCCATTCCGTTCCAGTCGTTTTACCCGCTCAATACAGGGTGTTACTGAGAGACCAACTTCTCGGGCGAGATCGGTGTAGCTAATACGCCCATCCTTTTGCAATAACCGCAAAATATTGCGGTCTATTTTACCCAGAGAGTCGGAAGTGTTGTTTGCCGCCGCCATTAAAAAATATCCTGTTTAAAAGTTATTTAAAGAAAAATTATCTGGCATTTATCGAATTTAGTAAATAAATACTTACGTTAAACTCTAATATACCAAAATAAACTACAGGGTCGTGTTGACCAAAAAATACAGTCTATTGAGGGTTTTATAATGTTGGTTGGTGTACCAAAAGAAATTAAAAATCATGAGTACAGAGTTGGATTGACGCCTTCCTCTGTGATCGAGTTGGTTAGTCGCGGTCACTCAGTGATTGTTGAGCGAAATGCAGGTGCCGCAATTGATTTTACAGATACAGAATACAGTGCAGCCGGTGCTGAGATTGTTGATACTGCTGAGGAGGTGTTCGCTCGCGCCGATATGATTGTTAAGGTAAAAGAACCCCAGCCTGCCGAGTGCAAGATGTTGCGAGAGGGACAGATCCTTTACACTTATTTACATCTGGCTCCAGACCCCAAGCAGACAGAGCTATTGATTCAATCTGGAGCGACCTGTGTGGCCTATGAGACGGTAACAGATAATCAGGGCGGTCTGCCCCTTCTGGCACCCATGTCAGAGGTGGCAGGACGGATGTCTGTGCAGGCGGGCGCCCATCATTTGGAGAAAGCTCAGGGCGGTCGGGGCGTTTTGCTAGGTGGTGTTCCCGGAGTAGCACCAGCTAAGGTGTTGGTTATCGGTGGTGGTGTAGTGGGAGATAATGCTGCCGCTATAGCGGTGGGAATGGGTGCCGATGTCACTATTCTTGATCGCTCGATAACTAGATTGCGTCAGTTGGATAACGATTATGAAGGGCGTGCACGCTGCGTATACTCGACTCATGCAGCCATAGAGCAATATGCTCTGGAAGCAGATTTGGTGATAGGTGCTGTATTAATTCCAGGCGCAGCAGCACCCAAGCTACTGTCACGAGATTTGATTGCTCGCATGAAAAAAGGCGCTGTGGTGGTGGACGTGGCGATCGATCAGGGCGGTTGTTTTGAAACATCCAGAGCCACGACCCATGAGGAACCAACCTATGTAGTCGATGATGTGGTGCACTACTGTGTAGCCAACATGCCAGGTGGTGTTGCCCGCACGGCGACAATCGCACTGAACAATGCCACCTTGCCCTATGCGCTGGCACTGGCGGACGATCCGGTGAACAGCCTGTTTAGAGATAAAAACCTTCAGAACGGGTTGAATGTTCACAAAGGCATGCTGACCTACAAGGCGGTCGCTGATGCACTTGGATACCCCTATGTGCCAGCAGATGAGGCACTAAAGGCATAATCTTGAATTTGGTGTTAGGCGGAAAAACCATCACTTACAGGTGATGGTTTTTTTTATTTCAGTTCTATCCAAACATGTTCTGCGCGGGCCAGTATATCTCCCTGTGCATTAGCCAGAGCGGCGCCGGAAAACCCTTTGCGGCCATCGATATGGCGTTTCCACGCGAAGACTATCAGGGGCTGATTCCCTTGGACTGGTCGATCTATGCTACAGCTCATCTGTGCTAGCAGGCTGATTTTATCTGTAGCTAGTCCCAGCGCAAAGTAACTAGGGCAATCCAGCGCTGACCAGATGTATTCAGCTGCAACATTTCCCTGGGCGTCTAGAAGGGCTGCATCGGGCTGCCAGTCGCATGCAACTAGTGGGACTTCTGAATAACTGTTGCCTACCGAACCGCAGAATAGCCGCAGCCCATCTACAGCATCGCGGTCTGGACCGCAGACAAAACAGGTGCTAAATACATGCGCCAAATCTTTTGGGTATGCAGACCGTGCAGCGCGAGCCTGCGTTAGACTTGGCGGTGTAGGTACTAACAGGTTTAGTTCAGTGGGCTGTGCTGATCCCACCAGCTGGCCTTGATGCTTTAGCGACCAGTTATCCCCCTCTTGGCTGAGGGTTAGTGGCTGATCTAGCGGCGGTGGCCTATGCAGGCGTACCTGACTGGGGCCAGATAGGTTTTTCCCAATAATGCCGCAGCTGTAGCCGCCGTTGCCAGAGTTGGGTGGGCCACAAAAACGCTGTTTGATTTCAACTGTATGTGCTGATTTCACTGGGTCTCCTCTAAGCATACTCTATGCCCCCCTGCTAGAAGGGAGCCTCTGCTACAAAGACTGCTCTTAAAGGTGCCGGATGCCCTTCAACTGTTTTGCTGTGGTCATCTGGATGCAGAAAGTCTTCGAGAGACTCAAATGTCATCCAGTCGGTGGCACGCTGCTCTTGAATACTGGTCGTGTTGATGTCCACCATACGGGGATTTTGCAATCCGTTTTTGCGCATCCAGCCAATAAGGGTGTCAGGGGAGGGGAGATACCAAACGTTGGGCATTTTGGCATAGCGTCCCTCGGGGACTAAAACAGTACCCTGGGGGCCCTCAATAACCAGAGTTTCAAGAACAAGCTGGCCGCCGGGACGCAATAAATCTTTGAGTTCTCGCAAATGGTCCATGGGTGAGCGGCGGTGGTAGAGAATTCCCATTGAGAAAACACTGTCGAAAGCAGCCAATTTAGCTGGCATATGCTCAATACCGAGGGGTAGAACATCCACAGGTAGATGTTTCCCTGAGAAATGTTTTATCGCTTGAAACTGATAGACAAATTTGACCGAGGGGTCGATGCCGATAACTCGTCTTGCGCCTGCTCCCAGCATCCGCCAGCAGTGGTAGCCATTGCCGCAGCCAACATCCAGTACTAGGCGATTATCCAGAGGTTCCAAATGGGGTAGAACTCGATCCCACTTCCAGTCTGAGCGCCATTCAGTATCAAGGTGCATGCCAAAGAGTTTGTAGGGCCCTTTGCGCCAAGGGTGCAGCCCCATTAGCGTAGCCTGTAGTGCCAGTCGGCGCCCCTTGTCCATTAGGCTGATATCGCCAATTGCCACCTGGGTTTGAAGTTCGATATGCAGGGGGTCGATTTCTGGCAATCGCTTCAGTGTTTCATTCCACTCGGGCATGTCCCCCCAGCGTTCAGAGCGCAGTTGCTGAGACAGTTGCTCGGGCAGCGTTTGGCCCCAGTTGCCCAGTGGAGATTCTTCGAGCCAAGAAAGAAAGGCTGTGAAATCTAGTGTTGGAGGTATCATGTGGTTGCTCGCGATTTTGAGAGGCAATTATAGAGTATTTCCGTTAAGGTGTTAGGCGAAACTAGACTGCTTTATTAGGGATAACAATGGACGAGCTTAGATTTGAAGCGCTTGAAGAAAAGATGGCCTATCTAGAGTTGACTAATGCCCAACTTGAGGATGAAATATTTCGCCAGCAACAAGAAATAGACGCTTTAACCAAGGCGCATCGCAATATGGTTCAGCTTATTGAGACGCTTCAAGACAGTGCCTCTGAGCAGAATTTAATCGGTGCCAGCGGCAACACCAATACTGAAAAGCCGCCGCATTATTAGAAACCAATGGTCACGGATATTAATTGAAGTCTGATGACAGAAATTTAAACATTGAAGCCGAAATGCTTAAGGCAATAGACAGTAACAAGCCATAAATAATAAGAATCCGCATCTGCCTGTGATGCAAGATGCACAACGAGGGAATTACAATGACAGAGATAAATCCAGCCATCAAAGCAGGTATCGACAGTGTTTTTGCTCAGCAAAAGCAGTATGCCCTAGAGCTGAGAAAGTCGGAATGTGCTCAGCGACTGGCGGTTTTAGCGCGGTTTGATGCGGTGTTTAACGCGTCTCATGATCGAATTAGGGAAGCTGCGGCTGCCGACTTTGGCAAGCCTGAAGCTGAAGTGGATATGGCGGAGATTATGCCGGTGAGAGCCGAGCTTAAACATATTCGCAAGTCGCTGAAGAATTGGATGAAACCTGAGCATGTAAGCCCCACTATCTCAATGTTTGGCACCAAATCGCGTATCGTCAAAGAGCCCAAAGGGGTCACACTGGTCGTGTCGCCATGGAACTATCCGTTCAACCTGACCTTTGGCCCTATGCTGTGGTCGATCGCTGCGGGAAATACTGTAATTATCAAGCCCTCAGAAATGACACCAAACATGTCAAAGGTAATCGGAGATATTGTTGCCGAGGCATTTAGACCTGAGGAAGTGTCCCTTTTTGAAGGCGAAGCCGATGTGGCTAGCTACCTGACCAACCTGCCGTTCGACCATATATTTTTCACTGGTAGCCCTGCTGTAGGCAAGCATGTAATGGCTGCCGCAGCGAAAAACCTCACCTCAGTTACATTGGAGTTGGGGGGCAAGAGCCCAGTGATTGTCGATAAAACTGCCGATCTTAAGAAATCTGCCTCGTCTATTGCCTGGGGCAAATTTAGCAACAATGGACAAACCTGTATTGCCCCGGACTATATCTATGTTCATGAGTCCATAAAAGATGAGCTGGTCAAAGAGCTTACGGCCAGCATCAAATCTCAGTACGGTCTGGGAAATGATGCCAGAGACAATGGTGATTACTGTCGAGTGGTCAATGCCGGCCATCACAGTCGCATTGCAAGATTGCTTGACGATGCCAAAAGTAAGGGTGGTCGCGTGCTGACCGGGGGTGAAGTTAGCGATGAAGGGCAGTTTATTGCCCCGACATTGATCGAAGGTATGAGCGCAGACTCAGCCATTATGGATGAAGAAATCTTTGGCCCAGTGCTGCCGATATTGACCTTCTCTGATGTAGACGCTGCCATAGGCTATGTGAACAGCAAACCCAAGCCGCTGGCTCTGTATATTTACAGCAAAGACAACCGTTTTATTGATAAGGTGTTACAAGAGACCAGTGCTGGCGATACCTGCGTCAACCAGACAGTGCTGCACTTCTTGCACCAGAATCTGCCATTCGGCGGAGTTAACAACAGCGGTATTGGCAAGTCAGGTGGCGTTTGGGGCTTTAGAGCATTTACCCATGAGCGCAGCGTGCTGGTGGATAAGTTTAGCTCAACTTCAATGCTCTATCCGCCATATACCCCGAAGGTGAAAAAGCTGATCAAAACGACCATGAAGATGCTGACCTAATGCAAGGCTGACCAGTCGGCTTTAGTCGGCGGGTTATTTGATAGCCACCAAAGAACAAAAATTAAAACATTGAAACCAGGGGCTTGCGGACTGAAATCCGCAGGCCCTTAATCGTTGGATATGGCTATCCAATGTCTCAGGTACCAGTACATTTTCGATAGAGTCGCGCTTTTGGCTGATTTCCAGATCACTGTATCCCTGGGCCCGTTTGAATCCATGGTGCAGTTCGCTAAGTAACTGATTAAGGGACTCTGGCTCAAAACTAAGCTTCTCGGAAATAATTACGCAGCCCCCGGGGTTAAGCCCGCGATAGATCTTGCTTATTAGGGCTACCCGTTGCTCTAGGGGAACAAATTGCAGAGTAAAGTTCATCACCACTAACGAGGCATCGCTGATCTCAATATCGCAGATGTCACTGTGGACTAGCTCTACCTCTACCTCTGTGCTATCTGCATTGGCTTCGAGAATAGTTTTGCACTTGCTTAGCATGGCCGTTGAGTTATCCACCGCAATGATTTTAGCGCCGCGTCCTGCAATGCGCTGCCGCACAGCCATGGTGGATGCGCCCAATGAGCAGCCGAGGTCATAACAGTGGGTATTGGCCTGCACAAAACGATCCGCCAACTCGCCAGTATGAGCAAGAATAGTTTCATAGCCTGGAACAGATCTGCTGATCATATCTGGGAATACATCCACTACCGCCTGATCAAATGCAAAGGCTGGTACCTTGCCCAATGGGCTGGAGAATAGATTGTCCCGGCTTGTGTCAGTCATTGTCGCTACTCATTAGCTGGTAATGATATCTAGGCTAGTACCTGCTGCTAGCTCGGCATTGGTAATCACTGCTGTATGAGCAGCGTCGCTACGTAAATAAGTATCGGCCACTCGCTTCAAATCAGCTTCGGTCACCGCTAGCACCTGGTTTCTAAACTGCTCGGTACAGGATTTACCCCGGCCATTGAGCTCGGCATGGAAAGCTTGAATTGCCTCGCCAGCCGGTGATCCCGGCTTATCTAGACTGCCAACCACACCCAGAATTGCCTCTTCAATTTTTTCGTAGCCCAGACTCTGTTTTTGCACCCAGTCAATTGAGTTTTCAAAGTCTTGCAATGTGCCAGCGATACGCGGATCTCGGTAAGAGTAAAAGCGGAATGCACCAGACTGATTGTCCTGAGAGGCACCGCCACCGTAGGCGCCACCCTGTTCCCGCACGGCTCTATGTAAGTAACCATTGCGCAGCACACCACCCAACACAGTTAGAGCTGCCGAATCAGGATGGCCTGTAGGCACTGTGGGATAAGCTTTGGCGCAGAAACTCACCTGAGTGTTGGCGATGAAGGCATGTTTAACCGGCTGAAGCTCTGGGTTGTAACTTATAAGATTGTCAGCGGCAGTGCTGACAGCGCCACCAGAGAAACCGGACTGCATTACAGCGGCAAAACCCTCTAAACGCTCGGCCTCTGCTACTAACAAATACTGACGAGGCTGCGCAAGAACCAGCTGATGGATCTCCTGCAGCTGGGCGGATAATCTTGCCAGTTCCTCTTCGTTATCTAGGCTTCTATCCAGCGCTTTAAGTAAGCTAAGACCGGCCATTCCACTCCATCGCTGGCTGAGATTGGCATTGGCAGATATACCGCTTGCTGCGGCCGTCATAGCTAACACATGGCCGTTGCCGGTGATTGAGGATTCGCGATAGGTGCGAATCTGCGCAACCAGTTCTCGTAGGCGTGCCAGCTCATCAAAGCGGGCAGCGCTTATAGACTCTTGCATTAGATCAGTCATCGCTGCCTGATTGCGCGCTAGTCCCTTGCTGGTAAAGCTGATATTGCCGTGGAGTTTATCAAGGCTATCTTTGTCTGTGCGCACCGAGGCCGACGCAGAATAGGCACCCACTAGACTGGAATGCCACAATTGGGTCTGTTGGTAATCTCGCTGGCCCACGCCCATCTCTGTAACGCAGGTGCTGTAAAGGGGCAGGAGATCCATCAGCGCCTCACTAAGGGCGGGCATAGGCATGATGACCTGCTGGTAGGCTAGGCCATTGGTCCCGGCACTATAGTTCGTGAGATGGATTGGGCTGGACACAACCGATGCTTTTTCGGGATAGGCGATTTCAGCAGGTATATCTTCTAAGCCTACTTTAGGCAAGATATTTAGATTCTCCTCCATCTCCTGACGCTGTTTTAGAGCGGCGGCACCATCGATGATTGCCTGAGTCTCATCGGCATTCAGGCCTGCCTTTACAGCGGCTAGGCGCTCTTTTTCGGCCTGCTCTTTTTGCGCGCCCAGCTGAGCATCAGGTTTTAGAACAAGTCGAGTGCGGTGAGGATTGTTGAGCAGCATATCGCGAGCCAGAGACTTAATAAATTCTGGATCAGTGATTTGTTGCTGCAGCCTGTCTAGCACAGGGTCAAGATTGAGCAGGGATACTGGATCACCGCGGTGAGTCGCGCTGGTCAGGCTGGTCAGAATCAGATGCAGACCATAGGGGTAGCCCCCGCCAGACATTTCTCGTTGAGACAGTTCTAGCTGATGAAGACTGGCAGCCACCTGTTCCTCAGGTAGCCCGTTATCAGCGACATCCTGTAACACCTGCAGAATCAGGCTTTCGACTTGATCCGCTTGCTCTGGGTTTGACCCCTCAATACCACAGGCAAAACACAGCTCTTTTTGAGAGTCTTCGAGGCCGCACATGGGCGAGGGTGAGGTGCCTAGGTCGGTAGTTTCCAATGCCTTTTGTAATGGTGAGCCGCTATTGTCCAGCAGCACGCTGGACAGCAGGCGCGCCTGCATGGTGGATTCCAGGTCAGTCGAGTCGCCAAGCAGCCAGGAAAGCACTATATGTGTGTTGTTCTCAATGGACTGTTGTTGACTGGCATCAAAGGCGTAGGATTCTTCGAAGTACTGAGGTTCGCTATAGCGTTGCTCATCTGTAACCGCAATATGACAGTCGAGCTTATCGAAGCGACTCAGGGCGTTTTCTTCAAAGCTTGCTTGATGTTCTGCTGCAGGTATATCGCCAAAGGTGACAAAAATTGCATTGCTGGGGTGATAATGTGTTTTATAGAACGCCTTAAACTGCTCATATGTAAGATCAGGAATATCAGCAGGCTCGCCGCCGCTGTTGTAATGATAGGTACTAGTCGGATACAGGTATTTACTCATTGTTTGCCACAGCACTGAGTTGATCGAACTCATGGCGCCTTTCATTTCGTTGTACACAACACCTTTAAAGGTCAATTCAGTTGTGGCATCACTGGCGTCAGCGAACTCGAGGCGATGGCCTTCTTGAGCAAAGTCCAGGGGATCCAATCGGGCAAAAAATACTGAGTCGAGATACACAGCGAGCAGGTTGTTGAAATCTTTTTTATTTTGGCTAGCAAAGGGATAGGCGGTCCAGTCGCTGCTGGTAAAGGCATTCATAAACGTATTTAACGAGCGGCGAATCATCATAAAGAATGGGTCGCGCACCGGGTATTTTTCGCTACCACAGAGTGCCGTATGTTCAAGGATATGGGCCACTCCCGTAGAGTCCATAGGGACTGTGCGCAGCGCCACCAAAAAAACATTTTCGCTGTTGTCTGCCGCTAAATGGATGTGTTGGGCGCCGGTTTTAATATGCCGATATTCCTGATACTGGACCTTAAGCGATGGAATGGCCTGTTCGCGAACAAGCTCAAAGGCGGGGTGTAATTGCTTTGTCATTTAACTAACTGCTCCAGACCAGACATTTATTTGCTTGGGGTCAATTTAATCGGTGGGCCATTCTACTAGAATCCGGTCGTAGAAGTAGGGTTTTAATGGGGGCTGTTGATGGCTTTGTTAATCATTGGGCGACCTATGGGCATTGCGATACTCGATAGGTGTCAGACCTTCCCAGCGCTTGAAGGCTCGGTAAAATGTGCTTGGCTCGGAAAATCCGGTGAGATAGACAATTTCGCTTATCGCCTCATCGGTTTGAGACAGCAGTCTTTTTGCCAACGAATGGCGATAACTATTTAAAAGGCTCTGAAAACCAGTGCCGGCGACATTGAGCTGATGACGCAAATGCCTAGGGCTAATATTTAACCTCGACGCTACATTTTCTAAACTGGTCTCGCCACTCTCGAGAAGGCCCGCGAGCTGGGCTCGTACAGCATTAATTAAATCTTGTTGTTGCAACATGGCCATATGCTGGTCAGCTGCCTGAAGATGCAAATTTAACAGCTCAGGCTGGGCATGCAGTGATCTATGATTGAGTAGTGAGGCAGGGAAAAACAATTGGAACGAGGGCGCGTTAAAAGCCACTGGACATTGAAATATTCTTTCGTACTCCTGTTTGTCAGCATTGGGTGCATGATTGAACACCACTTTGTCTGCTTTAAAGGCACCGTCTGTTACTGATTGAAAACAGCGGATCAGTCCCAAAACCATGGCTTCAGCAAGATGCGATGTCGCATATTTATGATCGCTAAAGTAATTCGTCAAGCATGGATTCGGATGTTCGGATAATTGACCGTGCAGGGCATCGCTGATAAGACGCTGATAGCTTAGAACGCGGCGGAGACCGTCGCCAAAGGTTGGGCTACTAAGAAACAGATATTCTAGAATCTGGCCCTTGTAAACCGGCATCTTTTCACCTAAGTGTAGGCCGATGCAGGGGTCATTTGAGAGTTCCACCGCAGCTTTCCAAAAGCGCGGTTGAGCGCTGAACTGGGTGCGCAGGTTGGCATCGTATAGTTGTGCTGGGTCTAGGCCGGAACGCTGCATAACAGCGTCGGCGTCTACGCCTAGATTGACCAAGCCCTGATAGGCGAGCCGCGCTAAAGTGCCAGAATCGGTTAAACCCGTCATACAAAAAAACCTGAGGATCGTGTCAGCAAAAGTAGGGAATTGAAGTATTATACATAATTGGCCCAAATGACAAAATGCTGTTTTTTTATTGCCAATGACTACACAGGAGAAAGAACTCAATATGAACGTCATGAACAAGTCCAGCCAGGCGCAAAAGCCGACTCAAATCAAGCCACCCATAGTGATGCAGGAACTTCCGAGCATGCCCTCTATGTTGGGTAAAGCTGCATTTAAGTCGGGTCACTATGCTCTGGGAGACCAGCTGCCAGGGCTGAGTACCCAGATCAATGGTTTGGTGATTAGTAAGCCGCACCTGCTAGCCTACAAAGAGCTTTGCGGTTTTCAGCCGGATTCTGCATTGCCTGCAACCTATCTGCATATGCTGGCGTTTCCATTATTTTTGAAAATTCTGATTCAGCAGGATTTCCCGATGCGCGCCATGGGTCAGGTGCATCTGCGCAATCAAATATCTGTTCTGCAACAGTTTGATAGTCGCCAGCCAGTGAATATGACGGCGTCCATAGGCAGTTCTGAGCTGACTTCCAGGGGGTTGGAGTGGAACATTGATGTCAGCGCTGAGGTCGACCAACAGGTGGTATGGACGAGCGAATCAACCTTTTTGCACCGCTGTAAAACAGGGATGCCTCGCAGCGCCGTCGCGCCGATTCGCCATGAAGGCGAGGCGCAGTCATGGTCTGTGGATGCGGACACTGGTCGCCGCTATGCGCGTGTTTCCGGAGATTACAACCCGATTCATCTTACCGATATCACCGCCAAATTATTTGGGTTTAAGCAGGCCATAGCCCATGGGATGTGGAGCAAAGCACGCTGCTTAGCCGCTCTGTCTGCGGAGCTTCCAGCCGATGGATACTCTGTGGATGTTGCTTTCCATAGACCCCTTTTCCTACCGTCTCAGGTGTTGTTTTACAGTCACAGACAAGACGGCCAACAAAACTTTTCTCTTTTCAACCAGAGGGCGGATCAAGCTCATCTGGAAGGTATCATTACATAGGACAATTCCATGCCTGATTATAAAGTACCAGTTAAAGACTATCTGTTCCTGTTCAATGAAGTATTGGACATGCAGAGCAATTACCAGAATGTCAAAGGCGGTGATCAGGCGACGCCAGATATGCTAGAGGCCATCTTCACTGAGGCTGCCAAGTTTAGTGAGTCAGAGCTGGCACCTATTTACCAGTCTGGTGATGAGGGCTGTACCTGGGACGATGGCGTGGTGACAACACCTGCAGGTTTTAAAGAGGCCTATGCTAAATTCATCGAAGCTGGCTGGACCTCATTGACCGGTAGTCAGGAGATGGGTGGTCAGGGGCTGCCGTCCTCTATAGGTGTGGCAATCAACGAAATGCTCACCACTGCCAACTGGGCCTGGGCCATGTATCCCGGCCTTAGCGAAGGCGCCGTGGCAACGCTGGAAGACCATGGCACTGATGAGCAGAAGCAGGCCTACCTGAGCAAGCTGATCAGCGGTGTTTGGAGCGGCACAATGTGCCTGACAGAACCTCATTGCGGAACGGACCTAGCTCAGCTTAAAACCAAAGCTGTGCCCAACGATGACGGCAGTTATAAGATAAATGGCACTAAGATCTTTATCAGTGCGGGTGAGCACGACCTTACCGAAAACATTGTGCATATAGTGCTTGCCAAATTGCCCGATGCTCCCGCTGGAACCAAAGGTATTTCGCTGTTTATCATCCCCAAGTTTCTGCCTGCAGCTGATGGCTCGGCCGGAGAGCGCAACGGTGTGCGCTGTGGCTCTATAGAACACAAAATGGGTATCCATGGTAACGGTACTGCAATGCTGAATTTTGATGATGCTACTGGGTTTTTGATCGGTGAGCCTCACAATGGGCTAAACGCTATGTTCACCTATATGAATGTAGCGCGCATAGGTACTGCGAGCCAGGGTGCAGCTGCGGCAGAGCGCTCTTATCAGGGTGCATCAAAATATGCTCGCGAGAGGCTGGCGATGCGGTCGCTGTCTGGGGTTAAGAATCCAGAGGGCCCGGCTGACCCTATTGTTGCGCACCCCGATGTGCGACGTATGCTGCTAACTCAGCGCGTAATAGCGGAGGGTGGTCGTGCCATGGTCACCTATGCCAGCCAGTATGCCGATTTACTGGTCGGTGGTGCGACTCAGGATATTCGCGATGCAGCTGAACAGCGATTGGGTTTCTGCACCCCAATTCTTAAAGGGTTTATTACCGAACTGGGAGTTGTGGCTGCTAATCATGGTGTTCAGGTCTTCGGTGGACATGGCTATATCAAAGAATGGGGGATGGAGCAGATTCTAAGAGACAGCCGAATTGCCACCCTCTACGAGGGCACTACAGGTATTCAGGCGTTGGATTTGATCGGCCGCAAGGTGCTGATGGACCGGTTCAAGCAGCTCAATATTTTCACCAGTGAAATGCTTAAGTTTGCACTTAAGTCATTGCCCTGGCCGCGAGCTAACAAGACTCAGCGCAAGCAGGCTTGGATACTCACAAAGTTGGCTTTGAAGTGGCGATTCCTAGGTTATCACATGGCAGCTCAGGGCAAGCGCAACCCGGATGCCGTCGGTGCTGGGTCAGTGGACTTTATGATGTTTTCTGGCTATGCCTTTATGGCCTTTATGTGGGCCAAAATGAGCACTGCAGCTCAGGCTCAGCTGGACGCAGGAGAAGGCGACAGTAAATTTCTTCAAGAAAAACTTCATAGTGCTGAATTTTTCTTCGAGCGCATGCTGCCTCAGGCAAATGTGCACGCTAAAACAATTGGCGCAAATATAGAGTCGGTTATGGCCATGCCAGAAGACTATTTTGACGCCAGCTAACTGATAGGTTGACCCTTGTTTAGCCCCATGCGTGACGGGGCTTTTTTTTGCCTGCAAATGCGACGACAGTTTGATACAGTCATTGCCATTCACAGCCAGTAAACACTTATGCCAGAGGAGATGGGAATGGAATTTGCGGACGTCGTCAGAGCTAGACATTCATACCGTGGTTTTTTACCCCGGCCTGTAGAGCAACAAACTTTAAGAGAAGTTTTTGAGTTAGCTAATTGGGCCCCCTCTAACTGCAATGTACAGCCCTGGCATGTGCATGTGCTTTCGGGAGATGCCTGTAACCGCATGCGAGAAAAGATGGTAGCCCAGGCTTCGCAAGACAGCGCTGGCAATCCAGATTTTCCCTGGCAGGGTAAGTTCACCGGTGACTACAAGCAGCGTCAAATTTGCTCTGCCTTGGGTCTTTGGGAACATCAGGGGGTAACGCGTGATAATCCTGAAAAACGCGCCTGGTCCTGGATGCGAAATTTTCAATTTTTTGACGCCCCCCACATCGCCTTTATCTTTGTTACCGACGAGTTTCCCGAACTGGTGCGCTTAGCTGGTGATGTGGGTATGTATGCGCAGACATTGATGCTGGCTATGGCTGATGCCGGGATTGGTTCCTGCCCTCAGACTTCGGTGAGCTGTTTACCAGATTTGGTCCGTGAAGAACTGGGTATTGACCCTCATTTCAAGCTAATGATGGGTTTATCGTTTGGCTATGTGGATGAGGCAGATGGGGCTAATAAACTGCGTACCGAGCGTGACCCCCTCGAAAGTACTACCAGTTTTCACTCTTAGGTTGGCATATGGCTGCGAATCAGCCAATAGGTACAGAGCATCGTGAGACCCAATGCCAGCTCGCGACCATGGTTGCTTACTAAAGCAATCAGAATAGCTACAGAGAGCAAAACGTAGGGTAGTTTGATCAGCAGGGACAGCAACTCAGGGTTCAGTGACTGCTGTTGCCAGCAAAGAGTCAGTGCCAGCAGCGCGGACAATACAGGCGTGACAAGGCGATAAGCTAAAGGTGTCATTGGTGCAAATCACAATTCCCTGTGGATTTTAGCCTTTATTTTAGCAAACCACAGCACCGCTGCCAGATAAGTTGTCGGTTAGCTGAGAGCCTGCCCTAAACCAACAAAACTGGTGCCCAAAAGAATCCACCCGAGAGTATGGTAAAAACTGCGGCTATCTTTCTGTAAAAGCTGCTTGTGAAAGCGGTGACCGATAAGGTGGCCGATAGCGGCGAAGGGTAACAACCAGAGTGCGCTTAGCAGTTGTATATCAACATCGGCAACGACAAAGGCCGCCAGTTTTATACTGACCAGAATCCACCAGATTACAAATAATGTGTTGCGAAACTCATGGGGTTTAACATGACGAAGAGCTACTGCTATTACCAGCGGGCCGCCGATTAATGAGGTTCCGCTGATATAAGCTGCTGCCACCAAAAACACAATATCCAGGAGGGGGCTATTGCTCGCCATGGGTTTGCCGAGAATATAAGTCAGTGAGTAGCCGGCAATTAAGGTAAAGATAATGATATTCATCAGATCTGTGGGTAGCACTAGCAGACCTATGACGCCAACTAATTTCGGAATAATCATAATCAGCAGGGCATAGCGCACAAAGGACCAGCTGACACTGGTGGTCTGACTGCCATCTTTGTGGCGTCCCGAACGCAGTTCAGACTGCGCGATGGTCAACCCGGCGAAAAACAGCAGATGTAGCGAGATGATCGGGAGAAAAAATACCGGATCATTGTAGATAAGGAGCAGAAACGGCAGCGTAAAGAGAGCGCCACCAAATCCCAGTCCGGATCGTACAAAGCCACTCCAGACAAAGATCGCTGCGATAACGCCATATTGATACCAGGCTAACTCAGGCACCCTGGCTTCTCGAGGCGCATATTAATCGGCGGCTTTTAATGACTGCAGCCGCCGTCGCCATGCACATGGCCATGGGCAATCTCTTGTTCGCTGGCTTTTCGAATATCGACTATCTCAACCTCAAAGTGAAGATTTTGGCCAGCCAGTGGATGGTTCATGTCAACGTCGACATTAAATTTTCCAACTTTTATCACTGTGCCGGGCTTTACTCCTTGGTCTGTATTGACATGGATAGATTTTCCCACCACCAGCTTGCCCTCATGTTTGAGATATTTACTGGGGATACGCTGCGTATTATTGATGTTGCGCAGACCATAGCCATCGGCAGGCATAACAGAGAATTCTAATCTGTCACCGACTAGGGCTCGGGCGATGGCCGTTTCAAAGCCGGATATCATTTGCCGGCGACCATGCAAGTAAACCAGCGGTTTATTGGTGTCGTAAGTTGTATCAAGCAGTTCGTTATTGTCGTCTCTGAGGTTATAGTGGACGCTGATAACATGGTTAATTGCGACGTGCATTATAGGCTCCAAAAATTTGGCGTCATCTTACCTGAAAACCTTCACCCAGGAACGATAAATGTCATCTCACCGCCAACCTGAACAGCAGTCTGAAAGCCAATCTGACAGTCAGCCTGATCGTCACCAAGCAGATGATAATCGGGCATTTGGAGATCTATTTGGTGAGGATGTTCAGCCGTTGCGAGGCAAAGGTGCCAATCATTTGGTCTCACCAGCTCAGTTAACGCCGGGGGTGATGGCTAGGCGTAAAGCGGCACAGTTAGAGCAGCAGCTCAGTGGTAATTTTCTAGATCCAGCCAGCGTAATTGCGCAGGTCAGCCCTCATGATTTTATCGACTTTTGTCGGCCAGGTGTTCAGCATGGCGTGTATAAGAATCTGCGCCAAGGCAAGTACGAAATTCAATCAAGGCTCGACCTGCATCGCCACACAGTGGAGCAGGCGCGCCAGGCGCTGTGGAATTTTCTCGAAGACTGCCAAAAGCACGGGGTGCGCTGCGCACTGGTTACCCATGGTAAGGGCGAGGGTCGAGAGCAGCCGGCTCGATTGAAGAGTTGCGTCAATCACTGGTTGCGTCAATTCGATCAGGTGCTGGCCTTTCATTCAGCGCAAAAGCAGCATGGTGGGGTTGGCTCTACGTATGTACTGATCAAGAAAAACTCCCAGTCCAGACAAAAAACCAGTGAGTCTCTAGAGCAGTCCCGTCGCAGTAAAGGCCGATAGGCTAAGAAATTTCAAACTTTTGCAGTTAGTTAGCTAATTTCGGTGCAAATATTTACCCAGGTGATCCTCCGAACAATTGATAGCGTATCTGCACATATAGCTGCAGCTTCGGATTTTGGACATGGATTACCTTGAGATATTTCGACCCTGGCTCAGCGACGATTTAATGCTCGTGTCGCTGCCTTATCTTATTGTTATTGCATTGGGGACTTGGCTAATTAGCCTCTATCTCCAGAGCGTTAACATTATTGATTACTGCTGGCCTTTAATGCTGGGGGCCGCGGTTCTTATATACGCTGAGCGTACCGGCCTATCCAATCCTGTGAATCAAGTTCTGCTAGGTATGACTGTCGTTTGGGCTAGCCTTATGAGTTGGTTTATGGTCAAACGCGGGCGAAACCGACCTGAGGATAAGCGCTACAGAGAGTATCGCCAGCAACATGGTCGTTACTTCCCTTTCAAGAGTCTGTATTTAATTTTTCTCCCTCAGGCATTTTTGGTCTGGGCACTGAGCACATTGTTTGCGGTGGCGCTGTCAGCCAGCTCTAACTCTGCTGGCTCCAACGGCGTGCACTGGAGTCTAGTGCATAGTATCGCTGTCGCGCTGTTTTTCTGTGGTCTTACTTTTAAGGCGGTTGCCGACAACCAGCTGCATAGGTTCAACCAGCAGGTAGTGCAAGATCACAGGGTGCTCAACACTGGTCTCTGGAAATATAGTCGGCACCCAAATTACTTTGGTGAATTCTGTGTCTGGTGGGCCTGGCTAGTTTTTGCCATACCCGCAGGAGAGCCCGTGATTTTGTTGATTCCGGTGCTGATAATATGGATTTTGACTAAGATGTCTTTTGTGAAACTGATGGAGCGTGATATCAGGAACCGGCGTTCTGGATACCTAAGTTACATGGCGACTACTAGTAGATTTATACCCTGGTTGCCTAAAGAGAGCGTGGGCGCAGAATTCTAATGCCACAGGTTTTACTGATCATACTGCTGTGCTGGCCATCACTGACCCTGGCTGCGGTGAGCGACACAGTGGTCAAGTACTGGGATTTTCTACTCTACCTGAACGATAAGCCAGTTGGACGTCACCAGTTTAGCCTCAGTCAGCAGGGAGACACAGTGCGACTGCAATCAGATATGGAGCTGGAATTTCGCGTACTACTAGTGAAGCAAATTCGCTACAGCCACAGAGCCACAGAAATTTGGCACAGGGGTTGTCTCAGGGAGGTGAGTAGCAATACTGACCGCAATGGTGAGCAAAAAACGCTGATTGCAGAACTCGACGAGCAGGCCCCACAGCCAGGGTTACGGCTTGAAACAGCAAAGGGCACTGAGATGCTTCAGGGCTGTGTACGAAGTTTTGCCTATTGGAACCCTGATTGGTTGCAGGGTGATAGCTTGCTGAACGTAGAGACGGGGGAGTCTTGGCCCGTACAAATAAGCTCCACGCAGATACAGGAGCAGCGTGAGGTAGTTATAGCGACGCCAAAGACCGATATTCGTCTCCGCTACGACGCTGATGGTCGGTGGCTATCACTAGAAACGGAGCTAACAATTGGCGGTACGCTGAGGTATCAGCGTATCGAATCTATCAATCCGGATGCATCATTGCCGCTGGAAAAAACATGAGTAACTTATCCATGAATAGACTGAAAATACTGCTGGCTGCATTGAGTTTGTTGATTGTTGTAGGCTGTTCTAGTCAGCGGCCAATGGCGACGGTTGACTACGTCGACCTTGAACGATTTATGGGTGACTGGTATGTGATTGCCAGCATCCCCACATTTATTGAGCAGGGTGCTCACAACCCGGTTGAATCCTACAGTTTGAATGCAGACGGTACCATAGCCACTACTTTCAGTTTTAATGCCGATGCTTTTGACGGAGAAAAAAAGACCTATTACCCCAAAGGTTTTGTTAAGGATACCCAGAGTAATGCGCTATGGGGCATGCAGTTTGTGTGGCCGATTAAAGCGGATTATCGAATTGTCTACCTGGATGCTGACTATCAGCAGACAGTGATCGGTCGCGCCAACCGTGACTACGTTTGGGTGATGGCCCGTTCGGCTGACATATCGGAGCAGTCCTATGATCAGCTGGTCAGCTTTGTGGATTCTCTGGGCTATGATACCGCTAAGTTAGTTAGGGCACCCCACCAGATTAAAGCCGAGTGACTGCAGTCAGAGCAGTCAAATATTGCGGTGCTAGAGCTTAGAAACAACCCGGTAGACAGCGTTTAGTAGTTCCTCAATCTGTAGGTCTGTAGTGATAAACGGTGGCATAACGTAGACCAGCTTGCCAAATGGACGCACCCAGACACCCTCTGCTACAAATTCTCTTTGAATCTGGGCTACGTTTACCGGTTCGATCATTTCAATCACACCGATGGCCCCCAGAGCGCGTATGTCGGCGACAGTCTCTAGGCTGCGGAACTGCAGCAACTCAGACTTTAGCTTTGACTCGATACGTTTGATATTGCTCTGCCAATCTTCGGACAGCAGCAGATCTATACTGGCATTAGCAACAGCACAGGCGAGTGGGTTTCCCATAAACGTTGGACCGTGCATAAAGCAGCCGGCCTCGCCCTTACAGATACCATCACTAACCTCTTCAGTGCAGAGGGTTGCCGCCAGTGTCATATATCCTCCGGTAATTGCTTTGCCAAGACAGAGGATATCCGGAGAAATATCAGCCCACTCACAGGCAAATAGCTTGCCTGTCCGGCCGAAGCCTGTGGCGATTTCATCGGCAATTAGCAGTACATTGTGCTTGTCACAGAGCTCGCGCACTCGCCGCAAATAATGGGGTGAGTAGAAGCGCATACCTCCCGCACCCTGAACTATGGGTTCAAGAATGACCGCGGCTAGACGATTGCAGTGTTGAGAAATAATCTGTTCAAAGTCACCAATATCAGTCTCATCCCAATCTTGATCGAAAGCTATTTGAGGAGCCGGGGCGAAATATTGTTTGCTGACTACCTGATCAAAAAGATGGTGCATGCCAGTCACCGGGTCGCAGACTGACATGGCTGCGAAGGTGTCCCCGTGATAACCGTTGCGAAGGCTGAGGAGTTTGTTCTTGTTAGCTTGTCCCTGAGAAATCCAGTACTGATAAGCCATTTTTATGGCTACCTCCACGCCAACAGATCCCGAGTCAGCGAGGAATACCTTTTGTAGTTTTGGCGGTGTTATAGCTACCAGTTTTTCACAAAGGTTCACGGCTGGCTCATGAGTGATCCCTCCAAACATGACATGGCTTACTCGGTCAATCTGATCTTTGGCCGCCTGGTTTAGTTGCTGGTGGTTGTAGCCATGGATGGTGCACCACCAAGATGACATACCGTCGATCAATTCTGTGCCGTCTGCCAACCGCAGGTAAACACCCTCCGCTGAGACTACTTCGTAAGCAGGTATGGGGTCTGTAAGGGAGGAGTAGGGGTGCCAGACAAACTGTTGATCTTTTAGCAGAATTTGTGACTGGTCTGTGGTGCTGGAAGTGATCGAGTTCAAGCTACGGGTAACTCCGATGGTAAGTGATTTGTTGCGGTGGTATTAAAACTAAGCAGGTGGCTAGGGTAGCCAAATCGGGCCGCAAAATACAGGCAAACACATAAAAAATGGAGTTTATTATGGGTTTTGACAGATTACCCTTATTGATTTTTTGCATGCTATGGAGTCTTGGTTTTTCAAGCGAAGCGTTGGCTGGCAAAGCATCTAAATACTGGTCTCTTTGGGACAAAAGTAATGAGCAGCAAAGGCAGAGTATAGATCATGGAGACTTTGACCAGCTGCTCGCAGAGTATGTGATAGTGGATCACCCCTCTGGTATTAACCGCTTCAGATATGCTTTGGTGAAACAGTCTGCTTCCAAGCAACTCAGTGGCTACATTAAAAAAATGGCTAGGCTAGACCCAAGGGATTATTCACGTGATGAGCAAAAAGCCTATTGGTTGAACCTCTATAACGCGCTGACGATTCAGGAATTACTCAAGGTATACCCAGTGAAGTCAGTGCCTCAGAAAAGGTTTAAGCGTAAAAAGCTGGTGCGTATTGCGGGAGTAAAGCTAAGTTTGGATGATATAGAAAACCGCATTTTGCGGCCTATCTGGCAAGACCCTAAATTGTTATTTGGACTGAGCTGCGCTAGTCTCGGTTGCCCTAATATTCATAACCGGGCGTTTACCGCGAAAAATAGCAAGGCACTACTAACTAAGTCTGTCACCGAGTTTATAAACCATCCGCGGGGCCTAGAAGTCAGCCATCAGCGACTAAGGGCTTCAGCACTGTTTGACTGGTATGCTACTGATTTCGGTTCAGACAGGCGCCTGCTGAGGTTTTTGGCCAATTATGCAGATGATCACAAGGCGCTTTATGTGCTGGGATTCAAGGGTGAGATTCGCTATCAGTATGACAATCGTATCAATGCACCATCTAATTCTTGGCCCTTATAGGATTTGTAGCGCCAGACCTCAAAATAAACTTTCAGTCCCACTTGGTGATGCCGCGACATGCAATTACAATGGCGGCTTTAAATTGACCGGGGCTTGCAATGTCCATTCGCAAGGATCAGCTAGAAGCCAATAAACTGCAAAAACGGCTGCGTCGCAATGTCGGCAAAGCGATTGCTGATTACAATATGATTGAAGAGGGCGACCGGGTTATGGTCTGCCTCTCGGGCGGCAAAGACTCTTACGGCATGCTGGACATTCTGATGAATTTGCAGCAGAGCGCGCCGATTAGTTTTGAGTTGGTCGCTGTCAATCTAGATCAGAAACAACCCGGTTTCCCTGAGACAGTGCTGCCCACTTACCTCGATACTCTTGATATTGAATATCATATCCTCGAAAAAGACACCTATAGCATTGTTACCAGCAAGATCCCCGAGGGTAAAACATACTGTAGTCTCTGCTCTAGATTGAGGCGAGGAACCCTCTATGGTTTTGCAGAACAGATAGGCGCCACTAAAGTTGCTCTGGGTCATCATCGTGACGATATTGTCGAGACCCTTTTCCTAAACATGTTCCATCAGGGCAAACTCAAGGCCATGCCTCCGAAGCTGCTGGCCGATGATAAGAAAAATATATTGATTCGCCCCTTGGCTTACTGCCGAGAATCCGATTTAGTGGCACTTGCCGAACTCAAACAGTTTCCGATTATCCCCTGCAACCTATGCGGCTCGCAGGACGGGCTGCAACGTCAGGCGATAAAGGAAATGCTGGTGCAGTGGGAGCGTCAATTCCCTGGCCGCATAGATAATATTTTTGGCGCTATCAAGAATGTTTCACCCTCACAGTTAGCAGATACTAAACTTTTCGATTTTTCCGGCTTAATGCTGGACAGAGCAGGCGAAAGCTCTGATGATTTATCTGCAGGCTCGCAGATTCGCGCCATTAATTTATAAAAATAATAAGGCTACAGTATGCCCCAAATATCACTACCTACAGTTATTGCTTTTCTTATTTACGTCACTATTGTTTTGGGCATTGGCTTTTATGCCTACCTGCGCACCAAAAGTGCAACTGATTATTTTCTTGGCGGCCGACAGCTGAGTCCGACGGTGTCTGCGATCAGCGCAGGTGCTTCTGATATGAGTGGATGGGTGCTGCTGGGTCTGCCCGGTTACGCCTATTTAGCAGGTCTTGAGGCTGCTTGGATTTCGATTGGCCTGGTGCTTGGTGTGGCAGCTAACTGGTTACTAATGGCAAGAAGGTTGCGCATATACAGTGCCTTGTTGGACGATGCAGTAACTGTGCCTACCTATTTGCAACGGCGTTTTGCCGACCAAACCCCCTGGTTAAAATCCATTGCCTCAGTCAGTATTTTATTATTTTTTCTGTTCTATGTAGGCTCTGGTTTAATTGCCGGAGGCAAGCTGTTTAATGAGGTATTTGGTTTTGATTACCAGATTGCTGTGTTTGTGAGTGTTGTACTTATTTTGGTTTACACATTGTTTGGTGGTTTTCTAGCTGTATCTTGGACTGATGTTTTTCAGGGCCTGCTAATGCTTCTAGCGCTGGTCTGCGTACCCATACTGGTCATCTCGCAGGCTGGTGGAGCCGGCGAGTTTGTCACCCAGATCGGCACACAGAATCCGCAGCTTTTAAATATTTTTACTGATGCCGATGGTCAGGCTCTGGGGTTGATGACCATTATCAGCACCATGGGCTGGGGGCTAGGCTATTTTGGCCAGCCGCATATATTGGCGCGATTTAAAGCGTTACGTTCACCTAAGGATACTGGCACTGCAGCCGCAATTGGCGTGAGCTGGGCGGCGCTCTGTTATCTGCTGGCGATTCTAGTAGGTCTCAGTGGTATTGCCTATCTCTCCGAGCCTCTTGTTGATTCTGAGAAAGTATTTATCGCTCTGACGGGGTTAATTTTTCATCCGCTTGTGGCTGGTATTCTGTTAGCGGCTATCCTCGCAGCGATTATGAGTACCGTGGACTCTCAGTTGCTAGTCTGCTCTGCGTCTCTTGCCGAAGATTTATATCCGCTGGCCACTAAACAGCAGTTGACTACCGAAAAGCGACTGCAGATAGGCCGCATAGCGGTTGTGGTACTGGCGCTATTAGCGACTCTACTGGCAATGAATCCAGACAGTAAGGTGTTAGACGTAGTCTCCTACGCATGGGCTGGTTTGGGTGCCTCGTTGGGTCCGGCAATTTTGATAAGCCTCTACTGGCGCTCCATGACTGCGGCTGCTGCTCTGGCGGGAGTGGCCGTAGGTGCAGCAGCAGTAATTATCTGGTCGAGATTGGATGGTGGGGTTTTTGATCTCTATGCGCTGGTGCCCGGATTTTTATTGTCTTCGCTGGCAATTTTGATTGTTAGCAAGGTTGGCAAAAGCACTGAGAACCCAGTGGTAGGAGAGCAGTTTGATAGGATGCAGGAGCAACTTTAAGCTCTTAGCAGGCGATTAGCCACTCAGTTAGCAGGCTGGCTGTGATCGTCGTCAACATCTGTGGCTAGTGATTTTTCTATACTTTGGAGGTTTATACCGAGGCTAGAAGCAGCTTGTGCACAGGGTAAGAATCTATCAGGGCGATATAGCCAAATTAGCGGTCGACGCCGTAGTTGAGGTTGTCGATGAGCGCGCTGCGCAGTCTGCCGAACAGCAGCCAGTTCTTTGTCTGTCAGGCGAGCGGAGGTTTCAGGAAATTCGCCCTCCAGTAGCACAGTGTTCTGTGGGTGAGGTGCGGGTAATTGGGCCCGATGGTCAGGACTCCAGCAAATTCTCAAAACAAGACTGGGCAAAAATTGCGATGGTAATTCACACTGTCTGTCCGGTATGGCGTGGTGGGGATAAGGGTGAGGAGCACCGTCTGGCTCAGTGTTACCGCAGGTCGATGCAGACAGCCAAACAGGAGAATTTAAGGAGTATTGCCTTGCACTGTATCGGCACTGGAATTGCTGGTTTCCCGGCACGCCGAGCAATCAAAATTGCTGTGCAGGAGCTGAGGTTAGCTCTGCAACAGAACCCTTTGTTAGAGGACGTCACTCTTCACTGCAATGACCCTGTGACGGCGGCTCTATGCCGCAGTCAGATTGGCAAGTAGCCAAAACTCATGTGGCGGCCAACGTCTTTCGACCAAGCATTGTTCAGTTACATCTTCTCCATAACTTCGATGCCGAGCAAATCAAGGCCCTGAGCCAGAGTAGTAGCGCTGTACGCGCAGAGCTGCAGACGACTATGTTGTACGTCAGTGGCAACGCCATCTTTTAATACGGGGCATTGCTCGTAAAACGACATAAACGCGCTGGCTAGGTCATACAGGTAACTGCAAAGGCTGTGCGGGTAGCAGTCGCTAGAAACCTGGCTGAGCACCTCGTTAAATTGAGATAACTTGAGCGCTAAGGTTTTTTCCTGTGGTTGCTCAATCATCACCGGTGCAGAGAAGGAAAGTGCGTCTATACCAGCCTTGCGGAATATGCTGTGAATACGGGTATATGCATATTGCAGGTAGGGGGATGTGTTGCCTTCAAATGACAGCATGGCATCCCAGTCAAAAATATAATCGTTGGTACGGGTCTTACTTAGGTCGGCATATTTAATGGCACCTATACCCAGCTTGCGTGCAATCTCAGCGACTTCCTGAGAGCTGAGTTCTGGGTTCTTTTCTTGCACTAGGCGCTGGGCGCGCTCTTGCGCTTCAACAAGCAAATCTGCCAGCTTGACTGTGCCGCCACTGCGGGTTTTAAAAGGTCGACCATCGGCACCCATCATGGTGCCAAAGGCATGATGCTCAAGGCTGACGTGGTCTGGTACGAACTTGGCTTTGCGGCCAGTGATAAATACCTGCTTCATATGCAATGATTGGCGAGCGTCAATGAAGTACAGGATTCTGTCGGCTTTTAGGGTGCCGACTCTATATCTGAGGCAGGCAAGGTCAGTGGTGGCGTAAAGGAAACCGCCGCCAGACTTTTGAATTATCATAGGCGAGGGGTCGCCATTTTTGTCGGCCAGCTCGGCGAGAAAAACAACCTTGGCACCTTCGGAGTCAACAGCCAGTCCCTGAGTGCTTAGCTCGTTAACCACGTTCTCTAAATCGTCGTTGTAAGAGCTCTCTGGCTGGATATGTTCTCTACCTAGGCCAACATTTAACTGCTGGTATATTTCAAGATTGTGGGCTACCGAGACATCGATAAACTTCTGCCACAGACTGCGGCAGTGATTGTCGCCGGACTGCAGTTTGACTACGTATCCTCGCGCTTTGTCAGCAAACGCAGGGTCGGCATCGAAGTGTTTTTTTGACTGCTGATAAAAAACTTCTAAATCATTGAGCGCTAACTCCGCCTGCTCGCCTTCGCCCATCTGCTCCTCTAGCTCGGCAATCAACATGCCAAACTGAGTGCCCCAGTCCCCCATATGATTTTGACGAACCACAGAATGACCCTGATATTCTAGTATCCGCGCTAGGGCATCACCGATGATGGTTGAGCGCAGGTGGCCCACATGCATCTCTTTGGCAAGATTAGGTGAGGAGTAATCTACCACTACCGTTTGCTTGCTTATTGATTGTTGATCGCCTGATTGACCTAGGCTTTTCGCTAAAAACTTGTTATCCAAAGTAATGTTAATAAAACCGGGGCCAGCAATTTCGAGCTTGTCGGCAACTCCTTCGAGGTCCAGGTTGTCGAGTATTTTTTGCGCTAGCTCGCGAGGGTTGGTTTTTAGCTGTTTGGCTGCTCCCATCGCGCCGTTGGCCTGATAGTCTCCAAATTGGGGCTTGCCACTAAGTGCGACCATGGGTGAACAATCGCTGGGAACTCCGGCAGCTTGCATGGCAGCTGATACTCTCTGACTAAGTAGTTCTTTGATTCCCATCTCTGCGCCTGTTCCACCGATTGACATAATTTTGACTGCGGATTGTAGATTTACCATGACTGAAAGCAAAGCCAAACTTGCAAAAAGTCCTCGGATTGCTATAGTTTTCACCTTCGGGCCTTAAAACTAGGCCATTACGTATTTTTTGCGCGATTATCTGGAATCTCGATGGACTCTTCACTTATAGCTCAAGGCGTTGATTTATTGATCTACGGAATGGGCACAGTTTTTACATTCCTTACTCTGTTAGTTGGAATCACAAGCCTGATGTCCTCGCTGGTTAATAGGATTGCAGACGATGAAGCAGAGGCTATGCCAGAGGGTTCATCTCCGATCGCTAGCGCCAGTGTAGAGCCGAGGATAGCCAGGGTTATTCAGGCGGCTATTGATCTTCATCGTGGCAAAAAGAAGTAAACTACATACACATCTAAACGCTTAACACATTCTTATAGATACAGGAACGGACATAATCATGGCCTCTAAACTCCCTGCGCTTGGCATAACTGAAGTAGTTCTTCGCGATGCCCATCAGTCCTTATTTGCTACTCGAATGCGTATTGACGATATGCTGCCAATTGCCGAGAAGCTTGACCAGATCGGTTATTGGTCGATGGAGTCCTGGGGTGGAGCAACCTTCGATTCCTGTATCAGATTTTTAGGGGAAGACCCTTGGGACCGCATAAGAGAAATTAAGAAGGCGATGCCAAATACGCCTCAGCAGATGTTATTTCGGGGCCAGAATATACTTGGCTATCGCCATTACGCAGATGATGTAGTGGAAAAGTTTGTCGAGCGCGCAGCAGTTAACGGTATTGATGTATTCCGTGTCTTTGATGCAATGAACGATATGCGCAATCTTGAGACAGCGCTTCGTGCCGTTAAGCAGGTTGGTAAACATGCTCAGGGTACCATCTCTTATACGGTCAGCCCGGTACACACTATTGATTCATGGTTGGATCAAGCGCGACAGATTGAAGATGCTGGCGCTGACTCTATCTGCATCAAAGATATGGCGGGTCTACTGACTCCCTACGTGGGTTATGAGCTGGTCAGCAAGCTTAAAAAGGCGGTATCTATTCCACTGCAGCTGCACGCTCATGCAACCACCGGTCTGTCGACTACCACTATCACCAAATGTGTTGAGGCCGGCATCGATAACGTCGACACGGCTATCTCCTCTATGTCGATGACCTATGGTCATTCGGCAACCGAGTCAGTGGTTTCTATTTTCCAAGGACAGGAGCGCGATACTGGTTTGGATGTGGGCAAGATCGAAGAAATTGCTGCGTATTTTAGAGAGGTACGCAAGAAATACGCTGAGTTTGAAGGCTCATTGCGTGGTGTGGATTCCCGTATTCTGGTGGCACAGGTTCCCGGTGGCATGTTGACCAATATGGAATCTCAGCTGCGTCAGCAAGGTGCAGAAGATCGGCTTGACGAGGTGTTAGAGGAAATCCCCAGGGTGCGCAAGGATTTGGGTTATATCCCTCTGGTTACCCCAACATCCCAGATTGTGGGTACCCAGGCGGTACTCAATGTATTGACTGGCGAGCGCTATAAGTCAATTTCGAAAGAGACCGCAGGTGTACTACGTGGTGAATACGGTGCAGCGCCTGCTCCAGTTAATGCTGAGTTACAGGCGCGAGTTCTGGAAGAGAACGAAGAGGCGATCACCTGTCGTCCGGCCGACAACATTCAGCCGGAGCTAGAGAGCCTGACAACAGAGCTTCAAGGTCTGGCCACCGAACATGGTTTTTCGTTAACTGGTGGTGAAGGTGAGATCGATGATGTCCTCACTTATGCGCTATTCCCTCAAGTCGGTCTAAAGTTTCTTAAGAATAAAGACAATCCCGATGCCTTCGAGCCTGTACCCACAGGTGCAGCGGCGGTGCAGACTAATGATGCTGGCGAAGAGATATATACCGTTGAAGTCGAGGGCAAGTCCTACACTGTCACTGTGGCCAATGGCGGTGATGTCAGTGCAATAGCTGCTGCTGGCGCAGGTGCAAGCACCCCTGTTGCTGCAAGCGCTGCTCCGGCGACGGGAGGCTCTCCTGTCAATGCTCCTCTGGCCGGCACAGTGGTTAAAACTCAGGTGCGCCCTGGGCAAGTGGTATCGGAAGGTGAGAGTATCGTTATTCTCGAAGCCATGAAAATGGAGACCTCTGTGAGCGCGCCTTCAGCTGGCACCATCGTTGAGGTTCGAGTTCAGGCAGGCGATAACTGTGCCGTTGGCGATGTGCTGGTAACTCTGGCCTAAGGAGCTGCGAAATGGAAAATCTACTCAGTTTATGGGCAAGTTCTGGCATAGCGCAGCTACAGCTGGGCCAGTTCATCATGATGATGGTGGGTCTAGGCCTGTTATTTTTGGCAATCAATAAGGGCTTTGAGCCTCTTCTTTTGGTACCAATTGGCTTTGGCACTATACTGGCTAATATTCCAGGAGCAGGTTTTGATGCGGCGCCCGTCTACGATGCGCTCGGTAATATGGAGAGCCCCGGGGGGCTGCTGTACTACATATATCATGCTGGTATTGAGACAGGGTTGTTTCCGCTGGTGATCTTTATGGGCGTGGGAGCCATGACTGATTTTGGGCCCTTACTCGCCAACCCTAAAACGCTACTGCTTGGTGCTGCCGCTCAGGTGGGTATTTTTACCACTGTCTTGGGCGCTGTGGCCCTGAGCCATTTCGGGATCCTTGACTTTAGTATTCAAGATGCGGCCTCAATTGGCATTATTGGCGGCGCCGATGGGCCCACGGCAATATTCGTAACCAGTAAGTTGGCGCCGGATTTGCTTGGGGCCATCGCAGTTGCTGCCTATTCCTACATGGCATTGGTGCCAATTATCCAACCGCCAATTATGAGGGCTCTTACCAACCCTGAGGAACGCCAGATTAAAATGGAGCAGCTGCGCCCAGTTACCAAGGCCGAGCGCATTGTGTTTCCTCTAAGCTTGCTGGTGCTGGTGGCTTTTCTGTTGCCGGATGCTGCGCCACTGCTTGGCATGTTCTGCTTCGGTAACCTGATGAAAGAATGTGGCGTGGTTAATCGCCTCAGCGATACTACTCAAAACGCCTTGATTAACGTTGTTACGATCTTTTTAGGGCTAGGTGTTGGCTCTAAGATGAGCGCCGAGAAGTTTCTCAATCCAGAGACCATGGGTATCTTGGGGCTAGGTGCAGTGGCTTTCTGCATAGGCACTGCCTCTGGCGTGTTGATGGCCAAGCTTATGAATAAACTGTCTACCAACAAGGTGAACCCGCTAATTGGTGCTGCAGGTGTTTCCGCGGTGCCTATGGCTGCGCGGGTCGCCAACAAAGTTGGTCTGGAGGCTAACCCGCAGAACTTCCTACTCATGCACGCCATGGGCCCTAACGTCGCGGGCGTTATAGGCTCGGCGGTGGCTGCTGGTGTGATGATTAATCTCGTGAGCGGCATGTAATGGGTCCTTTAGAGGGGATAATCTACGAGAAACTCAGCACCGCTTTTGCGCCTGAGTTTCTTGAAGTTACTAACGAAAGCTACATGCACTCGGTGCCTGAGGGGTCCGAGAGTCACTTTAAACTGGTGGTGGTTTCTGAGCAGTTCTTATCTATGAGATCTGTGGTTCGCCATCAGGCTATCTACAGTCTGCTCGCTGATGAATTGGCAGGCCCAGTACACGCGCTTGCGCTCCACACCTATACAGCGCTCGAATGGTCAGAAAAGCAGCATCAGGCGCCTGATTCTCCCAATTGTTTAGGTGGCAGCAAGCTCTCTTAAGCGCCTGTCTGGACTTGATTTTTGCAAGCATGCAGGCTGATATAGAGGGATGTGTCGGGATTTATGCGGTGGTTGCCGATTCACCGCATATATATCCCTATTCGACGTATTGCGGTGGTGCTAAGCGGCGAAGGGGCAGAGAATCAGGTTTGAAATTCTTAAATTTCTATAATTAGTCAAATTATAAAAACTCATTTAGGGGGAGTTATGCTTTCGCAAACAACCGTTAGTTCGTCTGGCTGGTTTTCGAGATTCTTCGAAACCAACCATTTAGGTGCAGTTCTTGCACTGTCATTCTCTTTGGTGCTATCTGCCTGTGGTGGTGGAGAAACTAAACAAGAAGAGTTAGTTGAGCCGGGTCCAGATGGCGTGGCTCCAACGCTTACTTCTGTTTCAATTTACAACAGCTTTAACTCCGGTGATGAAGTTAAGCTGGGCCAGACGGTTGAGCTGCAGTTGACTGCAAGTGAATCTCTGCTTAAGCCTACAATTACTATCGCGGGTACTGCCGTTGAGGTTTCTGGTCAGCATTCGTCTTGGTCTGCTCAGAGAACTATGGGTGAGGCGGACGTGGACGGTGTTGTTACCTTCACTATTTCTTTCTCTGATGTTTCAGGCACTGCTGGCGTTGACGTGACCGAGACTACTGACGGCACTTTGGTTACCTACTGCGCAGCTGGTTGTGTTGATGAAGAAGAGCAGGAACCAGCCATCGTAGGCGACTGGAAGCTGGCTCCTGTAGCTGGTGCTCTAGGTGTTGGTCCTGGTCTTGGCGACACTAGCTGGTGGTCAAGCGGCGAAGCCGATGTTGATAACCGTGGCTGTCTGTTCGATGACATCTACCGCTTCGGTGCCGACGGTTCTTTCGCTAACGTAATGGGCGATGAGAGCTGGGTTGAAACTTGGCAGGGTGCTGCTGCTGACGGCTGTGGTGCACTGGTTGCTCCACATGATGGCTCTAATGCTGCTACCTATGTTCATGATGAAGCGGCTAGCACTATCTCTCTGTCTGG
>Ga0209557_1000005_pt1 | contig 193436 bp, 165 predicted proteins | sample SaaInlV_120m_DNA_4_FD_184672 | JGI IMG/M metagenome (GOLD analysis project Ga0209557, IMG submission 184672) | Marine microbial communities from expanding oxygen minimum zones in the Saanich Inlet - Saanich Inlet SI074_LV_10m_DNA (SPAdes) (version 2) | ecosystem: Environmental > Aquatic >... | reverse complement strand
TTCCCGCCGCCTCCACCAAATAATAGCCCCACAAGGGGCTTTAAAGCACAATAAAGCATTGATTTAAATAGGGTTTATAGATTTTTTAAGTATTTCAAGAAAGCCCCGAGACTGGCTGCAGTATGTACGGCAATAGCACCTAGACAGGCGATTTTCACCTCAACCCATGAGTGGGAGCCGGGGTTTGCCGAACAGACCTTGAGGCGTCGAGGGCAATTGGATAGTAAACCTAGGAGATAGGATTTCCCAAAAGAGATCAAATCAGCATTGCCGGGGCAGCCAAATCTTTCTTTGACAAGATCAACCTTTTACGGAATAACAATTACACTAACGGGCCTGATTAACTATCTTGCAGGCAATCCGTGGACCATCGTTAGGAACTGCGTGTCTGTACCTGCACGACGGTGCTTTGCAATCGCTTGATACTCTGGATCGCCAAACCAAGCCTGAGCGGCAGTTTCAGAGGGAAGCTGAAAGAGCACAATACGACCTTCCCTAGGATAAGCACCCTCCAAGGTCACAGTGCTGTCGTCATAACTTAGAAAAGAACCGCCATGCTTTTTCAAAAGAGGGAAAAAACCCTTCTCGTAAAGTTTGTAAGTATCTGCATCTTGGATATGGAAATTGGCAATCATATAAACAGGGATATCTGACATTTTAGGTTTCTCTCTTGCTTTAAATAATAAGGTTGAACAATGAGTTTGAGTACTCAGATTAAGACTTAGATGGTCTCGAGCCAGCCGGCAACAGCCTGACCAATCTCAACCGGTGAATCTTCCTGAATAAAGTGCAGGCCTTTAACTGTGACTTCCTGCTGGTTCGGCCAACTACGGCAAAACTCCCGCTGCCTACCGACCAAAATAGAACCCGGCTCAGCGTTGACAAATAACTTGGGTAACTCTGAAGCGGCCATAAACGCCCCATATTGTTCCACCAGGGCAACCACCTCAGGAGGCTCTCCCTCAATAGGAATCTGGCGGGGCCAGTTGAGTGTCGGCTGACGATCATCCGGAGAAGCAAAGGGTGCACGATAGGCTTCCATTTCTGTGTCAGTCAGATCCCTGATAATAGAGGTGGGTACAACGGCTTCGATAAACATATTGCGGTTGAGGATCAGGTCTTCGCCCTTTTCTGAACGGAAACCTTTGAAGATACCTCTGGCACCTTCGGGCCAATCGTCCCAGCTCACCGGGGCGACAATTCCCTCCATATAGGCCACGCCTTTAACCGCTGTGCTGTTGCGCATTGCCCACATAAAGCCCAGAGCACTACCCCAGTCGTGGATCACCAAGGTGACATTGGCGTTGATATCTAAGCCATGCAATAGCCCGCTCAGGTAGTCGTATGCCACCTCAAGCGTATAGCGTTCTGGACCCATAGATGCTGGTAGTTTGTCTGAGTCACCATGGCCAATCAGATCGGGGATGATCACACGGCCAGAGGCAAGTAGCTCTGGGGCAACGTTGCGCCACAGAAATGAAGACATAGGGTTGCCGTGGAGTAGGACAATAGGATTGCCGCTGCCTTCATCGACGTAAGCGATTTTTCTGCCGTTAACGTCTAAAAACTTTTTATCGTAGGGCATGGTTTCAGACATCATTTTGAACTCCTTCTTGTAATCAGGCGGTAAGACCGATCATGGCCAGGCTGTTATTGATCGCTTTGCTTGCTAGCAGATTGGGACGCGATTGATAGTAATACAGCCTATTTCGTGGACTTGCTGGCCACCAACTCCAGCATTCTATGCGCGGTTTCTCGGCCGGAATTCTGATTCTGCCCCGTGACAAAACGTTCTTCATCGTCAACCACAACGAGGGTCGCAAGGAAGTCCACGATCCTGGTGTTGCTTTCAAAAATAACACCGGCTTTTCGCAGCTCTGTCTCTGGGTGCTGGGGAGTAATTTCTATTATGCCCAGCTCCTTAATCTGTTTGTCAGTTACACCGGTCATACGCCGACCGGCGATCAATGACTTACCGTCACGGTCTTTTGCATTGATGAGGCCCAATACACCGTGGCAAACGCCACCAATAACCGGTTCGTTGCTGGCGTAGTAAGCTTCACTAATCTTCTCGGCCAATACTGGTGAATAGCCGAGGTCGTAGGCAGCTCCAAAGCCCCCGGCCATAAAGATGATGTCGTACTGGGTAAAATCAACGTCATCAATGCGCATTGAATTTTCGACCTTAGCCAGAAATGCAGGATCGGCCAGGAAGCGGTCGTCTTCCGGTGTTTTTAACAGCCGGTTTATGGTCTGGGGGTCAACAGGGATTTTTCCTCCTTTGATGCTGGCCAGATCAACCTGCATACCGGCATCGAGGAATCTGTAGTAAGGATGGGTCATCTCTGAGGCCATCACACCTGTGGCATCCCCAGTGGTCTCGCCGGGAGCAGACAAAACGGCCTGGTTGGTCGCAATAATCAGCGCGCGTTTACCGGCGGGTAGTTGCACAGCTTCGCCGTTATATTCGGGGTGTAAACCCGCCTTGTGCACGATCGTTGGCAGCGCCAGCACTAATAAGGCGACTCCGAGGGCTATACCGCCTACAATTTTGATCAATTTCGCTTTCATGTCGCACTCCTGTTCAGGTTAGATGGATTGGTTTAATGCAATAAACGTGGAATAGTCTATCTCCTATTAGCTTGCGCGTAAATTGTCGACAAATGCATAACCATTGTGCGATTATGCACACATGGATTGGGGTCATTTAGAGTATTTTCTGGCGGTAGCGCGCACCGGCTCCTTGAGCGGAGCGGCCAAGCTGCTGCGCGTCAATCATTCAACGGTTGCCCGGCGCCTAGAAAAGCTGGAGCAGCAACTCAACGTCCGCTTGTTTAATCACCTCAACAGCGGCTATCAGTTAACTGACGATGGGCTTGCCCTAAAAAAGCACGCTGCTCAGGTAGAACGTGAGATAAATCAGATCCAGGGTGTCTTCAGCGGCAGTGAGACCAAACTGCGTGGCACCCTGAAAATCAGCAAGCCCAGCAGCGGCCTATTGAATCTGGCCCCATTACTGGCTGCCTTCCATCACCGGTACCCGGACATCAATTTGGTACTGACCGCAGGCGGTGAGCGTAGCGAAATAGCTCGGATGGAGGCCGATGTCGCCATCCGTCTGACAAATGATCCGCCGGAAGCGTTGGTCGCCCGTAAGCTTGGTCAACTCCCCATTAATATATTCGGTAATCGTGCCTATCTAGAACGGGCTGGAACGCTTAGCCTGTCTGATTATGATTGGGTAGTGTGGCACGCTGACGATAGTTTGCTGAATATGGAACCTGTACTGAAACGGGAAATACCCAACGCGCGAATCGTGTTGCGGACCAGCAGTTACAATGAGCTGTTTGAAGCAGTAAATGCGGGTATGGGTGTAAGCTTGTTATCTCCGCTGCGACTCCCGAAAACGCACCAATTGCAGGCGTTATCACCGTCGCTGCATCAATTTGACCTAGGGGTGTGGCTGCTCAGCCATCCGGACTTGCGTAACCGGGAGCGAATAAGGGTATTCAAGGACTTTATGATTGAGCACTTGGGCGGCGCACTGACAAAGCACTGGAAAAATAATTAGAACCACCGATCCCCAGCACAGGTAATTCACTCTCACCTGACATAATTCCAACCCCCTTGCCCATACGCTCGAGTAGCTTCAATTCACAAGTGCCTGCTGACGTTTAGCGCGAATAGCGCGTGTTTCACGTCCGTGTAACGTCTTTGCAGCATCGCACAGGTTTCGGCTAGACATTCTTCGCACATCAACAACACATGTTATTTTCTGCCAGAAAAAATACACCACGGCACTGACTCTATAAACTATTTTGGCTATTTATCTTGAACACATAAAAAATGTGCAGATGCTCCTTTTTTAAGTAACAAAGCATGTAACAAAAGCAGTTTTATAAACCCATTAAACCTATATTAATCAATTGCTTATAGTCTAAGTACAGTTCCCGCCGCCTCCACCAAAAATATACCTCAACCCAAATGGGTTGGGGTTTTTCAATCTCTAGCTTTAGGGCCGCGCGGTATAGGCAAGATTTTCATGCCAAAAGTCGACAACATACTCAATTGTTGGCTTTGATATCGGCTTTCAAATCGGGCGCTATCTGGAAGGCGATTAGGTAAATAGCTTTGCCGCATTTGGACCGGGTACAGCTAATCAGCTAACGGGTAAATGAACCAGTTATAAGCTCTCGATAGAGTAATTGAATGCGGGTACCGACCTTAAAGATGTGACTGGCATTCTGTCACTACTCAGTTCCAATCGTGCTGAAAATAAACAGATTTACCTGAGAAATATTTACTACAGTCGAGACTAGCCGCGGCTACGTGGTTTAAGGACTGCTCTGGACCTAACCGCAACAATCTAGCTTTAGTCGGTCATGGAGCGCGCGTGCAAAGCCGATTTAGCTATTCTGTACAGGGACTCTGTGATGATGCCGATACGCAATCGGCGTCATTTTATTCCAGCGCACAAAGGCGCGACGAAAGCTCACAGGTTCGCTGTAGCCCAATAATGAGGCGATCTCGGCAATGGTGAGTTCAGTCGCTGCAAGGTATTGACGTGCCAAGACATTTCTTACCTCATCGCAGATCACGCGAAAATTAGTGCCTTCGTTGCTAAGGCGTCGTCGCAGTGTGCTCTCGCTCATGTGCAGTGTTTTAGCTATATGATGAATATTGGGAAATTCGCCACCAGCCTGAATCAACATTCGCCTTATGGCAGCAGAGAAATTCTCTACCCTGTTTAGCCCACGCAGCAAATCCTCACACTGCTTTTGGAAAATGACGTGTGCCACTGGGTTAGAAGAAGTGATCTTGCATTCAATAATATCTTTAGATAGTAAAAATTCACTATGCTTTTGGTTGAACTTAATGGGCACGCTAAGCATAGCCTTATATGCTTGCAGGCTGCCCGCATGATCATGCTTGAAACGAAGTTCACTCTGGTTAGTCACAGGTTTGGCAAGAATTTGGGCAATCCGTATTATTTGCGAAAATGCCAATTCAGTAATAAGTCGTTTCTGCAGTGGCGTGCCGATCTCAATAGAGGTGCGCAGAATAATATCCTTATCTGACTCCAAGGGTCGAAACGATAACCCCGGGCTTGCAATGGATTGGTAGCGGAGTAAAAGCTTAAGTGCCTCCTGCAGAGTGGCGCAACTCATGAGCGCAAAACCAAAGGTGCCCAGATTGGTTATATCGACTTTTTGTCCGAGACCAATCATCAATGTGGGATCATTGGTTAAAGCGAATGCAGCCTGAAGCAGGCTCGGGATTTTAGTTGGCTCTATGATTTGCGTTTCTCGATCTTCAAATGTGCCGAGTTCGGGTCGCTCAAAAAGTTGTTGTGAGGAGATGCCTTGCTCTGCCAAAGTCGTAAGCAGACTTTCGACTATATGATTATGTATCGGTTGATTAATCACCTTATTGGCCTAGGTTACCCGCGTTAATTGGTCTTAAGAAACTAAGACCTTACCATAGTTGACTGAATATATCCCCTATTATGACTGAAAATATCCCTCCGTTTAAAAGGTGAGCTGTTATCCTAATTCCAATGTAATCAAAGAGAATGCAATGACTGCAATAAGCGTAGAGTCGACAATGCCAAATGATGTTTCTATCGAGGTGAGAAATAGAACATTTGAGTTAGAAAAAATTCTGGCGACTGACTGGGCAGATAACGACCCATTTTTAACCGCTTTTTTTAATGCTATGAGCATTAGTTTTCCAACGGGCGAGCGCAATTTTATCGAAACTGTTCGAGCTTACGAAGATCGCATCACCGATGCAAAGTTAGCCAAGGACGTTGCAGACTTTTATCAGCAAGAGGCCATACATAGCCGCGAGCATCGAAAATATAATAAGTTGCTGTGTCAACAACGAGGTTATGATTTAGCTTCGCTAGAGAGGGTTTTTCTGGACCGACTCGAGACCGCAAAAAACGATCCTCAGATCACTCCTCGTGTCAACCTCGCTGCAACTGTATCATCAGAGCATTTCACTGCCACCTTTGGTGAAAATATTCTAGAAGGGCGTTTAATAAAAAGTATGCCTGCGGCGATGGCTGAGCTTTGGCAGTGGCATTCCCTCGAAGAGCTTGAGCACAAATCTGTTGCATTTGATGTCTACAATCAAATTGGCGGTAGTTATAAAATTCGCACAAGGGTGATGCGCTTTGCAATGTTCTTTCTGTTCAAAGATACTTTGTCGGTGGCGGTTAAAATGCTGCGTCATGATAAGCAGCTTTGGAAGTGGAAAACGTTTAAGAGTGTCGCCAAATTTCTATTTTCAAAAGATGGCTTTATTAGAGCTCATGTCCCTGCCTATAAAGCTTTTTTTCAGGAAGATTTTCATCCCTGGGAAATAGACAACAGATCTCTTTTAAAGACCTGGCAAGATAAGTTGCAACCAATACAAGGCCAATAGAACGCCTGAAGAAACCATTCGCCAGATTTTCAGAAACTAAAGCTGCTTACCTGAACGCCAAGCAGTTGAGCATGCCGATGCTCAGGGATGCGGAAAATCAGCCCGATATCGCGGCGATGCAATTCCAGATCGGCTTATTATGTTCGCGCTGTGCAAAATCCCAGCTGCCGCTGGAGTACCTATGACAGCCTGCGCCTAGGTAAGCGGCCGCGCACGGATGTCCCAGCACTGACCACTGAAATGGCCTGGGGGTCACCTATTTGGGTAAAAGCGAGAGTAGAATAATGCACAATAGAGTCCTGAGTCTGGCAACAGCCTCATTTAAAAACCTATAAAAATAAGTCTCCAAAATAAGAATAAAACTATGACGATAAACAGTACTCCTGGCCCCACAAAACCGCTATCACTGGTGCTGAGCATAGGCTTGGCTCTATCGGCCTGTTCAGACGAGAAGATGCAGCCCTCCAGTGAGTCATTTAGCACTGCCGCAGATGTGCATTCCAATAGCAGAGTTATTGCTGAGACAGCCGAAATTGATGCGCTGTTGGCTAGCCGCGAGCTCGGGATTCTCGGTGGCCCCGTCAATCTTTTCGATAGAGATACCGAGCTACTAGATCGCAGTGCAACCATTGCAGCCAGCGGTGCTTCTCATGCTGCTTCCACAGTCGAAAATCCCAGTGAGCGCAGTCCCTATTATGGCGATCTGCATGTCCACACAGCCTATTCTTTTGATGGATATGCCTTTGGCACACTAGCCTCTCCTTATGACGCCTACAGATTTGCCCGCGGCGAGGCGATTAAAAACCCGGCTGGTTACAATATGCAGCTCACCGAGCCAATGGATTTTTACGCGGTAACTGATCACGGGATGTTTCTGGGGCTAGTTAAAGCTGCGGCAGAAACCGATACGGATTTTTCAAAAAACAAATTTTCTGAGCCCTACCACAATCTAAATGCGCCAGATAATTTTGGCACTGATATGGTCAGCCGGTTACAGCGCCTGCTGACATTCGCTGATTTTATTCCCAGTGCGGTTACTGGTGTATTTGAGCAGAAATTGGATCGTCAGGAAATACTGGATATCACCAGAACAGCTTGGGCGGATACTATTGATGCGGCCGACCAGTTTAACGAACCTGGTCGCTTTACCACCTTTGCCGGCTACGAATACACCTCGTCGACCACCAGCATGGGCAACTTGCACCGCAACGTAATTTTCCAGGGCACGGAGATATTACCTCGAGAGCCTTTTTCGCGGATGCACTCTAATAGCCCAGAAGACCTCTGGGATTGGATGGACGAACTGAGAAGCAAAGGCGTAGAGAGCCTGGCAATACCCCATAACTCCAATGGCTCGAATGGTGAAATGTTCAAGGTAGTTGATTGGTCGGGTACGCCATTTGACGACAGCTATGCTGAGCAGCGTAGCAGAAACGAACCCATTGTTGAGATCACCCAGATTAAGGGCACTTCAGAAACCCACCCAATGCTCTCAACTCGCGATGAATTTGCTGGCTTTGAAATTACGCCTTACCGTGTTGCTACTGGTGCGCTCAGTCAGATTAAGGGCTCCTATGTGCGCGAGGCTCTGCGGACGGGTCTGACGCTTGAGGCACAGGGCACTAAAAACCCATATCAATTTGGTTTTATAGGGTCCAGCGACACCCATTCTGCCGCAAGCCAGAACGATGAATCGGCCTTTTCTTCCAAGCTTGGCATCCTATCTAGTAACGCTGAGCAGCGAGGTTCGGTTCCACAGAAAGGGCTTGACGGCCAATTGGCATATTACGGCACCCAAATAACCGAGACCTTCAACCCCACACCGCTGGGAAAAAGCCTATATGTAAAAATCGATGGCGATGTTTATGCTGGGGGAGCCTCCCCAACCTATGGTGCCTCAGGTTTTGCCGCGGCTTGGGCAGAGGAAAATACCAGAGAATCTATCTATCAGGCATTTCGCCGCAAAGAGGTTTTTGCTACGTCGGGGCCGCGCATAAGGTTACGTTTTTTTGCTGGCTATAACTTTGACTCAACAATGCTCACCTCGGCCGATGGAGTCGAGCGAGCCTATGCCAATGGCGTAACCATGGGCGGAATGCTGCTAGCGCCAGAACAGGCAGCTGAAGGCGCTCAGTCACCAGAGTTTTTAGTGATGGCTTCCGCAGACCCAAAAAATGCGCCACTGCAGCGCATTCAGATCGTAAAGGGCTGGGTGGACTCTGACGGAAAAACCTATGAAAACATATTTGACGTTGCCTGCGCCAATGGTGCCCGGGTCGATGCGCAGACAAATCGCTGTCCCGACAATGGTGCCAGAGTCGATATATCAGACTGCTCAATTAATCCGCAGACCGGCTCAGCGCAAATTTCTACAATCTGGCAAGATCCGGACTTTAATTCTGAGCAACGTGCTTTTTACTATGCTCGGGCCATTGAGAACCCGACCTGCCGCTGGTCAACCTGGGATGCGATTCGCGCTGGTGTGGCCCCGAGACCTGATTTGGCAACCACTATTCAGGAGCGAGCCTGGTCTTCTCCAATTCACTATATAGGGCGCAACTGAGGTAACAGAAAACCAGACTGGTGCCGCACGCCTGAATTGGTCAGTGACCCAGCTATTGGCCAGGCTGGGTCACTGCCGAGACCTAGGCTAGATCGGCTTGCCGGCGCCGCCAAAAAATTAAACCTATGCCTGTGACCAACTGCCATGCACCATAGAGAAGCATAGTAAACAGCGCCATATCCGCCATTGGGTTACTCTCACCTGCAACGGTTGGGAACAGCGATACTTTGAGCAGTAGGCCAAGGTTAATATTTCGTACCACCACTTCCATTTCAATGGCGCTATTGTCTTTTTTGGCCAGGCCAAATGCCTTAGTGAGCCAGATGCCGGCCAGACTGAGGCTAGCTATAAACGCCAACAATGTGGCGATCTCAGGCCCTGAGACATGGGAAAAATTTAATCTGCCAGCACCCACAGAGCCAATAACGATCAGCCCTATACCCAGCAGAGAACCCCTCACACAGAGAGTCGAAAAGCCCTCGGCATAGCTGGGGAAGCGCTTCAGTATGCTCATACCCACAATCAGTGGCAGTAACAGAAACAGGCCTATCTCGGTTGCGATTTGTGCAACCGGCATAACAAAACTGTCAGGCATATATTCTGAGATCAAAAAATCCAAGATAAGTGGAGTGGTGACCAAGCAGGCAACTGAGGTTAACGCGGTGATACTGATTGAAAGAGGCACATTACCTCGAGCCATATAAGTAAATATATTCGAGACGGTACCACCGGGGATTGCCGCCACTATGGCAATGCCGATCACTATGCCCGGGGGAAGGCTGGTAAATAGAATAAACCCCAGAGCAATCAGTGGCACTGCCATTAGTTGCATCAGCAGGCCAATAGTAGCCGCCTTGGGTTGCAATGCGACCTTCTTAAAATCCGCTACCTGCAGGCTGGCGCCCATGCCAAGCATAGCCAAAAGCAGCTGAATAGCAGCTACCCAGTATTCATACTCTATGTAGAGCTCAATCATAAGTCCCCTCAGCGCTGGTCTCTATCGCCAGTTCTTGTTTTATTTAGCGTTTTTATTGTCAGGTAGTGTTAATTCTTGCGGGCGTACTTTATGGCCAAAGTCTTCATTTAGCCAGCGCACTAGTGAAAAGCACAGCAACAGCATAATAGGTATCAATGGCACTGAGCTCAGAACCGTCATAGACAACACTGTATCCAGAGCTCCAGACTGTAATATACCCGCCGTGATAATAGCCAATAAGCCAGCCCATGCCAGCCGATTCCAGCGCTGAGGTTCTGCATCATTGGCTAGATTCTTGGCGCAGATGCTGGACAGCACATAGGCTCCAGAATCAATGCTAGTGGCATAGAAAATAATCGATAGTAGAGTAAAGACGGCCAGAGTAAATTTCCCTAGAGGCATGCTTTGAATAACCAGTGCATTGACAAAAGACATACCCTGAGTGGAGAGAATTTCTCTAACCTCAAGGGTACCCGTGGTCTCTAAATACAGTGAGTACCCACCCATAATAGCCATAAACAACCAGGTGCCCAGACAGCCCCAGCCAATGACGCCTAAAACCAGTTGCCTAATCGTACGGCCTCGGGAAATTCGCGCAAAAAATAACCCAATCATGCCGGTATAGGCCAGCCACCAGGCCCAGTAAAAGCCAGTCCAGTCGTCGGGGAAGCTGCTGTTTTCAATGGGGTCCGTCCAGGTTGCCGCAGCAATAAAATTGCTGAACATAAGACCTAGGCTGTTGAGGGTCAGGTCCAGAATAAACACCCCGGGGCCAGCAATTAGCACAAAGACAATAGCAATAATTGCCAGCACTATATTGATGTCGGCCAGTACCTTGATGCCGGATTTAAGCCCGCGATAGACGCTGGCACCAAACAGCAGCGTCCATAGCGCCAGTACCGTCATCTTGATCAGCATACTGTCAGGAATGCCAAATAGAGTGGCCAGCATCGCCGAGATAAGCGGCACACCAAGGCCTAGGGATGTGGCAACCCCGCCGACAATTCCCAGTACAATAAAAATATCAATCAGGGTTTTTAACTGGCTGCGACCTGCTGTGGGAAGCACTCCATCGCAGGCGCTGCTGATACGCAATGTCTGGTAGCGCTTTACATAGAGCATATAGGCAATGGGAACCGCGGGCACCGCATAGATAGCCCAGCCCATAATCCCCCAGTGAAACAGGGGATACATATGTGCCCATTCAAAGGATTGCGCAGATCCGGGTTCGATGCCCATAGGCGGTGTTTGCAAATAATAGATAGGCTCGGCAAAGCCCCAGGCAATCACACCGGCGCCAATTGCTGCAGTAAACATCATGGCTACCCAGTGGATATCAGAATATTCCGGTGGCTCACCTGGCGCACCTAGTTTGACGTGGGCAAAGGGGCCAAATGCCAGCCATAGGCAAAACCCCACCGCGGCTATAGCCACTGCAAGGTAGAGCCATAAGAAATTGCTCATAATGGCTTGGCGCCCATCCACTAAAAGCTGAGCAGCGCTGTCGGGGTAGATCATCAGTGGAATGGCACAGGCTAAAACAACGATAACGGCGGGAATAAAGATAGCCCAATCAACCTCGGGCTGAGTTTTTTTACTGCTAGTTTGGATGCTCATAGATTTTTATTTTTATAAATGTTTCAGCAGGGTAGCACAGGGTCGAGAGCTTGCGTAATGGTCAGGTGCTGAGGCGTTCGGCCGCCAGGCTGCCGGTTCTGGACTTTTAAACTAGCAAATAGGGCGTATATTTCGCTTACCGAGTTTTACAGAGGGTGCAAAGTGCGCTGAGTGCTTGCTCTATTAGAAGCCTTGACGTAGCCTAGCAGGCGACAAAAAAATAATAAAAATACCAACATGGTATGTAAAGGGACCCTTCATGACTGACCCAAAACATCCGAGCAAAACCTACCGTAGTTTTGCACTCATCCTGCTCACCTTGGTGTATGGCTTTAATTTTATCGACCGCCAGATTGTGGGTATTTTGGCGCCCTTTATACAGAGTGACCTTGGCCTCACTAATACCCAGCTAGGGCTGCTGATAGGCCTGGCGTTTGCGACCTTTTACACCCTTATTGCTATCCCCATCGCCTGGTTAGCGGACCGTTATAGCCGAGTTAATATACTGTCGACCGCGCTGGCTGTATGGAGCGGGTTTACCGCCTTAACCGGTCTAGCGACTAACTTTGTACAGATAGGTCTGGCGCGCATGGGCGTTGGTATAGGTGAGGCGGGTGGCAGTCCGCCTTCACATTCAATTATTTCCGATCTCTATCCAAAGGAGGAGCGAGCTGGCGCCCTCGGTGTTTACTCTATGGGTATCCCGCTGGGTATTATGGCGGCCTATTTTGCTACGGCGTCACTAATGGGATCGTCCGGTGAGGATGTCGATTGGCGACGTATCTTTGTATTTCTTGGCCTAACAGGTATTGCGCTGGCTGTTGTTGTTAAGCTGGTGCTCAAGGAACCGGTGCGAGGTGCCATGGAGCTGACCGACAAGGCAACTATTGTGCAACCGCCGTTTAAGGAGTCTCTGCGCAGTCTGCTGAAGATCCCAGCCTGGTGGGCCATGTGCTTTGGGATCGCTTTTGGTTCCTTTGTGTCCTACGCTTTCTCAGCATTCCAGACCAAGTACCTCGTTATCCTCGATCCCAACTTTGATTTTCAAACCTTGGTGATAGCGCTGGGAATTATCAACGGCACGACCTATGCCGGAGGAGCATTCTTTGGTGCGCGTCTCGCCGATAAATGGGGTGCCAAAAATATCCGAGCCTATGGTTGGTTGCCAGCCATTGCTATTGGGATCTGTCTGCCGGTGGGTGTTGTTAGCTTCTGGGTAGACAGTGTCTGGTTGCATCTGGCATTTACGACGGTTTTTCTGCTTTTCTTGGGTATCTATTTGGGCCCCAGTTTTGCGATTGCTCAAACATTGGCGCCAATTAATATGCGGGCAATGTCCACAGCGCTGTTCTTCTTTATCTTAAATATGATCGCACTGGGCGGTGGCCCGACCTTTACTGGCTGGCTAATCGATGCGTTTAAAGGAAGCGGCGGAGACCTGGAGGCTATGCGCTATGCCATGACAGTGACCTGCGTGATGTTTATACCCTCTATTATCAGCTTTATGATTGTGGCGAGGGTATTGCCTCGAGATTGGGAAGCGGCAGATCAGCGCAACAAGGCTATGCAGGAATAATCTCCTAGCAGAGCCCCATGTCGAGCCTGCTCCTAGGAGCCGGTAAACTGATGTTTTGACAGCTGTTAAAAACAGGGCTGCCCTTATCTGGTGGCCCTTTTTTTAGGGTTGGGATTATGCGGTTTCATTCCCTGTAGATAGGCGGTATATTGATTTGCCAACGTTGTGGGTAAGACAGAGGCGTTTAAAACCTGAGAATGGAAAACAACAATTAACTAAAAGGCGGCTTTCAACGGCAGGTTTTTTTACCCCAATGTCAAAGAACAGCAAGCATCAGTTTCGCACTTTAAGATTTTCGAACCCTTATCAGCCGGAAAGAACCAGCGTCTATGCTAGAGATCAAAAAAACCATCAAAGAGGTCAGCGGTTGCACCCCGAGTAGCATTCCGGCGACAGTTCTGACCTCTACTCAGCCGCTGGTATTGCGCGGTCTTGTCAGTGATTGGCCGATTACAAAACTGGCTGAGCAGTCCCCGCAGAAAGCGACGGATTATCTGTTGCAATTTTATCAGGACAGGCCAGTAACTGTGTCGCTGGGTGACCCCAGTACAGCGGGACGGGTTTTTTACAATGAGCACTTTACGGGCTTTAATTTTCAGTCTTTCAACGCCAGCATGAGAGAGCTAGTGGAGAAGATTTTTGCATCTGCAGAGGACACCAGCCCGCCAATGATTTATATGGCCTCGACTATGGTTGATCACTGGTTGCCTGGGTTTAGAAAAGACAATGATCTTGCCATACCAGATAGCGACCCCCTAGTAAGTATCTGGATGGGCAATAAAACACGCATAGCCGCCCACTATGACCTGCCTGATAATATTGCCTGCTCTGTGGTTGGGCGTCGCCGTTTTACGCTCTTTCCCCCCGATCAATTGGCCAACCTCTATCCGGGCCCTCTGGACTGGGCGCCTGGAGGTCAATCCGTTAGTCTGGTGGATTTCCATCAACCAGATTATCAGCAGTATCCAAAGTTTGCCGATGCCTTGGCGACAGCACAGGTTGCTGAACTTGGGCCTGGCGACGGGATTTTTATTCCTAGCATGTGGTGGCACCATGTCGAGGCACTGGACTCGCTCAATGTGCTTATAAACTACTGGTGGCGCCAGTCGCCCGCCTATATGAACGCGCCTATCAATGCGTTGCAGCTTGCCCTCATGACAGTGCGCGATTTACCACCAGAGCAAAAAAAGGTCTGGCAGGGTATGTTTGAGCACTACGTGTTTAATGAGGATAACAATGCCCATAAGCATATTCCTCAACAGGCTCTGGGCTCGCTAGCACCTATGGATGAAGCGCAGGTACGCAAATTGAGGGCCTTATTGCGCAATAAGCTCAGCTGATAGAGGTTCCTTGCACCAATACTCATTTAGAAATAAAAAAACCCCCGGCAATGCCGGGGTTTTTTTATGCTGAAGCTCGCAAAGCAAGCTTGGGGGTTCGGTCGGCCCTGTAGAGGCCCCAGTGTTTCTCTGGCTCGAGTGGGTCGTCGGAGCCCTTCCAGTTTTCATCAAATGCCTCGAAATAGTAGACCAACACCTGTTCTTTCTCAGCCCACGCCATAAGCTCTTGGTAGTAGCGCTTTTGAAGCTGCTGATTAACATTGTGACTGTCTATACCCTGGCCATTGGTTTTAGTGGCCCAGCCAGCTTCGGTAATAATAATCTGCTTATCCGGATAGGCTTGGGCGACAGCATTGTAGTTTTCAATGGTATAGGCCATCCCTTCTTCGATTGTTTTGTACTCCCAGACTGGGTAGGTATGAATAGAAATAACATCTAATTCTTCGGCGAGAGGCTTGAGCTTATCGAGCCAGGGCACGTAGTTTTCGCAGAAGGTAACAGGATGAGAAACTGCCTGTTTGAGTAGTCTGGCATAGCGAACCAAACTTTCGGTGGTGACCATATGATCGGTCCAGCTGACTGAGGCCTCATTGCCAATCGACACCGAGCTAACAATATCCGGATAGGCATTGGTGAGGTCTATCAGCCGCTGTATTTGCAGCTTATTGTCTGCTTTGTTGGCCAGTAACTGCTCTGGCGGATAAACACCGCCCCAGGGGCACTCGGGATTGTCGACCTCGGCAGTGATGTAGGCCCCCAACATAACATCAAATGCCATACCTTCATTTTTAATGACCGCGAGAACGGTTTCTGAGTGGGCGTCGCTGGCATACAGGCGCAGCGATTGCCACTGCCCCTGTAAGATTACTAGATCCTGTCTCACCTGCTGGTAAGAAGGGATCTCTCCTGACTCGGGACTCTGGCCATCTCGATAGCCGGAGTAACAGATCGCTTTGCTAAAGGGTAAGATTTTAGTTGTCATGATAGCTGTGAGTATTTTAGTTGTTCGTCTTTATCCCAGAGGCCCCAGAAAGCACCTACATCACCCTCTGCGCCCACTTTCCAAGATTCATCAAACGATGAAAAGTAAAAAATATCAATATCGTCTGTCTGTCCCCAGTGCTGAGTATTTAAAAAATAGCGCACGGCATTTTCTTCCGAAGGTTCTGCACCGTAAAATTTTTCGCCCTGATTAGGCCAGCCAGTTTCGGTAATAATAACTTTTTTTCCTGCGGCCGCAGCCACCGTTCTGCGATACATATCTTTCATATAAAGCAGGGAGTATTCAATGGCACAGCCTTCCCAGAAAGGGTAGCAGTTGGCCAGAATCACATCGCAGGCCTCGGTGATGGCCGGGCGATCCTCAAATTCATAGTAGGCATCAACGTAGCCAAGGGGAGTGTCTGGCAGGGCCTCTTTTACCCTGGCGATATACTCAAGCAGCTGCTCTTCGCTAAGGTCTTTGCGATACATCACTTCGTTGCCCACAGCGGCAATATCGACCAGTCCCGCCTTGGCGAGCCTAATCAAGCCGGCGATTTCCTGTTCATTCTTCTCTAAGTCATCGCCCAGCCAGGCGCCCACCAGAGTTTTCAGCCCCATATCTTTGGCGACAGTAGGAATCAGATCATTACCCTGACAGCAAGAAAAAGAGCGCACCCATTTAACGTGTGGTTTGAGTATCGCCATACGGCGCTCTACCTGTTCGCGGCTAAGTTCATCCCCGGGCTCCTGGCCCTCTTCGTAGGCGCTAAAGCCAATCCCATGCATGCCGCTATCAAGATAGCTGTAAAAGTACTCTTTAAGCTGTTGCTTGCTAACTGCAGACGAATCTATCCCAGATAGGGACATTACTTTATCTTTTCTCTTAGACATTCGGCGTTATAAACCTTTGAAATATTGGCCAAACAAAGCTTGTTAATCCCAGCTGACGAGGTTGCTTCTAGGTGCAGATTGCAACCGTTCAGTGGACTGTAGTTGAGCTCTGCTGGATGATTAATAAATGTTGCGACAGGTTAAAATGCTACCTGACCCTTGAATAACTTACAACGAACCCAAGACCCATTCCATCTCGGTGAACCGGCCTATTAACTCATTAGGATCCCCGCGGTGTTGCGTAAAAAAGGGTATGACATTAGGATACCGGCCGCTTAAAATTGAATTCAAGCCCCTGTAGGCACTGGGCTGGGCGTCCGTCAGCACAACGGGTGTCCGACATCTTGGAGTTTCCAGGTGATATTAAAATTGCAATATTTAGGGTAATCATGACTCAGAAATCTATTCATATCGGGAATCAGCTGGTACAGGGTGGCGATCAGAGCGTCTCTGGTGAATACGTTAACATCAAAGGTGAGGAATTTTACAAAATCGCCAACTATGACCAGATGAAAGACTTTTTTATCAGCGTTGTTAGCGATTCAAATCACTGGATGTTTATCTCTACTCGCGGTGGTCTTTCGGCCGGTAGAGTAGATGCGCAGAGTGCGTTGTTCCCCTATTACACTGATGACAAAATCAGTGATTCGTCGCCTTTTACCGGCAGCAGAACTATTGCTCTGGTCACCTCAGGTGATAAGACCTCCCTGTGGGAGCCGCTATCTGAGCAGTATGCTGGTGTTTATAACATCAGCAGGAACCTGTACAAAAATGTCTTCGGCGACAAGCTGATCTTTGAAGAGATAAATCATGATCTGGGACTGAGCTACAGCTACGCCTGGCGCACCTCGGATAGGTTTGGTTTTGTAAAGACAGCTACCCTAGCTAATAACAGCGGCCAGTCAGTCAGTGTGGATATTCTCGACGGTATAGAAAATCTGATTCCGTTCGGTGTTGAGTCCGATGTGCAAAACTCCCTGAGCTGTCTGGTGGATGCCTACAAGAAAAACGAACTTCAGGCAGACACAGGTCTAGGTCTGTACAGCATGAGCTCGATTCTGGTAGATCGCGCCGAGCCCAGTGAAGCTCTGTCGGCCTCTGTGGCCTGGTCTGTGGGTATGCCTGGTGCTGTCAAACTAATCTCTTCAGTTCAGCTGGATGCATTTCGTAAAGGCCAGAGATTAGATCAAGAAACCGATGTGCGCGGCCGGCGCGGTGCGTACTTTGTCAATGGTACTCTAACGGTTGCCCCCGGAGCAGAGCACAGCTGGAGCATTGTTGCCGATGTTAATCAGGGCCCGGCAGATGTGCGTGAACTAAACGCCTACATCAACAGCCATGCTGACATAGCGCAGGATATCGAAGACGACATAGCCTTGGGTTCGCTAAATCTGGCGCGCATTGTTGGCACATCCGATGGCTTGCAGGTGACCGAAGATCGCCTGAGCGCCAATCACCACTTTGCCAATGTACTATTTAATGTGATGCGCGGCGGCCTGTTTGTGGACAATTACACTGTCGACAAGGCCGATCTAATAAGTTTTGTTAAAGGCTTTAACCTAGTTGAGTATCAGAACTCGGCAAGCTTTTTTGACGCACTTGAAGATAGCTTTCACTACAGCGACCTTATTGCCGGCGCTGAACAAACCAATAATGCGAGCTTGCAGCGCCTTTGCATGGAGTATCTGCCACTGTCCTTTAGCCGCCGCCACGGTGATCCGTCGCGGCCCTGGAACAAGTTTGCTATTCAGGTGAAAAAGGACGATGGCTCTCAGCTACTTAACTTTGAAGGCAACTGGCGAGACATTTTCCAGAACTGGGAAGCCCTGAGTTTTTCGATTCCCAACTATGTTGAATCCATGATCAGCAAGTTTGTTAACGCCTCCACTGCTGATGGCTACAACCCCTATCGTATTACCAAAGCCGGTATCGATTGGGAGAAGCCCGAGCCTCACGATCCCTGGGCCAATATCGGCTACTGGGGTGACCATCAAATTATTTACCTACTGAAATTCTTGGAGCTGTCCAACGATTACCATCCCGGCACCCTCAAGAAATTTCTCACAGCAGATTTATTCTGCTACGCCAATGTTCCCTACCGTATCAAAGATTATGAGGCGCTACTAAAAGACCCTCACAACACCATTGATTTTGATGAGGAGCTAGACGCACTTATTGATCAGCGCGTTGCCGCCGTTGGTGCAGATGGCCGACTGATCTGGGACAAAAATGATTCCGTCTACACTGTCAACCTGACTGAAAAACTGTTGGCAACAGTACTGGCCAAACTGGCTAACTTTATTCCAGAAGCTGGTATCTGGATGAACACCCAGCGTCCAGAATGGAACGATGCCAACAATGCACTGGTAGGCTACGGCGTATCTATGGTAACTCTGTACTACACCAGACGCTTTCAGCAGTATCTGCTCGATCTGTTCTCAGAGGTAGAGTTTGATCAGGTAGAGATTTCTAAAGAGCTGGTTGAGCTACTCAACAGTATTAACCAGACCTTTGAAGATAATGTCCATTTGCTCGAGGGCGAGATAAGCAACACTGATCGCCGACTAATACTGGATCGTCTGGGTCGGGCCGCCGACGCCTTCCGCGCTGGTATCTACAGCGATGGTTTTGCCGGTGAGCGAGTGGCTGTTGAGACTTCCAAGTTGATTGCCTTCTGCCAGACTTCTCTGACATTTATTGATCACAGCATTCGAGCCAACCGTCGCCAAGACGGCCTCTATCATGCTTATAATCTAATGACAGCCACTGAAGACGGGGTAGAGATTACCTATTTGTACGAGATGCTTGAGGGACAGGTAGCTGTGCTGAGCTCTGGTTATCTAAGCCCTGAAGAGTCGCTGGCTGTGTTAGAGGCGCTGCGAAAATCCGCGCTATATACAGAGCGCCAAAATTCATACCTGCTCTATCCAGACCGCGAGCTGAGTAGGTTTATGGATAAAAATATAATTCCACAGGCAGACATGCAACGCTCAGCTTTGTTGCAAGCCCTTGTGGCTGCCGGTGATAGCAGTCTGATTGAGTCTAATTCAGAGGGTGGTTATCACTTTAATGGCGCCTTTAATAATGTGCTAAGTGCTCAGGCGGCTATGCAGTCCTTGGCTGAAAACGGCTATGCCGATTTGGTGGCAAAGGATCAGGCTTTGGTCGAGGAGATATTTGAATCTGTCTTTAATCATCGCCAGTTCACTGGTCGCTCTGGCGGCATGTACGCCTACGAGGGGCTGGGTTCAATCTACTGGCATATGGTATCCAAGCTGCTTCTAGCAGCACTGGAGAACTTTCAGAAAGGTCTTCAGCACAATAGCAGTGCCCAGACCATGGGTCGCTTGGCAGATTGCTATTTTGATATTCGCTCTGGGATTGGCTTTAACAAAACTCCAGACAACTACGGTGCCTTCCCCACAGATCCATACTCCCATACGCCTGGTTTTGCTGGTGCCAAACAGCCTGGTATGACTGGTCAGGTGAAGGAAGAGGTTATTGCTCGCTTGCAAGAACTGGGTGTTTCGGTGGTCAATGGTGCGGTTACCTTTAACCCCTTTATCCTGAGAAAGTCTGAGTTTCTCTCAGGATCGGATGCGCTGGTCTACTTCGATATTTATGGCGAGCAGCAAACACTGCCTCTACAAGCTGGCCAGCTGGGCTTTACCTACTGTCAGGTGCCGGTGGTCTACAGCCTGGCAGAGCAGACCTCGATTGAGCTGAGCTTTGCAGATGGCAGCAGTAAAAGCATCGCAGGAAATAGCATTGCCTCAGACCTATCGATGGCTATATTCGACAAAAAGGGCACAGTCAAAGAAATCCATGTGGCACTGCAGCCCGGGCTTGAATAATAGTTAGGGGGCAGTCTGCCCTACAGCAAGCCACAAAAAAGCCGCCTAATCAGGCGGCTTTTTTTATTAACCAGATTAGTCAGCAGACTGTTTGCGCTACTTGGCGGCCGCTGCCCGTGCATCCAGTTGAGCGCGGATCTCATTGGCTTTTTGTTCATCTAAGTCATAGCTGCGCATAACGAAAATGGCGATACTGGTACCAATGCAGGGGATCACAATATAGCTGAGACGCAGTAGGGCCAGAGTTTCGTCGCTCTGTACAGCCACATTTTGGTCAAAGCCAATCAGGCTTAGTATCAGACCCGAGCCAGCACCGGCTACAGCGGCACCGAACTTCACCATCCACCAGTAAATCGCACCAAAGGTACCTTCACGACGCTCGCCTGTCTCCAGTTCATCCATATCACAGATATCTGCAGTCATAGACATCATGATGGTAAACAGTCCACCAATGCCAAAGGCAAACAGTGGAAGAGGTAAAAACATCATCCAGGGGTTCGCTGGAGAGAAACCCCACCACAGCAGAATATAACCGAGCAGAGACACTGACTGAGAGACGATAAAGGTGTTCAGCTTGCCATAGGTCTGTGCACACCAGTTAACCACGGGGATTACCAAAAAGCAGGTAAACAGTGCGCCCACAGAGCCAAACAATGTTGGCCAGACGCCAGCGACAACCGGGTCACCAGCGTTCATGTAGTAAACAATAATAAACCAAGAAAAAGCTGCGATAACCTGAAAGGCATTAAACACCAAGAAGGTGGCCAGACAGATTTTTCGGAAGGCACTGTTGCGCAGGGTAGTCATGATGCCTCTGCCGAAATCCCGAACACTGTCCATCAATGTGCCATCGTTCACGGCCGATGTGCTGCTATCCTCAGCGGTATTGTTAAAGGTACAGAAGATTGCTGGTACCAGAGCTAGACTCATGCAGATGCCGGCTACCCAGATAGATAGGGTTCTTGCACCTTCGGTAGCCGACTCAAACCAATTGGGGTCGTAGAGAATAATCCAGAACCAGGGTGCTATAACCCAGGCCCACTGGCCAATCCATTGCGCAATGGCCATCAGTCTGGTGCGCTCGTGAAAGTCAGAGCTCATCTCATAGCCCATGGCAACATAGGGCACACTAAAGATGGTCATGCCAATCCAAAAAATACTGCACCAGGTGAGAAAGTAATAAAAATTGTACATCTCAGTATTGTCTGCAGACAGCTGCCACATCATCACAAAGGAGAATCCAGAGATAATGGCGCCTATAAAGACATAGGGTCTGCGCTTGCCCCAGCGTGAGACAGTGTGATCTGAGATATAGCCCATCAGCGGGTCCGTGATGGCATCAATCAGCTTGGGAATAAGAAAAATTAGCGACCAAAGCAGAGGGCTCATACCAAGGCTTTGTACTAGCAGTACCATAAAGATACCCAGCGCCGCAGGGAACATCTGATTGGCCAGCATACCAATACCCCAGGCTATCTTCTGATCCAATGGAATTGGCTGGTGGGGACTACTATCCGGGCTAGAGGGCTGAGCTACAGTATCTTGAGACATAGTTTTTATCACTATTATTATTGGTTGGTGCTGTCTTTATTTAAAGTTGAGCAAAGTATAGGGAAGCCTCTTATCTAAGTCGTGGCAGTTTCGACTAAAACGGGCAAATTTGCGGTGGCCGCGCCGCCATATCTATCTAAAACCTGTACAAACAGCCTGTACTCTCCAGCAGCAGGTGCAGGGAACATAACATGATCCAGGCTACTATCTCCCTGTTGTTGCCAAACCGTTTCTGGTCGAGGCTCAAAGTCGCCGCCGTCACTCTCCAATGCCTTATCTATCTCTGGGAGCAGCTCCCAGTGGTAACTAAGGGTTTCTTTATGACCATAGTCGACGGCCACCCTAGCTGGATAGAGGTGGTGTTCTGTTAGATAAATACTGTCAGGTGCCTGTAGACCATTGATGTCTAAGGATAGTAGTTTTGCTACTGGCTGCTCAGGTGGTCTTTGTGTCCAGACTGTAGACATTACCTGTGCCGATTCTGTGTGTTGCCCCTGTTCTAAAAATACGCCGTACCAGGTGGGCGTGCGCTCCTGTTTCTGCCCCCAGAGAAATACAAATGAGCCCAGACATTGCTGCTGGTCTGCAGCGATATAGTCGAGATAGCGCTGCCTATAACAGCCAGCTTTAACCGTGCTGTTAGCTTCAAATGGTCGGTTCCAGTCGGTGCAGGGCGATTCCCAGTGTCCGGTCGCACCCCATTCGGATACGGTGTAGGCGCCACTAAAATCACTCTGGGAAAGGTAATCCGGTAGCTGATCTATTTCTCCGTAGAGTTGAAATGACAGCAGGTCTAGGTCGGGGCAGCGAGCTACCACCAGCTTGATTTCCTTTGGTTCAGCGCCTGCCAGCATAGTTGTAGTGGGGTGATTGGGATCCAGACGATGGATCATTTTGGAGATATCATTAACCGCATCCCAGACTTTGGGGTTGCGGTGACGCAGATTCAGTTCGTTGCCTATTCCCCACATTAATAGAGCGGGGTGATCCCTAAGGGCCATCACATCTTGTTTTATACTTTCTAGCTGCTCGGCCACGGCCTGCTTATCACTGTAATCAAATCCGTGCCTTTCTCGCGCAACATCCAGCCCCATGCATACCATTAACCCATGCCTGTGAGCTTCATCGAGAATCTCCAATCCTGATTTTTCGCCATTATCTACGCGCCAGGTTCTAAAGGCATTGCCACCGTAGTCGGCTAGGCTTTCAATGCTTCCCAGCTCAAGCCCTGCGCCTTTTATATAAAAAGGCTTGCCATCGACGCTCAGCTGATAGCGTTGCGCCTGCTTGGTTAATTCTACTTTGCTTGGTTGCATTGACTAATTCTCTGTTGGCGGAAATAACCCCAGAGTTTACTTTAACTGAGTAGCTCGCAGACAGTCCGTTCATCATCAAAATACCTGCCGTTCGTCGCTAATCTGGCTCTGGGCCAAGCTAGTCGCTTTGAAAAACAAATATCGACCCCTATACTTTGCGCAAAAATAAACCGCAAGCTGTTCATCTATAGGAAGATCCAATCGTGACTACTTTTCCCAAAGTGTTAATGCTCTGTCTGTCTCTGAGTCTGCTGGTTGCCTGTGGCACCCCAAATAATGACATCGAGGTCACTGGCCCCCATGGTCCGACAGCCGCGGAGATACTGGGCAACCCTGACTATCCTGCGTTCTCTTACGGCGGTTATCGTGGTAAGAGCCGCGATCTGGCGCCGACCCATGAACAGCTAACCGAGGATTTAAAAATACTCTCTGCCATGGGTATAAAGGTTTTGCGTACCTATAACACTTCACAGTATCCACAGGTAGCTCGGCTGCTAGCGGCGATTAGAGCGCTCAAGGATCAGGATCCAGAGTTTGAAATGTACCTGATGATCGGCACCTGGATCGAGGCGCACAATGCTTGGAAGACTGGCGTATGGAATGAAGAAAAAAATGCTTGGGATGGTGACACCCTGACAGACCACTACCGGGGTAATATTGAAAATAATACCAATGAAATAAATACCGCGGTGGCCATGGCTAATCAGTACCCTGATATTGTTAAGGCAATTGCTGTGGGCAATGAAGCCATGGTGCAGTGGGCGGTTAATTATTTTGTCTATCCCAACACAATTCTCAAGTGGGTTAACCATCTGCAGTCATTAAAAGCATCTGGAGAGTTAAATCCGGATATCTGGATTACCAGTTCAGACAATTATGAATCCTGGGGTGGCGGCGCCAAGTTCTATCAGACAGAGGATCTAGCTGCACTTATTAAGGCGGTAGACTTTGTATCTGTGCACACCTACCCGTTCCACGATTCTTTTTACAACCAAGATTTTTGGGGCGTGCTGGCCGATGAAGAGCATCTCTCCAAGCAGCAAATGACAGAGGCTGCTATGGCGCGAGCGGTGGACTATGCTGCCTCACAGTACCAGGGTGTGGCGGACTATATTCAAAGTCTAGGGCTCGAAAAGCCTATTCATATAGGTGAGACTGGTTGGGCGTCCAGCGACTCCGCCGCTTATGGTGCCGAGGGTTCACAGGCAGCAGATGAATACAAAGAAAAGCTTTTCTACAACTATATGCGCGACTGGACTGATGCCGCTGGCATGTCGCTGTTTTATTTTGAAGCCTTCGATGAGCAGTGGAAAGAACCAGCCGATGCCGGTGGGTCCGAGAATCACTTTGGGTTAATAAAACTCAATAACGAAGTCAAATACGCCCTCTGGGATCTCTTTGATAGCGGTGGTTTTGACGGCTTGACGCGCGACGGCCGACCGCTGGTAAAAAGCTATGGCGGCGATGAAGAGAAGCTTCTGGCTGAGGCGCTCAACCCTCCCTTCAAGAGCCGCATGGCGATTCGTAAAATTACCACCGTCAATTCGGCTATGACGCCTGGAGAAGCTGTCACTGCGGACCGCTACATTGTGGCCCATGAGTCTCTGCAGCCCTCTGCTGACAACAATATGACCTACCCCAGTGCCCCATTGAAACTGATTCCCTGGGAGGGCACGGTCAGCATAGAAATGTCACCTCAAGGCGTGGTAAGCGTGGTTACTCGCGCCAGCGACTGGTGGGGTACTAGCCTCGAGTTTCAGGCTGAAGTTGGTGAAAACCTAGAAAACTTCAAGTCTGGTTACCTGCACTTTGATGTCCGAGGTGATGCAGAGGTTGGATTTAATATTGGCTTTCAAACCGGACGTTATTTGGATGGTGATCAGGTCAATAACTTCGCAGCATTTGGTCCAGATACTGATAATCCGGTGACCCAGCAATGGGCCAGTTACAAACTCTCGATAGCTGAATTAAATGCAGGAACTGACCTTAAAGATGTGACTGGTGTGCTGTCGTTACTCAGCCAACATCGCGCTGAGAACAAGAAGCTGTATCTAAAAAATATTTACTTCAGCCGCGACTAGTCAGAGTCGGCGGCTCTGGGGGCTAGGGTTTTTTCTGGGTGCATGCCGTCCACATAACCCATAAAAGCCTCGTGGATATTGTAGCCAATCAATTCTCGCACCCGCTTGGGGAGTTGGCGGGTAATCTCCGCTGGTATGGCCAGCGGCATGTTTTCCAGCTGTCGCGCCCAGCCGGCACAGTACTGTGGTGTTACCACTAGACGCGGCGCATCAGATAAGTTGGCACCGCCACGGTGATACAGGCTGCTCTTGGCAATTAACACTGAGCCAGGCGTCAGAGGTACTTTAAATGTATCAGTTCTTGGCTGCGGATCATGGCGAGGGTCACGTTCTCTGGGATCCATAAGATCATCAATATCCCCAAGCGAGATCGCTTTATCCTCAGACCAGGTGTGACTGTCGCGGATAAACTCTGTAGCACCATTAAGCGCGGTCGTTTCATCAATCGCCCAAAATGTGCTGACTCCAAAGCTTTTGCGCGGTCGCGGAATATTTACCTGAGCGTCATCACAGTGCCAGCCCTGGACGGTTTCCCCTGGCATAAGGTTAATTGCCAGCAGCGCGGACAATAGGCAGGACTGCCCCAGCTCTCGCTCTGCAAAGGCTAGAGCCAGCGGATGGCTGACCATCTCAGAGAATACCTCAGGTGATTTGGCCAGAAGGCTGTAGACACGGTTGGTTTTGAACCCTTCGAAATCATTGCGGCCAGTGGTAGTGAGGTAGGGCGCTAGTGCATCGCGAACCCTCTGTATCTGGCCCTGATCCATAACATCCTTAAATACAATATAACCCTGCTGTTCATAGTGCTGGCAGGCCTGCTCAAAGCTCATTTCCCCCAGCCATGGCTGCAGGTCTGCAGTGGCGAGCACCGCTTGGGGAGTCTGAGCATTCTTACTTAGCTGGTTGGATTGGTGTTTCATTTCAGTCTCCCTTGAGGCTTTTTTCAGCAGTGGCCTGCAGGAATTGTTGATAATGGCTAGCGACCTCCTGAGCGGACTCCACCTGCGGATAATGTCCGATAAGGGGTAGATTGCCAGCATAATCTAGCCTGCACCCTAATTCCTTGTAGCGAGCTACCATATGGGCTCCAGATACTGGGTCGACGGCACCATTTATCAGTGCCAAAGGAATGGTTGATTGCTGCAGCGCTGATACCCAGCGCTGCCGATGTTCGATTCGATCGCGCATGTAGGTAATCAAGTTATGGAACAGGTGCTTGCCTTGATTGTAATTAATTAGCCACCAGAACTCCTGAAGCTGCTGTTGGCTAGGCTTGGTCTGAGCGCCAAACACAGAGCTGAAATTCCGTGAAAACTTAGCGAAGCCGGTAAAGCGATTCAGTAGGCTGCCAAATCTGCTCAGCAGTAACTTCTGTGTTAAGAGGGCGCGATGGGTTTCTGGAAATAGCCCACCATTTAAGAAGCAGCAGGACAGCCATTGACCGGCGCCATTGCCCTCAAGCTGTCGCGCTAGCAACTCTTGAGCCACGGTGTCGCCATAGTCATGAGCCAAAACATGTAATTTATTCAGCCCTTTAGCCGTTACCAGAGCCTCGACAATATCTGCCTGCCCGTGAATGCTGTAATGGTGAGGGTCGGGCTTGTCCGAAAAACCGAAGCCCAGCATGTCCAGAGCAATCAGCCTATAATTTGCGCTCAGATCCTGCCACAGGGGCTGCCAGTCCCAGCTGGATGTAGGGAAGCCATGCAGTAATAAAAGGGTGGGCAGTTGCGACACGCCGCTATCCCTAACAAATATATTATGACCCTGTAGACACAGATAGTCCCCCTGAGCGAACCAATTTGCCGGGCCTGATGGTGCATTATTAGCCAATGAAGTCATATAATCGGACCGAGTCTGCGGCTCTTTTTGTTATTTTTGATCACAGCATTCTGGCCCAAAAGCCGACGATAGTCCATGTGGGGCAGTGATCATAGGGGTGGGGTTTAAACCAACAGCCACAGAAATCAAAAAGTATAAGAACCATAAGAATCATAAAGAGAAAGGTCATGACACAAGCTCAAGGTTTCGACACATTGATTACCAATGCCAAGGTCTTTAATCGCGGTGAACAGCCGGTGATCGAAGATGTGGCCATCGCCAATGGGCGCATTGTTGCCCGAGGCCAGCAACTGGATGCCAGTGCCGCTCAGCGCGTCATAGATGCGACTGGGCTCTGGCTAATGCCTGGACTGTTTGATATTCATACCCATTACGATCTCGAACTGGAAGTAGCTCCCGGGCTCCCAGAGTCTACTCGTCACGGCACTACCTCAGTAGTCATTGCTAACTGTAGCCTGGGGCTGGCCTTTGGCGCCCAGCGAGACGGTGTCAATGACCCAATCGTAAGCTGTTATGCGCGAGTCGAAAACATCCCCAAGCATGTGTTAAAAAACTGCGCCGACAATGTAAGCTGGGACAACCCCGGCGCTTACTTAAACCATTTAGAGCAACTAAACCTTGGCCCCAATGTGGTGGCACTGTTCCCCCATTCGATGCTGCGCATCGAGAAGATGGGCTTTGAAAACAGTATTAGCCGCGAGCCCACTAGCGATGAGCTGGAGCAAATGAAAGACTCGCTGCGCGATGGGCTAAAACAGGGCTATGCTGGATTTTCTACTGATGCACTGCCATTTCATTACCTAGCAGCACAGCCCCATTGCGAAAAAACTATCCCTACGCAGTTTGCTAAGTTCCCTGAGCTAAAAGCACTGGCTGGCGTGGTGCGCGAAGAGGGCGCGCTATGGCAGGCTACACCACCAAAAGACAGTGTAATTGGGACCTTAAAAACCTTCTTGCTGACCAGCGGTCGTCTCTATGGCAAGCCCTTGCGCACCACTGTAGTGGCGGCCTTGGATATCACTAACAACTGGCGTCTGGCTCGCCTGACCAAACTGTTAGCGCGCATGCTCAACTCTCGCCTGATCAAGGGTGACTTTCATATGCAGGCCCTAGGAGCCCCTTTTAAAACCTGGGGTGATGGTGCGGTAACGCCACTGGCTGAAGAGATTCCCGAGTTGCGTCGCCTTAACGAGACCGACCTGGAAGACCGCGAAGGTCGTCGTGCCATTCTCAACGACCCAGACTACAGCAAGGCATTCAAAGCCATGTGGATGAAGGGCAAAAAAGGCTGGAGTCTGGCGCGCCTCAAGCGTCTGATCAACCTCGAAGACTATGCTTTCCATCGCACACTAGCTGATATGCATATCGAGCGCTGTCCGCAGACTCAGTGGCAGGGTATGGATTTTCAGCAGGCTTTTGACCGTATCCAAGCGATTAACAACGGACAGTACTCAGAGGATATGACGGACCAAGAGCGCAGCACTGTGGCCAGTGACTTCGCCTGGATTCAGGACGAGGGAGACTTTATGTTGCAGATGCTGCGCTCCTTCGACAACGAGCTGACCTGGAGCACCATCACGGCGAATCGCGATTTGCAAACCGTGCGAGAACTGCTGATGAACCCGCTGTTGCTGCCTGGCTTTAACGACAGTGGCGCCCATCTAACCAATATGGCTTTTTATGATGTCAATCTGCGTAGCCTTAAGTTGGCAGCTCAGGGGGGAGATCAGGACGTTAGCTATATGGTTAAGCGCCTAACCAAGGATGCCGCTGATGTGTTTGGTGTTGAAGGCGGCACTATTGATGAAGGCGATGTCGCTGACCTTATTCTGATCGACCCTAAAAAGCTCGCAGACTACGACGGCGAGCAGAGTGCACAGCGTATTCATCGAGAAGAATACAGCCACGAACAGCTAGTAAATCGTTCAGATGGTGTTGTAGATCTGGTGATGATTGGCGGACACCTAGCTTGGGAAAATACTGATTTCAGCACCGAATTGGGTAAAAAGCCAATGGGCCGATTGCTGCGCGCAGCCAACTCTGCCTGAGTCTAAAATGCTATTAAAAAAGGCCTCCAACGGAGGCCTTTTTACTATCTATATTCTGCTGTTGGGCACACTACCTTCTAACAGAGGGCCCTCAAATACAGGGCTTTCTATCCTATGCCAGTTTAGCTAATCAGTCTGGCGCCACCCAAGAAATCTATCTTGCCAATCTCCACGCCATTGTGACGCAGGATGTTGTAAACAGTGGTGATATGGAAATACATATTAGGCAGAATCCAGTTGTTGACGCAGCTGTAGCCGGTAAACTTCAGCTCGTAGGGGCCAGCACTTATATTGACTATTGAGTCCGCTGCTGCATCCATGGCCGCTCTATCAAGAGACATCAAAAAGGCCTTGCTGGTATCGATTCTCTGCTGCAGCTCGGCAAAGGATGTCAGTTCCTCCTGAGCCTCAGGCAGTTCGACACCAGCTACCCGCGCACCGCCGCGACAAACCATGTCACAGCAAATATGCACCTGCTTAGCCAGGGGAAACATCGTGGGGAAGAGCCGGGCGCTAGTCATTACGGACTCGTCTATTTCCTTTTCTGCGGCATAGGCCGCACCTTTGCTAAGCAGATCGGAAAGATTATCTAGGCACTGAACTATGACGGGCACAGAGCTATTGTAAAGGGAGACTGACATGGTTTACCTCTATTGGTTGTAAGCGGTTATTTAGAATCTGGTGGGGGGTATCCTAGGTGTCGGCGGCTATCTCAGGAGAGCATTGATAGCAAAGGAGCCTAGCCAGTGGCCTCCCTCGTAGCTATCGCCCACCAGATTAGGAAGTGAATAAGCCATATGCTGATCAGCTATTTTTCTCAAATGAGCAAACTCCTGATATTGATCTGCCAAGCCATAAAAAACCCAAGCGCGACTAAAATTAAGTCCATCGAGATGTACCAGTTTGCCATCAGTTCTGTCTGATACTAGGCCCACCTCTAATGAAAAATTTGGTGAAGCCAGCGACGGCAAAAATTTATTTACCCAGGAGATAAACTGGTCGTTCGGCATGACCCGGCGCATCAGATCAATCTCTTCTAGGCAGGGCGACAAAAAGTCATAGCCACTGGGCTCCCACTGCAGCGGACAGTCGCGGTCTTGGCCAAAGTAATCCGTCGCGCGTTGGGCAATCGCTTTCTGCAAGTTTAAATCATTAAACTGCTGGCTATAGTCCCAAGCAAAGGTCAGCCCAAAGGCGGTGTTGCTGTGCTCTCCCACTCTAATGGGATAGACCAGTTTTGGCAGATAGCCGATGTACATTGCCGCGATTTCGTCCGCCAGTGGTTTCAGCGCAGCAGTCAGTTGCGGCGCAATAGGGTCTTGCCAGGTATCCAATTCGAGCATCAGTTTAAGTAACCAGGCCCAGCCATAAGGTCTCTCCCAAGAGGGATTGGCGCGCATGTAATCTAACTCTGCGGCAATGTTATCTGCAGTGATATGCCGCTGGAGAATAGCTTTCGCCTGCTGATGGCCCTCTACGGTTGGCAGTTCCTTCATTAATCTAACCATGGACCAATGGCCATGCACAGCAGAATGCCAATCAAAACAGCCATAAAAAGCCGGATGCAAATCCTTGGGTGATCTCAGGTCATCAGCATTGGCTAGTACCTGATTGAGTTTGTTGGGGTACTCGACCTCAGCGCAGTCTAGAGGAAGCTGCATAAGGTTGCTCAGCTGCTCTGCATCTAAGCTTGCAACTACCTGCTGCTCTGTGCTGCCCGAATTGGATTCGCTGCAGCCACTGAGTGCTAAAAGGCCGGTGAAAGCCGCGATCAAAAGTGGTTTTTTAAGGCTGTTGGACAGCATGGTAACTCTGTTCATTGTTTATCTCTGACTATCTTTTTATGAGGTTTCGGGAGTTCAGCGCTTAGAACTCGCGGGTTTCACCAATCTTCAACACCCAGCTGTTGTCCTTAGCTAAAGCCGTGGCATCAGCCGCTACTTTAAATCGCTGTGGCGGCTCTTCAAGGGGCTCATCGGACAGGTCAAAGGTACCGAAGTGTATAGCAACCGCAGTGTTTGCCTGCACATCCAGCGCCGCCTGAATCGCTTCTTCAGGGTTCATATGGGTCGGCTTCATCATGACGTTGGGTTCGTAGGCGCCTATGGGTACAGCGGCTAGATCAAAGGGCCCCAGCTTGTTACCTATATCTTTAAAACCATCGAAATAGCCGGTATCACCGGCAAAGTAAAATCGCTTATCCGCGCCTATCACAGCCCAAGAAGACCACAGGGCTTTTCTGGTATCAGTTAGGCTGCGCTTACTCCAGTGTTGATTGGGTAGGCAATGGACCACCAGCTCTTTGTAGCGCACTCGGTCGCCCCAATTCAACTCCTGCACATTATTGATACCCTGGTTGCGCAATACTTCGCCATTTCCTAAAGGGACAAAAAACACAGTGTCTGAATTTTTGCGCGCTAACTGGATCAGAGTAGGCAGGTCCAAATGGTCATAGTGGTTATGGGAGATCACCACAAAGTCTATTACAGGCAAGTCTTCTATTTTTAGCCCAGGTGCTACAAAGCGGCTCGGGCCAATCATAGGCACAGGGCTGGGGGTGTTAGACCATATGGGATCCGTTAAAAAATTTACGCCCTGCATCTGCATTAACAGAGTGGCATGACCTACCCAGGTTACAGTGGGGATACTTTTGTTACTGCGCAAAAAGCTTCCCTCGTTGGGCACTGATTCTGGCGCGCCCTGATTGCCGCGAAAAATAGTTGCAAAGCGGCGCAGAAAAAAACCAATGTGAACCGCGCTAGAACCTCTGTCGAGATCTGGGCTGAGATTTTCAAACCTGCCAGATTCGTCTTTGGGTGCTGGGTCGAACAGTCGCTCGCCCTGACTTTCTGTTTGTAGGTCAAGGTTGACCGCCAGCAGAGTGCTGCAAAAAATTGCCAAACAGACCACTACAACCTGTCTAAATCGCTTCGTTATTTTCATTATTGGACCCCCTCATTAGGGTCCATAGTAACTGATAATATTGGGCTACGAATATCTTTCTAGGGTTCCAAGCCTGAGAGATACAAGATGCATTGGGCGCTTGCCGAGCCAATAATGGTCTGTCTAGTTGCTAGTACAGCCTCGACAATGCACTCAGCTCCGAAGCCTGAGTAAAAATATATTGTCGGCTACCTAGCTTGCTCTGCTTGACCGAGTTTCGTACGCGGTTTTTCTCGGTGCTTGCGACGGGCAGTTTTTGAACCGCTGGTCATAACAAAACTTGAATAGTACCGAGCCAATAAATACAGTAGCGTTCATAAAAATTCTAAAAAAACATCGCTCAGCGATCCATTTAAAATCAGCCTGAGCCCCACCACAAAGGTACAAAGTATGACCGAAGCATGGATTATTGATGCCTGCCGCACCCCTCGCGGGATTGGCAAGCCGGGCCGTGGCGCACTCACCGAAATTCATCCTCAGCGTCTCGGTGCTACTGTGCTCAGGGCATTAGCCGAGCGCAACAACCTCAAGACGGAGGACGTTGCAGATATTATCTGGGGCTGCAATGCTCAGCGTGGTCAGAACAGCAATGATATGGGTCGAATGTCTGCTCTGGATGCTGGCTATGACGTCACCTCGAGTGGAGTTACTCTGGATCGTTTCTGCGGCTCTGGTATTACCTCGGTCAATATGGCTGCGGCATCCATTATGTCGGGAATGGAAGATCTGGTGATTGCCGGTGGCTGTGAAATGATGTCCAGTTACGGCAGGCACGGCAACGATGCCATGCCCTTTGTAGACTCTGGCAATATGCACCTACGGGAAATGTATGGCCAGTCTCATCAGGGGCTCTGTGCTGATACCATTGCTACTATTGAGGGGATCTCCCGTGAAGACCTCGACCGATTGGCCGAGACTAGCCAGCGCCGAGCTGCCCATGCCATCGAGAACGGCTACTTTGATAAAAGTCTGGTGCCTGTGTATAAGGATGACGGTACTTTAGCGCTGGACAGAGATGAGTTTCCACGCCCTGGCACTACGATGGAAACCCTTGCTGAATTAAAGCCTTCTTTTGCAACATTAAGCCATATGCCGCTAGATGAAGAGGGTACCACCTACGCCAAGTTAATGGCCCAGAAATACCCCGATGTAAAGGTTGAACATGTTCATCACGCTGGCAATTCTTCTGGCGTTGTAGATGGTGCGGCAGCACTGCTTTTAGCCTCGCCTGACTATGCAAAAAAGCAGGGATGGAAACCCAGAGCCAAGGTTGTGGCCTATGGCAACATGGGAGACTGCCCGGCGCTGATGCTCAACGCGCCAGTACCCTCAGCTAAGCGCGTGCTCGAAAGAGCGGGTCTGCAAAAAGAAGATATTGATCTATGGGAGATCAACGAGGCCTTTGCGGTGGTTGCAGAGAAGTTTATTCGTGACCTAGATCTGGATCGTGAAAAGGTTAATGTCAATGGCGGCTCAATGGCTTTGGGCCACCCCATTGGAGCCACCGGCTCTGTATTGATTGGCACCATGATCGATGAGCTGGAGCGTCGCGGTTTAAAGCGTGGCCTAGTGACCATGTGTGCCGGTGGCGGTATGGCGCCAGCCATTATTGTCGAGCGCATGTAGAGGTTATTTCTAATGAATCAGCCGCAGTCTTTTACGCCAACCAATGTGCCGATCAAAAAGCGCAATCCTGAGCTGGATATTGCTGAGGCTCTCAAGGGCGAATGGATGGACAACCATGTCTTTGCGACAGCTTGGTTTAACGCTATGTCGATCACATTCCCATTGGGCGAACAGTTTTTTATAAACTCTGTGCGCCACTATAGAGACCGTATCAGCGACCCCAAGCTGCAGGAGGAAATGCGTCAGTTCTACAGCCAGGAGGCAGTGCACCTGCGCGAACATCAGCGTTACAACGAAATGCTCTGTGCTCAGCGTGGCTATGATTTAGAAGCTTTGGAGGGCCCCCTGCGCCGGCGCATGAGTTGGGTAAAAAAGAACGTTCCAGCCCGCGAGCAGCTGGCAGGAACGGCGGCAGTTGAGCATCTGACCGCAGTGCTAGCGGAAAAGGCTCTTGGAGAAGACAACCTGTTTGCCAAAGCCCATCCAGCGATGGCAAAGCTTTGGAAGTGGCATGCTGTCGAGGAGATGGAGCATAAATCAGTCGCCTTTGATGTATACCGAGCTATTGGCGGTACCGAGAAAATGCGCCGCGCTGCCATGCGCCGCAGTACCTTTTTCCTGACCTGGGATATTCTTCATGGGGTTCGCCATATGCTGCGCCGCGATGGCAAACTATGGAGTCTAAAGGTCTGGGCCTCTGGCCTGGTGTTTCTGTTTGGTAAGCAGGGGATGCTGCGTGGCACCTGGCGGCCTTACAAAGATTTCTTCCGTGAGGATTTTCATCCCTGGCAGCAGAATACCCATCAGTTAATTGAAGACTGGGAAGCACAGCAGCTGTCAAATTAAGCTCGCTGTCAGGTCGATGGCGTTGCGCCGGCTGCAAGCTAACCTGGTCAACCCTGTTTATTTAATTTATAAGAGAGAAAAATCATGTCAATGATCGTCAATCGTCGCGATTTGGACTTTATGTTTTACGAGGCTTTAGGGCTCGAGCAGGTGTTGCAGTCGGAGCGCTACTCTGACTACGACCGCGAATCATTGGATGCAATGTTTGATCTCTGCCAGTCAATCGCCGAAGAAGAATTTTTACCCTGTGCCGGCAAGCTAGATGCCAACGAGCCGCAGTTTATCGATGGTGCAGTTGAAACCATTCCTGAAGTAAAACAGGCGATCAGTGCATTTAAAGAGGCAGGCCTCTGCGCCTCTGGCTACGACGCTGACATTGGTGGTATGCAGCTACCCTGGATGGTCGATCAGGCGTTAAATGGCATGTTTGTCTGCGCCAACAACCCCATACATATCTACCTGTTTTTAACTCAGGGCGTAGCTAATATGCTCAATGCCTGTGGTTCAGATGAGCTAAAAGATAAGTATCTGGCTCCGTTGGTTGCCGGTGACTGGTTTGGCACCATGTGTCTGTCCGAGCCTCAGGCTGGCTCATCGCTTGCCGACATAACCACCAAAGCAGAGCCTTTAGCGGACGGCAGCTACAAACTGACTGGCACCAAAATGTGGATATCCGGTGGCGAGCAGGATTTAAGCGACAATATTATCCATATGGTACTGGCCAAGGTCCCGGGTGGCCCAGCAGGCGTGAGAGGTATCTCATTGTTTCTGGTGCCCAAGATCAGAGTCAATGCCGACGGCACTCTGGGCGAGCGCAACAATGTCGCTCTGGCTGGACTCAATCACAAGATGGGCTGTCGAGGTGCCACTAACACATTGCTCAATTTTGGCGAGGGTGGAGACTCAATCGGCTACCTAGTTGGCAATGAAAACGAAGGTCTTGCCAATATGTTCCACATGATGAACGAGGCGCGTATTTCAGTGGGAATGTCGGCAGTGATGACAGCATTAGGCGGTTATCTCTATAGTTTGGACTATGCCCGCAACCGCCCTCAGGGCCGTGATCTAGCCAATAAAGATCCCCAGTTGCCGCAGGTAATGATCAGTGAGCATGCCGATATAAAACGTATGTTGATGACCCAAAAGGCCTTTGTTGAAGGCGCACAGATGTTGATGTACTACAGCTCGCAAATTATCGATCAGCAAAAACTCTCAGATGATACCCAGCAAAATAAACGCATGGGCCTACTGCTGGATTTGCTGACACCTATCTGTAAGTCCTGGCCCTCCGAATACTGCCTCGAAGCCAACAAACTCGCCATTCAGGTTTTGGGTGGGTATGGCTATACCCGCGAGTATCCTGTGGAACGGCTTTATCGCGACAATCGACTCAACCATATTCATGAGGGTACCTGGGGTATTCAGGGCCTGGATATTCTTGGGCGCAAGGTGCAGATGCACGACGGCGCTGCAGTAGCAATACTGCGCGAAGAAATTCAAAACACCATCGATGCTGCGGCCAGTCATAAGGCACTGACAGGACAGTGGACTAAGCTGGAAGCTGCACTGAGCCAGATGGAAGAGACAGTGAAAATTGTTGCTGCCTGTGAAGACAAGGCGCTGGCTTTGGCTAATGCAACTATCTTCTTGGATGCGGCTGGCCATATAGTTATCGCCTGGATGTGGCTTAAACAAGCCATTGCAGCGTCCGACGGTTTGGCTAATGGCAGTGCAGCGGATGCTGCCTTCTATCAGGGTAAGCTGGCGGCCACCCAATTCTTTTTCCGCTACGAGCTCCCAAAGGCCTGTGCAGGCCTTGCGCTGGTCTCTGAATTGGACAGTACCTGCTACGACCTAACTGCAGAGCAGTTCCTCGGCGCCTAGGCACCGCGCACCGGCAGCATAGCCTGAGCCACAGAGGGGACTTTCCTTCTCTGTGGCTACCGGTACAATCTGTCTCAAGGTTATCATCGATTAAAATAACAGGGTTAAACCTATGTCTAAGTTACTGCAGCACGCCAAGCTTATTAGCGGTTTTTTCGTCTGTGCAGTTTTGATCTCTTGCTCGGAGCCTCAGAACTCGTCTCAGGCGGAAGGTTCGGCCAACGGCGCGGCACAACAAATAGTGGACGAAAAATATATCTGGGATCTGACTGATCTGTATCCAGATAACCAGGCCTGGGACAGAGCTCGCCTGGACGCTGCGAAAAAGGCTCAGGTGCTGGCCGCGTTAAAAGGAACTCTGGGTGATAGCTCTGCATCATTTCTCTATGCTGCCGATACTATCTCAGAAGTCTATAAAGAAGTGGTGCGTGTTTACATCTATGCCAGCCTGCTTGCTGATGAAGACACAGGCAATGCAGATAACGCCGAACGCCGTCAACTGGCAGTGAATCTCTACAGTGATATTGGCGCTTCAGTAAGCTGGTATAGCCCTGAGCTACTGAGTCTGGGTGAGGCAAAAATTCGCGAGTTTATCGCCGCCGAACCAGAGTTTGAGAAGCATGTTTTTGGTATTGAGAATTCGTTGCGTCAGGCGCCTCATACGCTGGGTGAAGAGGTTGAGACTGTCTTGGCCAAGTCGAGCAAGTTCCTGGGCACCTCTGGGACGGTATACTCGGTGCTGGCCAATGCGAACCTGCCCTGGCCAGAGGTGACTCTATCTAGTGGTGAAGTATTGCGCCTGAGTCAGTCCGGTTATTCTGTGGGTCGCCAAGCATCGGTGCGGGAAGACCGCAAAGCAGTCTTCAATGCGTTTTGGGGCGTTTGGAAAGATTTTGAAGCCACTCTTGGTGCTCTGATGAACAGCCATGTGCAGGGGTTGGTATTCCGCACCCAGGTTCGCAACTATGAGAGCTCTCTGGGTCGCGCACTGTACGACGATAATATGCCAGAGGCTGTTTACCAAACTCTGGTAGCCGAGGTTAATACTGCACTGCCAACATTGCACCGCTACTTTAAGCTGCGCAAACGCATGCTGAATATCAAAGATGATATGCGCTACTACGATATATATCCGCCGCTAGTCGATTTAGATAAAACCTTCTCCATTGAAGATTCGATAGCCTTGACACGCCGCGCACTGGCGCCTCTGGGCGACGAGTATATGGCGGGTTATGACGCTGGTGTTGAGGGTCGCTGGATGCATGTCTATCCATCAGAGGGCAAGCGCTCTGGGGCCTATATGTCCGGTGGGGCCTATGATGTGCATCCCTATGTGTTGCTCAACCACAACGATGACTACGACAGTGCCTCGACCTTTGCTCATGAGTATGGTCATGCAGTGCACTCGGTGTTGGCTAACAAAACCCAGACTTGGGAAAATGCCGGCTACTCTACTTTTATTGCCGAAACTGCATCCATTATGAATGAGATGTTGTTGCAAGATATGGTGGTTTCCGAAGCCCAGACGGACCAAGAAAAATTATTTTATCTGGGCAGTGGCCTAGAATCACTGCGCGGTACATTCTTCCGACAGACCATGTTTGCAGAGTTTGAGTTAAAGATGAACGAAGAGGTCGAGGCCGGCAACGTATTGACTGGCGCCAAGCTCAGTAAGATCTATCTTGAACTGTTAAAGCGTTATCATGGGCATGATCTAGGTGTGGTGACTATTGACGATCTGTACGCTATGGAATGGGCTTTCATTCCACATTTTTACCGCGACTTCTATGTTTTTCAATATGCGACATCGATTACTGCAGCAGCGGGACTGGCGGAACGGATTTCCAGTCAGGACGTTCAGGCTCAGCAAGACTTTATTGAATTGCTGAAAGCCGGTGGCTCGGATTACCCCTATCAACTGATGAAAAATGCGGGGATTGATATGGCAACGCCGGCACCCTATCGCGCTCTGGTGACGCGGATGAACACCATTATGGATGAGATGGAAGCTATTTTAGACCGCCAATAAAAATCAAAGAAATGATGGGTGTCGAACATGGGTTTATACGATAAATATATATTGCCGCATTTTTTAAACTGCGCCTGCGGCTCTAAACCAATCAATTATCAGCGTCAAAAAGTGGTTCCTCTGGCTGAGGGCGTGGTGTTAGAGATTGGCATCGGCTCTGGCCTCAACCTTCCTTTTTACCAGAGCGCCAATATTGAAAAGCTCTATGGCCTCGACCCCTCGTCTGAGTTAAATGAGCTGGCCAAAAAAGTTGCGCTCAAGCACCAGATGCCGGTCGAATTTATCCTTGCTGGCGCAGAGAATATCCCGCTGCCTGATGATCACGTGGATACGGTGATGTTGACCTACACCCTCTGCACAATTCCAGATGTACCTGCAGCAAACCGCGAAATTCGTCGGGTGCTCAAGCCGGGGGGGCGAATGATCTTTTGTGAGCATGGCGCAGCGCCAGATCAAAATGTGGCCAGGTGGCAGAATCGTATCAACCCCGTCTGGGGTAAAATCGCCGGTGGCTGCAACCTCAATAGGGATATTCCCGAGCTTATCACTCAAGCCGGGTTTAGCATCCAGTCTATGCAGGAAATGTATCTGCCGAGTACGCCTAAATTTGCCGGTTACAATTACTGGGGTACAGCGACGGCAGACTAGGCGGTTACCGCTTATAAAAAAGCCTAAAAACGCAGGTTTATGCCAGATGGCCGGGCTGGTTGCGCGCCGCTGATTTTGCAGATATGGCCTTAAATAGCGGCTTTATAAGCAAATTTTGCTGATTTGGCCCCTGTTATCGCATATTTCTGTATTTGGTCTCAAATACTGTGTATTTCGCGGAGCCGACGAGGTAACTTATAAGCTTGGGCTTATCTATCTATAAATTTTATAAGAATGGGTCCGCAGTTTTACTATTTTTCTACTTAGGGGGTTTAGCAACATGGTATTTAAAAAGAAAATTCTTTCTAGCAGCGTGGCGTTGGCTTTAGTTGGCGCAACGATACCTGCATTCGCTCAAGATGGTGTTGAGATCGAGGAAGTAATTGTCGAGGGTGGTATTCGCGCGAGTTTGAAGCGTGCAATGGATATCAAACGCGACTCGGCTGGTGTTGCAGATGCAATCTCTGCAGAAGATATGGGTAAGTTCCCAGACACTAACCTGGCAGAGTCTCTGCAGCGTGTGACCGGTGTATCTATTGATCGTCAGCGCGGTGAGGGTAGCCAGATTACAGTTCGTGGCTTCGGTCCAGAGTACAACCTCGTGACCCTTAACGGTCGTCAGATGCCAACTCACAACGGTGTTAACCGTTCTTTTGATTTCGGTGATCTGGCCTCAGAAGGAATTTCAGCAGTTGTGGTTCACAAAACTGGTAACGCTGCAGCAGCGACCGGTGGTGTAGGTTCAACTGTAAATATCATTACAACTAAACCTCTAGAAGCTGGTGATATAGCAACCTTCGGTGCGAAGATGGCTATGGATTCATCTACTGAGACTGGTGACAGCGTCACTCCAGAGATGTCTGCTCTTATCTCTAAGACATTTGCTGATGACACCGTAGGTATCGCTATTAGCGCCTCTTCTCAGAAGCGTAACAATGCAGTTAACACTGGTAGCGTTGGCGGTTGGCACACCACTGCTGGCGATACCGACGGTGGTTGGACTTCTGTTCCAATGAACGAGCTGCAGCAGAATCGACCCACAGACCCCAATGGCAATATGTCGATTCCTCAGAGCACTGCATACAACCTTTCTGAGTACGAGTCTGATCGTGTAAATGGTCAGTTGACTCTGCAGTGGGCTCCATCTTCTGAGTTCACAGCCACAGTTGATTACACCTATTCTGAATTTGATCTGGACCGTAGATACAACGACCTGTCTGCCTGGTTTAACCTGGGTAACAACACGCAGAGCTCTGTGTGGGACGACGGTCTGATTGCATCACCTCTTATGTACAGCGAAGCTAGCCCCAATAGTGACTTTGCTATGGGTGTTGGCCATGACGGTGTAACTAGCGAAAACTCATCGTTCGGTATCAATCTTGACTGGCAGTTCAGCGATACGCTGAGACTGGCCTTTGACTACCATGATTCCACAGCAGAAAAAGGTGCCAACAATCCTTTTGGTACCAGCTCGCTGATTACCATGGCTAGCTTTAACCGTGTTGTGACTACAGGTTACTACGATCAGGATCTGCCGATTCTGGAGCTGGGCCTTAACTCTGGTGCCGATGGTGCAGAGCGTCCTCTATATAAAGACGACATGATCATCACTGGTAGTGTATTTGCCAATGACGCCTCTGCCATGGACATTACTCAGTCTCGCTTTAGCGGTACCTTCGAAATGTCTGACAGCAGCAGCATCGACTTTGGTCTCGAGTTGACTGAAGTGAGCAACCGTACCACTAGTGCAGTTGTTGAGCGCGGCACCTGGGGTGGTATCTCAGAGCCTGGCTACATCAGTGACCTGCTAACCAGAGCCTCTATGGCTGGTTCATTTGACCAGGTATCTGGTGGTGGTGACGCACGTCGTCAGTCAGAGTTCTTCACTGTTGCTCTTGAAGATCTGGCGGCACGCGCTGAAACTCTACCCGTACCAGCTGCTCAGGCAGTGGGTGACTGTGGTACGCCATACTGTGCCTCAACAGCATGGGCCGGTGACAAGCGAACAACTGAAGAGACAACTGTAGCCTACGCACAGCTGACACATGACACAGAGTTTAATGATATGCCTGTGAATCTGCGTGCTGGTCTGCGCTACGAAAACACCGACGTAATCTCGGCAGCACGTGCGCCTACCTATGACGACGTGTACTGGGAAGGTGGTAACGAGTTCTACCTGGTTCAGGGTGCTGGTTCAGCCTTTGACGACTACGAAGGTTCATATGACCTGCTGTTACCTAACTTGGATATCGCGATTGATGTAAGAGACGATTTAGTAGTTCGCGCCTCTGTGAGCAAGACCGTAACTCGTCCAAGCTATGAAAGCATCAAAGGTGGTATCACTGTAGATGGTCAGACCTTTAAGTTCCGCGATGCTCGCGCTGGCGGTGGTGATCCTTCACTGCTACCGATTGAAGCAGAGAACTTTGATCTGTCTGTTGAATGGTACTACGGCGATGCTGACTACCTGTCGGTTGGTTACTATCAGAAGACTGTAGACAACTTTATCGGTAACGGCTTTAAGCAAATGCCTCTGTTCGGTCTAAATGACCCAGCATCTGGTGGTCTCTATGCTGATACAGCTGCAGCTGAAGGTCTGGATCCCGGGTCTCAGTACACTGCGATTGGTCAAGCGATGAGCGGTGCCTTCGATGCAGACGGCAGATACTATGCTACTGATGCCAACGATCCACTGTTGTTCACTGTTGCTGTTCCTACCAATGAAAAGACCGCTAAGGTCGATGGTATTGAGATGAACTGGCAGCACAACTTCGGTGATACGGGTTACGGCTTTATTGTTAACGCCACCATCGCCAACGCTGACTTAGAGTTCAACCCGCTGGCGCTTGAGACGCAGTTCGTTCTAAACGGGTTGAGTGACTCGGCTAACTTGATTGGCTTCTACGACAAAGGCGGCTTCCAGGCTCGTTTCGCCTACAACTGGCGTGATAAGTTCCTGGCTGGCATTGGCCAGAGCCAGGGCTCTTCAGCGATCAACCCAACTAATATCCGTTCTTACGGTCAGTTGGATATGAGCGCAAGCTACGAAGTGAACGACAACCTGACTGTGTTCCTTGACGGTATTAACATCCTTGAAGCTGACTTCCGCGTCTACGGCCGTGAAGAAGCTCAGGTGTTGCAAGCCGGTCAGACTGGTGCTCGCTACAACCTAGGAGTTCGTTACACTTTCTAAACCCTAGAAGTTGTAACTACTGTTAGTGTATGAAGTACAGAGAAGCCGCTTAATTTTTTAAGCGGCTTCTTTATTTCTACCGTATACAAAGTAGAGTTAAAGATTGTGGCCGCTGTGACCAGAGGCTATTCTAGGATTCAAATAATCAATAAGACTGGGCCGTAAGCGTATTTAGACCCAGTACAATTAACTGGTATCAATGAACAATAAAATACAACGAGTTGTTATTTTAGGCGGTGGAACCGCCGGTTGGCTAACTGCAGGTATTATCGCTGCAGAGCACCATATCGCCGATAGCAAAGAGGGTTTTCAGCTCAGTATTGTTGAGTCACCTGATATCAGTACCATAGGCGTAGGTGAGGGCACCTGGCCGTCCATGCGCAGCACCCTGCAAAAAATGGGTATTTCAGAGACCGACTTTTTCCGCGAGTGCAGTGCCAGCTTTAAACAGGGCACCTATTTCTCCGGTTGGGCCGCTGGTGGCGAAGACTACTATACGCATCCGTTTACGGTTCCCCATAGCTATGGGGAGACCAACCTCGCGCCCCATTGGCAGCGGGTGAGAGATCAGGTTAACTTTGCGGATGCTGTGTGTCCTCAGGGCGCAATGGCCGATGGAAACTATGCGCCGAAAAAAATATCCACACCGGAATACGCGTTCCAGCTTAATTATGGCTATCATCTTGACGCTGGAAAATTTGCCGAATTTTTACGCAAGCACTGCGTGGAAAAACTCGGCGTGACACATATCAAAGCCAATATGCAGTCGATTAGGACTGCAGAAAACGGGGATATAGCCGCAATAATGACCGATGTCGCCGGTGAAATTGAAGGCGATCTGTTTATTGACTGCAGCGGCTCAAGAGCATTGCTACTGGGCGAACACTATAAGGTGCCCCTGCGCAGTGTGAACCATATTCTGTTTAATAACACAGCACTGGCTGCTCAGGTTCCCTACGCATCAGACGATGATGAGATCCAGTCCTTTACTCTGTCCACGGCGCAGACTGCTGGCTGGATCTGGGATATAGGCCTACCAACTCGCCGGGGAATTGGCCATGTGTATTCCGATCGATACAACAGCGAAGAAATTGCTCGGAAAGAATTACTCAGATATATAAAAGCCACGGCCGGTGAGCAGGCAGCAGCCGATGCGATGGTGCGTAAGATTCAGTTTGATCCAGGGCATAGAGCCGAGTTTTGGCACAAAAACTGTGTTGCCGTCGGCATGTCGGCTGGGTTTATAGAGCCTCTCGAAGCCTCGGCTTTGGTTCTGGTAGAGCTGTCCGCGGCGATGATTGCAGAACAACTTCCTGCTAACCGGCAGATGATGGATCTGGTCGCCAAGCGTTTTAACAACAAGTTTCTGTATCGCTGGGATCGCATTATTGATTTCCTCAAGCTCCATTATATTCTCAGTGAGCGCACAGAGGACTACTGGCGCGAAAACCGTAAGGCTAGCAGTATTCCAGAGCGTCTCGCTGAGCAGGTTGAGCTGTGGCGCCACCAGAGTCCGTGGCATAGAGATACCAGCCATGTGGACGAAATGTTTCCTTCGGCTAGTTTTCAATACGTGCTCTACGGTATGGGTTTTGAAACGCAGCCAAGCGCCACTCAGCGGCGTTCAGAGGTCGAAGCATTAAGTCGCGCTGGCAGTTTGTTCCAAGAGAATGCTAGGCGCACAGAGCAGCTAAAAGATTCGCTGCCGACTAACCGTGAACTTATTAATAAAATATACGCCTACGGCTTACAAAAAATATAGCCCTGGTCCTTTAACCAAAAGCCGTGACTGAATGGCACTAGGCTTTACCGGAGAAACCATGAGTAACTACCAAGTACTGAATAAAACTGCCCATGCTGATACTAAAGTTATCACCGAGCGCAGCGCTGAATATGGCGACAACGTCAAATTCGCGATGACCTTTCCCCTGGAGTTTAGAAATATTCAATCTAACTATCCGATCTTCTTTAGCAAAGATGGAGACACAGGTCAGTTTTATCCCGTCGCCTTATTTGGCTTTGAAGAAAAAGAAAATTTGTTTCTCAGTGATAGCGGTTGGGACGCAACCTATATACCTATGATGATTCAGCGGCAGCCATTTTTGATTGGTTTCCAGGGCCCAGAAGAAGAGAAAAATGCAGTTGCCTCGATCAATATGGACAACCCCAGGGTCAATACTGAAAAAGGCGAGGCCCTTTTCACCGCGGAAGGTCATCAGACTGAGTATCTGCAGCAGGCACTGAACAGACTAGAAGCTATCCATACTGGCCACCAGCACAACAAAGCCTTTGTAGCCGCATTGTTAGACAATGAGCTGCTGGAACCCTTTACGTTGGAAATCACGCTTAATGACGGCTCTAACAATCAGTTGTTGGGTTTTTATACTGTCAATGAAGAGAAAATGTTAAACCTTAAGGGAGACACCTTGGAGCGTCTCAACAAAGAGGGTTATCTGCAAGCGATCTACATGCAGATGGCATCCTTCGCTCGAATACGAGCGCTGATCGATAAGAAAAACGCACTGCTCGGTAAGGCCTAAGTTTTAAAAACTGCAGGGAAAGAGTCAAACGCAAAAGTAGTCGAAGACTAATTGGAGACGCACTGTGGCAACACAAAAGGTAAAGAAGGTAGTTATAGTTGGCGGCGGCACAGCGGGCTGGATGGCGGCGGCATCGCTGTCTAAACTCATCGGTAAAAATCTCGATATTTCGTTGATTGAGTCTGACGAGATTGGCACCGTGGGTGTTGGCGAGGCCACTATTCCCACCATGATTACACTTCATCAACTGCTTAAAATTAACGAGCAGGAATTTATGAAGGCAGTGCAGGGTACCTTTAAACTGGGTATCTCATTCGAAAATTGGAAAAACGTCGGTGAAGACTATATACACTCCTTTGGCTTCACAGGCGAAGACTGCTGGGCGGCCGGTTTTCAACATTTTTGGTTAAAAGGTAAAGAGCGTGGTATCAGCGGAGAATTTGGCGAGTACTGTGCCGAACTTCAGGCGGCAAAGGCCAATAAGTTTGCTGTTCTGCAGCGCAATGGCCTGAACTACGCCTACCATATGGATGCCGGTCTCTATGCCAAGTTCTTGCGCAATATCGCAGAGCAGTGCGGTGCGGTGCGCATTGAGGGTAAGATTATTGAGGTTGGCACAGACCATAGCTCGGGTGATATTACCCATGTCAGCCTAGCGTCTGGCCAAAAAGTTGAGGGTGACCTGTTTATAGACTGCAGTGGCTTTATTGGCCTGCTAATCGATAAGACTCTGCACACTGGTTATGACGACTGGTCTCACTACCTACCCTGTGACAGTGCTGTTGCAGTGCAGACGAGGTCAGTATCTGAGCCTATTCCCTACACTAGATCCATAGCCCGAGACGCGGGCTGGCAGTGGCGTATCCCGCTGCAGTCTCGAGTGGGCAACGGCATGGTGTTTTGCAGCAAATACCTATCTGACGATGAGGCGATAAAAACTCTGCTAAGCAATGTCGAAGGCGAAACCCTGACCGAACCTAGAGTGATTAAATTCCGGACAGGTCAGCGCCGTCAGCACTGGAATAAAAACTGTATCGCTCTGGGTCTGGCCAGTGGTTTTGTTGAGCCGTTGGAATCTACCAGTATCCATTTAGTACAGCGCGGTATTGTCCGATTGCTGCAGATGTTCCCCTTTGACGGTATTCGCAAGCCAGATGTTGAGGAGTTCAATACTCAGATGCGCGAAGAGTTTTTGTTTGTTCGCGACTTTATCGTTTTGCACTATAAGGTCACCGAGCGCGAGGATACTCAGTTCTGGCGGCACTGTAAAAATATGCCCATCCCAGACTCTCTGCAGCATCGCATAGATCTGTTTAAAGAAACCGGCAAGGTATTCCAAAAAGCGGGTGACGTGTTTGCCGAAAATAGCTGGACTCAGGTGATGTTGGGGCAGGGCCTAATGCCCGAGCAGTATCATTCCATCGTCAATATGATGTCCGATGACGAGCTGAAAGGCTTCCTAGAAAACATTAAATTTAATGTGGATAGACTGGTTGAGCAGCTGCCCAGTCATCAGCAATTCCTCAATCATTACTGTCGCTCCGAGGCCATGTAGTCACGGAATGTAGTCACGGAATCTAGTTAGGGCATTAAAATTGAATGCCTATCTCAGCTGCTTGCTGAGAAAATCACGCAGCTGAGCCTGAAGTTCTGGGCTTAGCTGGGTGACTAAATCCTCTAGTTGCGCTGGTAGATGAGCCGCGGGATCAGACTCTGTTCTAAACACATAGTATTCAAAAAACCTCTGCCAAGCAGCGCGCTTGTGTGGGCTGAGTCTGGCAATGCTCAGCATACTGTGCATCAGGCTATCATTGGCGGATAGTTGGCTCTGGCTCATGCCGCCCCACCAGTAGTTGATAAGAATGTTTAAGGCGTCCAGAGATTCCACGCCATGCCACCATAGCGCTGGGATAAAAATTCCATCGCCCGGTTCCAGAATCGCCTGTTGTCCCGATTTTTCCGCCTCTGTATATCTCGGGTACTGGTCTAAATCCGGGTTACTAATATCGACCATACTCACAGGCACGCCACCAGGGGTAGTCATCATTGGCCCCGGGTAGAGGTTATTGATTTGCTCTGGAGGGAACAGCGTAAACTGACGCCGACCGGCGACGACGCAGGCGAGATTATCGTGAATATCATAATGGGGAGCCACAGTGGCGCGGTTGCCCAGCCACATGGTTGGCCCTATGTTCTCATCCAACAGGGGCTGTCGATGCAGCTGTTGAAATCCAGGCATTACCTGATCCACAGGTATGGCCTGCAGGGCAATGGCGTGGGGGTTGCGGTCGTGCTGAATGGCCAGGAGACGGTCCAGACCAATACCCAGCGTAACCTGAGCCTTTTGAAAGTTAAGCGCCTGCAGGCCCGGCTGATAGAAAAAACGGCCTTTAATGCTGGGGTCGCCTACAAGGGCAGCAATCACTTTTTCGCTGTCGTACTGTTTAAGGTAATTAACTACGGCTTCTGGGGAGTCAGAACCGGCGGTTACCGCAGGCCAGTGCCCGACAACAGACTTAATATGAGCAGGTTGGTTAAGAGGAATAATTTCCTGGTGAAATTGGTCGTAATCGACCTTTTCCCAGACGCGAATTGTCTGCACCTATCTAACCTCTAGCCTTAGTTCCAATCGATAAATTATCGCAGAAAGCCGCTCATAAGGGTATTGGCAACTGATTGAACTCAGAGATGGAAATGGACCTCTGTGGCGATTAGTACCTCAGAGCATTGATCACAGCGAACCTGAGCCTGTAATGTATTGCCGCAGCAACTGTGGGTTAGCAGCATAGGGTCGCCAGCATCGGTGCTGCAGTATTTATTACCCCAGCTTAACAGAGTGACAAAATAGGGAAATAGATCGCGCCCCTTATCGGTGAGCTGATATTCATAGCGCAATGGGCTGCGCTGATAGGGTTGTTGTGAGAGTACGCCCTCGTTAACTAGCCGCTTGAGTCGGTCGGCGAGAATATTGGTAGCCACTGGCAGCTCTCGATGGAATTCGTCGAAGCGTTTTAAGCCGTGAAAGGCCAGAGCCACCAGATTGGCAGTCCAGCGATCTCCCAGCAGGTCGATCAGATTGTGGTACAGGGCTTTGCTGCTACTGCGGGTCGCTGCGGGGGAGCGGCGTCTGGTTTTGGTAGCGCGCTGATCAACGGCGGCTCCGGGTCCTGGCTTAAAGCTAATATCTCGGGAATCGACGGTCTTATCGCAGCGACCGCATTGCATCACTGGCCAAAAGGGTTTGCCACAGCGATCATGCACCAACTCAACCTTATCCAGATCAGGGCTGCTAAAGTGGGTGCGTTCCCAGACCATGGCCATTAGGCCGTTGTGATAGAGCTCGATGGATTTTTTGGTGAGATGATAGACCGGATGGCGGCCAGAGGTTTCTTTACGCAGACAGTCGATGCTCTGCAACCAGTTGAGGCGATCAGTCAGCACGCCCTTTGAGGCGCCGGTGCCCGCCAACATTTGACTAAAAGTATTAACCCCCCAGAACACTTCCTGCAAAATCAGCAGACACCATTTGTCCCCTATCTGATCCAGAGCTCTATTAATAGAGCTTGCTCTGGTGCCAAAGCTATTGCTATCTGAGTTCAATTACCCTTACTTCCAAAGATCCTCACCGCGGCTCCACCAGGCATGAAAGCCCAGAGGTACGCGCTGGGGCATTTTGACCCTGGCTATGGGACCCTGGCAGATATCCTGAGCATCAAATATTTGTAGTTCGGAGGTCCAGTTGTTGCTGTCTGTAACCAGAGACATCACATAGCCTTGATCCTCGGGGGTATCCCTGTTCGCGCCTTTAACTGGCGCAAAGGGTGTTTCACTGCCAAAGACACCCTCGCCATAGCTCCACTCGTCATATTGGCCGGTGTCATTGTTGTACTTAATAAGTCCATTAAAGCGCAATGTGTGGCCGCCTTCTTCCAGCAGCGGAATGCGCTGATGATAGGCATATTTGCCCTTGATACCCTGATAGATCTGATTGACCTTATTAAACTCGGTATTTAGGTCGCAGATATCACCTTCTCGAACTTCTCCAGTTACCAGATTAAAGCGCCAGCGATAATTATTGGCCTCCAGACGCATATAGGCCAGCATATGGGATAGAGCCCCTTCGTCGTTGGAGGCATCGGGCATCGGGTTGACCGAACGGCAACCATCCATCACCACCCAGTCGCCCTCTTCCCAGCAGTTGGAGACATGCAAAATAAAACAGGGCTCACAGTCAAACCAACGAATATCATTTGACTGACCATAACGGGGAATCACACCAAAGCGCGCAGGCAGATCACGGTGGAACTTTAGCACTCGCATACTGTGATTGCGCAGCACATCGATATCATGGAAAAACGGCAGATCATGGAGAATGGTGTAGTTGGTGGTGAACCCAAGGTCATGGGGTAGCCGAGGCCCGGGGATTTCAATTTCAACCTCCTGGCGCAATGTGCCATCTGGATTGGCAACGCCATAGGTCATAAAGGGAGCCTCATCGCCATAGTCCATAAATAGCAGCTCACCTGTGTTCCAGTCCACATGACTGTGGGCAGACATCTTGCGTCTGGTGCGGCCTTCAAGATCAAAAACACCGCGGTTTTCCAGCGTCAATGGGTTCATGCTGTAGGGCACGCCAGCGTTGTACCAGGTGGGTAACAGCTGGCCGTTAAATAGAATCACATCGGTGTTGCCAGTGTCTTTAATCGGTGAGTCTGGCAGGGAAAAATCAAAGGGCCCCATAACCCCGGGCCACACAGCCTGATTTTCAGCCAGTTCGCGCTGCAAGGCATAGGTATGAATATAGCTATTGCGGTAGGAGGCTTTACCGTCGCGAATATAGATCGCATGCACCATACCGTCGCCATCAAAAGGGTGATAAAGGTTTTTTGGTTTAAATACCGGATTGGGGCCATTGCGATAGTAGGCGCCAAATAAATCCTCTGGCAGCTCACCTATAACCTCAAGCTCATCCACGGCAATTTCGTCGGTCGTGGGGGCGTAGGCGCCGTGTAGATAGGGGTTATCCAGCTCGTAAATCCATTGCTGAGTGTCGTTAAACAGCGGTGCTGATCCAAGACATTTTTCGGTAACTTCAAAGGCATTACTGCTCATGGTGGTATCCCCTGATTTTTAATTATTCTTAACTGGCTGGACATTATTAATTAAAGGTCTAATTATGCAAGTATATGAAATTTGTGGCTTACAGGGCAACTGCTCGGTTGCCAGCTGCGCCTGATCTCGCTAATATCTCAGCATCTATAACAATAATAACGCTGCAAAAGCAGGTTTTTTACATGCCATTATCCAAGCTGCGCCTGCCAGTTATTCAGGCGCCACTGTTTCTTCTCTCTGGTCCCGAGATGGTTATTGCCAGCTGCAGGGCCGGCATTGTGGGTTCTTTTCCTAGCCCCAATGCACGCAGCCCGGAAATTCTCGAAGACTGGCTTATTGAAATCACCAGCGCACTCAAAGACGATTCCGAGGCGGCGCCCTGGGCAATCAATCTGGTGATGCACAGATCTAACCCGCGTCGACATGCGGATCTTGAGCTAGCGATTAAATACCAGGCGCCTCTCGTTATTACCGCGCTGGGCAGTCCCAAAGAGGCTGTCGAGGCGGTGCATGGTTATGGCGGCAGCATTTTTGCCGACGTCAACACGGTTGATTTTGCTCGCCGTGCTGCTGACACAGGTGTCGATGGTCTAGCGTTAATTTGCGCCGGTGCTGGCGGCCATACTGGGCAGCTATCACCTTTTGCCTTTGTGGAAGAGGTGCGACAGTTTTTTGATGGCGAGATTATTCTCTCCGGCTCCATTAGCAATGGTCGGGCTATTCTCGCCTCAGAAATTCTTGGTGCCGACTATGTGTATATGGGCACCAGATTTATTCCCAGCCATGAGTCTCTGGCTGCCGATGCCTACAAACAGATGGTGATCGACGCCTCGGCCGGGGATATTGTGACCTCAGATTCGGTGACAGGCGTCAAAGCTAACTGGCTCAGGGATAGTCTGATCAATGCGGGTTATGACACGACAAATATGCCGCCTGCGGGAGATATCAACTTTCTTGAGGCAGCAGGAGATGTCAAGCGCTGGCGAGACATCTGGGCCGCTGGTCAAGCTGTTGGTGGCTCTATTAAGCGGCAGTCAATTGCCGAGATCGTGGATCAATTACAACAAGAATACAGCGCAGCTCAGGAGGCCTATCAATGAAAACATCATCGCCACAGAGAATTGCCGAGTATCGGGAAAAAGGCTGGTGGGGAGATCTCAGCTTGCACGGTTGCATGCGCCAGCATGCCGAGCAGAACCCCGACTTATTGGCGGTCGCCGACCAGCCTAATCGCGCAGATTTAACTGGTGACAAACCCTTTCGATTGTCATTTAGAGATCTCGATCGCGCCAGTGATAATCTGGCTGCCGAGCTATTGTCAGCCGGGGTTAAGCAGCAGGATACTGTCTTGGTTCAGCTGCCCAATATCACCGAGCTAGTGGTCAGCTATTTGGCTATTAGCAAGTTGGGCGCGATAATCTCTCCAGCCGCGGTGCAGTATGGCGCTCACGAATTACAGCACATCTGTAGCACCATTAACCCAGTAGCCATGATTACCATCGAGCGTTTTAACGATATGCCATTGGCCAGCAATGCTCGCCGGTATATTCCCGATACAGTGCCGGTGTTGGTTTTTGGTCAGCAAATTAACATCAATACCCAGGCTATGGGCCAGCCAAGGCTGGCAGCACATGAGGCCAGTCATGCAGTCGATGGCGACAGCATATTAACGATCTGTTGGACCTCAGGCACCACAGGTACACCCAAGGGGGTGCCGCGTTCACATAATATGTGGTTTGCCACGTCGCGCTGCTGTGTCGAGGCAGCGGATTATAAGTTGGGCGACCGCTTCTTAAATATTTTCCCTATGGTCAATATGGGCTCGGTGGGCGCATTTTTGTATCCCTCAATGCTGGTGGGCTGCAGCATAATTCTCCACCATCCACTTGATCCCGGACTGTTTCTGAAACAGATGCAGGACGAAAAAGTCACCTTTACGGTGGCGCCGCCGCCGCTGCTCAATCAGTTGGCCAAAAACGAAGCCATGTGGCGGCAGTTTGATTTTTCATCGCTGCGCTCCATAGGTTCCGGCTCTGCCCCTCTGGCTCCCTCAATGATCGAAACCTTCGCAGAGAGCTACGGCGTAGAGGTGCTTAATTTTTATGGTTCCAACGAAGGTATCAGTTTATTTTGCACGGCCCAGCATGCTCAGGATGCCACTGAGAGAGCGACCATGTTCCCGCGCATTGGCGCTGGAGTGGGCAACTGGGACTCCTATGTCAGCCAAATTGTCCGCAGCAGAGTGATGGATCTGGACACTGGAGAAGAAATCACCGAGCCGGGTAAGGCAGGGGAGCTACTGTTCGATGGAGCCACAGTTTTTGATGGTTATCTGGGTACAGATAACAGCGAAGTATTTACCGACGACGGATTTTTCCGCACCGGAGACCTAGTAGAAATCTGTGGCGATCCCCCGCATTTCTATCGCATTGCCGGACGTTGCAAAGATATTATTAATCGCGGTGGCATGAAAATTTCCCCAGCAGAGATAGATATCCTTCTAGAGGGCTTACCCAATTCCCTCGAGGCTGCTGTCTGTTCCTATAGTGACGAGCGTCTGGGCGAGAAAATTTGCGCCTGTGTTGTGCCGTCGCCAGAGGGCCCAGCACCTGAGCTGACAGATATTGTCGGATATTTGGCCAACCAGGGAATCGCGAAATTCAAGTTGCCAGAGCGTCTGGAGTTGTTTGATGCTCTGCCGCGCAATCCGCTGGCCAAGGTCCAGCGCTTTATGCTTCAAGAGCAGGTTGAGAGTCGCATCAAGGAGGCTGCCCAATGAGTGGTGCAATCTATGTCTTGGGTGGTGCGCAAACTGACTTTGCACGCAACTGGGCGCGCGAGGGATTAACTATCTATGATCTTTTCCGCGAAACGCTGGATAGTGCGCTGCACAATACCGGGGTAAGCCCAGACCAGATAGAAGTTGGCCATGTGGGTAATTTTGTTGGAGATCTGTTTGCTGGCCAGGGTCTTACGGGCGGTTTTTTTGGCGAGGCCTATCCGCAGCTGGCCTCTATACCTACCAGCCGGCATGAGGCTGCCTGTGCCTCTGGGTCAATCGCTGTACTCAGCGCGATGCGTGATATAGAGGCTGGTCATTATGGTCTGGCCTGTGTGTTGGGATTGGAATATATGCGCAATGTCGATGGTAAAACTGGCGCTGATCATCTCGGTGTTGCGACATGGCGAGGGGTCGAAGCCAACAACTGCAATTTTCCCTGGCCCTATATGTTTAACCAGATTATCGATGAGTATGACGCACGCTATGGCATAGACTGCGATCATCTAAAAAGTATCTCTAAAATTAATTTTGATAATGGCCGCCGCAACCCCAATGCTCAGACCAGAGACTGGCAGTTTCATGAGCAGAGTTATACAGACAGCGATGAGTTCAACCCAGTTATCGAGGGGCGCATCCGTAAAATGGACTGCGGCCAGATTACCGACGGTGCTGCCTGCGTCTTTTTGGCCAGCGAGAAAGCCGCCAAAGACTATGCCGCTCAGCAGGGGCTGCGTCTTCAGGATATTCCGCGTATCAAGGGTTGGGGCCATAGATCTGCCCCTATAAGTTTGGCGACCAAGCTTAAACTCAGTGCAGATCAGCCACTGATATTTCCCCATGTCAGCCAGATTATGAGCGATGCTCTGGGTCGTGCCGGCTTTAGCCATGTCACAGACCTTGATGGCCTAGAGACCCATGATTGTTTTTCAATTACAGAATATATGGCGCTAGATCATATAGGACTTACCGCCCCTGGGGAGAGCTGGAAAGCAATCCAGGAAGGCCGCATCAGCATGGATGGAGACTTTCCGGTCAACCCCAGCGGTGGTCTATTAGGGCTGGGACATCCAGTAGGGGCTACAGGGATCAGAATGTTGCTAGACTGCGCTAATCAGGTGACCGGTCGAGCGGGCCCATGCCAGATCAAAGGTGCGGAGAATATGGCGACGTTTAATCTGGGCGGAAGCACAACCACCTGTGTCAGCTTAATCGTCGGGGTTAATTAGTGCAGCAGGCCTTTATCTATGATGCGATTCGCACCGCGCGCGGGCGCGGCAGGGCGGGCGGTAGTTTGGCAGATCTATCGCCGCTGCAATGCTTGGCTGTGCTGTATCAAGCAATCCAAGAACGCACTGGTTTAGACCGGACAATAGTCGAGGATGTGATTCTTGGCTGTGTTACCCAGGCTGGCGAGCAGGGCGGAAATATCGCCAAGACCTCATTACTATTTGCTGGCTGGCCCGACCATATCCCTGGTATTACCCTCAACCGATTTTGCTCTTCTGGCCTGGATGCCATAAATTTTGCCAGTCTAAAAGTCCAGGCGGGGCAGGCGAGATGCGCACTAGCCGGCGGCGTTGAAATGATGTCTCGGGTGCCCATGTTGTCAGATAAGGCAGTGATGTTTGCCGATGCCGAATTAGCATTGGATAACCGAATGCTGATGATGGGCAGTGGTGCAGATTTGATTGCCTCGCTAAATAATATCAGTCGCGAAGAGCTGGATCTGCTGGCCTATAACAGCCAGCAACGGGCAGCTAAAGCGCGAGCAGAGGGACGATTTAAATCCATTATTCCTATTTATAATCAGGTTACAGAGATGCTGGTGGATCAGGACGAATGTATTCGTCCTGAGCTTAGCTGTGCCGATTTGGCACAGTTAAAACCCTATTTTGCAGAACTCGGCTCTAGTGGAGTAGATAGCTTACAAGTAAGTGAGCACTCACATTTAAAAGAGATTCAGCATTTTCATACTGCGGGTAATTCACCAGCGATGGCAGATGCCGCGGCCCTAGTACTGGTAGCCGACCTATCGCTGCAGACAATGGGCATGCAACCAAGGGCGCGAATTCTGGCGGCGGCCACAGTGTGCGATGATCCATTGCAGGTGGTGTCCGGCTGCGCTGCGGCGACGCAAAAATTATTGGTCGATCAGGGCCTGACTAGTCTGGATATTGATCTATTTGAGGTGCATGAGGCCTTTGCGGCCACCAGCATCAAATGTCAGCGCCAACTGGGTATTGATGACAGTAGGTTCAATGTAAATGGTGGCGTTATTGCTCTAGGCCATCCTATGGGAGCTACTGGCAGCATTATGATGGGTATGCTGATAGACGAGTTAGAACGTCAGGGGTTGCGCACTGGTATTGTTGCCACCAGCGGTGCCGCTGGCACTGGCACCGCTATGCTTATTGAGTTGGTCGAAGCCTGAGCCATTAGCCACTTACTGAAGCGCAAGTGGCTTTTTATCAAGCATAACAAGCTTATTAAGTTTATACAGCTTATACAGCGCACATAGACTTATTTACGGCAGCCATCTCCTGTTCGCCGGGCTTGAGGCTGAGTGTGGCCACTGGTATGGCATGACGCATCTTCTCTGCACTATCAATAAGGCAGACCTCAGACTTGGCGAGGGGCCCAGAGTTAAAACCGCTGGTGCCCATCCCATCCTGCACGCGACTAATAAGGTCGGTGTCCTCTGCGTTGACTTGGCGGTTGATACGCCAGTTGAGATAGCGGGCGATCTGTACCTCGCGGCGGTCATCGGGCAGCGCATAGGGCAGTTCGCGAATCATAGTCTGTGTAGCGCTGATAGGAATAAACTGCATAAAGTCCATCTGTTCAGGGTAGACATCAAAAGCCAGGTTGGGCCAGAGCCTGTAATATACCCAGTGACGCTGTTTGTCGGCACTGAGATGATCCATGCTTGGCAGGATTTCGTTGTACAGGCGATTGGACAATGTGTTTTTTCGAGTCTGGCGCACGTCGCTCCACATTTTGTGGACATAGCCGCCATCAGCGCCAACCTCGACGCCATAGCTATTGCCCACCAGTGCGGATAGCCCGGGATGAGCTATGGGAATATGCAGTGCATCGACATAGTTGTCGGCGATCTGTTTCCAGTTTACTTTGCGCGGGCGCATAACCACGCGGGCCATGGGCTCTAGCTCCTCAAAGCGATAGGGTTTAAGCTCTTCAATATAGGGTGCAAACTGCTCTGCCACACTGGGACCATCGACTGCCATTAGGCGCGCAAAGATAAAGCCCTGAAAAATTTCCATCTCCACTGGCACCAGGCCATTTTGACTCTCATCAAAATCCACAAATTGATCGCGGTAGGGAACATTGGTGAGATTGCCCTCAAGGTCATAACTCCAGTTGTGGTAGGGGCAGGTAAGGCGTTTACCACAGTTTCCAGAATCGCCGTCTACCAAGCGCGCTGCTCGATGGGCGCAGACATTGTGAAATGCACGCACTACTGCGTCCTGTCCACGGATAACCATCAGGCGTTCATTAAACAACTCAAAGGTAAAATAATCGCCATTATTTGGGATGTTTGACAGGTGGCAGACAAGTTGCCAGCTACCCAGAAACAGATGCTGTTTTTCCAGTTCGAAAAATGCCTCGCTATTGTATGTCCAGCTTGGCAGGCTCTGATAATTAGTACTCATGTTAAATTCTTCTCAATGGTCTGGTGAGGCAGGTGGGCCCGCCTTCGCCTTTACGGCTGATTTCTAGGCCTTTGTAAGTGTTCACTCTGCAACCAGCGGCCTCCAGCCCAGCCTTAACGCCAGGCAGGTTTTCTAGCATTAGGGCATTCCGTGGTGCTATGGCAAGCACGTTGCAACCCATAGGGAGATATTCCTCTTCTGGTACATCCACAAAGCCAACCCCGAGACCCTCTAGCCAGCTGATAAAGCTGTCTGGCATGAAGGGTCTGTAGATCAGTGCTAGGTCGCAGTCAATCGGTGAAATGATCGACATCAGGTGCAACACATCGTCTGGATGGTCTGGCTGCGGTAACTCCACCACATGCAGTTCCACCTCGGGGCCAAGAATTTCCTGAAGCTGGCGGATCCCCTCAGAATTAGTGCGAGGTCCCAGACCGACGGCAGCATGCTGGTCGTCCAGCCAAATAAAATCGCCGCCTTCTAGGGTTCCTGGGGCTTGGATTTGTCCGGCTATGTTGTGGCCCAGCTCCCGATAGGCCTCGGCGTTGGCCTTTGCCTCTGGGGTTCGGCTGGCTCTCCCCATATTACAAAGAATCAGCCCTTTGGGGCTGACTAGAATACTGTCTCTGGTGTAGATGGCATCAATAGTAAGCTCTGCGCCTGCAGGAAGATCGATAATCTCTGTTCCACTGTTACTTAGCAGCGCACGAAACGTCCTGTATTCGTCGATAGCCTCAGATAAATTAGGTTGGGCATGGAAGCGCAGGGGCTGCCATTCAGCCGCTAATTTACTTTCGCTTACAAAGGCATTGGCGGCGCTTCTTATAGCCACCTGCGCCAGCGTTGAATATTCATTGAATTTAGCCATGGTGCTTTTCTGCTTATTGTTTTCTTGGTTGTACGGTAAATTTTTTAGTTACTTTCCCTATCACTGTCTCACTAGGGCATAAATTGGCATGCCCACCAGGATTAGCATAAATGAATAAAACACTATTTCCATGCCGGCTCCCCAGATGGCAAAGAAGGCATAGGCAAATGCGGCGACCGACAGGCCAATGGCTCTTCTGCGCTCTGGGCTCGGTTGGTCGGATTTTAGAAAATAAAATTCTGCAACTGCACAGAATGCATAGGCCATTAGTGTCGATAGCGTTGAAAGCATAGCCATAAAGGTAAAGGCAGCCACTAACCCTTTTGTGTAATTCATCACTAGTAGCAGCGTGACAAATAGCCCAGAGATAATAAAGGCAAACCTGGGTGTGCCGCTGTCGCTCAGGGCCAGGAAACGACTGGGTAAGAGTTTATCCTTGGCCGCCGCCAGCGCCACATTGCCCGCGGTCAGGGTATTAGCATTCAATGAACCCAGTGTGGAAATAAGTGCGCCCAGAGTGATAATGGAGCCGCCTATGGGCCCCATCATCTTGGTAGCGGCCAGGGCGAAAGGCGCGCTTGAGACCCTGAGTTCATCCGCTGGCACCACTAGCGCAATTGCCAGACTCACCAATAGATAGATTGCCAGTATAGTTAGCACCGCCGCCACCAACACCCTGGGTATAGTCTTTTCCGGATGCGCCATATTGTCTGCGGGAACAGTGGCGGTTTCGATACCCACAAATGACCACATTACCAAGGTAGTCACTGTAGCCAACAACGCAGCGGGATGCAGATCGGTCGGGTTAAGGGGCGGGATATTGGCCGGCTCCATATGAGAAAAACCCATTATGATCATAAATAGCAGGGGTAAAATCTTGAGTAGAGTAGAGACCACCTGAAAGCGACTGCTGCTCTCTAGGCTGCGAATATTTAACAGTGCAATGGTCCAGACCAGTGTCAGAGCCACAAGCAGGGATAAAAGGCTGGACGCTGTTATCGCTGGGATAAATACACCCAGATAGCCAACAAAGGCAATAGCGATGCCGGATACCGCCGCTATGCAGGCTATCCAGTAGGTCCAGGCAATAAGAAAGCCGGAAAAATTCCCCAATCCGGCCTGCACATAGGCATAGGGACCGCCGATTTTGGGGATACGCCTCACCAGACGTGATAGAGACAGTGCTACCAGCAAGGTACCAGCGCCAGCTATTAGCCAGCCGGAAAGCCCTAGCAGGCCATAGGGGGCCAGCAGGGTTGGCATCATAAATACCCCGGAGCCGATAGCACAGCCTACTGCGATCGACCAGCCGCGCCAGAAGCCAATTTCATTATAATTAGCGGGATTTTTATTATTATTCATTGGGTTCCCTCGAGACAAACTACGTTAACAGGGCAAACGTATATTGCAAAGAAGAACTTGCACCTAGGCTGCCATAAGTTACCATGGGCTGGTGGGTTTAAAATAACTCGACAGGATTATTGAAAGAATAAAAAGTATCAAAAGAATAAAAGGCTGCCAGCAAGCATGTGCAGTGCTGTATAGCCAGCTCTAGAGAGGGGATCGTCCGATGAAAGTATGGCCAATTTTTGGGCTGTCACTGATGCTGACAGCCTGTGGTGGAGGTAGTAGCAATCAGCCTGAGGTGCCGCCCCCTAGTGGTTCTCAGGGAGGCGCCAATACTGGTTCTGGTTCTGGCTGGGTGGCCGGTCAATATGACCCCATCCGGGATCTTGAAGCTATCTGTGCCAATCCGCGTTCCTCTGGTGGATACAATGACCTTCTTGGTACCACCACTGATGAAAACTTTTGGATTCGTTCGTTTAGTAACGACACCTACCTCTGGTACAGAGAGCTGGAAGACATTGACCCTGGAACTATCGACACCACCGAAGAGTACTTTGATTTGATGCGTACCGATGCTCTGACGGCGTCGGGCAATTACAAAGATCAATTCCACTTTACCTATGATACTGAGGAGTGGATTCAGCTATCTCAGTCCGGTGTTTCTGCCGGGTATGGCTGGGAGCTATCCTTTATTGCCACATCGCCGCCGCGCAGCCTAGTGGTTGCCTACAACGAGCCCAACACGCCGGCAGGCAATAATAATGTCAGTCGCGGGGCAAAAATTATCTCGGTAGATGGTGCCATGGTGGTCGATGGCCCTCCAGCGGTGCTCAATGCGGGCCTGTTTCCCTCCGGCTTGGGAGAGTCTCATACCTTTGAGATTCAAGACCTTAACTCCAGTGAAATCAGAACCGTTGTCCTCACCAGCCAGGAGATTACTAGCCAGCCTGTTAAGAATGTAAAAACCGTCGACCTAAACGGTAGTAAAGTCGGTTATATGACCTTTAACACACATATAGCCACAGCCGAGACCCAGTTGATCCAAGCCGTCACCAGTCTGCGAGACGCTGGTATTGACGAGCTGGTTATAGATCTGCGCTACAACGGCGGCGGTTATTTGGATATAGCCGCAGAATTGGCCACCATGGTGGCTGGAACTGTTGCCAATGGTCAGATTTTTGAGGAGACCACCTTTAATGATAAGTACCCTTCGGTTAATCCAATCACTGGCCGTAATCTAGCGCCATTGTATTTCCCAACTAGAGCCGCTGGTTTTGGCTCGACCAGTCAAGGCACCCAGTTACCTCTGCTAAATATGGAGCGAGTTTTTGTGCTGGCTAGTGGCGGTACAGCATCAGCCAGCGAAGCTTTTATTAATGGTCTGCGCGGTATTGATGTGGAGGTGATCCTAATCGGCAGCAATACCAGAGGTAAACCCTATGGTTTTTACGGTATCGACAACTGCGGCACGACCTATTTCACCATTCAGTTTAAAGGGTCCAATGCCAAGGGCTTTGGTGAGTACTCAGACGGTTTTATCCCTGCCAATACCGATGATATGTATGGGGCTGAGGTGCGGGGCTGTCGCGTTGATGACGACCTTAATCATGTGCTAGGTGATCCCCAGGAGGCCCAGTTTGCGGCAGCTTTAAGTTTTATGGAGACGGGTAGTTGCCCGGATAGTGCTGCTGGTAGCTCTGGAATTCTGCAAAAAGCCCGTGCCACAGGGCCAGATAAGTCTGCTGATATTGGCAAGCCATACATTCCGGGCCGCATACTGCGTTAGTACTCTGCCTTGACTCTGCGATAGCTAAAAAGGAACGTCTATGGGAGCCCTCACAAAATCCGGCTGGTGGCGTGTTCTGCTCGTTGCTGCTGTTATTGCTTCAGTGCTTGCCGCTAGCTATGACCCCAATCCGCTTCCGGATTTTGCAAAGTATCAGGATGTACGGCAGAAAAAGACGGCATTTTTTGACTATATGCTGCCTCTAGTGAAACAGGCCAATGAGCAGCTGTTGGCCGATCGCAGTGAGTTAGAGCAGCTGGCAAGTAATGGGACCGAACCCTTTTCTGCGTCCCAGCTAAAAACATTAAAACGCTTTGCCAAAAGCTACGGTTTTGATACCTCGGCGAACAGCGATAAACTATTAAAACAGCTGTTGCTGCGAGTCGATCAAATACCTCCCTCTTTAGCTCTGGCTCAGGCCGCCATAGAGTCTGCCTGGGGTACCTCGAGGTTTGCCACCGAGGGCAACAATCTATTTGGCCAGTGGTGTTACAAAAAGGGCTGCGGCATTGTGCCCCTGCGCCGCAATAGTGGTACCAATCACGAGGTGGCTAAGTATTCCACTGTGGCCGCTGCAGTCGGCTCCTATATGAAAAATATCAATAGCCATAGAGCCTACTCTGGGCTGCGCAAAAATCGCGACAAGCTAAGACGGGCGGGAAAGAGGGTAACTGGACATAAGCTGGCGGAAAACCTTCTACACTATTCTGAACTCCGCGAGGTCTATGTGCGCGAAGTGCAGGCAGTGATTAGAATCAACCAGCTCGCCGAGTTTGACTAAGAGGTATTTGGTTAGTCCAGTAACTTGGTAAATTCACCACTTTCGATCAGCGCGCGCATATCACTGGAGCCGCCAATTAACATACCTTTGACAAAGATCATCGGAAACGAAGGCCAGCCAGTCCACATTTTTAGGGCATTGCGACGGCGCCACAGTTTGAAATAATTACCATACTCAAGGTAGGCGTAATCCAAGCCCAGATCATCGAGCTGTTTGCGCGCCTTTTTGGGCGCCGGATTCTGTGCCATGCCAACAATAACAATTTGATGGCTGGCAATCGCCGCCTGAACTTCTGCGACTATATCGGCATGATTTTCCGCGACAACTGCCTGTATGGCGGGGTGAATGTGGCTCTGATCCAGTATCTGGCGTGGCATGATGTAACCCTGTTATAAGTGCAAGAGATCGCGACTTTAGAGGACAAAGATCAGACAGGCAATCATTATCGCCGAACCCATTAGTCAGACAATCCGGGTAGGTCTTTAAATAACATTAAGGCCTCGGGATTTGCCAGAGCATCGGTATTGGTCACTGGTTGATTATGTACAACGTTGCGCACTGCCAGCTCGACAATTTTGCCACTTATAGTGCGCGGTATATCGGCTACCGCGATGATCTTAGCTGGCACATGACGGGGGGTGGTCTCAGCTCTGATGGTGGCTCGAATTTGCTGAGCCAGTGCGTCGGTGAGCTCTATATTGGGGCGCAGCACCACAAATAGCACCACGCGCACATCATCTTTCCAGTCCTGACCTATGCAGATGCTGTCTACCACCTGATCGATCTTTTCAACCTGACGGTATATTTCTGCGGTGCCTATGCGTACCCCACCAGGATTAAGTACGGCATCGGAGCGACCATGGATAATCATGCCGTTGTGGGCGGTTATTTCACCATAGTCGCCATGGGCCCAGATATTTTTGTAGGTATTGAAATAGGCGCTGAGGTATTTTTGGTTGTCGGGATCGTTCCAAAAATAAATAGGTGCGGAGGGGAAGGGTCTGGTGCACACCAGCTCACCTTTTTGCTGCTCAACGGGTTGCGCTGTTTGGTCCCAAATTTCCACCGCCATGCCGAGGCCGAGACATTGAATTTCGCCCTCGTACACTGGTAGGCAGGGGTTGCCTAATACAAAGCAGGAGAGAATATCTGTGCCACCAGAGATAGAAGACAGGCAGAGGTCTGCTTTAATATCTCGATAGACGTATCTAAAACTCTCATGTGACAGCGGCGAGCCGGTAGAGAGAATGGCTCTTAGATTGCTCAGATCGTGGGTTTCACGGGGCACCACATGGGCTTTTTCTAGGGCCGCGATATATTTGGCGCTGGTGCCAAATATACTGATACTTTCCTGTTCCGCTATATCGAGCAGTGACTTGGGCTCTGGATAAAAAGGCGAGCCATCGTAGAGTACCAAGCTGGTTTCGGAAGCCAGTCCAGCTACCAACCAGTTCCACATCATCCAGCCGCAGGTAGTGAAATAAAACAGTACATCATCTGGCTTTAAGTCGGTGTGCAGGCGATGCTCTTTGAGTTGCTGCAACAATGTCCCACCGGCGCCATGAACAATGCACTTTGGTGCCCCTGTGGTGCCAGACGAATACATAATGTACAGAGGGTGGTCGAACGGCAGCTGCTCAAACTGTAACTCTGGTGTGTTTTTACTGAATAAAAAATCACTGTACATGGTCGCATCGGGCACATCATTCGACCCCGGGGTGACAGGTACCAGTACCACCTGCTCAATAGATTTTATCTGGCTCTGTATTGCTGTCACCCTAGCAGTGGTGTCAATGGTTTTGCCGTTGTAGTAATAACCATTGCAGGCCAGCAATAGTTTGGGTTCGATTTGTCCAAAGCGGTCTAATACTCCGTTGATACCAAAGTCCGGTGAACAGGATGACCAGATTGCACCAATGCTACTTGTTGCCAGCATAGCCACAATAGCCTCGGGTACATTGGGCATAAATCCAGCCACTCTATCCCCCTTGACTAGGCCTCTATCTCGCAGTGCAGCTGCAAATTCGGCCACCTGTTGGTAGAGCTCCGCATAACTGATGGTTCGCCGTGAGCCATTTTCAAGGCGTGCGATAATTGCAGTTTTATCCGAGCGATTGCGCAGCAGGTTTTCCGCAAAGTTTAGCCGCGCGCCCTCAAACCACCGAGCACCCGGAAAGCGCTGGGGGTCGCGAAGTACGCTGTTGTAGGGTAGGGAGTGCTGTATCTCGCTGTAGTCCCAGAGCTGTTCCCAGAACTGTTCCGGTTGCTCTACAGACCACTGGTGTAACTGTTGATAACTATCAAAGTTGAGACCTAGCTTTTGTTTAATCTGCCTTAGGAATTCCTGAAGGTTACTGTTTGCGATTGATTCGGTGCTTGGCTGCCAAAGGGGTTTCATTGTCGGGCTCGAGGTAACAGATTTGACCCAGAGTGCCTCAGACCTATAATTAACTCAAATAGTATTAAATGATTAATTAATCCAAAAAATAGAATAGTTGGTTTAGCCATGAATATCAGTGTCAAACAGTTGCGAGGCTTTATTGCGATCGCTGACGCCGGCAGTTTCGCCGAAGCTTGCGAACATTTGCATCTCTCTCAGCCAGCGCTGAGTGCAGCCATTCGCAAAATGGAGGAGGCCATAGGCGGGCAGTTATTCGCTCGCTCAACAAGAACGGTCAGCCTGACACCAGAGGGAGCTCAATTTCTTCCTGTAGCGCGACGTCTGCTAGCAGACTGGAATGAGGGCTTTGATGATTTGCGCGGTTTGTTTGCATTGCAGCGCGGGAAGCTGAGCATGGCCGCCATGCCATCCTTTGCCAGCAACTGTTTGCCACAGGTCGTGGCTGATTTTGGCCGGCAGTATCCCAATATCAATATTAATGTGCAGGATATTGTAATGGAGGACGTGATAGCGGCGGTTCAGTCGGGTCGCGTAGAGCTAGGAGTTACCTTTGCCTCTGACACCGAGGACAGTTTGGATTTTCAGCCGCTGTTTAATGATCGATTTATTGCCATTATGCCCAGAGACCACCAGTTGGCCGATAGCGAAACCTTAGCCTTTTCAGCGTTGCTAGACTATCCGTTGGTGGCGCTTAATCGAGGCTCAAGTACCAGACGCTGGACTGATAGCGCCATTGCCAGAGCCGGGGCACAGCCACCGAAGATCTTTGAGGCATCGCAGTTAACCACGGTGGGTTCCATGGTGGCTGCTGGTGTGGGCGTGGCTGTTGTGCCGGCGCTCTGCCATCAGCAAATGCAGGCTCTAGGGACGGTCTGTCGGCCTCTGGTCAGCGGGGGTATTGAACGACAGGTAGGCATATACACTCGGCGCCGCCATGCACTTTCTTCGGCAGCTAACCGCATGGTTGAGCTAATGCTGATGCAATTCGAGTAGTTAGGTACACCAAATTAGGGCTGTAAAAATGCCTCTGCGGCTCGATATTCCAGTACATGGCGCACATCCGCCCAGCCCCCTTGATGAACCTTGGTGTTGTCTCCAGACCAGCCAAACAGTGCATGTAGAAAATGGTAGGAGCCATAGTCAAACATAGCAACATAGTGCCTAGTCGTCATATGACCCATCAGATCATAGAGGTTGGGGTGGCAGATACCTTTGAAGGCCACCAGGGGCTACTTCTCCAGTGCCAGCATATATTCGGCCACAGCCAACTGGGTCTCGGCATCTAGATAATTTTGTGCCGGCATAGGCGGGAAGTTATCTCGCACCTTGACCGGCGCATTGATATATTTCACCAACCCCTCAGGGTTGCCCGCATACATGGCTTGAATAACCTGAACAGAGGGCCCAATCAAACGACCTGTATAGCTGTGACAGCCAGTGCAAACACCCAGATAGGCTATTTCACCGCGCTCAGACGGGTGAATCACGCGGCGGTCGGCGCCGCCAGCTACAAGGTAGTTATCTATGCTATCGGTGTTGGTAAAATCACAGTCCCCGTAGCCGCCAATGCCCACGGCTCTGTAGCGGTGACGATTGACAATACAGCTGCCCTCGCTGGAGCCCACATGGACTATATCCACTAGGCCAGTATGCAGTTCGGTCAGAGCTACGGCTTTTACTTCGGCAATGGTGTCGTAGCCGTTGTTGAGCATGACATTATCCAGAATCATGGTGCGATCTGAGTTGGGATCTGATTCCACATCCATGGTAATGGTGGTGGCAAAGCTGTGGTCATTGACAATAATACCGGCGGTTTTGTTGCCGGAGATAATATTGCCCTCAATAATCACATCATCGGCGGCCATCACCAGAATCCCAGTGCCAGCTGGAATTCCAGAGACAATAGAGCCAGGTGCGCCAAAGTTGGGGGTGTTGTTATTCAGCACAAAGTTATTGCGAATAATCACATCTTCGGTGGTTTTAATCGGCAGGCCGGGGGTAACAAAGGCCAGAATACCGCCTGTATTATTGTGGGCATTGTTGTGTTCGACAATGGCATGGCGGCTGTTTTCAATCTCAATACCAGCCACGCTGTCGAATACCTCATTGTAGGCCACATGAATATTGTCGCTCATGCCTATATAGATTGCGGCATCTTCAATACCTGAGACCACATTGTGTTCTACCAGACCATTGGTGCCCAGCTGAGGGAAAATCCCATAGATACCGGTGTCGACAATCACATTGTTACGTATTTCAAAATTATTACCGGCCTGGCCCATAATGCCATTGCCTTTGTACTTGGTAATACGGAAGTTCTCGATCACCACATTGTTGCCAGAGTAGAGAATGGCATCGTTGAGTTTGCCCAGACCGTCCATAGTGGCGCGCTTGCCCTCCTGAATCACGCCCAACAGGTGAATATCGTCTTTGTCGATATACACCGTTTCTGAATAGGTCCCGGGCATCACCTGAATGGTGTCGCCAGGCTGGGCTGCTTCCACGGCAGCCTGAATCGAGTCGCCATTCTCAACAATATGCACCTGTCCCTGTTCAGTGCGCAGGGCCACTGCTCCCTCTGACTGCATAGCAGCAGCTTGCTGGTCGGGCTGATAGCCACCCGCATAGCTTGCGCCGCCCATGGAGCTGGTAATCACAGGGGCAGTATTGTTGTTGCTGCCTATAATCCAGCCGCCGGCAAACAGCAGAATTGCTGCCAGTAATTTGATTTTACGAGTCATTATTATTCTCCTGATAATTCCACAATACTGAAATTGGGCCTGCCATTGAGGAGACCCGAGGGCACTCGGCGGGGAGTGCTGGGCTTGAAGCTTTCGTCGCTTAGCGCGCCCATAAAATCTACCAGCCGATCCAGTTCGGTTTCACTAAGATTGGGCTCTGAGATATGCCAGTGAAGCAATAACTCTTCGCCCTCGGGCACTGCATGGCCGCGCCCTTTGGTATAAAACTCGGTGGCTTCGCGCAATGTGGCGAATCTGCCGCTGTGCATATAGGGCGCCGTCTGGGCGATATTGCGCAATGTTGGCACTTTAAACCCTCCCCTCAGACGCTTGGCATTAAAGGTTGCCTGAGCCCCAATATCTCTCGGCAGACCCTCGGGCTCCGGCGTGCCTATCACTGCGACCTGCTGATTGGTAAACAGGGGCGGAGTGTGACATTGGGAGCAGCGGGCGACAAAGGAGCGAAATACATTTAGGCCTTCCAACTGCCGTGCACTCAATGCCGAGCTGTCGCCATGGGCGTACCGGTCATAGGGGCTATTAAGGCTGATAAGCGAGGTTTGGAAAGCGGTCAGTGCGGCTACTATGTTATCTACAACCAACGGGTTTTCGTCTTCAGGAAAAGCCTCTGCAAAAAGCGCCGGATAGGTTTCTACCTGATGGAGATTAGCGAGCAATTGCTCTGGTGTGTTAGCCATTTCTATCTCGGAGAAAAGCGGCCCCAGAGCCTGATCCTCGAGGCTATTTGAGCGAGCATCCCAAAAAAAACGCTTTAAAAAAGCGCTGTTCCACAGGCTGGGTGCAGAGCGCGCGTGCTGCTGTCCATTGGCGCCAACACTGCGAGCTAGACCATCGGCAAATCCCAGTTCTGGATTATGACAATTGGCACAGCTGAGGTTTTTATCGCCGGACAGTACAGGGTCAAAAAACAATAGTCGCCCCAGGTCAATTTGCTGCGGACTAAAGCCGTCGCGATGGGAAGGCAGGGCAGTTTTCAGCCCACCTAGACCCTGATCCTGCAGTGAGTCATAGAGTTGATAGAGACTGCGCAGTCGGCACTGATTGCTATCATCCAGAGCAAAGCCCGGCGGACACTGATTGGCCAATGTGAAATCCGCTGCAACTGTCTGCACAGGAGTAAACAACGTCCATAGAACAGTACCACAGATCCACAGTAGGATATCGTGGCTAGCAGGGATTTTTTTAGCAGTCCTCTTTCGCATGGAAATGGTCTTTAATCGGGCAACAGAGTTTCGGCAACGGCCCCGACACTGATCAATTCGTCAATAGCATCCTCAGCCCAACCAAGGCTATGGAGTATGACGCGACTGTGTTGACCCAGTAGTGGGCTGGGTTCAGCGTACGAGGCTGGTTGCCCTTCAAATTGTACCGGTGGCGTAGGCACAGTTAGTTTGCCCATCGCCTTGGTTACATAGGTTTCAAGTGCGCCAATGGCGACGATCTGCTCGCTAGACTCCAAGTGATCACGCTGCAAACAGGGGGCGCAGGGTACATCCGCAGCCACCAAAATTTCCATGGCTTTCTCGACGCCAATATCCACACGTGGGTTTTTAAGTACCTGAGTCACTTCGCGCATATTAGTCATACGTGCAGGGACCGAGTTGTAGGGGGGCGTGCCCAGTAACTCTGGATAACCAAGCATTGGTAATAGGGCTTCCCAGTGATTGTCTTTCAAAGGTGCCACTGCTATGGCACCGTCGCTATAATTAATGGTCTGGAAGTATTCGGAGCCCGGCGACATGGTAAATCTATCGTCGTCTTTTAGGGTTCTGTGCATCATGCCATCCGGCCACATAAAGGCAATACAGGCATGCAGCATAGATATGTCAATATGCTGGCCTTCCCCAGTGGCTGCCCTTGCAACTAGCGCGGCAGTGGCTGCCTGAGCAGCGGTATAAGCGGTCACTTTGTCGCAAATAAAGGTGCGGATAAAATCAAATTTGTTATCGTCTGGAGCCTGCAGGTCGGTAAAGCCCGCCATACCCTGAATCACATGATCAAAGGCGGGAAAGTCTGCCATAGGGCCCTGCGTGCCAAAGCCACTAACGGCGATATAAATTAGCCGCGGGTTGATTGCGCGCAACGTCGCAGAGCCCAAACCAATACGATCCATCACGCCGGGCCGGTAATTGTGCAGCACTATATCTGCGTTGGCGGCGAGTCTTTTTACTGCCTCAACACCAGCATCGGATTTAAGGTCTATAGCCAACGACTGTTTGCCGCGATTACAGTTGTGAAAAAATCCCGACACACCGGATTTTTGAGTACCCAATGGACGCATCTGATCGCCACCCACAGGAGGTTCAACTTTAATAACAGTGGCGCCTTGAGCGGCCATGGTCTGAGCGGCCAACGAGCAGGTAATCATGTTGGAGAGCTCCACAACTTGGAGCCCCGCCAGCGGTTGTCGGGCAGTCGGTGTTTGGTTGGTCAAAGTGCGTACCCCCACCTAATTCTTTTTATTGCTAATTATTCTTATAGTTTTTTATTTCGTTGGCACAGTTTAGCAGGTCACTTTTTGTCGTAAACCCCCACTAGCTGTCGATTGAGAGCCAGTAACTGACCATTGGGGTGATACACCTTACCCTCGCTGTGAGCGTAGCCTGCGCTCGCCTGCGTGGCTGTACATTCGTAATAGAGAAAGTCATCGGCTTCTAGGCTGGCGATTGGCTGAATAAATTCCATATTCCAAGTAATCGTGCTGCTGGGAGCGCGCTCTTTAAGCATGGGTAAAATCGCGGGTGGCCAGGCATCGATCAGGGTGACAATAATTGGGTCGGTAAACCGCTCTGGGGTTTGCTTGAGCCGCATCCAGCCACTGATGGTGGTTTCGTCTGTGCCGCTAAAAGGTAGTCCCTTGCTGGTGTAGCGCAGATCAAAATGGCGAATAAACTCTGGCATATGACCCTGAATAAAGGGCATTTTTATCGCTCTATCTGGGCTGCTTTCAAATGTTCTTTGCGGTGCAGAGACTACCAAGTCTGAGTCCCGCCTAATAGCAAAACATGCTATGACCGCGGTCTTTACCTCGCCGTTTTGTAACAACTGGCCTTCAATTTGGGTCACCGAGCGACCTTCAGACAGGATGCGATGACGGAATTCACAGGGCTCGCCGGCAATAGTGGCGCCGCAGAAGTGAATGTTTAATGTTCGCAAATCGCGGCCACTGAGATCCGACGTGCCTGTTATATAACTGAGTACCAGCGCACCGGTAAGGCCGCCGAAAATGCTCCGCCCCTGACCCCACTCTGGGTCAAATGTAATTTGGCCGTCAGCCTTAGCCATGGCCTGGTATTCATAGTAATTCATGAGAATCCTCAACTGATAGATCCTCAGTGTCGATCGGTAGCTTTGACGGGTAAAGTTCAAAATGAGACTCATCAGTACTGCTGTGCTCGCAATACAGCGCCGCAACGAGTATTGAACTGGCCAGTCAGTGAACCCTAGGGTGCACCACTGGATAAAAAGCTAATGCCGTCATACCATAGAGAAAAACTAACAATAAGAATTTCACTATGACTAATCTGCTCGCCCAACCATTAACCTTGCCCTGCGGGGCTGTGCTACCCAATCGTCTGTCCAAGGCTGCGATGACCGAAGGTCTGGCCACCGCCGATGGAGTACCCACTGCTGAGTTGGAGCGTCTCTATGGTATCTGGAGTGATGGCGGTGCGGGCATGTTGCTGTCGGGCAATATTCAGGTGGACAGGGACCATCTGGAGCGTCCGGGCAATGTGATTATTGATTCGCAGCCCAGTGCAGAAATGCAGTCGGCGCTAGCAAGCTGGGCAAAGGCCGCTACACGCAATGGAAACCACTTCTGGGCGCAAATCAGTCATGCTGGGCGGCAGACGCAAAAAATTATCAACAAAACACCCAAGGCACCTTCCGCCGTCAAGCTGGGTCTGCCGGGTGGCCAGTTTGGTGAACCGGTAGCACTCACTGCTGAGGAGATTGCGGAGATTGTACGTCGCTTTGCAGTCTGCGCCTCTGCAGTAAAGGCGGCGGGATTTACTGGTGTTCAGGTGCACTCGGCCCATGGCTACCTGTTTAGCCAGTTTTTAAGCCCAAGAAGCAATCAGCGCAACGACCAATATGGCGGCAGCCTAGCCAATCGCGCCCGCGCCCTGCTAGATACCGTGGCCGCAGTGCGTGAGGCAGTGGGGCCCGATTTTCCGGTGTCAGTTAAGCTCAATAGTGCCGATTTTCAAAAGGGTGGGTTTGCCTTTGAAGACAGCTTGCAGGTAGTGCAGTGGCTGGAGCAGGCCAGTGTCGATTTGATTGAAATTTCTGGTGGCACTTACGAGCAGCCAAAACTCTTGGGCCTTGAGGGGATGGAAGAAGAGGAAAAGCAGCAGGTGGCTGAGTCAACCATGCTGCGCGAGGCGTACTTTGTCGATTTTGCTCTGGCTATGCAGGAGAAAGTCAGTATTCCGTTGATGGTGACCGGAGGTTTCCGCCAGCGCTTAGCAATGGAGCAGGCTCTGGAGAGCGGTAGTGCCGATGTGGTGGGTCTGGGCCGCCCTATGTGCGTGATGACCGATGCGCCCAAGCAGCTGATGGGCGGTCTTGAAGAATTGCCTCGCTATGAAAATGAGCTCTCTCTGTTTCCAAGCTGGCTAGGGTTTTTGGGCAAACTCAAAACCCTGCGCGCCCTGGCCGGTTTTGCTGTGCAATATTGGTTTTATGGGCAGATCGATGCCATAGGTCGCACTGGTCAGGCTAACCCACAGTTAACTGTGCTCAAAGCTGCCAGTGAAACCATGGCACTGCAGAAAAAACTCACCAAAAAATAATACTAGCCAACAGCGGCGGCTAAGAGGCCGACTTTCCGCAAGCTTGGTTGGCCGGCACTGCAATATCCATAAGCTTTGGGTTGGGCAGTTTCAATGCCGCCATCATGGCCGCATAGTCTTCAGCGCTGCTAAGTTGCAGCCGAGGATTGTGTTGACGCTCCTCTCCGATACTACTTTTTAACCAGCCTTTGTAATCATGGGCTGGATAGACCTCGGTATGTTCCGGTAATTTGAGTAGTAACTCGTGAAGGCTGTGGTACTGCGCTAGGGCATCACCATTTTGAAAGTCGGTGCGACCAGTGCCGCGAATTAGCAGGGTGTCTCCGGTAAACAGTATAGCTGCGTCCGGCGCATAAAAACTGTAGGAGTCATCGGTGTGGCCCGGCGTGTAGAGCACCTGAAGTTTTATACTGCCTACCTCTATTTGATCTAAATGAGCAAAGCTCTGGCTGACACAGTCTGCCATGGCCTGTTCACCCATCATGGTGATACAGCCAGTGCGCTCGCGAAGTGCACCCAGCGCGGTGATATGATCGGCATGAGTATGTGTATCCACGCACAGTTTCAAGGTCAGGTTGAGCTGCTGTAGCAGGCTGAGGTAGCTGACAGTATTGGCGATCACCGGGTCGATCAAAAGTGCTTCGCCACTGTTAGCGTCTCCCAGTAGGTAGGTGTAAGTGGAGGACTCGTGATCAAATAACTGTCTAAAAATCATCCTGTATTCCTCTGTAATCTCTTTTGTTAATTAGCCAAGTTGTCTGGTCAAAGTTGTCAATGTCACTGCAATCAGGCTTATAGCAAAGAGTTTTTCCAGCAGAGCACCGGCAATTCTGTTGGCCATCAGCCGACCGGCCAGCATGCCAAACAAACCGCCTAGGCACACATAGGATAATAGTTGCCAGTCCAGCACATTGTGTTGAGCAAAGCTAAAAAATCCGGTGCCGCTAATCAGGGTAATAATTAATAACGAGGTGGCCACTGCTTGACGCATAGATACCTGGGCGACGAACACCAGAGTTGGCACAATTAAAAAACCACCACCGACGCCAAATAAACCACTCAGGATACCCACAACAATCCCGCTGGCCAGCAGAGCGGCTATGCAGCTGACAGATAGATTAAATCTTCTGGAATCATTAAAGCGGCAGATGGGCTGTTTGTAGTCTTGGTCACCCGAGCCAGCATTGGCACGAACAACTGCGGATTGAGCCGGGGAGCCTGTCGCCTGTCGCCACATCAGTACCGCGATACTCATTGCCAGTAGCGCAAAGCCCAGCAGCACTATGTTGGCACTTAGTTGCTCTCCCAGCTGCCTTCCCACCGGTGCCAGCAGAGCACCAAAGAGGCCCAGTATAAGTGCCGGAATCCAGAGGATATATTTAGCTTGCCAGTTGCTGATGGTGCCAAACAGAGCGCTCAGCGATACCACGCCAAGTGCAACTCCCACAGCCTGATCCACAGGTAAGTTGAGCAGCAGAATCAACATGGGCACGGCAAAAACAGAGCCGCCAGCGCCTGTAAGGCCCAAAACCAGCCCAATAATTGCGCCGATAAACAGGCCAGTTATCATCTGGCTTTATTGTTCCAAGGCATTCGTGCCAGAGCCATGCCCATGGTGCAGGTATCAGTGATACCCGCAAAGGCTAAGCCGGCACCCACAAAGCCTGACAGCCCATAGAACCAGGGGTTGTACCAGGTGCCCAAAATCACACCAGTCAGCACTAATAGCCCGGCGGTAATTCGCACCTGGCGCTCTAATGAGATGACCTTGCCTTGGCCCTGCTCAGTGGCTAGCCCCTGCTGCTTTAGGCTACTGAGCCCGCCTTCAATCACTATTAATGGGCAGTTGAGATGCGCCTGTAACTGTTCAGCGGCCTTGTTAGCCCTGTGGCCTCCAGCGCAGAGCAGATAGACTGGTTGCTCTGGTTGATGATCCACAGAGAGCAGGTATTGATTGACGCTGTTGTGGTCGAGCTCTTGCAGTGGAAAATGCACAGCGCCGGCAAGGGCTTCTGCATCGACCTCTGCATGGGTGCGCACATCAAGCACTCGGGGTTTTTGCAGCTGCTTAAATGCATCCGCGGCAATACTGGTGATAGACATATTGATACCCTGTTAAAAATTAGGGGCAGTAAATGGATTTCAGTACCTTGATAACCTGAATCGCTTCGTTGCCCTGCAGTTGATAAAAAATGGTCTGAGCTTCCCGTCTGGTCTGCACCAGTCCAGCATTGCGTAGTGATGCGAGATGCTGGGACAGCGCAGACTGACTCAGATTGGTTCTACTGTTAAGCTCGGTCACCGAGAGTTCGCTGTCAATCAACGAGCAGAGGATCATCAAGCGGTGCTGATTGCTCAGCTGCTTCAACAGCGCGGCCGCTTCCTGAGCGTGCTCGGCTAGTTGTTCGAGATCATTGCTGGTCATAAGATTGGACATAGTTAGGCTCCGTCGCTAATGAGTATTCCTATTATAGGTTAGAAAAATCTAAATTAGAATAGTCTAATATAAAAGCCTGATAAAAAAGGCTGATATAAAAACCTAATGAAATCCCACAACACAACAGGGCGCGATGAAGCCGTTGGAACCTGAAACCCTAAGAGGTTAGTCGCAATATTCGTCAGGACGACGCGTTAGAGGATGAATATGCAGATTATTCATGGCAGCCCTGTCCTGATCCACCAGAAATCTCACCAGAATAAAGTAAATATCCAAATCAAATCTGCTGTCGGTGTCTGGTTCGCTCTGCTGTTGCAGGCCTGGATCTAATTGGCTCTGGTTTAAAGGTTGCCCGGCACTGAGTTGGAATCCATGATCATAGAGGTCATCGATCAGCTTCAACTTGGCTAGATAGCGCCAGCGGTCAATCAGGTGAAAACAGCGAGATTCTGGATTCAGGGCATCTCGCTCTTCAATCAAAATGGCATCCGCGTAGGGCCAGAGTTTGATTTGATAGTTCTTTAGTGCTGCCTGCATACGCTCGTTGTAAACGGCAGCAGATTCTCTACCACAGCAGGCACCAAAACATTTATTGAGCTGAGCTCTAAAGCAGGGCTTGGCATTGCTGTTTCGACTGTCGCCCTCTAGCCCAAGAAGTTTGTGACAGAGAAAATACTGGTCAGCCAGCTTTTCCATTTTTTTACTGGCTTGTCGCGGTGAGCGAAACAGACCGAAATGTTCATCTGCCGCTGGGTTGTCTGTGTCTATGCTCTCAATTCCCAATCGCAGGTACCCAGCTGAGTCAGTATCGGTGCGAAACTGGTAGAGTTTTTTGCTCTTGCGCAGGCGCCTATTATAGATGGGAGCCAATGCCTTGATCTGATTGCTTTCATGAATCTGAGCGCCAAAGTCTGAGGGCGTCTGCTCAAAATCCACATGGGCAATCTTACTGCTCATTTGCAGATCTTTAGGGTTTTTATGATCTGAACTAAAGTGGCTCATCACTCGATTGCGAATATGAACACTCTTACCTACGTATAACAGTAGGCCTTTGTCGTCATAAAAATAATAAACCCCGGGCGAGGCAGGTAGTTTTTCTACCTCTTTGGCGTCCAGTTTTATGGGCAGTGCCGGACGTTTAAGAATGGCAGCGCAGGTTGCCTGGATTTCCTCATCCGAGAACAGCGCCGACGACTTTTTAAAGAAGCCATAGATCATTTCAGCATCGTCTAGGGCGCGATGACGGTTCTCTATGCTGAGTCCAAAGCGAGTAATAATATGCGACAGCCCATGACGCTTAAACTGAGGGTAGAGGTTGCGGCTAAGCTTTACCGAGCAGAGTGGTTTGGCGTTATAGCTGATGCCTGCCCGTTCAAACTCGTTCTTCAAAAAACTGTAATCAAAGCGTGCATTGTGAGCGACTAGGGTGCGGCCCTCTAATTTTCCAAGTAGCTCCTGAGCGATATCGGCAAACACAGGAGCACCTTGCAGCATACCTGGGCTGATACCCGTCAGCCGCTGGATAAAGGGTGGCAGTGAGCATTCCGGGTCGATAAAGCTCTGCCATTTTTCGATCAACTCACCGTTTTCAATTACCAAAAGCCCGATTTCAATAACCCGATGATAGATGGCCTTACCACCGGTGGTCTCACAGTCCAGTAGCACCATTCTCTCAGGGAAGCCCGAAGAGAGGCGCGTGGGTTTAGGTGTCTGTTCGTCGAGCCAATTTAATTGCATGGCTTTCTTACGCAGGCCGCCCGGCTTTTGATTAGCCTACAAAGCCTTTCCAGCCAGACATGTAAGTAATAAAGGCCTCACCAAGCCCCTCGGCCCGCAAATAGTCTGCGGATACAGGGTTTCTGACCGGTGTGAAATCTTGATCTGCCTGCATTTGCAATGGAAAGTCATGGTGCAATATTGCCGCGCGACCCAGCATAATAAAATCAATGCCCGCCGCCATGGCCCGGTTGACCTCGTCGGGGTTGCGCAGCTTGCCGGCAATCCCCAGTGCCACATCACCGCGCTCTAGCTCGGTAAAATAAGACAGTAGTGAGCGGCCCTTAAACGCCTCATCCTCCGGCTCTTTAAATGAATCCCACAGGGACATATCTAGAAAATCGATTTTGCCCGCAGCCAAGATCACCTTAGCCACCTCAATAATATCCGGTAGATGCACATCAAAGCGCTCGGGAGAGAGTCGTAACCCCAGTAAAAAGTCCGGCCGGCAGCGGCTGCGAACCCCCTCAATAATCTCTGTGATCGGACGCATGCGATTTTCGATGCTGCCGCCAAACTGATCTTGCCGCTGGTTAATAGTGCCGCTGAGAAACTGCGCCAGAATATAGCCATGGGCACCATGGATCTCCACCCCATCAAAGCCAGCCTTTTCGGCCCGCTCTGCGGCACAGATAAAATCTTCGATCAACTGCTCAACCGCCGCTGTGCTAAGGCCAGTAGCGCCAGTCTCTGGGTGGTCTGAAGGGCACACAGGCGCCTGGCCTATAAGCTCGGCGGGTGAGCGCATGCCGGCATGGTGCAGCTGAACCACGGCTAGACTGTTTTCATTTTTAATACCCTGCGCTAGTCGGGTAAGGCCCTCTAGATGCTCATCGCCAAAGATCCCCAACTGCCCGGGAAAACCCTGGCCTACCGCCTGCACATGGGCAGCACAGGTCATGGTTAGCCCAAAGCCACCCTTAGCGCGCATAGTTAGCCAATGATATTCATCATCTGATAGACGGCCGTCGGCATGGCTCTGGGTATTGGTCAGGGGGGCCAGCATAAAGCGGTTTTTTAGGCTGCTGCCAGACTTAAATTGCAGGGGCTGAAAGAGGTTGCTCATGATTAGGTCTCGAGAAGATTAAATTGGTAAATCCATTGTTAATGCGGGGCAGCATACATGAATCAATCACCTCGATAAACGTCAATACTGGTACCCGTAAAACTGCTGCACTCTGACCACAGCGCTCAGCTTTAACTTGTTGGCAACAGCACGACTAGGTATTCTAGCGGCCCTGTTATTAGTGACGACTTATCTATGTCTCATCCGGTTTATTGTTCCGTAGAGCAGCGCACCAGAGCCTGGCTCGACAGCTTTGTGGTGGGACTTAATCTATGCCCCTTTGCACGGCCGGTAATTGCCGCCGATGGCTTGCGACTAACGGTTTGCAAGTCGGGCAGACTCGAAGACATTGCTGCAATGTATCTGCAAGAGTTGAATCTGATCTGTCAGTCGCCAGAGTCTGAAATCGCCACTTCATTGTTGGTAGTGCCTGCGGGGCTTGAGGACTTTGAGACCTATCTAGACTTTGTTGATAACGCTAATCATCTATTAGAGGACCAGAATTTAGACGGCACGATCCAGCTGGCTAGTTTTCATCCTCAATACCAGTTTGATGGCGAGTCACCAGAGGCCAGCAGTCATTTTACCAATCGCTCGCCCTACCCAATGATTCACTTTTTGCGCGAAGATATGATGGAGCGACTGTTGCATGATTTCCTTAACCCGGAGCAGATCCCACAGCGCAATATTGAAACACTGGATGCCATAGATCCAACAGAATTGCAGCGGCGTCTGGATAACCTAGCATGACAGCCTCTAAGCAATATGATGTGATCGTTATAGGTGGCGGTGCCGCCGGCTTGTTCTGTGCCTTTACTGCCGGCCAACGCGGTCGCTCTGTACTGGTTCTGGACAGCAGCAATAAAGTGGGCAAAAAGATCCTTATGTCTGGGGGTGGGCGTTGCAACTTTACTAATCTGGATATACAGCCTGAAAACTATTTATCGGCCAATCCTCACTTTTGTAAATCTGCACTGAATGGCTACAACCAATGGCAATTTATAGAGATGGTCGAGCGCCACCAGATTGCTTATCACGAGCGCAAGCATGGCGAATTATTTTGCGATAACTCAGCCAAAGATATTTTGACTATGTTGCTGGATGAGTGTGAACAGGCTGGCGTTAGTATCAACACTAAATGTGATATTCAGGCGATTGCCAATAAAGAGCGGGGCTACAGACTGCAAACATCTCTGGGCAGTTACCACTGCCAGTCACTGGTGGTTGCAACCGGTGGGCTATCTATTCCCACCATGGGTGCTACAGGCTTTGGATACGAGATTGCCGAGCAGTTTGGTCTTGACCTATTGCCCCGCACTGCCGGGCTAGTGCCATTTACCTTTACTGACTGGGTAAAACCAATCTGTGATCGTCTCTCCGGATTGGCTGTAGATGTAGAAATGTCTGTCAATGGCATCAGCTTTCGAGAGAATCTGCTATTTACCCATCGTGGTATTAGCGGTCCTGCGGCGCTGCAACTGTCCAGTTACTGGCAGCCGGGGCAGAGTATCAGTATCAACTTACTGCCAGATATGGATGCTCATCAACTGCTACTTAGCTATAAAAAATCCAGCGCCAAATCATTATTGCGCAATCTTTTATCGCAGCATCTCTCCAAAGGCTTAGTGTTGGAATTGCAGCAGCGCTACTGGTCAGAGGTTGCAGATAAACCCATGGCAGAAATTCCCGATGCTGTATTGATGGAAGTGGCAGCGCAGCTTGAAAACTGGCAACTAAAACCCTCCGGCACCGAAGGCTATCGCACCGCGGAAGTCACTTTGTGCGGCGTAGATACCGACCATCTGTCATCAAAAACCATGGAATGTAAAACTCAGCCTGGGTTGTATTTTGTCGGTGAGGTGATGGACGTAACTGGGCACTTAGGGGGCTACAACTTCCAGTGGGCCTGGGCCTCTGGTTATGCTGCTGGGCAGTATGTGTAGCTAAGCCGCCAAGGTTGGCAACCTAGCAAAACCTTGCCTAACCTTATGGGAGTTACTAACGGACTAAGTTAACTATTACAGGATGTAAAGTACGGGTCTTCTGACAGTAACTCAGACCTTTGATAACAATGGAACCACTGGGTTAACTGATTTTGTGGGGGTGGGCGCTCCCAATATCTTTGTTGATGTCGAGGGGGATACTTTAACTGCCACCATTGATGAAGATGGTGATGAGCTGATTGACGAGACCATTGTCTTTGAGCGCAGGTAACTCTGCCCCTACCTGCGGTTGGCTTTAGCCTTTCTGCGTCGCGCAGCGGCTTTTTCCAACCGCTCTTTTTCTCGCTGTTCTTTCTCAGCTTTTAGAATTGCCACCTGTTTCATCTCTGCATCGATCATCTCAGGGGTCTCAAAACCAAGGGGCCCCAGAGTGCCGGCGCGCAGTTCATTGACAAAGATGGTGGATACCCGTTCTAAATCCACTCTGCCGCCGGCGCGCAAACAGCCGCGCTGGGCGCCAATAATCTCTAACAGTTCGATTTCTGTGCCTGGCAGATCCTTGATGTTGAAGCGGTCTCTAAGCCGTTGCGGGTATTTTTCTAGTAGAAAGTCCGCGGCGAAAAAGGCGATGTCCTCATAGCTTACGGCGGTGTCTTTAATGGCACCTGTAGTAGCGAGGCGATAACTGCCCTGTGGGTTTTCTATCTTGGGCCACAAGATGCCCGGAGTATCCAACAGCATAATGCCATTGCGCAGGTTGATGCGCTGTTGGCCTTTGGTAATCGCGGGTTCGTCGCCGGTCTTGGCAATGTGACGGCCGGCTAGGCAGTTAATCAGTGAAGACTTGCCGACATTGGGAATGCCAGTAACCATGGCTAGGGTATTGCCGCCTTCACGCTGGGGGTAGAGCTTGTTGATCAGATCAATAATTTTGCCACTGGGGTCATGGTTTTTTAAGTCCAGCGCCATGGTTTTGGTGTTGCTCTGCTGCTCAAAATAATCCTGCCACTGCTGGGTGATAGCTGGGTCGGCAAGGTCGGTTTTGTTAAGTAGCTTTATATAGGGCTTTTCTGCGCAGAGACTCTGGATAAACGGGTTGGAGCTGCTAAAGGGAATGCGAGCGTCCAAAACCTCAACAACAATATTGACCTGAGGCAGAGCCTCGATCATTTCGTTGCTGGCCTTGCGCATATGGCCTGGGTACCACTGGATAGACATGGGGCCTCAGTATCTGGGCTTAGAGATTAGACCCCATTCTAGCATGGATGATTAGACTGTTACTCGCCAGGCCTGTAACTGCGCTGGATTTTTGATGCACGTTGCTGCGCATCAAATAGTGGGTCATGAAGCACCTCATTGACATAGTCTTCAACCTGATCATCGTAATGAGGCGAGGTTTTATCTAATGTGGCTGCACCAAACTGATGGACTCCCCGAATCTTTTGCCTACCTGCGGCATCCCAGCTCACCAAATAGTAAAGCCCATCACCGGCCACATTGGTCAGATAGCCCTGATCATTGAGATCGCGACCATAGATTGCGCGCAGCGTGTCCGGGCCGCCGCCTACAGGCAGATTAATATCGCCGCGGACATGGCGGTTGATATCACCCCACAAGGGATCAATACGGCCAACTTTTTCCAATAGCAGATCGGTACAGCGCTCTAGCTCTTCCTGTGCATCTGGCACAGGAGTGCCCTTTTGCTCGGCAAGCCATTCTGCACCAATAATGCAGGTGCTGATGGCTGCTCCGCGGTTTTCGATATTGGTATTGCGGTCCCAGTTGGCAATAACCTGTTGGGCATCGCGGTACTTTTGTTCTGTGGCGCCAAGATCCAGTTCTAGTGCTTGATTCAAAAACGCAATGGATCTTGAGTTCGCGCTAAAGCGTTTATCGTGCTTGATATCATAAAATTCCTGCTCTGATATGGTGCCCAGCTCAGTAAATAGTTCCAGTCCACGGTAGGCGCGATTGGTCATACGCGTTGGGAAGCCATCTTCGGTGCGATAGTTTTCTCTAACCGGGTTGTCGCCCTCTGCACTGACATGGAAGGGGCTCTGGTTGGCGCTGTGAATATAACCAGATTCAGGATTAATAACCTGCGGTAGCTGGTCGAAGGGCATGTAGTCGTCCCAGATCAGGCTGCTATCGTCACCGGGCAGATAATGGGCCCAGTTATAGCCGCTGGCTCGATTGGGGGTAAGGCTGTTGTGCACAAACATGGTGTTGCCTTCGCGGTCAGCATAAACCAGATTAAAGCTGGCAAACGAATGGATTCGCAGAGCATTGCGCCAGTCTTCAAAATTCTGTGCCTTGCTCATTGCTAGCCACTGTTCTACCTGACGCATCTCCCCCATGCCCGCATAGCGCACAGCGTAGGTACCGTGGTCTGTGCGCAGGACTGGCCCATGTTCTGATCGCAGAACTTCCTCGCTCACAGACCAAGGCAGAAAGCCAAATAGTTTTACCTCAATACTAATCTCTCGGGATTCTAGGCTCTTCCATTCTCCGTCAAGCTTGTAGCGATAGGGGTCATTGGGGTCTATATCCAGCACATAGATATCCACTAGGTCTGGCTTGTTGACCGTGGCTCCCCAGCCGAGATTTTCGTTAAATCCCACGCCAATGGTGGCTCCACTGGGAAATAGGCCACCCATAACATTAAGGCCCTCGTTGCTCTGAATATGCGCCTCGTACCAGGCCACCGGGCCTGTGGTGGGCTGGTGAGAGTTGATCGCTAACATGGTTGAGCCATCGGTACTGTTATAGGGTGATACAGTCATGGCATTAGAGCCAACAGGTAGCCCACCAATGGTCACGCCGTGGCTGAGGCCCTGAGTGTCAGCGATGGTTTCTCCCCTCTTGCTGATAGGGTGTTTGCGCTGCTCTTCAAATAACTCAATGACTGGGGCATCAAAGCCATAGAACAGCAAGTGCCGCAGCATATAGCCGGCGACAATGTCTTTGCCGTTAATCGGAAACAGGCTCTGATTGGTTTCTTCTGGGTGCAGGGCCGCATAGTAATTAATGCCGTCGGCAAAGGCTTCGATATAGGCCCTAGTCTCAGGTTTTAATTGGGTCTGGTATCCGGCATCGAGATCTTGCCAAATATCTAGCCACTGAACTAAGAAGTCTATGGTGGCAGCGTCTTTGCCATTAATGGCTGCATTGGTGCCGCGATAAAAAGGAATGCTGTCATGAATAATTTGCCAATTGTCTTCGGCCTGAGCATAGGCAAAGCCAAAGGCCGCATCTACATCACGCTCGCCAATGACATGGGGCACGCCTAAATGGTCGCGCTCAATAACCACATCGTAGCGCTGGTTTAGCTGCAGATAGTCTGATGAATCAAAGGTTTCTGTGCAGCCACTGGAAATCAGTAGGGCTGATATCAAAAGAAGAACGCGCATATTAGGGCCTTATAATATTTTTATTATTCAAACCGTCTTACGAAAAGACCAGCCTAAAGGTTTGAAGCCTTAGTCTTAACTGTGGGTTGTCCGAAGACAATTAACTCCCGTGGTATCTAGCAAGCCTGTAACCTGAAAATTGTATCTCAATTTTAGCTAGCCAGATAAAAAAACATGGCTTATTGACTGATAGATTCTTTAGCAATCTTGATCCCTACGCCTAAAACTTGGAGTAAATCTACTTCTTTGTAGCCTGCGTCTATCCGCTTTATCTCTTGGATTATCCTCTGCTGTTCATTGGCTAAAAAAACCAATTGCTCTTCTGACTCACCAATATTCTTCTCGAGCATTTTATGCATGCTGAGCAAGGTTTCGACTCTGTTTATATCTCTTTGATATTGTTGGGATACCGAGGTTGGTTCTGCAATAAACACCGCACTGATAGAGGTTTGGTAGGGGCGTGGTGAATAGTTAGCGAATGAGTCTTCGCCTGGGCCGCAGTTGCGGGCCTTGGTTTTGCGTTCTAATTCATTACAGGGAGTGGTAATGGAGTACCAATGAATGGCCTGCAATTTGTTTGAATGGCTCGCTGTTACCTGATTGCCTGGAGCCTTTGTTGTCGCCGGACTTTGACTTGCCGGAGCGGTTGACTTGGGCTGGTTAGCATTTTGTTCTAGCTTGGTTTTTGCATGGGCCAATTTTTTTGCAGCGGCCGCGGGTTTGGGTGCAACCAAGCTAACCTCAAAATACTGCTGTAAAGGGGCTCGAGTGGCAGTGGTAAATTGAGTGTCATTTTCGAGGAAAAGTATCAGCAGCCCATGAAAAAAAACACTGAAAATAATCGCAGGCTTTAGAGCTCTCTGACTGATCCTAACATTGGACGTTTCAATGGTAAGCATTGACGTTTTACTCGGTTACTGTGGCCTACTGCATTTGAGATGCATGTAGGACCAGCGACGTTGCCAAAAGTTCTGCTCTCACCCTTAGACTGGCTCTTCCTCCGCATGCAGCACTGTACCCACAGGTGCAGGTGCCGCTTGTAGAGTAATCTCGACCTTGTATTCGCTTGGCAGTGCTTCGATAGTCAGTACTCGCCAGATGCTTATACCTCCCAGTAACAGGAGGCAGGAGGCTAGTAATAAAAAGAAGCTCTGCACTCCGAATATCTGTAGCCAGAAGACGGCGGTAACAGGCCCGGTGATAGAGGTAAGCCCCGCAATCAAGATAATGGTTCCGCTGGCTGGCACGATTTCTGCCGGGCGCAGGTGGTCATTGGTCAGTGCAACCACTAAAGAGTAGAGTGACAGGGCACAGCCGCCGAACAGGAAAATCAAAATATACAGTTTGGCTGAGGCTTCTGACTCAAGACTAATCAATAGGGCAAAGGCCACGGCAAACAGGCAGGCGATACCCATCACCCAACGGCGGTCGACTGAGTCAGAAATTTTGCCAATTGGGTATTGCAGAATCATACCGCCAGCCATCATGGCGCCCATAAAGTTTGCCACTTCATAAACAGTGAAGTTGAGTTTGGTGGCATAAACCGCTCCCATACCAAACAGGATGCTTGACACCCATTGCGAGAGAACAATGCCGGTCACACCCATAGGTGTGCGATACCACAGGTGGCGTATGGTGACTCTCTCAGTCTCTTCGATAGCCGGAGTGGTAACGATGGATAATAAGATTGGCACTGCAGCTACGCTGACCATTACAGAGATCAAAATAAATAGCGTAAATTCCATAGGATCGGCTAGGTTGAGCATAAATTGCCCGGCACAGATGCCAGCCAGCAAAATAGCCGTATAAATGGACAGAATTTGCCCGCGGTTAGCGTTGCTAGAGGCCTGATTGAGCCAGCTTTCGGAGACCACATAAATGGTAGAAAAAGCAAAACCTGTGAGCAGTCGCATCAGTGCCCAGGCCCAGGGATTCACATAGATCGAATGCACCAGAATAGTAACCGATGCCACCGCTGACAGCGCGGCGAAAATGCGGATATGTCCTACTCGCTGGATCATTTTAGGAGTCAGCAGTGATCCCGCCAAGAAGCCGGCAAAGTAGCAGGACATTAATAGGCCGATTAGGTAGTCGTCAAAACCCTCTAATTCTGCCCGCACACCAAGCAAGCTGCCCTGCACACCAACGGCAAGACCAATAAGAGAAAGACCTGCAAATAGAGGCCACATACTGACGATCGTTTTTACTGGCATGGGCTTGGATGACTCCTTTTGAGGGCCGGCAGGGTACACCTGAACCGGTATAATTTAAAGCAAAATCAACCAAATTTGCATATTTTTTAACCAGTTTTTGAGTCGCCGATTGGTGCATTCAATACATGACAATCAGCACTGTTTAAGCCACTATAGATAAATACCTATAAAGCTGTGGGCAAAGACTCAAACCGTCTTTTGAATAGCCAGCAAAAATCATCTTTTCGGGGGCTTTTAATGACTGTTAAACAGGGCATAAGCAGGCGCAAATTTCTAAAACGCTCGTCACAGCTGTCGCTGGCTTCCGTGGCGGCTGCTCAGGGGTTGGGTTTAACAGGTTTGCTTAATGCCAGTCATGCGATGGCCGACAGCGGAGACTTCCGGGCGCTGGTTTTTATTATGCTTGAAGGGGGTAACGACTCTTTTAATATGCTGCTGCCCTCTGGTGCCAGCCCCCTGCGCACTAATTATGAACAGGGTCGCGGTATCGTCTCTCTGCCCAGTCAAGAACTCCATGAGCTCAATTTAGCCAGCCCGGCAAAGGTCTATGGCAATCTGCAGTCCAACGGCTTTGGAATGCATCCGCAATGTGCTCAGTTGGCAGAGTTATTTAACAATCGTGAACTGTCTCTGATCTGTAATCTAGGCAACCTTATCCAGCCAGTAAACCGACAGCAGTGGCATCAGGGAACGGCTAAGGTGCCGCCCCGTTTATTCAGCCATTCTGATCAGCAGCGCCAGACTCAGAGTCAGCCTGAGGACCCATTTCTCTTCGGCTGGGGCGGGCGTATGGCTGAAATGATCGCCTCGCGAAATATTGATGCGTCTGTGTCGCCACTTATTTCATTGGCTGGGCTAAATTCATTTCAGGTAACCAGAGATAGCCTGATCAATACCTATGTGATGGGCAGCGATGGGACCGTTAGTCTGTATGGATTTAACGGCAGTCGCCAGCAAATGATTGAAGCCTCGATGCTAGGGGTAACCAGCGAATCTCATTTGATGGAGCAAAAATACCGCGATGTCTTTGCCTCTGCGCGTCAAGCGCAGCTGGTGGTGCGAGCAGCTTATGATCTGGCTGAGGCCACAGGGGTCGATTATGACGCTGTTTTTGAGGCCGCCGGAGCGACCAATACGCAGTTCACCCGACGCCTCAAGACTATCGCTAAAATGATTGCTGGGCGCGCAGCAACCAGCAACAGCAGGCCAGTGTATTTTATTAAGTTAGATGGTTTTGATAACCATCAGAATTTGCTCTGGGACCACAGTCAGCGTATGGCTGAACTCAGCAGTGCCCTGCAAGGTTTTCGGGATGTGTTGGTGGCTCAGGGTGACTTTGATAAGACACTCAGCTATGTAACATCGGAATTTGCCCGCACCTTTACCGCTAATGGCGAGGACAGCGAAGCTGGGACCGATCACGGGTGGGGTGGCCATGCCATAGTTATGGGCGACATGATCAACGGTGGTCGGTTATTTGGTGAGCATCCTGATTTGCAGTTGGATGGTGATCTTGATACCTTCCGCGGCTGTTGGATTCCAACCACCGCCAACACTCAGGTGTCAGGGGTAATAGCCAACTGGATGGGCGTTGCTGACAATCAGCTCACTGAGCTTTTCCCGTCGCTGGATAACTTCCCCAGCCCATTTGATCCAGCGAGCAATCTCGACTTTATTGCGACGGGGGTCAACTCATGAATACCTGTCGCCCAATAGGGCTGATAGTCCTCTACGCAACCCTGTCAGCCTGTGGCGGCGGCGGTGGATCTTCCAATCCGATGACACCTGTGGTGGTAGCGGACAAGCCAGATATCAGTATCTCAGTGGTAGAGCCCCAAGCTTACGAGGCAAGTGGCCAGTTCGCTAAGTTCAAAATTGATCGCAATGGATCAGCTGGTGAGCTAAGTATTAACTTCGCTACCGGCGGCAATTCCGATGCCACCAAAGGATCGGCGTCTACTGCGGATTATCAGCTTTTTTACAGTGATGGCGGTGAGGTCGGCAACGATCTAGTTTTGGCGGCCACTCAGAACTCTAGAGTTATTGAGGTGCGCCCTTTAGCCGATGATCTCCATGAGGTGCCTGAAACGCTTACTGTGCAACTCAGCGCCGGCTCTAGCTACGATTTAACCTCTCAGGACAGCGCCGAGTTAATCATTAGTGATGCCAACAATGATGTCGAAAATGAGAAAGTTTTTTTAGGTGCTTTCGCCGCTGAGAACGGTGCTATCACTAATGGCTCTGGGGTATTGAGTTTTATTCTGCAGGGGGATAACGACGCCGGCAAGCTGAGCTATTCGTTCTCTAACTTAGGGTCAGTTCAGACTGATCAGCATATTCATATGGCGCCCTCTGGCACTATGGTCAAGGATATCGAGCAGACCGGAGGTATCACTAACTATCGTTGGGATCTTGCCCCCGGAGGCATCTACACCAATAAGCAGCAGATGCTCGATGCGCTGTTTAACGGCGAGTTTTACGTCAATATTCACAGTGCTGATTATCCACAGGGTGAGATTTCTGCCAGTCTAATCTTTGATGCTGATGTGCAGCCTGCCGAGCAGACGGTGCTGTCCACTAAGCAGGTGGAACAGGATATTGTTCGCTTTCTCAATCAGGCCACCTTTGGCGCTACCCCAGCTGACTATGAGGCGTTGCGAGCGCAGATTAACGACAGCGGTGAGAATCGCCTGCAAATTTATGCTCAGTGGATTGAGGAGCAGTTTAATCTGAGTCAGAGCCAGATGTTGCCGCTTCTCGACGCCACTCTGGCTGAGTTCGGCGATGAGTGGCCGCCACAGGTGCGCAGGGACATGTTCTGGACTCTGGCGCTGTACGGCAAGGACCAGCTACGTCAGCGCCTGACACTGGCACTGAGTGAAATTCTGGTCATTAGCGATCAGAATAATTCGGTGAGTGACGCCTACCGCGGTGCGGCCGGTTACTGGGATATGCTTGGCGAAAATGCCTTTGGTAGTTATCGCCAGACGCTAGAGGCGGTGACTCGCTCGCCAATGATGGGTATCTATCTAAGCCATTTGCGCAATCAAAAAGCTAACCCAGATATAGGCTATTACCCAGACGAAAACTTTGCTCGCGAAATCATGCAGCTGTTTACCTTTGGTCTGGTCAAGCGCCGCCAAAATGGCTCGATTATTTTGGGCGAAGACAATCTTCCCATAGAGACCTACGACAATACTGTTATTAAAGAGTTGGCCAAGGTGTTTACGGGACTGAGCTTTGGTGCCTATATGCAGGGCAACAGCACAGTGCCCAACAATGGCTTCTTCTTGGGTTCGCAGATCAACGATGCACAGTATCGCTGGCTGGCACCAATGAAGTTTTTCCGTAACTTCCATGAGTTTTCTGCCAAAACCCTGTTTACAGACAAGGGACAGGTACTGCGGATCCCCGAAAATTCTGAGCAGACCCCTGCTAGTATAGATGCGGAGCTGGATCAGGTACTGGATGCTCTGGTAGCCCATAGCACCACGGCGCCCAATATCAGCCGCAAATTAATTCAACGCTTTGTAACCTCCAATCCCAGTTCCGACTACATAGAGCGTGTTGCCAATGCTTTTGGTGCTGAAGGTGACTTGAGATCCGTGATCAAGGCAATTCTCTTAGACCCTGAGGCGCGCAACCCAGAGGTGTTGAGCTCCAAGACCTTTGGCAAGGTAAAAGAACCGGTCTTGCAGATGACGGGTATTCTGCGCCTGCTTGACGCTCAGTCGATGGTGCCTCTGGGCCCTACTGGCGCTGAGCCCAATGCAATACGTGGTTATAACTATGCATATATCAATCAGTTTGAGCCTGGGGCCACTGTGTTGCGAATGGGCGATTTGGATATTGGTCAGGCGGTTCTCAGTGCGAGCACTGTATTTAATTTTTTCTCGCCAGACTTTGTACCCTCAGGCGCCATTGCCGGTAACTCGCTGGTGGCACCTGAGTTACAGCTAGTGACGGAATCGCAGGTATTTAAAGCCTTTAATACCTACAACAAGTTGCTCAACAGTGGGCTCTATCGCTGGTCTGTATACCATGGCGAATACATCAATCCAGTCTATGAGCCGGAGCAGTTCCATATTCGCCCTAGCTACACCGAGTTACATCAGCTGTGGGAGGACACCGAGGGCTCCGCCACCGATAAGGCAACAGCAGTGGTGGACTATCTGGACTTCTATCTTAATGCTGGTCAGCTACTGCACAACCAAAATAGCGGCACCCGCCAAGCTATGATTGACAATATAGCTGAAGCCAGTATCAACAGCAGATACAGTTTGGGTGTATTTGCTGCTGCTACGGCTGCGGAATTTATGACCCAGAAATAGCGCTTAATCAGCTCCAGGGGAAAGGGCTGTTGGACACTGGGTGCAGTTTGCCTTCGGCATATCGAGAGAAGCGGAAGGGCTTGAGCAAACTGGAGCTGTCACCACAGATATCTTCAGCCACCAGTTTGCCGACACCTATCATTTTGTAGCCATGGTTAGAGTCGGCAATCATATAACAGTTGCTATGAAAGACATCGAACACTGGGAAGCTGTCAGGCGTAAAAGCGCCAATGCCGCCTGACGGCTCATCCTTGTACATCGGCATTTTGCCGGAAAAACGCTTCTGACAATGGGCCAGCGCAGACACCCACATAGTAGAAAAATCCTCGCCGACAATAAATTCAGGTGACTCAGGACCATAGGGGTCTACTGCCACTCTGTCCGCATGCTTGTCGACAATAAAGGGCGCAGCGCCACCCTGAATACCACCAAAGTGGAAATCTGGTTTGTAATAGATACCCCACATTTTGTCAGTGATTAACGATCCGTCCACATCGGAGTAAAGTGGCGCGTCTGTATCCACATGGATTACCGGAGGCATTTTTCCGTCATTGGTAACCTGCAATTTTGGATCTACGCCCAGCGTTCCCTCTTGTAGCGACCAGTAAATCCACATGGGGATATCTGTAGTCAGTTCGCCGCTGCTTGGGTTTTTGATACTTATGGTGCTTGGCATTTCCAGCATATCCCAGAACTGCTTGGCCCAGGGCCCAGGTGCTATTACTACATAGTCACATTCAATAGTGCCGCCGTCTGTAACTACCGCCTTGACCGCACCCTGATTGTCGCGATTAAACCCAGTCACCGTAACACCACCCATAATACGCACAGCCTCAGCTTCGGCCTTTGCTGCCAAACCCTCAAGAGCTCTGCGATTGTTGGCATAGCCACCGGCTTTTTCATGCAGCACAGAGGTGATGCCCTGAGCCTGCCAGTCATGGAAAATATCCTGCATATAGGCGTCGCAGTCCTTTGCGCCCTCAATAAAAACAGACTCGTAACCAATCGCCTGTTGCTGACTATAAATCAAGGATACATCCTCGTGCATAGATTCACTGCTAATCTGCATATAGCCCACTGGGTGATAGCTATAGGCCTCGGGATCCGATTCCCAAATATTGACGCTATGGGCCATTAGTTCACGCATCGCAGGCTGGAAATAATTATTGCGAATAACTCCGCAAGCAATACCAGAGGCACCAGCACTAACACCGGTTTTGTCGATCACGATAATATCTCGGCCATCACCTTTGCCACGGGCTTTGAGCTCTAGGGCGAGATGATAGGCGGTACTCAGGCCATGGATACCTGCGCCTATGATGATGTAGGGGGATTTCTTTATCTCGGTCATGGGTCTGACTCTGTTGTTGTTATGGCGCAGATACTGTTTCTAAATTGAAACTTGGTCAACCCCATTAGTAAAGCTAATGGGCTACTAATATGTCGCTTATGGGTATTCACAGGGCGTATTTGTCAGCTAGAGTGCGCTCAAAAATAAGCGCTTTAAATGGCTGTCAGGAACCCTATTAGATGAGCAACAATAACTATCAAAATATCATCAGGCTGCGCGATCTGGATGCTGTTAATCAACCCATTGCCGAGGCCACCGGAATGCCGGGGGCAGCCTACACCAGTGATCAACTGTTTGATTTTGAGCGCGACCATTTGATGGCCAATAGCTGGGCAGGTCTAACCTTTGCATCCGATGTGCAGAGTAATGGCAGTGTGGCACCTGTCGACTTTATGGGCCTGCCGCTGATTGTGGCCCGCACTCGTCAGGGTCAGATCAATGTGTTCCACAATGTCTGTAGCCACCGCGGCATGAAACTTGTCAGTGAGGCCAAGCCACAGGCCCGAGGAATCAGTTGTCCCTATCACACCTGGTACTACGATCTGGACGGCAACCTAAAATCCACACCTTTTATCGGTGGTGTAGATGTGAACAGGGTCGAGGGCTTTTCCTGTGAGGACAACGGACTGAAAACTGTTCGCAGCCATGTATGGATGGGCGTGGTGTTTATCAATCTGTCCGGCGATGCGCAGAGCTTTGAGGATTTTATTGCCCCTCTGGAACAGCGCTGGGCTGCCTTTGTCGGTGATTCTGGCTTAGCTCATCTGCGTCAGCCGATGCCGGGCAATGCATCGCAGATTACAGTTAAGTCAAACTGGAAACTGGCAGCCGAAAACTTCTGCGAGTCTTACCACCTGCCTTGGATTCACCCGACTCTAAATACCTATTCGCCGCTAGATCAACATTACGATATTGTCTTTGACAAAAATATGTCAGGGCAGGGTACCTATGTTTACAACCACTCTGAGGTAGCTGGCACCAGATTGCCACAGTACTCTGAATGGCCAGAGGACAAGAAGCGCACCGCTGAATACATCACACTGTTTCCCAATGTGCTTTTAGGGTTACAGGTGGATCATGCCTATGCCATGATATTGCAGCCGCAGGCGGAGGATCTAACGGTAGAAAAACTCGAGCTATACTTTGTTGGCGAAGAGGCTGCTGCGGATCAGTACGATGCCTGTAAAGATGCCATCTTAAAGGCTTGGGTGCAGGTATTTGCCGAGGATATAGTTGCTGTGGAGGGCATGCAGGCGACAAGGGTATCTCCAGGCTTTGATGGCGGTGTTTTTTCACCTGTTATGGATCATCCCACGCACCATTTTCACAAATGGCTAGCGGGCCATTATATCGAGGGTACAGAGGTCTTGGTCGACTAGGCCCATCTATTAAAATAAAAGAAGCGAGCACATCATGCAACATTGGCAGAATTTTATTGCGGGTAACTGGGTTGATAGCATAGACGTTATCTCTGTCGAAAACCCCGCCACCGGAGAAAACTTTGCCACCGTCGCTTGCGCCAGCATGGCTGATGTCGAGGCTGCGGTCACGGCTGCCAGAGCCTGTGTTAACAGTCGAGAACTGATCGACTGCAAACCAGTGCAGCGGGCTGAATTGTTATATCGCATCGCCGCTGAAATTCGCGCTATTGCCGCCGAAGCTGTGGAGTTAGCAGTACTGGAAAACGGCAAGCGTTTAACTGATGCCGAGGACGAATTTGCCGAGGCGGCACGTTACTTTGAATACTATGCGGGCATGGCAGACAAGATTGAGGGCGTGTCCATTCCGCTGGGTTCTGACTACGTCGACTACACAGTTTATGAACCCCATGGTATCTCGGTACAGATTGTTCCTTGGAATTTCCCCGTGTCTCTCTGTGCTCGCTCTCTGGCGCCGGCATTAGCTGCTGGCAATGCGGTAATTGTTAAATCCCCAGAGTTGACCCCCCTAGCCATGACCTGGCTAGCCACTGCCTGCCAGCGCGCCGGAGTCCCCAAAGGTGCTCTCAGTATGCTTTGTGGTCGGGGGCCGGAGGTCGGTGCTGCGTTGGCCGCGCACCGCGATATTGACCAGATAGTCTTTACCGGCTCGTTGCCTACTGGCCGTGCCATTATGCACGCTGCTGCCGAGCGCGCTGTGCCCTGTGTGATGGAACTGGGTGGCAAGTCGGCCGCAGTGGTATTTGCAGACGCCGATATAGATCAGCTGATGGACAGTGTTAACTGGGGTATTTTCTTTAATGCCGGTCAGGTGTGCAGCGCTATGTCGCGGATGCTGGTAGAGCGCAGTATTTACGATTTGGTCGTTGAGCGAGTGGCAGCCCTTGCCAAAGGTCTTGCAATGGGCGCTGGTGTAGATAACAGCGACATTACACCCGTCATGTCACACAAACAGCAACAGCAGGTGCTGGCGAAATGCCAGTTGGCTGTCGAGCAGGGCGCTATCCTTGTTACTGGCGGTGTGGCCGGTGGTCAGTCTGGCTATTTTGTCGAGCCGACTGTGTTGCGGGATATTGATCAGACCATGGATATTTTCCAGTCAGAGGTGTTTGGCCCTGTGCTGGGTATTATGCCCTTCGATACAGAACAACAGGCCTGGGATCTGGCCAACGCCACTGACTATGGGTTGGTCGCCGGAATCTTCAGTAATGATATTAATCGCTGCATGCGGGGTACCCGCGCGCTGCAAGCCGGTCAAATCTTTGTCAATGAATGGTATGCCGGTGGGATAGAGACGCCCTTTGGTGGCACAGGACTGTCGGGCTTTGGCCGAGAAAAAGGCCAAGAGGCGCTTTACAGTTATGTGCAAACTAAAAATATTGCCATCAGGATTGGTCGGTAAGTCTAACGGTCAAAAACCTAGATCTTCCTGAGTAACCTGTACCTCAATCTGTTCTCCATACACCTGAGTGTCCACCAGTATCGGCCTGCAACAAACAAAGCAGTCCTCTGTGTAGGTCTGAGATTCTGAGGGATCAATAAACAATGTGATTGACTCCCAACAGTAGGGGCAGGTTACCTGTTCTTCATGCAGCGACATAAATACTCTCTAAGCCACCTAATCAAGATCTGATAGCGGATGCTGCTGACCGGACCAAGGACTGGTAAAGAACGGTTTCACCATCTCGTCATTAACCTGATCTATATGGCTTGGGTTCCACCTGGGGCTGTGGTCTTTATCTATCGCCAGTGCACGAATGCCCTCAATAGTCTCGCTGCTGTGGCCGGAGCGGCCGAGGTGCTGGGTGTTGAAGCAGTGATGCACCATATCTCTTTCCATGCGCAAATCTTCGGCCAGACTCATGGCTCTGGCACGGCGTATTTGCTCCAGTACCACATGCAACATCAGTGGTGAGCGCTTATAAAGCACCCTTAGGCAGGCATCGGCCCAAGCTGAATGCTGCTGTTCTAATGCGTCGATAATCTCATTGAGTGAGGGTTTGCTAAAACAGGCATCTATAGCCTTATCCTGCCAATCTGGCTGATGATAAACCGGAGTTGAGGCCTCTAGGCGCTGCTCAATAATCTTTAGCCTATCCGCCACGGGCTGCGATTGCTCAGCCGTTAGGTCGTCCCAAAGGGTGCCTATATAGTTGCTATCGACTAGGTAATCAGCCAACCCCAACCCTATGGCATCAGCGCCGACCATAACCTGTCCGGTCAGTGCAAGATATTCGCCACTAGCACCGGGGCAGCGACTTAGAAAATAGCCGCCACCCACATCGGGAAACAGACCAATATTGGTTTCTGGCATCGCCAGTTTACTGCGCTCGGTCACTATGCGTAACGAGGCGCCCTGGCTAATCCCCATACCGCCACCCATAACAATACCGTCCATAAAGGCGACGTAGGGCTTGGGATAGGTAAAAATTAGATGATTAAGACGGTACTCTTCGGTAAAAAATGCGTCTAGTGCGGGATCGGCTGCGATACCAGCGGCATGAAAAAATCGAATATCACCGCCCGCACAGAAGGCGCCGAAAGGCCCCTCTTTGTTAGAGCCGCGAATGGCTACTGCCTCAATCTCTGGGTCGTCACGCCAGTCTATTAAAACAGCATAAAGATCGCGCACCATCTCCAGTGACAGTGCATTTAGTGCCCTTGGGCGGTCAAGGGTGATCAACCCTACGCCAGTCCTAATTTCACTGTGAATATCAGACAAGGGGATATTCCTTGCTTCAGGCGAAGTCAGATATCAGAGCACTGCGCACCGGGTCTTGAACAAGCACTGAGTTAGGCGTTATGTGCTGGTTATCTATGCCCATAGAAAGAGGTTCTCCAGCGCGTAGTGCGGCTATATCGTCGGTACTAAACTCATATCTCAAGAAATGTACGCTGGATGTTTTATCCTCGTTTTCGCGCTCCATATCCTCATCGGCAATCGGCACAATACGCGGACGATCGCCCACCTGAGCCCAGATCTGACGTTCCACGCCTTTGAGGTTTTGCAGCATAATCTTGCGCTCGTCAATATCATCGTACTCAAGCATAAATGTCGCTTTTAGGTTTTTACCTTCTGGCAGCAGGGGGTTATAGCTATCCAGTTCTTCCTGAATACCCTCGGCTTCGAAAATACGCTCCACTCGCAGCATTTCCTGAATCTGGTAGCGAATGGTCATCTCGTCTTCGAAACACAGGCGGGCATTGCTACCAATGCAAACTTCACGGGTTTTTTTATGGGCCATAACCTGAGTGCGAAACTCTGGACGCTTTTCTGCATACTGCTCCAGTGACCAGAGGTCTGCTCTTGTAAGATTTGCCATTATTCAGCTTTCCTTAAATTTGATAGGCCCTGCGCAGCAGAGTCATTGGGTGTTCTGGTTTTTCGACGCTGTCGGACAGATTGCCAATATGGGTGGCGGCCATGGGGCAGTCACTGATAAAGAAATCAGGATCCTGCTCGTTGACTTTGCGCACCACTGGGCGGGCAATTTTCACCGATCTATCATGGGTCTCGGTCTTTACTGCATAGGTGCCGTCATGCCCCGAGCAGCGCTCTATGGCATTGACGTTGGTGTCGGGCACCAGATTTAAAATATCGCGTGTCTTTAAGCCGATATTCTGTACTCGCAGATGGCAGGCCACCTGATAGCTAATATCTCCAAGCGGCTGCTTAAAGTCAGTGTTTAGCGCACCGGCCTTGTGGCGCAGGTGCAGATATTCAAAGGGATCATAAAACGCCTGCTGCACTTTGATTACATCAGGATCATCCGGGAACATCAGCGGCAGTTCCTGTTTGTACATCAGCACGCAGGAGGGAATGGGTGCAATCAGGTCATAGCCCTCATCCACCAGCTTGGCCAATACGGGAATGTTGGCTTCTTTTAATTTGGCAACCGCCTGTAAATCTCCCAGTTCAAGCTTGGGCATGCCACAGCATTGCTCTTTGGGCACCAAATCAATTTGAATACCGTTGTGGGTAAACACATTGTGGAAGTCTTCGCCGAGATGTGGGCTATTGTAGTTACCGTAACAGGTCACATAGAGAGCCACCTTGCCCTTGGTGGTTCCCGCAGCTACAGGTTCAATTGGAGCAGTTGCCTTGGCCAATGGCGCAACGCGCTTGCGCATGGTTTTACTGTGGTACTCGGGCACTGGTGCCTGGTGATGTACACCAAAGCTGCTATCCAATGCTTTGCGGAATGTATTGTTTTTATTAAGGGCATTAACTGTGATATCAACCAGCGGGATAGTAGCCAACTTGCCTACTGTATCCGTGCTGGTAAGAATTCTGTCGCGCATTGAGGCGCCAGACTTAGTAAATTTAACGGCCTTGGCACGCAGCATCAGATGGGGGAAGTCGACGTTCCACTCATGGGGCGGTGTGTAGGGGCACTTGGCCATATAACACATATCGCACATGTAGCACTGGTCTGATACTTTGACGTAGTCGGCTTTATCCACTCCATCGACTTCGAAGGTTTCAGACTCATCCACAAGATCGAACAGCGTTGGAAAAGCGTCGCACAGGCTGACGCAGCGTCGGCAACCATGGCAGATATCAAAGACACGCTCTAGTTCTTTATTGAGGCTGTCTTCGTTATAAAAGTCGTCGGATTGCCAATCTAATGGGTGGCGGGTGGGTGCTTGCAGATTTCCTTCACGATGCGCCATGAACTCTCTCCAGTGTTGAGAATAAAAAAACCGGGGGTGACTGAATCACCCCAGATTTTCACAGTACATATAGCTAGACTGTTGCTTAGTCGTCTAAAGTGTCCAGCGCTTTTTGGAAGCGATTGGCGTGACTCCGCTCAGCCTTGGCCAGTGTTTCAAACCAGTCTGCTACTTCATCAAAGCCTTCTTCACGAGCCGTTTTGGCCATGCCTGGATACATATCGGTATATTCATGAGTCTCACCAGCAATCGCGCTCTCCAGATTTGCCTTGGTGCTACCAAAGGGCATTCCGGTGGCTGGATCGCCAGTTTCTTCAAGATATTCCAAATGCCCGTGGGCGTGGCCAGTCTCGCCTTCAGCTGTGGAGCGGAAGACTGCTGCTACATCGTTATAACCCTCTACATCCGCTTTTGAGGCGAAATAGAGATAGCGACGATTCGCCTGTGATTCGCCTGCAAAGGCGTCTTTTAGGCTCTGTTCGGTTTTTGATCCTGCTAGTGACATGTCAAAACTCCTCTCTTTAGTTATTCTGTTACCACCTAATACCCTTACAAATGCGATGGCTTTAACAGTCTAGGTTAGTTGCTTGTTTAACGTCTAATAGTTTTCTTTCATTGTATTAATAAATTTATCTGAAGCTTTCTGGAACTGCCTGCAAAGGTGCATTTTTTAGCGCCTGCAAAGACCGACTACCGGTGAGAAATAGCGTCCAGCGCAGCTGTTCTTTAAGTACGGTAATTTTTTCTATCACGGCTTCAGAAGACTGTAATGCCGGTGCCAAAAATGGCTGGGCCAGAGCACTGATACAAGCCCCTAGACGGATACAGCGTGCTATATCCAAGCCATGGCGAACTCCACCGGACCCTATTAGGCGAAGCTCGGGACAGGCGGCGTGCACTGCTGGCAATAAATCTATGCTGTCCATACCCCAATCAACAAAGGGCGCGGCGATGTCTCGTTGAATAGCAGAGCTGTTGCGAGCTAACTCAATACTTGCCCAACTAGTGCCTCCGCGACCGGCGATCTCAACCCATTGAATACCGGCATCCATCAATTTTTTTGCGCTGGTCGGACTGATCCCAGCACCTACCTCTTTGACAATAACAGGTACCTGTAACCTTGCCGCACAGTTCTGAATAGCCTCTAAGACCAGATTCCAATCGCGATCACCATTGGGCTGCACCAGTTCCTGCAATGGATTGAGATGTATAACCAGTGCGTTTGCCTGCACCGAGTCTACGGCGCGACGGGCTAGATCAAGGCCATGTTGCTGAAGTTGGGTGGCACCAAGATTGCCGAGTAGAATCGCCGAGGGTGCCCAGCGACGAACATCTTGTGGCATTTTGAGTTCAAGTGCGGCTCGCTGAGAGCCCAATGCCATGGGAATATTGCAGGCTTCAGCCGCCTCAGCAAGATGCTGATTAATCATCTCGCCACTATCGCAGCCACCAGTCATCGCGCCTATTAAGAACGGGGCAGCAATGCTCTTACCCAGAAAACTACTACTGATATCAATTTCATCCAGGGACAGTTGAGGCAGGGCGCTGTGCTCAAAGCGCAGCCGATCAAAGCCAGAGCCCTGCTGGGCCTGATGTTCTGATTGCAGTGCGAGTTCAATATGATCCGCTTTGCGGCTGCTTATATCTGTCATGGCAGCTCTTCTCTATGGGTTTTGTAGCGATCCGCAAAGTCCACCAGCAACATATGGGGTAGGGTGAGTGCGGCCAGGCCAATAAAGGTTAACTGTATCAGTGATAGGGCCGCTGTGTCGTCCAAATAATTATATATTAGCGCCGCACTAGCCCAGGCCATAGATGTGTAGATTGCTGCTTCTAGAGCACTGCGTCTGCGTTCGGTGCTGTCTAGGCTCTGCCAGAGACGCAGCATATGCCCGCGGCTGTGCCAGAGGCAAAAATACAGAGCAAAGCTCACCAGAGGGGGTAACTGGTGAGCCAGTGCAATCATTAGTAACAGGCCCAGTAACGGCTTTCGGTATGCAGCACGGCGATAGGCAAAGCCGCAATAAATGGCGCAGATAGCCGCCCAGGGTATAAACAGTCCGGTCAGAAACGCCATCAGTAGCACAGCATTGTCAGTGCCTGCCAAGATTGCAAAAAGAGGTTCAACCAGATCAGCTTGCAGGCTGGGTATAGCAATACAGACCAGACCGCCATGGGCGAGCCAGGGTAACCAGTGCGAGCCGCTATCGGCTATATCACTGGCGCCAAAATGTAGGCCAGAGATAAGTAAAAACAGTGCCAGACTGGGTAGTGGAAACAGCCACCATAGGCCGGTTACCAGCGCTGCGAGCCCAATATAGCCAAGGTGAAAGCCGAGCCAAGAGGCAGTGCCTGCAGGCCAGCCGGTGCGCCGCGCTATGGCACCATCCAGACCACCATGGGGTACGCCAAGTATTAAAATTGACGCTACGGCAAATAAATCCCAGCCAGTCATGGTGTAAACACCTGTTTTAAAAATGGCAGTTTGGGCATCGCCATAATGACCCTGGCCCAGTCTAGCAGGCTAGCAGAGCCCAGCATAAAGCGCGCAAAACCATTGGCATCTAATGCGCTGGCAGTGCTCATCATCACTGATACTCCAAGCTCTGGCTCAGCTAAAAGTACCGCATTAAATATTTTATCCATGCGAATCAGTGAGGGCGCTATGGGTTCGGGCACCTCGTATTGACCGCCTCTGATACCTCGGGCAAGGGCAGAGACCTGTGCCTGAATATTGGTAAATGCATAACCCGAGGAGAGCCGCACAGCGCCGCTGGCTGCTCCTATATTTGCGATACCAGCGTCTATGGGTTCAACCCTATCCATAGGGATCACACCCTGCTCTTGGCTGATTGTTTCTAAAGGCTCAATATTCTGCTGCTCTAACCACTGGTGAATCGCATTTAGGTACCAGTTTTTATCTTCTATGGTTCTTGAAATCATGGTGGACTCTATCAGCAGCAGGTCGTCAGAAAAGGGCAACACATAAATAAAATGCAGCCCTCGCGACTGATCCACACGAAAATCCATCAGCGTCGCAATCTCGGGATTTTCGATAGGGCTCTTAGTGCGAATTTCTAGACCTAGAAAATGCTGTTTTAGGCAGTTGTCAGCCATAGTAGGTGGGCGACTATCGTAGAGTTGGGCTGCGCTGTAAGTTTGTCCGGCGGCAGTAAATGAGCCACCGTTGCCCCGCACTTGAATATTCTCTGCGCTGGCTCTTATCAGCTCAATACCATCGGCAAGGTTATTCTCGCACTGGCTAAGGTACTGCGCTGCGCTAAGACTTGTGTAGCTGTACTGGTCACTGCGGTGAATAATCTCGCGCTGATGATCGATCAGTCGCCACTGTTTCCAGCGCCCCTTAGTGCAGGGTGCCAGCTGTTTTTGCTGTTCAGCATTGGCCCACAGAGCCCAGCTACAGTCTCGTTCAGCAGGTGTCTTGGGTTCAATTATCACTGCGGATAACCCGTATAACTGGCTGGCGAGGCTGATGCCAGCGCTGCCGCCACCAATAATTGCGAGGTCGGCCTCTGGAATGCCAGTGGGCTGTTTATTTAATGTCGACACCGGCAAGCCCCTGAAGATGTTGGTGCAGCTCAGTATTGTGCTCTGGCACATGCATTGGCCTTAAATCCACCAAACTGCGCAGACTCACCAGAACTTTCTCTGGTTTACCCACAAATACTCGGCCGAGCCACCAGTGCAGATTGCGCCGTCTTAGTAAGAAGCCAATCTGCCGATACACTCGCAGGGCCACTGTGATGGCAAAGCGCGAGCGAAAAGGTAAAAGATGAATCCCTAACAGAGCACTGCGATAGTACTCCTCAGCTAGGTCCAGTAACTGTTCCACGGCTCTGGATACCGGCTGCCGACTCTCTATGCCTGCTTCGGCAATCTCAGCCGGCGCCAGATTAACCCAGCTGGCAGGAAGGTAGCGACGACCCATGGTCGCGTCTTCCAGTACATCGCGGGCAATATTAGTTAGCTGCATGGCAACACCCAGATCTATGGCAAAGGCATCTGCTCTAGCATGCTGGCAGTTGAGAACTCGACACATCATCAGGCCCACTGTGCCGGCCACCGCATGGCAGTAGCGCAGTAATTCAGCTTGGTCGAGGACAGCGGTTGGCTGTTGGTCTCTGAGCATGCCGTCAAGTAATTCTCGGGCGGCTGCTAGGGGTATGTTATTTTCGCTGGCCAGCTTAATAAAGGCTTCGACTTCAGGCCCAGCAGCGCAGCTTGCGCCACTTAAACGGGCACGAATATCCTCTAGAGACTCTTGGCGTTGTGGTAGGTCACCGTCGGCAAGATCGTCGACAAAACGGCAGAACTGATAGAGAGCAGCGGCGCGATCGGCGATGCTTCTTCCCAGAAACAGGCTAGCCCAATAAAAGGATTTGCCATGACGAGCCAATACTTGTTTGGGTGCTAAATCGTCTGGCTGCCGAGGTTCCATAGTCTATCCGCCTGAGCCGACCTCAACGCCAGTCAGTAATTCTTCGACTACCTTGGCAGAGCTAACTACCCCTGGCAGACCGGCCCCCGGGTGGGTGCCCGCGCCAACAAAATACAGATTAGAAATTGCTTTATCACGGTTGTGAAAACGAAACCAGGCCGACTGCGTTAGGCGCGGTTCAATAGAAAATCCCGCGCCGTGCATGGAGCGATAATCTTTAGCAAAATCTTCTGGCGTCATCCAGAATACCTCTTCAATAACTGATGAGAGTTCTGGCAGTATAGTCTCTTCAAGCGCTTCGACAATCCGGTCACGCAATACTTCGGCCTCGGTGCTCCAGTCGACATTGCCCTGCAGATTTGGCACGGGGCAGAGCACGTAAAAAGACTCACAGCCCTCTGGGGCAAAGCTTTTGTCCGTAGCTGTGGGGCGATGTACATAGAGGCTAAAATCTTCACTCATTTGCTTGGCATCGAAGATCTCAGCCAGCAGCTCTTTAAAGCGAGGCCCCATCCAGATGCTGTGATGGGCTACATCCGGGTAGAGTTTTTTGGTGCCGAAATACAAGACATAGAGCCCCATGCTGTATTGTTTTTTAATGGCTGGAAGGCGCAACTTTTTCTTCGGCAAAAGATGCTGGTAGCAGGTCTCGGGGTCGCCGCCAAAGACTACTAAATCGGCGTCCAAAATTTTATTGTTGCTCAGGCGCACGCCAGTGGCAGTTTTATTGGCAACAAGGATCTCATCAACATCGGCATTGAGCACAATGTTAATGCCCTGACGTTCCATTAGGGCACCCAGTTCGTCGACTAATTTACCGGTGCCGCCCATGCAGAAAAACACGCCCCAGCGACGCTCCAGATAATGAATCAGCGTATAGATCGCTGTAGTTTTAAAGGGATTACCACCCACTAACAAGGGATGAATAGAGAAAGCCTGACGTATCAATGGATGTTTTAGATGATTATTAACCATCTGAGATACAGTTTTATAGCATTTAAGAATCAGCAGTGCGGGGACTTGCTTAACCATGTCCCAGACTCGAGTAAATGGTCTGTGGACTAAGCCTTTAAAGCCGACATCATAGACTTTTTTGGATTTCTCAAGCAGCTTTAGGTAGCCCTCGGCATCATCCTCGTTAAAGCGACGAATTTCATTCAGTGTGTCTTCGATTGAGGCCCGATAATCGAATTGGCTGCCATCGGCAAAGTGAAAACGATAGAAGGGGTCAAGAGGAACAAAGTTTAGATGGTCTTCTAGTTTCTCATCAAACAGTTCGTAGAGTTCATCGAATAAAAAGGGGGCGGTGATTACTGTGGGCCCTGCATCGTGGCGGTAGCCGCCACGTTCGAATACCTGAGCACGGCCACCGAGGCTATCCAAGCGTTCTAATAAGGTGACCTGGTATCCCAGTGCTTTCAGTCTTAGTGCTGTGGCTATTCCTGCGAAGCCGGCTCCTATTACCAATGAATGTTGCCCGGCTCCAATTTGTTTTTGCGTCAAGCTATCCGCCCTTGATTTTTAATTATTGTTTTCTCTTTTACGGAATCTACCAGCTGTTGGGTTACTGATTGCAGCGGTTGAGGGACGGATTTTACCAATTGTTCTGCTTGCAGCAGCCAGTATTCCACCGACTGATTAGCCTGCAATATAACATCGCTGGATGCAATACGGCGCTGCCACTGCACCAATTGCTCGTTGTTATCAGATCTATACCAGCGGTTGAAATCTTCGCGACCGACACCCTGTTGAGCAAATAGGCTGACTACCAGGTTGGGTTTGCGCCCGTCCAGATCACTTGATCTATGGCTTGATGGAATAATATCGTCAATATCGTTGCGGCCCTGATACGCGAGGCCACAGAGCCCCACCAGATGTTCAAGGCTGTTTAAATTCTCGGCGAGTCCAGCTGCTATGGCTGCGCCCTTGATTGGAGCAATAAGCAGTGGTGCTGTTTTGCCCTTGGCAATACGCTGCCATTCTTTAATTTCAGCGCATTGGCGCTGGCTGATATCAGAAATTTGGCCGCTGCAGGTTTCCTGCATTGCCTGAGCTAACAAAGCCGCTAGTTGGCCACCGCAGTTGCGGTTGCGAGCGGCGAGCTCGAAGGCTTTAGCCACCATCCAGTCACCCAGACAGAGAGCCATATCAGAACCAAAGTGCTGGTTGATACTTTCTTGGCCACGTCGGTGAGTACTAGCGTCACTAATATCGTCATGAATAAGAGAGGCGTTGTGCAGAAGCTCGCAAGCTGCTGCCCAATGTAAATTATCAGTTTCGTTTAATCCGAGAGCTATTCCGCTAGACAGGGCCAGCTGGGCTCTAAACGATTTACCTGGATTTCTATAATGATAGTTGGCCGCGGCCGCTAAGCTGCTCTGCGTATCTGGCATCTCGCGTTTGTATAGTGCATTGAGCTGAGATAACCATTCCAGGCGATTTATTGTCTTTATTGGGACCATTGCTAGATACCCTTTTGACCGTAACTTTTTAGTTACTTGTTCTTATTATGTCTGTTGTTCTTTTTTAGAGAGAAAGAGCCAGCAAGGCTGGCTCTTTCCATCTTTGGCTGTGCGTAGCTTATTCCGAATCGGCTACTGCAGCTGCCCAGATCACTATACCGAAGCCAATCTTGTTCCAGAAATCGGCCAGGTTGTAGATGATGTTCATAGTGCCAGCGTCTGCTCCACCGCCTAGGTAACCCATAAAGTAACCCAGTGGATAGATCGCCCAACCAACAGTTACAAGAAGAGTCATAGTCTTGTAAGCTTTCTGGACGTGCTCGTTGGCTAGGCTAGCATTGATTTGGCTTGCTTCACCTTTAATGATGTACCAGATTACATAGATCCACGCTGCCATTGACAGAGCGAATGCCAAACCTACACCCATGGAGCCAGTTTCGCCCATGTAGCCTAGTACCAGCATTGCTGTAGTACCGCCTAACAGGTTCCAGAAAACACGCGCTGGTACCTTACCTACTGCAGACATAATCAAGTAGAACTCAACCATCAACAGTGGCACGGTCAAGAGCCAGTCGATATAGCGGAATTCAGTTGGAGATGTTCCAGTTGCAACCCAAACGTCACGCATATAGAAGTAGTGAACTGCTGCTATAAGAGTAACCAGGCCTGAAACTGTCAACGAGGTCTTCCACTTGCCTGCAACGCGATCGCGCTCAAGGAAGAAGAAGGCTGTTGAAGCAACAAGAGCCATGGATATTAACCAAAAGGACATGCCGACGTAATCGCCGGACGCTAAGTTGTTAGTCATGTATAACCCCTACTAATAAACCTTTATTATTATTGTGTCAGCCAGTTATTCGGAAGATCAACGAGCGACACTCCTAGTACAGCTGCTCCAGTGTCTCGCTTCTGAGACGTGTCTGGAGCTCCTAACTTATCCCTTTTTTGCCCTAAGAACAACCATTGGCGATATCTTAGGTTAGTTTTTACAGCCAGGAGTTACTTATTCGTAGGAAAACTTTAAGTGGATTAAACAGCATTATATTTTTTTACAGTAATGCAGTATTCATTTGAAATAGGAGTGATATGATAAAAATTGGCACAAAGGTATTTGTGTTTTTTTATAACAAAAAAAGAGAAAAAAGTCTTATGGGGAAATTCCACCTAGGTTTACCAGCCGTGGTAACTGCTTTATTAATGATCTTATTATCTATTCAGGCTGCAGCAGACACCTCTGTTAGTGATCCAGACAATCAAGACATCAGTCTGCACTATCCAGATCAGCAGTGGACGGAAGTTTCTGCCCAAGCAGTAGACCTCGATCCTCTGAAGGTCGCGCAGCTTTTTGATTTATCTTTTCAAGACTCGGCTACTCAGGGAGTGGCTCTCTTTAAAAATGGTCTATTGGTGGGCGAACGCTATGCGCCTGGATACAGTAAAGAGAGCTATGGAACATCCTGGTCTATGGCAAAAAGTTTTTATGCGGCACTGATAGGCATATCTATCGATCGCGGCGAGATCGATAGTCTTGACGACCCTGTGGCCCGCTACCTCGACTACTTTAATGATGAGCGCAGCGAGATTACTATCCGTCAAATTCTGGATATGACCAGTGGCCTTGAGATGCCGTCCCACGAGCATGAAAATATGTATTTTTCTGCGGACCACCTCGCCTATGCCCGACGGGTTGGCGTTGAAAAGCCCGCAGGGCAAAGGTTTGAGTATAATAATGTCAACTCTATGTTGCTGGCAGATATTTTATTGTCAGTCACCGGCCAGCCTGCAGATAAGCTGTTAACAGAGCGTATTCTGAATAAGATAGGCCTTACAGACGTAACCCTTTGGCAGGATAGCTCGGGAAATCCCATGACCTACTGTTGTATTGACACAACGGTTAGACAGTACTCGCGCTTTGGCTTGCTATTTGCTCGTAACGGCAACTGGAAGGGCGAGCAAATTATTTCAGCCGACTATGTAAAAGAAACCCTGAGTCAGGTATGGAGCGATATAGAGAGTGACACCATCACCCAAAAGCGTGGCTATTCTCTGCACTGGTGGGTGTCGCGTTACAACGAGAACGCAAAAATATTTAATGCCAGTGGTAAGTTTGGACAGTATATTTTCGTTGATCCAAAAAATGATATTGTCTTTACCCGCATTACTAAATACCACCCTACTGGTGGCTCGCAGCAGGACTGGGGCGTTTTAAAATATGTTAATTGGATAGGTAGTGTTAATTTCCGCATAGCGCTTGCGGAGATTCTGGACTCTCTAGGCATAGTCAAAATGCAGGGAAATATAAAAACCCCTGTGACGCTGGAGGATGGCACCTCCAGAGAATTCTTTACCAATTACGAAACTATAATCGACACTTTAATTGAGCTTAGTGACCAGTAAGCTGGGAAAGCCATTGGTAACAATGGCTATTTCATAATTAAAGTTTTTCTAAATTTTCTAAACAGTAATCTGCACGCGCCAGCAATTGCCGTTTTACCTCTGGATCCATCTTATCCCAGCTCCGATAGGCCATGGCTGTCCTCGGGTTGCGTGCAAACCGCTCGGTATGGCGCTGCATAAAGTGCCAGTAAAGACTATTGAAGGGGCAGGCCTTTTCCGAAAACCGCTCCTTGACACTGTACTGGCAACTACCGCAGTAATCACTCATCTTGTTAATGTAGCTGCCGCTCGCCGCGTAGGGTTTGGTAGCCACTAAACCCCCATCGGCAAATTGGCTCATGCCCCTGGTATTGGGCATCTCTACCCATTCAATTGCGTCTATGTAAATGCCTAGATACCACTGATCCATCTGATCAGGGTGTATACCCGCCAGCATGGCAAAATTTCCAGTGACCATGAGCCGCTGAATATGGTGGGCATAGGCATAGTCTAGAGACTGATCTATGGCTTGCTGCATGCAGGCCATGTTGGTTTTGCCTGTCCAAAAATAGTCGGGCAGATCACGTTGTGCATCCAGTTCATTGCGCTTCGCATAGCCGGGCATGTTGGCCCAATAAACCCCGCGAATATATTCTCGCCAGCCGAGAATCTGGCGGACAAATCCTTCAATTTGAGCGAGATCTATATCGTCGCTGTCTTCAAAATATCTGAGTGCAGTTTCTATAACTTCCATTGGATGTAGCAGTTTGCTATTTAGAGCAAAGGAGATTCGCGAGTGGTAGAGGCTCCAGCGGTTTTCACCCTGACGCGTCATGGCGTCCTGAAAACGCCCGAAATTGGGCAGGCAGTAACGACAAAAAAAGTGCAGTAACTGGTCTGCCTGCTCATGGTTTATCGGCCAAAGCAGATGCTCTGTACTGTTGCCAATTGTGGCGATTCCATGCCGTTCAATGCGTACCAAAATCGGCCGCACATCATTGTTGAATAGCAATGGTTCTGGAATTTCTTTAAGGTCTGCAGCCTTTAGCTTCTGGCGATTCTCGCCATCAAAATTCCAACGCTCGCCGCGAGGTTCATCGCCTGCCATCAGCAGGTTAAAGCGCTTGCGCATCTTGCGATAGAAAGACTCCATGCGGTTGTGTTTGCCAGCGTTGATGTACTGGGGTATTTCGCTCTGAGGTAGAAGAAAATGCTCGCTGTCATAACAGGTGACAGTCGTTGGACTGATAAACTCTATGCTCTCCAGCTGTTGGGCCAGTCTGAACTCGTCGGGCGCCTGATAATCGAATTTCTCAATGCTGTGCCGCGCGCAAAGCGCGCTGATTAGATGGCTAAGAGTTGGGTAGGCAGCGGTGTCATCTAGGCTGAGATAGCTGACCTGATGTCCGTCTGCCTGCAGCGATTTGGCAAAGTCAGTCATCGCCGCAAAGAAGCTACAGAGCTTTTGTATATGATGCACCACATAGCCGGCTTCCTGATGCAGCTCGGCAATCACGTAGAGTACCCTAGGATCCTGCTCTCGATACCAAGAATGTTGCCGATTCAGCTGGTCTCCCAGAATCAGTCTTAGGCTTTGGTATTGCTGTAGCGTTTGTGTCATCGCGTTGCATCCTGTTCTATCGGCCAGTCGGCGGCATCGACAGAGTCCAGAGCTGAAGCCTGTGGATGTCCATCCCAGGCAGTAATAAATCTATTTTGAGGGTCATAGGTTCGAGTTTGCTTCTCAAGATCAAATCTACGATTGGCGCGGGGATCTGCCCCTACACCAGCCAGATATTGCCAGTTGCCCCAGTTCGAGGCTACATCATAGTCGACCAGCTGATGCTCCATATAGGATGCACCATATCGCCAATCAAGGTTTAGTTCATGGACAAAACAGCTGGCCGCTAGCTGACGGCCACGGTTAGACAAATAGCCGGTAGCGTTTAACTGTTTCATGCAGGCGTTGACTATGGGGTATGGGGTATTGCCCTGACACCATTTTTGATAGCGCTCGGAATAAAAGCTGGTGCTAGGCTTATGACTTTTAATGCCATTGAACAAAAACAGCCGCTTGCCATATTTCTGTGCATACCATTGAAAGTATTCGCGCCACAGCAGTTCGAAATAGATCCAGTAGGTGGAGTCATTGCTTTCGACTTCCTGCTCATAGCATCTCAGTGCCTGAATAATAGTTTTTGGCGACAGGCAGCCATTTGCCAGCCAGGGGCTAAATTTAGTGGAATAATCCATGCCTTCGAGGCCGTTGCGAGTCTCTTTATAGGTGCTGGCCGGCCCGCGAGAGAAGTAATTTTCAAGATGTTTGAGGCCAGCAGTTTCGCCGCCTTCAAAAAGCGCCACTGGATTTTGAGCAGGCCTTTTTAGGTCAATACCCGCAAGATTCTTTCGAGATGGGGGCGGCGGTAGAGAGTTGGGTCGAACAATCGGCTCTTGAATGGCTAGGGGCTCAACTTTGCGGCGAAACTTCGAAAAGCTGTCAGGTAGCGCCTGAACAGTAAAGGGCATCTCCGACGCTTTAAACAGGCGATTATTGTCAATCTGGGTAAAACCAATCAGGGAATATCTGGTTGCCAGAGTTTGGCAAATTTGATTGTGATAAAAGTCAGCGCTGTCACTGCTAAAAATATGCTCGATGCTGTACTCAGTAATCAGCTGCGCCAGTGCCTGCATGGCTGGCTGATCCATCACCACCAGCCCCTGGCCATACTGTTGCAGGCTGTTGTCCAAATCTATCAGGCTCTGGCTAAGAAAGTCTAAACGGTTTGCCGAAAGGTCCCTTGGCCCCTTTATTCCAGCCGTTGGGGTGCTTGGTGGCATGCAATAGACACAGATGAGCTGCTTACAACTGGCAGCCGCCTGCGCAAGCGCCGGATTATCATTGATGCGCAAATCATTGTGAAACCAAAATAGGCCTACCTGATGCATAAGCTGTGTAATGTCCCTGGGCGTTGCGTTTAATGTTTAGTAGCTACGCTATGGCAGGCTGTTTGGACCTGATGTTAGCCACTATCTGGCGATCTAAAGCGACTGCAAAGTCGTAGCTCTAGTACTGACTTTTTATGGCTAACTTAACAGGAACAGATATGACCAGTGCAACGCTCACCAGAGTCCTTGGTTTCCTTGGTCTGGTGCCATTTATGCTCCCCAGCTACCTAATGGCCAACGCGGCGCTGTTTGGCAGCGGACTACAAAGCGCGGCAATTTTTGGGCTCTATGCGCCCTATGTGTTTATTGCGTACAGCGCCATTATTCTCAGTTTTTTGGGGGGCACTCTCTGGGCTCAGGCCCGCCAAGCCGACGACTCATCGGCGCTTATGACGATTCTATTTAGTAATCTGCTGGCGCTCTCGGCTTGGGCCTGTTTACTACTGATTTATATTGCCCCGATTATGACGGTATTTTCTGTGTGTCTGCTATTGGCCGGTTATCTGGGCATGCTCTTTGCCGAGTCTCTGAACGATGTTAGCCGTCAAAGAAAATATTGGCGTATGCGCCTATGGTTGACGTTCTGGGTTGCTTTAGCCCACCTGCTGGTTATTTCTCTGATGATGGCGGAGCTGTAAATTATGACTGAACTCAGTGTTTTTTATGATGGCGGCTGCCCGGTATGTGTGGCTGAGATAGACCACCTTAAACGTCTTGATGTGACGGGAAAAATCGCTTTTGAAAATATCTGCGCTGCAGATTTCACGGCCCGCTTCCCTCGGATAGACCCCCAGCAGGCTGATCGTATACTGCATGGCGAGCTGGCGGATGGCGAAATGATCTATGGTCTTGATGTCACTTACTGGGCCTGGGCTCTGGTGGGCAAGCGACGCTGGGTTGCTGTTCTGCGCTGGCCCATATTTAGACAGATTGCCCAGCTCGGCTACCGGTTTTTTGCCCGTTACCGCCATCAAATTTCGCGTCTGGTGACCGGGAAAAAACGTTGCAATACCTGCGCTAGCTCAGAGGGGGCACTGTGATCCACAATAGCGTGTTGGTGCTTGGCGCCTCTGGGGGGCTCGGGCAGGCTATGGTCAAAAAATTCCTTGCGGACCCCAAGGTAGATCTGGTCGTTGCGGTCAGCCAGCAGATACAGGCCTCAGTGCCAGAATTACCTGTAAGGGATGACTTGGTCTGGATTCAGTCTGAGTACCATGAGCAGGCCATGGCCGAGGTCATAGTCCAGTTAGACCCTTTTAAAGCAACCTTTAGCCGCGTATGTATCTGCCATGGCATTTTGCATGATGCGGATATGCGGCCCGAGAAGCGTTTTGAAGATGTTAGCGCAGAGGTTCTGCGCAAGATTTTTCAGGCCAATAGCATAGTGCCGGCACTGTGGCTGAAATTATTGCACCGCATTTTACAAGGTAAGCAGCCCTGTATTGTCGCTGTATTTAGTGCCCGGGTTGGCAGCACAGCCGATAATCGCCTGGGCGGTTGGTATGCCTATCGCGCGTCGAAGGCAGCGCTGAATAGTTTGCTGCAAACCTACGCAGTGGAATATGCGCGGCGTGCAAAAAATATAAAGCTAATTGCTTTTCACCCGGGAACAACGGATACCCAGCTCTCCAAGCCTTTCCAGGCCTCAGTGCCTGAGGGTAAGTTATTTACTACCGATTTTGTTGCAGATCAGTTAGCACAGATTATGGCTAGCGCAGAGCTAGACGGTCAGCTCTCATTTTTGGACTGGGAGGGGAAAACTATTCCTTTTTAGCGGCCTTTGCTATTAGATCAAAGGCAATATCTAATCTGTCCTCGACCCTAATCAAGCCGTTCATAATAGAAAATGGCTGAATGCCGTAGTCGCTTTGCAGTACCGAAAATTCGCCACTGATCAATAACTCAGATGTTTTAGTTTGATCCACATTGACGCTGAGTAGTTGCGACCGTTTGACACCATGCAGGCTAAAGTCTATCTGTACCAACAAATCCACAAGCGCGTTGCCACAGTCTCGACTGTGCAGCTGCGCAAAGGGGAAGTCTCCGACTTCAAGGCTCTTGAGCATATTCTGTCCTGTCGCAATGATATCCGCCGCCGTTGGCTGAGTATCCATTCCTGCCGCCGCTCGCAGTTCGAGGTTATCCACCTCCATTGTCGCCAGAGGCGCAAAAAAATCAGCTCTGCATCGACCTAGCGTCTGATCTAGATAGATAAAGCCCTGCAGCTGTTGGCTGGCGACAATATGATCGTGGCCCAGCTTTGCCATCAGGCCACCTCGGCGCACTCTGACAACTACCTTAGAAGCCCGGCTGTCGATTTTGTAAACATGACTGCTGTTATCCTGGCTAGCCTGTCTGTAGAAGTCTGTAGGGAAATTCGCCGGCTGATTAGACTTAATAGCGTACTCAATGGGCCCGCTGCAGCCGCTGAGACCGATAAAAAGCAGTAGTAGAAATGCTGCGAATTTATTCATGTTTAGTAAATAGTCGAACATCAAACCAGACTCGTACCTCTAGCCCTATTTGATCACCAGTGGCCCACTCACCTAGGCCGATGGCAAAATCATTGCGACCCAAGACCAGCTCGCCAACCATGGAGGCTTTTCCCTCGCCAAGATCAACCCAATTAAAAGGCACCTGCAATGACTTTTCGATACCCTTCAGCTGCAGTTTTCCTGTTGCTAAAAAGCCAGTTTTGGAACCGTCTGAGAGAATATTTTGACTGGTAAAAACAGCCTCTGGGTAAGCGGCTGTAGCAAACCAGTCTGCGGCCTTAATTGCCTCGTTGAGATCCTCATTACTTAGGTCGGCGCTATCAATTGATACCCTGACAATAAGGCTGGCTGGCAGGGTTGAGTACATAACTGAGAATTGGTTGAAGTTGCCATTGATTGGCAGCCCCTCAAAGCTGGGGGCAAACCAAAGACGACTCTCGGTGCTGCTGGATTGCCATTCGTTGGCCTGTGTCGCGCCAAAACTAAATGAGCAGAGTACAAACAGCGCAGTGGTTAGTGACTGTAGCTTCATGGGATTAAAACCACAGCCGTTTAATAGCGCTGTCTGCCAAGACAAACTGATGTCTTATTGCTGCGGCGATATGGAGTGCTAGCAGTGCAATAAGGGCAAACACGCACAGCTCATGTATTTCAGCGGCTAGAGCCTTGAGCTCGCTGTTGGGGTCAGTGATCGCAGGCAGGGGGATAAGCCAAAACAGTTTGACGGGCAGGTTAGCAGCCGATGTGATGATCCAGCCAGAAATCGGTAGCGCAAACATTAGCGCGTAGAGCAATGCGTGCACGGTAGAAGCCAGTATCTTCTGGAGTTTACTGGTAGCCAGCGAGACTGGCACTGTACTTTTTATCCGCCATAAAAGGCGCACAACTAGCAGTAAAAATACCAGCATGCCAAAGGATTTGTGCCATACAAAAACGTCAATTTTCCAAGCAGATAGTTTGAGGCTGTCGGCGTAAAACCCCAGTGGAATCTGGATAAAAATTAATGCTGCGGTTAACCAATGAAATAGTTTGCTTAGCCAGCCCCATTCTGTGGAAGTATTGTTAAGCCCCATCTTGCCTGTTCCTTGCTAAGTCAATTTGACGACTGATTATCCTGCTAGCGGCTCAGCTTGTAAATTACATTCAAGCTGTGATTCATATCTCGGGTTAAGCGCCCTGATCTGATACTATCGCCGCGAGTAATAGGTCAGGCACAGGTTAAGCCATGCAAGAGCAGCAATCTTTGATATGTGAAATTACCGATCTTAGTCATGATGGTCGCGGTGTGGGGCGCATTGCTGGCAAGACCTGTTTTGTTGAGGGTGCGCTGCCGAGCGAGACCGTCGAGCTGCATATAAACAACAGCAAGCGCAATTACGACGAAGGCCGTGCCACAAAAATACTCAGCGCCGCTAATAATCGGGTTGAGCCAGGTTGTAAGCATTTTCTGCGCTGTGGCGGTTGCAGCCTACAGCATCTAGATCACGACCAGCAATTGCAGTTCAAAGAGCAGCAGTTACTTAATAGTTTGCAGCGTGGCGGCCTCGAGCCAGCCACAGTGCTACCTGCGCTAAGTGCTCCGCAATGGGGCTACAGGCGCCGGGCGAGGCTAGCTGTGCAGAGGGCCAAGGATGGAAAATTTTTAGTAGGCTTTCGCAATGCGGGCAGTCGTCGCATTGAACCTATTAGCCAATGTCCTGTGTTGGCCGCTCCGCTACCTGAGGTGATTGCTCAGCTACCTCAATGGCTGGTCTCTGTCCCCCATGGCATTCGTATTTTTGAGGTAGAGCTGGTTTCAGTGGATAATAGTTTTGCCGTTGCTGTAGAGGCTGGGCGTCTCCCCAACGAAGCAGAGTTAGGCGAGATTCTCGGCAGTTTAAATCAGATGGGTCATGGCCCAGTGCAGCTATGGTGGAAGGCCGGCAAGCAAACGCGCTTTACGCGTCTAGATAAAGGCACTGATGCGCTCTCTTTTTCCGTGCCCGGTGGACTAAGGCTCAACTTTGAGCCAGGTCAGTTTATTCAGGTAAATGGTGAAATTAATCGGTTGATGATCGAGCAGATGCTCAGCCTGCTCCCAGAGAGCGGCAATCTCGCGGTTGATCTTTTCTGTGGTACAGGAAATCTATCCCTCCCACTGACTCAGCGTTTCACCAAGGTCGTTGGTGTGGAGGGTTTGCCTGAACTAGTAAAGGGCGCGGAGGACAATGCCCGACTCAATGGTCTTAATAATGTTGAGTTTGCTATGGCTGATCTAACCCGTGCTGTGGGCCTCAGTAGAATCAACCCTAGCAATGAGCCGATTGATCTGGTGTTGTTGGATCCGCCTCGCAATGGTGCTGCCGGCGTAATATCCTGGGTTGCCAAATCAAAAGCACGTCAGATTGTCTATATTTCCTGTCATCCCTCAACCATGATCAGAGATGCCGCAGTACTGGCCGAGGCCGGCTATAAAATGACAGCGGTAGGTGTTATGGATATGTTTCCCCACACCACTCATATTGAGGCGATGGCACTGTTCGAATAGCTGTTTTTAAGTGCTGGCCTAAATCCCAAAACTGCCTGTACAATAGCCTGAGATTATGATTTTTGCACTGTCGATGCCGTTGCTTTTCGGGTATACTTAACGCCTTCTCTTTTTACTCTTTAACACCTTCAAGGAATTCGCATCCTATGTTTGATCAAGACCAGACGATTGCCAAGTTTGACGCAGAGTTGTGGCAGGCCATCCAGCAGGAAGACCAGCGCCAAGAGCAGCATATTGAACTGATTGCGTCAGAGAATTACACCAGCCCAGCGGTTATGGAAGCGCAGGGCGGCAAGATGACTAATAAGTACGCGGAGGGATATCCCGGAAAACGTTACTACGGTGGCTGTGAATATGTCGATGTGGCAGAAGAGCTGGCCATAGAGCGACTCAAGAGTCTCTATGGTGCGGGTTATGCCAATGTACAGCCGCATTCCGGTTCTCAGGCTAACAGTGCGGTGTTTTTAGCCTTGATCAATGGTGGTGATACAGTTTTGGGGATGAGTCTGGCAGATGGTGGTCACCTGACCCATGGGGCCAAGCCCAACTTTTCCGGCAAGCTTTACAACTCTGTGCAATATGGCCTAGATCCTGAAACTGGATTGATTGACTATGACCAGGTTGAAGCTCTGGCTAAGGAACATAAACCAGCAATGATTATCGCTGGCTTCTCAGCATACTCAGGGATTATGGACTGGGCTCGATTCCGTGCTATTGCAGACAGTGTAGGTGCCTACCTGATGGTTGATATGGCTCATGTCTCCGGACTGATTGCGGCTGGTGTCTATCCCAACCCAGTTCCCCATGCTCATGTGGTGACCTCAACAACTCACAAGACACTGCGTGGTCCGAGGGGCGGAATTATCCTGACCAACCACGAAGATATCGCTAAAAAATGTAATTCGGCACTGTTCCCAGGAAGTCAGGGCGGGCCTCTCTGCCATGTTATCGCAGCGAAAGCTGTGGCTTTTAAAGAGGCTGCAAGTCAGGAGTTTGTCGATTACCAAAAGCAGGTTGTAGCCAACGCCAAGGCAATGGCTGCCACCTTTATGGAGCGCGGCATTAATATTGTCTCCAATGGCACAGAAAACCACCTGATGCTAGTGAGCTTGATTGGTAAAGAGTACACAGGTACAGATGCCGATCGCGCTATGGGTGAAGCATTTATCACCGTCAATAAAAATGCTGTGCCCAATGATCCGCGTTCACCTTTTGTGACCTCTGGCCTGCGCGTAGGTACACCGGCAATTACAACCCGCGGCTTTGGTATTGGAGAGACGGTTCAGCTTACTCACTGGATGTGTGACATTCTTGATAGTTTAGAGAACGGCAACTCTGAACAGGTCATTGCCGAGGTTAAGGCGCAGGTTTTGGATATCTGTAAGCGGTTCCCTGTCTACGGTTAGACTTTGCCAAGTCGATAAAAAAGCCCCACTATGTTGGGGCTTTTTTTTGATTTCTGACAATGTGCCCAACATAAGAAGGTAACTATGAAAAGTCATCAGCTTCGCCCAGCATCTACAGTGATACTTCTGCGTGACACTGATCAGGGGCTAGAAACCTTGCTTCTACGTCGCAATGCAAAACTGGCCTTCGCGGCTGGCGCCTGGGTTTTCCCCGGGGGTGCAATCGACCAGATAGAGATTCAGTCAGCTGATAACGAAATGCAGGCAGCTAAAATTGCCGCGGTTAGAGAAACCAAGGAAGAGTGTGGCGTAGATCTGGCTGCTGAAAATCTGGTGCACTTTTGTAACTGGACTACGCCCGAAGGCGAATCCCGCCGATTTGCCACCTGGTTTTTTGTGGTGCAGGCGCAAATTAGCTCGGCAGATATTATGATTGATGATGGAGAAATCCATGAGTTTCAATGGATCGGTCTTCAGCAAGCAATCGATCTGCATCATGCAGGGCAGCTCAACCTAATGCCACCCACCTACCTGAGCCTGAGGCTGATTAGGCATTATTCCGTCGCTGCCGAAGCCTGCGCGGCATTAGCTGTGCGTGAAACCTTCGAGGTAACGCCACGTATTTGTCCGGCCGATGATCAATTAGCCTGCCTCTACCCCGGTGATGCCGGCTACGAGACTTTGGATAGCACTATCGCTGGCCCGCGGCACCGGTCCACCTTTACCCAGCAGGGTACGCGTTATTTGCACTCCGGTGCGGATGTCTCGGTGCCAGCTATGGATCAACCCTAAAACTAATCCTTTTGGGTACTAAACAGAACAGGATTCAGGGGGCTTTCAAAAGCCTATCTTGTGATAGAATGTTGCACCTATTTTTTGATGTGCTGCTATGTATTGTCCATTCTGTAATACTGATGACACCAAGGTCGTAGATTCGCGTCTGGTTGCCGATGGCGGCCAGGTTCGTCGCCGTCGCGAGTGCGTGGATTGCAGTGAACGCTTTACCACCTACGAATTGGCTGAACTAGTAATGCCGAGGGTTATTAAAACCGATGGTAGCCGCGAGTCTTTTGACGAGGAAAAGCTGCGAGCTGGTTTGCAACGAGCTCTGGAAAAGCGCCCGGTTTCTATCGAGAAAATTGAGGTCTCGCTCTCGCAAATTAAGCACTTTTTACAGGTCACAGGTGAGCGTGAGGTCTCGTCACGGATCATAGGCGAGGAAGTTATGCGTCAACTCCGTGAATTAGATGAAGTTGCCTATGTTAGGTTTGCCTCCGTCTACCGTAGTTTCCAAGATCTCAGTGAGTTTCAAGATGAACTCAATCGTCTCACTGCGTTAAAACCCGCAGCGGCTGACAAGTAATGAGTGCTGTTGATCGCCAGATGATGTCGCGGGCCCTGCAGCTTGCCGCTAAGGGTCGATACACCACGTCACCAAATCCCACGGTTGGCTGCGTAATTGCTATTGATGATCAGATTGTTGCCGAGGGGTATACCAGGCCTGCAGGTGGCCATCATGCTGAGATAGAAGCATTGCAGTCAGCCGCAGATGTGCGCGGTGCAACCGCTTATGTCAGCCTTGAGCCCTGCAGTCACCAGGGCAAAACAGGCCCCTGCGCCGATGCCTTGATAGGGGCGGGCATTACCCGAGTGGTGATTGCCTGTGAGGACCCTAACCCTGAGGTGGCGGGACAGGGTATCAAAAAACTTCAGGAAGCAGGCGTGGAGGTACAGCTTGGACTTCTTGAAGATCAGGCGCGAGAGATCAACAGGGGATTTATCAGCCGTTTCGAGCAGGGTTCGCCCTGGGTAACGGTTAAGATGGCAGCAAGCCTGGATGGGCGAACGGCCATGGCCAGCGGTCAGAGCCAGTGGATTACCACGCCGGCAGCGCGGGCTGATGTGCAGCGACTGCGAGCTGAGCAATGTGCAATTATTACTGGGATTGGCACGCAAAAAATGGACGATCCTTCTCTGACTGTGCGTATAAGTCACAGCGATCTTGGTGTTGAGGACCAGCTGAGACAGCCACTGCGAGTGGTGGTGGATTCACAGTTACAGATGTCGCCGGAGGCGCGCATGTTTCAGCAGCCAGGCGATACTCTGGTGGCGACACTGGACGCTGAGGAACAGCGGCAAAAAGCACCTGTCTTAATTGCGGCAGGAGCAGAGGTGATTTTTCTGCCCGCTATGGGAGAGCACATAGATCTGCGAGCTCTGTTGGCTGATTTGGCTTGTCGCGGTTGCAATCAGGTATTAGTTGAAGCTGGTGCTGGTCTAGCTGGCGCGTTTATTGCCGAGGGGCTTTTTGACGAGTTGGTTTGCTACTGGGCACCTAAGTTATTTGGCAGTGAGGCGCGGCCTATGTTTGCGTTGCCAATCGACACCATCGATGCTCATTTGGCATTGTCAGTGCAGGATATTCGTCAGATTGGAGAGGATATTCGAATAGTGCTTAGGCCAGATAAGGATTACTGATTTTTTAGGCTGGGTACGGCCGATTCGAATCAATTGATAGAAATACATATTTACAGGGTTTATAGCTATGTTCACTGGAATTATTAGCGCCATTGGCGATATCGCAGACCTAGAGCAGCGCGGAGGTGATGTGCGTCTGACCATCCGCACTGGCAACCTGAGCCTCGCTGATGTGCAGCTTGGTGACAGTATCGCCTGCAATGGCGCCTGTCTGACTGCAGTCGAACTAACGGGCGAGGGCTTTATAGCTGATGTCTCTGTAGAGACTTTAAACCTTACCACTATTGGCAGCTGGGCAACCGACAGTCGTATCAATTTGGAAAAAGCCATGCAGGCAAGCGATCGTTTTGGTGGCCATATAGTTTCTGGCCATGTCGACGGTATAGGTGAAGTAGTAGCTCTAGAAGAGGATGCAAGATCTTGGCGCTTCAGAATTCGCGCACCTCGTGAGCTAGCAAAATACATTGCCCACAAAGGTTCAATCACCGTTGACGGCACTAGTCTTACCATTAACAGAGTCGAAGGCTCAGAGTTTGAGCTGAATATTGTCCCTCATACCATGACCCATACCATTATGGGTGATTATAAGGTGGGCACTAGAGTCAATCTAGAAGTGGATCTGGTGGCTCGATATTTAGAACGACTGCTACTGGGTGACAAAGCAGCGGATCAATAAGCAAAATTTAGCAATACGCAATACATCGGAAGAGAAGAGACAATGGTACTTAACACAGTAGAAGAATTACTCGAAGATATTCGTCAGGGCAAGATGGTTATTCTGATGGATGACGAAGATCGTGAAAATGAAGGAGATCTGGTTATGGCTGCGCCCATGGTGCGGCCCCAGGATATTAACTTTATGGCGACCTATGCTCGCGGTCTTATCTGCCTAACGCTAAACGAGCAGCGCTGCAGACAGCTTGAGCTGGGAATGATGGTTGCGGGCGACAGCAATAAGTCTAGCCACAGCACACCGTTTACGCTTTCAATCGAAGCATCCGAAGGCGTAACCACAGGTATCTCTGCTGCTGACCGCGCACGCACCGTGCAGGCTGCTGTTGCGGGCAATGCACGCCCAGAGGATATAGTGCAGCCAGGCCATATTTTCCCACTCAAGGCTCAGCCCGGTGGTGTGCTAAGCCGTGCTGGCCACACCGAAGCTGGCTGCGATTTGGCGCGGATTGCCGGCTTTGAACCCGCTGCTGTGATTGTAGAGATTATGAACGAAGACGGCACCATGGCACGCCGCGATGATCTAGAGGTGTTTGCCGAAAAACATCAGCTTAAAATTGGCACCATTGCCGATCTTATTCACTACCGTCTGGTGACCGAGAAGACTACCCAGTGCATCAGCGAGCGTCAGATCAATACACAGTTTGGTGAGTTTACTCTCAAGACCTATTTGGATAATGCTCGCAATGAAAAACATTTTGCTCTGGTCAAAGGCGATGTGACTGGCGAAGAAGCACCTCTAGTCCGAGTGCATATCAATCGCTCAGCCAGAGATCTGCTGGCGATGGAATCTGAATCAGGCTTTAACACCTGGTCATTCCATAAGGCAATGGCAGCGATTGCTAAAGAGGGACGTGGTGCTCTGGTGCTTCTCTACTACCCTGAGAGTGCTGAAGATATAGATCAAAGTATCGAAATGATTTTAAATCCAAGCAGCGGCAAGACACAGACCGCTGGCGATGTGGTTTATCAACAGGTGGGCACAGGCTCTCAGATTCTGATGGATCTGGGCGTGCATAAAATGCGCCTGATGAGTGCACCTTTTAAATTTACCGGTATCTCTGGCTTCGATTTAGAAGTTGTTGAATACGTTGACTGCGAATAGCGAGAACAGGAATTAATAATGAGTGAATTTAGGCCTGAAGAGGGCAGTTTTGACCTGGGTAACCCTCGAATTGCAGTGATAGCAGCCCGTTGGAATGCCGAGATAACTGATGGTTTGCTAGCTGGCGCTCTGCGCGCCCTAGCACGCCACAATATCAGTGGCGATGCGGTTGAAACCTACCGTGTTCCCGGTGCTTTTGAATTGCCATTGGCCGCCCAGAGAGCTGCTCGCACTGGCCGTTTTGATGCCATTATTACCCTGGGCTGTGTGATTCGCGGTGATACACCTCACTTCGACTATGTTTGTTCTGAGACCACAAGAGGTATTGGCGAAGTCGGTTTAAATGAAAACCTACCGGTTGCCTTCGGTCTGTTGACCACAGATAACCTACAGCAATCACTGGATCGCTCTTGTGATAACGAAGAGAATAAAGGTGAAGAAGCTGCGCTGACTATTCTGGAAATGCTGGCACTGTTCAAAACCATGCAGACTGCCGACTAAAGAGTGCCGACTAATATGTCCAAACCAAAGCAAAAACAGAAGGCGCGCCGGCTGCTGGTTCAGGCTTTATATTCCTGGGATGTGGGAGGCACTGACCTAATTGGTATCGAGGCTGAATTTCATGTGGACAATGATATGGCCAAGGTAGACACCCAGTTATTTCACGATATTCTGTTTGGTGTTCCCAAGCACTTGGCAGATATAGACACCTGTTATGGTCCTCATCTGGACCGCGAAAACGCGGAGTTAGATCCAGTGTCCAGAGCCGTGCTGCGCATAGCCACCTATGAAATGCTCTATAGCATCGAAGTCCCCTACAAGGTTGTAATTAACGAGGGTGTCAATCTTGCGAAAACCTATGGGCCAACGGATGCCTATAAGTTTATCAACGGCGTCTTAGACAGGGTCGCTATGGAGAAGCGCGGGATAGAAGTGGCCGCCAATAAACGCAACTAATGGACTCAAGGGACGCTCAGCTGGAGCAGCAATCGACCAATCTCTCTAGTGAGTTTTCTTTAATCGCTAAATACTTCAAAGACCTGACCGGTCAGCGTGGAGTAGAGCTTGGTATAGGAGATGATGCTGCATTGCTCGTCCCAGAACCTGGCCGCCAGATAGTGGTCGCCACAGACACCTTGGTCGAAACCGTACATTTCCCGCCCTCGGCCAGTGCAGAGCAAATTGCCAGCCGTGCACTGTGCGTGAATCTGAGTGATATGGCGGCCATGGGTGCTAAACCCAGGTGGTTTACTCTAGCGTTAACTATTCCCAAACATCTAGCAAACAAACAGTGGCTGCAGGGTTTTAGCCGTGGCCTAGCTGAGATTTCTGCGCAGTTTGATGTTGCCCTTGTGGGTGGTGATACCACTGCAGGTCCGCTCTGTATTAGCATTACAATGATCGGTGATGTTCCTGTTGGCGAGGCCTTGCAACGCAGCGGTGCCCAGGTAGGCGATGCCATTTATGTCACGGGTGAATTAGCAGACGGAGCAGCGGCACTGCAGGCAATCACCAATCCCAAAAGTCCACTTCATAATAGTGAGCGATTACTAACAAGATTTTATCGGCCTCAGCCTCAGATTGAATTGGGTATAAAATTGCGTGGCATTGCCAGTGCCTGTATTGATATCTCCGATGGTTTGGTTGCAGACTTGGGGCATATTTGTGCTGCTAGCAGCGTCAACGCTCAGCTAAGTGGTGCGTTAATTCCCGTGCATCGGGAAGTCTCAGAAAACTACCCCCAGCATTCTTTGCGCTGGGCACTGTCTGGGGGTGATGACTACCAACTCTGTTTTACAGTGCCTCAGGTGCGCCGCTCAGTCATTGATGAACTTATTGCCGAGAGTGGATTAACAGCAACTCTGGTGGGCCAGATAGTGGCGTGCAAAGTCTGTCACGAGCTGGTTGAGATAGATGGTGAGATATTGTCGCCGAACAATAGAGGATTCGACCATTTTAGTAGCTAACCCCAGTTTTAAAGAGCTTCTGCGTTCGCCTAGCCTGATGCTTGGCTTTGGCTTTGGTAGTGGGCTATCACCAAAAGCGCCGGGCACTATGGGTACATTGGCAGCAATACCGCTATGGTTGCTAATGAGTCAACTCAGTCAACCCACTTATTTGGTCGTAATCGCTATTGCCGCTGTGGCTGGTATTTATATCTGTGGGTCAGCTGCCGATAAGACGGGCGTTCATGACCATGGTGGAATTGTCTGGGATGAGTTTGTTGGCTTTTGGATCGCTATGAGCTTTTTACCCTTGAGTTACGTAACAGTAGCCCTAGGATTCGTACTGTTTAGACTGTTCGATATATTAAAGCCCTGGCCTATAGGCTGGCTAGACAAAAAAGTGTCTGGTGGTTTTGGCATTATGCTCGACGACATTATTGCTGGCCTGGCTGCTGGAGCCCTTGGCTGGTTATTGCTGCCCCTAGTATCCAGCTAACAACGATAAAAAATTAAAAGGAAATCTTGCGTGAAAGATAAATTAAAAGCCGTGGGAGTGGTACTTGCTGCTTTATTTGTAGCAGTGATGATGAATGTCTTAAAGCCAGAGACTGATAAATCACCTCAGCCCGAGGCCGCTATTGCTGTCAAAACAGCAGTGGTGACAGGGTCGCAATTGACGATGCAGGTTGGCTCTCAAGGTATTGCCAAAGCAAGAACCAAAACAACTCTAGTCTCAGAAGTCTCCGGAGCAGTCTTGCAGGTATCCAACGCCTTTGTTGTAGGCGGAACCTTTCATGCAGGGGATATTCTGTTAAAGCTAGACCCCACCGACTATGAGGTGGCATTGCAGCGCGCCGAGGCCCGGCTAATTAGCGCCAAGGCCGGTATGGAGTTGGAGCGCGCGCGGTCAGTACAGGCAGAAAAAGAATGGGCATTGACAGGCCGTCCCCAGTCAGAGGCGCCTCTTCTAGCGCTGCGCCGCCCCTATCTCTTAGAGGCAGAAGCTAATCTATTGCAGGCTCAGGCAGAAGTTCGCCAGGCCAAAATCAAGCTCCAAAAAACTGAGATTAGGGCGCCCTACTCAGGGATGGTGGCCAATAAGCTGGTTGATGTTGGCCAGTTTGTCAGCACAGGGACTCGTATTGGCGAGACCTTTGCGATTGATTTTATCGAAGTGAGATTACCACTGACTGAAAAAGATCTATCCATGATGGAAAGCCTTTCATCAAAATCTAACTTAGCAGACAAGACGGTCGTGCTCAGTGGGACTGTGGATGGCACTAACACCTCTTGGTTAGCCAGCATAGAGCGCTCAGAAGGGGTGGTGAGTGAGCTCAACCGATCTCAGTATATAGTTGCCAGAGTCGCAGATCCCTATGGCCTAAATTCAGTTGACCAGACTGTGACTGCACCTCTTAGAGTGGGCACCTTTGTCAAGGCATCGATCCAAGGCAAGGTGCTTAATAACGTCTTCAAAGTTCCCCGCAGTGCGCTTTTAGAGGGTTCCAGAGTAGGCATGGTGGGCAGCGAGCAGTTACTGGTAATTGTGCCCGTCACCGTAGCCTCTGGAGATGATGACTACTACTACATCTCCGAGGGTTTGGAAGATGGCGATGAGATTGTCATTAGTGCTCTGGGCACTCCTATCGAAGGCTTGAAGCTGCGGGTTAAAAATGATCTAAGTCTAGGTGTTGCACAGTGATAGAAAAAAAATCAAAAGGTCTGATCAACTGGTTTACCAGTAACCCAGTAGCCGCAAATCTGGTTATGGTTCTGGTGTTCTTCGCCGGAGCTTTGTCGCTATCCAATATCAGTAAGGAGATGTTTCCGCGGACTGAAATTCGCATGGTTAGCATTTCGGCACCCTATCCAGGCGCAGCTCCAGTGGAAGTTGAAAAAGGTGTTGTGCTGCCCATGGAATCGGCCCTAGAGGGGTTGCAAGGTATTAAAAAAATCAGCTCTGATGCCAACCGAAATTCAGCCCGTATTCGTTTGGAGATAGAGCCAAATGAAGATATCAACGAAGTGATGACTCAGATTGAAAATCGCATCGATGGTATAACCAATTTGCCAGATGATCTAGAAAAGCCAACGGTGCAGGGGGTTCAGCAGAATCTCTGGGCTCTAGGGGTTGCAGTTTATGGCGATATGACAGAGCGTCAGAAAAAACTGGTGGGCGATGAGATCTACGATGAGCTTTTAGAACTGGCCCCGGTGAAAGAGGTACAGCTCTGGGGTGCTGGTAGGTATGAAATATCTATTGAGGTTAGAGAGGATCGCCTTAAAGAGCTAAATCTGACCCTGGCTGAGATTGCTGCCGCGGTGCGCGCCTCATCTCTTGACCTACCTGCAGGTATGATCAGAACGGCCAATGGTAATGTGTTGGTGAGAACCGAGGGCAAGTCCTATTACGGCAGTGATTTTGAAAAGATTGTAGTGAGAAGCGAGCCTGATGGCACAGAGTTAATGCTGTCTGATGTTGCTAATGTGCGCGATGGGTTTACCGAGAGCATCTACACCAACAGATTCGATAGAAAAAATTCCTTTACCCTGGGCGTCTTCTCTCTTGAAGGCCAAAATCTGCTGAGTATTAGCGAGGCAGTGCATGAATATGTAGCCAAAAAACAACAGACCCTGCCCGAGGGAATAAGCATTAGCGTGTTTAATGACGAGGCCTACTATCTTAATGGCCGTCTGAGCATGATGTCAGAGAACCTGCTGATGGGTGGACTATTGGTCGCCTTGGTGCTGGGCATGTTCCTTAATCTAAAGGTGGCCTTCTGGGTCATTTTGGGGATTCCAGTGAGCTTCGCTGGTGCTTTCTGGTTGATGCCCTTTGGTGATATTACGGTTAATGTCCTCAGCCTATTTGCCTTTATTATGGTGCTGGGAATCGTGGTAGATGACGCCATCGTTATTGGCGAGAGTGTCTACAGTGAAATCAAATCTGATTACAAAAAAGCCCAGGCAGACAACCCAAGTCTGGGCAGTAGTTATGTAGCATCTGCTGAGACCGTGGTGAGAGGCGTGAGGCGAGTGGCTACGCCATCCACCATTGGTGTTCTCACCACCATGGCCGCCTTTGCTCCGATTATTTTTGTCGGCGGTAGTTTTGCGGGCATCACCAAAGCCATAGGCATTGTGGTAATCCTGTGCCTGACCTTCTCTCTGATTGAGTCTAAACTGATTTTGCCCTCCCATCTGGTGGGTCTCAAATTTGGTGAGAAGTCCTCCGGCCTAATGGGTGTGATAACAGGCTATCAGCGAAGCATTGCTAAGGGCTTGGAAAACTTTATTGATAACATCTATCAACCTATCTTGAAGAAAGCACTGGTCAACCGCTATATGACATTGGCCACTTTTCTTGGCATTCTCATTATTATTTTGGGCGCTACCACCAGTGGGCTAGCTAAATTTGAATTCTTCCCCAATGTGCCTGGTGACGATGTGCGTGCCAATATTGTCATGCAAGACGGTGCTTCGGCAGAGAGTTTGGAAGAGACTATCGCCGTTATCGAAGACTCAATCTATAAGATTGATCAGCAGTATCGCGACCAGAACCCCGATAGCCCCGGGCTGGTGCAGCATGTCGGGTTCTTTGTACGCAGCGACGTCAATGTAAGCTTTAGACTGGTGCTGACTAAGGCCGAGTACCGCAGTGTAAGTGCAAGGGAAATCGCGCGAATGTGGCGAGAAGATGTGGGTCTGTTGCCCAATGTTCGGGAGCAGAGATACTCTGCCAGCGAAGGGCCGTCGGGCGCTAAGATAAGCCTTTCTCTGTCAGGGTCTGACCCTGATGAACTGACCAATGCTGGTGTCGCCTTGCAGCAGTACCTCACCCAGTTCCCCGGTGTATACGATATTTATAATTCGCAGGGCTCCGGCAGTAAGGAGGTTCTGATAACCCTCAAGCCCTATGCCAGTCAAGTGGGCGTTACGCTGCGTGATGTAGCTGTTCAGGTGCGACAGGCTTTCTACGGTGAAGAGGTGCAGAGAATTCAGCGCAACTCAGACACCATTAAAGTGATGGTGAGATACCCGATCGAAGATCGTCGATCAGTGGCCACCCTGGAAAATATGCTGATCAGAACCTCTACAGGTGAAGCTATAGAGATTGGGCAGGTAGCGGATATCAGCCTCGGCTTGGGACTCACGTCCATTGATCGCCTAGATCGCAAGCGCACGGTGACCATCACCGCTGATGTTGAGGAAGACAGGGTGCAGAGTGGCGATGTAGTGCGTGATGCGCGAACCAAATTTGTCCCGAGACTTTTAGAGAAATACCCCAGTGTAGAATTTAGATTGAGTGGCGGCACTCAGGAGCAAAATGAATACTACCTGAGGATGGGCGTGGGCTTTTTGGCCGCTTTGTTTATGATCTATGGATTACTGGCTGTGCCTCTGCGCTCTTATCTCCAGCCCATAGTGATAATGTCGGTTATTCCGTTCGGGTTTATTGGTGCTGTGATCGGACATATTATTTTTGATATGTCGGTCAATATCCTGTCGATTTTCGGCATTATTGCTCTGGCAGGTGTGGTGGTAAATGACAGCCTTATTCTGGTGGAATTTGCCAACCGCGGTAAGTCAGAAGGCCTCTCACCTGATCAGGCGATCATTAATGCAGGCGTCAAGAGGTTCAGAGCTATCCTGCTAACCACTCTGACCACCTTTGTGGGCCTATTGCCTCTGCTATTTGAAACCAGTGTGCAGGCGCAATTTGTGATTCCAATGGCGCTGTCACTTAGTTTTGGAATTCTATTTGCTTCGTCAATCACATTGTTGCTGATTCCCTGTCTCTATCTAGTGGTTGAGAGAAATCAGAGATTTGTCAGTTTGATGCTGCTGATTCCGCTATTAATAGCCGCCACCTACTTCTTTGTGTTTATCGAGGTTATCTCAATGGCCCTGTTTCTTGCCATTGCTCTGCTGTTGCTTATTGTTGGCCTGGTGCTATTTTTTGCCAAATTATTTGGTTATTTCCCCGAGCCTCAAGCGGTGCCTAATCAGCTGTCGTAACTAAGTTTAGGTATGCCAACCATAGCAACTGTTTTTGCAGCTGCTATGGTTGGGCCAGCTAGATTGCATTTTCAGACTGGTAAACCGCGTATAAAATTACTGTGTCCAATGAAAACGGGCGTAAAAACCTGCACTGTGAACAGGTTGCGGCTACAATAGCGGCCTGTTAATAAATCCTACATCGGAGTTTTTTAGTGCTTCGCTATATCGAGTCATCAAAGCTGCCCACTCGCTGGGGTACGTTTGATATCCATGGTTTTGAGGACCCTTTTAAGGGAAAGGAACATATTGCCATTACCATGGGTGATTGTGCCGCCGATGAGCCATTACTGATCAGAATACACTCCGAATGTTTAACCGGCGATGCTCTGGGGAGTATGCGCTGTGACTGTGGCGAGCAGCTGCAGGAAGCCATGAAACGGGTTGCTGAAATTGGTCGCGGGGCGATTTTGTATTTGCGCCAAGAGGGTCGTGGTATAGGTCTGGTCAATAAAATCCGCGCCTATAATCTCCAGGATCAGGGAGCCGACACTGTAGAAGCCAACGAGCGATTGGGCTTTGGTGCTGATATGCGAGACTATTCTATCTGCGCGCCCATGCTAGAGCATCTGGGTGCTAAACAGGTTAGGTTGATGACCAACAACCCGCGCAAAATAGCCGCCCTCAAAGATTTGGGTATTAATGTGGTGGAGCGCGAGCCCATTCAGGCTGATAGTAATCCCCATAATATTCAGTACCTCTCTACCAAGGCTGGTAAGCTAGGCCATATGTTTAAGGAAAGCGAAGAGTGACTGCAAACTCCCGCGGATTAGCCAAGCGTATTATCCCCTGTTTGGACGTCGATAAAGGCCGAGTTGTTAAGGGCGTGCAATTTGTTGATATCCGCGATGCCGGTGATCCGGTGGAAGTAGCGCGTCGCTACAATGAGCAGGGTGCCGATGAAATCACGTTTCTTGATATCACGGCTAGCCATGAGGCACGAGATACTACATTGCATACGGTTGAGCGCATGGCTGGGGAAGTCTTTATCCCCCTGACTGTTGGCGGTGGCGTCCGCGAATTACAGGATATTCGCAATCTTCTAAACGCTGGCGCAGATAAGGTGGCGATCAATTCTGCTGCCATACATAATCCCGACTTTGTGCGCGAGGCTGCGCAGCGATTTGGTTCGCAATGCATCGTGGTTGCCATTGACGCCAAGCAGGTGGAGCAGGGTGAAAATCCCCGTTGGGAGATATTTACCCATGGCGGCCGCAAGCCCACAGGTATAGATGCCATTAACTGGGCTAAAAAGATGACTGCCTTTGGTGCAGGCGAAATACTGTTAACCAGTATGGATCGAGATGGTACCAAAAATGGTTTTGACTTGGATCTTACATCGCGCATCAGCGACGCCGTAAATGTGCCTGTGATCGCCTCTGGCGGAGTCGGAGAGCTGCAACATCTGGTCGATGGTATTACCAAGGGCAAGGCCGACGCTGTGCTTGCTGCCAGCATCTTCCATTTTGGTGAGCATACGGTTCCCGAGGCTAAACAATTTATGGCCGATCAGGGTATTAATGTCCGGCTCTAAGCTGGCTGCCGCTTCTTAAACCCCAATTAAAAAGCAAAAAAAACCGCGCTGTTGCGCGGTTTAAAGTTGTTGCTGTTTTAGGGGGATGATGCAAATTACATCGGGTTGATTCTTAACCAGGGCTTCATCAGAAAGCCGAGAGGATTTGTAAGCTTGATCGGTGCCGCCAGCGCAGACAGACAGATGCAGTCGCCATTTTGGCCGCCCATTGGTTGATGCACATCGCCGGGCTGACGCACTAGAAAGTCGCCTTCTTTGTAGACCGAGCGCTCATCGGAAAGGCTGCCTTTCAACACCACTGTATATTCAACACCACTATGATCGTGCTTGGGGGTTTTGCCACCAGCGCAAATTCTATGCAGTGCCACTTCGAACTTTTCTTGGCCAGTTTTGAGGCGCGCTACATCGACTGAACCCGACAGGCGCTTCCAGATTGGCATCTGCTCTGCTTCTTTAATCAGCTTATTCACAGTAAAGGGCATATCGGTGCCCTTTGACTTGCTTGGTGCCGCGGCAGGTGCTGCTTCTACACTGTCAATCTTGGCCATCACATCGTCAAACAGACTATCATCGACTTCAGCTGGCTCAGCGGCGCTCATTAGCTGAGACCCTATGTGGTCTAGCTGCATTAACTCTGAGCGGCACTGGCTACAAAAGTGCAGATGCGCAGAGACACAGATGGATAGGGCAGTTTCTAATGTGCCTGCCGAAAATTCCACCAACATCGCATTATCTGGGTGGAAACTTAATTGGTTACTCATGGGACAACTCATCTTGATATTCAGGAGACACTAAGATCTGCATCTTCTGGAGCGCCAATCGCACTCTGGATTTAACGGTGCCAAGAGGCAGTCCAAGCTCGCTGGACGCTTCGGCGTGAGATTTTCCCTCCAGGTAAACCTTGCGCAGGATTTCATCCTGCTCTTTGGGGAGCTGGGAGAGGCTATCCTGCACTCGGTCTTCGCTGCGTTTCTGACGCAACAGAGACACTGGCGTGTCCTCATCTGGCTCATGCCAAAAATCTTCGTTTTCTAAAGGGAGGTGTTGGGTATTACTTTTTCTGCGCAGCATGTCTATTCTGCAGTTTCGTGCCACCGTATAGATCCAGGTTGTGGCTGACGCCTTCTCTGGATTGTATCCAGCGGCTTTCTGCCAGACCTTAATCATGACTTCCTGCACCAGATCATCGCTTAACCCGGGGAACCAGCCTTCGTGGCGGCTCGCTTGGGCAAAGCTCTTGATCAGCGGCGCAAAGTGCTTGAACAGCTGAGCAAACGCTAGACGATCACGCTTTTCACCCACAGAGATTAGCAACAGGCTCCACTGGTCTGAGCGCTTCTCGGAGGTGTTTAAAACTGCAACGCGGCCCTTGGCCTGCGCACTGTTGTCTAGGGTATCGATTTGCTTTCTCAACATGACTTATTTGCCTACTGCTACTTTAACTCCTGATACGCGGGCTGTCATGGTTTGGATCAGCTTAATTAGTTGCTAAAGAGTCTTTTAATGCAGCCTTAACCCTGTATTATCCAACTCAAAACCTATGGCTGTTAGAACGATGTCTCGAAAACTTCCTTCACTAAAAGCTCTGCGAACCTTTGAAGCCGCCGCGCGTCTTTTAAGCTTTAGCAGAGCGGCTGACGAGCTTTTTGTTACCCATGGCGCTGTTAGCCAGCAAATTAAACTACTGGAAGAATATTTTGGTCAGCCTCTTTTTGTTCGCTCCCATGGTAGGGTTAGTCTCACGGGGGCTGGAGAAGAGCTGTTGCCGGTGATTGGGGAAAGTTTAGATCGCCTGGAATCCGTCAGTTCTCATCTTAGGCTAAACCGAGACACTGAGATACTCACTGTCAATTTAACAACAACCTTCGCTGCCCATTGGCTACTACCAAGACTTAACGACTTTCAAGCGCGCCACCCAGAAATATCGGTGCGCCTGTCGCCGACACCATCACTGCCGACCAAGTTGGGCAAAGAGGCCGATGTCAGTATTCGCTGGGGCGGCGTGACGGTCGCAGATGTGGTGACCGAGCAGCTTATTAGTGTCGATAGCTTTGCCGCCTGCGCACCCTCTCTGGTCAATGGCGAGCATCCTCTGCGTGAACCAGCTGATCTGGCCAACCACAATCTGATTCATGATGATAACGGCGAGGCCTGGAGAACAGTTCTTGAGCAGCTAAACGTTGCTGATCTGAGCACTGGCGGTGGTGTTTATTATGCCGACCCCGGTTTGGCACTACAGGTTGCGGTGGAGGGGCGAGGTGTCATAGTTGCGGGAAGCATACTGGCAGCTAAGGATCTTGACGCCGGACGCTTAGTCATACCATTTAACTGTATTATCCCCTATCGTAAGAGCTATCACTTCTACTATCCGAGGCAGGCTTTGGCACAGCGAAAAGTGCGCCTTTTTAGGGACTGGATTCAGGATCAGGCGGCCAGTTTTCAGAGTATTCCTGCCGACTACAGCAAGTATTTGGTTGGGTCTTAATTCTGTTAGATCCGCTAACAGCATGTAGCAAAAAAACTCCTTTGTCCCTGGGGCTATTGCAGGCGTAAGCTGCCGAATCACCTCAACCTTGATGTAGAATTTTAACTCATGCTGCAGTCTGATAGCCGTGTTTTTCACCGTATTATTCAGGGCCAATTGCCAGTCGCAGAGAGAGGCGACGGCGTTTATATTATTGATAATCAGGGCCATCGTTATCTCGATGCCAGTGGGGGTGCAGCAGTGTCCTGCCTCGGCCATTCCCATCCGCGAGTGATTGAGGCGATAAAGCAGCAGTTGGATAAACTGCCCTTTGCGCACACCTCATTTTTTACCTCTGAATCCAGCGAAAAGCTGGCGGATTTTCTGGTGCAGAATTCTCCGCAAGGGCTGGACAGAGTGTATTTTGTCTCTGGAGGCTCAGAGGCGGTAGAGGCTGCGCTAAAGATGGCTCGCCAGTATTTTGTTGAGGGCGGTGAGCCCCAAAGGTGCAAGTTTATTGCCCGCCGTCAGAGCTATCATGGCAATACCCTAGGCGCGCTGGCTGTAGGCGGTAATCAGTGGCGGCGACAACCGTTCGAGCCTTTGTTGGCTGAGGTTGAGCATATTAGCCCCTGTTACGCCTACAGAGATCAGCGCATGGACGAGACGGCTGCAGACTATGGTCTGAGAATCGCCAATGAGTTAGAAGCTGCCATTCAGCGGCTGGGCGCAGATAGAGTTATTGGGTTTATTGCCGAGCCAGTTGTAGGTGCCACTGGAGGCGTGCTGTTGCCTGTTGAGGGCTATTTTAAGCGCATTCGTGAAATCTGCGACCGTTACGGCATTTTGCTGATTCTCGATGAGGTGATGTGTGGCATGGGCAGAACCGGCTTGCTATTTGCCTGTGAGCAGGAATCTGTCCGTCCCGACATAGTGACTGTTGCCAAAGGTCTGGCCGCGGGCTATCAGCCCATAGGTGCCACCCTCTGTTCTAATGCGATTTACGACCGTATTAAACAGGGGTCTGGTTTTTTTCAGCACGGGCATACCTATATCGGCCATGCCACCGCCTGTGCCGCAGGATTGGCAGTGCAGCAGACCATTCAAGAAGAGGGTTTGCTGGATAATGTCCGCGCCATGGGAGACCTACTCGCTAATTCGCTCAACCAAAGGTTTGCCGAACATCCCAATGTTGGTGATATTCGAGTTCGCGGGCTGTTTGCGGGCGTAGAACTGGTGGCAGATCGAGCCAGCAAAAAACCATTGCCTAGCTCCTTTGCCATTCATACACTGATCAAACGCCATGCCATGGCTCTTGGGCTCGCCTGTTATCCGGGGGGAGGCACAGTCGATGGCCTAAATGGCAACCATGTACTGCTGGCGCCACCCTACATTGTTAACCATCGCCATATAGCTGAAATAACTGATAAGTTAGGTGGTGCAATAGATGCTGCCCTACAGGAGGTTGGAGTTTTATGACAGATCAGCTGAGCCCAATAATAATCGCAGTAGCCCCAAATGGCGCGCGCAAGCAGAAAACCGACCATCCGGCACTGCCCCTAACCTCAGTAGAGCTAGCTCAGACGGCCGTAGCCTGTCGCGATGCTGGTGCGAGCATGATTCATCTGCATGTGCGCGATGCTCAGGGTAACCACTCTCTGGATGTCGAGGCCTATAGAGAGGCTACATCAGCGGTGCACAGGGCTGTGGGTTCGGAGATGATTATTCAGGTCACTACTGAGGCTGTAGGTATCTATACCGTGGATCAGCAGATGCAGGTGGTAAGAGAGCTTAAACCTGAGGCGGTATCTCTGGCGATAAGAGAAGTCTGTGCGGGAGCAGAGGACGAAAGCAGGGCAGCTGAGTTTTTTGCATGGTTGTGGCGAGAGTCTATAAGCCCGCAGTTTATTCTGTATTCAGTGGAGGATGTGCTGCGTTTTGAGGCACTGCGTCGGCGCGGTGTGATCCCTGGCGATTTGGTCTCAGTGCTCTACGTGTTGGGTCGTTACAGCGGGACAGGCGCCTCATCAGCGGCAGAGCTGCTACCCATGCTGAGCGCCACAGAGTCTCAAGTCGTCTGGTCGGTCTGTGCCTTTGGTGCCACGGAGGCAAATTGTATGCTCGCGGCCGCTGAGCAGGGTGGGCACGCAAGAGTGGGATTTGAAAATAATCTGCAGTTAGCTAATGGTGAGGTCGCGATTGACAACGCTGCACTGGTCTCGGCCCTAGCCGAAGGGTTACCTAGTAAAGGCCGCAAGCCAGCTTCAGGTGCCCAGGCAAGGTTGCTTTTGGGTATGTATTGAGGTTTCATAGGCCCTTAATGGGAGGGGTAAATATGGATCTTGTTGGCCATACTTCCATTAGTCGTTTTTTCGACACCGACAATCAAAAATTTAAAATGGAGAGTATGCAATGAATTATTTTAAGAAAGCCTCGTTAATAGCGGTGGCTGTTTCCGCGGTGGTTGCCTCGGCGCAACCAGCATTTGCTCAGGGTGGAGAGTCCGCTGAGCTGGAAGAAGTAGTAGTAATGGGCAGCAGAAGCAACAAGCCTAGATCTGCAACTGATTCGACGGTTCCTGTCGATGTGTTTTCAGAGGCTGAACTATCAGCATTCGGTAACCAGGCAGATATCACTGATACATTGAAGGCTTTAGTACCTTCTTACACTGCTACGCCAGCTACAGGTGACGGCAGTGCCTTTATCCGTCCTACTTCTCTGCGTGGCATGGCACCTGACCAGGCACTGGTATTGGTGAATGGCAAGCGTCGTCACCGTTCGGCTCTGGTGCAGTTTTTTGCCCCAGCAGCAGGTAATGGTGCCCATGGTGTTGATGTGGCAATGATTCCAGGTATTGCTCTTAAAAATATTGAAGTTCTGCGCGATGGTGCTGCAGCTCAGTACGGTTCTGACGCTATTGCTGGCGTAATGAATCTGCAATTAAAAGACTCTGCTGAGGGCGGTTCGCTGCAGGTTCAGCACGGTGAGTTTTTTGAAGGTGAGCAGTCCACAAGAGTTGCAGCTAACGGCGGTTTTGCTCTGGGTGACGATGGCTTCTTGAATGTAAGCTTTGAAAGCGTTGATAACGACGCCCTGTCACGCGGTATTCAGCGTCCAGTTGGCCAGGGTCTGATTGATGCAGGCGTGCCCAATGTAGGTGCTGATTCACCCTTCGGTGATGCTCCATTTGTACAGACCTGGGGTCGTCCAGAAACCAGCGGTGATCGCCTGTTCTTCAACGCTGGTGTCACAGATCCAAATACTGGCGTAGAAGTCTATGCCCACGGTGGTTATGCAGAGACTGATGGTCGCTATCGTTTCTTCTATCGTGCTGGTTATGATCAGGATTGTTCAACTGCACATGGTACGATTCAGTCGCTTTGTCAGGATGCTAACTGGGTGCCTGGTACTCTGCGTCAGGGTTACACGCCCTACCTAGACGGCGCTCAGACTGATATCTCGCTGGTGGGTGGTATTCGCGGCGATATGGGTAATGGTTACTCCTACGATATCAGCATGGGTCGAGGTTCGAACGAACTGCGTTATATCCTTAACAACACAACAGCACCAAGCCTAGGTGTTGCCAGTGATGGTAGCTTCCAGCGCGACTTCATTATGGGTGGCTACGATCAAGAAGAAGTTAACTTCAACGCCGATTTCAACAAGACTCTAAGCGCCGATATGAATCTGGCGTTTGGTGCTGAGTGGCGTGAAGAAACATTTACTACAGTGCCTGGTGAGCAATCGGCCATCGACGGTAACACCAGTGGTATGAGCAGTGTTAAGCCTGCTGATGCCGGCTCTTTCTCGAGAGACAACGTGGCACTTTATGTAGATTTAGAGCATGACGTGAGCGACGATCTATTGATGCAGTACGCGGTTCGTTATGAGGACTTCTCTGACTTTGGTAACACTGCCAACGGTAAGATTGCTGGTCGTTACACTGTCAATGATACGCTGACTCTGCGTGGTTCTATGTCTACTGGCTTCCACGCACCTACTCCAGGTCAGGCCAATGTAAGTACCGTAATTACTACATTTGACGGTACCACTGGTCTGCAGGTTGAAGAGGGTCTGGTTCGTCCAACCAGTGAAGCAGCTCTAGCTGTTGGTGGCGCTCCTTTGAAAGAAGAAGAGTCGTTCAACATTAGCCTGGGTCTGACCACTGAGCTGGGCGATAACACTACCCTGACTTTCGACATGTATCATGTTGCAGTTGATGATCGTATCTACCGCACCGGCGACATCCCCAATGGCTCGGGTGGTTCTGTTTCCTTCTATACCAACGCGTTGGATGTAGAACATCAGGGCTTTGATTTGGTGCTGTCTTCTTCATTCGAACTGATGGCTGGCATGGACACAACCGCTAGCCTGGCGTTTAACCACAATACTATCGAAGTGACTGGACAGAAGACTATTAACGGTGTTGCACCGGTAAGAGACTCACTGGTTGAAGATATTGAGAACAACTACCCAGAGAATCGTTGGGTACTGAATACGCTGACTAATATCAACGACAAGATGAGCCTGATGGCACGACTGAACTTCTATGGTGAGCACTATGATGAGCGCGGAACCATTGGTGCTGAGTCTGACCCATCTGCACTTATCGATAGCATTGTCTATCTAGATATTGAGCTGGGCTATGATGTCACTGATAATCTGCGACTCACTGCCGGTGGCTCTAATATCCTTGACGAATATGTCGATGAGATTGATGCGCCCTATGCGAACCGTATGAGTGTTGGTCTGCCTTACCCAAGACGTACTGCAGCCAACTACGAAGGTGGTTCTTGGTACCTGCGAGCTAACTACAGCTTCTAAGGTTCCAAAGCTGAGCGGGCTCATAACAGGCCTAGTTTTTAAAGAATAAGGATTGAATTATGAGTCTGACTCAGCGAATAGTTACAGCAATGTTATTGGGCCTCCTGATGGGGGCCCTTCTTAATTTTCTCTCTAATGGAAATGTGCTTTCGGCAGGTGCCATAGCCTGGCTTGATCTGTATCTAGTCAACGGCCTATTTGACACCATTGGGCAAATCTTTGTGCGCTCATTAAAGCTGCTGGTTGTTCCGTTAGTATTTGTTTCACTCATCTGTGGTGTCTCGGCCCTGGGTAACAATTCCCGCATGGGTGCTGTGGCTGGCAAGACAGTCGCGCTCTATATGACAACCACCGCAATTGCGATTGCACTGGCCATTGTTGTGGCCGTTTTGGTGCGCCCCGGCGTAGGCATTGATTTGGCACTGGCGACCGACTTTGTGGCCAAAGAGGCGCCGCCGCTAAAAACCACCATTATTAATATATTTCCGAGCAATCCTGTCCAGTCAATGGCACAGGGCAGCATACTGCAAGTTATTGTGTTCTCTCTCTTGATGGGTTTCGCTATTTCTAAAAGTGGCGAGCAGGGGCAGCGCGTCAGCGGCTTCTTTAATGATGTTAACGAAGTCATTATGAAGATGGTGATGATCCTCATGAAACTGGCACCCTATGGTATCTTCTGCCTGTTGGCGAAGCTGTTCGCTGGTGTTGGTATTGGCATGATCTTGAGTCTGGCAAAATATTTCTTCACCGTTCTGTTCGTACTGTTTTTGCATAGCCTAGGTGTCTATTCGCTAATTTTTAAAGCCTTCACTGGTCTGAGTGTCAGGTTGTTTTTAAGTAAAATGCGCTCCGCGTTGACGTTAGCTTTTAGTACGGCCTCAAGTGGCGCGACTATGCCTGTCACGCTTCGCACAGTCGAAAAGAGACTGGGCGTTAACAACAGTGTGGCATCCTTTACTGTGCCTCTTGGTGCGACCATTAATATGGATGGCACCGCTATTATGCAGGGCGTTGCCACCGTCTTTATCGCGCAGGCCTATAACATTGGTCTTGGCTTGGATGGTTATCTTACTGTAGTTCTCACTGCAACTCTGGCATCTATTGGTACTGCAGCAGTGCCTGGTGTTGGGTTGGTTATGCTGGTTATGGTGCTCAATCAGGTGGGCCTGCCGGTTGAGGGTATTGGCTTGATTATTGGTGTTGATCGACTGTTGGATATGACGCGTACAGCGACCAACGTGACTGGCGACGCCATGGTGACCACCGTTGTGGCCAATAGCGAAGATCTTCTCGACAAAGACGTCTTTAATGACCCTGAGGCTGGGGTGATAAGAGAAGTTTAGGCGCCACTTGTAACTGAAAGAGCAAATTTAGCTGAAAGAGCAATTTGCTTCCCCAAGATTTCTGATTTGCAGAGGCTGTTTAGAGTCTCTGCAATTACTCATTCCGGTAGTTTCTGAACATTGCAATTACTCTTTAAAGGGTAATTGCACATCCACTTATTCAGGCTAAACTGTCGGCAGTCAAAAAGATAACTGAGGAATAAAGTCCCATGATGGTTGATCTCTACAAGCAGCACCTCGAAGAAAAAATGCTGCGTTTTCAGGCTATTTTAAAGGCTACAGGTTTTGACGAGCTTGTGATTGGTTCAGGTGAGATCAAGATGCAATTTCAGGACGATATGGCCTATGGCTTCAAAGCAAACCCATACTTTAGAGAATGGGTTCCTCTGGCCACTAGAGCTGGTTGTTATCTGCAAATTGCTGCGGGTGCCACGGCACCTAGGCTGTTTTTGCTGAATGTTGAGGATATCTGGCACACCGCTCCTGAAACCCTACCCGAGGATTTTGAGCGGGGTCTTGAAGTTATCGAATACGAATCGCTGGATGAACTTAAAAAATATCTAGGTAAGAGACCTGGTGGCACTGCGTTTATCAATGAAACCAATGAATTGGAGGCAATATCTGAAACTTGGAATCCTCAGTCAGTACTGCACCAAATTGACTTTCAGAGGCCTGCTAAGACAGTTTTCGAACAGGCAGCTGTAAGAGAGGCTAATCGTCGTGCTGTGCCTGCTCACCGAGCAGCTGAAAAGGCCTTTATGGCTGGCGCTTCTGAGGTGCAGATTGCAGCGGCCTACCTGGCAGCCTGTGATTGCCGCGAGAGTGAAATGCCCTACGGTATTATTGCTGGGGTCAATGAGCATGCCGCCGTGCTGCACCATCACAATTTATTTAAGCAGCCTCAGACACCGCGTAGCTTTCTGATTGACGCTGGCGTTGAAGTCTATGGCTACGCCTCAGATATTACTCGCACCTATGCCTACGACTCGGGATCTGACTTTGCCGCCATGATTGAGCTTATGGATACCAAGCAGCTAGAGCTCTGTGCCGCTGGTGGTATAGGCAAAAGTCCGGTGGATTTGCACGTGCTATCGCAGCATAAAATTGCCGAGGTGCTGATTGATTTTGGTATTTTGAAAATATCGGCCGAAGAGGCAGTGGCTACGGAAATTACCAGTTCTTTTTACCCCCACGGTTTGGGTCATCACCTCGGCTGCAATGTCCATGATAAGGGTGGCCAGCTAGCCAATGCCCAGGGCGATCTGATTCCGCCGCCTGCTAAGTACCCCAAGCTGCGCTCTGGGGCACCTATGGTTGCCAATCAGATTCATACGGTTGAGCCCGGCCTGTATTTTATTCCGGCCTATCTGCAAAAGCTGAAAGCCGGTGAGCACAGCGCAGCGATTAATTGGTCAAAGGCCGAAGCGTTTGTGCCCTTTGGTGGAATTCGAATCGAAGACAACATTATTGTGCACAGCGATGGGACATTGGAAAACCTAACGCGCGATGCCTTTGCTTCGGTAGCCTAATGAAGCTTCAGATTTTTACCACTGGCGGCACCATAGATAAAATCTACTTTGATGCGCTCAGTGAGTTTCAAATAGGTGAGCCCGTAGTAGGCGAGTTGCTTGCGCGATTCAATGTAGGTTTTGAGTATCAGGTTGAGGCTCTTATGGGCCTCGATAGTCTGGATATGACAGATGATCATCGCCGCCAGATCCAGCGGGCGGTCGAAGCATCTGATGCGGATAGAATTCTTATCACCCATGGCACGGATGGCATGGTGGAAACCGCTAAATGGTTGGCCAGCATTCCAGGCAAATGTATATTTTTAACCGGCGCATTGCAGCCTGCGGCATTCTCCCGCACCGATGCAGTATTCAATATTGGCTGCGCTATAGGTGGCCTGCAGTCTCAGCCTCCCGGAGTTTATATCGCCATGAGTGGGTTGGTTTTTGCTGCGGATCAGGTGGTAAAAAATCATGCCCAAAGCCGTTTTGAGGCGCGAGATTAGATTTTTTTGTGGCTCGTTTTAGTTAGAAAGTTAGGGATCTAGTTTAAGCATTAATATAGCCTGCTGCCTGATGTGAAGTTTGTAAATTTTTTCAGAAGCTGTTCTCGGTAATAGGCTATCGGATATTTGGAGGTATCTGGGGATTTTGAACTTCGCCAGTCTGGTAGCTAAAAAATCCCTGAGTTCAGCCTCATCTATCTCTAGACCATCAGTAAAAATGGTTGCGCCCACTTCTTCACCTAAGCGCTTGTCCGGCACCGAGTAAACTGCGGCCTCACGGATTTTTGGGTGCTCAAGTAGGGCAGCCTCGACCTCTCCGCAGCCTATGTTCTCGCCGCCACGAATAACCATATCTTTAATGCGATCGACGATATACAGATAGTCTTCTTCATCTAAGTAGCCCACATCACCCGTTTTAAACCAGCCATCAATATGGGAACTGGCTGTCGCCTCTGGGTTGTCCCAGTAGCCGCGAAACATACTGGCGCCTCTGATCTGCACCTCGCCGCGCTCTCCGGCAGCCATAATATTACCCTCTTCGTCAGCAATGCGGATATCCAGAATAGCAGCGGGTTGGCCTGAACTGCCGGGACGCTCCAGATAGTTTGGCCCTGCTATGGTAGTGCCGATAGCATTAGTTTCGGTCATACCCCAGCCAGTATTAGGCATGGCATTATCAAATACGGCATCTATACCCCTTACCTGCTCTGGTGATCTTGCTGCGCCGCCACCGCCAACCATTTTAAGTGAGGACAGATCATGGCCACCCTGCTGTGCGCGGTGGACAAGATCCGCGGTCATGGCCGAGGGGGCGGTAAAGGAGCTTATCTTTTCTTTTTCGATGAGCTGCGCTGCCTGCTGAGGATCCCATTTTCGCATCAGCACCAGTTTAGTCTGAGAGCGAAATGCCATCAGGAACATGGCATGACAGCCAGTAACATGAAACAGTGGCACGGCTAACAGTCCAGCGGGTTGATGTTCTGAGGGTGGCGGTATCTCATCCAGCATCAGCAGCCAGCTGGTAATTGCCAGCTCCCAGCTTAGCAGGGCACTCATAATCGCGAGATGACTCGAGACTACTCCCTTTGGATGGCCTGTCGAGCCCGAGGTGTACATAATAATGACATCATCGGTGGCGGCAATCGTGGCCGGCGGCATGGAGTGCCCGAGAAATTTTTCTAGCAGATTTTCCCAGCGTGGTAGATCCCTGTGTTGATCGCCACGCACCAGCAGACTATTGCAGCTCAGTCTGATGCCAGCCTTTACAATAAGGTCGAAACGCTCCTGATCAGCAATTAATAGCTTGCAGCCACTGTTTTGTAACCCGTAATCAATCTCCTCTGCCTGCCACAGTGAGTTCATGGCCACGGCAATAGCCCCTATGGAGGTGATTGCTTGAAAGGCAATAATCCACTCTGGAAAGTTGCGCATACAGATAGCGACTCGGTCTCCCTTCTTAACGCCATAGTCGCACACCAGTCCCTTACCTATGGCGCTGGACATGGCCCAGGTCTCTTTGAAGCTATAGCGTTGTCCCTCAAATACGATAAAGGTTTCGTCCGTCAGAGTCTGCTCAAACAGCTCGCGCAGGCTGGACGGTGCATTTTTATAGATGCGGCAGCTATTGCCATAAACATTGGCTTGCACTATTTCAAGCGGCTGGCCGGGAGCTGTTAGGGTTGCTAGTGCTTCTTGGCGATTCATTATTATAGTTATCCTGGGCTACTTAGATTTGTCGAGCCAACCTGGTGTGGTTTGTTGCCTAGATCAACTTCAGCATCTAGCGCAGTGCCTAAAGAAACTGAATTTCGACTCCTACTATAGCCTGAATTGCAGGCCCCATGTGACACCAATTTTACAGCCGGATAGTGCTACAACAGACAGCAAAAAAAGGCACCTTTTGAAGGTGCCTTTTAGGTTTTTACTCTGGATACACTGGGGCTAGTACTGCGACTCAGGCAGATGCACCACCATGCCTTCCATAGCTGCGGTAACCTTAACTTGGCAGCTAAGGCGGCTAGTTTCTGAACGACTGTCGATCATTTCCAGCATTTCGGCTTCTTCCGCTCCGGCTGCACCTGCGACCTCGACCCAAGCTGGGTCGATCATACAGTGGCAGGTGCAGCACACACAGCAGCCACCGCACTCAGCGACAATGCCGTCAATCATATTGTCTAGGGCACCCTGCATAAGGCTAACGCCCTCTGCGATATCGATGCTGTATTCAGTGCCATTGGCTTCTATATAGTTAATCACTGGCATGTTAGTGCTCCGTTAGTAATGTTTTTAGTTCGGTTGTTTCATCGGCCAGAATCACTGGATCGATTTGAGCGTTGTGTAAGATCAGTTTTTTCGCCAACATAAAATCTTTAGGGCGGTTAATACAGTCAGCGGCGATAATCACGGTATCTTTGATGTAAAAAACGCTAAAGCTATGGCTGGTTATATCGCCTCTGATAATTGCATCTGTATAACCCTGATTCATTCCGGCAATTTGTAGTTTGACATCATATTGATCGGACCAGAACCAGGGTAGCTCTGCGTACTGTTTTTGCAAACCGCAGATGCTGGCGGCCGCAGCCTTTGCCTGCTCGGTGGCATTGGGTACAGATTCCAGACGCAGTGTTCGACGAAGGAGGGGGTTGAGGTGACTGGTGCAGTCCCCGGCTGCCACTATGTCGGGGTGGCTGCTCTGGGCAAATTCATTAACCAGAATACCATTATCCACCTCAAGCGCCGCCGCTGAGGCTAGCTCGGTATTGGGAATAACTCCAATACCAATAATTACCATATCGGTCTCAATACTGTCGCCGTCCGAGCAGACCACCGCCTTAACTCTGGTGTCGCCCATCAGAGCGCTGGCCATGGCATTGCATCTAATTGTGACGCCGTTTTCTTTATGCAGTCGCTGATAGAAGTCTGAGGTAGGTTGTGACGCAACTCTCTGTAAGAGTCTAGGCTCGGCCTCTAGCAGAGTCACGGCGATACCCTGTTTAGTCAGTGATGCGGCAGTTTCTAACCCTATATAGCCACCACCAATAATAACCGCAGTTTTTGCCGAGACGGCTGATTGCTGAATACCTTTCACATCATCCATGTTGCGCAAATAGTGGACACCCTGAAGATCGACACCAGCAATGGGTAGTGTTCGAGCTCTGGCTCCGGTACACAGCGCCAGCTTGCTAAAACCTAGGTACTCACCGTTATCTAGTCTGAGTCGATGGTTGTCTGTATCAATGGCCAGCACAGTAACACCTAGTAAAAAACTGACATCCAGTTTGTCGTAGGCAGCGCTGGCGCGCAGAGCGAGTTGTTCTTCTGCTATATCACCGGCCAGATAGGCTTTCGAAAGCGGCGGGCGCTGGTAAGGTAAATAGGGTTCGTCACTGACTACGGTGATACTGCCTTGCCAGCCGTTCTGTCTTAGGCTAATTACCAGCTGCACTGCGGCATGACTGCCGCCGATGACGACAGCGGATTGATTGTTGCCCATAGGAAAATTCTTTTTTATGTTTGCCGGGAAGTGTAATCTGAAATAGCCCTAAGAAAAACGGCTTAAAACAAATTAATCCGTTATCAGAGGCACAGTTTTTATGGAAATAGATTAAAATACTCAGAACGTTTTAACCCCTTCTAGTGACAGGTTCATGCCCGAAAATTCGCAACACTCAGATGCCAGATTAGGCATTGGAATAGATTTTGGTACCAGTAATAGCGCAGCTGCGGTATTTGATGGAGAACAGGTAATGCTGGTGCAGCTGGCCGTGCCTGAAAGCATTATGCCGTCGGCCAACTATATAGACAGGCAATATGTCTCGGCCATAGGCCAGAAGGCAATCAACGACTATATTGCAGGTAATCGTGGACGCAAGGTAGAGCTCAGCGCCGAGCTGCTTGGTGAGGCCCGCACGGGCACCGGCGGTGGTGAGAGCGCCATGGGTGGCCTAGGTGAGTCAGACACCGCCAAGGTATACGGTCAGTCCTTCAACGACGGGAGTCTGCCAGGAAGGCTTTTTCGCGGTACCAAACGGCTGCTAGGCAACCGCTTAAATGACCGTATCGCTATCTTTGATCGGTCATTTCGTTTAGTAGCACTGGTCACGCCTATCTTGGTGGGTATTCGCAAGGCTCTTGAGGCGGCGATTGGTAAATCTGCTAACCATGCCTGTATTGGCCACCCGGTGAACTTCGAGGGCAGTGGTGGTGAGCGCAATAGAATTGCTCTCGATCGCTTGCGTGAGTCCTATGGCTATGCGGGTATTACACAGCAATCATTTTGCCCCGAGCCAACAGCGGCAACGATTAGCTACCTGCACAACAATCCCCAGAGTTGCGACGAACTGGTTCTGACCGTAGATTTTGGTGGTGGAACTCTAGACTTCAGCGTATTGCGGCGCAGTGGCTCCAGCTTTGAGGTTGAAGCAACCCATGGCATTGGGCTAGGCGGTGACCGAATTGACCAATGTATCTTTCAGGAACTGATATTTCCCCTGTTGGGCAAAGGGGAGCGTTGGAGTAGGGTGGTGGAAGGTTCTCCCGTGGATACGCTCTTCCCCTTTGGTGAGTATGAGGAGCTGTTAATTAACTGGCCTGTCAGCTACATGCTCAATCAGAACAAATACACGGCGCCAGTCATGCAGCGTATGGTGCAGAAAGATTCCGCTGCGGATAAATTTAGACGACTCTATGATCTGATCCAGCAAAATTATAGCTATCAGGTGTTTGAGGCGATCAAGGCATTTAAGGCGGAGCTGTCAGTAAGCGAATCAGCTGTCTTAGATATCCCGGAAATTGATATTCAGGTTGAGGTTGAACGCTGGGAGTTTGAGGCCATGATCGCACCGCTATTATTTGAATTTGAACAGGCGATTTCTAAAATTCTCGACAGCGCCGGTTATCAGGCAGGAGATATAGACTTAGTATTGCGAACTGGTGGATCCTCGTTGATTCCGGCAGTAAAAGATATTCTCGACAACCAGTTTGCAGGCAAGGTGGTGGAGCACGACCCCTTTACGAGTGTGGCTGCCGGGCTCGCGATCGCCGATTATCATCAGTATGCAGAGGCTGAGTTGAGCTAAACCAGCCTTTTGGACAGCCAAGTTACTTGCGTGCAACAAGCAAGAATAATAAACTCTGCCCCTGCCCCTGCCGCTGCGGGCTTCACGATAGCCGCAGGCGTATGCCGAATCCTATGGAGACTCTATGAGTAACACCTCAGCTAAGGCCGTTGCCGCACCCTCTAATTCAATGAAAGCGCAGGAGAAAATCCCGCTGCGTTTTGTTACCGCTGCCAGTCTATTTGACGGCCACGATGCCTCGATCAATATTATGCGACGAATTCTGCAGGGTGCTGGTGTCGAGGTTATTCATCTGGCCCATAACCGCTCGGTGGCCGAGGTGGTGGAGACTGCGCTTCAGGAGGATGCTCAGGCAATTGCCATCAGCTCTTATCAGGGCGGTCATGTGGAATATTTCAAATATGCCGTAGACCTGCTGAAAGAGGCGGGTGCTGAGCATATCCGTGTCTTTGGCGGTGGTGGTGGGGTTATTGTGCCAGCAGAGATTAAAGAGCTTCAGGACTACGGTGTGGAGCGTATTTACTCGCCCCATGACGGTCAGAATATAGGCCTGGTAGGTATGATCGAGGACATGATTGCGCGCTGCTCTCCAACCTCTAGCGCTGCCATTACCACTGTGCCTAAGCACCTTGATATAGCTGCAGGTGGTCTGCGAAATCTGGCGACTCTGATCACTGCCATTGAGCGCACAGAGCTGGGTGAAAAGCAGCTAAGCTCTCTGCGCGAGCAGGCGCAAATAATGGTCAATTCTGTGCCAGTGCTCGGTATAACCGGTACCGGTGGTGCAGGTAAGTCCTCACTAACCGATGAATTAATTCGTCGCTTTCGTCAAGACAGCGCCGACAACTTAAAGATTGCAGTGCTGGCGATTGATCCCACCCGACGCAAAACAGGCGGTGCTCTGCTAGGTGACCGCATTCGCATGAATGCTATCTACTCTGACAATATTTACATGCGTTCGATTGGCACCAGAGGGGCCAGTGGTGAGGTCCCTGAGTCCCTAAGGGATATTATTGGTACTTTGCGTCTGGGTGGATTTGATCTGGTGGTAGTTGAAACGCCAGGTATTGGTCAGGGCGATGCTGGCATTGTGCCCTATGTGGACGTACCTATTTATGTGATGACTCCAGAGTTTGGTGCCCAGAGCCAGTTAGAGAAGATTGATATGCTGGATTATGCCGAGCTGGCGATTATTAATAAATTTGACCGCAAGGGCAGTGAAGATGCTTACCGAGATGTTTGCAAGCAAATGCAGCGCAATCGCGAGGCCTGGGATCAACTGCCTGAAACTATGCCTGTGTTTGGAACCATCGCCTCTCGCTTTAATGATGACGGCGTCACTGCCGCTTATCAGGAGCTGGTGCGACTTTTGCAGGCCCGAGGTCTCAGACAATTCGAGCGTCAACTGCCCGCTGTGACTATTCGCAAGTCCTCAGAGAAATCTGTAATTGTGCCAGCCGAACGCCAGCGCTACCTAGCAGATATTGCTGCTGGGGTTCGCGACTACCATCGCCAGGTAGCGGTGCAGGCCAATCTGGCAAGAGAAGTGCAGCAGCTAGCTGCTACTAAAGCCATGCTCAGTCTTTCGGGAGCGGATGCGCCCACTGAAATCGACCAGTTAATTAGCCTGCGAGAAAAAAGCATAGATAGCGGAGCTGCTGACTTATTGAAGGCCTGGCCGGCGAAAGTTGAGTCCTATTCGGGTGATGAAAAAGTAGAGCTGCTACCCAATGGTAAGCAGGTCACCACTAGATTGAACAGCCTATCTTTGTCCGGCAATAAAATTTCACGAGTATCTCTGCCACGTATGCAAGATCACGGGGATTTATTAACCTGGTTGATGCTGGAAAATCTCCCTGGAGAGTTTCCCTATACGGCGGGGGTATTTCCTTTTAAACGCGAGGGTGAAGATCCGGCGCGGATGTTTGCCGGTGAGGGTGATGCCTTCAAAACCAATCGACGCTTTAAGGCGTTATCGGAATACAGTGATGCCAAGAGACTGTCTACAGCTTTTGACTCTGTAACCCTGTATGGCTGGGATCCAGATGAGCGTCCGGATATCTATGGCAAGATAGGTAATGCTGGTGTCTCTATCTGCACCCTAGACGATATGAAGGCGCTCTACGACGGCTTTGATCTCTGTGATCCGATGACCTCTGTGTCCATGACTATCAATGGACCAGCACCAACTATTCTGGCGATGTTTTTAAATACTGCAATCGATCAGCAGGTCGAGCAATTTGCGACGCAGCGGGGTCGCCAGCCTGATCAGAGCGAGTATGCTGAGCTGCGCACCAATGCCCTGATACGTGTGCGGGGCACAGTACAGGCGGATATTCTTAAAGAAGACCAGGGTCAGAATACCTGTATTTTCTCTACCGAATTTAGCCTGCGCATGATGGGTGATATGCAGCAGTACTTTATTGATAATGCGGTGCGTAATTTTTACTCCGTCTCTATCTCTGGCTATCATATTGCCGAGGCTGGAGCCAACCCTATCTCTCAGCTGGCCTTTACCCTGTCTAATGGATTTACCTTTGTTGAGGCCTACTTGGCTCGCGGTATGAATATTGACGATTTTGCCCCTAATTTATCGTTTTTCTTCTCTAATGGGATGGATCCGGAGTACACAGTGATGGGGCGTGTGGCGCGACGTATCTGGGCTACATCGATGCGCGATCGCTACGGCGCCAATGCGCGCAGCCAAAAACTCAAATACCATATTCAAACCTCCGGTCGGTCTCTGCACGCTCAGGAGATGAACTTTAATGATATTCGCACGACTTTACAGGCGCTTATTGCTATCTACGATAACTGTAATAGCCTGCATACCAATGCCTATGACGAAGCTATTACCACGCCTACCGAAGAGTCGGTGCGCAGAGCTTTGGCTATTCAGTTGATTATTAATCAGGAATGGGGCCTGGCCAAAAATGAAAACCCCAGCCAGGGAGCATTTATTATTGATGAGCTGACCGATTTAGTGGAGGAGGCCGTACTGCAGGAGTTTGAAAAAATATCTGACCGCGGCGGTGTCCTGGGCGCCATGGAGACAGGTTATCAGCGCGGCAAGATTCAGGAAGAATCGATGTTCTACGAACATAAAAAGCACAATGGCTCGCTGCCTATAGTGGGCGTGAATACCTTTCTGGCCGAGTCCGAGTCTGAGCCGGCTGCCATTGAGCTTGCGCGTTCGACCGACAAGGAAAAACAAAGCCAAATTGCCCGTTTAAGGCAGTTCCAGAATGAGCACAGCGGCGAAGCCGAGGCCATGCTTAAACGCCTTCAAGATGCTGTACGACAGGGCGACAATGGCTTTGAGGTGCTTATGGATGCAGTGCGCTGCTGCTCGCTGGGGCAGATTACCAATGCGCTATTTGAGGTTGGTGGGCAGTATCGCCGCAATATGTAATCGAGCTAAAAATAGGCGTTTAAAAACCAGTTAGCCGGTCCGCAACAGAGTAAACAGTGGGAGTACAACAATGGCCAAGGCCCTGAGACTTACCCAGGTCGAACGCAAAGAAATTTCTGACGCCAAGATGCTAGAGGCGGCAATTGCGTTGATTGTTGAGCGCGGTGCAGAGCAGACTACGTTGAAAGATGTGGGTGAAAAAGCCGGATATTCTCGCGGTTTAGCCGGTTATAGATTTGGTAACAAGGCAGGGCTGTTTGATTTTGTGCTGCGCTCTGTGGGTGATGAGTGGCTGGCAGAGCTAAAAGGTGTAACCAGAGGTAAAAATGGCTACGAGGCCATGGCGGCAGCTCTTGATGCGCACATCGCTTTTTGTGAAGAGGCACCCCAGCATGTCGAGGCTTTTTATCGGCTCTGGTTTGAGTCGCTGACACCAGATTCGCCGCTACAGACAGTCATTTTAGGTATCCATGACCGCCGCCGTGCCGACGTGATTATTTGGATTAATCAAAGTATTGCCGAGGGCAAGGTGGCGGCCTCAATTTCTGCAGAAGTAGTTGCCGACCAATACTGCGCCTCAGTCATTGGTATTGTTTACCACTGGATAAGCGATCCAGACAATCTTGATGAAATGCGGGCTAGGCACAACGGATTAAAAAAGGTCATGGCGTTGATTTTGCAGCATCCGACGGTGCTGTAAATTTTAAAAGGAGATAAAGCAGCTATTTCTTGCGACTAAAAAGCCCGCCCCGGCTATTCATGTCTTGCAAGGGTCAAGGTGCCTATTTACCCTTACCTGTGTACATAACAACTATAAAAACATTGTGGGAAGGGGAAGATCATGGCTGGAGCAGCACCGGAAACGTCGCAGGCATCAGTAGTTGGGCATCAGGAGAGGGAAACACAGACCTTTGCGTTTATCGCAATGACCTGCCTGTTTTTCTTCTGGGGTTTTATTACTGTTTTAAATGACATTTTGATTCCATTTTTGAAGGAATCTTTTGATCTCAACTATGTGCAAGCCATATTGGTGCAATCCTGCTTTTTTGGCGCTTACTTTATTATCTCTCCCTTTGCTGGAAAACTTATCGACAAGGTGGGTTATCAGCGAGGTATTGTTCTTGGTCTACTAACTACCGCGTCGGGCTGTTTTTTATTCTACCCTTCGGCGAGTCTCAATCTGTACGTTCTTTTCCTAGGTGCGCTATTTGTTCTCGCCAGCGGTATTACTATTCTACAGGTTGCTGCCAACCCCTATGTTGCAGCACTGGGGCCAGAAAAAACCGCCGCTAGCCGCCTTAACTTGGCGCAGGCCGCTAATTCTCTAGGTACCACCGTAGGGCCAGTTATAGGTGCCATGATGATTTTGGGCGCTGTGTCCGCCGATGCATCCGCTGTGCAAATGCCCTATATGATGATCGGAGCCACGCTGGTTTTAGCGGCGTTGTTATTTAGAAATATCAAGCTACCCGTGTTAGCCCATGTTGAGAGTCCAGCCGAGGAAAGTGACGAGAGTGTCTGGGACCGCCGGCCTCTAGTGCTTGGTGCACTGGCTATCTTTCTCTACGTTGGTGGCGAAGTGTCCATCGGCAGCTTTTTGGTCAACTATTTCTCTGAGAGTTCAATAGCTGGTTTAAGTACTGCAGACGCGGGTGAGATGGTTGCCTATTACTGGGGCGCTGCAATGGTTGGGCGCTTAGTGGGTGCCGGTATTATGAACTACATAGCACCGACTAAGTACCTGGCATTAAATTCTGCCATAGCCGTGTTAATGATTGTGATTAGTATGAATAGCACTGGTCATTTAGCTATGTGGTCTATTTTGGCAGTGGGTTTCTTCAACTCCATCATGTTCCCAACTATCTTTACTTTGGCAGTCAAGGGTCTTGGCTCCATGACTAGCAAAGGTTCGGGTCTGGTCTGTCAGGCAATCGTTGGTGGCGCTATTGTGCCGCTGGTGCAGGCAGCCGTGGCCGATTCTGTGGGTCTGCAGCTGAGCTTTATAGTTCCCCTGGTTTGTTACATCTACATCGGCTGGTACGCTCTTAGAGGCGCAGCCCGAGTCTAGTAAGTAATCTCTCTGCGATGGACTTGGTAGCTCCAAGTCCATCGAGAACTCTAAAATTTCTTCAAAAACCGCTTTAACCGTTAGTTCTCATATCTAGACGTCGCTCTGGGTGTTGATGAAACGTCTCGATATCTGTACTGTCTAGTGCTTTGTGGCCATTGGGAATCTCAGCCAAATCGGTATTTGGCCACTAATCATTATAATAAAAACGGGAGATGGGTAAGTGGGGGAGTCTAGTTCAAGTCAAGTGGTGGCTATTGAAGTTGAGAAATCTGGGTTTTATCAGGGCTTCAATGTTTTTGTAGCGGCTATTCCCAAGGTGCTTATCATTGCCTTGATATTATGGGTTGGAACCTCTCCAAAGCGAGCCGGTGCGCAGCTTTTAGAGCTACAAAATTGGTCGATCTCTTCGTTTGGTGGCTGGTACATGTATGTCACCGCATTCTTTACGCTAGCCTGTGTGATATTGGCGCTATGGCCGCGCACGGGCAAGGCGGTGCTGGGTAATCCGGGGGAAGCACCTGAATTTTCACTGTTTACCTGGCTGTCAATGATGTTCGGCGCAGGCATTGGTGTTGGTATGCTGACCTACTCGACTGCTGAGCCTATATTTCACTTTGCCAGCAATCCGGATACCATCCAGGGATTTAGCACTGGCCTAGATGCGGACAATGTCCGCAACGCATATAAATGGGCGCTTTTGCACTATGGTTTAACACCCTGGGCCTGTTATGGCGTCGTGGGTATTTCTCTCGGCTATCTGAGCTATGGTAGAGGGATGCCCCTCACTATTCGCTCTGGCCTGCAGCCTTTGTTCGGCCGAGCCATGTCTGGTTGGCTGGGGCATTTGGTGGATGTGGCAGCTATTTTGGCTACTCTAATTGGACTGGGTGTCACCATTGGCTACGGAGTGTCGCAGTTCGCCTCCGGCATGTTCAATATTAGTGGTATGCAGTGGATTGTAGATCAGGCCGGCAAGCCTACGCTGGGCGCGCAGATTCTGGGGCTGGTGATTATTGTTGGCGCCTCCTGTCTGTCGGCGCTGTCTGGCTTGCAGCGGGGCATCAAATGGCTGTCCAATATCAATATGGGGCTGTCGATTTTTCTGGTGCTGTTTTTTGTATTATTTGGCGCCACTATCTTTGCGATTAAATCCTTTGGCTATGCAATTTGGGACTATCTATTGGCCTTGCCAGCTATGTCATTGACTGTCTGGAACAATCCAGAGACGGAGATGGGTGCTGCGCTACAGAATTGGCAGGGGGCTTGGAATATATTTTACTGGGCTTGGTGGATTGCCTTTGCGCCCTTTGTTGGGCTGTTCTTAGCTCGAGTGTCGCGTGGCCGCACCGTAAGAGAATATGTGCTGGGTGCCATGGTTATTCCCTCGATGATTTGCCTGACCTGGTTTACCTTTGTAGGAGCTACTGCCATTGATCTTGAACTCAGTGGTGTTGCTCAGGGTGCTATCGTTAATGCAGATATTTCGGCCCAGCTATTTGAAACCATTAATCTCATGCTCTCTCCGGAGTTGGCTGTGGCTCTGTCCGTGGTAGTGGTAACACTGCTTCTGACCTTTTTAATTACCTCTGCTGACTCGGGAATTTTGATAATTAACACGCTGGCGTCCGGTGGCGATCAGACTCAAAAGAAGCCGATTCACGTTATTGTTTGGGGTGTTATCTTTACGCTGCTGGTGGCTGTGTTATTGGCCGCTGGAGGTATGGGTGCACTGCGGTCGGCAATGATTGTCGGCGCATTACCTTTTTCGCTTGTGATGGTGCTTATGACGATCTCAATGATCAGAGCCCTAATGAGCGATAGGCGCTAGCTACTGATTAAAAAAACCGGATTGGGCTAAGTTCAATCCGGTTTTTTTGTTGGTGCTGACTAGTTGTTGTTTAGCTATTCTCTACGATGCGCTTCATATCCGTCATATAGCCGCGTAACTCGTGGCCGATAATCTCTACATCATGATCGCGGATCGCGTCATTCACCGCAATTAGACGCACGTTGTCTACCGCATTAGAGTTGTCCGCTAGGCCCTCACCCAGATCTTCCAAAGTCAGTGAGTCGGCATGTTCCTGAAGCAGGGGTACAGCCGCATGACTAAACAGGTAGTTGCCGTACTCAGCGGTATCTGAGATAACAACATTCATTTCATAGAGCTTATTACGGGCAATACAGTTCGCAATTAGTGGTGTTTCGTGCAGTGATTCGTAGTAGGCCGACTCTTCGATAATTCCAGAGGACACCATGGTCTCAAAGGCCAGTTCAACACCAGCCTTGATCATGGCGACTAGGTAAATGCCTCGATCGTAAAACTCCTGCTCAGTGATTTCAATATCGCAATCTGGAGCCTGTTCGAAGCTAGTGTTAGCAGTTTCTGCACGCCATTTAAGCAGATTGGCATCATCATTTCCCCAGTCAACCATCATGGTGCGTGAGAACTCTCCCTCGATAATGTCATCCATATGCTTTTCAAACAGCGGGCGCAGAATGACTTTGAGTTCCTCAGACATGTCGAAGGCGCGGATTTTTGCTGGGTTGCTAAGACGATCCATCATATTGGTGATGCCGCCATGTTTTAGACCCTCAGTAACCACTTCCCAACCGTACTGGATAAGTTTGCGAGCATAGGCTGCATCCATGCCCAGTTTTAACAGCTGCTGGTGACCCAGAATGGCGCCGGTTTGCAGCATTCCGCAGAGAATAGTTTGCTCGCCCATCAGGTCAGATTTCACTTCGGCGATAAAGGATGACTCTAGAACACCGGCGCGGTCACCACCAGTCGCAGAGGCGTAGGCCTTGGCAATAGCCAAACCATTGCCATTGGGATCGTTCTCAGGATGGACAGCAATCAAGGTGGGAACACCAAAGCCGCGCTTGTACTCTTCGCGCACCTCTGTGCCCGGACATTTAGGAGCAACCATAACTACCGTTAGGTCTTCGCGCACCTGCATGCCTTCTTCGACAATGTTGAAGCCATGAGAGTAGGCTAGTGTAGCGCCCTGCTTCATCAGCGGCATAACCGCAGTCACCGCTGCCGTATGCTGTTTATCTGGGGTCAGGTTGAGTACCAGATCCGCCGTGGGAACTAACTCTTCTGCAGTACCTACTTTGAAGCCATTTTCGGAAGCCCACTGAAAAGACTGACGCTTTTCGGCGATCGCCTGTTCTCGCAGTGCATAGGAAATATTTAAGCCTGAGTCACGCATATTGAGGCCCTGATTGAGACCCTGGGCGCCACAGCCAATAATGACAATATTCCAATCTTTAATAAATTCGCAACCATCGGTAAATTCGCTACGATCCATAAAGCGACATTTGCCCAGCTGGGTCAGCTTGTCGCGCAAGCTAAGGGTGTTAAAGTAATTGGCCATCTTTGATCTCCGAGTACCGTTTTTGGTAAGTTGCTATATTGAATTCTGGGGCGCAGTTTACCTAGTTTTTTGTGTTGCTTAAAACGATATATCTTCATCATAATGTTGCATATTTTGCAATGTAAGCGGTGACAGGTTAAGGTGCCCTTATGGATATTCGATCGCTTACTCTGTTTCAGCACCTGGCCAATAGTTTGCACTTTGGTAAAACCGCCGCTGCCTATCACCTTAGCCCTTCGACTCTAAGCCGAGCCATTCAGAGGATCGAGGATCAGCTGAGCAGCCAGCTGCTGATTCGCGACAATCGCACCGTGGTGCTGACCAGCGAGGGTAAAAAGTTTCTCGCCTATGCCGACCAACAGATAGCAGAGTACGAAACCCTCAAGCAGTCGCTAAACCAGTCTCAGCAAAAGCTCTCTGGCTCTTTAAAACTTTACTGTTCAGTGACAGCCTCGTACTCTTTTTTACCGCCACTGCTCGAAAAATTCCGCCAGGCCCACCCCAATATTGATATTAATCTGGATACGGGAGACGCTGCTGATGGTATAGACCAGATTAAGAGCCAGCGGGTAGATCTAGCCATCGCAGCGCGCCCAGACGATCTAGCATCCAGTATCCACTTCCAATCAATTGCCAGCGTGCCCCTTGCTATTACTGCCCCTGCAATTAACTGCGCTGTCAAACGCGCCCTGCAGCAGGAGCGAGTAGACTGGGCGAGCTTACCGATTATTTTGCCAGAGCACGGTGTGGCCCGAAAACGCTTCGAGCAGTGGTTTCGCCGTCAGCACGGGGGCAAGCCCAATGTCTATGCTCAGGTGTCAGGTCAGGAGGCTCTAGTGAGCATGGTAGCCCTTGGGTTTGGTATAGGCCTGTCGCCTATTGTGGTGGTGGATAATAGCCCGGTGAAAGACCGTGTTGAACTGCTGCCGGGCACCAGTATTCCACCCTTTGATTTAGGGCTCTGTTGCTTTAAAAAGAAATTGGACGATCCCATCGTGGCAGAGTTTATGGCCATGGCCTCTGAAGCCTAGATTAGCAGTCTGTAAAGGGGCTATTTTCAGCCCTAAACAATGTTATTCTATAGCCGTTTAGCGCAGATGATTTTAAACTGTCAGCGCCTAATTTATGTAGATTCAGGATAATGAATAATTCCAATTAAGGAGTCATAGCTATGTCTGCAAATCCCCTTCAAGCTAGTCTTGATATGTTAATTTCTCCCAATATCGCCCTCCCGGCAGTCAAGGACAAAAAAGGCTGGTGGCTGGTGCCGTTTTTGCTCTGCACCGGCAGTATTATCTCTTTGTTTTTATATTATTTTGCCACTGTTGATTTTGCCTGGTTAAAGGAAACTATGCTCGACCAGATGGCGGTCCAGGGTGATATGAGCGAAGAGGAGCTGCAAGCGGTTTCTGAGTACCTCACCAAGACACCTATGGTATGGTCTAGCACCATAGGCGGCAGCCTTAGCCTTGTGGTAATGAACATTATTTTGGCCCTCTACCTGATGATGGTAACCAAGGCTAACGCCAGCAGTAACTATGGCTTTGGTGCCTGGTTCGCCTTCAGCTGGTGGATCAGCATGCCTCACGTGGTTGCTGCCCTGATGTCCATGTTGATGCTGATGTTTTCTAGCTCGGGAATGATCCCACTTGAGGGTCTGGGAGTTACCACGCTCAACAGTCTGATCTTTGGGGTTGATTCAAGCAGTGCCTGGTTTGGCTTTTTGAGTGGTCTGGATGTCTTGATGTTTTGGAGTATTGCCCTTATTGCGATGGGGCTGAGCTCTTGGTTGGGCTATGACAGTAAAAAGGCGGCCACTATTGCCTCCGCCCCCTATCTGTTAATTTATGGCAGCTGGGCTCTCTATATTCTGTTGGCTTCTTGATAAAAAGACTAAAAACGATGAAAAAAAATCTCATAATTTTGGGGGTTGTTGTTGCCTTGGTGGCACTGGCCTATTTTAAAAGCAACAGCGCTGGCGAGGTGTTTCAGGTAAATCTTGCCAATGCTGAGATACAGGAAATCAAAAGTTCAATTCTTGCCTCAGGCACACTGATCTACAAAGAACAGGTGGAGCTGCGCTCTGAGGTGATTGGCCAGGTTAGCGAGGTGCTAATAGAGGAGGGCGATCAGGTCAGCCAGGGGCAGGTTTTGATGCGTCTCGAGCCGCGGACCTTTGCCGCAGATGTTGAGCAGCAGGCAGCCTATGTGCGCATTCAAACTATTGCTATCGAGCGGCAGGAAAAGCAATTAGAAAACATTGCCTCGCAGTGGCAGCGCAACCTCAATCTCTACGAGCGCAAAATGATCGGTCAGGACGCATTTGAGTTGATCGATAACCAGTATGCTCTGGCTAAGATTGATCTGCGCTCTCGTGGCGAAGCACTTCTGCAAGCACAGGCTACCTTAGATAAAGCTCAGGAACGTCTCGACAAAACCGTGTTTCGTTCGCCGATTAATGGCGTAGCGACCTCTGTGGATATCAAGGTGGGTGAGACCGCAATCAGTGGTACCACCAATATCGCCGGATCTAACCTGATTACTGTGGCAGATCCATCATCGATACTTGTGGAAGTCGAAGTCGATGAAGCGGATATAGCAAATATAGAGCTGGATCAGCGTGCCGATATATATGCAGTGGCTTTTCCGGATACAGCGCTGAGTGGCGTGGTGAAAACCATTGCAACCTCTGCCAAGCGCACGGATCGGCGTCAGGGGCTTAGCTTTACGGTGAAAATACTTCTGGACGGTAATGACGATATAGCTATTCGTCCTGGCATGAGCTGTCGAGCAGAGATTTACACCAATATGAAGGGCGACACAGTGGCTGTGCCCATACAGGCCGTTGTCTTTGAAGACGAAACCGAGGATTCAGTCAATCTAGATACTGAACAGGACGAAGACTCTGTCTCCGTGGGAGCGTCCAGTGTCGCCGTTAGCAAAAGCTTTGTTTTTATTATGGTCGATGGTCTAGTAGTAAAGCGAGAAGTAGAACTGGGGATTTCCAACGACCAGCTGCAAGAGATTATTTCTGGGTTAGAGGTTGGCGAGCAGGTGATTACTGGCCCAGCCCGAATACTTAGCAAGCTCAAAGAGGGTTCTACCGTAAAAGAGATTGAGAAAGATCAAGAATGAGTTCTCAGAAAACCGTTATTGAACTGAGGGATATCGCAAAACACTACATGATGGGTAGTGAGGGTTTTTACGCGCTCAATCAAATTGATTTAGATATTCATCTCAATGACTACATTGCCATAGTAGGCTCCTCCGGCTCTGGCAAGTCAACACTCATGAATTTGCTGGGTTGTCTTGATTATCCCAGCGATGGTGAGTACCGGCTCAAGGGCACCAATGTTGCAACGCTGGACGAAAACAGTCTGGCCGACATACGCAACCGTGAAATCGGTTTTATCTTTCAGAACTTCAATCTACTGCCCCGCGCCTCGGCTCTGCAAAATGTTATGCAGCCGCTAGTCTATCGGGGTATGCCACTGGCCGAACGCAAAAAACGGGCTCTGGATGCACTGACTATGGTAGGGCTGAAAGATCGTGTTGGCCATGTGCCAAACCAGTTATCGGGCGGACAGCGCCAGCGCGTAGCCATTGCCCGAGCCCTGGTGACAAAACCAGCGATTTTGTTGGCCGATGAACCTACAGGTAATCTGGATTCCTCCACAACTATTGAAATTATGGCGTTGTTTGATCAGCTGCACAGGGATGGTCAGACCCTAATTATTGTTACCCATGAGCAGGAGATTGCCGATCGCTGCCGACGGGTTATTACCCTTAGAGACGGGCGACTGATTGACGATTTTATGAATCCACTCTCGGAAGAGCAGGAGGGAGCGAATGGCTAATCTAAGTTTTAAAATTATTGAGGGCACTCGCTCCGCAGGCCAATCGATCTTTGCCCATGGCTTTCGCAGCTTCTTGACGACCCTGGGTATTATTATCGGTGTGGCTTCGGTCATCGCCGTCGTGTCTGTGGTGCAGGGATTTAGTGCCAGTATTTCTCAGCAATTTGACGGTATGGGCACCAATGTCATCAATATTGAGCCCTACACACCCCGCAAGGCTCGCTTGCAGGGCGTGACAGCCAAGATCAGCTACGACGACTTTCTAGAGATAAAACACCAGGTCAAAGGTATTAGCAATGTCACTCCCACAGTGCGAGTATTTGGCCCCAATGCGGTTGCAGCCTATCGAGGTCAGTCGACCAGCACCATGGTGATAGGCACGGCCTCCACCTATCAAAAACTCTACACAGTCTATCCAGATTTTGGCCGTTTCTTTAACCTTAGCGATGATAAAAGTCGTCGCCGTGTCGCCGTTCTCGGCCCATCAATTATTAACAAGCTGGATATTAAAGGTGACCCTATAGGCCAGCACCTGAGTGTCTCCGGTGAATGGTTTAAGGTTATTGGCATAGCGGAAAAGCGCGGCAAGCTTTTTGGCTTTGATCAGGACGATTTTATCCTGCTGCCCTATAGTACGACCCGTGCTTTGCTGGGCGGCGCTGAGGAGCCTAATATTTCGATCAGCCTGCAGGTTGACGATATGAATAATATCAGTCAGGTAAAGCAGCATATTAAAAACCTGCTGCGTCGCAATCATAAACTGGCTAAAGATGCGGCTGATGACTTTAAGATAGCCACAGCGGATCAGATGCTGGACACCTTTAACCAGATTATCGGCAGCACCACTGTTGTGCTGGGTGGGATTGTGGGCATCTCTCTTTTGGTGGGAGGCATTGGCATTATGAATATCATGCTGGTGTCGGTGACCGAGCGCACCCGTGAGATAGGCATTCAAAAAGCGCTGGGAGCCACACGCTTCGATATTTTGTTGCAGTTTTTAATCGAAGCTGTTTTTCTCTGCTTGCTTGGAGGCCTGATTGGTCTGCTATTAGGGTTTGGCGCCGGTTCGCTGATAAGTGTAGCCACCGATTTGCCGCCTGCGGCGGTGCCAATGTGGGCTGTATTATTGTCATTTGGATTTAGTGCAGGCATAGGGCTGTTATTTGGGATTATTCCTGCAGCCAAGGCGGCCAATTTGGACCCAATAGACGCGCTACGCTATGAATAGAGTGCTCCAGCACAGGAGTCTATTATCGACGAGCTTATTTTAGACTGGCTAAACGCCAACAAAAATACTGCCTGGGTACTAATACCTCTGTTGGCCTTTCTGGAGGCCTGCCCGGTGGTAGGGCTATTTGTCTCTGGGGTTATTCTTCTGACTATCTCCACTGTCCTCTATACAGGCGAGTTATTGAGCCTGACCTCAATTATGGCTCTCGCATTTGTGGGTGCGGCTATTTCAGATCATTTGGGCTATTACCTTGGGCGAATTTTTGGGACCTCGTTTCACAGTACTAGCTTTGCGGTCAAACGTGCTGATCAACTCAACAAAGCGGAACGATTTATCGCTAAATATGGTGCCGCCGCCATTATTGTCGGACGTCTAATGACCGCTGTAAGAAGTCTGGTTCCCGCTTTGGTTGGTGTTAGTGGCATAGATCGTATCAAGTTTACCCTTATCGATTTACTTGCCTGCGCCATCTGGTCGGCAGGGTTGGGGTTGTTGGTGATTGGTATCGAGAGCTTTACTAGCTAAGGTGACTGGCGCTCTAAGTTAAACTTTGGAGCCCAAGGTTGCGTAAAGACAGAAGATCTTACTAGGCTCGACAATAAAAATTAATGGAAGGGGATGACAATAAAATGAAACTACAAAAATTCGGTGCTGCGGCGCTGTTATCTGTGCTCCTCGGTTGCGGCGGGAGTGGTGGAGGCTCTACAGCAGTGCCGCCCGTTAACAATACTCCAGCACCTGAGCCAGACGCTGAAATTATCCAGCTAGAGTCCTCATTAGCTATTGGGCAGTCCACCGAGCTGGTACTGTTATCTGACAACGATCTTTCAGGTATTAGCTGGCAACAGACTTCAGGTCCCGCTGTGACCTTTTATGCGTCAGACAGTAAGGTTATTGGTTTTACCCCCTCACAGGCAGGTAACTACAGTTTCACTGTAGACTTTACTGTGGACAGCGCTCAGTCAGAAACCCTGAGCCATGATTTTATTGTCACTGATGATCAGGCTCAGCTAACAGTTCGCCTAGGGCATGTTGCTGTAGAGGGCATTCCTGTATCACTGGTCAGCTATGCCAGTGGCGATGATCAATCAACAGCCATAGACAAGAGCTCTTGGAAATGGACCCAAACACAGGGGCCAGCAGTTACCTTTACCGATACCTCTACGGATGGAGATGTCGCTGTCTTTTTTGATGCGCCCTCGATAAGTCAGGATACCCTGTTGGTCTTTGAGCTATCCGGCGATATCAACGGTCAGGCCCATGCCGATAGTGTCGCTGTGCTTGTGGAGAACAGCGCAGTTGAGGTTCCAGAGTCTGACGCACCCTTTACCGACCGCATCGCCGATGTCTTTCTCTACAATGCCGATTCCCCGGCAGGACAAAGACTGATCGACTGCGTGTATTCCAATAATTCTAGATATGACGACTGTACCTTTGCGGACTCACCATTAATTGCTCAGATTAGCACCGCGCCGACCACCGATGACATTATGGATAGAGTGATAGTCTCCCATCGATGGATGGGTGATCAGTTCAAGAAATTCCTAGAAGACTACGATCCCAATGACGACTTTAAAAACCTACTGCGTGCTAATACGGCAGTAGTGATTTCTTATGATATACGCCCATCGTTTTACAGCCCTACCACCGCGGCTATCTACCTCGATCCCAGCGATCTTTGGGTAACGCCAGAGCAGCGTGACACCATCAATCAGGCGCCTGATTACCGATCTAGTTTTGGTAATGAGCTACAGTTCGAAATGCCCTGGCGCTATGTTAAAGACAATGATTATGCCAGTTACTATGCACCTATAAGGTATCGCCTCTCTCGCACTCTGGCAGACTCTCAGTACGACTTTGCCTCGCTGCTCTATCATGAGCTAGCGCATGCCAATGACTTTTTTCCTAGCACTGACTGGCTGTCTCACAGCAACTCAAGAACCATCTATGATGCTGTGGTGGAGGTCTACAACGCGCAGGAAATCCAGTCTGACTTTCTGCAGGACAACTATCCACTCGACAGCCTCTACGCCTCAGGCGGCCAAAACGAGCTGACCAAGTTGGCACAGGTCAGGTTTAGAAATCCAGATTTAATTACCGAGCAGCAAATTGCCTACAGCCCGCAGAACATTGCAGATATGTTCATGACCGAGGGAGCGCCGCAATTTTATAGTTACAGCTCTACCCGCGAAGACTTAGCGATTCTGTTTGATGGTTTTATGATGCAGGCTCGCTATGGTGTAAGCCGAGATGTTGCGGTCAGTGACCAGGCCTATACGGATATTGTTTGGGGCCAGCGGGGCAGGCTGAGCGAAAGCTGGATTAAACCCAGGGTAGCATTTGTTGCCAGCAGAATTCTTCCAGAATTTACCGATTCCGCTACGGTAATTGAAGCTCTGGCTCCACCGATGGCTTTGGATGATTCTAAGACTTGGCGTAACAGTGTGGTTATCGATGCCTCTGGTAAAGGTTCTGTACCCGCAGGTGAGAAAGTCCGGGATCAGCGATTAATCCCTGTAGACGGTGTTCACCGCCACCCTGTTCTAGATACTAGAGGCTCAGGCGTTAGTAGTCGCTAATTGCACCTGGTGTATGGGAGTGGCTGTGCCACTCCCGGTCCAGCTTCACAGGCAGCCTAGTCCGCTGTCTTGGCAAACATTAGCTCTAGCTCTTCTAGGGATTTATCCTTAGTCTCAGGCAGTAGCCAGGCCACCAGCACCAAACCTATCACCGCAAATACGCCGTATGAGAAAAAGGTCAGAGCGGCACCTAATACACTGAGTTCTAAAGGGAACAGCAGCTGCACCAAAAAGCTCACCAGACTGTTGATCATACCGACAAAGGAGATTGCTACTCCGCGCAACTGATTGGGGAAAATCTCCGCAAATAGGGCCCACATCACCGGCCCCAGCGACATGGCAAAAGAAGCCACAAAGCCCAGAATGCCAACCAGAATTAATACTGCATTCATGTTGCTAGCTAGCTTAATAAACTCACTCTCGTAGCTGCGCGCCGCCGTGGCTCCTATATTCTCAGTGAGAGCATTTTTAAATTCGGTATCACTTTGGTACACCTTGCCCAGCATGCTCTGTAGGTCTGCGGTATCAAATCTATCGTTGATATTGTCCATCTGTTCGATCTGCGCCAAGCCCTGCGGCGTCAACTGATAGGTGGCCTGAGCAAAGCCATAGGTGCACAGCGCCATGCTGATAGCGATACCGGTTAAGCCGACTAAGAGCAGGGGTCGACGCCCCCAGCGATCAATCAGAGCGATAGCGACTAGCGTAAAGACCACATTGATAACACCAACTAGCGCTGCCTGTGCGAAAGCTGCGTCAGTGCCAATGCCACTTTGCTCAAAAATTGTTGGCGCATAAAAGAAGATCGCATTGATCCCGGTAATCTGCTGAACCACAGCAACGATAATTCCGACCACCAGCGCTAGCCGCATCTTGGATCCAAAAATGCCCTGAATACGTTTCCACAGAGACTCACTGTCGCTGTCGTACCCCTGTTTCATTGTCTCAATTTCTGCGTCTACCTGATCAGCGGGCAATAACTTGCTCATCACCGTGCGTGCTTCGGTTTCGCCCCCCTTGAGCATTAACCACCGAGGACTGTCTGGAATAAAAAATAGGCCAAGGAAAAAGATCAGTGCAGGCATAACTTCAATACCCAGCATCCAGCGCCAAGTATGCGCATCTACGCCCCAGTTGCTGGCCCACTCGGCGCCAGAGGTGCTGGCATTGAGAATAAAGTAGTTTGCAAAATAGGCGGCTGAAAGGCCGATTACAATATTGAGCTGATTGATGGATACCAGTTTGCCGCGCAGTTTCGCCGGTGCGATTTCGGCTATGTACATAGGCGCAATCATTAGTGAGGTGAAGGCAAGTCCTCCTAGGGCTCTTGCCGTGACCAGCATAATATAGCTCGAGGCAAATGCAGATGCTAGGGCTGACAAGAGGTAGAGAAAGGCAATCATGATAAGCACTTTTTTACGACCCAATACATCGCTTAGTGGGCCAATGACCAGAGTACCAAAGACACCCGATAGCGTTGGCGCTGCCACTACAAAACCAGACTGAATCGGCGTCAAATCAAATTCAACAGTAACAAACCCAACCACGCCTGAAATTACTGACGCATCGAAGCCAAAGACAAAGCCGCCAAGCGACACAATAACTGCGCAGTAAAGAGCATAATAGGTACGGTGTTCCATTAGATATCCATTTATAAGTGAGGTTGAGTTAGATTAAGTATTGGAAATTATTTTTGTTAGTTATTGTTAATGTTGGTGTCTGAGTTCCACCTAAAATGTCGTTTTTATCTGCGCCATGTGGCGTTGAAAGGCGCGACTATCATCCCAGCTAACCACTGATGGCTGGACTTCTCCAGCTAATATTTCACAGCTTACCTGTTCAATTTGATGATTGAAACCTTGCTGGGTCCGCTCTTCCGTGAATCGCTCAATGCATTCATGCCCCCGGTACAGTCGCGCTTCGCGAGCGGCCCAGTAGTCAGCTATGGTCACTGTACCCTGATCACCAATCAGCGTGAGGTAATTATTAAGCTTGCAGCGAAACGAGGTAGTCAACTGCGCTGTGGCCTGACCTCCATAGCTATTAAGAATCACTACATCGTCTTCAACACCATTCTCAGCCTTATGACACCACACCGTTTGGCTGTGAGGATCCTGCTGAAAAAATAACCAAGCCATAGCAATGGGGTAGATACCCATTTCCAGCAGACAGCCACCGGCGAGACGATTATCGTATTCGCGCAGATCAGGGCTGTAGGGCAACGGAAATCCAAAATCTGCTTTTACGTGGCACAGTTTACCTAGTCGACCACTCGTGACCCAGTGATGAGCCCGCTGAATAACTGGCATAAAATAACTCCACATGCCCTCCATAAAATAGCGGTGTTGTTGCTCTGCTACCGCAATTACTTCTTCGAGCTCTTCAGGGGTTACTGTTGCAGGTTTTTCGCAAAGCACATGTTTTCCCGCTCGCAATGCTGCAATGGCTTGATCTTTGTGGTGACTGTGTGGGGTGGCTATATATACGGCATCAATATTGGGGTCGGCAAACAGCTCTGCGTAGCTGCCGTAGGCCTGTGGAACCGAAAATGACTCAGCAAAGGCCTCCGCTGAGCTCAGCTGTCGAGACGCTATACCATACAGTGAGGCATGCTGGGCGTGCACAATATCTGTTGCAAAGGTTCTAGCAATGCGACCCGCGCCGATAATACCCCAGCGCAGGGTTTGACTCAGTGGTTGGCTCATAGCTTTCTCTCTTCAATAACAGTCTGGGTCGAAAATTGATAACGCATATTTCTGTAGACACAGATGTCGGTGATGTCGTTTGGCGTATGGGCCGGGCAGCAACGATAGTTTGCTGAAAAACGGTATGGGCCACTCACGGGTAGCACTCGATGCCAGAGATGTCCATGGATCAGAATAAGCGTACCTTTTTTGGGGCTCAGCACTATCTGCTCTGGAAAATCTTGGTCAATCTTACCAACAGTGATAGGTCCGCCGCGGTGGCTGCCGGGTATGACCAGCGTCTCACCGCCAGTCCGCTGGTCTATATCCATGGTGTAAACCAAACGGTTTAAATTAAACTGAGACTTGTCTTCTGGGGGACAATCTTGATGCCATGCCTGCCCTTTGGAACCTTGATGACTATACATCACCATACTGTAAAGACTGGACCAACCGGCGCCAAGAATCTCGTCAGTAAGCTTTATTAGCCGTTGATCTTGTTCGGCGACATCAAATGCATGGACTCCCTCCAACTGAGGGAACCAGGGAATGACATCAGTATCAGATTTTTCTAGAAATTCTGCACTGTGAACAAACGCCGAATTCTTCCCAAAGTGCTGGAGTACATGACTCTGGTAGGTATCCATTAATTCTTCCCCAAAAAAGTTATCAATGGATAAATACCCTTGTCGCCAAAATTCATTCGCCAGAGCCGATAGGTTCATAAACAGTTCCTTAGATATAAATGCTGTTTTTAGCAGTCGAGCAGTAACTCGGCAGAGACTAAACCATACATTATTTAATGGGTACAGATATGAATTTTGCAGTTATAGCTAAATCACTCAGGATATTGCCGCTGAAAAGAGTCGGGCAGTAACCTTCGCTAGCACCGCCCCACCGTTTTGATTGTTTACACCTTTCGAGTCACAAGGAGGCAGTCTACGAAGTTCTTGTTGGTCAGGCGGTGGATAACGATAATTTTGGATTAGGGTATCCGCTACCGAACGATGTCGCCGTGCTGAAAGAAGCCTACATGGCGAGAATGGAGCGTGTCTCTGGGAAAAGAGGGTTTGTTGAAGTCATATCTGGCAAATCATTTTTACGGTCGACAAAAGATAACCCAAATGATGGAAATAGTTATACGAAGTGTGATCAGGTAATTTTTTGGCGAACAGAACTCGACAACGCAGATAAATCAATTTTTGATATAGATAGAATTACATGTGATCAAAGAGATACCCTGTTTAGATTTGAAAATGGTCGATTTAGTACATCCACAATTGGGTCTTGGCACAGTGACCCACGGTCCATGCCAGATTACTATGGGGATTCATCCTCATTTAGTTTTGGTACATGTGAACTTTACTACGATTAAAAAACGACAATAATGTTAGAAAACCCCATCCAGTCAAATCAGGGCTATATCGAGGTGAGAAGTTCTTGAGGCTTATAAAAAAGGGGGTTTAATGGCATCGTAGCGGATTGCGAGGTTTAATTGATAAACGTAATCGTTTTCAAAGGTTTTGGCTCTATGTGATAACAACACTTAAAATCATTGAGAATAAAGCCCACCCGTTTTAGAGGCGGACTTTCTCTCTAATTTACATTAATAATTTGGTGTAAGACGCACTCCGTAGATGACAATGTCTCCTGCGTTGATGTTGTCATCACCGACCCATCTTCCAACGATTAGACCAAACATTTCCGCTTCGGCCAAAGAACCTTTAAAGGAAGTCAAATTTGCTAGTTCTACCACCTGTAAGTTACTCGTTCCATCTGGAGTAATTGTGTATTCAGTACTCTGGTTTGGCGCAACAGGTTGGGATGTTGTAAAACTATCAACACCGAATTCCAATATCCAAGTATTCGTTAAGTCTGTGGTTGCAGACCAATAAATAGTAGCATCAAAAGACAGAGCACTTTCCCATCCGTCGGGACTAGGAAAGTTTACGGAACCGTAACTAACCGTCGCGGGAGGAATCACTAATATATTCTGCAAATAACCGTTGTGATTGGTAATTGTAGAATTTTGAGTAAATTGCGATGGTGTGAAAAAGATAGAATTAGAGCCTGAATCACCCTTGTCACCTGTTGCACCAACTGCACCCATGTCACCTTGAGGACCTGCAGGTCCAGCTACACCCTGAGGACCTGCAGGTCCAGCTACACCCTGAGGACCTGTATCTCCTATATCACCTTTGTCACCATCATCACAGGACGCAAGCATCAGTGCAGAAATTAGATAGATCGATAACTTGAAAATTTTTATTGGACTCATGATTACTACCCTCTTAGTTTTTAGTTTGTCCTTAGAATTAACTAATCATAGCTGAATACCCCATCCAGTCAAATCAGGGCTAGATCGAGGTGAGAAGTTTCTGATGCTTATAGAAAGACTGGGTTTGCAGAGTTTTTGGAGTCTTCAGGCAGAGAGGTGTTTTCTTTCACTCAGGTTGCCCATAGGTTGCCCTAGCTGAATTTACGATTATGGACCAACAAGAAATAATAAATTTAAAATATAAGTAACTGATTTTAATCAATATTATGGTAGCTACGGGTGGACTTGAACCACCGACCCCAGCATTATGAATGCTGTGCTCTAACCAGCTGAGCTACGTAGCCACAATTTTTTACAGACCCTGCGATACAGGGGCGCGCATTTTCGCCAGATGCCGCGCTTTTGTCAAGAACTTCAAAGCCCTATATGGGCACTGGGATGAACCGAAAAAATCTGCAGTTAAGTCTCCAAGTTATTGGGACTTAAATCACATTAACTGTAATGATTTGGCACTGCTATACATTACTGTTAGCTGGTTCATCATATTTTCACAAAGCCTATCGATAATAGACCCATGCCTCTGGCTGAGGTCTATTTGACACTGTCTGGGCTATGGCCAAACAAAACCAGGGTACCCTGAAGTTCTCTGATTTCTCGACTGGGTCGCAGCGCTAATAACAGGCGGCAGTGTTGAGGCCACCTCAGTCAGAGGTTTTTTTTATTGGTTCAGGTACTGGATTCTGTAAACTCGCCCCCCCAGATCGTCAGTCACATAAAAGCGCCCTTGATTATCCTGCGCCACATCTACCGGTCGCCCAAGAATACCGTCTTCTGCAAGAAAGCCACTGAGGAAATCGCGACTCTCAATATTGCCCTGTGCATCCCAGTGCAGAGATATAACGCGGTAGCCATCGAGTTCAGAGCGATTCCAGGAGCCGTGCAAGGCTACTAGGGCTGTGCGCTGGAATTCTTCAGGTAGGTTTTTATGGGTCTCGACAAAGTGAATACCCAATGGTGCGTTGTGAGCGCGAAACTTAAAGGCGGGAAGTATGCTTTCGGCCGCTAGATCTGGGCGCTTGTCGCCAAAATCGGGATCTGGAATATTGTCGCCATTAAAATAGGGCCAGCCATAAAAGCCTCCCTCAACAATGAGATTTAGTTCGTCCGGTGGGAAATCATCACCCAACATATCTCTAGCGTTAACCGTGGCATATAGGTCACCCCAGGGTGCCCAGTCGAAGCCAACGCTGTTTCGCAGACCGGTCGCATAAATCGACAAGTTGCTACCATCCATTTCTGAGCGCAGCATGGCCGAGTATCTAGCATCCTCTGGCTCACAGACATTGCAGGGAGAGCCTACAGTTACATAGAGCTGACGATCAGGTGAAATACCGATGGTTTTGGCATTGTGTGACATATGCGGGTGCCCGAAGGGCAGATCTTTAAGAATGATTTCAATCTCGCCGAGCAGACTGCTCGTGCTTTGATCAAAGGTCACTCTCGAGACTTTGTCTCGCTCACTGAAATATAGCCAGTCACCATCAAAAGTAAGGCCTTGCGGATTACTCAGGCCCTCGATAATTACCGATTTACTCTCGTAGTTACCATTGCCATCCCGATCTTGCAGAAGCACTATGTGGCCAACATCTGTCAGACTGACCAACAAATCATTATTTTCGGTTACCAGAATAAAACGTGCATAGCCTAGATCTTCGGCGACCAGTTCAGCTTGAAAGCCATCTGGCAGGACAAAATTGGATGCCTGTACCTCGGCTTCAGAGCGGTTCATGCCGGCCACGGTGCTCAGCATCAGCCAAAAGCCCGATAGACCTCCTGGAATGCTAACTGAAATGTAGCCAGCGCCACCGATAACAAGAACAGCCAACACTGTGGCTAGGGTTAGGGATATCTTTTTTAACATTGACAGCCTCCGGAGAGCTATTCGTTAAGCTGAGGTCTAGGTTATTTTTTTGCTACTGCCGTAGTAATGGAGCCACAAACCACCATGAGGGCACCTATAAGAGAGATCGTTTGAAGCGATTCTGCAACTATCCCCTGCATAGGAATTAACTGCACAATAGCGACCGTAAGCAACGGGGTCAATGCTATCACGGCACTAACTCGGGAGGCTTCCATATGCACCAGTGCCTCGGCAAAACTACCATAGGCAATCAGAGTATTGAGACCACAAAATGCTAACAGCCCCCATTGCAAGCTGCTTAGCTCGGGCAGTGGGGTAAAGTCGGTAAACGGCAGAAATGCCAGAGCGCCAATCCAATAGAAAACCAACATGGTCTCTTCGGAGTTGAACTCCATCAATAAAAACTTTTGTATTACCGCATAACCAGTCCAGCAGACGGCTGCGACGATAATCATCAGCAGGCCGACACCGTAGTCGTTGAACGATATAAACAGCTCGGCTAAATGATGATTAAAAAATAGCAGCAGTCCTGAGACAAAGGTTGCGAACCCTAACCACTGGGCCTTAGAGAATTGCTCTTTAAAGATCCATAATCCCGCTAACAATAGCAACATAGGGGCGAGCTGAATCATGACCTGAGCGGCTTCTGGCGTAGTTTTTTCCAAGCCTAAAATATAAAGTGCGTAGTTGCTTGTCAGTAACAGCCCCGCAGCAAGTAACATAACCAGTTGCTTAGGTGAGAGCAATTTTCGTCGATTTGGCAGGCGACGGCGCAGTATCAAATAGGGCGTCAGCAGCACTGCCGCTAATGAAAAGCGAAAAAACGTTGTGGTGATGGGGTCTAAGGTTGCCATCACCCCAGTCAGGGCAATTGGCAATACACCCCACATAGTGGCGGTAGAAAGGGCAAGTAATAACCCCAGCTTCCAGTGTCCAGATACCGAGGTCACTGTGGGCTACACATTAAAACGGAAATGAATTACGTCGCCATCCTTAACAATATATTCCTTGCCTTCCAGGCGCCATTTTCCGGCGTCCTTTGCTCCTTGCTCACCATTTCCGGCGATATAGTCATCGTAGCCGATAATTTCAGCGCGGATAAAACCTTTCTCAAAATCTGTATGAATCTTGCCCGCTGCATTGGGTGCTGTTGCGCCTACCGGAATAGTCCAGGCACGCACTTCTTTGGGCCCTGCGGTAAAGTACGTTTGGAGTCCCAGCAGATTGTAGCCGGCGCGGATCACGCGATTTAGACCTGGTTCGTCCATTCCCATTTCTTGCAAGAATTCGACTTTCTCGTCATCTTCAAGTTCTGAGATTTCCGCTTCCATCTTGTTGCAGATGGGTACGACTACCGACCCTTCGCTCTCAGCTATTTTGGTAACTGCGTCGAGATAGGGGTTATTCTCAAAGCCATCTTCATCCACATTGGCAATATACATTGTTGGCTTGAGGGTCAGCAGGCTTAGGGGTTTAAGTAATTTTAATTCATCTTTTGTAAGTTCAAATGAACGCAGTGGCTTAGCCTCGTTGAGGTGGGGCAGAATCTTTTCGGCCACAGCCTTCAGAGCTATGGCATCTGCATCCTTGCCTTTGGCTGCCTTAGAGGCGCGCAATATGGCTTTTTCTACGCTGTCTAGGTCAGCCAGTGCCAACTCAGTATTGATAACATCTATATCATCTGGCGGGCTAATTTGACCTTCCACATGGATCACATTGTCGTCATCAAAACATCTAACCACGTGAGCGATAGCATCGGTTTCACGAATATTTGAGAGAAACTGGTTGCCCAGACCCTCACCTTTCGAGGCGCCAGCGACCAGGCCGGCAATATCAACAAATTCCATGCTGGTTGGAATCAGGCGCTCGGGTTTAACAATTGCGGCAATCTTGTCTTGACGAGGATCGGGGATAGGCACAACACCAGTATTAGGCTCGATGGTGCAGAAAGGAAAATTCTCCGCGCCAATACCAGCTTTGGTTAATGCATTAAATAATGTGGACTTACCAACATTTGGCAGTCCGACAATTCCGCAGTTAAAACCCATTTTAAATGTCCTGTGCTCTGGCTGAGATCAGCTGGCCGTTAAATCGAATAAAAAATACAGTTAGCAAGAGTGCAGTGCAGTCATGGCTTTTTCCCACTGACCGTCAACAGCTAGCGGCAGATAACGCAAAGCGTCGTCTATGCTATTGGCGATTAGCTGCTGGTCAGATGGCGAAGCCTTTTTTAACACATAGTCGGCAACCTGATTTGCCTGTCCCGGATGACCAATACCTATTCGTAACCGAGCAAAATCAGTGCTGTTGCCTAGGCTTTTAATGGTATCACGCAAGCCATTATGCCCGCCGTGTCCACCACCCTTTTTGAAACGGGCTATGCCTGGATCCAGATCGAGCTCATCATGCACCACGAGAATATGCTCTGGAGCAATTTGATAGAACTTGGCAAGCGCAGCTATGGACTTTCCGCTAAGGTTCATAAAGGTACTGGGTACCAGGAGGCGTACATCGCGCGTTCCTATGGTGACTCTTGCAGTATCACCAAAAAATTTGCTCTCATGTTTGAGCTCGCTATGTAAAAATTTTGCAAGCTCCAGAACCAAGTCGGCCCCGGCATTGTGTCGCGTCCGGTCGTAGTTGGCGCCGGGATTTCCCAGTCCGACTATTAACTTTACGGTCGCTTCCAATGTCAGGGCCTTCTCAGAGGGCACAGACGAAGATTACTCTTCGCTTGATGCCTCAGAACTGTCAGCAGCATCTGCATCACCAGCTGGCGCTACATCTTCTTCCTTCGCCTTAGACTTGTTCACAGCTGCAATTGGCAGATCGTGGTCTTCACCGTGGCTTAGGGCTACAGACTCAACACCTTTTGGCAGTTTGATATCTGAGATGTGCAGGGTCTGACCAAGATCTACCTCGGCCATATCTACTTCTAGATATTCCGGCAGGTCTTTTGGTAGGCACATAATTTCCAATTCAGTCATGCTGTGAGCGATCAAACCGCCGCTCATCTTCACGCCAACACAGATATCTTCATTGATGAAGTGTAAAGGCACTTTGGTTTGCAGCTTGGTGTTCTTGCTAACTCGCAGGAAATCCATATGCAGAACAATCGCCTTGGCAGGGTGACGTTGAACATCTTTAACGATTACGTCTTCTGCTTTGCCGTCAATTTCCAGAGAAACGATGTTCGAGTAGAATGCTTCGTTCTCTAGCGCTTTGACAACGTCTTTGTGGATCAGGCTGATCTGGGCTGGGTCTTTCTTCCCGCCGTAGACGACTCCTGGAATTTCACCGGCCAGACGACGCAGGCGGCGGCTCGCACCTTTCCCTTTATCCTCACGACCTTTCGCTTGTAGTGTAAAATCAGTAGACATAATAGTCTCCAATGTTGAGCCAAAACAGACCGCGACCAGACCTGAGATGGAGTTTTAATGCCTAGTTAAAGGCGGATGTATCAGCACTAGCCCGCCAGCTTTTAAGGCTGGTCAAACATCGCACTAATTGATTCTTCATTGCTAATGCGACGAACAGATTCACCCAGCAGCTTGCCTAGCTGGAGGGTACGGATCTTTTTGCATTTTTTAGCTTCATCGCTCAGTGGGATACTGTTGGCAACAACCAATTCGTCCAACTGAGAGTTCTTAATATTATCGATGGCACCGCCGGACAGGACGGCATGAGTAGCGTAGGCGACTACCTTTGTGGCACCGTTTTTCTTCAGCGCTTCCGCGGCTTTGCAAAGGGTACCTGCTGTATCCACGATATCGTCGACTAACACGCAGGTGCGTCCTTCAACCTCACCAATCAGGTTCATTACTTCACTCTGATTAGACGTAGGGCGACGCTTGTCAATGATCGCTAGATCACAACCAAGTTGTTTAGCGACTGCTCTTGCACGCACCACACCACCGACATCTGGTGATACGACCTGCAAGTTCTTGTAATTTTGACGTTCAATGTCACCCAGTAACACGGGAGCGCCATAGACGTTATCCACTGTACAGTTGAAAAACCCCTGAATCTGCTCAGCGTGGAGATCGACGGTAAGCACGCGGTCGACGCCAGCATTTGACAGCATGTCTGCAACTACCTTGGCGCTGATAGGTACACGCACAGAGCGAACGCGGCGATCTTGGCGAGCGTAACCGAAGTAGGGCACTACAGCAGTGATTCGACCGGCAGAGGCGCGACGCAATGCATCGATCATCAGAACCAGTTCCATCAGATGGCGATTAGTGGGAGCACAGGTTGGCTGCACCACAAACACATCATGTCCGCGAACATTTTCGCGAATCTCAATATTGATTTCACCATCTGAAAATAATGATACCAGTGCATCACCCAGAGGAATGCCCAGTGTGCGAGCGATTTCAGATGCCAGTTCCGGATTTGCATTTCCGGAGAAGACCATTAATCTTGCCACGTCATTTTTCCTGGTATTCATAATTTAGATATGGCTGGGGCGGGAGGATTCGAACCTCCGATGCCGGGATCAAAACCCGGTGCCTTAACCACTTGGCGACGCCCCAGTAAAAAAGTTTTCCAAACGCTGGTGTAGAGATGAGCGATTTACGCCCCGCGCTATAAAAGCATTCCAGTGCTTTGGAACCAGATCTTTAGCCCGTTGGGCCTCTGTCTGGCTATCAAAGCTACAAAATACACTAGCACCAGTCCCAGTCATCAGAGGTTGATTGTAGTCTTTGATCCATTCCAACGCCTGTTTCACCGCTGGATAGAGCTGTTCGACTACAGTCTGACAGTCATTCCTGTACTGCTCCCCTGAGAGGGCGCGTATTTTGATGGGTGAAGAGTTCCTTGTCAATTGAGGATTTGAAAAAATTTCAGCTGTCGACACCTGCACATTCGGTGTGATTACCAAATACCATTGCTCAGGAATATGCACTGGGGTTAAAAGCTCCCCAATTCCCTCAGCAAAGGCACTGTAACCACGCACAAAAACTGCAACATCAGCACCCAGTTGCGCTCCCAGCTGAGCTAGGGAATCTTCTGATAACCCGCACTGCCAAAGCCTATTAAGTGCCACCAATACAGTCGCCGCATTACTGCTACCACCACCTAGACCGCCACCCATCGGAATTTGTTTATCCAGCAAAATATCGCAGCCACTGGCACAGCCACTGTGCTGTTGAAGTAATTTGGCCGCTCGCACAATTAAATTGTCTGCCATGGCTAAGTTAGCTATCTGAGGGCTAAGGCTTATATTGCCACTGCTGTTAGGTGTAAAGGTTAGGTTATCGCCAAAATCTAGCAATTGAAAAAGGGTTTGCAGCTCATGGTAACCATCGGGTCGCCGACCGGTAATATGCAGAAACAGATTGAGCTTTGCCGGTGATGGCAGGCTGATAGATGTCATGGTTTTTAGACCGCTGGCTAATTGTCTGGAACGCTCCAGCCTGATATTACCAGTTTAAAGCTCTGGTCCCCAAGTTGGCCTGTAATTTTACCCGGCAACGCAATCCCCTGGTTCTGACTGTAACGAGAAAAAGATAGCTGCCAGCCTGCCTGCTCGAAACTGGCTGCTGTGCCCGTAGGCCCAGTAATTAGATTGCTGATGGCTGTTTTAGACGGAGAGGGTAACCCGCGAGCCCACCAGCTGAGTGCGTCGACGGGAATCGCCAGTCCGGTCAGTTTCAGCGCCAAAAATTCTGGGCTGTCGCTAAAAGTCTGCGATCCCTGTCGCATTTTGGCGAGGGTTTCGTCGCCCTCAATAACAGCGCTGCCTGCGCCCAAGGGACCGCTTAGATACAATTTGTAATACTGTTGATTTTGCAGCCACTTCAGGTTGGCGCTACCCCCCTGTGAGGCATTTTTAAAACCTAGCTTGCCCTGCAGCTGCCATTGATCAAATTGCCCGACCTGCAGCTTATGGTCCTGCCAGCTGCCGGTGCTCGATGATTGAATCATTGATTGACTGCTACAGCCCGCCATAAAGCACGCTGCAATTAGACAAAGAGCCCTCAGCGAAAAAAGAGCCCTCAGCGTAAATAAAGCTCTCATGGACCAGCAACCTCAGTAGGCTCAGTCTCACTAGCGCCCAAGCGCTGCATCGTTTCCACAATGCTTTGGTGGCCCGGCGCCTGCTCTAACCCCAGTCGCCAGCTCTTAAGTGCCTCTTCAGGGTTACCCAGGGTCCAATACACCTCACCCAGATGAGCGGCAATTTCAGGATCCGGCATAATACCCATGGCTTTTTCCAGATACTCCAAGGCCTCTTGTAACTCACCCATTTGGAACAGCACCCAGCCCATACTATCTATGGTTGCCGGGTCGCCAGGGTTCAGCAGGTAGGCTCGTTTAATTAATCCGTAGGCTTCTTGATGGCGGTCGGTGTGTAAAACCATTGTATAGCCCAGCGCATTGAGGGCCGTGGCGTTATTTTCATCTAGCGAGATCAGGGTGCGCAGATCTTGCTCGGCCAGAGCAAAATTATCTTGCTGTTCGGCGAGCATAGATCTTGCATAAAGCAGTTGGCTGTCCTCAGGGAAAGCAGTTAAACCATCGCTGAGAATTACCATGGCCTGTTCAGGTTGATTGGCGCTCATCAGCAGGCTGGACTCGATTTGGAATAGCGACGCAGCCTGATTTGGTTGCTCTGCGCGCAAGCGCTGGAGATATTTGCGAGCCGAATCGAGGCCGCCTTTTTGGGCCAGTAAAACGCTCAGTCTCGAGACAGCGGCAAGATAGTTTCTGCCATAGCTCACCTGAGCATAATGTCTAATTGCCACAGTGGGTTCGCCGAGCTTATCGGCAATGCTGCCAAGATGGTATTGAGCATCCGCTCGCAGGCTCGGTTTTGTGGAAGCCTGATTAAATAGCTCAACAGCACGTTCAATTTTACCCTGACTGCGCAGCAGTAATGCCAAAAGAAAATTCACCTCCTGATCATCCGGCTGCTGGGTATGCAGGACTTCGAATTGTTCTATGGCTAGATCGCGATCACTAGTGGTCAAAAATCTTGCATACTGCAGGCGCAGCTTGGAATTTTCTGGCTGGCGTTGCAAAGCATCAGCTATCAGTTCGAGCGCCTCTGTTTCTCGACCCTGCTGGTGCAGCAGCTGAGCCAGTAGCAGTAGTCCCCGTTGATCGTCTTGGCGCAGACGCAAATAGCTTCTGGCAGCAGCCTCTGATTCAACCAGTTGGTCACTAGCCCGAAATAGAATGCCTTTGGCTAACAATTTTGCTGCTGCTTTGTTTTCACTGAGTTCTGCCTCTTGATAGGCTTGAATGAGCGAATTGATATCTTCGGGCTGCTGAGGGATGGCAGTGATGGCAAGAAAAGTCTCTAGATCGTCTGCTTGCTCATACAGCCAGGTGGCGTAAACCAAGGCCGCCAAAAAGTTATTTTGCAGAGCATAGGCTTGCATGGCCGCTTGCTGAGCCCTGGGGTTTTTAGGCTCAACTTCGACCCAGAGCAAGGCCATCTCTAGTGCCGATTCATCGGTGGCTAGGTTGCGATTGCGCATATAGTCGGCCACTCGCGCCGCCAGCTCTATAATGGCGATATCGCGAGTTTCTCTCGCTTGCTCGAGGTAGATAGGCAGGGCAGTATCGAATTGGCCGCGGTTAAGTGCCATGTCTGCTACTAGCAAATCGTAGAGGCTGCTTATAGCAAAGGGCTTAGCTGGAAAATCTTTCTCTGTGCTGTCTGGCGCCTGCGGCGAAGGTGACACCTCGGTTGCTAGCTGACCAGTGGATGTTTCAGGCCCGGTGGCACAGCCGCCCAAAATAGACAGGGATAGTCCTAAGCAGAGAGTTAACAGCTGTGTTTTGGTTTTTTTCATGGTCGTATTTTCAGGGATATCATTGGTTAAGACAATTCCTATTGTGAAAGTTTAGTCAGCATAGCTCAGAGATTAGTTACGCAGGATAAATCATTTGTCTTCTGACCTCCTTTTGCCTTCGAGTCTGGTGTAAAATTCCCGCATCGATCTGACAGTAAAACTTTTATCAATGGGTATTTTGGCATTCGGCATTAATCATAAATCGGCCTCGGTAGATCTCCGCGGGCAGATTGCCTTTGCTCCAGAGTTGGTGGTTGAGTCTTTAAAGACAGCAAAAGACGCTCTGGGTGCCAACGAGATTGCGCTGTTATCTACCTGTAACCGCACCGAAATATATCTGCATGGAGATGTGGCTGATCAGCAAATACTAAACTGGCTAGCTGGCCTTAAAGGTCTCGATGAGGACGAGCTTCGTGCCTGTTATTACTGTCATCGCGATCAACTGGCGATACGTCATATGATTTGCGTAGCCAGTGGCTTGGATTCGCTGGTACTTGGTGAACCTCAGATCTTCGGTCAAATAAAATCTGCCTATGCGGTTGGTCGCGAAGCCGGTACTATTGCCAGCGAACTCAATCATGCTTTTCAGCAAGCTTTTGGTGCCGCCAAGCGGGTGCGCTCAGAAACAGCCATCGGACAAAACCCGGTCTCTGTCGCCTATGCCTCGGTCAGCTTGGCCGAGCAAATTTTCAGCGACCTCAAGCAGGCCCACGCACTTTTGATAGGTGCTGGCGAAACCATTGAGCTGGTAGCGCGACACCTTCAAGATAAAAAAATAAGCCAGATCACCGTGGCCAACCGCACACTTAATCGCGCCGAAGAATTAGCCAAAGAATTTTCAGCCGAAGCTATTTTGCTGTCCGAAATACCAGATTATCTGCACAGAGCAGATATTGTCATCTCATCCACCGCAAGTCAGTTACCGATTCTAGGCAAAGGTGCGGTTGAGTCAGCGCTAAAAAAACGTAAGCATCGACCTATTTTTATGGTGGATATCGCTGTTCCAAGGGATATAGAGCCAGAGGTTGAAGAGCTGGACGATGTCTATCTGTACACAGTAGATGATTTGGAGGAAGTGATTCAGGACAATCTGCGTGCCCGTCAAAGCGCAGCCGATCTGGCTCAGGACATCGTTGATCAAGAAGTGGACAGCTGGTCTAGCAAGCAGCGAGCGCTGGCGGTGGTAGATACTATTCGTGCCTTTCGTGACAGTGTCGAGGATATTCGTGACGCGGAAGTTGAGAAAGCACTGGCTGCCCTTGAGAGGGGACAGGATTCTGCCGAAGTCATAAATTCGCTAGCCCGCAATTTGACCAATAAACTTCTGCACAAACCCACGACAAGATTAAAACAGGCCAGCGAAGAAGGTAGTGATGCCACTATTCATGCCACTCACGAGCTATTTGGCTTAAAGAAAAAATAAGCGCCCCATTTAATGGAATATAAAGCCCCATGAAAGATTCAATACTAGCCAAGCTGGATACCCTGAGTGAACGCTATGAAGAGGTGGGTCAGCTACTCAGCGACCCAGACATTATTAGCGATCAGAACAGGTATCGAGAGCTCTCCAAGGAGTACGCTGAGTTAGAGCCGGTTGTTAAAGCCTACCTGAACTATCAGCAGATTCTAGCTGTTATTGCAGAGGCTAAATTATTGCTCAAAGACTCAGACCCAGACATGCGCGAGATGGCACAGGAAGAATTAAAACAGAGCCAAGATGATCTCGAGACTATGGAGTTGGACCTGCAGCGTCTCCTGTTACCGAAAGATCCCAATGACGAAAAAAACGTCTTTTTGGAAATTCGCGCTGGTACTGGTGGCGATGAGGCGGCGATTTTTTCAGGCGATCTATTTCGCATGTACAGCAAATTTGCCGAGACTCAGCGCTGGCAGGTCGAGGTGATGAGCGAGAGCAGCGGCGATCATGGTGGCTTCAAAGAAATCATTGCTCGAGTCGTGGGTAAAGGCGTGTATTCCAAACTCAAATTTGAGTCTGGTGCCCACCGCGTTCAGCGGGTCCCGGATACCGAGTCTCAGGGTAGAATTCATACCTCTGCCTGCACAGTTGCAATTATGCCTGAGGCCGATGAGCAGGATGCGATCGAGATTAACAAAGCCGATTTGCGGGTGGATACATTTCGTGCCTCAGGCTCAGGTGGTCAGCACGTCAATAAAACTGACTCTGCTATTCGCTTAACCCATCTGCCAACTGGACTGGTGGTGGAATGCCAGGACGAGCGATCACAACATAAGAACCGCGCCAAGGCCATGGCGGTATTGCAGGCGCGCCTCAATTCAGCTCAGAATGATGCCGCTGCCAAAGAGCAGTCAGAGCAGCGCAAAAGTCTGGTTGGCAGTGGTGACCGCTCTGAGCGAATCCGCACCTATAATTTCCCACAGGGGCGTGTCACAGATCACCGAATCAATCTCACTCTGTATAAATTAGCCGAGGTTATGGAAGGTTCTCTTGGGGAGATAGTCCAACCTCTGGTCAACGAGTTTCAAGCCGAGCAGCTAGCCTCTATCTCCGACGAATAATGATTACAGTCACAGACCTTCTCCAGCGCAGTGTCGAGCTTTCACCCGCCAGTGACACAGCCTTATTGGATACGGAGCTATTGCTCTGTGCTGTTCTGGGGGAGAGTCGAGCCTGGCTAAAAACCTGGCCTGACAAACAGCTGAATGACGACCACATAAAGAACTTTAGTCTACTGTTTGAGCGTAGATTAAGAGGTGAACCCATAGCCTTTATTATTGGTTCTCAGGGGTTTTGGACGCTAGATCTCAGTGTTTCACCCGATACCCTGATTCCACGGCCAGAGACTGAAATGCTGGTAGAGGCCGCGCTTGGGCTAGATTTGGCGCAAAATGCCACAATCTTGGATCTTGGCACCGGCACGGGGGCAATAGCGCTAGCGCTGGCCTCAGAACATACTGACTGGCAGTTGAGTGCCGTCGACGTGCAGCTACAGGCTGTGGAGCTTGCTGAGCGCAACCGTCAGCAACACCAGCTCAGCAATGTCAAAATCTACTGCAGCGATTGGTTTACCGCTGTTGCTAAAGTCGAGCCGCAAAAGCTTTTTGATCTTATTATTAGCAACCCCCCCTACATCGAAAGTAATGATAGTCATCTGTTTGAGGGCGATGTCCGATTTGAACCGGCCTCTGCACTGGTTTCTGGCGCAGAGGGTCTTGATGATCTGAAAATTATTATTGGGCAGAGTTCTGGGTTTCTAAAGCCCAGAGGCTGGCTAATGGTCGAACATGGTCATCAGCAGGGGCCAGAAGTCAGAGGGTTGTTTGACAAGGCTGGGTACGAGTCTATAGAAACTCGCCGCGACTACAATGAGCTGGAGCGTATTACCCTAGGGCGCCTGCAGAGCTAAGTGGCTGAGACAGGCTTTTTATAGCCTCCCTTGAGACTAAATTCCAGCGATAGAGCATTGATAGGCTGGCCACTAAAGCGGCAATTACCAGGCCGGTCCAGAAACCAAATACACCCATGGGCTCGCCCCAGAAATCGGTCAGTGCCAGACTGTAGGCAATGGGGAAGGCTATGACCCAAAACGCAACTATCTGAATAATTAGTGGCACTCGCGCATCTTTGTAGCCGCGCAGTGCGCCGCTGCAGGCCATCTGCATAGAGTCAAAACAGCCTAGCGCAGCAGAGAAAAAGAATAAGCTAGCGGCAATCACCTGGACACTGAGGTCCGGGCTAAAGAGTTCGGCCAGCTCCTGACGCAAGCCAATTTTTAAACAGCCCAGTACCATGGCCAGTATAAATACTAGTTTGAAGCCGGTTAAGCAGATCTGCCTTGCCCCTACAGGATCCATTCTACCCTGAGCATGGGACACTTTGATCGTCAACGCCTGGCCTAGCCCCAGAGGAATCATATAGGCCAGAGAATCTAGATTATTAGTGATGGCATGGGCGCCGAGCACATTGGCGCCCAGATGGGCGATAAGCATAGGAATAATGGCAAAGAACCCAACCTCTGCCGCGATCATCAGGGCGATGGGAATGCCTAGTCGCAAAATACCAAATATGGCAGTTACACTTGGGGGTGCAAATTGTCGATAAAGATGCAGCCGTTTCATGTTACTGGCATGGTGACCATAAAGAGCCATGGCCACCAATAAAAAAGTCATCACTATAGTGGTGGCCCAAGCGGCGCCAATACCTCCCATGGCTGGCAAGCCTAACTTGCCAAAAATCAGAATGTAATCCAGTACAGCGTTGAGAACAAAGGCCATGCAGTTGAATATCATCACCGGCCTAATATCACCCATACCTTCAAAGCTGCTGCGAAAGGCAAAAAACGCAGGGAACATAAAGCCAGTAATCAGGTAGGGCAGCAGGTAGCCTCGAGCAACCCGATAGACTTCCGCCGATATATCCAACTGGCCTAGCAGTGCCACACCGCCCATTATGGAGGCGCAAACAAGTAGGCTCATAGGTAGGGCTAACCAAAGGCCTTGCTGAAATTGAAAGCGGACTTTTTCACTTTGCCCTGCACCCCAAAAATTACCAATGATCGGGCTATTGCCAATCATAATGCCAATCACCAGCAGGCTGACCATCGCCCAGATGCTGCCTCCCAACTGCAGTGCAGCTAGAGTGTCTGCATTGACCTGTCCAGCCATGTAGATATCAGTGACAGTCATACCAACCACAGCAAGCTGACCCAACATCAGAGGTCCGGCTAGGCGCAGTAGCTCGCCAGCGTTATTGATAAACGTTGACCTTGTTCTGGTTAGAGAAGTCATGGGATTGCTTTTTTAATGGATGGCTCCATTCTCGTTTAATGTCTATGGCAAAGGAAGCAAAATCTACCAACAGATTTTTATTTTACACATCAGAGAATTTAGGAATTTTTTTGGCTGGGAGGCTCTAATTTTCCAGTCACTCAGATCATCAGATATCAGGGTTAATACAGGGAGAGTATTTTATGCAAAAGATTAACCATTTAACCAACCTCTATATCAGTAAACTAAGAACTTTAGACTGGCTTGGCCCGCTGGCACTCAGGCTCTACCTAGCACCAGTTTTTATAGGTGTAGGAGCCCATAAATTTGCCAATTTTGAGGATATGGTGGCCTGGTTCGGCAATCCCGACTGGGGTCTTGGTCTGCCGTTGCCAACCCTAATGGAAGTGCTAGCTGCCAGTGCTGAGCTGTTTGGGGGGCTGGCACTTTTATTGGGTTTAGCGACGCGGTTGATAGTCTTGCCACTGATGATAACTATGCTGGTGGCTGCCGGTACCACGCATTGGCAAAATGGCTGGTTTGCGATAGCGCCCAGCGACCCCTCTACAAGCACCGCCAGTGTTTTGGCTGCCATAGGAATTCCAGCGGCCCAGCGAAGCCTAGAAAATAGTCAGGCGGTGGGTCAGCGGTTGGGAGCAGCAAAGCGAGTATTAAAGCAGCACGGCAATTACAGTTGGCTAACTGAGAAAGGCAATTTTGTGGTGTTGAATAACGGAATTGAATTTGCCGTTACCTATTTTGTCATGTTGCTGAGCCTACTGTTCACTGGTGCAGGACGTTGGACTAGCGCAGACTATTGGATCGCTCGCTACGCGGGTAGATCCTCTACAGCCTAGGGCCTGTGAAGTAACCTCAGGGCCCTGTCTGTCAGATGGTTGCCAAGAGCCAAATGCTGGCCTTTCTATTAAGTAGGTCATTTATCGCTAATTCTGCTACACTCCGCGCGATTCGGGGCAAGCGATATCAATGTATCGCTGGTTTTGCCTCATAAACCAGGGCTGAAAATAGCGATTAATACTTTGACTGAAACTACTGCTACTGATGTAAAGACTGCGCCGGATAACCAGGCCGCGGATAGTGCCAATAACAAAAAACCTAGGGCTCCGCGCCGCAAGCGAGGCTCAGGTCGAGGTGGTCGCGCCAAGAGTAGTTGGGATATTTCAAAGTTTGTCGTCGAGCCGCAAGAGGGTAAAACTCGTTTTCATGATTTTGATTTGCCCGACAGCCTGATGCGTGGCATTCAGGATACTGGTTTTCATTACTGCACGCCGATTCAGGCCAAGTCACTGCCCTATACATTAAATGGCCACGATATTGTCGGCAAGGCCCAGACAGGAACCGGCAAAACCGCCGCATTTTTGATTAGTATAATCACCGACCTGATTAACAATCCGATAGAGGAAGAGCGGTACATGGGCGAGGCTCGCTCGCTGATCATGGCGCCGACCCGCGAGTTAGCTATTCAGATTGCTGACGATGCAGATCAGCTACTCAAGCATACTGACCTCAAGGTTCACTGTTTGGTTGGTGGTATGGATTACGGTAAGCAGCTGCAGAAACTTGAAAAGCACCATTGCGATATTTTGGTCGGCACGCCGGGTCGTCTACTAGATTTTGCTAATAATCGCGACCTCTATCTGGATCAGGTAGAGATGCTAGTGATTGATGAAGCCGACCGCATGCTGGATATGGGCTTTATTCCACAAGTGCGTCGCTTAGTGCGTCTAACGCCAAAGCGCGAGGAGCGTCAGTCGCTGCTATTTTCAGCGACCTTCACACCAGAAATATTGCGTCTGTCAGAGACCTGGACGGACCAACCTGTCACTGTAGAAATTGCCGCCGAACGCGTGGCCACAGACACAGTGGAGCAAAAAATATTTATTACCACGGCAAGCGAAAAATTTGCGCTGCTTAATAATATTTTGATTGGAGACGATGTAGATAGCGTGATGGTCTTTGCCAACCGCAGGGATATTTGCCGAAACCTTCACGAAAAGCTAAAGAAAAAGGGTTTTAAAGTTGGCCTGCTGTCTGGAGATGTTCCCCAGAATAGGCGTATGAAAGCCCTAGAATCATTTAAGTCTGGTGCCCTGAAAGTGATGGTAGCCACTGATGTAGCTGGTCGCGGTATCCATGTCGATGGTATCAGCCATGTGATCAACTACACCTTGCCAGAGGAGCCCGAAGACTACGTGCACCGCATAGGTCGGACTGGTCGCGCCGGAAAAAATGGCACCTCGATCAGCTTTGCCTGTGAGGATGACGCTTTTTTGCTTGAGCCCATAGAAAAGCTGTTGGAGATGAAGCTAGCCTGCACCATGCCTGAAGAACATCTGCTGCAAGAAGTTCCAGCGCCCCAGTCCAAACCAAAACCCAAGGCACCGGCAGCGGATCAAGAGCCCTCAGCCAGTAAAGAGCTCTCAGCGGAACAAGAGCCCTCAGCGGGTAAAGAGCCCTCAGCGAATAAAGAGCCCTCAGCTAACTAAATACCACCTTCATCAGGCTGCTGAGTTCTGCTCCACAAAAGCGTTCCAGCTACTACCGTTGCTGGTACCAGCAGCATATTCAGCAGCGGTATGGCCGAGGCACCAAGCGCCGAAAACCCAAAGCCCATGCATTGCCATCTGTTCTTGCCGGCACGCTGAACCAATTCGACAAATGATACCTGATCAATTTCAGCTGGATAATCGAGATACTGAATCGAAAGTGACCAGGCCACCCAGCAACCTGCGATCGCTGGTGCCAGTAAATTAATCACCGGGACAAAGGTGATCAGCAAAGTTAGCAGGCCGACTGCTAGGGTTCTAGGAATAAAATATCGCAGCAACTGCAGTTGGCGGACAAAGCTCTGCCAGGCCACAGCGACAACAGAGTTATTTGAATCAATGCTGAGATCACCTCGCTCCATTAGAATGACTCTTTCGGCAATGACACCGTAGAACGGTGAGCCAATCAGGTTGGCGATCACAGTAAAGGTGAAGGCGTAGATTGCCAGTGCCAGTATCAAAAAAAGTAGCCAGATAATCCATGCCAGCCAGTGCAGCCAATCAGGAACGGAGTTCACAATATTGTCCAGCCAGCCCCCGAGCCATTGCGCGGCTCCAGCCGTAAGGCTTGAAAACAGCAGAATATTGATTAACAGAGGGATCAGCACCAGCCAGCGAATCTTGCGATGACCGAGTAATTTTAAGCCCTCAAGGATCAATGAGGGCCCCGAGATTACCCTGTGAATTAGGTTTGAATTGTTGCGCATTATTGCTACCAGAAAGTATTTTTACGTCGCCAAAGAATAACATCTATGCTTTTAACAAATGGACTATTTTTGGAGTTAGCTGATGGACAAGCGAGTAAAAATTCTACTGGCATTTATTTTTGCATTGGGCCTTATTGTGTTGGTTATCCTCAGTAACGGCCTGAAGGCACTGGTGGAGTCACTGGGGCCACAGATGACACAGTCTAAGGTAACCCTAAGCAGTGCTGATGTCTCCCTGCTGTCTGGTGAAGGGCATTTTCAAGGGCTTTTTATAGGCAATCCTGAAGGCTTTGAAACAGCTTCTGCATTCTCCTTGAGAGAGATCAGCTTTACGCTGGATAAAAGTTCTCTAGCGACAGACACCATTGTGTTGATCAGTTTGCATATTATAGCCCCTCAGGTGACTCTCGAGTCCGGGGCTGATGGCAGCAATCTCGATCAGTTGCAAAAGAATATAACCAGTTATCTAGGTAGCACCGAGAGCAAAGATAGAGAGCCAGCAAAGAAGATTATTATCCAAGACCTACTAATTACCGAGGGCCAGCTAAGCTACGGCCTTATAGGTGAGAAAACACTAGATTTACGCTTACCTGAAATACACATAACCCAGATAGGCACCCAGAGTGACGGAGTATCCGTGGCAGAGGCTGCGGCAAAAATTATTGGGGTTCTTTCTAGTGAAGCAACAAAGGTTGCGCTGAACTCTGTCCCTCTCAAAACCTTCGGCGACAGTCTGCAAGAGAAGATAAAAGATAAAACCAGCGACCTAAAGAATCTGTTTAAACGCTGAGCTAACTGGCCCTAAGAGGAGTGGCGCATTAGACGTTGCTTCTGACGGCTCCAGTCACGATCTTTATCGTCATTGCGTTTATCATAGGCCGCCTTACCCTTGGCCAGAGCAATCTCACATTTAATAAGATGGCCCTTCCAGTAGAGGGCGGTGCATACGCAGGTATGACCCTTCTGATTAACGCCATCCTCCAGCTTTTTGAGCTCACGGTGATTGAGTAATAGTTTTCTGGTGCGCGTCGGCTCAGTCACATAGTGGGTCGATGCAGAGGGTAGGGGAGAAATATTGGTCCCTATCAGAAAGGCCTCGCCATTTTTTAAGAACACATAGGTGTCGGTCAGGTTTACTCTGCCTTCTCTGAGGCTTTTTACTTCCCAGCCGAGTAGGGATAGCCCCGCCTCAAATTTTTCTTCGATAAAATAGTCGTGCTTAACCTTGCGGTTAAGGGCGATTGTGCTGGACTGCTGTTTTGGCTTCTGTTTGGTCATGGGTAGATTATACGTGGGCGGCAAGGATTGTCATAAAGTATTCAGCACTGTCTAAGTAAATTAATACTGTATTCGCTAGTCCGCTGATGTAGGTTACAATTCGACCTATTAACCTAATGAGATTGTATAATGGCGCTACAACAAAAAGGCATGCACGGTACCTGGGCAAGCCGCTGGACATTTATCATGGCGGCGACGGGCTCAGCTGTTGGTCTCGGTAATATGTGGAAGTTTCCCTATGTTGCGGGCAGTAATGGTGGCGGCGCCTTCGTGCTTATTTACCTGGGTTGTATACTACTGATCGGTGTGCCAGTGATGATGGCTGAGGTGATGATCGGTCGCAATGGCCGTAAAAGCCCGATCAATGCCATGCGTGATACCGTTGTGGAGAGTGGCGCTGATTCCCGTTGGAGGCATATAGGCTGGCTTGGTGTAGCAGCGGGCATGCTGATTCTTTCTTTTTATGCAGTGATCGCCGGCTGGGCTCTAGACTATATTTTTGAGGTCGCTTCTGGCGAACTGATCGGTGTCAATGGTGAGTCTGCTGCCGCAGTTTTCGCCAACCTGCTGGCTGATCCCAGCCGCTTAGTCTTGTGGCAGACGTTGTTCATGGTGCTCTGTGTGGGTGTTGTGGTTGGCGGTGTAAAAAAAGGCTTGGGCGTGGCAGTCGAGATCCTTATGCCACTGCTATTTGTGATGCTGCTGGTACTGCTCGGCTTTGCTTTTTTCAAAGGTAACTTTTCCGCCGCTTGGGCATTTTTGTTTAGCTTTGATTTTGATGCTCTGAGCTGGCGTGCAGTCCTTGAAGCTATGGGTCAGGCATTCTTTACACTCAGTATTGGTATGGGAGCAATTATGGCGTACGGCGCCTATATGCCGCAAAAAGCCAATATAGGTAAAACCATATTGATCGTTGCGCTGTTTGATAGCCTAGTTGCGATTATTTCGGGCCTGATTATTTTCTCAATTGTTTTCGCAACTCAGGGAATTGAGCCCAGCGCTGGTCCAGGTCTCATGTTTATCAGTCTGCCAGTCGCCTTTGGCGGAATGCCGGGTGGGCTGCTAATTGGCTCGCTGTTCTTTGTGCTGGTGTCTATAGCGGCTTGGAGTTCGGCAATCTCGCTTTTAGAACCCTGCGTAGCATGGCTAATTGAGACCAGAAATTTTGGTCGTGTAAGGGCTAACCTACTCTTGGCTGGTGTTGCATGGCTACTGGGCCTGGGGTCTGTTTTCTCGTTTAACATCTGGTCAGAATACAAATTGGCGGGCTTTACCTATTTTGATTTCTTGGACTTTTTGACCGCGAACATTATGTTGCCGCTGACTGGGCTACTGATTGCACTGTTTGTTGGCTACGTTATGAAAAAGGATATTGTTGATGCCGAAATGGTGGGCACACCGGCTCTAGTTAAGCAGCTGTGGCAGGCAACACTTAGATACATTGCACCCGTGGCTATTGCCGCGGTGTTTGTAATGGGCGTTTACGATAAGTTTGCTGGTTAGGTACTGCCGTGACTACCATTAATCGCTCTGCACTGGTTATGCATCCCGCCGATGCGATGTATGGCTTGGTTAATGACGTAAAAGGGTATCCTAAGTTTATGGATGGCTGCCATTCGGTTGAAGTGTTCGAGCATACAGAGGACAGGATGTTGGCACGGCTGGATTTGAAAAAGGCCGGGGTTAAGCTGAGTTTGATGACCCTCAATTATCTACAGGCACCCTCAACAATCACCATGACCCTGCAAGATGGTCCGTTCAAGACCTTTAAAGGTGTGTGGCAGTTTACTGCGCTGTCTGAAGAAGCCTGCAAAGTCTCCTTGGATTTGGAATTTGAATTTAGTAATCGAGGCTTGGGTATGGCGGCCTCCAACCTATTTGCTGGCGTAGCCAACAACTTGGTCGATAAGCTCTGTCAGCGTGCCGATCAACTGTTTTCGGAGACTAAAAATGAGCGATAACAATATGCTGAGGGTTGAGGTTGTCTATGGGCTGCCAGAAAAGCAGGTGTTGAAAGCGCTCTCTGTGCCTCAGGGTACAACTGCCCTAGAAGCTGTTAAAAAATCTGGGATTTTAGATATTTTCCCGGAGATAGACGAAAATAGCGACAAAATGGGTATATTTTCGCAGGTTTTGGGAACAAAAGGCCTAGATGAGCCTGCGGTTTATCAGTTGCGTGACCATGACAGAGTAGAGATCTATCGCCCTCTGATTGCCGATCCCAAAGAGGTTCGTCGCCGTCGGGCTGAAGAGGCTGCGGCAAAAAAGCAGCAGCCGTAGAAGCTGGTTAGAGCTCCTCTGCAATTGCTGAGCTGGGTAGATAATCCCCAGTCATGCGCTCTAATTTCCCTTCGGCATCAAAATAGATAGTCACTCGCTCTTCTGTGGCCACGCCAGCGGAGGTGACTCGACTGTAGAAATAGTCCCAGCGCAGTCGGTTGAATGTGTCTACCACCAGTGGCGTTCCCAGCACAAACTGTACCTGAGACTGAGTCATGCCAGGGCGCAGCTTATCAATCATTTCCTGATCAACAATATTTCCCTGCTGAATATCGATTTTGTGTACACCGGGAAACTTCAACCAGCTACAGCCGGCGGTGAAGACAGAGACGAAAATTAAACAGATCAGGGCTAATCGCATTAGTGGGCTTCCAGTTGGTTGCGCGAACGGGGATAATACCCAAAGCCGACAACATAGAGAAGAGGTAAAACATGACTACTGAAGATCAGGAACTAAAAAAAGCCGGTCTCAAGGTCACATTACCCAGAGTCAAGATTTTACAAATTCTGGAGAGCTGCTCAGATCGTCATATGACGGCCGAAGATATCTATCAAAATCTACGTGACGCAGACGAAGATGTGGGCATTGCTACCGTCTATCGTGTACTGACGCAATTTGAAGGTGCAGGGCTGATAGAGCGCCATAATTTTGATAATGGACCGGCCGTCTACGAGCTCGATCGCGGTGAGCACCACGATCATATGGTCTGTACAGAGTCAGGAAAAGTGATTGAGTTTCATGACGAAGAGATTGAAAAAATTCAAGAGCGCATCGCCAGTCAGCAGGGTTACGACCTAGTTGGGCACAGCCTGGTGCTCTACGTAAAGCCAAAAGACTGATTGAAGACCGTCAAAATAATAAGAAACCACCAATATGACTTTGCAGCAACTAGAAGATTTTTTTAACGCCTGGGCCGACATGATGTGGAGTACGCCCCTGGTGGTACTGCTGGTTGGCGGCGGTGTATTTTTCATGTTTTATTCGCGGTTTAGGCCCTATAGATATTTTGGCCACGCGGTTGCTTTACTCAGTGGCAAGTACAGCGACCCTAATGACCCGGGCCGTATTCCTCATTCACAAGCCCTATCGACAGCACTCTCCGGTACCATAGGTCTCGGTAATATTGCCGGCGTGGCCATTGCTATCAGTATAGGCGGGCCGGGCGCAGTGTTCTGGATGTGGGTAACGGCCATTGTTGGTGTTGCTACAAAGTTTTATACAGCTTCTCTGGCAGTTATGTATCGCTCCGAGGGTTCGGATGGCACATTGCATGGTGGCCCCATGTACGTAATTATGGAGGGCATGGGTAAGCGCTGGTACCCACTGGCAGCGCTGTTTGCAGTTGCCTGTCTTATTGGCGCACTACCTATTTTCCAGGCAAATCAGTTTATCCAGCTGCTGCGCGATGTAGTGGCTATTCCGGCCGGTTGGGCCACACCTGAAGCTCATTTTGGTTTCGATCTTGCAGCCAGTTCGCTGGTGGCGCTCATGGTTGCCATTGTGGTGATCGGCCGTATTGAGCGGATAGGTAAGCTAACTGTCCGCCTTGTGCCTTCAATGGTGTTGTTGTACCTGTTTATGACCCTCAATGTCATGTATGCCTATGCGGCGGATATTCCGGCTATGTTGCTGTTAATAGTAACCGATGCTTTCACTGGTCAGGCTGCTGCGGGTGGATCTATTGGTGCAGTTATCCTAATTGGCGTGCGCCGCGGTGCTTTTTCCAATGAGGCGGGTATAGGTACAGAGTCTATGGCTCATGGTGCAGCCAAAACTGCACAACCAATTCGCGAAGGTGTGGTTGCCATGGTTGGTCCTGTAATTGACACTCTTTTAGTTTGCACCTGCACTGCATTGATTATTTTGCTGACTGGAGTATGGCAGGCTGACAATGGTATTGAAGGTGTTACCCTGACCGCTCGAGCTATTGAACAAGTATTCCCAGTAACGGGCATTTATCTGCTACTGATTATGGTGGGCCTACTGAGTTTTAGTACCATGGTTACCATGTGGTTCTATGGTGTGAAGTGTATGGGCTTTTTGCTTGGCGCTGAACGTCAGTATTGGTATACGCCTATTTACCTGAGTTTGCTGCTTGGGGGTGCTGTGGTCTCTATGGATATAGTCAACGGTCTTATTCTGGCCTCCTACGCGACAATGGCAATTCCCACCATGATTTCGGCGCTCTATTTGGCACCCAAGGTAAATAGTGCTGCAAAAAAATACTTTGCCGAACTGGATGGCCACAAATAGGCACTACTGCAAAAAATACTTTTGTAGAGGTTTTGGTCTAGTCTTAAAGTCAGGTTGAAGAGGGCAGGATAGCCTTCGTAGTTTCAACAGCTTACCCTGATTGACAAAAGACAAGGAAGTTGCCATGAAACGTATAGTTATCTGTGCCGACGGCACATGGAATCGCCCAGAAAAAGATCCCGAAGACCAGCCAACCAATGTCCTTAAAGTTGCCCGAGCAATAAAACCTGTGGCAAGCGACGGTGTTGCCCAACAGGTGTTTTATGATTGGGGGCTGGGCTCCTATCATGATTCTGCTGCTGCCGGCATCACCGGTCGCGGGATTGCTAAAAATATTATGGATAATTATCGATATCTGGTGCAGAACTACGCGCCGGGTGATGAGATCTATCTGTTCGGTTTTAGTCGCGGCTCCTATACCGTTCGCAGTCTCTGCGGGCTAATTAACAACTGCGGTATCCTAAAGCGTCCTGATGCTCGCCTAATTCAGGCAGCTTTTGAGCATTATAAAAAGACTGGTTCGGCCTATGGCCCCAAGGGGAATGAGTCGTTGGCCTTTCGCAAAGCCCACAGCCATGCTAACCGAACGGTGAAGTTTGTCGGCGTTTGGGACACCTTGGGAGCCTTGGGTATCCCCTTTTCATTTCTCGGATTAATGGATAAGCAAGACGAATTTTACGACACTAAAATGGGCGATAACATTGATATTGCCCGCCATGCCTTGGCCATCGATGAACTGCGTTCAGACTTCGAGCCCACCATTTGGCAGCATCGAGCACAGATGAGCCTTCAGCAGGTCTGGTTTGCTGGTGTACACAGTAATATAGGCGGAAGTTACAAAGCCGACCCCGATGGCGGGCTATTATCTGATATTGCCATGCAGTGGATTGGTAGAGAGGCTAGTGCCGCAGGATTGCATCTGGAGGCTCATATGATGCAGAGCTTAAAACCAGTTTTTACTGCTACCTTGCATAGATCACGCAAGCACATATTTCGTTCCAAACGACCCTATCATCGGCCAATTGACCATGGCCGGGGCCATATATTAATACACAGGTCGGTGAAGCAGCGCTGGCAGGCGGACCCTAAATACAGGCCCAAAAATCTGGTTGACTATCTGGCGGACCACAGCGGTCAGTGGCCCACCTTAATTGATTAATGGGCTATAGCAGTTTCTCTATCGATTTAGCTAGATCGGCAGGCTTGGTAATGGTGGCGAAACGGTCCACAACCTGGCCATTGCGATCTACCAAAAACTTGGTGAAGTTCCATTTAATATTGTCATTGAACAGTCCACCAGCCTGTTGCGTGAGATAACTATACAGCGGGTGACGGCCAGGACCATTGACCTCTATTTTTCCCATCACTGGAAAACTCAGGCCGTAGTTTAGCTGACAGAATTCTTGCACCTCGGCGTTGCTACCGGGTTCTTGACCTCGAAACTGATTACAGGGGAGAGCGATAATTTCTAGGCCGCGCTCTGCATAGCTGTTGTAAAGGTTTTGGAGGCCTTCATATTGAGGAGTAAAGCCGCACTTGCTGGCGGTATTTACAATTAGCATGGCCTTGCCCTTATAGGCGCTCAGGGCCTGTTGCTCACCTGTGCTGGTAGGCACTGAAAAATCATAAACTGAGTTGGGATTAGACATGGTGATTGTCCTCTGAGTCTAATTATTTAAAACAATGCTCTGGTGCGGGGAACGCACCACTGCGCACCTCATCACCATAGGCGATAATGGCGTCTTGAATACTGGCGCTTTGCTGGAGGAAATTTTTGGAAAACTTCGGCAGTCGCTGTGAAATACCCAGCATATCTTGTAGCACTAGAACCTGAGCATCTGTATCTGGCCCCGCACCTATGCCGATTACCGGGATATTGAGTGCGGCAGAGAGGTCGCGACCCAGTGATGAGGGTACGCATTCTACGACAATTAAATCTGCGCCGGCTTCTTCTAATACCTGAGCCTCGGCAATCATTTGCTGAGCGGCATCTTCTTCTTTGCCCTGCACTCTATACCCACCAAGTTTATGCACGGACTGGGGGGTTAAACCTACATGACCACAGACAGGGATACCGCGTTCAGTCAGCATGTATACAGTTTCCGCTAGCCATTCGCCACCCTCTAGCTTGACCATCTGTGCACCTGCCTGCATCAATATGGCGGCATTGTCCATCGCCTGATGCTCGGTAGCATAGGACATGAATGGCATATCGGTCATCAGCAATGTTCGAGCATTGCCGCGCTTAACGATTTCTGTGTGGTAAGCCATTTCATCGATAGTCACTGGAATGGTGCTATCGCGACCCTGAATCACATTGCCAAGAGAGTCACCGACCAGGGTAACCTCAATGCCAGCAGTTTCTATCATTCGTGAAAAGGTGTAGTCATAAGCAGTTATGACAGCGAATTTTTCGCCAGCAGTTTTCATACTGTGGAGGCTGCTTATCGTCGTGGTTTTCATACTGCTTCTATGCCTTTATCTTGTGGCGGGGCCGCTACGTTACTGGGTTTCGGTGATTTTCACAAGCACCCGAGATAACCCTATCAGGCTATTATTGGATCGGATGAGGGTTGTAGTAGTGGCGACCGGAGCCTATCTGCAGGATATATTTTACTAAGTTGTGATAGTCCAAATCCCCCTGAGCCAGATTAATCTCCGCAGTGTTAACAATTAATAGCGGGGTGTCATCGTAATGGTAAAAGAACTGCGTGTAGGCATCATTGAGTTGCTGCAAATAGGACTGCTCTATGGGTAACTCAATAGCATTGCCACGCATCTGCACCCGATCATAAAGCGTCTCTGTCGGTGCCTGCAGGTAAATCACCAGATCTGGCTTAGGCAAGTCTTCAATAATCTTGTCATAAACAGTTTGGTAGAGGCTGTACTCGTTGTCGTCAAGAGTGATGCGCGCGAACAGTGGGTCCTTTTCAATCAGAAAGTCAGATACACGCACCTGCTGGAAGAGTTCTCCCTGACGTAGATCCTGCAGTTTTCGCATACGTTGAAACAGAAAAAATAACTGCGTGGGTAAGGCGTTGTTGCGTCGATCTTGATAAAAGCGCTCTAGAAAGGGGTTTTCTTCAGCGTCTTCAAGCAGAGTTTCATAATTAAAAGATTCGGCAAGACGTTTGGCTAACGTGGTTTTACCAATGCCTATTGGGCCTTCTATAGCAATGTAACGGGGAATGGAGACGGCTGATAAATCAATACTTAGGTCGTTGAGAGTCGCCTGGTCCACATAAGTCTCCGCTGGCTGAAGTTAAGTTGCTGCGCCGACTATTATCTTAAATTAAACCTGACCGGCGTTATTCGGATTTTATATTTTTACGATACCTTGCATTGAGCAGTTTGCCAATAGCTGGTCGATTTTTTCACCATTGGGCAGGCAAAGCCCTGGTGCTATATCCGATAGTGGTGCCAGTACAAAACCACGCTCATGCATGCGGGGGTGCGGCAGGCAGAGGCGCTCGCTATCCTCGACAAGTTCATCGTAGAGAAGAATATCAAGATCCAGTGTTCTTGCGCCCCAGCGCACTGTGCGCACCCGGCCCTGGTGATTTTCAATAGCCTGCAATGCATCCAGCAACTGCAGGGGCTCCAACTGGGTCTCCAGCAGTGCTACCGCATTGATATAGTCTGGTTGGCTACCGGGGCCTATGGCCGGTGTTTGATAGAAATTGGATAGCTTGTTAAGGCTGATATGATCGTGGCTGGATAGGGTATCCAATGCCTGGTCAAGCTGGGCTCGGGAGTTTTTAACCTGTCCCTCAATAGAGCGACCAAGATTACTACCTAGCCCGATATAAGCCAGCGCCATCAGTCGGCCTTTGGCGTTCTAGGCTTGCGGCGGCGACGTTTATTTTTTGGTTGGGTCAAGGCATTAGCCATAAGTTCACGTTTTTCTTCATCGGCCTCCTGATAGGCAGTCCACCAATCGCCGAGACCATTGAGATCCTCTCCTGCCTGCTCGCGCAACAGCACAAAGTCGTAGGCTGCGCGGAAGCGTGGATGTTCTGCAAGACGCTTGGCTCTTTGACCGCCGCGCTTTTGAAGCGTTAGCTGTAGATCCCAAATTTCACGCATTGGCATAGTGAAACGTCGCGGAATTGCAGTGACTGGAATTTGCTTTGCGATAATTTCCCCAGCAGCCTTGTTAAGTGCGTAGGCTGGTGAGTTGCCTCGTTCTTGATAACGGCTCGCGAGATTCTGAACCAATGGCCATAACAGCGCGGCATAAATAAACGCAGGCGTGACCCTTTTATCCGACCTAATACGCAAGTCCGTATTCGTGAAGGCCTGTTGCACAAGTTTGCTGGCTTGACTGTTTCGGTTATTTAGTAGCTTGCCCAGTTGCGGCACTATAAGCTCGAAAAGTCCGTAGTCGTGAAGCAGCCAAAACGTAGCTAAACCCTGCCCACTCATAAACAGTTTTAGAGTTTCATCGAATAGTCGTGGCGCAGAGATATGTTCTAGATCTCCCGCGAGTTTGTGCATTGGCTTCTCGGTAGCGGGATCAATAGTAAAACCCAATTTGGCTGCAAAGCGCACAACGCGCAGCATGCGCACTGGGTCCTCACGGAATCTAGTAGCTGGGTCACCCATAATTCTAAGTGTGCGGTTTTCAATGTCCTCTAGCCCGCCAGCAAAGTCATAGATGCTGTTGTCGCTTGGATCGTAGTAGAGAGCATTTATGGTTAGGTCGCGACGACTAGCATCGTCATCGATCGAGCCAAAAACATTATCTCTTGTAAGCATCCCGCTGTCTGTTTGTTGGCGACGGTTGCCTCCAGGTTTATCCTTGCCTAAGGTTTCATTTGATCTGAAAGTGGTGACTTCGATCAGCTCGCGGCTGAACTGCACGTGCACAATTTGAAAGCGTCGACCAATAATTCGCGAGCGTCGGAACAGCGGTTTAATCTCTGAGGGCTTGGCATTGGTGGCCACATCAAAGTCTTTGGGCTTAAGCCCTAAAAGAAGGTCACGCACTGAACCGCCAACCACATAGGCTTCAAAGCCATGCTCTTGCAGAACCTCGACTACCTTGCGAGCGTCACGGCTAATCATCTTGGGCGATAGAGAATGCCGCCCTGATTGCACGACAATAGGCTCGCCGATATTTTTTTGGCGTTGATTGAAGGTGAAGAAATTACTGATGCGCTTCAGCATGAACAGCGAGCCAATCGAAAATTTTGAAGCCGAGAGTTTAACAGAGCCAAGGCCATTACGGGAGTTCTCGATTAAACTTAAATTCCAATGTATGAAACCCTATGCGGTAACGGACTCTAGAGGCTTGAGAGCTCAGCCGTAAAGATACGCTAAGGAATTAAATGATAGAGAAATAATAAACGGTAAAGAAAGAGATATGGCTGTTGATTAAAAAGGCTCAGGCAATAAAAGTCAGGCAATAAAA